>SAMEA3663094__coassemble_13270_pt1 | contig 1830 bp, 3 predicted proteins | sample SAMEA3663094__metabat2_high_PE_032 | metagenome-assembled genome bin SAMEA3663094 (sample SAMEA3663094) | pig gut metagenome | biome: pig gut; feature: pig-associated habitat; material: faeces | place: France | collected 2012 | reverse complement strand
GGTCAAAATGGCCCTTGTTTTTGCTTTCCCCACACTGTTATCTGTTATCTGTTATTTGTACCGCAAAAAAATCATTTTTGGAAACTGTCAACTGTCAACTGTAACGCTTGGTGTTGATGTCATTGACCCGTCCCTGTGACATTCCTTTGCTAAAAGCAGGATATAATCGAAATTCTTAGCCATATATCGTTATTTCTTTTTATACGTTCTGTTCTTATTGCCGCCTTGTGCTTCGATATAGCCGAACTCCGTAAGTTGGCGCAGGTAACGTTTGGCAGTTGTTTGAGTTAGGTTAAATTGCTTGGTGATGATCTCTGTTGTGATTTCATCCTTTCCGTCTGCAAAGATTAAAATATCGGCCAATTTCTTAGCTAATGCTGGCTTTATCGACCATTTATCGACCATTTCCTCTGCAAAATCAATTTTATCGACCATTTCCTCTGTCATAGACTTGATAAATTGGTCGATATCCCATTTAAGATGCTTACAATGCAATTGGGTCATACAGTCCAGAAATATCTGAATATCTTCATTCTCTCTTGTATCTATCAAAGCCTGAATATATTCAGCTTTATCCTCCCTAAGCACTTTGGTGGGTAACACACCATATTCTATTTGGAGCAAATTCATCAATAGTCTGCATGTTCTGCCATTACCGTCAGCCCAAGGGTGAATGGAAACCAATTCAAAATGTGCCCAAAAGCTTAGTTCATAGATAGCTGCAATATCTGTCTTATCAATCGCCATACGGCGTTTGTTCAGTTCCTCACAGAATGCTTCAAGTCTTGAGGGTACTTTCAAGTACGACATATACGACTTTCCTCCAAAGCCTGCTGTCACATTCAGTTTTCTTAATTCGCCTTTGGCTGCAGAGAAATCTCCCCCAAGAGAATGATATTCACTTCCAGTACGAGCCATAACCTTTGATGCAAGTGTGATTAGCCAATTTACAGTAATAGCTTCATGGTGTTTTATCCACTTCATGCCATAGTCGTATGCTGTTTTAAGGTCAAGGTTCATCAGTTGTTCTACCAAGGTGCGCTTTTGTGATGTGATGCCTTCATCAAACAACAGTTGAGCTTCCAATTCTGTAACAGTAGAACCTTCGATGGCTGTGGAGTGCGTGATGATAGAGTACAGATAGAACTTTTCGTAGTCTATCTGCTCACTAATGCCTAACTCCTTGTGTTGTTGAATGAGGCTCAATAGCATTTCTTTATTCTCTTTCGTCATATAGCTTCGGTTTTATTCAAACCAATACTGCATGCGAGATGCAAGCAAGGTTTCAAGATGTCACAGGGACAGGTCAACGACATCATGACTGATGCACAGTTTTTGGGTTTTAAGAATGATAGGAGAGTAATTCCCCTGTGTTACGATTTTCCATGCAAATTTATAAAAATAAAATGAGAGTTGCGAAGATGTTGACTGAAAAAATTATATTCATCTTTATTTTCTTTGGCCAGGCCTTTATCAAGGAACTATTCATGAGGTCTAAACGCACCTGTTTTTGCTTTTTCAAAACTGTAACTGTAACAACTGTAACGCAAAAATGAGTTTTGGAAACTGTTATATTGTAACGCTTGGGGTGTCATCAACGGCTCATCGGCTCATCGGAATTTAGACGGAATTTATACGGATTATTTTTGGGTTGCGCGAGCGCAAGAAATCTTTGGAGGAAATCCTGTTTAAGATGTTGCTTCGCAAGAAATATTTTAGGGAGATAGCAATCTTAAATAGATTTCTGGACCGTTTAGGTCCTTAGATTTTACATGAAGATTTCCTCCAAAGATTTACCTATGGTTTGTTTTGTCGTGACTCAGCATAGTG
>SAMEA3663094__coassemble_8736_pt1 | contig 2387 bp, 6 predicted proteins | sample SAMEA3663094__metabat2_high_PE_032 | metagenome-assembled genome bin SAMEA3663094 (sample SAMEA3663094) | pig gut metagenome | biome: pig gut; feature: pig-associated habitat; material: faeces | place: France | collected 2012 | reverse complement strand
AAATATTTCTTGCCGTAGGCAACATCTTATTAAAAAAGATTTCCTCCAAAGATTTCTTGCCGTAGGCAACCCCAAAAACATCCGTATAAATTCCGTCTAAATTCCGATGATGATTGATTTCTGGCCAAAGGCCATTTTTCATTAAAGATTTCCTCTAAAGATTTACCAATGGTTTGTTTTGTCGTGACTCAGCATAGTGAAAGCGCACTCTCACTCTGTCTTCGCTACTCCAAAACATCTTGCCGTAGGCAACTAAAAAATCCACGGATTACACAGAACACACGGAAAAGATTATGTTTTGTGTTGCCTGCCAGCAAAAGAATAAATCCGTGTGAGATAAAAAAAGCAGGAACACCTTGCGAGTATTCCTGCATTTTTTCGTTCTCTTACGAGAATAAGACTTTACTTAACCTTCTCGACGATAGCCTTGAAAGCCTCAGGGTTGTTGACAGCGAGGTCAGCAAGCACCTTACGGTTGATTTCAATACCAGCCTGAGCGAGCTTGCCCATCAGAGCAGAGTAGCTCAAACCTTCGATACGGGCAGCAGCGTTGATACGCTGAATCCACAGAGCGCGGAAATTGCGTTTCTTGTTCTTACGGTCGCGGTAAGCGTAGGTAAGACCCTTTTCCCATGTGTTCTTCGCTACTGTCCAAACATTCTTGCGGGCACCAAAGTAACCGCGAGTGAGTTTCAGAATTCTTTTACGTTTTGCTCTTGAAGCAACGTGATTTACTGATCTTGGCATAGTTTTCTTCTTACTTTAATGTTTGACAATAGGTGAATTAACGGAGACACAACAGGTCACGAACCTGCTTCAAGTTGCTGTTGTCCACGATAGCCTGGTGAACCAGGTTACGCTTCTGCTTCTTAGTTTTTTTAGTCAGAATGTGACTGTGGTAAGCATGGTGTCTCTTGATCTTACCTGTACCGGTGAAACGAAATCTCTTCTTTGCGCCGGAATTTGTCTTTACTTTTGGCATTGTTTTGTTATTTAATTGTTATTTAATAATATGGTGGCAACGCATATACCGGGCGTTACGCACCTGTTTTCGTTCAGATATTGTTTTTCAACTTTTCGAGAGCGTCTGCGCTAATCTTGGCATTTGCCAGCATACCGCTTTTCGTTTCAACGCGCTCTTTGGCCTGCTGCTGCTCTGCCTCTTTAATCTCGGCTGCAGAAGCCTCTCTGTCGCGAGCCTGCTGACTCTTCTTGGCCACACCTGCTTTCTTAGGAGCGAGATAGATAAACATCTTCTTACCTTCGAGTGAGGGCATGTGCTCTACCTTACCGTATTCCTCCAGATCGTTTGCGAAACGCAACAGGAGCACTTCTCCTTGTTCCTTAAACAGGATAGAACGTCCACGGAAGAATACGTATGCGCGTACCTTATTACCTTCTTCCAGGAATTCCTTGGCGTGCTTCAGCTTAAACTGGTAGTCGTGCTCATCGGTCTGAGGTCCGAAGCGAATCTCCTTCACTTCCACCTTCACCTGTTTGGCTTTCATTTCCTTCTGACGCTTCTTCTGCTGATAGAGGAACTTCGAATAGTCGATAATGCGACAAACGGGAGGATTGGCATTTGGGGATATCTCAACGAGGTCAACGCCCTCTGCACGAGCCATATCCAATGCTTGACGAGTGGGAACTACTGTTGATCCGTCGTCTCCCACAATACGTACCTCACGCACACGAATCTGTTCGTTGACGCGGTACTGATTCTTCATGTTGTCATTCTTCATCGACTATATTTTCGGTGTAATTACTCAAATTGGCTGCAAAGTTACTGTTTTTATTCGGACTAACAAAACTTTTCGCATTATTTTTTCATTATTTCTCACATAATTTTATTCCCCACCCTATTTTGTCGCACAAGGAGCGTTTAGGTTATTAGGTTAAAGGTTAAAGGTTATAGATTATTTTTAAGATTTTCGTAGGATGACAAAGACCACTCCCTCAGACTTCAGACTTCAGCCTTCAGACCTCAGACTTCATCCCTCACCCCCCTTATTTTTTTCTCTTTATAAAAGAAAATACCGGGAAAAGTTGGTGATTTCTAAATATTTCGTTATATTTGCATTAAAAATTTTTAAAAGCGGGAAATATGGATTTGACTCATAATATAATTGAATACGTGAACTGCTGCGTGGGTGCTTTTGCGAATCGTTTTAAGCTTTCATTGGCAGATTCGTATGCCTATCTGCGTAGATTTAAAGGAATAGACTTCCTTGTTGATTGCTATGCGGCTGAGCATACTCTTTCAATAGAGGATGCGGTGGAGGATATTACCATATTATGTCAAAAGAATGGAGGACGATTAGGATGCTAAAATTATATCATGGTAGCAATGTCGTGATAGATAAAATAGATTTATGTCTTTCACGAAA
>SAMEA3663094__coassemble_8600_pt1 | contig 2413 bp, 2 predicted proteins | sample SAMEA3663094__metabat2_high_PE_032 | metagenome-assembled genome bin SAMEA3663094 (sample SAMEA3663094) | pig gut metagenome | biome: pig gut; feature: pig-associated habitat; material: faeces | place: France | collected 2012 | reverse complement strand
ATTATTCACACAACAAAAATCAATCAAATTATGAAAACAATGATCGGTATTTCAAAAGGCATGGCAGTAATGACAATGATTATACTGCTGACAGCATGTACATCAGACAACTATGACATGGAAATGACACCTAAAGCAAAAACTCCTGACGTAATCTCCAAAATTGAAAACATCAACGCTGAACTTGAACAGCTCAAAACACCATTTGTGACAAGAGGATGGAAAGACTGGAATAGAAATAAGAGAAATGAATTGGTAAGAGCTGATTTCAAAGGATGCTACGATGGAGTTAAATATGGATATAACATCGGAAAACAAATTGATTCATCACGAGGTGGATGCTTTGGCGCCATCATCGGAGGCGTGATTGGTGGCGGTGTTTCTTCTTGGTGGAAATATCGCGATTTGGATCATAAACTTGAATGTAATGATGCTGATATAGAAACAATATCCGAATTATGTAGGAGTTTGGCACAAAAAGGAGACATTACTGAATCAGGCATTACCAATTTGGATGAAGCTCTTAAAGGAGATTCTATTGTAAACAATGATCTCATATTATTATCAAATTTAGATGCACTTTCACTATGTATAGGAAAAATGCATAATACTGCACTTGCCACATTTGACGGTTCAAGTGGACCAAACATGGATATAAAGGATGAAAAATATCCAGATAAAAAAATTGATGCAGAAACTATTGAATTACAATTAAGGTTGATTGACTCAAAAGAATTAAAAACGAAATGCAAACAAATTGCCATTGATATATGTACAGGAGAAAAAAACGAATCAGACTCTACTACGGATAAAATCATAAGGTTGTTTGACGAAGCATTAGACAGCTATACAGAAAACGCTGAAGACATTGCATTTATCATCGGAAAGTATTGTGAAATAATCGATAGTACTGCAGATTTGACAGATGAAGAGAAAACGCAAGTAAAAGCTGCTTTTTCTACTGCTTTGTATAGTATATCATATTGGGAAACTAAAATGAAATAGGCATGGACAGATATTCTAAAAGCATAATATGGGCATCTTGGATTTTTCGTGCAGGACTACTTGTATGGACCTTTGACCCTTTGATAGAAAACATTTCTAAAGGCAATGAATTATTGATTGATGTATGGAGCAACCTATCGTTCGGTCTTTTAGTTATTTCTGCACTGTTTGAACTTGTGATGCTTATAATAAACCACAAGCGTTTTATCAAGGCATTGGAGAACTGCAAAACTACTGGTTATAGCATGGCAATAATCGATATCATTGGTATTATAGTTGGTTCATCTGACATTTCGAGTGATGAACGATCAATGATGGTGTATATCAGCAATTTGGGAAATTCTGTTTCCCACAAAACCCTTAATATACAAGACTAAGAGAATTCAAAAGTCTTAATTTGCATATAATGTAAGAAGAGATTGTTTTTAATAGCCCAAGTATTAAGTAAACTCTTTGCTGTAAACAACTTATACAAGATAATTTTAAAACAATCATAGATTATTTAATATGCCATCACTCCAAATTCCTGAAGACCCTTATAGTTGCCTTAATCTTCCAAAGTTCATTCTGGAATTTCTGGGCATTCATGCTCGTCTGTGATACAGTTGGTGTAGGCATAGATGCCAAAAAGCAGAAAAAACAGCAAGATGCAGTAGGTTAATGGTTTGATACTAGCACAAAGTTAACAGGAAAGATTCACTCAAAACAATCTTTAGACCTCATTTCGCCCATCGTGTACATCCGTATGCGATGGGATTCCTATTATTGGCAAACACCCATCAAATATGAAGATAACAGAGGACCACGCCACTCTTTTAAATATCTGATTTTCAACACGTCTCATATGCAATATTAAAAAAACTTTTATCAAACGTTGGATAATACTTTTATCAAACGTTGAATAATACTTTTATCAAACGTTGGATAATACCTTTGTCAAACGTTGGATAATACCTTTGTCAAACGTTGGATAATACCTTTGTCAAACGTTGGATAATATCTTTGTCAAACGTTGACAATACCTTTATCATACGTTAGACTATACCTTTGCCAAACGTTGGACTATACCTTGGCCAAACGTTAGACTATACCTTTGCCAAACGTTGAACAATACTTTTGCCAAACATTTGGCACAGCTTGGCAAAACGTTATCAAAAGAATATCGATCTATTTTATTTCTGAGCGACATTCGAATAGGATATGAGATTTGGTGGTCGATGCGTGGTCGATAGAAACAGCTTCGACCACCACCTAAAGTACTGAACGATAGCGTGATGCACACATCGGTGGTCGAGTGGTCGCAATTTTCTTAAAACTAAAATTCTTGTATAACTCTGGAAAACGGAAAAGTGCCCTGCAAAGCCGTAAAGCTTCAGCAGGACACTTTAGATTATTTTTCAGCTATATG
>SAMEA3663094__coassemble_7227_pt1 | contig 2703 bp, 4 predicted proteins | sample SAMEA3663094__metabat2_high_PE_032 | metagenome-assembled genome bin SAMEA3663094 (sample SAMEA3663094) | pig gut metagenome | biome: pig gut; feature: pig-associated habitat; material: faeces | place: France | collected 2012 | reverse complement strand
AACATCCGTCTAATATCCGATGATCCGATGATCCGATGAGTCATTCCAGGGAAGAAAAGTGTTAAATCTTGGAAAAACGGACAAAAATACGTATGTATATCTTGGAAAAACGGACAAAATTTAGTATTTTTGCCATGGAAAAACGGACAAGCAACCCCCGTTTGACATTATAAAAGAAGATAGAAGTATGATTAAACGCAAGATAGACAACTATTTAGCAGACTTTTTCGCTACAGATAAGAAAGCGTTGATGCTGACAGGAGCAAGACAGATAGGAAAAACATATTCTATCCGTCGTTTCGGACATGAACATTTTGAAAGATTCATAGAAATCAATTTCATCGAAAATCCTGGTTTGGTAAAGGTCTTCAGCAAGGCGAAGAATAGTCAAGACATCTTGTTGCGTCTCTCCACGGTAACCAGCCAGGATTTAATCAAGGATAATACCCTTGTGTTCTTTGATGAAGTGCAGGAATGCCCCGAAATCGTAACCGCCATCAAATTTCTGGTAGAAGAGGGGAGTTATCGCTATATTTTAAGCGGTAGCTTATTGGGAGTGGAAATTAAGAACCTCCGTTCTGCACCAGTGGGATATATGGATGTGAAAGACATGTATCCGCTCGATTTGGAGGAGTTTGCTGCAGCCGTTGGTATCAACGATAGAATCATAGAAGCTTTAAGGAATCATTTTGCAGACGGTACTGTTGTAGATGACTTCATCCATGAAAAGATGATGGAGATATTCCGCCTTTATCTTATAGTAGGTGGAATGCCGGCAGCTGTTGATAAATATCTCACTACCAATAATCTGCAAGAGGTCATGGCAGAACAACAGGCCATCATACGTCTGTATAAGCAGGATATTGCGAAATATGACCCCAATCATAAATTGTATATTCAGGAAATCTTTGACAGGATACCTGCTGAGCTTGATGCCAAGAACAAGCGGTTCATATTGAAGAACCTGAACGAAAACATCAAGTTTTCACGTTATCAGAATAGTTTCCTGTGGTTGAAAGATGCTGGTGTGGCCTTACCCGTATATAATGTAGAGGAGCCTACTGTACCTTTGATATTGTCGAGCAGCCGAAACTTATTCAAGCTGTTTATGGCAGATATCGGTCTTTTGGCAAGTCTTTATGCGGATGGCATTCAATTGAAGATTTTGGATAACGAACCATCCATCAACTTTGGTTCGATATATGAGAATGCAGTAGCACAAGAACTCTGGGCTCATGGTTTCCCGTTGTATTATTATAACAACAAGCGACAGGGAGAGCTAGATTTTGTTATAGAGCAAAATGGAGAGGTGTTGCCGATAGAAGTTAAATCGGGTAAGGATTATGATCGTCACAAAGCACTCACGAATGTGGTGAGTACCACTACCTATCAGATTTCAAAAGCCATTGTGTTGTGTAATGATAATGTGAAGAAAGTTGGAAAAATCACTTATCTCCCTATTTACATGCTGATGTTTATTAAGAGAGAACAGCAACTTCCTACTCAATACACCATAGATCTAAGCGGTCTGGTTTAAGGAAAATCTGCACACGGATTCCACGGATTTTCACGGATCTACGGAACTACGGAATCATGGAGCGTTTAGGTTAGTGGTTATGTTAGATAGTTCTCTATCTTTTCCAAAGCCCTTTTGTGTTTTTCTTTAATTCTTTTCTTTTGTTCTGTATCTTCATTATTCCGACTTATATTATGGCGCAAGTCGTTTATCTTTACCTTTAAAGCTGTAATATTGTTGGATGTTATTATTTGTGAAAGATATTCGTCATACGTTTGTGCTTTTGTATGAGTGAGCAACTTTAAGGTATTGATAACATTTTCGCTCACGCCCAACTTTTCTAAATCAGCAAAGGTGCAATCTGTGTCTTCTACAATATCATGTAATACTCCAACAATTCTTTCCGTCTCATTATTTCCCATAAGAGCAACAGATAATGGATGAAGCAAAACTGGTTTACCGTCTAAATCTATTTGACCATTATGGTATCTGGATGCTATTTCTACTGCTTTCTCAAATTTTATCATATTCTTCTTTTGTTATTTCTTTTCCGTACATAATGCTTTCTCTTATAAAGGCAGCTGTAAAATCCCCCTGTATCTCTGGTTTGTCTTTATGTTTGAAACTACACATTATAATCCCTTTGGTAATATACAGTCTTATTGCCAATTCATCATAGTCATCGTAAACATACATCTGACCTTTTTCGGGTAATTTCTCCCAAATTTCTAACTGATCCATATTTGATATTTTATCGAGTGTAAAGTTAGTAATTTATATTCAATTACACAAATAATTAACTTTTATTTACATGAAATGAGAGTAATACTCTTTCGAGAGACTTTTAAGTCTTTTTATTTTTTTTGTCGTTCAGTCACTTCATTTAATAACCTTATTTCTTCATAATATCTATGCCCTAATCCCCCCTGCATATTAGTTTCAGTACGTATCTTGTTCCATAACTCTTCTCCAAGTATTCTTTTTGCATTTGCTTCTGTTTCTTTTGCATATATCATTTTGGCTGTATTTACTTGTATCTCTGCCACAGTATTGTTGGGCATAGATAGGTTAATGATATTACCACTATACCCATTGAACTTTTCTGCTTTTTGTTCCTTGTGTCTGATAAAGTTGTCTAATTGCTCTAAATTCATTACTACTTCATCTATTTTATCTTTATCGACAAT
>SAMEA3663094__coassemble_6547_pt1 | contig 2872 bp, 3 predicted proteins | sample SAMEA3663094__metabat2_high_PE_032 | metagenome-assembled genome bin SAMEA3663094 (sample SAMEA3663094) | pig gut metagenome | biome: pig gut; feature: pig-associated habitat; material: faeces | place: France | collected 2012 | reverse complement strand
AGATAGGGATTGGAGCGCAGCTCGTCCGCCATACTTGTTTGTGGCCCATGACCACATAAGAGTATAGTGCTTTCGGGCAGACTGCGCAGCAGTTTCAAACTCTCCTTCATTTGCGCATAGCTACCGCCAGGGAAGTCAGTACGTCCGATACTCTGTTTGAATAGCGTGTCGCCCGTAAACGCCACCTTTTCTTCTTCGCAGTAGAACACACATGATCCTGGGGTATGGCCAGGCGTGTGAAGAATCGTAAAGGAATGGTTGCCAAACGCCACCGTTTCTCCATCAGTAAAATAATGTCCTACTGGAGCGTACTCCTTTTGAAGCAACATGCCGAGCATCGACGATGCCTGATCAGCCAGGTTTTCTATGAGCGACTGGTCTTCAATCCTTAGTTCAATCTTCAGTCCAAACTCCTTGTATATGACATCATTACCGATATTGTGGTCGAAATGTCCGTGGGTGGCAATTAGGTGCACAGGCGTCAGCTTGTTGTCGTGGATGAACCGTGAGATGGCTTGATGCTCCTCAGGGTAAAAAGCCCCACAGTCTATGATGACACACTCTTTTGTTTCGTCATAGACCACATAACAGTTTTCCTGCAGCATGTTGCAGGTGAAGCGTTGGATATTCAGCATGGCAGATATACGATATTTTTCTCTTGAAACCATTCCTCATCAAAGAAGGAACTGATGTCTGTTATTTCCACGATATTGCGGAACGGTTTTGTTTCCTCTTCCAGATGCCCGCCCTTAAGACAGATGATGCCGTTGGGCAGACTGTTGCGTTGATCGCGTGAGATATTCTTCTTCACTATTTTATAAAGGTCAGTCAACGGCATGACAGCGCGACTCACCACAAAATCATACTTGCCCTTTTCCTCTTCACCCCGGAGGTGGGTAGGGTGGCAGTTGGTCAGGCCGATAGCTTGGCAAACCTCCTGCGCCACGCGGATTTTCTTTCCCGTACCGTCGATGAGCTTGAAGTCACAATCAGGAAACAGTATGGCGAGGGGTACACCGGGAAATCCGCCACCAGTGCCGAAATCGAGAATGGTAGAACCGGGAGTGAAATGCGTCACTTTCCCGATAGCCATCGAGTGGAGCACATGGTGCTCGTAGAGGTTGTCGATGTCTTTACGTGATATCACGTTAATCTTCGCATTCCACTCCCGATAGAGTGCGTCAAGCGCCTCGATTTGCTCCTTCTGTCTGGAGGTGAGATCAGGGAAATACTTGAATATAATGTCTGTCATCTTGATTATTGAAGCGTTTATTGTTTTTTCATTATAGCCTTGAGTTGTCCATAGGAAATCGTCAGTTCGGTATCGCCCGTGGCGTATGGAGCTATTTCGTATGGATTATAGTGGAACGTCACCTCTTTTGTGCCCAATATATAGTTGTCAGGCACATAGAGGTCCATGGTCATCAGATATCCCTTGTCGTGCAGCTCATCCATGTTCTTCGAGTTTGTTTTGCGCATCAGTTCCGAAAGGAGCATGTCGCAGAGCGGTTGCTCATAACCCGTCACGAAGATATCGTTGAGATTCAGCAGTTGTCCACTGTCAGCATCGAAGTTCATCACCATGGTCTGGTGGTTAGGATGTGCTCCGCCTTCGTATGTCATGAGTTCCACCCGATAGACGATGGCATCGTTCAGTCCAGGTGTTACTGTCGTTCCCAGTTTATACTGGTATTCGTACCATCCCTGTCGTTCCGTGTCGTGTTGGTCATCCCTGTAGAGCGGCATCATGTTTTCCCGATAGCTGTCAGTGTATTGCTTCACAAACGCGTCAACAGCCTGTTGCATGCTCAGTTGTTGGAGATTGAAGATCCGTTGTTCTATGGTGTTATTGATGCGTTCCGCCCTTTTGCTTTTTTCATCCAGGTATTTCACTTGGATATCGATGGTGCATGCAGGGCTGTGTGGGGCATCAGTCAGTGCCATATTCCGGTTGACAGCAACCTCTTTGAAAAGGCTGTTGACATCGTCTTTGTTTTTACATCCGCATAGCACCAAGCAAACAGCCAATGCAGTGTATATAATCTTCTTTACGTCTTTCATCGACTTGCAAAGTTACGCATAAGGGTTTGAAAATGCAAATTATTGCAATAATAGTTTCTCTTTCCCATTCGTTTTTTGTATTATCCAAAAAAATCCACGGAGCACACTCTAAGCAATCATCGGAATTTAAACGGATGTTTTTTTGGATTCTTCGCAAGATTTGATATACAAGCAACAACGGGCTGAAGGCCCAATGGCTTCCTTAGCCCAGGGTAACACCCTGCGGACTTGATGTAACATATACACCTACGTCCTGTAAGGACAAAAGTATTTACCTAGACAGGCTGGTATCAAAAATCTTTAACTATTCTTGTAAAGATTATAGTTAAATTCTAAAGATTATAGTTAAGATGTCGAGCCGTAGGCGATCCAAAATAAAACCCTTCCTAGAAGCGAGGTATTCGAGCGCATTCTCGTCAAGGATTTTAGTTAAAGATTTTGTTTGCTGCCTCCCTGAATTACAGATTATTTCTTGCGAAGCAACCAAAAAAATACCGTTTCTCAAAACTGTAATACTGTCAACTGTAACGCTTGGTGTTGATGTCATTGACCCGTCCCTGTGACATTCCTTGTCTGGAGCAACCTGTATTGGCATATAATCACGTGCCCACATATCTTTTGCACCTTGGAAAAACTCTATTGGATAACCTTTTTCTTTCAAGGCAGATATTGAACGATACAAATCTGGACACACTTGTTCAAGCATGTGAGAAAAGTAAATCGTATTAGTCTGTTGGTCTATAATCATAATTATACTGTAAGTTCAAGATAGAAGTGCAATTTTCAGGTAGAGGTAAAGATAAAATCTAAT
>SAMEA3663094__coassemble_3092_pt1 | contig 4409 bp, 4 predicted proteins | sample SAMEA3663094__metabat2_high_PE_032 | metagenome-assembled genome bin SAMEA3663094 (sample SAMEA3663094) | pig gut metagenome | biome: pig gut; feature: pig-associated habitat; material: faeces | place: France | collected 2012 | reverse complement strand
ATAGGTGGAGGTTCTGTACAAGATTTCTATCCATCTTCGTCATCATCTTCGTCAGATAACAAAAATAGCAATTCTTCGGCAGCCCGTTCCTGCCATTATTGCCACGGAACAGGAGACTGCCAACACTGTAAAGGTATCGGGTTGGTGGAATATGAAAGTTCATATAGTTTGGATCAAGGAGTGATGAAGTGTCCGATATGCAAAGGTACAAAGCGGTGCAATGTTTGCAATGGATCTGGTCATATTTAGGAAGATTATAATACATGAATATCAAAATATCTTTCTCTGAACTTTATTCTCTCGTCAAGTCTACAACTGACGAGAGAATTTGTTTATCATGCAGAGCAGACGTTAAGGTGGAAGCAAAAATGTATTTGTGCAGAAAAGGGTATCGGGGTGAATGTCTCTGTGCAGTATCTTGATGAGATGTCCATCTGAAACATAATGTACGGAAGGGTATAAATATGACTATCAGCGGATGTCTTTCATTCTGGTCTTCATAACTGTGATGAAGTTTTTGAAGAGGACTCAAGGATTGATATTGTTATCCATCTATATAAGGATGAGGAAACACTCAAGGTGATGAATGTAGGATGTAGAAGAACCGATGGTATTTCATTTGGGAATATGGTGGTACCATCGTGGAGAGACATAGACGAATATTCGACATGAAAACTCATATATTTATGCGAAATCAGATTTTTAGCTGATAGAGATTCTCCATTTCTGCACTCTATATATTTACAAATTTCAGTATTATGCAACAGAATCCATACATTGATGCAATTGACAAACTTGTGGAAAAAGTATTGTCGCGGATAGAGCAGGAAATTCCTCTGTCTGGATATTTCGCTCCTGTCTATGAGAACTTCCGCAATAATGACGAGGCAACAAAGCATATTGCAGGGTTATTCAGACTGAGTGTGTATAAGATGCCGGCAGAAACAGTGCCCGACCCGGAAAAAAGATACATTGAGGCTTCTGTATTTGACAGCGGTGGTTGTTACAAGGCTGAAATGCTTATCGGAAGCGGTAATAAAGAGGAAATTATATCTATCATGAAAACAGAGAAATTCCGCTTGAAGCTTTATGATACGTATATCAGATTGTTAGCTATGCTAAGAGACTGACATAACGTGAGTTGTTGAACTTATCATGTAAAATAAGAACAAATATGAAAGCAATAAAACTAATAGTATTAGCAGCGATGTACATGGTCGGTAGCTTTGCATCAGCGCAAGATTTGATTGTGAAGAAAGATGGCTCTGTAATACAGGCCAAAGTGACTAAAATCGGGACTACGGAAGTGGAATATAAGAAGTGGAGCAATCAGGACGGTCCGCAGTATTCCATTGCCGTTGCAGACATCCTTGCCATCAATTATCAGAACGGAGAGAAGGAGACGTTTGAGAATGTAGGTGCAAGTGGGAAAAGCCAAACTGCCAAGAGCGAAGCTGACGGGCAGCAAAGCATAGTACAGGTAAAGCCTGAAGACCTGTCGCCAGAGGCCAAGGCTGCCAATGATGCGCTGATAGCGAAGTATAATGCGCCGGTGGAGCTACTTTTTAGAGAAAAAGACAAGAAAAACATTGGAAAGAAAGAAGCAAATTCAGCTGTTGCTTGTTTTGGTGTTTCTACAGAATCGATTTTATGTGATGGGAATATTGAAATTTGTGTAGAAACTGGAGAATTGAATAAAGCTACAAACAAAAGTCCAATAGAATGGAAGAAAGATGGGCTAAGTTCATGGGATAGAAACTGGGGTGGTATGACAAAAGGCGTTCTAAATCCTGCTATTCAGTTTGTCATCAGAAACAAGTCTAATCAGACTTTGTATATTGATCTCGCAAACACTTTTTATGTCAACATGGGGCAATCCCAGACTTTTTACATCCCATCATCGACAACGACATCAAAGACTTCTTCAGGAGGTGCAAGTGTTAATCTTGGCGCAGTAACTGGAGCATTAGGCATAGGAGGCGCAGCAAACACTTTAGCTAATGGTGTTAATGTCGGTGGTGGTTCATCAAATACCACAACTAATACAACGTATTCACAACGAATCATCGCATTAGCCCCTATGTCTTCAATTTCACTTGCACCCAAGTATTTCTTTGGAGAACCGATAAGGGATATAACAACAGGCTTACATTATGGGCAATGGGGTAATTACACATATTTGCGTTGCGCATACGTCAACTTTTCTCAAAAATCTCAGGAGGGTGTTATGATGTGTGGAGATCATTATACATATAAAGAAGATAGCTCTCCAATACAATTTTCTTTTTATTTGTCTTACTCAAAAGTTGAAAACGGAGACTATACAAAGACGCTTCCTTCGTCTTTTTATCTTAAAGACATGATAGGGCGTATTGGCGGATATGGCGAACCAACAAATGAAGTGTCTCCAAGTTTTGGATTCTGTGTTACAAATAATAACGCTCCATCTTTCCCAAAATTCTAATTTGGTTCGATGCTGTGAGTTAATCTATGCCAACAATCATTTTATCCAAGTGAGTATTAATCCAAAACTATTTGAATGATGAAAGAAGAAATAGACAATGCATCTCTCTATCAGAAGTTGCAGTCGGCACTCTACAAATATGGGGCATACAAGAAAGAAAACCTTGGTGAGGGGATGATTCTTGTTGAAGAACTGAGGGGATGTTATTGGAAGCCCCGTTACCTGATAGATAACGAAGCGGAAACGGCATGTGAGTTCATGGACTCTGATTATTGTTTGCTCACCGTTACAGCCGATAATATTGCGTGGGAGACAATAGATGAACTTCCTGAGAAAGTGAAAGAGCGTGCGAGAGCCCTCAACGCCTATTTCCCAACGATTATCAGAGGCTATCATGATAATGTGGCAGAGGTAAAATGGCAGATCAATCCAGACGGGCGGTACTATATTGACAGTGATGGTTATGGTGAAACTGATGACAAGGAAGTGGCACTATTCAGTTATATAGACAGGGATGGGAAGCCTCTCGTCAAGTTCAGAAAACTGAAGGACTCATCTGAGTTGAAGGAGATGCAAATGGAGGCAATAATTAAATCGCGTCAAGGGTAGAGGAAGATATGAAAGTCGGCTCTTTGTTCATAATAGCAGCTTTGTTTGCTACTTGCTGTCATCAGCCTGCAAACAACAAGGCTGATGACCAGCAGGATTCTGTGACCGTCAGTCCAGACAACTCCGACGAAAAGAGTGACGGGCATGTCTGCATATCCGAAGACGGACGCATCACCATTGAATCTGGGATGTACCCTGACGGCGGTACGGCTCCTGACTATTGGACAGTATGGACTATCAAGGACGATGAAGGCAAAAAGCACAAGATAAAGAGTCCTGTTTCCTCTTATCAGGACAAAATACATTGTCTGAGCAAGAATGATGGCACGACCTACTACATAGTCAACTGTTCAGGAAAGGCAAGCAGCAGGGATGGGTACGAGTGGTTGGAAGCATACGAGATTGTAGGTGACACGGTGGAAAGGGTGAACGTGGTAGATGGGAGCAGTCCTTATCAAGAGGATGACAGGTTTTCGGTCAATTACGACATACCTTCCTGGTATTTCGCCACCATGGGAGCCGGTTACGACTGGATTCTGGAATATGACATCCACACCAAGGAACTCTATGTCCCCATCACGACAGAAGACAACGATATGACAGACCGCTACAAAGTATGGCGATTTGATGGAGAGAGATTTGTTTACCAAGGAGAACGACCTAACAGGCATCTGCACAACAGCCTCTCACAATACGACCGACTCCTGCAGTATGTCACAACCAAAGACTACACCGTGCGTGTGGATATGCTGGCAAATGGAGAACTTCGCTATACATCATGGAGCAAACCGAGCACAACAGAAGATTATCCTGATATTGTCTTGGCAGGTGGCAAGAAAGTGCACTATGAGGTGGACTCAAACCAGCTTCCTCCATGCGACGAGTATCGCTTCAAGAATGGCAGCTACCAGTATATCGTTAACCACTGCGAGGTTGGACGGGATGAAAAAGGTGACGGTGTGCATCATGATTATCTCATGGTGATGAGCGAGGGCAAAGTGCTGTTCAAACAAGAGATTAAGAAATGAACATAAGCGATTCATAAAAAACATACTTTGAATAAACAGAACAGGAATATGAACAAGTTACATAGACTACTGATGCTGACAGTGCTTCTGATGGTAAGCATGGCATCGTTCGGGCAAGGAGGCAAGGCAAAACAGTTGCAGATTGCCACCGAGGATTATGACAAGGTCGATACGTGCGAGATTACCCGATATGCCACTGTCAGGAAAGATGGGAAATGGGGCATCTACGACTTGGAGCGTAAAGAGAATGTTACAGAGGTGGATATGGACATGATCATGTTCTCCCGTTTCCATGTCTCTGAAGATGG
>SAMEA3663094__coassemble_2526_pt1 | contig 4966 bp, 4 predicted proteins | sample SAMEA3663094__metabat2_high_PE_032 | metagenome-assembled genome bin SAMEA3663094 (sample SAMEA3663094) | pig gut metagenome | biome: pig gut; feature: pig-associated habitat; material: faeces | place: France | collected 2012 | reverse complement strand
TTGTGGAGGTGGATCGCGATCACAGGGTGCTGTGGATGGAGATTGTCACAGATGTTGAACCGCAGACCGTTTGTCTGCCCTCGGTATGCCCATTTGCCAATTGGGATTACGATGATAAAATATTGCCTCTCAGTCCACAGGAAGTACAGGTTCACACCATGCTCAACTGCCTGGAAATGGTGATTGAAACCGGTGAACCGTGGAACAGCGAAATGGAAGAATGGCTGTCGGCTGTTGAAGAAAATCTATGGTGTGCCATCAGTTGTGAAACCACCCAACAAATCATCAGAATCATTGAGATGATGACCAACGCTCCCAATCATCCACAGTACAAAGCAGGTAAAGACAGGTTGCAGCAGGCATTAGACCACATGGGCAGTCCGGAGGTGCGTCGCTTGCAATGTCAGAAAATTTTTGCCAACGCCGAATCAAATGATATGTTGCAGCTGCTGTGCTACTATGGCGACAGAGCCGAAGATGCCGTAGCGTCGCTTCCGTCGGGTTTCGTCATGATGTTTTTACGGGATGGCGAGAGTGCTATGGGAAAGTTGTGGTACATGCACTATCCCCGTAAGAAAATCCGTGCCATTATGTCTTTGCTGGCTATGAAAGTCCACATGATGAAAAACGAAAAGAAACCTCTTGAAAGGAGTATTCCCCAACAATGGTTGGCAAACTGGACTAAGGAGCAGCATAGCGAAATGGCTACTGCCGTCATCACCAAATGTGTCAGCGACTTTGAACTGCAACACACGTCTCCACAAGTCTATAACGAGTTGCAATCATTGCAACAGGCAACGAGACCGCACATCGACTATCATGTGAACACGAACACCTATATTGAAAACCAAACAATCAAACAACAATAATTATTTTATGGAGAACGATAAAAAGTGTGAACGCCACTTCCATTTCAGCGATAAAGTGACCTATATCGAACATCAGGAAATAACCGTACAAAGTGGTGCAAACTTTTATAACGGTCCTGCCGTGGAACCTCAAAATGATCATGAAGAAAAGGAGGAAATCAGCAAACCTGCCGACAATATTGTCTGTGCCCTCATGCCCTTGTTTAAAAACGACCAAAAAGAGGTTGAAGCCTTTCTGCATAAGATAGATGGCGCAAAGCCTACCATGATAACAGAGGAGGTTAACCGCCTGTTGAAACAGGAAAAGATCACGCGTGCAGGATGTAAAGGTCAGATGTGGGAGATATTGCATCAATACAAAATCTATATGCCGTCGGTGAAAAACTGGAACGCACAGGTCAACTGATTGGCTTCGGGAAAGGTGTGCTCCCTTGATATGTCACACGGAAATCGGAAAATTTTATTATCCACGGAACACACAGAGGACACGGAAAAGATTATAGTTGAATATTTTTAGTTCGTGATTTTTGTTATCAGCCAACCAGGTTATTACTTTTGTCCTTACAGGACGTGGTGGGGTATGTTGCCTATATCCGCAGGGCGGTGCCCTGGGCTATGGAAGCCATTGGGCTTTCAGCCCGCCGTTGCTTGTAATTCTGTGTCCTCCGTGTGCTCCGTGGATCCGTAATTCCGCAGTCCTCCGTGTCCTCCGTGGATCCGTAATTCCGTGTGATCCATGGACAAAAAACTTGCTTTTACTTGTCTTTTCTTGTCTTTACTTGCCACGTCTGAAACAGGCGTGATTTTTGTTTTTACTACCATTTTTCTTCTCTAATTTTGCACCAGTCGAAGGACAGAAGCCTTGGCGCGGTGCCGGTTTTCTTTTCCCCTTCGCAAAAGAAAACAATGAGCGTATATTTCAATTTTACAATCATCAACTGGACGTTCTCGTTTAACGTGAGAATCGGTTCTAACTAAAACACATTTATTAATCTGAGTTGAACATTGCGGAGGATATTCCCAGGGTAAAGTGCACAAGAATCCAATCTGTTTCCGCTCGCAAAAATCAACTAAGATGAAAACAGAAGAAAAAATCATTAACAACCAGTTTAACAACTGTGACCACATCCAACTCGAAGGCGTAGCGCATTACGACGAGCGCAGATCCTTCTTCTTCACCCCAGACGACCCCATTCCCCACAGCGTGCAGCGCTTCCGCACCAACGGGGTGGCGCAACAGATGACCGACGGGACGTTTGACTTTGTGGCTAAGCCATGGCGGAGATCGCAGTCTGTGCTGATCAAGAAACTGGCGCATGGGCGCGTTTCTAAGACCAAGGACGATGGCATCCAATTGACTTTGAAGGTGTATTGTCATGAGTCGATCAATATCGCCAACACCATCAAAAGAGAGGCAGCCGAAGCTGTCAAGGCACTTATTAACTATCAACTAAAACACTAAGAGACAATGAGTTGTTTTGTAATCAAGATGGAGAGTGGCCGTAAAATCGGCTACCCCATCACTTCGAGAGAGCAGTATATGAAGCTCAGGGAATCGGGCGAACAGACTGCCTGTCTGACGAAAGCCCGCAACGGCAATAAAAAGGCGAAGTTGCGCCTGATCCAGTTCAACTATTCGTTGGCAGGAGCAGAACACTTTGCATTGAAAGGCTACGACATCGTGGGAAAAACCGTGGGTATGGATGTGGATTTTAACCCAGAGGAGAAGGACTATGAGAAGCGCTTGAAAGAAGCGCCACAGATGATCCTTGACAAGAAAGAGGAACTCGGACTGGTGCTGTTGGAGCGGTCGGTCAACAAAGGTTTTCACTTGGTATTCCGCCGTAGGGCAGGACTCTCGCAGGAGGAAAACTTGCGTTGGGCAAGCGACCTGTTGCAGATACCGTTTGACCAAGCTGCCAAGGACGTGACGCGCGTGTTTTTTGCCACTGGAGCGACGAAAGATGATTTGATTTATCTTGACGATGCACTGTTTGATAATGCCCCGTTTGAGGCAGAAAATGCACCTGTGGCAGAGTGTGAAATGACGGAGGAAACGTCAAGTCAAGAGGCGACCAAGGACCAGCCTGCAACGTACCCCATCATGTATCAGGGCATGCCTTATACGTCGATTGTCGAGGCACTGGAAAACCAGTTGGGCGGACGCCCAGAACACGGGTCGCGCAATGCGTTCATCTTTTCGATGGCGTGCAACCTGCGTTACCTGTGCAACGACGACCCATCGTGGATAGCAACCCTTTTGCCCAATTACGGCGAAGAACAAGGTCGGTGGATGTCCACCATCCGTTCGGCATGCGAGCGCAAGCAGACGATGGCGATGCCCGAAATAGTGAAGCGAGCCTTGAAGGTGGCGCAACAGGAAAACCGCTGTGATGGTGACGGAGAGGGTGAGGATGCTCCGCCTCAGATGCCGAAGAAGTTGCCCAAACTCATCGAACTCCTGACCTCGCAGACGCCAGAGATCTATCGGGCTGCCGTGGCGCATGCGGTATTTCCTCCGTTGGCAACCCACCTGTGGCGCACACGCTTCCCCTATATAGATAATGTGGAGCATGAAGCCACGCTGATGTGTGTGCTGATGGCTGGAACGGGTGCCGGTAAATCGTGCGTCAGCGAACCCATCAAACATATCATGGCGGATATTCGGGAGCGTGACCGAGAGAATCTAGAACGCGAGAAAGCATGGAAGGAAGAAGCGAGCAGAAAGGGTGCCAACAAAGACAAGGCGAAGCGCCCCGAAAACCTTGTCATCCAGGAGATTGATGCCGACATGACCAATCCTGCTTTCGTGATGCGTACCGCCGAGGCACAGGAGCATTTCCTCTATACGTCGCTCAACGAAATAGACCAGTTTGATGCGCTGAAAGGTCAGGGCAAGCAACAGTTTCGCATCATGTGTCTGGCGTTCGACCCAGGAAATACCTACGGACAGACGCGCGTGGGTATGCAGTCGGTGACCGAGCGTGTCACCGTCCGTTTCAACTGGAACGCTTCGACGACGATACTCAAAGGACAGCAGTATTTCCGCAATGTGCTGACCGATGGTCCTATCTCGCGTATCAATTTCTGTACGATACCGGAGCGAGAGATTGGTGCAGAAATGCCCGTCTATGGAACTTACGATGATCACTTTGACGAGCAGCTCAAGCCATATATTGAAAATCTGTGTCGGGCAAACGGCCTTGTGGAATGTAAGGAAGCCATTGCGTTGGCACAGCAACTGAAAGAAGAGAATGCCGATACGGCACGCATGACGCAGAGCCGAGTGTATGAGAACCTCTCGTTTCGTGCCAATGTCATCGCCTATCTCAAAGCGTGTGTACTCTACGTGGCAAACGGTTGCAAGTGGGAAAAGGAGATTGTCGATTTCGTGCGTTGGTCGGAACAGTACGACCTCTGGTGTAAGATGCGTTTCTTCGCTTCTGCCATAGAACAGGCGGAAACTGAGGGGGAGAAATCCAACCGCAGAGGGCCGAGAAATCTGCTGCAACTATTGCCCAACCAGTTTACTATGCAGGAAGCAGAAACCCTTCGACTGCAACAGGGCTTTGATAGAAAAGGGACAATACAAATGTTGCGTATGTGGATTCAACGTAAGTACATAATCAGAACAAGCGTTACAGATAACAATATAACAGTTTATGAAAAGCTAAAATTTAGAAATTACGAAAGATGAAAATGACAATCATACGTGCCGAATGTTCCAAATATGGACAAGACGGTGTACTCTATATCAATAATAATTCGGTATGCGATACATGCGAACACCCTGAGCGTAAATTGCCAGCAGGAGAATATGACCTAAAGTTGGCATTGAACAGGAAACTTAGGCGGTCGGTACCGACACTCTCGAACGGGAGTATTATCACCATGGGAAACGGTCCGTTTCTGCTCAACAACGACATTATTGTGGGCAAGCGTGTGCTGCGAGGGGTGTTGCTCCAGACATCCGAGGTGTTTAACAAGCTGATTGATCGGCTTGACAAAGCACAAAACGCAGGAAAAACATTTACATTAACAATTAAATAAATAACCGAACTATCGCATGTGGGGAAGTTAAGGGAAGTTAGGGAAGT
>SAMEA3663094__coassemble_2361_pt1 | contig 5190 bp, 3 predicted proteins | sample SAMEA3663094__metabat2_high_PE_032 | metagenome-assembled genome bin SAMEA3663094 (sample SAMEA3663094) | pig gut metagenome | biome: pig gut; feature: pig-associated habitat; material: faeces | place: France | collected 2012 | reverse complement strand
AAGGACAATACAAGACTCCAGAACCTCCAATCACCGTGCCCGACCCGGATCCACTGCCCGAGCCACAGTCAGAATCATGGATTATCGCATGCGAAGACTTGGGTAATACCGACGATATCGACTTCAACGACGTAGTGTTCAGCGTTAGCCATACCGCTGGCGAAACCACAGCGAAAGTCACTCCGCTGGCTGCAGGTGGTGTGCTGCCTTCAAACATCTACCACGGTGGCAACAACCTCGGCGAAATCCACAACCTCATCAATGGTGCACAGCCCAATGCCAACGGACAGTATTCTATGCTCAACACCGGCAGCAAGGGCACTCCCGGTAGTGCAATCACCATCAACGTGCCTGCCGACTACTCTGTAACCAACCATGGTTTCACAGTAAAGGTGAAAGACCAGAACGAGTCTATCGTGCTTGAGTCAGCAAAGATTGGCACAGCTCCCCAGATGCTTGTATTGCCAGGCGAATGGGCATGGCCTACCGAGCGTACTCCTATTGGTACTGCCTTCCCCATGTTTGTAGATTGGAGCAAGGCTGCCAATACCGCAATCGACTGGTATAAGAGTCCCGTAGAAGGTAAGGTGGTGAAGTAATTCACTACTCCCTATACAATCCCCCAATCACCCTAAGCAACTCCCACCCTCCATGGGTAGAGTTTCTTAGGGTGATTTGTTTGTTCATCCTCTTGCAGGAAGACCACACCCTGCATCGCATTCCCCATTCCCTTCGGGATGCGTTCGGGATGCGTTCGGGATGAATATGATATGGATATAGTATGGGTTTAGTATGGATTCTGGAAAATAAAACTGAGCCAACCTGATAAGGAAGGCTCAGTTGGTCATATAGCAGATGGTCGTTGCTATTATCTATAGGTATTGGTATTATCGGGATAGAGATACCAGTCGCGTGCATTATAGCGGTCGCGTCCCCAGTCGAAGAAAGAATGGCTGGGCGTGCAGTAAGCACCATCATAACCGTTAGCTCCGAGCGTTCCTATCACTTTTCCTTCGCGGGCATAACGGAAATCCGTAGCCACGAGCAAAGCCCAAATATAGTTTTTAGAATAAACCTCCTGGTTGGCACCGTTTATATATTGGTGGATCACTTCGTCAGCTTTATACGTCATGGTGTGGGTTTCAAAATATCCGCCATTATAGGAAGTGACTGCAAAGAGGTCGAGATCCATCATATTGAAATCGTTGAAGGAGGCACGGCTCGACTGATGAAACAACACACGAAACTCGCGCTTCACCGTTCCCACCTTCATTCCCAACTTGCCGGTAGTAGCCACCTCAGCCATATCTTCGTCGGTCATGGTGTTGTAATAGCAGCGCACCACCTGCTGCGCATTGTCCATAGACCCTTTGCTGATGGCATAGTGGGCATCGCAGAATAGCGGAATGCACACGTCGCGGTTGGCAGGATTCACCTCGCTCGTCTTCTCTATAAACTTGCGGCCCTCGGTTGTCGGCACAAAACTGCTGCCGTATTTATAATAAGGATAGGTGTCTTCTGCCTCGTAGGTAGTACCCACCACGGCGGTATTCACCCCTTTCAGGCGCATGGCAGCACCTATGGGGTTGACCGTTCCCACCGCTTTGAGATTGGTGGAAATAATCAGCGTATCGGGATCGGTGGTGTTGACAGCATAGCGCTTGTTGAGCTGAACGCCCATCACCAAGTCGTTGAAATCGTAGTCGCCAGGCTGTGGAAACGCATCTTCAAAACAGAATGTATAGGGTTGCGGACTTACTCCAGCCAGCATGGCAGGCGTAGAACCACGCAAATAGGCATTGCTGAGGTCGGCTGTGATGTTGACCTCATTGGTTCCAACGGCAATACGAGCCTCTTTCACTTCGCCCGCCGCATCGACAATAGCTATCCATAGCTCCGAAAGAACCGTCGGACACGACACGTTGACCGACTGCCTGTTGGCTCCATTGAGTTTCACATGTTGCAACAGTCGGGTTGTTGAAACGGCAGGAATGCCCGTAAACATATAAACCTCATAGCTGTCGGCAGAAGGCAGTATGATCGACATGGTGAGTTCTCGTGCCGTAGCCCAAGTATGTCCTGCATCAAAGTCCTTAACAGGAAATTCCTCTGCCACCAGATCAACATATCTTTGTTTTTGGAAAAACTCATGTTGACAAGCAGTCAGCACAAGCGTTGCCATTGTTGCGGCAATCAATAGTTTCGGTTTATTCATATTTGTTCGTAATAAAAACAGGATACAAAGTTAAGTAAAATAATGTATATCAGCACTATTCTTGATGGAATTATGATTTTTTAACATACTGTTAACTATACAAAAACGAAAAAGTTTTTATCTTTGCACCCACAATGGAAAGACTCTATATATAACGAAAACGAGCCAACCGTTTAATCTCATAGAATTATCAACAACAGTAAAATTAAAAATCGAGAAAATGAAAAAGATTCTTTTTGTAGGAATTACAGCCTTAGCCATGGCTAGTTGTACGCACGATGACTATGCCCCTGTTAGTAAGCAAGAGCAATATCAAGCTGTCTTCGAAAAGGAGTTTGGGGCAGTCAATCCTAATGTTAACTGGGGATTCACTCCTCAGCAAGTATTCACATTCGACAAGGATGGCAAGCTCATAGGTACTCGTGGTGCTAACACCAATGCCAACCAATGGTATGAATATCTGACCGTACCCGACACGCTGACCGATGCTCAGAAAGAGGTGGTACGCAAATGGTTCCAGAACAACAAAAACCCTCAAGGCCAAAAAGTCAACTGGAGCGATTTCTTTGTACAGCAAGTGTATAAAGGTGGCACTAATCCTGGTTCAAATTCGCCCGAAATTTACGACATTCTTAAGGATGGTGTTCTCGACAAGGATAAAGGTAAAGTTACTGGTTCCAATCAGATGGACTGGCTGCATTGTGGTAACAACTCAAATGTCGGAGACCACATCAACAACTTCAACCGTGGTGATGGTGGCATTATGAATGTTGGAGAGGGCAACAACAAGTTCCATAATGACAAAATCATGTATATGAAGGACTACAACACCACTTGCTTTGGTTTCCACGATTCTTATGGACAGACCTACTACGACAACTCATACGTACTGATCCCCGGCGATATCATCGATCCTATTGTGGCAGGCATGTATTTTGTAGGTTTCGACTATCAGATGCAAAAATACGACAACGGAAACATAGAAGTCAGACCCGACGGATACTATAGCGACTGGATTGTCAGAATAGCTCCAGGCCTCAACGCTCCTGGTACAGCTATGCGCGTCATGGTAGAGGATATCATCGATAGCAATCTGGCTTCTGTACAGACCAGCGACTGGGACTTCAACGATGCTGTATTCGATGTAAAATTCGAGACATCTTGGGTTGATGGAACACCAGAAAACGATTGGCAAGGTCACAATCAAAAATTTGCTGTCATCACTTTGCACGCAGCTGGTGGTACGAAATATCTCACCATCGGTGGACAGGGTGACAAAGGTGTAGAGGTGCACAAAGCTCTCTGTGTAGAAGAACAAGGCACTATGATCAATACCGGCAACGGAGCCACACGTCCTGTAGCCATCTTCCGCATCCCTGTGGCAGACAATGTGACCAATGCCAACGATATTCCCGTTTATGTAGGCGCACAAGAACTGACAGCTCAGCAGGGCGAAGCTACCCAAAAGCTTTGCGTACCTACAGGCGTAAAATGGATGAAGGAGCGCGTACAGTTCATAAATACCTATGATAAGTTCAAGGACTATGTCAACAATAGCAAACCTGAAGATTGGTACAAGAGTGTCCAAAACTCAGGAAATTTATACTAATTCTTTATAATCATATAGACACAGGAGGAAGCGTGTCGGCGTATTGCTGACACGCTTTTTCTATGAAAAGACCAGCATATATTTGGCGTTGTGACAGAAAAAGTGTAATTTTGTTGGCTGTATGGTTTTAAATTATATTTGGGTAGCATTCTTCATCATCGCTTTTGTGATAGCGATGGTGAAATTGGTATTCTTTGGCGACTATAGTGTGTTTCCTGCCATGATGGATTCCACATTCAGTTCGTCGAAGACAGCCTTTGAGATTTCATTGGGATTGACGGGTGTATTATCGCTATGGCTCGGTGTGATGAAGGTTGGCGAACGCGGTGGCGTGGTCGATGTATTGGCACGAATCCTGTCGCCGGTGTTCAGCAAACTCTTTCCCGATATTCCCAAAGGGCATCCCGTCACAGGCAGCATCTTCATGAATATTGCAGCCAATATGTTAGGACTCGACAATGCCGCCACACCATTGGGATTGAAAGCCATGGAACAGATGCAAGCCTTGAATCCAAAGAAAGACACAGCATCCAATCCGATGATCATGTTTCTCGTGCTCAACACCAGCGGATTGACCCTGATACCAGTCAGCATCATGGTTTATCGTGCTCAGTTGGGTGCTGCCCAACCCACCGATATCTTCATCCCCATCCTTTTGGCCACATTCTTCTCGACGTTGGCAGGAGTGGTAGTCACCTCACTATTCCAGCGCATCAATCTACTGAACCGCATCATGCTGCTCACACTTGGTGGTGCTTGTCTGGTGGTGTCAGCCATTATTTGGGCATTCAGCCAGATGGATGGTGAGACGATGAACCGCGTCAGCACGACAGTAGCCAACATCCTGCTGATGTCTATCATCATAGGATTCATCCTTGCCGGAGTGCGCAAGAAGGTAAACGTCTATGATGCTTTTGTAGAAGGAGCCAAAGACGGATTCCAAACTGCCGTGCGCATCATCCCCTATCTGGTGGCTATTCTGGTGGGCATCGGTGTGTTTCGCGCATCGGGAGCCATGGACATGCTGATAGACGGTATGCGCTGGACGGTAGAACAAACTGGCGTTAATGCACAATGGGTGGATGCGCTACCCACAGCACTCATGAAACCGCTATCGGGAAGCGGGGCACGCGGCATGATGGTCGATGCAATGACCACCTATGGCGCCGACTCCTTTGTAGGACGCCTGTCGTGCATCTTCCAAGGATCTACCGATACCACATTCTATATCCTTGCCGTATATTTCGGTAGTGTGGGTATTGCCAAAACCCGACATGCCGTAGCCTGCGGCTTGCTGGCAGACTTTGCAGGCATCGTTGCCGCCATCTGCATCAGCTATCTCTTCTTCTATTAAGAAATAAAGAAA
>SAMEA3663094__coassemble_2338_pt1 | contig 5216 bp, 6 predicted proteins | sample SAMEA3663094__metabat2_high_PE_032 | metagenome-assembled genome bin SAMEA3663094 (sample SAMEA3663094) | pig gut metagenome | biome: pig gut; feature: pig-associated habitat; material: faeces | place: France | collected 2012 | reverse complement strand
GAGGGCGCACAATGACATAAAGTCCGTGGGCAAGCGCTTTCTTTATAAGAGGTATATAAAGCTGATTGAGGAAAGTCTTATAGCGAGCAAGCGAGAATTTAGAAATATCCGCCTCATTGGTTGCATTTCCGCTATTGGTCCAACAAGGATCCATGTGCAGACGGAACACATTGCAATAAGACCCTTGCGACTTGTCGGTAATAGCCGTGAAGATTTTCTCAAAGAAATTCAGACATGGTGGAATGTCGGCTGTGTCGTAACCGGGCTTCCACGATTGCCATCGCCATCCGTTGAAATAGCGGTTGGGGGTATCCATCACACCGTGCAGCTGAATAGCCTTACCAGTGGGATCAACCAACTGTTTGCCGCTAACCTTCAGAGCAGGCAATTCGGTTGTGGTCTGTGCCCCTGCTCTTGCAACATTTGCAAAAAGCAGGAGTATCAGCCACAGCCGAATTGATTTTGAATAGTTGAATAGTTGCATTGCTTCTTTTTTAGTTTTAGGAAACCATGTACCATGGTTTTTCCTGTTTTACATAACCCAGACTGCATTAGAGTCTAAATGGTTTGTTTAGTTTGATTGCAAAGTTACGAAGTATTTCGCACGAGTAGTTTACAGTGTGTAACATACACTTTATATAACCTATATCATGTATCAAAACCTTTTCATCATGTACCAAACAACACATTTTCCCCATATAAAGGATGGTTTTGGGCCATTTTCTGTCGTTTTATAGAGGTTTTAACACTTTCATATAAAAATACATGTAACATAGAAAAAAACACCGCCAATGATGGTTTATTGCGGAAAAAGCAGTAATTTTGGACCAGAAACAAATATCTAACCCAAACATCTCCTAATGGTCTAACGACCCTTGGGGGCTAAAACAAGAAAAAGACAATGAAACAAATCCATTCAGAACAGGCTCCAGCAGCCATCGGCCCTTACAGTCAGGCCATCGAAGTAAACGGTTTCGTATTCGCATCTGGACAGATTCCTGTAGATCCTGCCACCGGCAACTTTGTAGAAGGCGGTGTTAAGGAACAGACTCGCCAGTGCCTCACCAATGCCAAACATGTACTTGAAGCCGCAGGCACCGATTTGAGTCATGTGGTAAAAACCACTGTCTATCTCGACTCTATGGACGATTTTGCTGCTATGAACGAGGTTTATGCCGAGTTTTTTGCTCAGCCCTACCCTGCCCGTTCGGCTGTTGCCGTTGACCGTCTGCCCAAAGGGGCTTTGGTCGAAGTAGAGGTTCTGGCTGCCAAATAAGCATTGCCATGGTATATAGCGACCGCCGGGTCATTATCTCGTTGCTCATCGTGGGTATCGCCATGATGGGAATCCTTTTTGTGCTGACCGACGACAACCATACAGAATCGGTACGCGCACGTAAAGAAGCTCCAGAAAAGTCCAAGCATCGCTATTATCACACCCAAGGACAGCGGGTGGAGTCGTTTGTGTTTGATCCGAACACAGCCGACTCTACCCAACTGCTCCGTTTGGGACTGCGCCCATGGCAGGTGCGCAACATTTATAAATACAGGTCGAAAGGTGGCATCTATCGCACTAAAGCCGATTTTGCTCGCCTTTACGGACTGACCGTCAAGGATTACCGCCGACTGGAACCCTATATCCGCATCTCGGCAGACTATCAGTCGGCAGCATCACTGTTTGCCGACAACCGTCACCCACGCGACACATCTCGTATGCGACGTGACTCGCTCTACCAGCATCGCGACACTACGAAATGGATTAAGAAGATTACCAACACCCAACGCATCGTGCTCAACACTGCCAACGAGGAAACGCTACGTCAAGTGCCTGGCATCGGCACGTTCTATGCCAAGGAGATTATTCGCCATGGTAAATGGATTGGTGGCTATGTGGATGTCAACCAACTCGACGAGATTGAGAATTTTCCCAAACAGGCCAAACAGTATTTCGTCATCAGCAAGCCCAATCCTGCCAAACTGAAAATCAACGAGTTGTCGTTCTCTGCTTTGAGGCGTCACCCCTACATCAATTTTTATCAGGCTAAAGACATCATAGACTATCGCCGGCTCTATGGTCGGATCCACTCGCTGGCAGACTTAGAGTTTTCTGCCGCATTCAGCGAACATGATTTGAAACGCTTGGAACCCTACGTGGAGTTTTGATTTCACACCGCACGGATATGTTTTTCCTACATTCTATTGTGCGATTCATTTTTTTATAGTACCTTTGCCAGTGCGGAACATCCGCCTAACCTATACATAAAAGAAATGAAAAAACTAACATTACTATTGTTTATGGCTATACAGACCATGACTCTACTCGCTCAGGAAAAACTGGTGGCCCTCAGTTTTGACGATGGTCCCAACACCACCACTACTGTCCACATGCTCGATGTATTGAAGAAACATGGTGTCAAGGCATCTTTCTTCGTCATTGGCAACAATATCACCGAAGAGAGTGCCGTAGTGATGAAACGTGCCCACGACGAGGGCCACGAGATTGAGAACCATAGTCTTACCCACAGTCCCATGTCGCAACTCACGCCCGACTCTATCCGCAAAGAAATCAAGACAACCTCGGCTTTGGTCGAGAAATATGTGGGTGAGGCGCCTGTATTCTTCCGTCCACCATATATCAATGTCAACCAGACACTGTATGATAATGTCGATTTGGGATTCATCTGTGGTGAAGGTTGTGAAGACTGGCTCGACCATGTCACTGCCGAACAGCGTGTAGAGCGCCTGACAGCTTGTGCACGTGACGGTATCATCTTCTTGCTCCACGATTTCAAGGGCAACGAACAGACTGTTGCTGCTGTCGATCAGCTCATCCCCATACTGCAAGCCAAAGGTTTCCGCTTCGTCACAGTCAGAGAACTCTTCAAGGCAAAAGGTGTTAAAGCACAGAAGAATCTGATTTACAGCGATGTTATGCATCCAGAGCATCGCATCCAGTAGCAGCACATTATTCTTCTAACCGTTGCTATCAGCAAAGATGTTTCGCGTGGTCAAAGCCTTCACCGGCGTACATAAATTTAGTTTTCAAGAAATATTTGAACACCGAACACCACATTTTGCTAATACATTGACATACAACAAACTATATGGTGTTCGATGGTGTTTATAACGCATTTATCGAACACCCATCGAACACCATAGATTGATTAGTTCCTCACAGGCGTTTCACAAGATAGTCAGTGCTGTATTTGGTTCTGCGTCTTTTGAAACCAGCAATCTGCTTCAAGTGACGACCAAGTGTTTGTATATTCGCCACACTCAAGCCACTGCCGAACCGAGTTTTCAGTTCGGCATAGATTTTTGCTACTGACAGATACTCACCCTCTATCTCATTGGCTGCCGGTGAGAAACATGCTGCGAAACACTGTTCAACAGGGATGATGGTGGTAAACCGCTCGTTGTTTTCCATGACAAGTCTCGTTTGTTCCTCGTCAAACCATGTTTTCTCACCATTTTCTATTGCCTCAACTGCCTGTGCATAAAGTTGTTCGTGGTTGGGACGACAATCCACACGTATAGGAGCAGTCAACTCGATAGCCATAAAACGGCGATTGCCTGACGGATCTGCCAAGATATCGTCCATATTGCTGGTGGCAATAAACGAGGCGAGACGCGGAAATTCCTCAACATGAGTGCCATAAGCGCGTTTGATCTTGATATTAGACAACTGGATGAGGTTTTTCAGAAAACCCTGTTGCACCTTGGGCGATATCTGGTTGAACTCGTCGAGATTGATCAGCAGAAACTGCGACATAGCCTGCAACACCTGACGTTTCTCGTTGAGTAAAAGATTGTCATTATAGCCCCATTGCAGTTCGGGCGGTAGCAAACTGCGACAAAACGTACTCTTATGGTAACCCTGTGGCGAAATGAGCAGAGGCACCATACTGTTGCCATACCGTCGGTTATACTGTCCTCGCCATTGGTTGACCATGGCGAGAAACCAGATGCGAAACCATTTTTCCCAGTGTGGATTGGCGGTTGGCACGGTTCGAGCCAATGCTCCGATATGGTCTTGTCCGTCCCATTTTCCATGCAGTCGGTAGAGATAATGGTCCATAGGATTGTATTTGCGTATGATATCCGACTCAAGATAATTTCTCACATCTTTATAGGAGACATTGATTCCTGCCAGAAGGAGTTCGACCGCCATGCGTTTTTTCACGCGTTCATCGAGTGGTTGGAAGTCGTAATACGCTTTCTGCCGATTCAGATACTCGGTATATTTCATCAGATCATTATAGCGAAAGTCATAGTGACTGTCAAAATAGGCAATCATACGCTTAATCTCCGAAAGCGGATTTTCCGTTGCATCATCGACTTTCACAGGCGATGGCATATCCAACATATCAGATTGACAATCTACCCCATAGCGATTCACGCGAAGCGGTATCGCCTGAGGATTGTAATATGGATGGGCATCGAGAGTGTTGAGGAAATTATCATACAAAGTAGATACTTCCTTCGCCCCTTTTCCTTCAATCTGTGAGAGATAGAGCGGTCGGATGCGTGCTGCTGCCTGACGGTAGAGGTGTTTTGCCACTTCTTCATCAGTAGGCAACATGCCATTTTCATCGGCATAGCGCACCAACACCACGATGCCCTTAGCATCTGCAGCGGTCACCACAAGGTAGGTAGAGGGCAGAAAAGCGGCATTTGTCTTGGCTTTTTCGAGTGATTCTTTCCCTATAATGTCATCAAAATACAACATAAGAATACCATTGTTACGGGTCATCATAAGGTTGCCGTTGCTGTCTTTTGTAAATTCAGCAGCAGGGAACACATGGCGCCAAGTGGGGATGGCATGATGAAAGTCGTAGCCCAAAATACTGTCGGCAACCTCTTCTCGAAATTTTCCCACAGTCTGTTGCGCATCATCATGTGCAATTTGCTCCATCCATTTCACGATGTCAACGGTTCTCAAGGTCTGTCTGTTTTTTGTGTTTCGTCTTGTAATTGTGAATTTCATAGTATTTATATTTATTTGTTGTTCAATATCTTATATTTATTTCCCCATACAGATGCCCGTATCTTTCATGGCTATCCAACATTTTCAGTCCTTTGCCACATACCTGACAAAAGTATTATCAAACGTTGGATAAAAGTATTATCAAACGTTGGATAAAGGTATTGTCAAACGTTAGATAAAGGTATTGTCAAACGTTGGATAAAAGTATTGTCAAACGTTAGAAAGATGT
>SAMEA3663094__coassemble_1467_pt1 | contig 6797 bp, 10 predicted proteins | sample SAMEA3663094__metabat2_high_PE_032 | metagenome-assembled genome bin SAMEA3663094 (sample SAMEA3663094) | pig gut metagenome | biome: pig gut; feature: pig-associated habitat; material: faeces | place: France | collected 2012 | reverse complement strand
CTATATGCACTGCACGACTGCCGCATCACTCGAAATGTCGGATGAGCCATATTTTATACAATCAGACGCATATTTTGTACAAATCAGATAATAAATTCTTGTTTTTCTAAAATAATCGTCTTATATTTGCAACATAATTACAAACCAAGAAACTTTGAATATGGAAAATCTGAATGAAAGAGCTGCCATTTATGCAGCAGAAAAGGCAAATGAATTGTTGGCTAAGGCTATAGCTCAGGCATATGCTGATGGTTATCGTGATGGCTTTAGAGATCGGGCCGAGGGAATCGTAAGTCCAAACATAGAATTTGTTGATCTCGGATTGCCAAGCGGAACAAAATGGTCAACGAAACTTTTGGGCGAGGATGATTTTGCCGATTACTATGCATATGCTGATGCAGCTTCATTTGAGTTACCAACAATTGAACAGGTAGAGGAACTAGCCAATTACTGCAGATGGCAAGCAGACCGGAGTTCTACAGGTCTAACATTTTGGGGTGCAACATGCATAGGAAAAAATGGGAAACAAATTTATATTCGTTCTTGGGGATATAAAGAAGGAGACAATCTATGTGCCTATGGCTATGGCAATGATAAGGTTTTCTTCTGGATACGTAATGAAGAAGAAGGAGACGATATGAAAGCCATTAAGCTTTATAATGTAAAAGACGAGAAACCAGAATTGGAAATTGTTAAATTGTTCTCTGGTTATAAACTTCCAATATTGCTTGTGCAAAAAAATAAACCAACATCTGTAAATACAAGTGAGCAACAAAGTACTGATTATATCGAATGCCAACGAGCTTGTCAGGGTAAGACCTGAGAGAATCGTTTACGTGGAGTCAGATGGTAACTACTCCACGATGGTACTGCATGACAAGACGGAGTATGTCTTTACGATGAATCTTGCTCATTGTCAGCAGATGATGGAAGATCAGCTTGGTAAGGAGGCCATGACATTTATCCGAATTGGTAAGTCACTGATAGTGAATCGTGAGTACATCTTTAAGATTAATGTCAACAAGCAACAATTAGTAATGTCGAACATGGAAGTGAATCAGGCTTTTACTTTACAGGCTTCAAAGGAGGCATTGAAACAGTTGAAAGCTCTGATTGAATCGGAAAAGGAGGGCAAGCTATGAATAATGACGAATTACAGGTACTCGGAACAGAGAATAGAAAAAGCAATACTTGGAAATGGATTGTAGCTGCCGTTTGTGCGATACTGTTGGCTATCACCTTTATTATATATAACAGGTGTAGCTCTACTTCACATTCATTACCGCTGGCGCAGGAAGGTACAACAATTTCTCCTCGTTTACAACATGCCGTTGATTCCATGCTGAATGACAAGCTAACAGAGATTAACGGCTTGCAAGGTCAGGTAATCGTAATGAATGTCCAAACAGGAGAAATACTTGCTATGGTTGGTCGTGAACGTAACTTTGCAGGAAAGTTCCAACCATGCCAAAACTTTACCTATCAACAGGAATTAGGCTCACTGATGAAAACAACTTCACTTCTTATCGCATTGGAAACAGGGAAAGCCAAACTTGATGATGTCGTTGATACTGGAAATGGAGTCTGGGAAATTGATGAAGATCGAATATTTAAAGATCATAATTGGCGTAGAGGCGGTTATGGTGAAGTGACATTGGATCGGGCATTAGGGGTTAGCTCGAATATCGGAATCAGTAAGACGATTTGGAGTCTTTTTAAAGGACACGAACAGGATTATTTCAACAAGCTTGACTCTATGAGTTTCGGACAGCCAAATAGCATTGAAGGAATTGAAGGTTTGCGTCCTTCTGTCTATAGTTCCCCGAAAGATTCCGATTGGGTGAACAAAGATATTCTCTGGAGTGCGATAGGCTACAATAGAAAGATAGCTCCAATCCAGATGCTGACTTTCTATAATGCTATCGCTAATAATGGTAAGATGGTAAAGCCAACATTAGTGCCTGGCACTGCTGAGGTAGTCAATGAGCAGATTGCTAAAAAAGAGAATATTGCTCTTATGCAGCAGACATTAGAACATGTGGTTAGTCAAGGATTGGGACATAAAGCAGGTTCTGCCAAAATATTAGTGGCAGGAAAAACAGGCACTTCACAGGTTAATGAATATTACGAAGGGGACAATACCGTTTCCGAATATCAAATGGCATTTTGTGGATTCTTCCCTGCTGACGCGCCAAAGTACAGCATGATCGTGAGCATGAACAAACTGGGACTCCCTGCAAGTGGTGGAGGAATGGCTGGAACTCTTTTTCACGATATTTCTGAATGGATGATCGATAATGGAATGATGAAATAAGGCTATGGTAAACGATACGATTGTTAACGCTAGAAATTTCTCGGATAGGCTCTGTAATGAGGTTATCCTTTGGAGTAATGACTTCGCACGTGACCTCGGTGTTTCATATGGGGAACTATGGGCAGGTATCACCATCTTCGTAGTATTTATGATAGTGTTCTACAACGTCATGCTGTTGCTCTCATGGTACTGTCCCAAGCTAAAGAAAACCATCAAGTACACTTATTGGACGGTTCACGGGCTAATTGTTCTGTGTCTCTTGTTTATCTTTCTAATGGTAGGTGTTGCTGCAAAAGCTGATGCCGAATTAGATAGGCCTTTTGTTGGTACTAAAGAAATGAATATTAAATAACAATCAAATAAAAACAATTATGGATACTGATATAGAGAAACTGCGGATAACATTAATGGAAGATGTTTCTGAAGATTATTATGATGGGCTGTACGATATGTCTGTTAAGCTATGGGATTTTTATTCGAATCAATTCAAAGATGATGAAGATTTTATGTGGCTAAGAGTATGTGCGACAAGACCCGCTTTTCATCATCTTTGTTTCGCATATAAGGCGACTGCCTATAGTTGCTTGATAGGCAGAGTTATCGATGATCAAATTTATATAGTTGAACAAGATTGGGATAACAACCAAAGAGAGACAAAGAAGTATGGCCTACAACCATGTATTATCCCATTAGAAGGTAATGAAGAGGAAAAAAGAATTAATGTGTTGCCTTTATTAGATGCAAATACTTTAGAACCTATTGATTTTAAGAGCGAACACTTGAATGATCCTCTCTCCGAATGGGAATTGTATTGTATGGGTGTTAATGCAGTCCAGATAGGATTGCAAAATAATAATTGTACTGATATTCAGTCATGTGACATACCAAGTGTAAAACCGTCAATATGGTTTACAGATAATGAGGGTAATCCATCTTATGTAATTGTCCGATCAGTACCTATAGGGTGTGACGATGAACCTTACACGATAAATCAAAACTTGGTAGATGGTTATGCTGATCAAGGAATAAAAGGCTATTTCGCAAATGTCACATGGCTAAATTTTTTCGGAGCCAGTGGTATGTATAACGAGAAACAAGTTTTTCATAGCAGCCTTAGAAGCAATGATATAAGAATAGAGGATATAGAAGAGGTAGAAAAGAATCACAAGAACATAAAATTCGTAAGAGAAAACGTTTATAATGTTGAGCCTTGAGATCGATTGAGTTAAAGGTCGTGTAATATAAAGTTGTTTAAGTTATGGAACAGGATTATAAGAAAGAAAACAGAAATAGTTTCTGGTATATTTTCGGATATGTAGGGAGAATAAGTAGGTCTTCATTCAATAAGGCTTTAGCATTTTATATTCTCTGCATTATTGTTTTAGTAGGGCTAAAATACATAAGTTTGCAAAATCCAGCCTCTGATACATCTATAGCAATAGGATATTTCCTGTCTATAGCAAGAGTTTTCTTGTTATGGTTCTTTATTGCACAAGGAGCAAAACGATGTCACGATATTGGTAAATCTGGATGGTGGATATTATTGCCATTCTACTTTATCTGGCTATGTTTTGCTAAAGGTGATGAATGTGAGAATGAATATGGTGAAGTACCCCAATAAATATTTACATGAATCAAATAGACAAGGATTTCGTGTATAACAGGTTTCCCGAAACGGAGCATGATATACAATTACTCGAAACATATAAGCAAGATTTCTTGTCAGAGAACGTTTCGTATGACAGTCTGCGCCCATTATCTGAAATGCTGAGATACTTTCCTGTCTATGAGGGAACTGTGGGGGCAGAAAAAGATTACCCTATCCTTACTCGCTATGGATTTATGGCTTTAAGCATTGACCCTGAGTTTATGGATAGAATATTTCGGCCAAACTGTAGAGTCTTGATAAATGCCACATTGTCAGCAGATACATTTAAGGAACACGAATTGAGGTTGCTGCGTTCAAGCCTTATTGAGTTCGCATTACTGGGCTGTATGGAAGCACAGCAGCTAATGAGCAAGCTCGACAGTCTATTTGGTGACGATGATGATTATATTGAAGCCATTGTCAATAAAAGATGTTCTAACTTAAAGAGGTTCCTTAATGCGCATGAAGGAGCAGGGCGTGGCGTAAATGAAGGTGATGAAGTCAGTTCTTATGAACAGGCTTTGAAGGAGGTTAAGGCTGGTGGGAAAGTCACACACTGGATATGGTATATATTCCCTCAGATGGCAGGAATTAAAGGAACACATAGCCGTCCTGCATTATTCTATGGAATCAACGGGAGGCTGGAAGCATTTCAGTATATAAACCATCCCACTTTGAGGAAACACTTGATTGAGATATGCGAGGCAGTGTTAAATAACAAATACAGCATCTACGAAATCTTTGGCGACGATGTAATTAAAGTCAGATCATGTGTCTTACTATTCGCCTCAGTATCGAACATTCCTGTTTTTAAACAGATTAAGAGCAAATATCGTTGGTAACAATACTTAAATAACAATCAATGGAAGAAGATTTACAAAGGTTCTTAACAGCACAGGAAGGTAAGAGGGGTGATAATACCTTGTATGAACAAGCTCTAAGGGAAATCAAAGAAGGCAAGCCATCTTTTGAGTGTTGGGTTAGATATGTCTACCCTCAACTAAAGAGGAAAGGCACAAGCCAACTGACAGACTTTTACGGTCTTAACGGACGTGAAGAAGCAAAAGCATACATAGAGCATCCAATCCTCAGAGAAAGACTAATCAGAGCTTTTCAAGTTCTATTGGATAGCGACAAACCTGTATATGAAGTCTTTAGTAAATTAGGAGTGCTGAAAATTCGTACTTGTGCATTACTCTTTGCTTCTTTATCAGATGAACCAGTCTTTAAACAACTTATCAGAAAATATCATTGGTAATTCCTGTCAAGGAAATGGAGAAATGACATTTTATTGAAAAAAGAAATTATATAGGCAATGAAACAGTTATTTTGTATATTATTCTTTGGCATACTACTTTTTTCATGTAGTAATGGCACAAAAAATGGGGGAAAGACCTTGGAAGCTGAATATGTCGAGGCCGATACCCTATGTTCAACTCCACAATGTGTTATTATATTACAGCCTTATGAGGATTTTAGCAGGAAAGAAGTAGAAAAACAGCTTCCCAAGCTACAAAAAGCATTTGATAAATGGTTATATGGACATTGGGAATTTAAGATTGCTAACCCAATCCGTTTACCCCAGAATAGCTATGTCAAAGAAAGGAATAGATATAGGGTCACTCCAATACTGAATTATGAATCAAAGCAGCTAACTGGATATGAGGTAATAATTGGCTTGACACATAAGGATATTTGCACAGATATTCATGGCCAGAAAGATTATGGAATAGTTGGTATAAGCAGACCACTAAAACAAGTTAGTCTCGTTTCTGATAAGCGACTTAAAGAAAAATCCTTGATGTGGAAACCTATATTGCATGAGTTTATCCATACCTTTTATGGGGCAAAGCATTGTCCCAATGACGATCCAACATGTTTCATGAAGGATGCTAAGGGGCATGGAAATTTTGAAATACAAGATAAGCTATGTGATGCATGTAAACAATAATCCATTTGGAAGATGAAAACAAGCATGATCTTTGCGGATATTGCAAGAAAAATCTATAGGGTGACATATTCTTGAAAAAAATGATATTATATACCCGAATTGTTAATTTGTCCCCTCTCTCATAATAGATTATTTCATAGAATCGCTATATCTTGTGGTATAATTAAGAAATGAGAAGTTCCATTTTGAGGTCTGATTCGGAATACATATACTTGTTTAGAGATTGATTCAAAGTGACTTCGCGGGTGCGCACCACTTTTCTATTTGAATCAATCGTTTTCAGATAAGTTACGTTGAATCAATTAAAAATTCGGACTATGGAAAAGGACATCAAAAAGGGTAATGCCCCGTATTTCGCTGATCTTATCGGCTTTAAGAATGAAAAGTCAAAAGGCTATGCCAACATGAGTTTTACAAAGCAGCTATCACATTAATGTGGTGGCTGTTTTCCTTTTTAATGGATTCCGTACAAAATCAATCCATTTTGTCAATTCCAAACATTTAAGATTTTTAACTTGAACTCTCATTCACTAATGGATATATTAGTGTGTTGAGGTTAAGAATCAGAGTCATTCTTTAATCTTGTCTCTAAATTCTTTAAAAGCCCATGGAGGGGCTTTTACATGGTTGAACCATAGGGTTTCCACGGGATGGACGAAATGGTTTTATTCGCCGCGGAAATGCTCAGTGTGGACAGGAAGTGCAGGGTTCTGCCTCGACAGATTTGAGGCAAAAGACATTTTGTTGGTTTGTGGTTGCAGAAGGGCATACTGCCAGCCATGAAGGTGGCTACTCGTCGAGTTGCCGATAGTTTCTCGTCGGCATCTCGATCGATATTCGTTGCTCTTTCGTTCGTTTTTCGCTTGTTCCTCGTTCGGTCCTCG
>SAMEA3663094__coassemble_1324_pt1 | contig 7165 bp, 5 predicted proteins | sample SAMEA3663094__metabat2_high_PE_032 | metagenome-assembled genome bin SAMEA3663094 (sample SAMEA3663094) | pig gut metagenome | biome: pig gut; feature: pig-associated habitat; material: faeces | place: France | collected 2012 | reverse complement strand
GGATGACTTAGGGAGATTGAAATCTCTGCCGTCAACATTTACGGTAATGAGATTTTCATCGCCTACGGCTTGCGGAATGATGAGCGCCATGTAGCTGTTGCCTTCTTCCTTGAGCGGAATGAGGTTTGTATCATCACCCTGGGCTGTTACGGCACCTGTAGAAAGATTGGCTGTAGCCTGTGTCTTCAGACGGTTGATCTTTACGCTAATCTTGGCTGCAGCAAGCGAAGCCTCTGTAAATCCGTTTCCTGCCACGAGGTTGATGATTATCTGGCTCAACACGTGCTTGGCTTCTATCTTCACGGCGCTTTCTGTAGGAGCCGCATCTGTAGTCTTGCCTATCAGAAGTTCGCTAGCCTTGTATTTTTCCGTTGTGCTCTGGTCAGCATTTACGGTCCAAGGCATCGCCTCTATGTTGCTGATAGTGGCTGTATATGGATAATAAATGTAGAAATCGGCGTGGGTGCTGTTGTCTTTCCAGTAGGTTGGAGTTGCAGCCTTCCAGGTTCCATCATAAGTAAATTTCGTGTTGTCTATATAGTTACCTGTCGTTTGAAGTGTTGCGGCAGAGCCATCGGCTTGATGGTTGACAACAAACAATCCTATCTGGTCTCCCGTTTCAAAAGCCAAATCAGTAGCACGGGTTATCGAAGTGCTGATGTTGATAGGTACTTTTGCTGAAGGGGGTGGACTAGGTGTAGGGCCTAATTCTGAACCTCCACCGGAACATGCGGTTAATGCGAGGAGCATGTTCCCTACGATTGCTAAATACTTCTTCTGTTTCATGATTTCTTCGTTTTATATGATTACTTTTTCATAGGTGTATCTGGAACTGCTAGTTTCATTTACTTTGCAAAGGTAGGAAAAGAAGTGGTATTATACAAGTTCATAATGGTTCATATATGGAAAAGGTGTTAAACAACATGTTTTTAGGGGAGCGGAAACAGGGGAACTGGTTCCAGTTCCACTTGCCAACTGTTAAATCCGTGAAAGCATTGCTGTGTATGTACGATTTTGCTTTTCAAAACTGTAATACTGTAACTGTAACGCAAAAAAAATCGTTTTCGGAAACTGTCAACTGTCAAACAGTAACGCTTGGAATTGACATTGGTTTTGCTCTTATGATGTCGGAAATGTACGATTTTTATCCATACACAATGTTAGGAAAGTGATAATATATTGTTATTAAATCTACCTGATTATGGCACTCAAAGAACGTTTTCGTTAAGCCAGATGAGCAGACCCGAGCTCGTTCGAGGTCTGCCATGGCGAGAAAACGAAGGATGAAATCCAATCTCCACCTTCACAGTTGAATGTTTCAAAAATAAACACCGCAGGATAGATGCGGTAAACAGACGTTACTTCATCTTCACACCCATTTCATGAAGCAAGAAACCGAAGATGTCTGCCTGCTCTTCCATCTGTTTGGCAAGAGGCTTTCCACTGCCATGTCCTGCCTTGCTGTCGATACGAATCAATACAGGCGACTTGCCACTCTGACACTCCTGCAGACGGGCTGCAAACTTGAACGAATGGGCAGGAACAACACGGTCGTCATGGTCGGCTGTCGTGACAAGAGTGGAAGGATAGCTCACACCTGGCTTCAAAGTATGGAGGGGGGAATAGCCCTTGAGATACTCAAACATCTCAGGACTGTCGGCACTCGTACCGTAATCGGGAGCCCAGTTCCAACCGATGGTGAACTTATGATAGCGCAGCATATCCATCACTCCCACTGCTGGGATGCAGACACGGTAGAGGTCGGGACGCTGAGTCATACAAGCTCCTACCAGCAAGCCTCCATTGCTACCGCCATAGATGGCAAGATGGTTGGAATCGGTATATTTCTCGCTGATGAGCCACTCGGCTGCTGAGATGAAATCGTCAAACACATTCTGCTTCTGCAGTTTTGTACCTGCCAAATGCCATGACTCACCATACTCACCGCCACCACGGAGCGCTGCATAGGCATAGATGCCGCCATTCTCCAAGAAGGGAATGCGCATGGGTGAGAACGATGGGGGATAGCAAATGTTGAAACCTCCATAGCCATAGAGCATGACGGGATTCTTGCCGTTGCGCTTGAGACCTTTACGGTAGGTGAGGAACAGAGGCACCTTGGTGCCGTCCTTGCTGGTACAGAACACCATCTCTGTGGTATAGTCGTTAAGACGGACGTTGACCTTGGGCTGACTTTCTACCTGACTCTTGCCTGTGGCAGGATCGAAACGATAGATGGTGGTAGGAACGGTATAGGAGGTGAAACTGAAGAAGCACTCATCCTGTTTGCGGCTGCCGCTGAATGAGGCGCTACCAAAGGTTGGCAACTCAATGCGGCTGAGACGCTCTCCCTTGACAGAATAGAGCCATGCCTCGGTACAGTTGTCTTTAGAGTAGGTAAGAATCATGCGGTCAGCGGGCAGAAAAAGCACATCCTGAAGCACACCGTCTTGCTCACCTACCACTTCATGCCAGTCGGTCATGCCGGGTTTACGCACGTCAGCCACCATCAAACGGTAGCGTGGAGCACCTTGGTTGGTGAGGATATAGATGGAATCGCCGATCATCTCTACAGGCGAATAGGTCTTACTGGCGTCTGCTGTCATCTGGATAAACTGCGAGTCTGCCGCACGGAGGTCGCGCACATAGAGGTTGTAGCCTTGGTCCATGCCAGACTCGGTAAGAAACATCAGCGTCTCCTCGTCGTTGAGTCCTACACCGTAGAAGCGCAGGGGTTGTGCCGGGTTTTGATAGAACAGCACATCATCGCTCTGAGGGGTGCCGATGCGGTGGTAATAAACTTTCTGTACCTCGTTCTTCGCTGAGGTCTCAAGGCCCTTCTCAGGTGCATCGTAGGCACTGTAATAGAAACCGTCGCCTCGCCATGTGGCATTGGTGAATTTTGCCCATACGATATGGTCGTCAAGGAGTTTTCCGGTTGCCACATCCTTGACATAGATTTCTTCCCAGTCGCTGCCGCTACGCGAAATGACGTAGGCAAAATAGCGTCCGTCGTTGGAGAAGGAAATGCTCTTTACCGCAACGGTTCCGTCGGTGCTGAGACTGTTTGGATCGAGAAAGACACGCTGTTCACCACCCAACTGGTCCATCTGATAGAGCACTGACTGGTTTTGCAGTCCGTTGTTGCGATAAACGTACCATTTGCCATTCTTTTTGAATGGGGCATAGACTTTCTCGTAGTTGACAACCTGGCGCAACCGTTTAAGATATTTGGCGCGCTGTGGAATCTTGGCCAGATAGGCATTGGTCACTGCGTTTTCTGCTTCGACCCATGCTGCCGTTGCTGCGCTGGTGTCGTTTTCGAGTGGACGATAGGGGTCAGACACCTTCACTCCGAAATACTCGTCGATGGTATTGTCGGTAGGTGGCGTAGGATAATGCAGCTGTTGTGCATGAACGGCAGCGGCAGTCAAAGAGAGTGCCGATGCGCAAAGAATCTGTTTTATCATAGTTATTTCGTTTTGGTGTTCCCGGATAGCTTTATCTAAACGTGCTCAGCGGTGGATTTTCATTCCTCCACTTCGCAGGGTTTGAAGTGCATGTCTCTTTCGGCTTTTTCTCTCGGAAATGCAAAATAGGTGCATGTGGCTTCTGTGCATATTTTGCCAGAAGAGTCGGCGAGGGTGGCATCGATGATGATGATATTTCGCTTCTGCTCGCGGATATGGGCTCGCACGGTCACCTCTGAATCGTCGGTTGATACGGGGTGCTTATAGTGTGTCTCCATCTTTGAGGTAACACCTGCTGTTTGTAATTTGCGAGTGACGACCCATCCGCACACCTCATCGAGAAGTAATGCCTGGATGCCGCCGTGCAACGTATTGAGCCACCCTTGGTAGTTGGCAGACGGATGCCATTTGCTGACGATATCGTCTCCGTCTTCGTAAAAGCAGAGGTGAAGACCGAAGGGGTTGTCGGGGGCGCAACCGATGCAGTTGTAACCTTTTAATCCGGTCCAAGGATTTGTGATTTTCTTCATGTCCATGTTATCTGTGTTGTTTTTTAATCTTGCTTTTAATCGTTATAAATGGCAATCTTGATGACGTTGTCTTCCTTGTTTTCGAAGATGCGATAAGCCTCTTCGATGCGACTGAGCGGAAAACGGTGGGTGATGAGCGGGGTGGTGTCTATCTTGCCTTGTGCGATCAGTTGGAGCACCTCGGCACAGTCGCAACCATCTACACCACCTATTTTGAAGGTGAGGTTCTTGCCATACATGTCGGGTAACGGCAGCAGTTGCGGCTTATCGTAGAGGGCCACAATGGAGACGATGGCATTGGGACGGGCACACTGCCAGGCCAGTTGGAAGGTGTCGGGCCCTCCTGCCACTTCCAACACGCGGTCGGCGCCTCCATGAAGGCTGTGGGCGGCTGTGAAGTCGCAACACTCCTCGGGGGTGGTGACCAACACATCGGGATAGTTGTTGCGGATGAACCGGCGTCGTTCTTCCGACTGTTCACAGACGATGATATTCTTCGGATGCTTGAGCATGACGCAGAGTAGGGTGCATATTCCCGTGGGACCTGCTCCGATGATGAGGACGGTGTCGTCGGGACTTATCTCGCTGATGCGTGCAGCCCAGAAGCCTGTGGCGAGGATGTCGCCAACAAACAGCGCTTGGTCGTCGGTCACACTGTCGGGGATGCGGTTGAGGCCTTGTGACGCCAGTGGAACACGCACGTATTCTGCCTGTCCACCGTCAATGCGACAGCCTAATGCCCATCCGCCGTGGGGCGAGGTGCAGTTGTTGACATAACCGTGACGACAATAAAAGCAGTCACCGCAGAAGGTTTCTACATTGACCGTCACGCGGTCGCCGACGCTGACACCCTTTACCTCGCTTCCCGTCTCTTCTACAATGCCCACCATCTCGTGGCCCACGGTTATGCCTGGTACGGCACGGGGTACGCTGCCATGCTTGATGTGCAGGTCGCTGGTACAGATACTGCCTAAGGTGACGCGCACGATGGCATCGGTGGGGGATTGGATTGAAGGGCGTGGCTTGTCGGTCATGGCAAACTTGCCTTTTTCAATATAGGTAAATGCTTTCATATCGTCTGATTGCTATTGAGGGGTATGCTGTGTTATTCTGCAGTTTCGTAGAGTCGGAAACTCTTGGCTGGTATGATGTCGTCGATGATGACGGAACCCTTGACGGCTTTTGCAGCGAGTTTGCCTGCAACAGGACAGATGAGGTCGGGATTGTCGAGGGTGTTCTCTTCGTCCATCTCGGTGTGGCATAGTGTCAGCGTATGCACGTCATTGGCTGATTTTCTGTCTTGCAAGCGGATGCTGACCGGTTGGGGCTGATTGCTGGTGTTGATGACCTTCACGATAATGGTGTGCTTGGCTTTGTCAGCAACAGCACTGGCGAAAAGACCATCCTGTCCGTCTTGTCCTGCCACCGGTTTGCCGTTCATCGTAAGGCGCAACGCATGCGTGCCTTTGTGTGTGGCATACATCTGCTGGACGTAATAACTCGTGGTCTTAAACATGCGCGTATTGTCGTACCAAATCATGTCAGGGCGCCACTGCCATCCTTCAATATGGGCGAAGAGGGGAGCGTAGGTGGCCATGTGAACGATGTCGGCATTTCGCTCGAGATCGGTCATGAAGGCTGCCTCATAGAGTGACGTTTCGTAGTGGTTCCATTTCTTTCCTTTTCCATGGCAAGCGTATTCACCCGCAAAGACCTTAGGACCACGACGGTCGTAGGTCTCATAGCGCAGTCCGTTGTGAAGGAACCATTGTTCGTCGCGGTAGTAATGCTCATCCACCAAATCGGCTTTCTGGCGACGCATTTCTGCCCAGCCTCGGTCAAACTCTCCACCCTCTGGATAGGGACCGCTTGAACCTACTATCTTGATGTTGGGATAGTGCTTACGGATGGCAGTTACAAATGGTTTTAAGCGCTCGTAATACATTGAGTCCCATTGCTCGTTGCCTATTCCGATGAACTTTAGGTTGAATGGTTCAGGATGGCCCATTTCTGCGCGTTGGCGACCCCATGTGGTGGTTGTGTCGCCATTGGCAAACTCTATGAGATCGAGTGCATCCTGGATATAGGGATCGAGTTGGTCAACAGGCTGGTGGGCATTGGCATCGTTCCAGTTTTGATACTGGCACGCCATGCCCACATTGAGTACAGGTAATGGTTCGGCACCAATATCTTCAGAGAGTTGGAAATACTCGAAGAATCCCAGACCGCCACTTTGGAAATAGTCGGGATAGTAACGATGTTCAAAGGTAAACTCCCATCTGTTGCGGTTCAGCGGACGGTTTTCCACGGGACCGATGGTATTCTTCCATTGATAGCGGTTGGCAAGTTCTTCGCCCTCAACGATACATCCGCCAGGGAATCGGAATACCCCCGGATGAATATCGGCAAGTGCCTGTCCAAGGTCGCGTCGCATACCGTTGGTTCTGTTGCGGAAAGTGTTAACGGGGAAGAGGCTGATATGTTCGAGCGACACGGGTTGCTGACCTTCCAGGAAGATGCGCAGTCGCGCTTTGTTGTCGGTTTTGGGTGAATGAATTTTCACCTCATAGCGCTTCCATCCATTGGAGTTGATGTCGATATGTGCCGTGGCGAAATCCTGTCGTTCCTCAAGCGTACCTTCATCGATGAGTTGCACTTTGATACGCGCCTCCCCGTTGGGCGCTTTTGCCCATACGGAGAAGCGGTAGTCTTCGCCTTTCAGCACTCCGATGCCGAAATATCCCTCGTTGACGAGTCCTGACCGGCGCTCGCGGTGTCCGGGATAGGCGAGTGTGACGTAGTGTGGGCAACGTTCGAAAGGCCCGTCGTTTTCCACAGTGACATGACCGAAGGTCTGCCACCCCATGAGTGGCTGTGGAAACTCGAAGGATCGGTTTTTGACGAGTTCGCCATAGAGTCCACCGTCGGCAGCATAGTTGATGTCTTCAAAGAAAAGTCCGTACATGGTGGATTGTATGGGAGCCACAGTTTTCTTGGTGTTTACCTGCAGCACATGTGATTGTGCCTGTGTGTTACAGGCAAAGGTCAAAGCCACCATTGTGGTCGCCACCATTTTCAAATTCATAGTCATAGTGTTGTTAGTGTTTCGTTAGTACTTGTTTTAAGGTGTAAAGGTACGAATAAGCGAGCAAAATGCAAAAGAAA
>SAMEA3663094__coassemble_1149_pt1 | contig 7786 bp, 6 predicted proteins | sample SAMEA3663094__metabat2_high_PE_032 | metagenome-assembled genome bin SAMEA3663094 (sample SAMEA3663094) | pig gut metagenome | biome: pig gut; feature: pig-associated habitat; material: faeces | place: France | collected 2012 | reverse complement strand
TATTCCCAAACAGTATCAGCCCGATTGGGTTACAACCAAATAATAGATTTTGATTAAATAGCCGGAGCCCCATCATTGATATAATGACAGGGCTTCGACAGGATGGCTATTCAGAGGATTAACTCCATATGGGTGTTGCCGGTTGATTACAGCAAGGCCGATGTACGAACACGACTCAAGGTCTCTGGAGTCATCTGCAAATAACTCGCGATATAGACCAATGGAGCGCGTAGTACCAATTGCGGACTTTCCTTCACCAACTTGGCATAACGATCCTGTGCAGTCTCGAAGCGCAGCATATCTGCATGCTTCTGAGAGATGATGAGCGACTCTTCCAATATCTTACGATAGAGCATCTGAATATTGACATTCTTAATAGCCTCTTGCTCAAGCGCAGCCTTTGGCAATGCATAGATGATAGTGGGTTCAAGAGCAACAATCTGCTGTTTCGACGGTTCCTCATGAAACAAACTTTCGATAGCCATACAGATTGTGTTTTCTGTTGCCATATATTCGGTCAACTCTTTACCATTTTTATGATAGAACTGTCGCACCAGTCCCTTGACAATCCAGAAGATATTTTTGCATACCTCCCCTTCGCGCAGGATGTATTCACCCTTCTGAAATTTCATTGGAACCAATATACCTTCCAGTATATCGAGTTCGTCATGTGTCATCGTACTGTATCGACGTGCCAGTTCACGAGCCACATCACGTGGCGTCAGTCCAATATTAGTCATCGTTTTTGGCTTTTATTATATGAGTTAAGATTTTTATTTGTTCGTTAGTTAGTCTAACTTCAGCACAGCAAGGAAAGCTTTCTGTGGCACTTCCACATTGCCAATTTGTTTCATGCGTTTCTTTCCTTTCTTCTGTTTTTCAAGCAGTTTGCGTTTTCGGCTCACGTCGCCTCCGTAACATTTAGCTGTCACATCCTTGCGCACACACTTAATGGTTTCGCGGGCAACAATCTTGGCTCCGATGGCTGCCTGAATGGCAATATCAAACTGTTGACGAGGAATAAGTTCCTTAAGTTTCTCACACATACGTCGTCCAAAGGATACGGCATTATCCTGATGGGTCAGCGTTGAGAGTGCATCGACTGGTTCACCATTGAGCAAGATGTCAAGTTTCGCCAGTTTGGAAGGTCGGAAACAATCTACATGATAGTCGAATGAGGCATAACCCTTAGAGATAGACTTGAGTTTGTCATAGAAGTCGATAACGATTTCTCCCAATGGCAACATGAAATGCAGTTCCACACGATTACCACTGACATACTGCTGGTCTATCAGTTCACCACGTTTATCGAGACAAAGCGTCATGATAGGGCCGATATAGTCGGCAGCAGTGATGATTGAAGCACGGATATAGGGTTCTTCGATATGGTCGATGAGCGTAGGTTCAGGCAATCCCGATGGGTTGTGCACCTCTTTCACTCCCCCCTGCTTATCGTAGCACATATAGGTTACGTTGGGCACTGTGGTGATAACATCCATATTGAACTCGCGGTCGAGACGCTCCTGTACAATCTCCATATGCAACAAACCGAGGAATCCGCAACGGAATCCAAAGCCAAGGGCAATGGAGGTCTCAGGCATAAAGGTAAGTGAGGCATCGTTCAACTGCAGTTTCTCAAGAGAGGCACGCAAGTTCTCATAGTCAGTTGGATCAATGGGATAGACACCCGCAAACACCATGGGTTTCACTTCCTGGAATCCGGCAATAGCCTTTTCGCAAGGACGTGCCACATGAGTAATGGTATCGCCGACCTTCACCTCTTTAGAGTCTTTAATGCCACTGATGATATAGCCCACATCACCGGTACGCAATTCGTTGCGTGGTATCATGTCCATTTTGAGCACACCTACCTCATCGGCTTCATATTCCATACCAGTATTAAAGAATTTCACTTTATCACCTTGACGGATAACACCGTTTTCAATCTTGAAATAGGCAATAATGCCACGGAAGGAATTAAACACCGAATCGAAGATCAAAGCCTGTAATGGTGCATCGGCATCGCCTTGCGGATGGGGAATACGTTCCACTACAGCGTCGAGAATCTGCTGTACTCCTTCACCTGTTTTTCCGCTTGCACGGATAATATCTTCTGGGTCACAACCAATGAGATCAACAATTTCGTCTTCCACCTCATCGGGCATAGCCGAAGGCATATCTATTTTATTGATGACGGGAATAATCTCCAAATTATGGTCAATAGCCATATAGAGGTTTGAAATGGTCTGTGCCTGCACACCCTGTGTGGCATCTACCACAAGTAGAGCGCCCTCGCACGCGGCAATAGATCGCGATACCTCATAAGAGAAATCGACGTGTCCTGGAGTATCAATCAAATTGAGCACATATTGCTCTCCGCCATGCGAATATTCCATTTGGATTGCATGGCTCTTGATCGTTATACCACGCTCTCGCTCCAAATCCATATCATCAAGCATCTGACCACCAGTAATCTGAATGGTCTTTGTATATTCAAGCATTCTGTCAGCCAGTGTTGACTTGCCATGATCAATATGGGCAATAATGCAGAAGTTTCTTATATGTTTCATTGTTTCGTTTACGTACAATTTTGTGCAAAGTTACGAAAAAAATATGAATAACACCCGAACATTATACATTTTTATAGAGAATATTCTATGTTTCTTTACTATGTTCTTATTATTTCCGCCACACACAAACTGTTAATATATCATAATTCTTCGTATCATCATAGTACTTTGTATTGCAAGGTACTAATATTTTGCCTAACTTTGCATTCGAAATCATATAAACGCAATATAGTATGAACATAGAGAATGCGAAATCACAGATGCGAAAAGGTATGTTGGAGTACTGCGTACTGCTACTTCTGAAGCGCCGTCCATCGTACGCCAGCGATATTATTCAGCAACTGAAACAGGCAGAATTGCTTGTGGTGGAAGGGACACTCTACCCTTTGCTGACTCGTTTGAAGAATGATGGACTCCTGCAATATCAATGGCAGGAATCAACCCAGGGACCTCCACGCAAATACTATGCTCTCAGTCCTGAGGGTGAAAAATTTCTCGAAGGCCTCGATCTCGCTTGGGCAGAACTCTCAGGCACTATCAATTATCTTAAAAACAATCACCCCAATCTTTTAGAAGCAAAATGAAAAAGAACATTACCATCAATCTTTGTGGGCGTCTCTTTCAGATAGATGAAGATGCCTACGAGCTGTTACAACACTACATAGAGTCGTTACGCCATTCTTTCGGTAAGTCGGAAGGTGGCGACGAGATTGTCGATGACATCGAAGCACGTATTGCAGAATTGTTTACTGAACTTCGCGAACAGGGCAACGAGGCTATCACTATCGACCACGTGAAAGCCATCATCAGCCGTATTGGCGAACCAGAACAGCTGACAGAGAACGAAGAAAGCGACAAAAGCGATAAAGCACACAAGTTTGATTCTTTCAACTCAGCTGCACAAGGTGTGTATGACAATGTACGCAAAAGAACTTGCGGAAAGAAGCTATTCCGCAACCCCAACGATAAAATGGTTGCTGGCGTCCTCTCTGGATTGGCTAAATATACCGACACCGACCCTGTCATCTGGCGGCTGCTGACGGTCTTATTCTCGGCTTTTTATGGTGTTGGTATTATTATTTACATCGTTTTGGCCATCATATTGCCTGAAGCAAGAACGCCTGAACAATTATTGCAGATGGAAGGAAAGGCTGTCACACCACAACATTTGGCAGACATTGTGGTAGATAAAGATCAGAGTACTACCCAGAAGCCGAATCTGTTTCGCAGTCTTTTCGCCATTATTTTAAAGATTCTGTTCGGATTCTTCGTGGGCATCGCCTCCATCGTAGCCATCATTCTGTTCTGCGGTTTTCTGTTTGCTTTAGTTGTCTTGGTATCGGCCCTGACATTCCCCGTCAACAGTTATATGCCATTCAGTTTGCAAGCCATGGGACTGGCAGAACTGTATGAGACTAATCCGATGATACTCATCATTTTCGTATTCTCTCTGTTTATGATGTTGCTCATACCCATATATGCTATCGTCCACATGCTTCTCTCGCTATCGAAAAAGGTTCAGCCAATGGGCATAGCACAGCGCATCGCATGGATTTTGCTATGGATTGTTGCCCTCTGCTGTATAATACCCTGTAGCATTTCGATGGCGAAATTCCGCCATGAACAACGAACCAAAGAGTATTTCCATACCCATATCTATCAAGACGTACTGATGGATGATAACGATATGGACTTTATGCGCCATGGCGAATGGAATCTGATTAAGGCAGAAGACTGTGCCCACTATACTGCACATGGTGAGTATTTCGACGGTAATAAAAGTGTGAGATACCTTGACACCTATAATGATGAGTGTCGCGCAATATACCAAGTGGAACGCAAACAGGCAGTAGAGCCCGGCATCTACCGCCTCGACTGTATTGCTCGCGCCGAGGGCCCCGGTTCGTTTGTCTATGCCATTGGCGACAGTAAGATGCTGGCAACCATTCCTGCTTATGGCAACAGAGGGGGTGAACTGGCTGCACAAATAAAGAAAGAGTTGAGCCACATGCTGGCAAGCGACTCTCTCAATGACGTGGGCATCGACGAAAGCACTAAAGAAGTTGATATTAAGGGCATGAAGTTTGTCTTGACAGATTTACATCAAGATAACAAAAAGAAGCTGAAACGTATCTGCAAAGGCTATGGTTGGTCTATCGTCAGCATAGACAACATCGTGGTAACTGGCGACTCTATTACCTATGGAGTATCTACCGACGAGGGCTTCACGGGCCACCCCTATCGTGCTAAGTGGTTCTCTGCCACCGACTTCAAACTGACACGCACAGGCGATCTGCCTCATATAAAAAATGACAAGACACGCCATCCCCGTATAAAGAGGAACAAAAGGCGATAACCGTCTCATTATCCTAAGACTATTTGCATATATTATTTAAATGCGACTCCTACAGACAGTCATGTTCAAAAAGACCATCATCGCCCTACTGCTCGTTATGATTGCAACAACGGGATATGCGCAAAACATCAGCAAAGACTCCATTTTCGTCATGGGGTATGTGGCAGACGGATTTACGAAAGCAGCCATTCCCGATGCCTTTGTCACACTCATGAGAACGGACTCCACTGTGGTGGACACCATCAAAGTGCAGAAACAGCAATCATATACCTTCGGTGTAGGACGTGGAGCTGCTTCCACACGCTACTATTTTAAAATGAGTCGCACTCCTGCTGACTATATTATTAAGGTGGAACATCCGAATTACGAAACATCGTTCACACCTTATACGATAAAGAAATATAGCCGACGAACCTATTACACCAATGTGCCTACCATCTATTTGAAAAAGGCAGCACATGCCCATCACTATGAGGGTGGCGAACTGGACGAGTTTGTATTGAAAGCCACGAAAGTAAAAATGGTGTGGCGAGGCGATACGCTGGTCTATAATGCTGATGCCTTCAACGTGCCAGAAGGTTCGATGCTTGATGGCCTTATCCGTCAGTTGCCGGGGGTAGAGCTGTCTGAGAGTGGTGTGATCTACGTCAACGGAAGACAGATAGACAACTTGACGCTGAATGGTGCCGATTTCTTCAAAGGCAAAAACAAAATCATGCTTGACAATCTGCCATACTTCACAGTAAAAAACGTGAAGGTATTTAACAAGCAGACTGACGAAAACAAGTTCCTCGGCATCAACGATGAGAGCAAAAAGGAATACACTATGGATGTGGTGCTGAAACGCGAATACAGCATAGGAGGCTCTGCGAATGTTGAAGCTGGAGTCGGTACAGACAGTCGTTACAAGCTGAAAGGGTTCGGACTGCGTTTCAGCGACCGCACCCGTGCCGTAATCTTTGGTGGAATGAACAATATCAACGAGACTATGGAGTATAACAGCAACAACAGCAGTTACAACGATGAACAGCAACAATCTGGCGACCGCCATTTCCGACAGGTTGGCGGACAGTTTGTCTATCAAGCTCCAGAAAACAAACTGATCAACTCCACAGAGGTGAATGCCACATGGCAAGATGATTTCACCGAAACTCGTCAGCAGAGCGAAACCTACATGAGCGGCATATCGACTTTCGGCCAGTCAGAGAGCATGGTGAAGAGTAAACCCACTCATCTGACTCTAAACAATATGACACAAATACGTTGGGGAGAAAAATACCGTTTACACAGCAACTTGCAACTCAACTATCTCCAACAGCGAAACGAAAGCGAGGGTTGGAACCTGACCACAGCCGATGCCATGATGCAGGACAGCATCAACAGTTCGTGGTATCGCTCAATCAATCGGTTTGACCGTTTGCAAGGAAATGGAGAACTTAACTTTGCACATCAATTATCGACTGGCGATATTATCTCTCTCCGTATTACAGGAGACTTTGAGCGATTGTACCGCCCTGAGTCATGGAGTCTGAATCACTACAACTACTACAAACAGGGGAATAGCGACAAACGTGATCGCCGCACCAAAAAACCTAATCGGCAAGCGCAAGTTCTGGCACGTGGACAACACACTACGACTGGCTTATGAGAAAAGTACAGGTTTTGCAACCATACAGTCTGCGGAATCTACGCAACAGCCTCAACGCAGTAGAGTGGAAAACCTCTATATACGATACAAGCCCAATTTAAGCTTTCAGAAAGGCGCATTCTCATTCCGCATCAAAGGCGAAATGACCTATCGCAACATCCATCGCAACATAACGATAGGCGATCAGCCCACCGACATTTGGGATTTCTCATACGGTTTCAACGGCACTTACAAACTGCCTTGGCAACTCACCTTTGAGACCGATCTCACTATGAACAGCCATCGCGGATATGCCGACAACGAGATGAACGACAACCGTCTCTATTGGGATGCAGCCCTCACGAAATCGATTCATAAAGGCCAATGGGTGATAAAACTTCGTGGCTACGACCTTCTCGGACAAGTGAGCAACCTCCGCTACGCAATAAATGCGCAGGGGCGCACCGAGACGTGGACCAACTCCATGCGCCGTTATGCGCTTCTGACCATCAGCTACCGGTTCTCTCAGAAGCCCAAGAAGAAATAGTCTGTTGTCTCTATACCAATATTTCCGATATGCGGAAAGACAGGATAACAGAATACTTGTTTATCCATAACCAGAAGGACCGGATTCCCATAAATGGAATCCAGTCCTATTTATTGTTATCTGCGCATAGGATGATTCTATCAATAGGAATGTGGCTATAGAAGTTTGTGCTATAGTACATAGTTGTGCAATTTTCTACAACCTATATATGGATAGACATAACGTTTGGGTTGATTTATCAGCACACAGTTATTTTAGTTTTCAGGAAAATTTCGACCACTCGACCACACTTATTGCCATCGCTTATCAACATGAAACTGCTAAGCAAATAATCCTTATCGATGCCTAAGCGGAGGCATGATGATTATTACGCTTTTATCCAACGCAGGATAATACTTTTATCAAACGTTGGATAACACTTTTGTCAAACGTTGGATAACACCTTTAGCAAACGTTGGATAATACTTTTATCAAACGTTGGATAATACCTTTGTCAAACGTTGAAAAGACCTTTTTCAAACGTTAGACAACATCCTTGCCAAACGTTAAACAATACTTTTGCCAAACGTTGACAATACTTTTGCCAAACATTTGGCAACAAGTGGCAAAACGTTATCTAAGAAACAGCACTCTCTTTTATTTCTGAGTAACAATTGTTATTGTTGACGGACATATACAAACATCGC
>SAMEA3663094__coassemble_1033_pt1 | contig 8221 bp, 9 predicted proteins | sample SAMEA3663094__metabat2_high_PE_032 | metagenome-assembled genome bin SAMEA3663094 (sample SAMEA3663094) | pig gut metagenome | biome: pig gut; feature: pig-associated habitat; material: faeces | place: France | collected 2012 | reverse complement strand
CCGCGACGTGGTGGTCGGAGTGATGACCAAAATGGTTGACTGCATCAACGAACTGTTGGCGCAGGGCTACAAGGTGAAGCTGGGCGAACTCGGAACGTTCGCAACGACGGCAAGAAGGCTGTCAGCGACCCATCCAAGTTTGATGTGGCACAGATTGCCGGTGTGAACCTCCGCTTCCTCCCCTTCAGCGGCAAGAAGCTCGGCGGTAAGTTTAACAACACCTCAACGACTCGCGCAGACCGCCACGCCTACGAGTGCATGGGTATCAAGGAGGCCAACAAGGAGGGACTCCTGCCCATCCCTGGAAAAGTGACCGACAACAACCCGGGTTCAAACGGTGGCGGCGGTAGCTCGTCAACTGGCGGTACCCCAAGCGGCGGTAGCGGAGTGGAGGGCTGAACCTAACCGCAGTGCCTCGCTCCCCTGAGGCGAGAGGGGCACTGCCCTAACAGCAGATTCTTATCATGAAGAGTATCCGTTATAAGCAGACGGCATCGCTGCTCTGCATCATCACAGCCATCGTGTTTGCCTTCATGGGATTTTTCACTCCGCCCACGGGCGAGATCAGCGAGTCGGTATTGTGGTTTGTGGCACAGTGTCTGATATTCTCCGGCAGCCTTATCGGAGTGGATTGCGTGATAGACCAACGGTTGGGCAAGCACAGTTAGTTTGAGATTTCTTAGTGAATTGCTATATTTCTTGACAATTATTGACCTTACACACACTCGAAAAGCAGGGACGTGCGATGTGCCCCTGCTTTTGTTTTTTTTACGACACGCGCACCCTACCCTAACTCGACACTGTCAATGCGGAGGCGCACTGTGCCGGCAGGCACGCGCACCGTGACCTCATCGCCAGCCCGATGGTTGAGGAGCGCCTGTGCGATGGGCGACTTGATAGAGATTTTGCCCTCTGCCATATTGGCCTCGTGGGGGCTCACTACGGTATAGGTCATGGAGCGGTTGTTGCCGATATTGGTGAGGGCAACGCGGCTCAACAGTCCTACGCTGTCGGTCTTGAGCAGGGCAGGGTCGATGACGCGTGCATTCTCCAGCACGCGCTGCAGGAAACGGATGCGCCCCAACAGGCGACCCTGCTCGCGCTTGGCGGCATGGTACTCGAAGTTTTCGCTGAGGTCGCCCTTGTCGCGCGCTTCTGCAATGGCGTCGCGCACACGGGAGAGTTCTGTGGTTTCAAGGTTGTGGAGTTCATTGGCTATCTTGTCGAAGCCTTCTTGTGACATGTATTCCATAATAGATAATAAAAAGGGGGTGATGACGGAGGGGATGATGCACCCTCAAAACTGCAGGGGCTTGCCACGGTAGAAATCGAGGAGGGCTGTCTGGTAGAGGTACTCGTAGCGCGCCTGCACCAGGTCGCTCTCTGCCTTGAGGAGCTGGCTCTTGGCCTCGTTGAACTCGGTGACGGTGGCTTTGCCGTTCTCGTATTTCGCCCGGGTAAGGGTGAAAGCCTCGCTGCCCGACTGGCACGCCAGCAGGCTGCTCTCGTATTTGGCCTGTGCTGCCACGGCATTGTAATACACCTGTTGGATCTCCTTATAGAGGCGCTTCTTCACGAGGTCGAGTTGGAGGGCTTGGTTGTCGCGGTCGAGACGTGCCATCCTCACGCTGTTGCGCGTGGTGAAGCGGTTGAAGATGGGGATGCTGAGACTGATTCCGATATACTGAGCGAAATTGTTTTTCAACTGTTTGCCAAACCCGTCGGCAGCCAATCCGCTCGTCTTGTAGTAATTGGTCTGCAGTCCGCCGTTGAGCGACAGCGTGGGGTAATAGCCTGCCTGCGCAATGCGGATGCTGCGGTCGGAGGCATGGAGCCGCAGCTGTTCTGCCTGAACCTCCGGCTTGAGGGCAACAGCCTCGGCAAACACCACTTCGGGACTGGCGGGAATGGCAGCAATCGCCGTTGTCGCCGGGCGCACAATCTGGAAACCGTCAGGCGAAGGGAGTTCGAGCAGTTGGGAGAGGTCGAGCAGCGCCAGTCGGACGTTGCCAGCTGCCTGGGTAGCCGTGGAAAGCGCCTGACCGAGGGTGGCCTGCTGTTGGGAGAGCTGTGCGATGCTCGCCTTGCCGTGATCGACAAACGACTGGAGGCGCGCCACCTGCATGGAGTCGATAGTCACCTGGCGTTGAGCCACATCGGCAATCTCCATGTTGTAGAGGATCTGCACGTATGCCTGAGCCACCTGCATGCGGATATCGTTTCGGGCTTTCTCCAAATCCTGTGTGGCAGCTTCGAGGTTGAGTTGTCGGAGTTTGACGGTGTTGGGGATTTCAAACCCCGTAAACAGCGGCACGGAGGCAGAGAGCGCCAGCGAGGTGCTACTGGTATTGCGGTCGGCATAGGTATTCTCCATGGTCAGTCCGCGACCGAAGGAGAACGATTCGCTTGCCGACGCATAGAGGTCGGGCAAGCGGCGGTGCTTCGCCGTATGGAGCTGTACCGCCTGTTGGCTGCACTGGTTGCGCTGCTGACGGATGCTGATATTGTGTGCCACGGCATAGTCGGCACATTCGCGGAGCGTCCACTGGCGCTGTGACGGAGTCTGCGCCGGCATGGCGGCAGCAGTCAGCAGGGCTGCTGCCATGAGAGTTGTGCGAGAAATGATCTGGTGTTTCATACGCTTATTCCTCCTTGTTATCATCGGCAATGATCTGCGGACCGCGCACCCTGTCTTTGAGGGAGAGTCCCTTCTTAATCTCGATATTCACGCCGTCGCTCAGTCCGGTGACCACAGCCTGGCGGGTATAGGTCTTCTTATCGGCAGTACCGCGGACGAGATAGACGAAGGTAGAGTCGCCACTGAACTCGATGGCACTCTCCGGTACGGCGATGACCTTTGACGCCTTTGCCAGGACAATCTCGGCATTGGCACTATAGCCCGACCGCACCTTGCCGCCCTCGACAGCATGGACGGCAGCCTTCACCTCAAACTGGTTGGCACCGTTGTTTTCTATGGCTTTCGGAGAGATATATTCCAGACTGGCGTCAAACTTCAGGTCTTGCATGGCACCGATGGTGATCTTCATGGGCATGCCCGCCACGAGGCGTCCCACCTCGGTCTCGTCGATATTGCCACGGAAGATGAGGTCGTTCATGTTTGCCACCGATGCAATAGTAGTACCGTCGTTGAAGGTGTTGCTGAGGATGACGGAGTTGCCCACCTTGACGGGGATGTCGAGGATGACACCGCTGATGGTAGATCGGATGAGGGTGGATGAAGCATTGGCATTAGACTTCGACACACCGTCGCGCACCACCTCAAGGGCATCCTGTGCAGCCTTCGCCTCTTCGGCGGCCTGCTTCATCTGCTGTCGCACCTTGTCGTATTCGTCAGCCGAGACGAGTTTCTGGTCGTAGAGATTCTTCTCGCGATTGTAATCGACCTCAGCCTGTCGCATATTGAGGGTAGCCAGGCGCACCCGGCTCTCCGCCGAACTGAGCTGTCCCATGTCGGGGATGACCTTCACCTTGGCAATGACTTCGCCAGCCTGCACATAGTCGCCAGCCTCCTTGCATATCTCGGTGATGATGCCGCTAATCTGCGGTTTGATGTTCACCTCGTTGCGCGGTTCTATCTTGCCCGTGATGACGGTCGTTTTGAGGATATCCTCCACCTTCGGAGTATATTCACTATACTGCACCTCCTTGGGCAGCGATTTCTGATAGAGGAACACGAAGGTTCCGATGAATACCAAGGCAACAATAGCTGCGATGATGAGTTTTGAGTATTTCTTCATATCATTTATATGTTTTTGTTTTCTTATATGGTTAGCTGTGCTTATTCGTCGCGCATGGCATCAACGGGTTTGATGCTCATGGCACGCCATGCGGGAGCGAGTCCTGCCAGTCCGCCCAGCAGACTGAGCAGCAGGGTGGCGATGATAGCCGTCCAGAAGCCCACTTGGAAATGGGCGGCAAGGATACCGTCTTCGGTGCTTGCCAGTTCGATGAGTTGAAGCACACCCACGCCGAAGAGGATGCCACTCATGCCCGCCACGGCAGTCAGGACGATGCTCTCCGACATGATCTGCGAGAGAATCATCTTCGGTGTGGCGCCGATGGCACGGCGGATGCCAATCTCTGTGGTGCGCTCCCTGACCGTCACCATCATGATGTTGGACACACCGATAGCACCTGCCAGCAGCGTGCCTATGCCCACGAGCCATATCAGGAAGTTGACACCGTTGAAGAGATTGTCGAGCATGGCGAAGAGCACCTCGGTATTGAAGGTGGTGATGGCTTTCTCGTCGGTCGGGTCGATCATGTGGGCACGTGCTATGACGGTGCGGATGCGGTCGGTCAGCGTACTCATCACCACTCCAGGTTTGCCCGTCACCGCCAGACTGTGGATCTGGTCACCGGTGTTGTAGGTCTTACGGAAGAGGGTGTAGGGGATGGTGACGAGTTGGTCGGGGCGTCCGCTGATATTGATGCCGTTGACCTTGTAGTCAACACCCACCACGGTATAGTAGGCGGCATCGACACGGATGCGCCTGCCACAGGGGTCGCCACCACCGGGGAAGAGTTTCTTATACACCTCCTTGCCGATGACACACACCTTGCGTGCCTGTCTGACATCCATCTCGTTGATGTAGCGCCCGTAGTACATCACGGGCGGTGCCACCCTGGCATAGTCGTGGTCCACACCGGCGACGGTGGCATCGAAGGAGTACTCCCCCACCACGGCTTTCTTGTTGCCGCCAAACATATAGGGCGTGATGATGTCGAGTTCGGGCACCTGCTGGCGCAAGCGCGTCATGTCATTCTCCACCATCGACACATAGCGGCCCTTGCGGAATCCCTTGTAGGGCTTGGTGGTGTTCTGCGTCCATATCATGGCGGTATTGGTGGCAAAGCCTGCGAAGTTAGACTGCAACATCTCCTTCAGTCCCTGTCCGCCGCCTATAAGGACGATGAGCATGAACACACCCCAGAACACACCGAAGCCTGTGAGGAAGCTGCGGCTCTTGTTGCGGGTGATGGTGTCGAGTATCTCGCGATAGGAATCTATATCAAATTTCATAGGAATGAATATGTTTTATCTGAATGATACATCAGGTCAGTCTGCCCGCAAGGCTTCTATCGGTCGCACGCGGGCTGCCTTGACGGCAGGGATGAGTCCGGCAACGGTTCCTGCCAGTACGATGAGCATGGTGGCTTGGAAGCAGACGTCGAGACCTACGGTGGGATCTACAAACATGGTGGCTTGAAAGAGTCCGGTGTCTATCACCTCGTGGCCGATGGTAGCATCCATATACTCGTTGGCGGCTACGCCAAGCACCATACCTATATAGCCGAAGAAGGAGGTGATGATGACGCTCTCGGTGATGATGAGTTTGAGGATGGACCAGGGTTTGGCGCCAATGGCTTTGCGGATGCCAAACTCACGTGTGCGCTCCTTGACGGTGATGAGCATGATATTGGACACACCCACTATGCCGCTCAACAGCGTGAAGATGCCTATCACCCACAGGGCGACGCGTATCATACGGATGCCTTTTGCCATCTGGATATTATCCATATAGCGATTCCAGATGTAGATGGCAGACTCGTCGGCAGGGTCGGCATCGTGCTGGGTGTTGATGGTGGCGCGGTAGCGCTTCTCAAAAGCGTCGTTCTGATCTTCGGTGACCAGGTTCTTGATTTCAAACTGGATGACGCCTACCTTGCCGGCATTGCCCATATAGATGGCATTGAGGGTGTGGTAGGGTATGCAGGCGCTCTGGTTTCTGCTCTGCTTGTCGTCCTTGGTGATGCCCACCACTTGAAACGAGATGTTGCCGACGTTGACCTGCCTGCCTATCAAGGCACGAGGGTCTTTGGTCAACTCTTTGGCTTGTGCTTCGCAGAGCACGATGACCTTGCGGCGCTCCTTCATATCAATATCGTTGATGAAGCGGCCTGCCAGCAGTTCCACCTTATTGATACGTTGGTCGCTGGGATACACACCCGACAGGTCTTGGGCAGAGAGGTAGTTGTCGCCATAGGTAATATTGACCCCATACTTCGACAACAGGGCACCCACCTCCTGGGTATTGTCGGAGAAAGCACGATTGGTAATGTCGAGGTCTTGGGTGCGCAACTGTATGTCACGACCTTCTTTCAGTCCGCGATAGGCTTTAGAGGTATAGCCTCCATACACCTGCATCGAGGTGGAGAGTCGTCTGTCAGACTGTTGCAACTGTGCATTGATGAGTCCGTTGCCTGCGCCCAACAGGAAGATGAGCATGAAGATGCCCCATGCCACGGCAAAACCGGTGAGCGAGGTGCGCAGTTTGTTGCGCTTCGACGTGCTCCATATTTCTTTGATGAGTTCTCGCATAATGTATTATTTCACATAGTCTTTCGACACGAGGTGGTGGTCGAAATTGTTTTCTATACTTCCTATCAGTCCGTCTTTGATATGGATGACCTTATCGGTCTCGTTGGCAACACCACTCTCATGGGTCACCACGACGATGGTCATGCCATCCTTCTGATGGAGCTCCTTGAGCAGATCCATCACCTCGACACTCGTTTTAGAGTCGAGCGCACCCGTCGGTTCGTCGGCAAGGATGATCTGCGGTTTGGTAATGAGGGCACGGGCAATAGCCACACGTTGCTTCTGTCCGCCCGACATCTCGTTGGGATAATGGTCTGCCCAGGGTGCCAAACCGAGGCGGTCGAGATATTCCATCGCCATCTGGTGGCGTTTGCGTCTGCCCACGCCCTGATAGAAGAGTGGCAGTTCGACATTCTCCACGGCAGTCTTGAACGAGATGAGGTTGAACGACTGGAAGATGAAGCCTATCATCTTGTTGCGGTATTCTGCGGCACGGGTCTCGCTGAGGTCGCGTATCAATACGTTGTTGAGCAGATATTCGCCCGAATCATAGTTGTCGAGGATGCCGAGGATATTGAGCAGAGTCGATTTGCCTGATCCTGATGCACCCATGATGGACACAAACTCGCCACGGGCTATGTCGAGGTTGATGCCCTTGAGCACGTGGAGCGGTTGTGCGCCCTGATAGGTCTTGTTGAGGTCACTGAGGTGAATCATCTTGTTGGTTTTTATGTTTCATTGTTTCAAACCGATTGTGTGGTTTGAGTTTTTAATGTCTGTTTGACGCATCATAGCGCAAAAAAGTTGCACCATGGCTGATATTTTTTCTATGACAGCCGTTTCTGTGCTACATCAAGGCTGTGCGTCGAGTGCTTGGCGCAATGCCTCATCCACTTCATTGATAGTGATGCCGAGCAACTTCATCTGTCGTGCCAATTCGGGGAGGTGCTGCTTCATAAACTCGGTCTTTCTCACCGTTTGTATCTGGTCTCTTGCACCTTTTGCCACAAAATAGCCCAGTCCGCGCTTGTTATAGATGACACCCTCGGCAGCCAACAGGTCGTAGGCCTTCACCGTGGTATTGGCATTGACCTCCAATAGCACAGCATATTCTCTGACACTGGGAATGCGTCCGTCTTCCTCATACATTTGTGCCAGAATCTCATCACAGAGGCGGTCGGCTATCTGTACATAGATGGCTTTATCATTACTGAAATTCATAGCAGTTTTCTTTTTGTTTATAAATTGATCCATCTGTTGCAGATGACCTGCATACGGGTGAACACCTTATAGGATAGCCAATACTGAAAACCTGCGAGCAGCAGTTCGGCTATGAGGAGACAAAAGATCCAGCTGTTGTCACCATGCATCAGGCAGGTCGTTATAGTGTCTGGTACACTCTCAATCACATAGATCACCAGATAGGTCATCACGATGAAGAGGATGCCTGACACCACAATGGTGTGCTTGCGGAAGAGCGTTCCACAAAGGATGAAGAAGCTATGGACGAGCACTCCACAGGTCACGATCGACAGAGATAGCAATAGGGCACCGGTAGAATCGTTGTTTTCTATAAAAGTAGTCCATATTTTCCATAGCAATGCCACGGCATAGAGGCATAAGCTCTGATGGTGACCGGGCAGGAGTACGAAACTGAATATCAGTTGCACCAGGTCAGATACTACGATGGCGGTGATCATTGCGACGGCAGCACCAAGCGTAGAGAAAAGGAATCTGCTGATATACTTTTCAAGATTGCTGGCTGGCAGCATCAGAAACTGTTCGCGCTGTCCAGTGGTCTTCATCACCATGAATATCTGTGTGGCCATCATATACATGGCTATGCTGAAAATCATTAAAACATATTGTGACATCCCC
>SAMEA3663094__coassemble_834_pt1 | contig 9264 bp, 7 predicted proteins | sample SAMEA3663094__metabat2_high_PE_032 | metagenome-assembled genome bin SAMEA3663094 (sample SAMEA3663094) | pig gut metagenome | biome: pig gut; feature: pig-associated habitat; material: faeces | place: France | collected 2012 | reverse complement strand
GACTTACTTGGGACTTACATCGGACTTACTTAATAATCTCGCTACATATAAAGATGGCAACATCCCGAACGCATCCCGAACGCATCCCGAACATCAAAAATGTCATAAGCATCATTAAAAATCGTGGCAGAAGTTGTGCTCACATCAGTCTTACACCTTATTTATATATGATTCCCCGCTTCTTTGTGGCAGTCATACACGGAGTGGAAGTGTGACAATGTGTCAGTCTTTGACGAATGGCACACTTTTGGCATATTGACTGACAGAAGAAATTTAACTTTAAAACAGATAAAGATTATGATGAACATTAAACCATTAGGTGACCGCGTGCTGGTATTGCCCGCACCCGCAGAAGAAAAGATTGGTGGAATTATCATTCCTGATACAGCTAAAGAGAAACCTCTCCACGGTAAAATTGTTGCTGCTGGACAAGGCACTAAGGACGAAGAGATGATTCTGAAAGCCGGCGACGAAGTGCTTTATGGCAAATATAGCGGTACCGAACTTGAGTTTGAAGGTGAAAAATATCTGATGATGCGCCAGAGCGATGTGCTCGCCATTATCGAAAAATAAGCAATTGACAATAATAAAAGAATAAGGAATAAACATTATGGCAAAAGATATTAAATTCAATATTGAAGCTCGTGACCTGTTGAAAAACGGTGTCGATCAGTTGGCTAATGCAGTAAAGGTAACCCTCGGTCCTAAAGGACGCAACGTGGTTATCGAGAAGAAGTTTGGCGCTCCACAGATCACCAAGGACGGTGTTACGGTAGCTAAGGAAATCGAACTCGAAGATAAATTTGAGAACACAGGTGCTCAGCTGGTAAAGAGTGTTGCTTCTAAGACTGGTGACGATGCCGGTGATGGAACAACTACTGCCACCATTCTCACTCAGGCTATTGTGACCGAAGGTCTGAAAAACGTGACCGCAGGTGCCAATCCTATGGATTTGAAACGCGGTATTGACAAGGCTGTGAAAGCCGTGGTTGACCACATCAAGGAGAGCGCTGAGCAGGTTGGCGACAACTACGACAAGATTGAACAGGTTGCCACAGTAAGTGCTAACAACGATGAGGAAATCGGTAAACTCCTTGCCGACGCTATGCGCAAAGTATCTAAAGATGGTGTCATCACCATTGAAGAGTCTAAGAGTCGCGATACCCACATCGGTGTTGTAGAGGGAATGCAGTTCGACCGCGGTTACCTCTCAGGCTATTTCGTAACCGATTCAGACAAGATGGAGTGTATCATGGAGAATCCTTACGTGCTCATCTACGATAAGAAGATCAGCAATATCAAGGATTTCTTGCCCATCCTGCAGCCTGCTGCTGAAAGCGGACGACCCTTGCTCGTTATTGCCGAGGATGTCGATTCAGAGGCTTTGACCACATTGGTTGTAAACCGTCTGCGTGGTGGCTTGAAGATTTGCGCTGTCAAGGCTCCTGGCTTTGGCGACCGTCGTAAGGCTATGCTCGAAGATATTGCCATTCTGACAGGTGGTGTCGTTATCAGCGAAGAGAAAGGTTTGAAACTGGAGCAGGCTACCCTCGAAATGCTGGGTACTTGCGATAAGGTTACCGTATCTAAAGACAATACAACTATTGTCAATGGTGCTGGCGACAAAGAGAATATCAAGGATCGTATTGCACAGATCAAAAAAGAAATCGAACTCACTACCAGCAGTTACGATAAAGAGAAACTGCAGGAGCGTCTGGCCAAATTGGCAGGTGGCGTAGCCGTTCTTTACGTCGGCGCTAATAGTGAAGTTGAGATGAAAGAGAAGAAAGACCGTGTTGACGATGCACTCTGCGCTACACGTGCTGCCATTGAGGAAGGCGTTGTAGTGGGTGGCGGTACTACCTACATCCGTGCACTCGACGTACTGAAAGACGTGAAGGGTGTGAATGCCGACGAGCAGACCGGTATCAATATTGTAGAGCGTGCCATCGAAGAACCACTTCGCCAGATTGTACGCAATGCAGGCGGTGAAGGTGCTGTGGTAGTTCAGAAAGTACGCGAAGGCAAGGGCGACTTCGGTTACAATGCCCGTACTGACAACTATGAAGACCTGCGTGCTGCCGGTATTGTTGACCCAGCCAAGGTTGCTCGCGTAGCTTTGGAGAATGCAGCCTCTATCGCTGGCATGTTCCTGACTACTGAGTGTCTTATCGTTGACAAACCAGAAGAGCATCCTGCTATGCCAATGGGCGGCAACCCAGGAATGGGCGGAATGATGTAATAATTTGTAAACCAAACATATCAAAAATCGGGAGATTGAATGTCGTTTCAGTCTCCCGATTTGATTTATATCAATTTAAAGTGTTTTTTTATCTAAATAATTTGCATCGTGTTTATAAAACTCTTATCTTTGCAACGTTGAAAGTTAAAATCAACGCAAAATGATATGATTATTAGAAAATAAGAGATATTTTTTTGATTTGTTTTAGTAGATTAGTTTTTAAGTAGTTTGTTTTGAAACCGGCTGTCGTGATGACAGCCGGTTTTTTAATGTCATCAGGTGGGGTTGAAAATAAAACGGCTTTTATTTTGTTTTTCGCCCACTTCATAGTATCTTTGTACCCAATATGAATAAGAGTAATTGGCTAATATGGATACTCAAGGCTATAGTAGCCTATGGTATATATCTCATAGTGTATGGACAGACCACTTCACGTCTGTCGGCTTTCTGCATGTCGCTTGGCATTATGATATTGCTGGTGTTTGCGGAATATGCCGTAGAACAATGGGTGGAGCGTCGTCGTGAACGTAAAGAGAAAGAAAATGAGGAATAGATGGTTGGCGCTTGTCGCATCTTGGTTGTGCCTGTTGCCGATGGTTGCCCAACAAAACTATCGGCCCGAAGGACGTGCCTTTGTCTGCGAGAATGGCAACAACCGTTATACTCGTGCCCTATATGGTGGCCCTACCGACTATCGCATAGAGACCAGCGATCGCCCTGTCTTTGCTATTGCCAAGAAGGGGCATCATCGCCATGTGGCTTTCAAAGTCAATGGTATCGACCTTGAAAATGCTGCTTATTGCAAAGCATGGTATGTTGATGGTATGCGCAGTTATCGCTTGCGCGACAAGAGGTTAGGCAAAACTGATGTGCTGGTGGATGTTGTGGCGCTACACAACCGAGAGGGTGTCGTGTGGCGACTGATGTCTGGCGACAATTCTCTTGATGTGACTTGTACGCTGAGCGGCGTGAAACAACCGAAGTTGCATCGTAACGGCGACCTGGGTGTGGATAGTCGTGACTGCTTCGATGCAGCCCAGAATGATGCCGACCGACAGGTGGTGAAATGTCCCAATTCCTCTCCCGTATATGTTGTGGTGATGCTTGACAAAGTGGTCAACATGTCGCCCGACCAACAAGCACAACTCTTTGCCGAAGCCGTAGCTTATAATCAGAAGATGGCTTCGCGTGTGACGTTCGACACTCCTGATCCTTATATCAATACTTTGGGTGGCGCACTTGTGATGGCTGCTGATGGTGATTGGGATGGACAAACATGGTTGCATGGCTGTGTAGGCTGGCGAATGCCGCTGGCAGGATGGCGTGCTGGATACCTCGGTGATGTGCTGGGATGGAATGATCGTGCACGCTCACATTTTGATGCTTATGCCCGTAGTCAGGTTAACAAAGTATCAGCAACGCAGTCGCACCCTGCACAAGATGAGAAACAACATCTTGCACGTGCAGAAAAACGATGGGGAACACCCATGTATAGCAATGGTTACATCTGTCGGAATCCGAATCGCAACGATCAGATGCACCATTATGACATGAATCTTAACTATATCGACGAACTGCTCTGGCACTTCCAATATAATGCCGATATAGCCTATATACGAAAGATGTGGCCTGTGGTGGAACGACATCTCGAATGGGAGAAACGCAACTTTGACCCCGACGGAGACCACCTCTATGATGCCTATTGCTGCATCTGGGCTTCAGATGCCTTATATTATAATGGTGGTGCAGTCACCCATTCCTCGGCCTATAACTATCGCGCCAACCTATTGGCTGCCCGTATGGCAGAACTCATAGGGCGCGATCCAAAACCGTATCAGCAGGAAGCGGCTGCCATTCTCGATGCCATGAACAGTCGCCTTTGGCTTGAAGACAAAGGACATTGGGCTGAATATGAAGACTTGATGGGACTGAAGCGCAAGCATGAGAGTGCTGCCGTATGGTCCATCTATACACCTATCGACTGTGGCGCATGCTCGCCCGAACAAGCCTATCGGGCCACTCGCTATGTGGATCATGCCATTCCACATATTCCTGTGCGTGGTGATTATGCTACTATTTCCACCACCAACTGGCAACCTTACGACTGGAGTATAAATAATGTAGCGGCTGCCGAGGTGATGCATACGGCGTTGGCCTACTATCAAGCAGGCAGGACAGATGCTGCCTATCGACTGATGATGGGCAATATTATCGACCAAATGTATGAGGGACAAAGTCCTGCCAACTTCGGACAAATCAGTAAATATGATGCTGCACGAGGTGAGTGTTACCGCGATTTCGGCGATTGTATCGGTATTTCCTCGCGCACGCTGTTACAGGGACTTTTCGGCATACAGCCACAAGCTCTCTTCGGAAAATGTATCATCCGTCCGGGCTTCCCCTCATCGTGGGATCATGCTTCGGTCAATACACCCTATCTCTCCTATACCTACCGCCGTATGGGTAGAAAAGTGATGATAGAGGTTGATCAGCATTTCAGCAAACCCTTGACGATTGTGCTGCGAGTGAATATGGGTGGGGGGCTCTATCGCGATGTAGAGGGCACTACCGAACAGCATCAGGTGCTGACCGTGGAAGAACCGGTTCGGTTGCCCGATGTAGAACTTCATGAAGCAGTCACAATTCCCGATGCAACACCCATCGACGAGCCAACCTTTGACCGTAAGTTTGTCAAGCAGCGGCTGACTCCATATTATAATGCCAATGTCACAGACATATTCCGTCAGGAGTATCGCACACCTCGTCCGCCATATACTACCTTGCAGATACCTGTGCAGGGAGTGGGAGAGTGGTGTCATCCAGATTATTGTCCGGAAATAGTAGATACCGCCTTCCGGGCAAGTATTGTTAATGACGAATTTGTGATGATGGGCGTACCTTTTGCCACTCCTGCCGAAGGACAGAATATCGTGTTTACTTCGCTTTGGGACAACTATCCTGATAGTGTCACCATTCCGTTGAAGGGACGTGCAGCCAAGGCATGGTTGCTGATGGCAGGTTCGACCAATCACATGCAATCCCATATCACCAATGCAGAGATAGTGGTGCATTATGCAGATGGTACGACCGACACGCTGCCGCTGGTCAATCCCGACAACTGGTGTCCTATAGATCAGGACTATTATATCGACGGTAAGGCCTTCCGTGCTCCCATGCCGCGACCATATCGCGTTTCACTTGCCACAGGTACTGTGAGTCGCAACCTGGGCAAGGCTCAACATCTCGGAGGCCCCGCCCAACGTAACATTCCCGGAGGGGCTGCCCAAATGCTCTGCATGCCGCTGAAATCCCACAAACCGCTGGCTTCCATCACGCTCCGCACTTGTGCTAATGATGTGGTTGTCGGACTGATGGGCCTCACCTTGCAATAATATTTATCTATTGAATCATCATGCAACAACTCATATCACTCTATAGTAAATGGTGCGGAGAAGAACCCGCACAGGTTGAAAAACTGCCCGGTGCAGGCAGCAATCGCGAGTATTACCGTATAACAGCTGCCGATGGCACATCGGTGGTGGGATGCATCGGCACCAGTCGCGATGAGAATCATGCCTTCGTTTATCTTTGTCAACACTTTACCCAGCGCCAATTGCCAGTACCTAAACTTCTGGCAGTTAGCGATGACGAACTCCGATACTTGCAGTCCGACTTAGGTAGTGTGTCGCTTTTCGATGCCGTTCGTGGCGGACGTGAGGCCGGTGGCAGATATACGTTGAAGGAGCAGGAACTGCTGAAACGTACCATTCGACAGTTGCCCAACATCCAAATGCGTGGTGCCAGAGGACTCGATTTCACCAATTGTTATCCTCAGGCAGAATTCAATGTGGATAGTGTGTTGTTTGATCTCAATTATTTCAAGTATTGTTTTCTCAAGGCTACCGAACTGGATTTTCATGAGTTAAAGCTTGAGGCTGACTTCCGTCTGCTTGCCAAAGACCTGACAGCTGAGCGTTGTGATGCCTTCCTTTATCGTGATTTCCAGGCACGCAACGTGATGCTCGACAGCGAGGGCAATCCTTATTTTATTGATTTCCAGGGCGGACGTCGTGGACCGTATTATTATGATTTGGCATCGTTTCTGTGGCAGGCGTCAGCCAAATATCCCTATAAGCTGCGCCGCGAAATGGTCTATGAATACTACAACGCGCTGAAGCAGTTTACCGAGGTACCCACACCTCACCACTTTGTAGAGCGACTCTCTCTCTTCGTGCTGTTCCGCATTCTGCAAGTGTTGGGAGCCTATGGATTCCGCGGCTATTTTGAGCGCAAACAGCATTTCATCAGTAGCATACCGCCCGCTATACAGAATCTTCGAGAACTGTTGGAAGTGGCACATTTCCCCTATCCCTATCTCATCGACCTGCTCCAGCGCCTGATAGAATTGCCGCAGTTCCAGCAGATAGAACTTACAGCCAGTAGAGCCGATGGCTACAAGACTACTGCGCATAACCCTTACCGCCAGCATCCACAGGACGGTCCTGCCACTTTCTCTAAATACGATTCTCAGGGACCATTGGTGGTCAAGGTCTATAGTTTCTCTTACCGCAAAGGCATACCAGAAGACGAGAGTGGCAATGGTGGCGGCTATGTGTTTGACTGTAGAAGTACTCACAATCCCGGTCGCTATGAACCCTACAAACAGTTGACAGGACTCGACGAACCGGTCATCCGTTTCTTGGAAGACGATGGTGAGATACTGACATTCCTTGACTCCGTCTATCGACTTGCCGATGCCCATGTGCGCCGTTACATGCAGCGTGGCTTCACATCATTGATGTTTTGTTTCGGTTGCACAGGTGGACAGCACCGTAGTGTATATTCTGCCCAACATCTGGCTGAGCATCTTCACGACAAGTTTGGCATAGAGGTGCGCATCTGTCATCGTGAGCAGCACATCACGCAAACCTTGCCAGCGCGTTGAGGCATACGAGTAAAAAAACATAACCAATCTAAAAAACTGCTATTGCTTATGTATTCTAAAAGTAATAAAGGGAAATTCTTGCGCCAACTGCGCGACTATTGTGTGCTCACCCTTGCTATGATATTGGGAGCCGTTGGTGTGGAACTCTTTCTGTTGCCTAATGAAATCACAACAGGTGGTATCATTGGTGTAGCATCGATTGTTTATTGGGGGACGGGTATTCCAGCCCACGAAACATTCTTTGTGCTTAATGCCTTGTTGCTCGTTGTGGCGCTGAAGATCTTGGGATGGCGTTTCTGTGCTAAAACGATCTATGGTGTTGTGATCTTTACTGTAGCCTCTACGGTATTGCAAAATATTATGCCACCCGATTTTCATCTGCTTGCCGATCAGAAGTTTATGGCCTGTATGGTGGGAGCTGTATTCCTTGGCACATGTGTGGGATTGGGACTTTCTGCCGGAGGTTCTACTGGAGGATCGGATGTGATAGCCGCCATGATACATAAGTATCGTGATGTGTCGCTTGGACAAATCATCTTGTTCTGCGACCTCACCATCATCACATCTTCCTATGTGGTGTTGCAAGACTGGGAAAAGGTACTCTATGGCTATGTATTACTCTTTGTCATATCCTTTGTTGTTGACCACTTGGTCAACTCACTACGTCAGAGTGTGCAGTTTTTCATCATTTCCGACAAGTATCAAGAGATTGGTGAGGCTATCAATCAGATAGCCGACCGCGGATGCTCGGTGCTCAACGGTAGTGGTTTCTTTACGAAGAAAGACATCAAGGTGATTTTTTGTATCGCTAAAAAGAGCGAGTCGCGCTTCATTTTCGACCTCATCGATGAGATAGATCCCAATGCCTTTGTGGCTCAATCGGCTGTGGTTGGTGTATATGGTCAGGGCTTTGACCGAGTGAAAGCACACCACAAAATCAATCTCACGGAACTTCGTGAGAAGTTGGCAAAAGAGCGTGAATTATATCCAGAAACTACTTCGTCTGGACATTAATTTCCGGTTGGTTGCTTGATAGAACAGGTGGGGACTTACTAAAGAGATGGTTCAAAGAACATACTAAACCCAAATCGATTATTAAGGTTTGGGTGGAATTTGGATTTGTATTTGGTATTTCTTATAAAACTGTATTTGTGAAACTTTGAATGAAACATCATGGACTATGGCAATTTGAAACGCAGAAATTTTTGACTGATCAAAAATAAAGACTCAAACTGCGGTAAATGATACTTACAGACCATTCGGTAATAGATTCTGCCTTATTAACGGCAAAAGATATGTTGTCTTATTGATCGATTATTGATTTCTCATCAAAAGTGTTTAGTGTGACTGCGTACAGAATTTGTATAAAAAGTATATAGATGAGTTAAATAAAATTAAAAAATAGCTCAAAGAGTGACAAAGAGTGACAAAGATGGACATTTGGGTTTTGTGATGTTGTATCTTTGCAGCCCTACCTGAGGATGATTTCCCAAACAAGATGGTAGCTTTGCAACAAACCATTTAACGAATAATCAAAACCGCGCATTTATGTTTACAAACAGTACATTCAGCAACCCCAACTGGTTACAACAGAAGGATCATGAGTCTTCATTTGATACCCGACCCGTTATCGTTCGGTTCTCGTTAACTTCTCGTTCGGTTCTCGTTAGGTCCTCGTTCGTCTCTCGTTCGTCTCTCGTTGCTTATTCGTTAGTCTATCGAAGACCGAACGAGGACCGAACGAGGAACAAGCAAAAAACGAACGAAAGAGCAACGAACGTCGATCGAGAAGCCGACGGGAAACTATCGAAGTCACGACGAGAAACTGCCAGACCTGATGCGAATGGCAGACTTCGGTTGATTTATCCAATGGCGAGAAAAGTTGCCATGTAATGGAACTAACGAACGAAACACGAACTGTCAGCGATGATGCTTGAAAAGTGTGTATGACAGCGTTGTGCCTTACGAAGGATGAAGCAAATGCTAATGACCGATTTGTGTTTATCTATAGCAACAAGAAAAACTCGTTGCACATCACGATCTGTACGTGCAACGAGTTTGGCTTTTTATGAGTTAG
>SAMEA3663094__coassemble_832_pt1 | contig 9267 bp, 8 predicted proteins | sample SAMEA3663094__metabat2_high_PE_032 | metagenome-assembled genome bin SAMEA3663094 (sample SAMEA3663094) | pig gut metagenome | biome: pig gut; feature: pig-associated habitat; material: faeces | place: France | collected 2012 | reverse complement strand
ATATCTTCATCCAAGTTCATTATACAAGATCCCAAAAGTTTTCATCAACTAATTTGGAAATATCAGCATCCAAACTTTTTGTTCCATCAAGAATTGATTTGGCAAAACTAACCATAATATCAGCATCACTCTGTTCTGCAGGTGTAATTTTTGTATCAGCATTGCAATCAATAGATATAGATGGTAAAACTATATTATTCTGTTCTTCAGCAGGTTTGCCAAAAGTCTGTTGTAAAGAAGAAGAATAATCATCTATTTCCGCTCCAAGGGTTGGAGTAGTAAACACCATTCCTCCTAAAAACAGACTGGTACTGATTACAGTTTTTACTGTTATAATATTCTTATTCATAACATTACTCCTTTCTTGTTAGTTTTATATACAGCGATTCAACTTGTTCATGCAACTTTTGAACCGTATCCAACCAATTGTCCAAAGAAACCTTTTTTGCCAAAGTCTGAATATCTATCAAAGAGCCGTCACTATCCAGTTCTAAAGACTCATTCTTTACATGAACTCCATTTGTAATCTGAAGAACCCCCATTATATCTTCCGTACAAGGAATTTCTGTTCTAAACACTGTAGAGCCACTACAAATATTATTGATTCCATCCATTGAGATATTTAGATTAATTCTGTCAAAGATATTCTCTGTATAAAAATTAAGATATCTCAATTTTACAAGTTCAACCTGATTTATCAATGAGTTTTGAGACAAGAAATCTACAATTCGCGTTATAAATTGTTCGAATTCAGCCCAAGATGTATAAGGAATTTTACCTCCGATACACAAAACACTATCGCCTATCTGTACAAAACCATCCATACATGAGATTTGGTGTGTCGGTTTGTTTTTCAAATTGGGATCAATAGTTCTAATCTCATCAGGAACATTCGAAACAGGTAGCTTCCGCAATCCCACATGTTCATCATCCTGGTGCAACATATTGAAAAGGATTCCAACTATTGCATCAGAAGGAACAGAATATGACAAGGTCATTTCTAATCCTGTATCAATGATAGGATTGTCTTTTAAAAGTTTCATAATTGTCCTCTAATTATTGTTATAACGCTGCAAAGTTATAACTTTTGTTTCAAAAAACCTAATTTCTTTGCATAATTTAAAAATTCATTTCTTCCTATCTCCTACTATCACCCCTAAAAAGCAAGTGAGATACTTTTACAGAAACCAATAGATGGCGTTGCAAAGGAACACACAGCACAAAGGTGAAGCCAAGTAATTGAAGGTCATCATATACAAGCTATCACTCATTGGGAACATCCTATCAACGAAGATAGACATCTTATTGAATACAGAAATCACATAACCTAATATAAACGGATAAATGGCGTAGATAAAGAAGGAGGTTCTGTAAGTGTCCAATTTATCGTAATCTCCTTAAATCAGGGTGTTTGCGAGTACCCTTATTCTGTTGAAATCACTAAAATTTAAGATTTATTTTATTGATTGTCAGTTCTCCAGGTATCATTTTCGCAAAATCGCAACCTCAGACTTCATCCCTCAGCCCTCAGACTTCCGACCTCAAACCTCAGACCTCAGACCTCAGACCTCAACCTTCAGACTTCAGACTTCAGACTTCAAACCTCATCCCTCAGCCCTCCGACTTCAGACCTCAGACTTCAAACTTCAGACTTCCAACTTCAGACTTCAGACTTCAGACTTCAGACCTCAGACATCAGACTTCATCCCTCAGACTTCAGACTTCATCCCTCAGACCTCATCCCTCCGACTTCAGACTTCAGACTTCAGACATCCAACAACATGCTTGTATTTTAGATCCGTTTATACCCTCAGTTTAAGCTGATGCCACTGACCTGTCCCTCTGGCATTTTCAAAGCTGTTTGATAAGCTGATTCTATCTCCTTCTGCATGGGCGACTCGAAGCTATACCACTCGTCGGTAATCCAATAGCAGATATCATCCTTTGCCTTCCGATAGCGAGAAGGAGCATCCTGCCGCCACTCATCCAGGAACTCAATGAGTTGACTGTTCACGATTTCCTGTGACTCCTTTGTTTTCAGTTCAAAGAGGTCTCTCTAAGCTCAGCTCAGCCTCCAGATGTTATATATTTCCCGTCTCTTGTTAAAGGCTATCTCTCCACCTTCCATGATACTCACAATAGCCTTCTGAATGTCCGGAGTATCAATCGAACCGTCTTTCAGCGCTATGTTTGTACCATCTTCAAAGTCACAAGCCACGACCTTTTCACTCTCGCCTAGCACAGGTATGTTGGCATTATGGGTAGCAAAGATAAACTGCATCTGGCTCTTCAGGTTGACAATCTCTGTAATCACCTCCTCATAGATGGTTTGGTTGTCAAGATCATCCTCTGGCTGGTCAATAATCAGTACATTCGTATCTTTCTGTGCCAAAAGGAACAATATCAAAGCAGAAGCCCGTTGTCCTAAAGAATGCCGGGTCAAGGCCTTTCCCTTATACTTGATGGTTACTTTATTCTCAACTTTGTAAGTCAGTAAGTCAGCCAAGTTCTCTTTCAGTCTCCTACTTACTTCGCCGATAACACTATCACTAATGCTGTTCTTAAACTTCTTCCAGTCTCGTACGATTTCTATATAGTCCTTATATTTCGACTCAATTGTCTGATAGGTTGCATCTCTTAGACCTGTACCCTTTAAGAATCCCTTAAGATGGTTAACGAAAGCTGTTCGCCTTCCCTTAAATTCGACATCGATGGTCAGATTGCCATTAGCAGCGTTTACCTTTGCCACCTCCTTTTCTAATGCAAGATACTCCTGTCGCCAAGCTTCGTTCAATTCATCAAGGGCCTTATTGAGATTGGCATTCAGTTTTTTCTTCAATTCCTCCTGCTTCCCTATTTCAGTTAGTTTCTGCTTCGCATCTGTTAGTATTTTGCTAAGAGTCAAGAACGTATCAGGGTTAATGGTTTCAGAGTTTAGCTCTCTCTTAATTTTGGCGAACTCCTCTGCCATTGAATTTTCTTTTTCCCTTAACTCCACAGCTATCTTTCCAAGGTCGGTAATAGCATTTGTTAGTTTTGTAACAAGTGCCTTTATTTCTCCAGTAACGGTACTTATCTCTTCAAGTTTATTGTTCACCTTTTCAAAATGCGCCTTGTTCTCGTCAGACCCGGCCAATGGCTGCCAGTATTCATCCGACGAATTCGCAATACTCAACAATTCATCTCGGAATAGCTTGATGGAACTAATTCGTGTTTGAAGTTCTTTCTTGTCCTTTTCAAAATGCGCCTGCACCTTCAGCTTATCCTCTACGCCATTGTCTTTAAAGATTTTCAGTTTTTGTTCTGTATCTTTAATCGTCTTTTCAAGTTCTTCCTTTTGAATGGCAATGTCTTTTATCTTCTGTAATTCCAGCACACAGTTCCTTACTGTCTGTTCCTTCTCATTGATAATCGCCTTGTGACCTTCAATGTGAGAACCAACCAGCCTTTGCAGCAATTCTGTCTCAAAAGCCTCTTTCTTATTCGACAAGTCTTTTTGTCCGAAATAGACAGGTAAATTGAATATAGCAGAAATCGAACAATCTAATCTATTATTACTCTCATCGTATATAGAAGCAGACTGTCCCAATATGCGTTCCAGTCTGTAATTCTTACCATCATTCCCACGCAGGTTGACTGTCACCTTACCACCACTTCCAAGAATATAACTCACCAGGTCATTCTTGTAGGATTTATCAGCTGCTGCATCATTCAGCTCTATGCCAAACGCGTCTCTTAGGATTTCAATAATAGCCGACTTTCCGCTACCTCTGATACCAATAAAGTTATTAAGATCTGGCGAAAAACAGATTTCTTTTCCGTCCAATTTACCGCCACTGAAGCTAATGGATTTGACATATGCCTTATTTTGGGCTGGAATCTCATCACTAATTCGATGCAGACTGTCCATCAAGGCATACTTCAACGCATCAAAGTTGAAATCGCCTATCTTTACATAAACCTTAGTCTCTTTTCCATCTATAACATGAGCCTTACCTACACCTGCAATTGATTTGCAGTCAGAGCCTTGCACTAATGCAGGCAACCACCCGCCAATCCAAGACTTGCAGTTATTGATGGTATCATACTTGGTTACCTTCTGGAATCCGAGTACTGACTTCCTAAATAGTTCCTCCTTACCAATATTGATAATTCTGCCACCATCTAATTCCTCAAAGAATCCCTTGTCTTGGTCAACATGCGCCAATATTACAAACGAATCCCGTCCTTGAATCCGATGTTCGTTAAGCCTCTTCAGAACTTCCATCAATCCATATTTACAAGGCGTATTCTCATTTTCTCTATTTGCGACACCTTCAAATACCGAAGTTAGGAACTGGTTGATATAGTCATCATTGCCTCCTATCCAACTATCTTTATCAAAAACAATGAGCGTATGTATGCCATTCGCACCATCATTCACAGACAGCTCTGCACCCGGTAATAACCACACGCCACGTTTCTGTGCTGCCTTACGAAGACTTTTATATTCGTCACGGTCAAACTTATTGTGATTCGTTATCACACCAATGCCAATACCTTCATCTACTAGCCTATCAACGTACTTGCCTATAAATTCTGATCCTATATCAGTATAGGTAAACTCCTTGTCTACTCTTGTATGAAGATGGAAGTCTGCCCTCAGCCAGATCATTCCGCTATCAAATATATTTGTTGTTTCCATTTCCATAAATGTTAGTTTATCGTATCAACATTTCACCGTAATTTCATTTCTACCCCTATCTCATACTCCTCATCTCTCCCTCCACCTTCTTCATCAGCTGTGATATCAACTGCTCTATAGCATAACACTAAACCTTACCACCGAAATTCATAGTCTGAGTAGTCGATATAATTGGCCATAGACAGCAGATGAACTTTCTCTGCCAGTTCCACGCTCATCCCGTCCAACATATCATGAAGGTTTTTCAGGGTCATGCGCTTCTGCTTGTTTGCCGTCTCTTGCATCCTTATGCCATTTCTTAAAACTGACAAGCGGCCATATCACTATTGGAAGTTCTTCGACTAGCGAAGCGAGCAAAGCTCGAATTCTCTCAAACCAATAGTTCCATGACCGACTTGTCTGTGTATCACTTAAGGGAATCAACAATTCGCCTTTGACATTTGACCTTAGTTCTTTGACATATAAAAGGATGCGTACCACTCCGCAAATTTCCTCAGTCCCTCTCTCAACGTTATCTTGGGTGTAAACCCGAAATCACATTCTAGGGCTGAGGCATCGGCATAGGTGGTGGGAACATCACCTGGCTGCATGGGGACGAGCTGCTTATGTGCCTCGAAGTCGAAGTCTGCGGGAAGGACACCAGCACGTACCAACTCCTCTTGTAGGATATTCACGAAGTCAAGCAAGTTCTCTGGCTGACCACCTCCGATGTTATAGACTGCGTATGGTGGGATGGGCAGACCATCTTCACCCTTCTTGCGCACTGGAGCACCTTGCATCACACGATACACGCCCTCTACGATGTCATCGACGTAAGTGAAGTCACGACGGCAATTACCATAGTTGAATATCTGGATGGTCTCGCCCTTCAGCAACTTGTTGGTAAAGCCGAAGTATGCCATGTCAGGACGACCGGCAGGGCCATATACTGTAAAGAAGCGCAAGCCCGTTGTGGGGATATCATACAGCTTCGAATAACAGTGGGCAAACAACTCATTGCTCTTCTTGGTAGCAGCATATAGCGACACGGGATTATCCACCCTGTCATCAGTACTGAATGGTACTTTCTTGTTACCGCCATACACTGAACTTGACGAAGCATACACCAGATGCTCCACTGGGTAATGGCGACATGCCTCCAAGATGTTATAGAAGCCTATCATATTGCTCTGAATATAAGCATCAGGATTAGTGATGCTATAACGCACACCAGCCTGAGCAGCTAGGTTCACCACCACGTCAAAGTGGTACTTCTCGAACAAGCCATCAATCAGTGCTTTGTCAGCCAAATCACCCTTCACAAACTCATATTCAATTCCCGCTGGCTTAGCCTTCTCAATCTCACTGAGGCGATAATCTTTCAGTGTCGGATCATAATAATCATTCAGATTATCCAAGCCTACAATAGTACCCTCGCTCAGTTCCTTAAACAAGCGTGGCACCAAATTCGAACCAATAAATCCAGCACTTCCTGTAACTAATATTGTCTTCATTCTCTAATTCAAATTCTTGATTAGTCTCTCTTAAAAATATCTCTGGTATAGACCTTCTCCTGCACATCATCCAGTGCCTCGTCGTAACGATTGGCAATAATCGCATCACTCTGCTTCTTAAACTCATCGAGGTTATTCACGACACGAGACCCGAAGAACGTTTCGCCATCCTTTAGCGTAGGCTCGTAGATGATGATATTGGCACCCTTGGCCTTCACACGTTTCATAATGCCCTGGATCGCACTCTGACGGAAATTATCCGAATTAGACTTCATCGTCAGACGGAACACACCGATAGTCACTTCCTTCTCTGCGTTCTCATTCCAGTCACTATTAGCAGTATAGTAACCAGCCTTGCGTAGCACTTCATCAGCAATAAAGTCTTTACGAGTACGGTTACTCTCCACGATGGCCGTCATCATGTTCTGTGGTACATCCGCATAGTTGGCCAACAACTGCTTGGTATCCTTAGGCAGACAGTAACCACCATAACCAAACGAAGGATTATTATAGTGTGTTCCGATTCGAGGATCCAGACCTACGCCCGAAATGATAGCCTGACTATCCAGTCCCTTCACCTCAGCGTATGTATCCAACTCATTGAAGTACGACACACGCAGTGCCAAATATGTATTGGCAAACAACTTCACGGCCTCCGCCTCCGTCATACCCATAAACAGCGTATCGATATTCTCTTTGATGGCACCCTCCTGCAGAAGTCCTGCAAAAGTCTTAGCCTTCTCTTCTGCCTCAGGATTACCAATAGCCGTAATGGCCGCATTCTCCTCGTCCCATTTCCTGTTTCTATCGGCAGGCAATATCTTTGGATAGCCTACGATAATGCGAGAGGGATAAAGGTTGTCATACAGTGCCTTGCTCTCACGCAGGAACTCCGGCGAGAAGAGCAAGTTAAACTTCTTTCCTTTCAACTCTGGATCAGTCAAGAACTTCAGCGCATATTTTACATACAGAGAACGGCAATACCCGACAGGTATAGTACTCTTAATGACCATCACTGCATCGGGATTCACACTCAGCACTAAGTCAATCACATCCTCAATATGGTGCGTATCAAAGAAATTCTTCTGCGGGTCATAGTTCGTCGGAGCCGCAATCACAACATAGTCAGCATCCTTATAGGCAGTCTTACCATCCAGCGTTGCCGTCAAGTCAAGTTCCTTCTCTGCTAAATACTTCTCAATATACTCATCCTGAATAGGCGAAATCTTTTTGTTGATTTTCTCCACCTTCTCAGGTATCACGTCAACAGCCGTTACGTGATTATGCTGAGCAAGCAGTGTTGCTATACTCATACCTACGTAACCTGTTCCTGCTACTGCAATCTTCATCGTTTATTCAATAATAAGTTAGTTTCAATAATAATTATTTTCCGTATTTCTCAACGGTTTGACCTTCAGTCGAGCCTGCTCACGCTCGGCATCCAAAATCAAATTTTGCCTGCTCTCGCTAACTCGCAGGCTTCATAATAAGTATCGAGGCTGCCAATATCGAATCGTCCTCCACTCATAGGCCATGCATGCATAGTGGTATGCTCCACCATATAGTGAGCAAGATTGCCTGGAGCATCCTTGCCACAGCCATTCTCCACCGAATGCCGTACCAAGTCGAGGTCTCTCTTCAGATAGATATAGAACGGAGGCACTGCCCAGTGGCTCTTTGGTGCCTGAGGTTTCTCCTCCATGCCCAACACCTTATTGTTCTCATCCAATTCCACCACACCAGTCCTTTGCAACTTCTCTATCGAAGGCTGTTCATGGCACATGATACATGATGTACCTTTCTCTTTTGCAAAGTCCACAAACTCTTGGAATGAGAAGAACAGCAGGTTATCTGCTGCTACCACCAACAAGTCATCATCGATGTTTAATTTCTCCATGGCGAACAGCAAGTCGCACACTGCTCCTAAACGAGTGTCGTTAGTCTCTGTCCCATCATCAACTATCGTGATGGGCTTCTGCCATCGACGGTCTGCAGTCTGAGGGCTAAGGTCTAAGGCAGCCTTTGTCTTTTGACCTTCGTCCTTTGACCATTGCTCTTTCGCCCATTGGGCGAATATCGGCGCAAACTTATGATTCGTAATAATGATATGCTCGTCAATTTCAGGAATCCTGTCTATGTCGTCGAGCATTCTACCCAAGATAGTGTTATCACCTATCTTCAGCAACGGCTTCGGAAAGTTCTTTGTCAACTCCCCCAACCTCGTTGCATATCCAGCTGCAATTACAATATTCTTCATTGATACAATGTTAAATTGGAAAAGTGAAATGGGAAATGGGAAATGGGAAACGTGAAAAGGGAAAAGGGAAATGGGAAATGGGAAATGGGAAATTTATTTTTCCTTTGACTTTTTCATTGTCGTTGTTAAAAGAGCCAGGATCTCTTTGCAATCAGAGAGTATTGACTCGTATTCATCATCACATAAATATTCTGTTCTATGAAGGAGTTCTATCCAATATTTGGATTCTGTACACTCCTTTAATGAAATAGAAATTTTTGCTATAAAATCAGCTTTGCTGATAGCATTGGTTGCTTCTGCATAGTTAGCACCTATACTTGTACCGCTTCTCAACAATTGCTTTGATAATACATTTTCTCTTTTATTCTGTGAAAGATGTTTGTACAAATTTACAATGCGTACAGCAAAATTCATACATTTGTCTTCCATAAATGCCCTATAATCCGTCATGACTATTTCACCTTTCACATTTCACTTTTCACACTTCACATTAAACACTTCACCTTTCACATTTCACGTTTCACACTTCACATTAAACACTTCACATTAAACAAATCTTGCCCCATCATCCGGCTTCACCCAGAACACTTGGAATGTTTTTTCATATTCAGGGAACTGCTCCAAATAGCGAGTTGTTAGTTCCTTCTCGATGTTCTCCTTGTGAGCAGGATCTACAAGTGCGATACAAGCGCCCTTGAAGCCTGCGCCAGAGAAGCGACCGCCATAAACTCCAGGTAACTGGCGCATAATCTCATAGATAGCAATGAGTTCAGGGCTACCACACTCATAGTTGTGGATACTGCTCTCACACGAATCAAACGACAACTTACCGA
>SAMEA3663094__coassemble_677_pt1 | contig 10296 bp, 9 predicted proteins | sample SAMEA3663094__metabat2_high_PE_032 | metagenome-assembled genome bin SAMEA3663094 (sample SAMEA3663094) | pig gut metagenome | biome: pig gut; feature: pig-associated habitat; material: faeces | place: France | collected 2012 | reverse complement strand
TGGCGGTGCGTACGAGACTCGAACTCGTGACCTCCTGCGTGACAGGCAGGCATTCTAACCAACTGAACTAACGCACCAGTCTTTTCTTGTTTAGCGGGTGCAAAGGTAGTGAGAATTTTTGAAACCACCAAACCTTTTTAAAGAAAAGTTATAAAATTCTTTGAAAAAAGCTGGCATCATGGTATTTTTCCCCGTCAAATAGCCAATCTTTGAGGGTCCTGCCTGCTATAAAACAGTATTTACGGAAGATTTGCAAGGCAGCTTCGTTGCGCTGGTCGATGATGACATAGAGCTGATGGAGATGCAGGATATGACGGGCATAATCGAGGACCTGTACCACGGCAGCTTCGGCATATCCCCGGCGCTGGTATTGGCGAAGTACCACCAGTCCGAGTTCGGCACGGAGGTGCTGTGGGTCGAAATTGGCAAGGTCGGCAAGTCCCACTACCTGGTGTTCGCTGTTTTCTATGACCAGCCGCACCTGCCGATCGACATAGATATCATTACTGGCATGAACGATGTAATCGCGGAGTGAATAGCGGGAATACGGCACATTGGAGGTTCCCATGTCCCACAGGGAACGATCGTTCTCGATGGTATAGAGCACTTCAAGGTCTTCGGGTTCCATGGCACGGAGGGTGATAACGGGTAATTGTTTCATGTGAGTAAGTCTTGAGGGGTGATAATGGTTTTGACGCGTGTTCTGACCAGTCGTGAGGGCAGGATGCCTATCATGGCCAACAATGCACGAATCCAGATGGCGAGTTCCACGAGTTTTCTGATGCAGAAATTGGTCTGTGCATGATGTTTCCGATAATAGATGATCATGGCTTTATAGAACACACGGACGTAACTGACGGTGGTCTTGTCGCTGCATCCTCCCTTATAGTGTACGATCTTACAGGGCAGATAGCAGTTGTGCCACCCTGCATCGAGGAGGCGACAGGAGAGGTCGATATCTTCGCCGTACATGAAGAAATCTTCGTCGAGCAGTCCCACCTGGTCGAGTGCCTTCCGGCGCAACATGGCGAAGGCTCCGCTGATCACATCGATCTCCGCCGGTTCTGACCATGACAGCCAACTCATGTAATAGCGTGCGAAGCGGTGGCTGTTGGGAAAGAGGCGTGCCAGTCCACACATCTTATACAGAGCGACAAGGGCTGTGGGGCGTCCTCGCCGTGATTCCGGTGCGCGTGTTCCGTCAGCATTGAGCATCTGGACTCCTGCTGCTCCCACCTGCGGATGCTGTTCCATGAAATCGACGGTCTGACGGAGTGTATTGACGCCCACCACGGTATCGGGATTGAGGAGCAGCACATAGGGACTGTGGCTCAACCGTATGCCGATGTTGTTGGCTTTTGCGAAACCTATATTTCCCCCACTCTCCACCACCTGCACCTGCGGGAAATGGGCCTTGAGGTCTTCGACGGTGCCGTCGGACGACTGGTTATCGACGACGATGATTTCTCCGTCAATACCTTTCATCGCCTGTTCTACGCTACGGATACAGGGTCCGAGATACTGGCGTGCATTATAGCTTACGATGACGACAGAGAGTTTTTTCATTCCGTTTCGCTTTTGCTTGTCTCTGCCTCACAGCGTTTTTGCGAGGGATAGACGAATACCATTGCCAACAGTGAGATGATGGCGAGATAGAAATAGGATGCCTTATCGAAGAGTCCGTAACATACCGCATCGATGGCAAATACCGACTGGAGCAGCAACTGGCGTGTCCATGCCCAACGGGCATACTTCTCGGGCAACTTGCGGCGTACGGACTGGCAATACATGAGTCGTAAGGCAAGGGGTACGAGTGCGATAGTGAGGCATACTGCTACCATATCGACTACATATTCCACGACAGGATTGGAGATCACCTGCAGAGTTGCGCAGCAATCGGTGGTGCGCAGCAGTACGGTGATTAGCAGGGTAAGTGTCAGGATGGTCCAGAAGGTCATCATCAGCCAGTGTTGCAGATAGGATATTGTCTTAGCCATTTCGTTTGTTGTTTATTCGTTTGCTATATGCTACAGAGATTATTACCGTTTCTTATAGATATAAATAATTTGTAGCGGTCATTTGCCCTCAAACGGCGTGCGGTTGACGATAGACCTTCCGAGGGTCACCTCATCGGTATACTCCAGTTCGTTGCCTACAGACACACCCCGTGCGATGATAGAGATGCTGACATCATAGGGAGCGAGTTTGCGGAAGATATAGAAATTGGTGGTGTCACCTTCCATGGTCGGGCTGAGTGCGAGAATTACCTCCCTGACTCCCCCTCCTTCCACCCGCTTGACCAACGAATCGATTTCAAGGTCGGAGGGTCCAATGCCGTCCATGGGCGAGATGACTCCGCCCAACACATGATACAATCCCTGATACTGCTGAGTGTTTTCCACCGCCATGACATCCTGGATGTTCTCCACGACACAGACCGTAGTGGCGTCGCGCCTTGGGTCTGCACAGATGGGGCATCGCTCAGCATCTGAGATGTTGTGACAGGTTTTGCAATAGCAGACATCGTGCTTCAGGCGACTGACGGCCTCCACAAAAGCCTGTACGTCCTGATCTTCTTGTCGCAACAGATGAAGCACGAGGCGAAGTGCTGTCTTACGGCCCACGCCAGGGAGTTTGGAAAACTCCTGCACGGCTCTTTCGAGCAACTGCGACGGATATTGCTGACTGATCATTTCTTTGGTATTATTTTCCCGATTCGTTTATTTCCTCGATTCGTCTTTTATCTCTGAAAGTTCAAGCCACCGCATCGACTTCTCATCGAGTTCGCTTTGAAGCACTGGCAGGCGCTTGCTCTTCTCGGTGAGTTCATCGACAGACAGCGTACCGCTGCATAGGGCATCTTCTATGAGGTGCTGTTCCTCTTCGAGTTGTGCGATTTCCTTTTCGAGTTTCTCAAACTCCAACCGCTCTTTGTAAGTCATTCGCCGCCGGTCATCATGCCGGTAGGACTTGGCAGTCTTTCCCCTCGGTTCCTTGTTATCCTTGCCCGTTGCCGCTTCTTCCATGGCGAGCCACTGGCGGTACTGGCTGTAGTTGCCGGGGAAGTCTTTCACCTCGCCCTGTCCCTTGAAAACCAGGAGATGATCGACCACCTTATCCATGAAATAGCGGTCGTGGCTGACGACAATCACGCAACCGGGGAAATCCTGTAGATACTCTTCGAGGATCTGCATGGTCACAATATCGAGATCGTTGGTGGGCTCGTCGAGTACCAGGAAGTTGGGATTCTTCATCAGCACGGTACAGAGGTAGAGTTTGCGTCGCTCGCCACCGCTCAACTTATACACGTAGTTGTGCTGCTGTTCGGGTGTAAACAGGAAATACTGCAAGAGCTGGGACGCTGTCAGGCGCTTTCCGCTACCCAGGTCAACATAATCGGCAATGGCAGTGATGACATCGATGACCTTCATCTGTTCGTCAAACTGCAAGCCTTCCTGCGAGAAATAGCCAAAGCGCACCGTTTCGCCGATGACGATACGTCCTTCGTCAGGTTGCACCTGAGACAGTAGCATTTTGATGAAGGTGGATTTTCCCGTGCCGTTGTTGCCCACAATACCCATCTTCTCGAAGCGTGAGAAGTTATAGTAGAAATCCTTGAGGATGACCACATCGTCAAAGCGCTTGGAGATGTACTGACACTCAAAGATCTTACTGCCGATATATACATTGCTCGCCTTGAGGCGGAGCTGGCGCTCTTCCATGCGCTGCTTAGCCACCTTCTCCAACTCATAGAAAGCCTCTTCGCGGTAGCGTGCCTTATGGCCTCGCGCCTGTGGCATTCTGCGCATCCATTCCAGTTCGGTGCGATAGAGATTGTTGGCACGGGCAATTTCTGCTCGTCTCGCATCAATACGCTCCTGTCGCTTTTCGAGGTAATAGGCGTAGTTGCCACGATAGGTATAGACCGTACGGTCGTCGAGTTCGAGGATGACCGAACAGACGCGGTCCAGGAAGAATCGGTCGTGGGTGACCATGAGCAAGGTGCGGTTGCCTCGCGAGAGGTAGCCTTCGAGCCATTCTATCATCTCCAGGTCGAGATGGTTGGTGGGTTCGTCGAGAATCAGCAGATCGGGTTCGGTGAGTAGCACGTTGGCGAGTGCGACACGTTTCTGCTGTCCGCCACTCAACTGCCGCATGGGTTGGTTGAGGTCGCGAATCTTCAACTGCGTCAACACCTGTTTGGCTTTCAACACCTTATCGGGATCGCCCTGGTGGTTGAAGCAGGCATCGAGCACACTCTCGTCAGGGTCGAAACGTGGAGACTGTTCCAGGAATCCAACCCTCAGGTCGCGACGGAAGACGATGTCGCCGCTGTCGCATCCCTCTTTGCCCGCAAGGACAGCGAGAAGTGTGGATTTTCCCGTACCGTTCTTGGCAACGAGTCCCACGCGTTGTCCTTCGGCTATGGAGAAACTGATGTTGTCGAACAGCTGAAGTGCTCCAAACGATTTGGAGAGGTTTTGCACATCAACATACGGAGTGTCCTTCGCCATACTATCCCTTCAGTTGTTGATTGATACTATCAATATAATCCAGGAGTTCGTCCCTACCCTGCCGACTTTCGGAGGATGTCAGGAACATCGGCGGGAGTTCCTCCCATGTTTCCTGCAACTTCTTCTTATAATTGGCAATATTCTGACTGGCCTTGCCTCCGCTCAACTTATCGGTTTTGGTAAACACGATGGCGAAAGGCACTCCTGACTGTCCGAGCCAATCAATAAACTCCAGGTCTATCGCCTGCGGTTCGTGTCGCGAATCCACCAATACAAAAACATTGACCATCTGCTCCCGTTGCAGAATATATCCTCTGATCATCTGATCGAGTTTTGCCACCTCTTTCTTGGAGCGCTTCGCATAGCCGTAGCCCGGCAGATCGACGAGATACCACTCTTTGTTGATGATGAAATGGTTGATAAGCAAGGTCTTGCCAGGTGTTGCTGAAGTCTTTGCTAACTTGCGTCGGTTGGTCAGCATATTGATCAGGCTCGACTTGCCCACATTGGACCTGCCGATGAAGGCATATTCTGGTTTTGTGTCGTTGGGACACATGCTTACCATTGGTGCGCTCAAACTAAATTCAGCACTTTTTATATCCATGCAATAAAATCTTGTCGGTATGTTATATTACTGAAACCAGCGGATTACACTTCGTAAGGCAACCCGCCAGTCTATACTTGGTTCACAAAGGTAACAGCGGTTTAGTCTTCTTCTGGAGAAATCAACTTATAACCCTTGCCGTGAATGTTGATGATTTCTATCTGCGGATCGTCTTTCAAGTGTTTACGCAACTTGGTGATATAAACGTCCATAGAGCGTGCATTGAAATAGTTGTCGTCAATCCAGATGGTCTTCAATGCGAAATCACGCTGCAGAATCTCGTTGGCATGGCTGCAAAGCAAGCCCAGAAGATCGTTCTCCTTCGTAGTCAGCTTAGACACCTTGTCGCCGATGGTCAAGGTCTGCTTCTGGGTGTCGAACACAAACTTACCGATGTGATAGACCGAGCTCTCCTTGTTTTTCTTGCCACGTACACGGCGCAGGATGGCCTCGATACGTGAAACGAGTTCCTCCATGGAGAAAGGCTTGGTAATATAATCGTCTGCACCGATTTTGAAACCTTGCAGGATGTCCTCTTTGAGGGTCTTTGCAGTAAGGAAGATGATGGGGATCTCTGCGTTGGCACTACGGATTTCCTGTGCCAAAGTAAAACCGTCTTTCTTCGGCATCATGACATCGAGTACACAAATATCGAATTTGGTCTTAAGGAAAGCTTTGTAGCCTACCTCTCCATCGGGGCAGAGTTCTGCCTGGTAACCTTTAGCTGCCAGATACTCACGCAAAAGCATTCCGAGGTTTTCATCGTCTTCGCAAAGAAGAATTTTCAGTTTGTCGTCCATAATCATGAATGTTTAGATGTTATTATTCTATTTTTGTTTATTCTTGTTTATTGTTCGTGGAGCACGGGGAGGGAGATGGTAAACTTAGTACCCTTGCCCAGTTCGCTCTCACATTTGATTTCGCCTTGATGCAGGTCGATGACCTTCTTGACATACGCCAGTCCCAAACCGAAGCCTTTCACATCGTGTTTGTTGCCCGTATGCACGCGGTAGAACTTCTCAAAAACTTTTTTGATATTCTCGCGCTTGATGCCCTGTCCGTTGTCGCGTATGGAGAGGTACAGACGGTCGTTATCGTTCCATGTGCGGATGAAGATATTGATCGGCTCTTCGGGTTTGCGGTATTTCACGGCATTATCCATCAGGTTGGTAATGGCATTCTGGAAATGCAGTTCATCCACATAGATGGCTGAATCCACCGCTTCTATCTCGGTAAATATCTTTCCTCCTGTATGTTCCACTCGCAATGAGAAGGTAGAGGCGATATTCTCAACCATCTCGTTGAGGTCGAGTTCTTTCTTCTTGAACACGATGCTCTTCTTGTCGAACATCGACATCTGCAATACTTTTTCTACCAAAAAACGCAAGCGTTTCGACTCATCGGCAATCACCCCACCGAGATGTTTGGTCATGGCTTCTGTCTTGGTCACGGTATTGTCGTTCATCATCTGCGCAGCCAGTGAGATGGAAGCAATAGGTGTCTTCAACTCATGGGTCATATTGTTGATGAAATCGTTTTTGATTTCAGTATAGCGTTTCTGTCGGAAGATCACCACCACGGTAAAGATAAAGGTGATGAGCAATACGATGGTAAAGATGATGGACGGGATCATGAAGCGCACCGATGAAAAGATGTAGCTGTTCATCTCAGGGAAGTGGATTCTCACCAGGCCCATCTTCGACTGCGGGTCGTTGCGGAAGAGCAACTGCGAATAGTTGTACTCTTCTCCCTCGTCAGTATAGTCAGGACAGCGATAGACCTCACGGCCGTCGGTGGTAGAGACGGTGAAATGATAGGGAATATTCACTCCGTTGTTGAGGAGCTCGGCACGGATGTCCTGGTCGAGCATCTTGAAATTCACACGTTCCTTGAGGGATTTGTCGCTGGCGGTATAAAGGATATTATAGACCACCTCGTCCAACAAGGCTTTCTGATAGACATAGCGCTTGCGCACAATCTCCTGCATGGATTTGGCAGCTTCGGAGATGGAACTCTTGTCTTTGCGGATGATCATGCCTTTGGGTACGCTAGCGGGTTTCATCTCAAACGATTTCATCTGGAAGGAAGAATAGACTGTTCCGTCGTCGGTAGCTACCGAGAACTGATGTGAGTGCTTGATGGTTCCGTCCAGTCCATCGACCATCACCGAATCCTGTCGGAATGCCCGGCGCTCGGTCTCGTTGACATCCTTTTCCAAATACCTCAGCGTCTCGTTCATCTCTAAGTTGCGCGAGGCTTGGTAGAGACTTCGGTTGACACTCTCGTCAAACTGCTCCTTCTTCATTTTGATCATCTCTTCTGCATAAGAGAACTGAAGGAAGAGCAGCACCAGGAACGAGAGTCCCATGATAATGGCTATTGCCCAGATTGTGGATTTCTTCATGTCTGCAAAGTTAGCGATATTACAAACATGGGGGTACTTATTCGTTAATTATCTTCGTTAATTTTAACAATATTAACATAAATACCGATTTTTAGTATCACATTTGCAACTAAGCGCAATCAGTCCTTAGGTCATCGGTGTGTTTAATCACCTTTTTCCCTAAGGACCGATTGAGATTAAAAGTTCCAACCGAAATCGATTCCGAGTTGGAAGGGGTTACCGCGCTGTGCAAAATACAGCGATTCTCCCGTCGCTTTGCTTTGGAATGCGAAGGTATTGTAATGGGTATTGGTGAGATTGCGAGCCCACAGATTGACATGACAGCATTCCAGTTGCACGCCGATATGAGCCCCCAGCAGCGCATAGACTTGCTGTTGGTAAGTATTCATTTCATCCCAATAGATGCTGCCGAGTCCGTTGAGGTCGGCTCCGAAGATGATGGCCTTAAAATTGTCGTGATGAAGGTCAACACGATAGTCTGCAAGCAATGAGAAGGAATGTTCGGGAACAAAAGGCACGCGTTTGCCGCAATAGTCAACAGCTTCGCCTGTCGCATTATCATTGGTGGTGTAATCTTTGAACACGGCATGGGTATAGGCATAAGTGGCAGCCCACGACAAATGGTCGGACAGCGCCTGACCGCGTACTGCCAGTTCGAGTCCACAACTGTAACTGCGTCCTGCATTGACCATTTTTCGTCCATAGCCATAATCGCTGCTAAACACAGAGAGTTGTTGGTTGCGAATCTGCATGTAGTATGCAGCTAAATCAGCCTGAACGGTGTTACCAAAGAGATTGAGGTGGGCACCTGCCTCGTAGTTCCAACTCTCCTCTGGTTTGAAGCGGATACCTTCGAGCAACGTGGCATATTCCTCATCAGTATGGCTGATATTGACCTCAATATCCTTGCGTGCCTCCATGGCTTGTTGCAAAGCAACGCGCAGATTGTTCTGCACATCGGTCTGAATAATGTCGCTAAAGAGTTGGATATTAAATCCTCCACTACGATAACCTTTTGTCACAGTGGTATATATATTACTTCCGTTAGACCATCGATAGAGCAGTCCGAACTTAGGCAACAGCTGTTGGAACGAGGAATGTTCCTGATTGACAAATGGAGAAACCATCTTGACTTTCGCTGCCGAACCCATGATACTGAAGTCCATGTTGGCCTGTCCGCTCGTATCATAGGAAATACTGTTGCGGCTGTAATCGTATCGCAAACCGACGGTAGCGGTGAGGTGTTCGGCTATTTCAATATTCGACTCATGGAAAATGCCGATATTGGACTGTGGAGTATGGAAAGAACTCGGCACCCACAATCCCATGTTTACACGGACACCTCCTAATCGCTCAATCATGGCGGCAGCAGCCGTTTCGCCCATGCGGTCAGCCAGCGAACGGAAGATCTGTCCGTAAATCATGTTGCCGATTCTACTGCCCATCTGCTGACTGAATGCCTGTCCGAAGGTGTTGGGGGCTGTGGTCTTCAACCATTCATGGGCAAGAAACACACCATTAGTCCAGTGCCAACGGCTCTTATTGGCGCTCTTTATGGTAAACTCCTGACTGAGCGAATTGCTCAACTGACGCTGATCGACCTTGAAGAAGTCGGAAGGCGAATAGTCGGCATCCATCAGCAGACGGTCGCGCAAGAACTGCCAGGAAGTGGTGCTTTGCATGACGAATCCTGCTCCTGAGTATTGGATATGGAGTCCGTTGGTCAACAGATTGCGCTGATAGCAACTTTGCTCGTTCTGACTAGGATCATCTACGCGGTTGTTGTCCAGATGGAGCACGCCATAAGGGTTGGCGTTCTGGCGAACATACTGGTAGTCACTGATGAAATCAATGTTCCAATGCGCTGACGGACGAAGCATCAGGCGGAAACGACCGCCAGCCTCATCCATCTTATCGGCAGAACGGTCGGTCTGCGTGTTACGATAGAATCCGTTTGTGCCTTGATAGAACCCTGCCAACGAGAAAGCTGCTTTGGAGCTTAACTGTTGGGAGTGTGCCACTTCCACATTACGATAGAAGGCGGTTCCCAATCCCAGTTTCAATGCCGTACCCTGATGGGTAAAAGGTGATTTAGAGTAGATTCTTACCAGTCCGCCTTCTGCATTCATTCCATAGAGCGTACCCTGGGGACCACGCAACACGTCAACGCGGTCGGTCTGGTAAAGATGGGTGTTGAACGCTGTTTTGTTGGACAGAGGGATGTTGTCAACATACACACCCATTGACGGACTGTTGACGCGGGAGCCGATGCCACGCACGTAAATAGAGGATGTAAAACGTGAACCATACGCAGGCATGGCAAGCGAAGGAACAAAAGCAGAGACGTTTCGAATATCTCCCATTCCATGGTCAACAAGTTGGTCGCGACCTATTACCGTTGAAGCCAAAGGCTGCTGGCGCAACCGATAGGTATCTTTGGGCTGCGAAACCACAACGACTTCGTCAAGGTCATAAACGCGCGAAGAGTCGGATGGTATATTCAAAGACTCAGCCTTGCTTACTGCAGGCCATAGCAATAAAATAATAAATAACGATTTGTTTCTCATAACGGCTGCAAAGTTACGTTATTTTCTCTGCCTGTCCTATCCACATTTATATGGAAAATTGCATTTTCCGCTTCTGCATTCACTTTCTACAGTGTCGGGCAGAGGCGTTTCCACTCAGATTTCTATGCTATCAAGCAGTTTGGATGCCAACGACAAAGAACTTCGTTTCTTCGGCCAAGTGACAGCTAAGATTTTCCTCAAAAACAG
>SAMEA3663094__coassemble_565_pt1 | contig 11282 bp, 13 predicted proteins | sample SAMEA3663094__metabat2_high_PE_032 | metagenome-assembled genome bin SAMEA3663094 (sample SAMEA3663094) | pig gut metagenome | biome: pig gut; feature: pig-associated habitat; material: faeces | place: France | collected 2012 | reverse complement strand
AATGAATCTCCACGTCATCCTCATCGCAGCCATACTGGATGAAGGTGAGAATGGCGGTGCTTGGCAAAGCCGACTCAGGCAAGACGCGGCTTCCCAACAAGGCATTTACGAGGGTACTCTTGCCCGAAGTGAATGTACCAATGACAACCACCCTAAACAGACCATCGGTAATAGTCCGTACCTCCTCCAAACAGCGGTCACGTTGCAAGCTCAACCCAAGTCCCGTTTCCATACCACAAAGGTGCTGTCTCTCCCCAACTAAAGTAGCTATCTCTTCAAGAGATGCAATCATACGAGTGTTTCTATCTTTATTCATATCGATTGTTATTCAGTATAACTGTATAGATTACTACTTATACCATAGCCTATCACTTCAAAAGAAAAATGCGCTGCAAATTGCAACGCATTTCTAATTCCTATTTACTGACTTTTACTCTTTAGGAGGCTCACTTACATCCTCATAACGTGACTCATAAAAGTATCTTTGTGAGTTATTATTGAAGTACTTATTGAGATTACTCATATTGCTTGCTTTGTTCACATTATCTAATAATTAAGTTCCAATATATGATATAATTACAACGTGTGCCATTTGTCAGTTGCTCAACAATTTAGTATTTAGTGTATTCTGGAAACCAGTGGTCAAGGATTTTGTCAGCTTTTGCTTCCATTTCAGGTGTTATATACTTACTCACCCCTTTAATAGCCACAGCCAGTGATGTTATATCGTCTAACCATCCAATAATAGGTAGCCGTTTGGAATCCAGAAAATCCACAGGGAATACAAGATAAGCCAATGCTCCGAAGATGGTCAACTTGTCCTTCCACGGTGTATCTTCACTCCGCATGACGTAGTAGGGCAAAAGCACTGGTCGCACTGCCACGCGACCCACCTTCATGGTATACTCCTTAATCCGTTCCCACAGTTCCTGATAATTGATAATCTGTGCCATAGTCTTTCGCTGTTTGTTTAACCTGTCAAAATTGTCTTTCCGTACTAACGTCTGTATAGATTATGATACTGACTCTTGGTGAACCACATACCAGTATACGCGTGCATCCTCATGCGCCACTTCCGTTAGTCCTCATCGTAGCTATGCCACTCACTCATCTCCTCACTCTGAATCTTCTTGGCCAGCACGCGAATCTTACGCTGCGTCTCCGCATCCAGGTTCTTCCACAGCACCACCTCGTTGGCAACACCATACTCCAGTTCATTGTCCTTGATGAGTCCTTCCAGTTCCTTCTTGGCAACACCCAATACATCATCGTAGCTTACCAACTTACCGGAATCCACATCCGGCATATTCCCGTGGACATCCACGAATGCGCATTCCCAAAGCTCATCTTCTTTGAGATACTGCTGTCGGCACTGATAGCGGGTACCATTGATTGTCAGTTCTTTTGCTCCCATACAGAAATGAAGTAATCTGATTATGATCATATTAGCAGTCTACTTCCTCAAAACTATCAGGTATAGGCCCTTTTTTATTTAAATAACCTTCAACAACGTAAAACAAATGCGTAAAAAAATGCTTAAAAGCACAATACATAAGAAGAAAAACGTCAAAAAACTTGCGTGGTTCAAAATAAATGCTTACCTTTGTAGTCCAATCTAAAGATTGCAGTAGCATAGAAGTCAGGTTCGCCTAATAAGCTTTTAATGGCGCAAGAGGTACATTAGCTCAGGCGGTAGAGTTTTCCACTCGGAAAGTGGAGGTCGGGGGTTCGATTCCCTCATGTACGAGAAGGAAGCGTGCACTAAGCATTATGGCAAGGATTCTTCTAATACGCGAAGGAGGTGCATTAGCTCAGTGAGAGAGCACTGCATTGATACTGCAGGGAGCGGGGGTTTGATTCCCCCATGCACGAAAAAGAAAGCGTACAGAGCTGTTAATACAGATTGTTGGCAAAAGGGATGCTTACGCACCCCTTTTTATTTTGCAAGTCGGAAACCTAAGTATTTCGATTTATGGCTAATTGCACTTGAATATCTACGTGAGACTCTGCATCCTTTATCGGTACTATTTGCACATCCCCCTCTTGTAACCATGTGCATTGTTTGGTCGCCTGTATTATCCTTAGAAAAGTCCGTACACGGAGAACAAGTCCACTCCCAGACATTTCCACTCATATCATAGAGGCCCAGTTCATTTGGCTTCTTTAGGCCAATCTCATGTATAGTTATAGTATTGTTTTCCCTTCGGCACCATGCTACCTCTGAGATCTTGTTGCTGCCACTATATTTGTAATGCTTTGACAATTTTCCTCCTCTGGCAGCAAATTCCCATTCCTCTTCAGTTGGAAGCCTATACTTCTCTCCTGTCATCTGATTCAATTTTTCAATGAAATGCAGACAATCATTGAAGGAAATATTTGTTTTTGGTTTATTTTCTCCTTCTTCTTGGGAGAAATTCTGTTTCATGACGCTGTTCCAAAGATGTTGAGTAACAGGAACTGTAGCGATAAAAAAGTCTTTGATTGTAACACGTTTTTTAACTTCATTTTCTGAAGCATCATCGCCTTGCTCGTCGGTTGCTCCCATCTGGTAGTTGCCTCCAGCAACTTTAATCATATTGAGCGGATTCCCTTTCTCATTTGAGCCGCCCAGAATGATTTGTTTTAGTTCGGAGTCATCAATAAGTATCGAATACTTTTGCTCTATATACGCATTATAACCACTTTGAGTTAAAACCGCCTCGTAAGAAGTACCTATTGCGTGCTGAGAGGGATTTATGTCCTGAAACATATTCTCCATTCTTGAAACTGCAGAGATTCTATATGTCTCGTTCACGTCATCAAGAATTCGGAAACGCACACGAATGATAAGTGTATCTTTCTTAACAGAAGTAGATGCGTCCTCATATTTCAGGCATTTCTGATATGGAGTTTTCTTGTAGTTATTCTCTACTTTAAACAATGCTGATAGTCTTGTTATGTATTCCGCATCACCGATAGATTCGTCGGAATTAAGTTCATTAACTCCTTCTGCCAATTTTGCATGAGAATGTTCATTAAGCCATAATGACAAATCTCCGCTTCGTGCAATATCTAATAGATCTTCACGAATTGATCTGTTATCTAACAGTTTAATATACCCTTTTAAGCGTTCAAAGGTATCACAAAATCCGTCGTTTATATAAAGTCTCATAAAAATTTTGCTCGTATTAAATTATTGTTATTTCGAAGATGATGAATAATTACATTCCATGTTTTCTGCGCCAGCGTTCTATCATTGCCTCTCGTTCTTCCTCTTCTTCTTTTTGACTTAAAGTTTCTACTTTTTTTCGCTCTGATTCGTCTCTCGCTAAGCGTTCTTGTTCTCTTCTTCTAAGCCACTCCTCCTTGGGTATTAGTCCACCTGCTGTCCTGATGTATTCGGGTTCTTTGGGGAGCTTAGGTTTTGAAGATTTTATATTATCACTTTCAGTCAATGATTTCTTTGCTTCCATTAATTGGTTTGCACGTTCAACCCAACGAACAAGATCTGAAATATATTTGGGAGCGTCTGATTCATTAAGAAAAGATACAATCTCGTCTCTTTGGGTTCTTGAGCTGCTCTGCACAGAATGCTCTACTGTTGTTTTAGGGAATTGGATACTTTCTTCAAATACTTGTTCATCTTCTATTGATACTACGATTTTCCCAATTTCTTTATCTGTTCTTCGATGCAGAGTAATCGTTTCATTGTTAACTGTGTTTTCTTCATATTGACTGGGATTGAATACTCGAGCTTTCGTACACCATCCACAACTTACTTTTATCTCAAAATTTTCATTTACACTCATTTTAGGAGTAATTGATAATAATACGACTACCTCTTTGCTGCTCTTAAAAGGTATGCTTATGTTACAGGAGAAGCAGTTGCAGTATTTGGGCTTTTTAATTGGTAATACTTTGCCTAACAATATATTAGTTAATTTGTTTACAAAGTCAGTATCACCCATAGTCTTATCAATAGAATCTACGTTTTTGGCTATTTCTTCGTATCCATGCTCATGTAGCCAAGCTGACAAATCTCCGCAAAGAGCATACTCAAGAATATCCGAATATATTTCAGAGCCATAAGACAAACTTCTTACATAATCTTGTAGCTGAGTTAAATCATGACACAACTCATTATTAATATATAGCCTTGTTCGCATAAATTTAACAGTTTTCTATTTCTTTGCATTAACAAAATTGTACGTCTTCTGCATGTCTAAAATCCTCTCAATGGAAGTCTTTCTTCTGTATATATCAAATTTGTCTTCAGATTTACTCTTTTGGTTAGACATTACCGAAGGTTTTATGCGTGTTATCACTTTTTCAAAATCGGAGAGTGTTATCTTAATCTTTGAGGGGGTATAATCTTGTGAATTAGATTTAGCCTTTTCTACCAGATATTGCGTAAACTTCTCTTCGACGACCATGTTTAAAACACACTCAATCTCTGCACCAGAAAAGCCGCCATATTCTCCCTTCATTGACTCAGCGATTCTTGAACAATCCCCTAAAGCAGAGAAATCAAATATACAATCATCATTCTGTTGTGGATAACGTTTTTCGATTTTCTTGCTAAGGATTTGCGCTCTTTCGTCTTTTTCTGGGAAATTTACGAAATACACTTCATCAAAACGTCCTTTACGCATAAACTCTGGCCGCATGACATCATTTGCGGTGGCAACTATATATACAGGAGTTTTTCTTTCCTGCATCCAGGTAAGGAAGTGCCCCATCATACGCATAACAAGCATGTCGTTATCACCCCCAGCATTATTACCTCCTGCAAACGCCTTTTCAATTTCATCAATCCATAAGACGCATGGATGTGCAGCTTCAGCGGTAGCCAGTGCAAGACGAAGGTTCGCTTCACTTTCACCAACATACTTTCCCATCAAACGACTAACATCCAACCTCAATAGAGAAACACCGAATTTGTTTGCAGTTGCTTGCGCTATCATACTCTTTCCACAACCAGGCATTCCAATAATAAGTATGCCCTTTGGTATTGGTATGTTAAACTTTTCCGCATCTCCGAGATTGTTGTAGATTTGTGATTTTATTTCAAGGTCTTCAACAAGTCTACTTAATCCTCCAACGTCGTTGAAACTTATATCTGTATCAACGACTTCAATAATACCAGTTTTCTTTACAATTTTCTTTTTTTCTTTCAGAGCCTCACGTATTGCTTTGCTACTAAGACGACCATTCGTAAGTTCAAAAACCGTACGTAATGTTTGTTTGACTTCATACATTTGCATACCTTGAAGGGTCCTAACCAAATCTTCCGCAATCCTTTTTTCCCGTCCTTCAATGAAAGGGTTATGCCCAAGAGTGTATTCCAATACATCTCTAATTTCATCAACGTTAGGAGGAAGAATCTCTATAACATTAAAGAAATTGCGCAAAGATAAAGGAATTGCAGAAACTGGATTGGGAGACATAATAATGATTGTGGAAAGAGAATCCAAATTCCTTTCCTCATATAAAGAAGCAAATGAAGAAAGCAGGCTCTGTACTTCAACGTCCAAGAGTTGTTCATCAAAATTTTTAATCAACACTATTGATGGCTCATCAATTTTGCCAACGATAAAACTCTTAAGAAGCTTTGTGACTTCTGATATGTCTGCATAATCATCATTTGTCTTTTTCGTGACGAAGTCGATAACACTGTGACGTCCACAATCAAATTCCAAAACATTCTCCAAGGATAGATTGACATCACTATAACCGCTTGATGGTTGGATGATATCTTTAATAGCTTCATCTAGCAGATGATAATGAAAATGCGGTATATATACCAACGGACTGCTCAATATCGCAGATGTCAGTCGATTTTTTAATTCTTTTTCCATATTATCGCTCTTGCTTAAAATGGCCAAAAACTCTTAACGAAGTCTTTTGCTTTATTATAAACTTTCTTAGCTGTGTCAACGACCTTTGTTACAGTAGGCTTAACTACATCTATTGCTTTTTGAACAACTTTTCCGACGGAGGTGGATTTTATGTAATCAACTGATCTTTCTAATACGCTAACTGCTTTTTCCTTGACCTCTTTTGCGGTCTTTTGAATAGGTTTCTTAAGTTTGTCAGGCATAAATCTCCACAAAAGACGGCTTCCGAGAACCGCACCTCCTCCTATTGGACCTGCAACGACAGTTGCTATTGCTGTTATAGCCGTATTCTTTGCTAATGTCTTAGCCATTTGAACTTTCATGCGTCTGCGTACAATAGGGATGGCTCGCTTTCGCCTATTATACTCTTTATGTGTCAGCTCTTTTTCTGCTGCATGATACTCTAACTTTGCGTAACGCATAGCTTCGCGAAGGTCACGTGCTGTGTTCCTTGCAGACCGTTTCTTGTTTATTGCGGGTATGTTTGGATTATCATACACTGCGTTTATGCCTGCGACGCAAATGATTTTCTCTATATCTCTCTCAATTGGGGCATCTAAAGGAGAGTTAAAGTACTCTTCAAGTGCTGGATTTTCAAATACGCTCTCATCTACAGGGAAGAGAACGTACTGATTGTATTGCCGCAATGTTTCTAAAGCGGATTGGATGTTACCTAATTTGTCAAAGTCACGTTCTGCCATATTCATTAACCCTCCACGGATTCTGGTTTTGTTTGCGGTTCTTCAGTAAGCAATGTCGCCTCTTTTGTCAACTCATGTGCCTCTTGCTCGATTTCTTTTTCCATTGCATCCTTTGTGGCCTCTACAACTTGATTGACATCATCATCTGTAGCATTAGGATTGATTTCCCGTACTGTGTTTGCTATGTCTTGCTCCAAGAACTCACCTGGTGTTTTGTTAGAATGAATCATTTCTTCAATCATGTCATGCTCCTTGTCAACATCTTGGCAAGTTTCTTGGATTATCTGCTTCTGTTCGTCTGATTTCCCCTGACGAACAAGAGCATCATCAAGATCTTTGTTCGACTTACCTTGCATCGCTTTGTACAATGCTTGGAGATGAGCCATGAAACTCTCTTGAAATTCTTTGAATCTGTCCATATCCTTTGAGAATTATTTGATTATTATTGTCAAATTTTATCGTACTTAATTCCACCAATTGTAACTGTTCCCGTACCATCTATCTGATAGTACCTTCCATTGTATAAAACGTATTCATGCCCACCTTTGGAGTATAACTTAAAAGTCTTATGTAATTCTGATATTGTTGAAGTTAATTCTTGATGCCCATTCGGGATGTAACCGTCAGAGTTAGCATTTGGGGGTAACGAGTCATGTCCACGAAATGTAGATTGAGTTTTCTCTTGATGAAATTCGTCCATCACTTCATCGAGAAATGTATCATCATCAGAAATATTAACGTCTTCATCATGGGACAACAATGAAGAAAAGTCGGTGTGATCAATGCTGCTTGCATTCAAGTTATCATCGTCAATTAGATAGTCGTCTATATGCATAGTTGTAATAATTATTGGGTTATAAATCTAATTCTTCAAGGATGTCGCCATTTAAATCAACGTCTTCTGGTAAGTCGGTATCATCCATATCTATATCGTCTGATATAATTTCATCAATAATGCTATCGAAAGTGTCGGAATCTATATGATTTCTAAATGATGTCAAGTCAGAATCCTCAATATCATGCAAAAATGCGAATTCCTCTTTGAAATCATTATAAGACATAGAACCAATATATGGCAAGTGCTGAATTCCGACTTCTATATTGTCGAAGATATGTGGTTCTGGTTCATTGGTCGTAACCATAAAGAAGTTTGAGTCGTTTGCTGCATCCACAAATTGCGAAAGTGTGTATTCTTTACACAAATCACCAGTACCAGGATCTGTTATCATGACCTTTATGTTTTGAGGGTCTTCTGTGTTGATGCCACTAACTATTAATGCGTGATCTGCCCGTGGTCCAACTACTTTGTCTTCTATTTTCTCATATAATCCATAATGCCACAATTCACCGGAATCAACGCCCATAATTACATTGTGTCCTTGTGCAAGTTCATTGATTACATTGAAAATGTTACCGTTCACATATTGACTAACACCAATTCCATGTAATTCTAATAGCTTTCCGACATCATTCATAGATGTGCCTCCACCAGGTGAATACCAGCCATGTGAATAAGCTTCAGCACGCAACTCGTCTTCAGAGACATCAATGCCATATTTCTCCAACACAAGTTGCTGAGACTTTATGGCACAAGTGTCACTGTATTGCTGATGAACATAGTCGGAAACTATATTCTTAGCAGGTTCTCCATATTGCGTGGGTGCTTTATTCATTGCTCTTATTATATGTCAAGGTCAAACAAATCGGTGTCTATATCGTCATCGGAAATATCTGTATCAATGTCAACATCAGTCTCTGTTGTATCTCCATCATCGGTCATGTTACTATCTAAATCATCAAAGATTTCATCAACTAATGAGGAGTGTGATTCTCTATGTTGACGGTCGGCATTCATGCCTTCCTGTTGGTATAGATTGTCTTTATCCGAAAAACTATCACCAGACAAAAATAAAAAATCGACATTATCAGGAACATTATCAACGTCTGGTATCTCAAAATCGGAACCAGAAATCTCTAATGGCAACTGTAAATCTACGTCGGCAAAACCAGCTATGGCATCATCTACCATGTCACTTGCGTCCAACAACTGATTTAGAACAGAGTCGTGTCCTGCCAGTTGGGAGAACTGCTGCATCTCACTCTGAGGCAGGTTGCCGTCGAGATAGGCTGCAAACTGTTCGATGCTGGGTAACGAATGTTTAAACATTTGCCTCCTCCTTTCTGCAGACTTGCCTATATTGCTTCTCTGCCAATATACGTTTGTTATAGTAATTATCTATTGTCATTCCAAGTGCTTCAGCGGTCTCCTTATGGGTCTTCTGTTCAAGATAAAGCAGACGTATGATGTTGCGGTATCTGACATTGGGCATCATGTTAAGCAGCACCTCAACATCAGAACGATTCATACCACTGAAGTCTATAGGATTAGATAGCGATTCGTCTTTCTTTCTATCACCGAAAATATCATCACTGTCATATTTTTCAGTAGGATGAGGTATTGGTTCGTAATGAGGTTCCTTTTCCTTTAATTTGTATTTTGCATAGCAATAATACAGGCAACAGGCTTTTATCCAGCTGGTCAGAGAACTCTCCCCTCGAAAATTTTCCATTTGACATTTCCCTGTAATTTTACTTGGAGCTAATACCACTATATAGATTTCATCAATGAACTCCTTGCAGTTCGTACAATCTGTATAGTAGTTGTCGTAGATGGATTTGAAAAGAGGATAGCACTGCTGGTAGAAATACTTGCGGGTAACCAAATTATCCCTCTTTATAAGAGCTTTGGCTATTTGCAAGTCTTCATGATATATCTTCTTGACTTCCATTGTTCTGATTTATAAATAGACTATTTGTCCTTCGATTGTATAATTTCCATGAATGCACTCGGAACATACGCAGTGCATGCAGTAAGTAGCCCCTCAATAATGATGGCTACTCTTTGTTGTCCATGGTAACGGGCAACTTTCCCCATTACGCCCTTAAATCCTCCATCGATTATGCGTACACTTTGTCCTGTCTTGAACTTTGTGTCATCAGACTGGATGAAGAGAATGTCCTCTGCTTCTGAAGCACAGATAATCTTAAGACCCTCTATCTGATAATCTGGAACGATGAGAGGCTCTTTAATAAGTCGTGCTCCTTCGTGAGTATGACGATAATAAAAACGGAGGTGGGGGAGGTTTACGTTGTCGTAAACAAATGACTTTATCTCTTCTTCCGTTCCGCGTGCAAAGAAAATATTGGGAAGACGAGATTCTTCAACGGTCTTTCGCTTGCCGTCAACTTCCTTGACGGTCTTGATTGTCGGATAGTATGCCTCTACATGCTTTCCAACCAAATAATCGTACACATTCTTTTCGCGTCCGTATGTGACACGGAGTGCATACCAATGGGGAACTTCCTTCGGCTTCCTCTTAATGGTTTTAAGGGGAGTTGAGCCGTTGGCTCTTCCTTCTTCGCACCTCGGAATAGCCAAAGCAGGCTTTGCCTCTCCACTCGGTTTGTCGTCGGTTCCCGACAGGGCATTTCTGGTGGACACCCCTGTTTGTGAGTTCTCCGCCAAAACTGGCTCTTGAACTTCGGGGAGGGCATCGGGGGTAAGCCCGGTGCGGGGAGGGATTTCACCGCCTCCATGGGTGTTATCATCTATTGATGCGTTATCAGCGAATTTCATATCGGTGACCTTACTTTGCTCTAGACAGAACTCAGTTAAGGACATAAAAAGAGCGTGAGATCGTTCTGTTGTCCGTCCTACGAGTCGAAGCTCTTGCATTGCCTATTTTGGTTGAACAGACAACGTCAGAGCCCACGCCGATATGAATAATCGCTCCATTACGCAAAGTAGCCGATACCTCAGCTAAACGCTCAAGCGAACTTGGCGATTCTGCTTTTGGCTTGTACTACTTTTGGGAGACCTATATAAACAATTATATTGTGCCCGAAAAGGTACAATCCGTGCTTACAAGGTCTCCACAGGAGTGAAATAATCACACCCGGAACATCTACCGTTGCTAGGTTCAAGACCAAAATTCGATCCGTTGCAAGATTCGACTTGTCTCAAACACAGCGTCGAGTAAACGCCTTCATTATGTCTGGACTATTTTACATAAAGTAGGCGGCACCTCAGCAACACGCTCAAGCCAGCTTGGCGATTTTGCATTCGGTTTGCACTACTTTTCCCACCCAATGCCCGCTTTGTATTGCTTTGTCATCATGTGACTCCGCCATACTCAGCACGGCGTAGGCTGCCTCGCTAATGCCATGAAAGAACACGTCTAACTGCGACAGATAGAGTGAAAGCCTAATAGTCCAAGTACAAAGGTACGCATAATTTTTGAATTAGATGATAACAACTGAAAAGAAATTTTTGCATAAACCTTAAAATTAACAAGAATTAACTATAAAAATTACTGTATTCCGAATTTTTGTATAAAAAGGTGCTTAATAACATCAAAATTGAACCACTTAATCCATAAAAAGCCACATTGTCCAAAAATGGCACTTATTATGCCATCACAAAGTATGTGCACATAAATGGCAAAGTATGTGCACATCTACGCCCAAGTTTCTGCACATACTGTCACATCAAATATTATCCTATAACACGAAAGAAACCTTCATTGTCCCACGACACGCTGTCGTAGACCAACGAAGGCTTCTTTCCAAAATTTGGATTATTGACGCATCCTTTACCGATGAAAGGCTGATTTAGCTACATGCTCTTCTTGCTGATATTCCTTCA
>SAMEA3663094__coassemble_561_pt1 | contig 11311 bp, 10 predicted proteins | sample SAMEA3663094__metabat2_high_PE_032 | metagenome-assembled genome bin SAMEA3663094 (sample SAMEA3663094) | pig gut metagenome | biome: pig gut; feature: pig-associated habitat; material: faeces | place: France | collected 2012 | reverse complement strand
TACAGCATCTATTGTGCAAAAGACGCATTGAAGGATGATGACATCATCCTGATGCATGGTGACTTGGTGTTTGAGAGCCGTGTGATGGAGGCAGTGATTGACAACGAGAATAGCTGTATGGCAGTAAGCAGCACGCTTTCGCTTCCGGAGAAAGACTTCAAAGCAGTAATCAAAGATGGCCGCATTGAGAAAGTGGGCATTGAGTTCTTTGACAACGCAATGGCTGCCCAGCCCCTCTACAAGATAAAGAAAGAGGACTGGCTGGTATGGCTCCAGAACATTGAGAAGTTCTGCGAGAACGACAACCGCAAGGTGTATGCAGAGAACGCCTTCAATGAGGTCTCTGACAAGTGCAAGATCTATCCTTGCGATGTGCAGGATATGCTTTGTGCAGAGATTGATACTCCTGAAGATTTGAAGGTGGTTAGCCAGAAGGTTGCTGAGGTTAACGAACGCACTGTCTATATGTGTTTCTCTACAGAGTACATCCACAGCGGCCATGTAGCTATCATCAATAAGGCACGTCGCTTAGGCCGCTTGATTATTGGTGTCCTTAGCGATGAAGCAATCTCCAGCTTCAAGCGTTACCCGCTGATTCCTTTTGCAGAGCGTAAAGCCTTGTTTGAGAATATGGCCGGTGTAGAGCGTGTGGTAGAACAGAAGACGCTCTCTTACAAAGAGACTCTATTAGCTTTGAAACCCGACTTTGTGGTTCACGGCAATGACTGGTGTGAAGGTTTCCAGAAGCCCATCCGTCAAGAAGTGTGCGAAGTACTTGCAACCTATGGCGGTAAATTGGTAGAATATCCCTATAGTAACAATCCCATGTATAAGGAGTTGGATGCTGCCCATCGTGCAGAAGCTTCTATGCCCGATGTCCGTCGTGGACGCTTGCGCAAGCTCATCAATATGAAGGGCCTTGTGACTGCTATGGAGGCTCATAGCGGTATCACCGGACTGATTGTTGAGAATACCAAGGTGCTACAGGATGGCAAGACCTATCAGTTTGATGCTATGTGGGTAAGCTCACTTTGTGACTCTACCGCCAAGGGTAAGCCTGACATTGAGCTGGTGGATATGACCAGCCGTTTCCGCACCATTGATGACATTATGGAAGTGACCACCAAACCTATCATCTTTGATGGTGATACGGGTGGCTTGACCGAACACTTTGTTTATACCGTCCGTTCCCTGGAGCGTATGGGTGTTTCTATGGTCATCATTGAGGACAAGACCGGCTTGAAGAAGAACAGTCTGTTTGGAACTGAGGTCAAGCAGACCCAGGCTGCTATTCCTGACTTCTGCGAGAAAATTCGTGCTGGTAAGAAAGCTCAGAAGACCAAGGAGTTTATGATTTGCGCCCGTATTGAGTCATTGATTCTGGAGCAGGGAATGGAAGACGCTTTGGAGCGTGCTTTTGCCTTCAGTGAGGCAGGTGCTGATGCTATTATGATTCACAGCCGCAAGAAAGATCCTGCTGAAATCTTTGAGTTTGTAGCCAAGTTCCGCGAGAAGAACACCACCACTCCTATTGTGGTTGTTCCTACCAGCTTCAATACGGTTACCGAACAGGAGTTTAAGGATAGGGGCGTGAATGTGGTTATCTATGCCAACCAGCTCACCCGTACCGGCTTCCCTGCTATGCAGGATGCTGCACGTACCATCCTAGAGAACCACCGTGCCAAGGAGTGCGATGACAAGTGTATGAGCATTAAGGAAATCATAACGTTAATCCCCGAAGAGTAAGAAAGGAGCAGAACTATGATTAGACCTGAGTTTTTTATTGAGGCACTGAGAGAAAAAGGCGTTGACTGCTTTGCCGGTGTGCCCGACAGTCTGCTCAAAAACATCTGTGCTTACATCACAGATCACTTTGATGCAGCCCATAATATCATTGCAGCCAACGAAGGAGCAGCCGTAGGCCTTGCTGCTGGTCACTATCTAGCAACAGGCCAACCTGCCTGTGTGTATATGCAGAACAGTGGTGAGGGAAATATCATCAATCCGCTGGCATCACTTACAGACCAAGAAGTTTATAACATTCCGGTATTGCTCCTGATTGGTTGGAGAGGCCGCCCTGGTGTTCACGATGAACCCCAGCACGTAAAGCAAGGCAAGGTTACTACCGGCCTGCTGAATGTTATGGGCGTGAACTATGAGGTTCTCTCCAAAGAAGAGGAAAAGGCTGCCAAACAGATTGAAAAGGCTGCCAAAGCTCTTGTTAATAAAGAAGTCTTTGCACTGGTGATTGAGAAGGATACCTTTGAAGATTACAAGCTACAGAACGTTGAGGTTAACGACCTCACGATGTCACGTGAAGAGGTCATCCAGACCGTTGCAGCTGCTCTTGGTGAGAAGGATTGCATTGTCTCTACCACCGGTATGATTAGCCGTGAGTTGTTTGAGTATCGTGCTGCTATGAACCAGGGCCACGAACGTGATTTCTTGACAGTAGGTTCTATGGGTCATGCTTCCCAGATTGCCCTGGGTATTGCCCTTGCTCAACCGGAAAGAAGAGTATGGTGCTTTGATGGTGATGGTGCTGCCATTATGCACATGGGTTCAATGGCAATTGTAGCCAATAAGGCTCCCAAGAACTATGTGCATGTAGTGTTCAACAATGGCGCGCACGACTCTGTTGGTGGTCAGCCTACAGTAGGTTTGAAGATTGATTTGCCAGCTGTGGCTAAAGCGGTTGGCTACAAGGCCACTTATAGTGTGGATAGTAAAGCGGAACTGGAAAGAGTTCTTACTAAAGCAAACAGCTTTGAAAGTCCGGCACTCCTTGAAATCAAGGTGAAGAAGGGCAACCGCAAGGATCTTGGCCGTCCTACTACAACTCCTATTCAGAACAAAGAAGCATTAATGAAATTCTTGTCCAAGTAACTCTATGCAAAAGATTATAAACGGAATAGCACAACTGCCAGCCATATTGAAGGAAGTTGGTTGCGAGAAATTGTTCCTGGTAGTGGATTCCTCCTATCCATTCTTAAACATCAAGGATGCGATTGAGGCTCTGCCGGTGAAAGAGAGGGTGATGTTTTCCGAGTTTACGCCTAACCCTCTGTATGAACAGGTCTGCAATGGTATTGAGCTACTGAAAACCTCTAACTGTGATACTATTCTCGCAGTTGGAGGAGGTAGTACCATTGATGTGGCCAAGTGTATCAAGTTGGCTGTGTTAGCCAAAGAGGGTAATGCAGCAATCATTCCACCTTTGGTAAGCACCCGAGTTGAGTGTGATGGCGCAAAACTTCCGTTTATTGCAATACCTACTACAGCTGGGACTGGTTCGGAGTCAACGCATAATGCTGTTATGTATTATGAGGGTGCCAAGCAGACCGTTACCAATGATGGTGTATTGCCTGATTATGCAGTTCTGGAGCCTTCTGTTCTGAAGACCTTGCCGCTCTATCAGAAGAAGTGTACCATGATGGATGCACTTTGCCAGGGCATTGAGTCTTGGTGGTCTGTTAATTCTACGGAAGAAAGTTATGAGTATAGCCGTAAGACCATTGAGCTCATTATGGCCAAATGGCGAAAGTACATATTTGAGAATGATGATGAGGCTGCAAAGCAGATCATGCTGGCGGCAAACTATGGAGGACGTGCGATAAATATCACTCAGACCACTGCAGCTCATGCATTCAGTTACAAAATTACTTCTCTTTATAAGTTGCCTCATGGTCATGCTGTGGCAGTTTGCCTCCCTGAAATTTGGGAGTTTATGAATGGTCACTTGGATAAGTGTATTGATAGTAGAGGACAAGAGTATTTGGCGGGTGTATTTGCAGAGATTTCTAAATCTATGGGTTGTGAGAATCCAAAACAATCGATCGCAGAATTCCGCCAGATGATGATGGATATGGATTTGAAGAATCCTGTGGCGGGGGATAGAGAGGGTGAGATTGATGTTCTTTCTCATTCTGTGAATCCTGTGAGATTAAAGAATAACCCTGTAAGGCTGGAAGGAAATACAATCACTAACCTCTATAAATTAATTGTAAAGTAGATACATATGTCTTTAAAACTGATGTATATCACCAACAAGCCCGCAGTAGCTGAGATAGCTGAGCAGGCTGGCGTTGACTGGTTATTCCTTGACATGGAATTCATAGGTAAGGATGCCAGACAAGGCGGTTTGGATACCGTTAAAAACCATCATACAGTACAGGATGTTGCAGACATAAAAGCAGCGGTCAAGAAGGCAAAAGTACTCGTGAGGGTGAATCCCATCCACGAAGCACTTCCAAGCTATCCTTCCTCAAAGGATGAGATAGATGCTTCCATTAAAGCTGGTGCAGATATCGTGATGCTGCCTTTCTTCAAAACCGTTGAGGAGGTCCGCGCTTTTATTGGGTATGTAGGAGGAAGGGCAAAAACCTGCCTACTTCTAGAGACCGCAGAAGCTGCAATGTTGATAGATGAAATTTTGAAAGTCCCGGGTATAGATATGATTCATATCGGTCTCAACGATCTTCATCTCTCTCTTGGCATGAAGTTTATGTTTCAATTGTTGACAGTTGGTATTGTAGAAAGTCTTGCAAACAAGATAAAAGCCAAGGGAATACCATTTGGCTTCGGTGGTATTGCTCGTCTCGATACTGGCGCTGTGCCTGGAAAATATGTTCTAAAGGAACATTATCGGCTAGGCTCTTCTATGGTAATTGTAAGCCGCAGTTTCTGTAATACGGACCAGATCACGGATTTAAACGAAGTAAAACAGATATTTGTAACTGGCATCGCAGAAATACGTAGATTAGAAGCTGAGGCTTCGGCAGCTGCTACTTATTTTACGGATAATGCAGCCGCTTTGAGGGAGGCTGTAGATAGAATTATAACATGCTAAACATTGTAATATGGACAAACAGATTATCAAACAACTCCAGACTGAATATGGTGAGGCCTTCTACCTGTTAGATAGCGCACAGTTCCGCAAGAACTTTGCAGAACTGAAAGCGGCCTTCAACGATATTTATCCCAATTGGAATATTGCATATTCTTACAAGACCAACTACACCCCCAAACTCTGTAAGATTGTTAATGAACTTGGCGGTTATGCTGAGGTTGTCAGTGAAATGGAGTTAGAGATTGCTAAGAGGGTTGGCTGCAAAATGGATCGTGTTATCTGGAACGGCCCTATCAAGAACGTTCCCATTATGGAGCAGTTTCTGTTGGATGGTGGCACTATCAACATTGACTGCATCGAAGAGCTGGAGCTGGTGAAAGATATCCACAACCGTCATGCTGACAAGCTTATCAATGTGGGTATTCGTTGCAATTATGAAGTGAATGATGGTGTGGTTTCACGCTTTGGCTTTGACATTGATGGTGAGGATTTCATGGAGGCGGTGAAGTTTGCTACCACCACCAAGAACGTGAAATTTATTAACTTCCAATGTCACTTTGCCAAGCGCCAGATTGCCTACTGGCCGGCACGTGCTAAGGGTATGGTGGATTTGATTGACCGTTTGGGTATTATTCCTGAGCGCATTGATATCGGTGGCGGTTTGTTTGGTAAGATGGCAGATTCTCTGAAAGCTCAGTTTTCTTGTGAGATTCCTGACTACGAGGCATATGCCAAGGCTGCTGCACAGGTGTTTGCAGACTACTTCGCAGACAAGGATGTAAAGCCTGAACTGCTGATTGAACCCGGTAGTGCTGTTGTAGGTGACTGTATGAAGTTCATTGGCACTGTGAAGACCATCAAAAATGTTCGTGGTAAATGGATTGCAACCGTATTGGGTAGCCAGAAGAATATCAGCATGACCGGTATCAATCCTCCTATGGAAGTGATTGCTATGGGTGGTGAGCAGAAGGAGTATAAGGACTTGGATTTCGTTGGCTTCACCTGTATTGAGGGAGATGTGCTTTATCATAATTATACTGGTAAGTTGGCTCATCAGGATGCCATTGTGATTAGCAATTGTGGTAGCTACTCACTGGTGATGAAACCGCCATTCATCCTGCCTAACTTCCCTGTGTTGGATATTAGCGAGGGCAAGACTGAGGTGATTAAGCGAGCAGAGAACTTTGATGACTTGTTCCATACTTTCAATTTCTAAGCATGTATAAACTAAATCTGTTTATTAAGCGTTGCTTTGATTTTGTGAGCTGCTTGATTGCTGTTATATTACTCACGCCTGTTTGGATTATAGTGGCTATTGCCATCAAGTTGGACAGCAAAGGGCCCATATTCTTTAAACAGGGACGCAGAACCAAGGACGGGCGGATATTCCAAATGCTGAAATTCCGTTCTATGGTGGTGGATGCAGAAAAACAAGGAACTGGATTATTCTCATATGACAATGATCCACGAGTAACCAAGGTAGGAGCGTTCCTGAGAAGGACAAGTATCGATGAGTTCCCTCAGTTCTTTAATGTACTGATGGGTGATATCTCTGTAGTAGGTCCACGTCCTTGTGTGACTTATGAACTTGGTGACTTTGATACGTTGAATAAGAAGTATAAGAAGCGCTTCCAGGTGAAGGGAGGCATTACAGGCTTGGCTCAGTGCAAAGGGCGTAATGAAAACTCCTGGGATGAGAAAGTGACGCTGGATAATGAGTACGTTGACTTGTTCAAGAAGGAAGGTATTTGGATTGACATCAAGATACTCTGGTGGTCTGTTCTGAAGGTATTCCAGAGCGCTAATATCAATGAAGACCAGCGTGAGGGAATGAGTGCAGAGGAGTCAGCTGCTCTGGATGATGAGGAAGTAAAGCGCATAGCGCATCTTCCAGACGAAGAATAGTTGAAAGTTGAAAATTGACAGTTGAAAGTTAAAACAATTATAGATATGGCAAAGACTGATGTTGCAAACAGACTGATCTGGTTCAAAGGTCAGATTATGAATGTGAACGAGGCTATGGTGAATGTGCTTTCACCCACTTCGCAATTTGGACTGAATGTATTTGAAGGTATTCCTTGTTATTGGAATGATGAGCAGAAACAGCTCTATGCTTTCCGCTTGAGTGACCACTATGATAGACTAATACGTTCTGCCAAATTAATACAACTTGACAGCAAGTTCACAAAGGAAGACTATAAGAAGGCCTTGGTAGATACCGTGAAGGCTAATGAATATGATGAGAACCTAAGCGTGCGCCAGACATTGTTTGTAGATGGTTTCGGATCATGGGGTTCTGAAGGACCTGTAGAGATGTTTGTAGCTCCTATTCCACGTGGAAGGACAAGTGCTGAATACAATAAGAAAGGTTTGAACTGTTGTGTTACTTCATGGAGACGTATCAGCGATGAGAATCTCTCACCACGTATCAAGTGTGGCGCTAACTATATAAACTCACGTGTCGGTCAGCGTGAAGCATTACGTAATGGCTACGATACATGTATCTTCTTGAATGAAGCTGGTAAGGTGGCGGAAGGTCCTGGTAGCTGCTTCTTTATGGTAAAGGGTAATACCTTGATTACTCCTCGCTTGACGGACAGTGTACTGGAGTCTATCACACGTGATACTATTATTAAGCTCGCTACAAAGGAACTCGGACTGAACTTTGAAGAGCGAACCATAGACCGTACTGAGGTTTATATGGCAGACGAAGCTTTCCTTTGCGGTAGTGCAATGGAGGTAACACCTATTTATACAGTAGATCGTTATCCAATTGGGTCTGGAGAGCAGGGCGATGTGACCAAGGCTATCCATATGAAGTATCTGGAGTGCGTACAAGGAAGACTTGCTGACCGTAAGGTTTGGTTGACACCAATCTACGAAAAATAAGAATTATGGCTTTGTATAATAACGAAACAGTATCTGTCATTACTCCTGTCTATAATGTTGCAAAGGTAATAGAGAAAACTTTAAATTCTATGCTGATGCAAGACTATAAGAATTTGGAAATAGTACTTGTTGATGATTGTTCTAAAGATAATTCTGCGGAAATTATTAAACGCTATCTTGATAAGTACCCGAATATCGTCTATCATAAGCAGGTAAAGAATGGTGGTGCAGCAGTGGCAAGAAATACTGCCCTCAACATTGCCAAAGGACGCTATGTCGCTTTCTTGGATTCTGATGACTTATGGTGTGATGGTAAGATTTCCAAGCAACTGTCTTTTATGAAAGAGAACGATGCTGCAATCAGTTGTACGGCAATGGACTGTATTGATGAAGAGGATAATTCTTTGAATTCAGTACGTGAAGTTCACAAGATAATTTCTTATAAGTTCTTACTTCATAATACAATGATTGCTACTTCTACCGTTATGATAGATAGAAATAAGACTGGAAACTTTCAAATGCCTCTTCGTAGAGGAGGGCAGGATTATGCGACGTGGCTTATGCTGATGCGTAATGGTACAATATGCTATGGTTTAAATGAAGTGTTGTCTCATTATAGAGTGATGAATAATTCGCTAAGTTCGAACAAATGGAAAAGTATTCGTCAGGTTTGGGAGATTCAAACACAAGATGAGAAGATTAATAAGATGGCGGCTGCTATCAATGTTTGCTTCTTTATTGTAAATGGATTTATAAAACACTTCATAAAGTAAAATGTCAATATCGATATATGCCCATTAATAATGAATGGTATAATTGTGCGAGGCATTGTTGGTGATGGGTTTCCAAGTAATGCTATTCGTATCAAATAAGCAGTTATAAATCGACATCATATAAAAACCTAAATTTTTAAAATATGAATAATTTTAACGATATCAAAGTTGCTGTGGCAGGTACAGGTTATGTAGGACTTAGTATCGCTACACTTTTAAGTCAGCATCATCACGTTACAGCTGTTGATGTAATCCCAGAAAAAGTCGAGATGCTGAATAACAAAAAATCTCCTATTCAGGACGATTACATCGAGAAATACCTTGCAGAGAAAGAACTTGATCTTCATGCGACTCTTGATGGCGCAGCTGCTTATAAGGATGCTGACTTCATCGTGATTGCTGCACCAACAAACTATGATCCTGTGAAGAACTTCTTCGATACTCATCACATTGAGGATGTGATTGATCTCGTTCTTTCTGTGAATCCTGATGCAGTCATGGTGATTAAATCAACAATTCCTGTGGGCTATGTTCGTTCTCTTTATGTGAAGTATGCTCAGAATGGTGCGGAGAAATTGAATTTGTTGTTCTCTCCAGAGTTCCTTCGCGAAAGTAAGGCTTTATACGACAACTTGTATCCTAGTCGTATCATTGTGGGTTATCCTAAGATGATGAAGGGACAGGATGAGGAGAATGATGCTATCAACAAGTTGACAGATGTTGCTGCAATGGAAGAGGCTGCTCATACTTTTGCAAGGTTGCTGCATGAAGGTGCTATCAAGGAAGATATCGATACCTTGTTTATGGGGGCCAAGGAGGCAGAGGCAGTTAAGCTCTTTGCGAATACTTATCTTGCTCTCCGTGTTTCTTATTTCAACGAACTTGATACTTATGCAGAGGTTAAGGGATTGGATTCTAAGGCTATCATTGATGGAGTTGGTTTGGATCCGCGAATTGGTACACACTATAATAACCCTTCATTCGGATATGGTGGTTATTGCTTGCCAAAGGATACAAAGCAGTTGTTAGCTAACTATGCAGATGTTCCTCAGAACATGATGAGTGCAATTGTAGAGTCAAACAAGACACGAAAGGATTTTATTGCTGATGAAGTGTTACGTAAAGCAGGTTGGTATGACTACAGTACAGATAATCAATATGATGGTAGTAAAGAGCCTGTTACTGTTGGTGTGTTCCGTTTGACTATGAAGAGTAATTCAGATAACTTCCGTCAGAGTGCTATTCAGGGCATCATGAAGCGTGTGAAGGCTAAGGGCGCTAACGTGATTATCTACGAGCCAACACTTCAGGACGGAGAATTGTTCTTCGGATCTAAGATTGTGAACAATCTCGATGAATTCAAGAAGTTGAGCAATGCTATCATTGCAAATCGATATGATGACGTGCTCGATGATGTAGTAGAAAAGGTATATACAAGAGATCTGTTTAGACGCGATTAGTACAACTTAATTTTAAACATAATACTTGCAGAATGAGGAGTATCAATAACTATGTACGATATACTTTCTTGTTCTGCAAGTTTCTGTTTTGGCCACAGTGGGGAAGACATAAAGAGGTCTGAAGTCTGAAGTTTGAAGTCTGAAGTCGATGCCAGAGGGACAGGTCAGTGGCATCAGCTTATCAAACAGCTTTGAAGAAGAAAGATGATATTGCTATTGCTTTAGCCTTGTCGCCATTTGCTCGGAAAACGGCAGAACTGGAGAAAAGCGGAGCATACGAAGCTGCTGCCGGTAGTTGCTATGTCATCTTCAGATGTCTGGCCAAGACGTGCAAGGAGCATGAAGACTGGTTTAGTGGCTTCACTGGTTATGGTGATATCTACACGAAACTGGCGATATTCACCGAGGCAGTAGTGGAACTATACTGTCACCTACGCCAAAAAACCGGTCTCTCCAAGCGCATGGCTGATGAGATGGATATCAACCTGGAAGTATTTAACCTCGAAACCGATTTCTTCGGTGACCTGCACTGCAGCTCCCGCTTCACAGACATGCTCTGTGATGCCCAAGTCCAATACGGCGATTATTCCGAGTTGGAGAAGGGACTAGATGCCAGAGGGACAGGTCAGTGGCATCAGCTTAAACTGAGGGTATAAACATATCTACAATACAAGCATGCCGAGGCAGGCGAGGAAGGAATCGTGCACAGGGATATTTCATGTGATGATGCGTGGCATCAATCATCAGAATATCTTCGAAGATGAAGAGGATAATTGGCAGTTTATCAATACTCTTGATCGGATGCGCATGCGTACGGATGATAACGGGCTTCCTTGTGGAACGAACTGCACCTATTATGGCTATTGCCTGATGACTAATCATTTCCACCTTTTGATTCGTGAGCGCGAGGAGAAGGTGGGGGAGACGGTTAAGCGTATAGCAAGTTCTTATGTGTATTACTATAATAAGAAGTATGGACGTGACGGGCACTTGTTTAAAGAACGCTTTAAGAGTGAGCCGGTGAACGACATGGCTTATTTCGTAACGCTTCTGAGATATATACACCAGAATCCAGTGAAGGCAGGAATCGTGAGCGACATCAAGGATTATGATTTTAGCAGCTGGGGCGAGTTTGCTGGAACAGTGGAGCCAGCGTTTCAAATCTGTGATACAGCAACAGTGTTGAGACGGGTGCCTTATGAGCAATTGAAGGACCTGATGAACGAGATGCTGCCAGAGGATGTCGGTTGTATAGATATGGAAAACTCATCGAAGGTCAGACCTTCTGATGACCAGGTTTGGCAGATGATAATTGAGATGACGGGCGTGACCAACAGCAG
>SAMEA3663094__coassemble_557_pt1 | contig 11361 bp, 4 predicted proteins | sample SAMEA3663094__metabat2_high_PE_032 | metagenome-assembled genome bin SAMEA3663094 (sample SAMEA3663094) | pig gut metagenome | biome: pig gut; feature: pig-associated habitat; material: faeces | place: France | collected 2012 | reverse complement strand
AGAAGAGGACGGCATGGGAAGCTGATCTTCATCGGCATCATCATCGGTTTCACGGTCGGCAGACTGCTCAACGATTGTTTCGGGACTGTTGAGCAACGGATGGGAATCGGTCTTGACGGGAGCAAGCGTTTCTTGGAAGAAACGGTCGTAGTCGTCGTAACTATACTGTGTGCCGAGCAACGGCAGGTTGTCTTCACTAATGATGATGCGACGACATCCCTTCAACCGAACGGTCATCTGTGGGGTCTCATAAAGATGGCGGGCATACTGCAAAGCCTCATCGTAGGAACGGAAACCGCTAACGGTGAGTCGATGAACGGGATCCTCACTATTGACAGCAATCTCGAAATTGCGCACCAAATAGGAGGTAAAATTATAACGTGCCAATTCATAGAGCAGTTGGTTTTGGTTCACACTATCGGGATGGAACGCTAAAACAAAAGCAAAACGTACATCGCGACGAAGGCTGAGCGTATCAACGACCATACTGTCTGAAGATTCTGCCAAGGCATGTTGTCGCCAGATATCGTCCTTGGGGCGCATGGTACCCTGTGGTCGGCGGCCCTGCTGAAGTCCACGGAGAATGTGACCAGCCATTGGGCCGACCTCACTATCAGGATAGTCCTCTACTACTTGTTTCAGTTGTTGCGCCGACTTATCTACCCTACCCTCGTTGAGCAGGCTCAAAGCTTCTACGAACAAGAACTTGGAACGATGGGCACCATGGGGGAAACGCTGGGCAGAGAGTTGCACATTGGCTGCCACTTCTTGGTAACGTTCATGACAGAAAACCTCATAAGTAGCAGCATAGAGCGAGTCTTCTAAATGTTGACCAAAACGCTGGTTGTCGGCATAATAAGGATTGGAGAGCAGTTGGGTCCACTCGCTTTGCGGATACTGACGTTGTAATCGCACAAGAGCAGAATCAGCATCAGCCATCCGTCCCTCACGTGCATTCATCAGATAGAGATGATACCATGCCAAATCGTTGAGTGAATCGGTGGGCCATCGATCTACAAGATAGGTAAACATGCGACGGGCCAAGGCGAGATTTTCCACCTTATCTTTCATGATGACCGCAGCAGGCAATAGTGCTTCGCGCATCTTGCGATCGCTCTCAGCTTTTTGTTCGGCGGTGAAAGGCAGCTGTGCCAAATGGTATTCGCGAGTAAAGGGATTGAGCTGGGTGGTATCGCTCTCGGTATCTGTTGCAGAAGCTGTCGTTTTTGCGGAATCGGCATCAACCTCTGTTTCATGGTCAGCCTCACCATTCAACGTTGGTACGACGGAACGATTACTGCGTTGCCAATCGTCTTCGTTGGGGCGTTTGCCCCAAAGTTGTTCAAAACGAATGCGACCTTGACTGACAAGTTGCGGATTGTAGAAATACCAAGTGGAGGCTTTTGTATCATTACCGACAGCCGACATACCATTATTTTGGGCGTTTTGCGTCTCCCATTGACTTTGCATTTCTGCATCCTGCTGTGCGCGTTTGGCCTCTCGTTCGGCATTTTTCAATTCCGCTATATGGCGGTCTATCACCTTGAGGCGATCTGCTTCAGGCATGGCAACCAAGCGTTGCAACGAGTCTTCCAGATGGACAGCATCGGTCAGGGGAACCAACTGGTCGAGAATTTCCGACCTGCGATTCACTTCCTTATAGTATGGAAGGGCGGTATCGATAAGTCCCACAGCCTCACTATAGCATCGGCGTGCATCGGCATAGGCTTCACGCTGCCAATAGAGTTGCGCCAATTGGAGGAGTAAAGCTCCCTTCTCGGTGCCATTTCTGGTAGATCGATGGGCACCTTCTTCGTATGATGCAATGGCTTGCAACGTATCGCGCTGGGCTAAACGAATATTGCCGATGGCATAATGGATTTGGTCGAGATAGTCTTTATTATTGTCTGACGCAGCCATTCGTTGCAACTTACGTATCATACCCTTAGCATCGGCAGAGGCCATCACCTCGGTTTGTGAGATGCGTGCATTAAACTCCAATTCGTAAGGCGGTTGCAGACGAACCACATGGCGATAAGCCTCGAATGCCTGTTGGGAATGACCTTGATGTTGTTCGATCTGTCCCACAATATACCAGAGACGGGCTTTGCGTTGGCGGCGACGCTCATGACGTATGCAACGCATGAGATAACGCGTGGCATCGGCATATTGTCCGGTGCGAAGATAATGGTCGGCAAGGGTAAAATCCCAATCTGCCACAGCCTGACGGGGTATGCTGTCGCGGCGCTGATTGGTGATGAGATCTTCGGTTTCGTAGCGCCATCCCATCTCCGCATAGCATTTGGCTTGCCATGCCCGAGCACGGGCAAGGATGATGGGTTGCGTTTTGTATAGCCGTGCCATATAACCAAAGGTGGCAGCAGACTCTTCAAAATTTCCTTCATGAAACTGTGCTTTGCCCAAAAGAAGCCAAGCACGCCAGAGAAACGGATTGTATTCATGGCGATTGAGCCACTCTATATCGGCTTTAGTCTTGCGTCGTTGCTTGTTCCATTCGGGGCGCCGCTTGATGCTATGACGGCGAATGGCTTTCTCCGACTTCTCTATCGTACGGTCAAAATGACTTGTTCCGATACTGCGGCTCTGCTTGTTGCCCACCGCATAGATTGGCAACAACTGGGTATAGTCGTCTCGATTGCCGCGTTCCTGTTCGTCGCATCCTTCGATAAAGGCTTGCGATGCATTGAAATAGGTATTGTAGCGAGCATTGAACGCATGCCACATTCGTGTCTGACTGTTATTTTGCTGTGTGGAACACGAGGCGGCAACGAGTATGGCGAGCAGCAGTATGATGGGAGTAAGTGGCAGACGATCTGTGGCCGAAGGCCTATCGTCTGACGCGTCATCTGTATCCTCGTCTGACTCGTCGCTATGAACATCGGTCACGCAATTGCCGTCATCGCCATCATCTCCATCGGTATCAGCAGATGCAGCAACACGTGCTTTTTCCTCTTTTCGCCGACGAGACTCCTCCATCATACAGGCTATCTTACACGAACCGTCATCGTGGCTTGTGCAGGAAGCGCAGTCGTGATCGCCATGTACCACGGGGCTATCGCTGTCGCCAATAGACAGCAAGGCCGCCAAAAGGCCGAGGGCTCCGATGGCAATGAGGGCGAAGAGGAGAAAGTTCATAGCATATAGCGATTAAGAATTATCGTTGTTGGATTTGGAAACCACAATGGCGAAGGTCGTCCCAATAGTGGGGATACGACTTGGTGACCACCTCTGGATGGTTGATACGCAGACTGGGGAAACGCAATGCGGCAGGTGCAAAGGCCAATGCCATGCGATGGTCTTCGTAGGTATCGATACCGTCGGCATAGTCTGGCTCGCAACGTTCACCGTCCCATACGAGTTCGCTGTCGTTGATATCATAGATGACAAATCCCAATTTGCGCATTTCTGTCTTCAATGCCGATATGCGGTCGGTCTCCTTAATCTTAAGGGTGGCAAGTCCACGGAAATGGAATGGCACACCAAGCAAAGCGCAAGTGACCACAAAGGTTTGGGTCAAATCGGGCGAATTGACAAAGTCGTATTCCAAACGGGGTACGCAACGGCCTGAATGGCGAAGGGTCACCTTGGTGGGAATGCCCTGTTCGGTTGTGGCAAACTGTGTTTTCACACCGAGCAAGCTGAAGATATATCGCACCGAGGAATCGCCTTGTTTGGAGGCATCCATCAGTCCGTTGAGGATCACCTCGTCGTCATCGCCAGTTGCCAGAGCCATCATCTCATACCAATAGGATGCGCCGCTCCAATCATTCTCAATACGGTAGGCACGGTCATGGTATGGTTGGGACTTCACCGTAATAGTCTCATAGTCTGACCATTCGGCATCGGCACCAAACTCGCGCATGGTCCATAGGGTCAGATCGATATAGGGTCGTGAGATAATATCACCTTTCAAGCGGAGCGTCAGGCCTTGTTGCAAGGTCGGACCTATCATCAACAGGGCGGAAATAAACTGTGAACTGATATTGCCTGGCACTTCGAGCAGACCGCCATCAAGGCGGTGACCCTTGATAAGCAGAGGCGGAAAGCCTTCTTCTCCCACATAGGTGATGTCAGCACCAAGGTAGCGCAGCGCATCAACAAGCACATGAATAGGGCGATGTTTCATGCGTTCAGTACCAGTCAGCACGTGTTCCTCGCCTTCTTTCACCGAAAGCAGGGCTGTCATGAAGCGCATGGCAGTACCTGCAGCCTTGATATTGATCTCATAAGGATTATCGCGCAAAGCGGAAATTATCACTTCGGTATCGTCACAATCCGATAGGTTTTCGGGTAAGATAGAGCCTCCAGCCAGCGCATGAATAACGAGCGCACGGTTGGAAATACTCTTCGATGCAGGTAGGATTGCTGTATGTTTTAATTCCTTTGGAGCTGTTATTTCGTATTGCATATATTATAATTAGGTTTGTTTAGAGATACAAAGGTAGTGTTTTTGGGGATAAATACAAAAAAAGTGAAACAAAAATTTGGATATTACAAATTATAGCTGTACCTTTGCACTCGCTTATCGGGATTTAGCGCAGTTGGTAGCGCACACGTCTGGGGGGCGCGAGGTCGCTGGTTCGAGTCCAGTAATCCCGACTAAGACAAGAGCTGTATCTCTTATGGGATGCGGCTCTTTTTTGTTTTCCGCCATTATTCAAAGCTCCCTCAACCTGCCGTTGACTCATATCGACAAACCAATAAAAAGAATCTCCCGACACATTACGCAGACATTTCGAATGTACAACAAATGCTATCCCAAAAGCATCAAGAAGATACTCCCAAGTAAATACGCAGACAGTCCCAAGATTTTCAAAACGAATCCCGAACACATCCCGAAGTCATCCCGAAGGAAGGTGGTGGATTATGACATGATGATTTTATATGGCGCAATTGAATTCAATAGACATACTATTATGAAAGAAATGGCACGTATCCCTACGCACCATTTCTAAAAACCAATTAATCATGATTTTTCCTTAAAAACCATAATATCTCCGTTTCGTAGCTCTGGTGGAACACCAGTCAATTAGCTTTAAAAACTATCATTTCTTTTTTTTTACCCTAAATAATATTACCAAACTACTAAAACTAATAACTACGATGCAAAGATACGACTTTATTTCGATATACTCTTTGTCGTAAGTACCCTAAACTTTAGTAATACTAAATCAAGTCGCAAAAAGTTTATTTCTTGTAACTTTTCCGACTTTCAGACAAAAAATTGGCCATTTCAACCCACTTTAACGATTATTTTATGTAATTTTGCACCATATTACATAACTAAGACGAAATGCTAAGAACCATTTTTACACTTATCATCAGCCTGTTTCTGATGCCGATGAGTGCACAGATAGGAAAACTATTCGATACAGACAACCAATTGTCGAGCAACTTTGCCAACCAAGTATTACAAGATAAACGCGGTTTTATTTGGATTGCTACACGAAACGGACTCAACCGCTACGACGGCTACAACTTCACCGTGATGAATAGTACCGACAAGAACGGACACAACATCAACAACTACGTGAACTGCATGGGACAGGATCATGAAGGTAACATCTACCTTGGAACCAACAACAATCTGTTCATCTACGACGGTTATGAGTTTAGAAAAATACCTATGCTGGTAAACGGAAAAGAGATTACCACCTATATCCAATATATCTATACACGCAACAATGGCGATGTGCTCGTATGCACTTCCGGCTTTGGTTTGCTGCGTGTAATTGACAAAAACAAGGCGGAAAGCATAGGTGGAGTCATCGACCAATATAAATATATAAATTTTACTTTCGAAGATCATAACGACAGGCTATGGATGGTTTGTTCCGATGGAGACGTACTCAGACAGGAAACCAGTGGAAAAGTGACCATCCATGTACCAGGAACTGCTGGTTTGCAGATACGCGAGATAGCCGAAGACCGACAAGGCAACATCTACGTAGCCACCTTGCGACAAGGGCTATTTGTCATGGCACCACAGACAGACCGATTCACCCATGTGGCTGGTACGGCAGGCTTAGCCATCAACAACATCTATATTGCACACAATGACAACATCTACATTGGGTGCAACGGCGAAGGACTCTACGTCTATGAACCTGCTACAGGAAAACTGACCAACAATCCGTTTTTCTGCAACCGCATCAATCTGAGTAAAACAAAAGTGACAAGCATCATCGAAGATGCAGAAGGAAACATCTGGATGAGTATGTTTCAGAAAGGTGTATTCATGCAACCCACCAGACCCTACGAGTTCGGATATATGGGATTCCGCTTAGGCTCTCGAAACATGATAGGCGAGAACAGTGTGACAAGCGTGCTACGAAGCGAAGACGGATCAGTATGGGTAGGAACCGACAAAGACGGACTTTACCGACTGCACTTCGGCACCTCAATGCCAATATCTTCAACCCATGTAGTGAAACAACCGTTGGCCATCCTTTCACTCTGCGAAGACTTACATGGCAATATCTGGGTAGGAAACTATGAAGACGGATGCGGATACGTAGATCCATCTGGCAACTACCACAACTTTGATTTGCCTTTAGGAAAAAACTCCAGCGTCTTTGACATAAAAGCAGACCGCAACGGGAATATCTGGATAGGCACTATGGGAAGTGGACTGATATGTCGCCGGCCCGACGGCAGCCTGAAAATATTCAGGCAATTACCAAAAGCCGACAGCGACAGACATATCAATAGTATTCCCAACGACTATATCATGAAACTTGCGCTGTCGCCCGACCATAAATATATCTACGTTGCCACATCGGTAGGTTTGGCGTGCATGGATATTGCCACAAACAACTGGGTAAGCAAATTCTCCACAAACTGCGTCAATTACGGATCGTTCTCACATTGTGTTTTTGCAGACAGCAGAGGCAACGTGTGGTATGGAACAGAAAATGGAGTATATTGCTATTCCAACGGAAGTACAGAAGCAAAGCTCTACAATACAGACAACGGACTGCCCGACAACAGCATTGCCTTTGTGACGGAAGATGCACGTGGCGATATTTGGATCGGCACCATACATGGCTTATGCCGACTGCATGTGAAAACGGGAAAAACCAACAACTATTTCTTAGAAAGCGGACTGCAAAGCAATGAGTTTAGCGACGGAGCAGTTTTTGCCGCTGATGGCGGTCGATTGCTACTGCTCGGAGGAACCGGAGGTCTCAACTGGTTTGATCCACTCAAGCTAAAACTACACTCTTGGAAAGCAAACGTATGTATATCACACCTCATCGTAGGCAACCGCACCGTATATCCCGGCATGGAATCGGGCAGCTATACCATTACTGAAGAACGCGTATTCTACTCTAAGAAATTTGATTTGGCACACGATGACAACTCATTCACCCTACAGTTTTCTGCCCTCACCTATAATAATACGGAGCAAATTGCCTATGCCTACAGCATCAACGGAGAAGACTGGCACTTCATGCAACCAGGTATCAACGAGGTGACATTCTCACACTTGCCAGCAGGCACATACAACTTCCGTGTCAAAGCTATCAACAATCAGCAAGAAACTCCCATACGCGAATTTACAGTAGAAATACATCCAGCATGGTATGCCAGCGTTTTGGCACGATTCATCTACTTCATCATTGCCATGTTGCTATTATGGACATACATGAAGCATCGACGCAAACTGGAGCAGGACCGCATGCTACTACAAAACCACATCCATGCCGAAGAAATGGGCGAAGCCAAACTACGTTTCTTTATGAACATCAGCCATGAGATACGCACACCGCTGACACTCATCATCACTCCGTTGCTCTCACTTATCAAAGACGACAAAGACCCGCAACGGCAAGGCATCTACGAGATTATCAGGAAAAACTCTGAGCGCATCCTACACCTCATCAATCAAATGATGGACCTGCGAAAGATTGACAAGGGACAAATGACCATGCACATGAGTCAGACAGACCTCGTGGCTTTCATCAACGATGAATACAAACTCTTCCTACAACAAGCCACCAACAAAAACATCACCTTCGAGTTTGAACACGACTCGGAAACACTCCCAGTATGGATTGACCGCAACAATTTCGACAAAGTAATCATGAATGTACTGTCGAATGCTTTCAAGTTTACACCCACCGGAGGTCATATTATCATCCGACTTACACATACCGAACACCATGCCTATATTTCTGTAAAAGACAATGGTATAGGCATACCAAAAGATAAAATAGAAACCATATTCCAGCGTTTCTATCAAAGTCCGACCAATCCCAACGACCGCAATATCGGCACAGGAATCGGATTGGACCTTACCCGTTCACTTGTAGAACTTCACTATGGCACCATCGTGGCAAGAAACAACGAAGAGTCAGAGGGATCCGACTTCACCCATGGTAGCGAGTTTACTATCCGTATTCCATTAGGTAATGCACACCTCAAGCCAGAGGAGATGGTCAACGAAGAAGACATAAAAAACGAGCCTACCCTATTGCAAGAGATGGAACTGGAAAACAATCGGGCAATGACTATGGAGACCAACCCCCAGACGGAGGCAGAAGAACTAACAAATAACACCAAAGGAGGAAAAGCCACACTGGCTATCGTCGAAGACGAAGACGATATCCGAGACTTTCTATGCACACAATTTGCCGATGATTTCAAGGTACTAACCTATCATAACGGCAAGGAAGCGCTACTCGAAATAGTTAAATTGCAACCCGATTTGATTATATCAGATGTGATGATGCCGGAAATGGACGGTATGACGCTCTGCTCAAAAATCAAAGCCAATGTCAATACCAACCACATCCCCGTCATCCTGCTTACAGCAAAAAGCCGAGAAGAAGATCAGTTGGAAGGCCTTGAAACCGGTGCAGATGCCTATATTCTGAAACCTTTCAATATGGACATCTTGCGCCGCACAGTCATCAACCTACTGACTACACGACGCACACTCCGCAATAAATTCAATGGCAACGAAAGTCAGGAATCACGCATCGAAGAGGTTACGGTACAGACACCAGACGAAGCTTTGATGGAACGCATCATGCAAGTAATCAACGAGAACCTCAGCGATTCAGACCTCAGCGTAGATATTATAGCACAGAAAGTTGGTATCAGTCGTGTACACCTGCACCGCAAAATGAAGGAGCTGACCAACCAAACACCACACAGCTTTGTGCGTAACATCCGACTGAAACAGGCTGCTAAGATGCTGCGCACCTCCAAGCGCAACATTACCGAAGTGATGTATCTCTGCGGATTCTCTAATGCTGCAAGCTTCAGCACAATGTTTAAAAACCTATATGGTTGCTCACCACGAGAATACATGAATAATGGAAATGAACAATAGCATAAACTTTTCGTAACAAGGAATATATGCTAAAAAACAAAAATGGGCAATAGCACAAACTTTCCGTAACAAGGAAAAATGCCTGTGTGTAATGAAATGTGTAACTTTGCAGCATCGATAACTTAATGCTAACAGTTAAACAATATCATAGCACATGAGACGAAACATTATCGCCACCATCGCCATGGCAATAGCCACAACGGCATCGGCACAAACGGCACAGTTTTCCAACTTCCGTTACACCGGCAACGACAGCCGGTTTAGTGAGTCTATTGACCGTACACACCAGTATTACAACCCTATCCTGGCAGGTTTCTATCCAGACCCGTCAATATGCCGTGTAGGAGACACTTACTATCTGGTCAACTCTTCATTCACTTTCTTCCCTGGTGTTCCTCTATCTACCAGTAAGGATCTCGTTAATTGGACACCTGCCGGACACGTACTCGACCGCCCATCGCAGGTTCCTCTGAAAGGACAGAATGTATCAGGCGGTATCTTTGCACCTGCCATCAGTTACAACAAGAAGAATAAGACGTTCTATATGATTACCACTAATGTAGGAGCCGGCAACTTCTTTGTCAAGACCAAAAATCCAGCTGCCGGATGGAGCGAACCTATCTACCTGCCAAAGATTGACGGTATTGACCCATCATTCTTCTTTGATGACAACGGCAAGGGATATATCGTACACAACGGTCCTGTAGTTGGCGGTGCCGACTATGAAGGACAACGGTCAATCCGAATGTTCGAATTTGACGTGAAAGGCGACAGTATCAAAGGTGACTTCAAAGAGATATTGCGCGGAGGAACACATGTAGAAGAACGTCCTATTTGGATTGAAGGTCCACACCTCTTTAAATATAAGAAATACTATTATCTGATGTGCGCAGAAGGCGGCACAGGCCCCTGGCACAGCGAGGTAATTCTCAGAGCCAAAAATCCTAATGGTCCTTGGGAAGAATGTCCACACAACCCCATCCTCACACAGCGCACAGGCCTGAAGGCTGACCGTCAGAACCCTGTTTCAAGTGCCGGACATGCTGATCTTGTTGAGGATGAAAAGGGAAATTGGTGGGCTGTATTCCTTGGCTGCCGCCCCTACGAGCAGGACATGTACAACACAGGACGCGACACATACCTGTTACCTGTGACATGGAAAGACGGATGGCCTACCATTCTTGAACCCAACAAAGCCATAAGCCCTGTGGGAGAGAAAGCTGGTTTGAAACCTACTGAAAACAATTATTTCAGTGGCAACTTTACTTACGAAGACCATTTCGACAAGGCTACTCTTGACAGCAGATGGATGCGTCTGAGAAACTCAGAAGGTTTCTGGAAAACTGGCGACGGACATCTCACATTGACTCTGATGCCGGGCAATATCTACCAGCGTGAACCACTTTCTGCCGTTTGGGCACGTCAGCAACATGGCACATTTACTGCAGAAACTACGCTCGACTTCACTCCTCGCAACGATAAGGACATTGCAGGTATTGCTTTGTTACAGAAAGAAGACCACAACATCGTATTCGGTAAGACACTAGTTGGTGGTAAAACTATGATCACCTTGACACGCAGTGAGCGATTCACCATGCCCATTGCATCAGCATACATCGGAAACGGGACATTGAAATTGAAAGTGGAAGCCCACGACCGCTACTATGATTTCTTCTATGCTGAAGGCAATGGCGAATGGATGATACTGGCACGCGGTGTTGACGGTTCTAACCTCAGCACCCAGAAGAGTGGCGGATTTATCGGAGCATGCATAGGCCTCTATGCCTCATCGGACAAAGACATGAAGCCAAAAGCCAAGCGCCCATTCTAAAAAGGACTCATACTCAATCATAAATTATACACGTTTGACAGGCGACAAAACCAAGAGATACAGGTTTTGCCGCCTGTTTTTTTTACAACTATCAAGATATCCAAATATCAAAGCTATTTAGGGAGTGTCGTTAAATATTAAGATTTTTTACAACTATCTATTTCTCAAT
>SAMEA3663094__coassemble_492_pt1 | contig 12224 bp, 10 predicted proteins | sample SAMEA3663094__metabat2_high_PE_032 | metagenome-assembled genome bin SAMEA3663094 (sample SAMEA3663094) | pig gut metagenome | biome: pig gut; feature: pig-associated habitat; material: faeces | place: France | collected 2012 | reverse complement strand
CGTTTTTGTGGTTATTTTATGCTGTTTGCTATTTGAGTAATGTTGCAAAAACGCCCAATGTGATTACAAAAACACGAAGATTAAAAGTTTTTCGTGAAAAAATGTGCTGTTTCTCAAACTAATTTCTTAATTTTGCATCTGATTAGTATGTATGTAAGAGAGAAATGAATCAGATAACAGAGAAAACGATTGATATTGACCAGATACTCAAGAATAAGTTGGGCGCCAAATCCAAATGGGTGCCCCGCCCATTGGTATCGTGGCTGAAACGTATTGTGCATCAGGATCGCGTCAACGCATTCCTGTGGGAAAGCCGCCATAAAACAGGTACCGAATGGCTCGAAGCTTGTGTCGAATATCTGCAAATGACCATCAAGATCGTGGGTAAAGAGAATCTTCCCGATCCCAACGACGGCCGCCTCTATACCTTTGTTTCCAACCATCCGTTGGGCGGAGAAGATGGTGTAGCGCTCGGCGCCATTATCGGTCGTCATTACGACAGTCGATTCCGTTATCTCGTCAATGACCTGCTGATGAATCTTCCAGGACTGGCTCCGCTTTGCATTCCTATCAACAAAACAGGTAAACAAGGCCGTAACTTCCCGGCAATGGTGAAAGCTGGCTTTGAAAGCGACAACCACATGCTGATGTATCCTGCAGGCATTTGTTCACGTCGCCGAAACGGTGTGATTCGCGATGTGGCATGGAGCAAGACTTTTATTGTCAAGAGTGTGGAGTATCAGCGCGATATTGTGCCCATCCATTTCAGTGGGCAAAATTCTGATTTCTTCTATCGTTTGGCTAATTTTAGCGACAAACATCTGAAGTTTAACCTTGCCATGCTTTTCCTTGTAGATGAAATGTATAAGAACGTAGGCAAAAACTTCGAAATAAAAATAGGCAAGCCTATTCCCTGGCAAACCTTTGATAAATCGAAAACACCGATGGAATGGGCACAATATGTGCAAGATATCGTGTATAGTCTATAAACCAACAGAAGAACAACTTATAGCTAACAGACAGATAAGCAAATGGAACAGCCAATTATTCAACCCATTGACAAGGAAGTGCTCAAAAGCGAACTGACGCCCGACAAGCGCCTTCGCATGACCAACAAGAGCAACAATGAAATCTATGTCATTACCGCACACAATGCACCCAACGTGATGCAGGAGATCGGGCGACTGCGAGAGATTGCTTTCCGCGAGGCTGGCGGAGGAACTGGCAAGGAAGTCGATATCGACGAGTTTGATACGTGCGAGCGATGCTACAAACAGCTCATCGTGTGGAACCCGGAGGCGGAAGAGATTATCGGAGGTTACCGTTATTTGCTGGGTACTGACTGGGAGTATGATGACAAGGGACAACCTATTCTTGCCACCAGTCACATGTTCCATTTCTCTGAAAAGTTTATCAAAGACTATGCACCCCAGACCGTAGAACTCGGTCGGTCGTTTGTCTCGCTTCCTTATCAGTCGTCTCGCATGGGCGCCAAGAGTCTCTTCGCACTCGATAACCTGTGGGATGGACTTGGCGCACTCACGGTTATTCGTCCTAATATACGCTACTATTTCGGAAAAATGACCATGTACCCCTCTTATATCCGTAAGGGACGCGACATGATTCTCTATTTCTTGAAAAAGCATTTCGACGATAAAGAACATCTCATTATCCCGATGAAACCGCTGCAATTGGAGTCTGACGTGCGCGAATTTGAGGCGCTCTTCTCTGGCAAGAACTTTAAAGATGACTATCGTATCCTCAATCGGGAGATTAGAAAGTTGGGCTATAATATTCCCCCATTGGTTAATGCTTATATGAGTTTGTCGCCCACCATGAAACTCTTTGGCACAGCCATCAATTATGGTTTTGGCGATGTGGAGGAAACGGGAATCCTTATAGCCGTTGACGAAATACTTGAAGAGAAGCGTCAGCGCCATATCGACTCGTTTGTTCAGTCGCATCCTGAGGCTTTGAAGATTACAAGCGGCGCTAATAATGTTATCTATAAAGAGAAGACGCCCCAAGGAGAATAAGGAGCGCCTTCTATGGATTTTCAGATAATCGGTTCCATTGCAAATATCCTTGAATGATGGTGGGAGAATTGCGATGGAACCGATGTTTTTTTGCTGTTTTGGTTCAAAGGTCTAATCGAGAAAGAAACTGATTGCTTTAGCCCACTCCCGATGCGTCAATCAAGTTTGGCTTATACGATAGGTAGTGAAATACCGTTGATCTTCTGATAAACGTCGAGTGCATAAACATCGGTCATTCCTGCAATATAGTCGATAACCGCCATGATGCGTGTTTCAAGGTTGTCGGCCTGAATATCGTATTGGCTGGAAACCCTACTGATGAGCTGTTGTGAATAGTAACGCTCGGGATGCATGACGGCTTCGGTCATTTGTTTCATGAGCGTTTCCATAATCTTATAACCCGAAAGCTCCACGTCAAGAACCGGTCGGCTGCGATAGATGCGCACCTTTGAAAGTTCAGCACACCGGCGGTAGGCCTCTTTTTGAGTGGGATGGATGTGGTCTATCAAACAGCCGGTAAACGTACCGTTGAGAATGTTTTCTTCGTTTTCGACAAATGCGTTGGCACATTCGTTTTCTAACTTTCCTATCACGCAAGCACGCAAATACACAATCTTTTCGTTGGTGTCCTGCAACGCCTCGTCGTCGATGCGTTGGCGAATCTTCGCCTGGGTGGCTTCGTCGAAGAAGTTGAGCAGTAAGCGCTCGGTCTCTTTGTATGATAGAATCTTCAGTTTGTGGGCATCCTCAATATCCATGACTTCATAGCAGATGTCATCGGCTGCCTCTACCAAATAGACTAATGGATGGCGTGCGTACCGCAAGGGCTCTTCTGTGTGAGATAAGCGAATTATCCCCATTTCATCGGCAATTCGTTGGTAGAAATCCTGTTCTGACTGAAAGAAGCCGAATTTGCCCTTCTTGCCAGCTGCCGATGAGGCATAAGGGTACTTTACGATACTTGCCAGCGTGCTGTAAGTCATGACGAAACCACCTGTGCGCCGCCCCTTAAACTGATGGGTCAACAGGCGAAAAGCATTGGCATTACCCTCGAAATGGGTGATGTCGTCCCAAAATGCATCACTTACCAACGGTTTCAGTTGCAGTCCTTCGCCTTCGGTAAAGAAGGTTTGAATGGCTTTCTCGCCACTATGACCAAATGGCGGATTGCCCAAATCGTGTGCCAGACAGGCCGTTGAAACAATCTGCCCAATCTGTTCAAAAAGGGTATCTTTCAGTTCGGGACGCTTCTCGGCAATAAGTCTTTGCGCCACATCGTTGCCCAACGACATTCCCACACTTGCCACTTCCAGCGAGTGGGTAAGGCGATTGTGAACAAAGACGCTACCCGGCAGAGGAAATACTTGCGTCTTGTTTTGCAGTCGTCGAAAGGGCGCCGAGAATATCAGTCGGTCGTAATCACGCTTAAATTCAGTACGGTCGTCGTGGCGCTCGGTGTGGCGATGCTCCTGTCCGAGGCGTTTGTTTGATATGAGTTTAGTCCATTCCATGATGGCAAAGTTACTAAAAAGTATGAAACCTACAAAGTTTTCTGCAAAAAACGATGGCAGTTTGATAGGAATTCTGTAAATTTGCACATTAATATAAATAAACCAACAAATGCTGAAAATTAACGCTATCAATCGTGGACGCCAACCTATGCCCACATACGCCACATCGCAAAGTGCGGGAATGGATCTCCGTGCCAACCTTGAAGAGCCTGTTGTGCTCCATCCTATGGAGCGTCGGCTCATACCCACCGGACTGCATATTGCATTGCCTGAGGGTTATGAAGCACAAGTAAGACCCCGTAGCGGATTAGCGCTGAAGCATGGTTTGACCGTACTTAATGCCCCTGGCACTATCGATGCCGACTATCGCGGTGAGATTGGTGTGGTGCTTATCAACTTGTCACAGGAAGACTTCACCATCAACGACGGAGAGCGCATTGCCCAGTTGGTAGTGGCACGATATGAGCAAGTGGAGTTCTCACTCGTAGAAACACTCGATGAAACCGAGCGTGGCGAAGGCGGGTATGGTCATACTGGCGTGAAGTAATTAGTAGCGCAGTAACAGACGAGATGTTAATGTAAAGAAGACACATGAAACGCAGATATACAATCATTCTATTGGTAGTGGCTCTGGTCTGCACGGCTGTAACAGCACAGACCGATGAGGATACATCGAGAAAATACGATGCGTTCTTCCTTGAAGCCATCAACCAGCGTGTCAAAGGCAACAACGATGCGGCCTTCGACCTGTTGCGCCATTGTGTCGATATAGACTCTACCAAGTCTGAAGCATGGTATTTTCTGGCACAATACTATGATGCTTTGAAGGAAAACGACAAGGCACAACGTTGTGTGGAAAAGGCTGCTTCGCTCGATCCCGATATTTCTACCTATCAAGAAATACTCGCCAATCTGTATCTCAGCAAACAGGATTACCCCAAAGCCATCGAGGTGTTGAACCGTATCTATGAGGCTAACCACGATAGAGAGGATGTGCTTGGCGCACTGGTGTCTATTTATGAAGACCAGCAAGATTACAAATCTGCCATCCAAACACTCAACCGCTTGGAGGTGATGGAAGGCAGAAGTCCACAGTTCTCATTGAAGAAAAGCGGATACTATACCCAACTCGGCAATAAGAAAGCTGCCATCCGTGAGATACAGAAACTTGCCAATCAGTATCCTAATGATTTGAATTACAGGGGACTCTATGCACAGGCGCTCATCAATAATGGGCAGGAAGAAAAAGGACTCGACATCTATGATGAAATCCTTGAACAGGATCCCGACAACCGTTTCACACTCCTTGCCCTGTTGCAATACGAGCAGAAACATGGAGACCCTGATGTGGTTGACTCGCTGATGCAGCGTGTCCTGGTCAGTAAAAATGCTACTTCGCAGGATAGGGTGTCGCTCATGAGACAAGAAATTGCAGAGAGCGAACAGAATGGCGGTGACTCCACTCGTGTGCTCTACCTCTTTGACCGCATGCTTGAGCAAAAGCCTCTCGATGCTGATGTTGCCATGCTTTGTGTCGCTTATATGACGCTAAAGAATATGCCACGCGACACGATTACCGTTGTGCTCGACCGTGTTATTGCAGAAACACCGGATAATGCAGCAGCAAGATTGCAACTCGTTGATTATGCCTGGCGAGATCAGGATATGCCGCGAGTGGTCAGCCTGTGTCAGGGGGCACGCCTCTACAATCCCGATGAAATGGCATTTTATTATTATCAGGGTGTGGCTTACTATCAACAAGACAAACTTGACGAGGCGCTCAATGCCTTCCAGAATGGCATCGGAGTGATCACACAGGACAGCGATCCTGATATTGTCAGCGATTTCTATGCTGTCATGGGGGATATCTACCATCAGAAAGGATTCGACAAAGAGGCTTATGCGGCTTATGACTCCTGTCTGCAATGGAAAGAAGATAATGTGGGATGTCTCAATAACTATGCCTATTATCTCTCAGAAACCGGCCAGCAGCTCGATAAAGCCGAGCAAATGTCGCTCAAAACCGTAAAGGCTGAACCTAAAAACGCGACGTTCCTCGATACATACGCATGGATTCTCTTTCGGCAGAAACGTTATACCGAAGCCAAAATCTATATTGACCAGACCCTGCAATGCGATTCCGACACATCGGCAGTATTGTTGGAACATGCCGGAGACATCTATTATCATGTAGGCAATAAGCAGCAGGCGGTCGAGTATTGGAAGCAAGCTTTGGAACGAACCCGACAAACAGTCGGATCAGAAGATAACCGTTTAAAAATCATAGCACGTAAAATTAAACTAAAGAAGTACGTAAAAGAATGAAAGCAACCAGCATGATGAAACTTGCAGGACTGGCAGTGGCATTTGCCCTCGCATCCTGCGGAACTCAGAAAAAAGCAGTCAAGGACAATGCCTCGAAGGCACCAGTGGCTACCGCCCAACAGCAGGAATTCCTGCAAAAGGTTACTGACAATGCGCAGTATGCCAAGTTTATCACATCTAAAGTGAAGTTCTCTGTAGAGGTGGGCAATCAGCATCTCACCCTCACCGGCAACCTCAAGATGAAGCGCGATGATGTGATCCGTCTGCAACTCACAGCCTTTGGATTTGTGGAGGCAGGCAGACTGGAATTCACCAAAGACTATGTCCTCATCATGGACCGTATCAACAAGCAGTATCTCAAAGCCAACTACAATCAGTTGGACTTCATGCGCAATAGCGGACTCAACTTCTATTCGCTGCAGGCTCTCTTCTGGAATGAACTCTTCCAGCCGGGCAATACTGCGATGACCGATGAGATGCTGAAGAATTTTACTACCGATCTCTATGGAGACGATGCCGTTATCAGTTTTGCAAAAGATAAGCTCAGCTATCGTTGGCTGGCTGATAAGGCGGGCGCACAGGTGAAGATGGCTAATATTGTCTATGAAGACAGAATCCGTGGCAACTACTCGTTGAACTGGGATTATAGCAACTTCAAGCAGACCAGCAAGCGTCTCTTCCCCTATACACACGCCATCACATTCCGCACTCCAGATAAGGAAGTGAAGTTTGGAATGACGCTCAACTATCTGTCGAATGATGATAACTGGGAAACCAGAACAGAGGTTTCTGCCAAATACCGTGAGGTGACGGTCGATCAAATCCTCCGCCGCTTTATGGCTCTCTAATATAGCGAATGAAGCGAATTATTATACTCACTCTTCTTGCCTTTGCCTTTGTGGTAGTGCCGGCACAGCAGAAACGTACCGTAAAGCCTAAGGCAAGAACTACAACCACAAGTGCCCAGCGCAAAAAAACTGCGTCGGGCAAAGCAACATCTACCCGGAAGCGAACAGGAAATGCTGCGGCAAAACGTAAGACAACGCGCCAACCAGAGTCGGTGCAGAGTCTGCAGAATCAAAGAAAGAATATTCAGCGACAGATCAAACTGCAGGAACAACGACTGCGTAGCAACGAGCGCGATGTGAAACAACGTTTGCAGAATCTGATGATCATCAATACCGAGATTGCCTCGAAGCGTCGCACCATCGACACCATACGTCGCGATCTCTCCAATATTGATGTGGAAATAAAGACAATGAACCGGGAGCTCGATGCCTTGCAAAAGGATTTGGAACTGTGTAAACAACGCTATGTCAAGTCGATGCGCTATATGCACCGCAATCGATCTGTTCAGAGCCAGATGATGTTTATCTTTAGTGCCAGCAGTTTCTCGCAAATGTACCGACGCTTGCGATTCATGAGGGAATATGCCTCCTATCAGCGTTCGCAGGGTGAAGATGTGAAAGTGAAACAGGCTGAAGTTGCTGCCAAGCGCAGCGAACTGGCTGGTGCTCGCGATGCAAAACACAAACTGTTGACTCGTGGTGAGAGTGAGAAACGTTCGCTGGAAGGTAAGCAGGCCGAACAGCAGAATGTGGTATCTTCGTTGCAAAAACAGCAGAAGACCATCCAACGGGTCATTGACCAACAACGCAAGAAGGATGCTGCTATCAATGCGCAGATTGACAGACTGATTGCCCAAGAAGTGGCAAGACAAAAGGCAAGAGCCGCCGCAGAGGCCAAGCGCAAGGCTGCTGCCGAAGCTGCACGCGAGCGTGCAGCAGAACTGGCTCGCAAGAAGCGGGAGGCCGAAGAGGCTGCACGCGAAAACGCGCGACGCATTGCCGAGGCTAAAGCTCTTGAGGACAAGGCACGTGCAGAAGTCAAGGCAGCTCGCGATAAGAAAGCGCGTGATGCTGCCGATCGTGCAGCCCTCGAAGCATCACAGGCTCGTATTGCTGCCGAGCGTAAGGCTGCCGCAGATGCCAAACGACATAAACAGGAGGTGGCAGAAGCTAAGAAAAAATCGGATGAGGTGCTCTATACCATGAGCAGCGACGACCGGCGCATCAGTGGTAACTTTGAGAGCAACCGAGGCAGACTGCCCATGCCTATCACGGGTGGCTACCGCATCGTCAGCCATTTCGGTCAGTATAATGTAGAGGGACTGAACAACGTTCGCCTCGACAATAAGGGTATTAATATACAAGGTCAGGCTGGCGCACAGGCACGAAGCATCTTCGATGGTGAAGTGAGTGGTGTCTTCAGCTTCGGAGGCACGGTCATCGTCATGGTGCGTCACGGCAGTTACATCTCTGTTTATTGCAATTTGTCATCGGTCAACGTACACCGTGGACAGAAAGTGACTGCTCGTCAACCCCTTGGACGTATTGGTCAAGACAATATTCTGCAATTCCAATTGCGTAAGGAAACGGCTAAGCTCAATCCTGAAGCATGGCTCGGAAGATAGTAGAGGTCTCACAATAGATGAACACAACATCCCCCAATTGGTCGTTTGGCTGATTGGGGGATGTTGTTTACCAAAGCGCATTAGAGTAGTAAGCTACTATAAATTTTAGTTTTCTAAAAAATTCGACCACACGACCACAGATGTGGCGTAAACTGCTATGAGATAGTATTTTAGACTGTGGTCGATTGGTCAGAACCCTGTGTTTTCGACCACACTTCGACCACACGTGCTTTTCCCGATACTTATCGTGGATGTTCACACGAAGTAAACAAAAATTATTTTCAGGCATTTTCAAACGGCTGACAAAGTTATTATCCAACGTTTGACAAAGGTGTTATCCAACGTTTGATAAGGGTGTTATCCAACGTTTGATAAGGGTGTTATCCAACGTTAGATAAGAGTGTTGTCAAACGTTAGACAAGAGCCTTTTCAACGTTGGAAATAAGTTGTTTCAAATATCGGAAGAGAGTGGTGCCAAATATAATACAATAGTGTTGCCCAACGTTTGACAAGGATGTTATCTGGCGTCAGAATATACAAATCATGTATTGTCGGCTATGCGGATGGACTGTTTTTATGGTGGCAACGGCAGAGGGGCTGGTGGTCGAATGGTGGTCGAAAACCGCCGAGTTAGCGTAATCGACCACCCACGTAAGCTGCATACACATAGCGTGTTATGCCGTTGTGGTGGTCGAGTGGTCGAAATTTTGCGACGTCGCGTGTGCGTACGCGCGCGTATATTGTTAGGTGTGCGCGCATGATTTATAAGAGGTTTGCCTGTCTGAAATACTAATCGAATAGGGTTGAAGCCGAAGTAAAACCCGATGGAATGGGAGTTTTTTATGTTTTCTCGGTTTGATTGCCGTAAATCACATTGACGCCTATTTCAAATGAATGGATTGCAACAGTTCCATGTAGGTGGCAATGGCATTGCCAATCTCGTCGATACCTATATATTCATCTGCACTATGACTGCGACTCGATTCGCCTGGTCCGAGTTTCAGCGAAGCAAAGGGCATAAGAGCCTGATCGCTCAGGGTTGGTGATCCAAAAGGTGTCATGCCCATGGCGATACAACGGCTCACTATGGGATGGTCGGTGGGAATCGACGAGGATGACAGCCGGTAAGAACGGGCTTTCAGTTCGCTCTTTATCTGCGACTGTAGGTATTGGCAGAGTTCTTCGTTTCGGTAATACTCGTTGGTGCGCACATCGATGGTGAATTTACATTCGTCTGGAATCACGTTGTGTTGAGTGCCAGCGCCGATAATCGTTACCGTGGCTTTGGTCGGACCAAGTAGTGGACTGACCTTTTCAAACTCATGGTTGCGTAGCCATTGTATATCGTCCAGAGCTTTGTAAATCGCATTTTCGCCTTCGTTGCGTGCTGCGTGTCCGCTCTTTCCGTGTGCCACGGCATCGATCACCATCAGTCCTTTCTCGGCAATAGCCGGTTGTAAGCCAGTCGGTTCGCCCACGATAGCCACATCAATAGGTGGCAGTTGTTCGCGAATCAGCGTAAATCCATTGGCGCCGCTGACTTCCTCTTCTGCACTGGCTACATAAACCAGATTGTAGGCAAGGTCTTCGTTGCAGAGTGCGCGATATACCATAAGCAGACTGACAAGTCCGCCGCCGCAGTCGTTAGCGCCCAGTCCGTAGAGGCGTCCGTCTTCGATGGTTGGCGTAAACGGATCGCGTGTCCATGTGCTGACGGGTTTCACCGTGTCGATATGTGCATTAAGCAGTAGGGTAGGTTTGCCTTCAGTGTGTTTCCCGATAAGCATCAGGTTGTTGCCCACACGTTTCGGAGCCAGTCCCCATAGCTTCATTTGCTGTTCCATCAGGTCGGCAACGGCTTTCTCGTCACGGCTCACCGATGGTGTTTTGATGAGTTGTTGCAGCAGTCCCACTGCCTCTTCGGTCATTTGCTGTATATTGTTTGTCATCGTTCGTATGTTATTAACCTGTTTGCAAAATTACACCTTTTTATTAATATAATAGCGAGAAAAGTGACGAAATGTTTTGTTTCTATGAGAAAATGTGTGATTTTTTAATTGTCGGTTATTGTGTATTTCCAGTTTTTTGTTTAATTTTGCGAGTAAAAAGGATTAAGAATGTTAAAGACACTCAGATATATATTGTGTTGCCATGTCGTATTGGTGTTTCTTTTCTCATCGTGTGATGGGGCACGTATGCGTCAAGAATTAAATCGTATTGACTCGCTAAATATGGCACGTGTGAATCTTGATACCATTACCAAGATGGATGAGGTAGTTCGGTATTTTGATAATTACGGAACATCGAATGAACGGATGTTAGCACATTATCTGCATGGTCGTGTTGCTGCCGATCGCAATGATATTCCACGTGCATTGCGCTATTATCGTGACGCAGTGGCATGTGCTGATACCACGGAATCTGACTGTAACTATGCAAAAATGTCACGTATTTATGGACAGATGGCAAACCTTTTTCATCAACAGCGAGCTCCGAGATTGGAATTGGACGCAGAGCAAAAGGCAGTTTATTATGCGTGGAAAGCTAAAGACACCCTTGCTGCAATAAGTTTCTATTCACATCTGACCGATCCTTATGATCAGTTAAATATGATGGATTCTGCCATGTATTATAGCGAAAAAGCAAGAAAAATGTATCTTGCAATTGGTCGGACTGATTATGCTGCAAACTTGTTGGCATATATTTCTGCACAGCATATAGATCAAGGCTTCTACGAACAAGGTAAGAAAGAAATGGATGAAGCAGAACAATATGGAAGTGTTTTCGATCAGGATGGCTATATTTTGCCAGGCAAGGAAATATACTATTATTATAAAGGAGCATATTATGAAAATATAGGGAAATTGGACTCTGCAGAATATTTCTACCGTAAATTGCAATGTTCCCAAAGTGATGATAGACAGGAGGGAGCGAGTCATGGACTGATGTCTGTCTATCACCGTAAAGGAAATGTAGATTCGGTTCGTAAGTATTCATTGCTTTATACACAAGCTGTTGATTCCTCATGGATTCGTCATTCTTCCGATGAAATCATACGAACACAAGCATTGTACAATTACGGACAGAGTGAACGCGAAGCATTTGAAAAAACAAAAGAAAAACTACGTTATCAGAAATTATCACTTTGCTTGATATTGTTGATGGTCGTTGCATCTTATGTTGGTTATGTCTTGTACAGTAAACAAAAGAAGAGAACTAAAGAACAGCTGACACGTATCAATAGTAGATATGTTGGAATACTCTCTCAGTTTGAAAAGACAAGTGGGGAATTGTCGCAACTTAAACAAAATATAGATGTCTTCCGTGAACAAAAGGAAAACGAGAACGCTGCTCTTCAACGCCAATTGAATGATTATATTTCAGCGGGAATGTTATCGAACCAATGGGAGAAAGAAAGTAAAATTACCAACGCACCGATTATTAAAGAAATGCATGGGTTGGCAAGTCGTGTTGTTAAACCTACAAGTGAACAATGGGTTGCGTTTAGAAAATATGCGGAACATACGATGCCTACTTGTGTCGATTTTATCAAGAAGAATCCGTTGACATATCAAGAAAGGCTCATTTGTTTATTGATACGTTTCCAGTTTATTCCTTCTGAGCAAGCTGCATTGTTGGGAGTGTCTAAACAGCGAATCACTAATTTGCGTGCTCATATCAATGAGGTGTTGTTCGGACAGAAAGGAACTTCTACTCTCAACGAAAATATCATGAAAATATAAATACAAATGGAAATAAATCGTGAATTTTTTAATTAGTGTACAAAGTGTACTCAGTTTTTTTATGATGAAACCGCCTTTTTTATAACTTTGCAAGAAAATAAATGCAATGAATAAAGTGCTGTTCTCGATTTCGATG
>SAMEA3663094__coassemble_327_pt1 | contig 15174 bp, 8 predicted proteins | sample SAMEA3663094__metabat2_high_PE_032 | metagenome-assembled genome bin SAMEA3663094 (sample SAMEA3663094) | pig gut metagenome | biome: pig gut; feature: pig-associated habitat; material: faeces | place: France | collected 2012 | reverse complement strand
TTGATTTTCTACCTTATTCGTGGAATTTTTCATGCTTTATATAAAAAACATCATATAATATTTGGTAATTAGAACAATTTACTGTACTTTTGCACCATGTTAATTTGTGAAAAGAACTTAAATAGGAACAAAAATAGTTATTCACGATCACACAACGCTTGTCATTCGAGACAACACAAAATAGTTATTCAGAGTATAATTTAGTGATATGTTTAATTTTTAATCAAAATGAGAGTTTTTATGGAAAAGAAACTGCTTATCTTGTTGGTCAATATCTTCCTTCTATGTGGAGGAGTGTTGGCACAGACAAAAGTAACAGGTACCGTAGTATCTCAGGAAGACGGTGAACCAATCATCGGTGCTTCGATCATTATTCAGGGCCAGCGCTCAGGAACAGTGACCGATGCTGATGGTAAGTTCAGTCTTTCAGTACCTGCAGGTAAAAAGATTAGTGTCAGTTACATTGGTATGGAAACACAGACACTGGCTCCTAAAGCCAAGATGTCTATCAGCCTTCGCCCCAGTGCAGAGCTGGAAGAAGTGGTTGTAACTGGTATGCAGAAGACCGACCGTCGTCTGTTTACTGGTGCTACCGACCGTGTGAATGCCGAGGATGCCATTCTTAATGGTATCGCCGATATCTCGCGTTCACTGGAAGGTCGTTCTGCTGGTGTATCTGTACAGAACGTCAGTGGTACCTTCGGTACAGCACCAAAGATTCGTGTACGTGGTGCCACCTCTATCTACGGTTCCTCAAAGCCACTGTGGGTAGTTGACGGTGTTATCATGGAAGACGTAACCGACATTGACTCTGATGCATTGTCATCAGGTGACCCAGAAACCCTTATTTCTTCAGCCATTGCTGGTTTGAACTCAGATGATATCGAGTCGTTCCAGATTCTGAAAGACGGTTCTGCCACCTCTATTTATGGTGCACGTGCCATGGCCGGTGTGATTGTAGTAACCACCAAGAAAGGTAAGGCAGGTACAGCACACATCAACTATACTGGTGAATTCACCATGCGTTTGAAACCTACCTATGGTAACTTCAACATTCTGAACTCTCAGGATCAGATGGGTATCTATCGTGAGTTGTACGATAAAGGATGGTTGAACCTCAGCAACACACTGAATGGTAGCGACTATGGTGTATATGGTAAGATGTATGAGTTGATCAACACCTACAATCCATCAACCGGCGCTTTCGCTTTGGCTAATACTACAGAGGCCAAGAATGCCTATTTGGCAAATGCAGAGTTCCGCAACACCGACTGGTTTGACGAGCTTTTCTCTACCAGCATCCAGCAGAACCACTCTGTCAGCATGAGCGGTGGTACAGCCAAGTCAAACTACTATGCTTCAGTCAGTGCCATGACCGACCCAGGATGGTACAAGCAGTCAAAGGTTGACCGCTACACCTTGAACATGAACGTGAACCACAAGATTCTCGACAACCTGTCACTGAACATCATCGGTAGCGGTAGTTACCGTAGTCAGCGCGCTCCTGGTACTCTGAGTCAGGACGTCGATGTTGTATCAGGTAATGTAAAGCGTGACTTCGATATCAACCCATACTCTTATGCGTTGAACACTTCACGTGCACTCGATCCCGACACCTATTATCATAGTAACTATGCAGCTTTCAACATTCTGCACGAATTGGAAACCAACTTCATCGATGTCAACTTCCTCGATGCTAAGTTCCAGGCAGAGTTGAAATACAAGCCCATCAAGGATTTGGAGATTGCTGTACTTGGTGCTTTGAAATACACCACCACTTCACAGGAATATAAGATTCTCGACAACTCAAACCAGGCAGAGGCTTATCGCGCTATGGACAACACCATCATCCGCGATGCCAACAAGTACCTCTATACTGATAAAGACGTACTATACTCTCTCCCTATTTCTGTACTGCCCGAAGGTGGTATGTACAAGCGCACCGACAACCGCATGCGCGACTACAACTTCCGTGCAACAGCCAACTACGTACATACCTTTGCCGACATCCACTACGTAAACCTGTTCGGTGGTATGGAGACAACCGAAATCCAGCGTTCAAGATCATGGTTCAACGGTTGGGGTATGCAGTATGCTAAGGGTGAAATTCCTTACTACACCTATCAGTTCTTCAAGAAGAGCTTGGAAGAGAACACCGACTACTATTCACTTTCAAACACCAACTCACGTTCGGCAGCCTTCTTCGCCAACGCCACCTATGGTTACGACAACCGTTATGTGTTGAACGGAACCGTTCGTTATGAAGGTTCAAACGCCATGGGTAAGAGCCGTTCTGCTCGTTGGACACCGACTTGGAACATTGCAGGTTCATGGAATGTTGACCAGGAGAAATTCTTCAAAGCATGGGAGCCAACCATTTCCCACTTGAAACTGAAGGCCAGCTACTCTCTGACCGCCACACCTCCTCCCACATCTTATACAAGTTCAACCAACGTATTCAAGGCTTTCAACCCCTACCGCATCTTCACCAGCGATAAGGAAACTGGTATCCAGCTTTCAGACCTTGAGAACAGCGAATTGACTTATGAGAAGAAGAACGAGTTCAACTTCGGTGTTGAAGCAGGTTTCTTAAACGACCGCATCAACGTATCGTTTGATATCTATACTCGTAAGAACTATGATGAAATCGGTCCTGTTGCCACACAGGGTATCGGTGGTCAGATTATCCGCTGGGCCAACGCAGCCGACATGAAATCACATGGTGAGGAACTCTCTATTTCTTCTACCAACATCAAGTTGAAGGACTTCAGCTGGATCACCTCTTTGGTTTATTCTCACACCAAGACCAAAATTACCAATTTGGCAAGCCAGGACCGTGTGATTGATATGATCACCAACTTCGGTGGACGCCGCGTAGGTTATCCCGTACGTTCACTGTTCTCTATCCCCTTCGCAGGACTTGATGAAAACGGTCTTCCTACTTTCTACAACGAAGCAGGAGAAATCACCACCGACAACATCAACTTCCAGGAGCGCGACAAGGTTGATTACCTGAAGTATGAAGGTCCTACCGATCCTACCGTACAGGGTTCTTTGGGCAACCTCTTCAAATATAAAGGTTTCACCCTGAACCTCTTCATCACCTACTCATTTGGTAATGTCGTTCGCCTCGATCCTGTATTCTCAGCCACTTATAACGACCTGAGTTCTATGACCAAGGAGTTCAAAAACCGCTGGATGGTTCCTGGCGACGAGAAGAAGACCAACGTACCTGTCATCTTGAGTTATGCACAGTACACCAACAACAAACAGTTGCGTTATGGTTACAATGCCTACAACTACTCAGATGTACGCATTGCCAAGGGTGACTTCATCCGCATGAAGGAAATCTCTCTGCAGTATGATTTCCCCAAGAATTGGATTAAGCCTCTGACCAACCTCTCTCTGAAGTTGCAGGCCACCAACCTCTTCCTCATCTATGCCGACAAGAAGTTGAACGGTCAGGATCCTGAGTTCTTCCGCTCTGGTGGTGTATCAGCTCCTGTGCCCAAGCAGTTCACTGCAACTCTTAAAGTTGGCTTCTAATCAAGGTAATGGAATAACGAAACAAACAAAAGAACAACAATATGAAAAAATACATAGGATTTTCAATCATTGCACTGGGCCTTACCTTGACATCGTGTGACGATTGGCTCGACAAGTTACCCGACAACCGTATGGAGCTTCAGACTCCAAGCGATGTCAGCAGTCTATTGGTAAGTGCTTACCCCAGCTCACACCCTGCCTATCTGCTGGAGATGTATTCAGACAATACCGATGAATGTGTCAACCCTTCATGGTCAGAAGCATCACGTTTTCAGGCTCAGGCTTACAACTGGGAAGACATCACTGAAACAGGTGAAGATGAATCACCTCAGGAACTTTGGAACCGTCATTACCTCGCCATTGCTTCTGCCAATGCTGCCATTGACCTGATTGAGGGAAAGGGTAGCCCTGCTGAGTATACCGAACAGTTGGGTGAGGCTCTGCTCTGCCGTGCTTATGCTATGTTCCAACTCTCTACCGTTTTCTGTAAGGCTTACAATCCTGCTACTGCTTCAACAGATTTAGGTCTGCCTTATCCTACACATCCAGAAAAGGTAGTAGGAACAGTATATACTCGTGGCACTTTGGAGGATCTCTATGGTCAGATTGATAAGGATTTGCAGCGTGGTCTTCCTTTGGTTAGCAGCAACTACAGCAAACCTAAGTTCCACTTCAATACCGAAGCCGCCAAAGCATTTGCCGCTCGTTTCTATCTTTACAAGGGCGACTTCGCCAAGGCCATCACCTATGCAACAGAGGTATTGGGTGCCGATCCTACTGCCAAAGCCCGTGATTGGGATGCCTACTCAGCTCTTAACATGAACCAACAGATTCGTCCTGAGGCTTGGGTATCTGCCGACGAGAAGTGTAACTTCCTGCTCCAGACCGTATATTCAGAATGGGGAGCCATCTCAGGTCCTTACAGATTCGGTGACAAATACGCACACAGCTACCGCATCACCTACGATGAGGATATCGCCTCAAAGGGTCCGTTCGGCGCAGCCAACTCTACTTTCAAACAGCGTGTATGGAGTAACACCGCATTGGCAAAACTGTTCCATCGCAAGGTGCCCTATGAGTTTGAATACACCGACCTTCAGGCTGGTATCGGATTTGCCCATGCTGAGTATGCCGTATTCACCACTGAGCAACTTCTGTTAGAGCGCGCCGAGGCTTATGCGCTGAGTGGCGAACTGCAGAAAGCCGTTGATGACTACAACACCATCATGAAGATTTATCAGAACTATCCGAAGACCTTCACCTTGAAGCAAATCGTTGACTTCTACAATGGTGTTAACTATTACACTCCAAAGAAAGCCACCGTTAAGAAGCACTTCGTAAAACCCGTCTATACCATCGATGCCGAGGGTTCAGACCAGGAAGCACTGCTTCAGGCCATTCTTCACTTGCGTCGTATCATGGAAGTCGGCGAAGGATACCGTATGCAGGACGTGAAACGTTATGGTATTGTGATTTACCGTCGCCAGACCAACACAAGTTTCACTATCTCTGCTGTAACCGACTCACTCACTGTTGACGATCCACGTCGTGCCATCCAGCTGCCTCAGGATGTAATCACCTCTGGTTTGGAGCCTAACGACCGTATTGCTGTGAAAGACCAGGGCGGTAACATCATGCAGGACTCTGGTTTTATCTACGAGATTAAAAAGTAACGACACACTAAATCAAGAACACAATGAAAAAGATATATTTCATCCTGTTTGCCGTTGTGGCAGCACTCAGCTTCACGGCATGTTCAGACGGTGACCAGCCTTCCGGCAACAGCATCTTTGTGAACGACGAAGCCAAGCCCGATGCCTTTGAGCAGTGGTTGCTGGAAAACTTCACCTATCCTTACAACGTAGAGGTGCTCTACCGCATGAAGGATACCGAGATTGACCACAAATACACACTGACCCCAGCAGACTCTGCCAAGTGTGCTAAGCTGGCCATGATAGTGAAATACCTTTGGTATGACGCATACGCTGAGGTAGCAGGTCCTGACTTTGTGAAGGCCAACACCCCACGTGTACTGCAGTTCATCGGTTCACTTGCCATCGAAAACAACGGAACCGTTGTGATGGGTACTGCCGAGGGCGGTTACAAAATTACCCTCTACAATGTGAACAACCTGGGTTCTGCAATCAAGCTTGACGACTATGATGCACTGAACCAGTGGTACTTCACCACTCTGCACCATGAGTTCCAGCACATTCTGAACCAGAAGAAGCCATACGATACTTCGTTTGACCTCATCTCAGAAGGTAACTATGTCAGCGGTGACTGGTATCAGTACAACACCGACACACAGGCACTGCCACTCGGATTTATCCGTAACTACGCAATGGCCGAACCTCGTGAAGACTATGCAGAGCTCTACTCACAGTATCTGACCAACAATGATGAGCTATGGAATTCCAAGATGGAGAAAGCCGGCGAAGAAGGAGAGGCCATCATCGAACAGAAACTGGCTCACATCCGCACCTATATGCGCCAGAACTGGAACATCGACCTTGAAGAGTTGCGTGCCGTAGTTCAGCGTCGTGCTGTGGAATACAAGAAACTTGATTTCGAACACTTAAAGTAAAGACAACGCTATGAAGAAAATATTTTTCTATATCATGTTTGCCGTAGCAGGACTGTCACTTCAGTCTTGTCTGCACGATGACGACGAGATTTTCGACAAGTCGGCTGCAGAGCGTATCAACGAAGCAGTTGCCAATGCCAAGGAAGTGTTGACCAGCTCACAGGAAGGTTGGGTCATGCACTACTATGCTGGTCGGGAATATGCTTATGGCGGTTTGAACCTTGCCATGAAGTTTACCGACGGTAAGGTACAGATGTACAACGAAACTGCAACAAACAAAGACGGTTCCTACAAGTCAGTAGTTTCTACTTATAAGATTACGCGCGATCAGGGTCCTGTACTCGCTTTCGATACCTACAATGATCTGCTCCATATCTATGGTGACCCCGCTGGAAGCGACGCTCCAACAGATGTTGACGGATGGGAAGCCGACTATGAGTTTGTCATCATGAACATCAGCGAGGATCAGAACACCATTACCCTCAAAGGTAAGAAGTTCAACAACACCATCGTTCTTGAGCGTCTGACCCGTCCCGTAGCTGAATACTTCGATGCTGCATCTAAGATGGCTGAGAGTCTGACCAACGCAGGTATTCTTGCCTATACTGTTGGCGACAAAAGGGCTAAGTTCTATCCTGGTTCAAGCGAATACTCAGTGAAATATGTAGATGATAAGGGCGAAGTAGCCTCACTGACTGTTCCCTTCACATCTACCGACAAGGGTGTTCTCTTCAACGAACCTATCGAACTCTTTGGCGATACGCTCAAAGGCATCAACGCAAAAGATACTGCTACCGTCAACGATGTACTGACAGCCAACACCATCGTAGTCTCCAACGACGAGTCGAAGACCTTTAGCTTATCAAAGGATCTGAGCGATATCTTCCAGGCAGGCAACTGGTATCTTGCTCTGAGCAATATAGGTGAAGTAGCTGGTCCTGGTTTGCAGTCATTCATTGATGGTTGTAAGGATAGCGAAGGTGAAGACGTGAACTACTGCTACATCGGAACCTATAAAGGTGACTATGGTTTCTATTTCCTCAGCGGAGGTAAATACGCCGGTGTTGCAACATTCGCTGTTGATGCTCCAATAAACGCACCAGATGTCATCACCTTCGATTTCAACGGTTACGTAAGTAACGGTACATACTATTCGCTCCACTGTAACTTCGAAGATGCTTACACACCATTCCTCTCTACTTTCAAGCTGAGTACTGACGATGTTAACAATCCTACCGTAATGACATTGACTGACCAGAACAATGCGAAGAATGTCATCAAACTGGTGAAGGACCCTGTGCTCTATCCGGGAAAGCATTAATATTAAATCACATAATATAGACTTATAAGCGTATGAAAAAGATATATAGTCTGATCGTCTTTGCCATAGGAAGCCTCACGCTGGCTTCCTGCGGCGACGACGACTTCACAGAGAAAGTCAACACCATTCAGGTGGAAAAATCGGAAACGACTATTCCTGCCACTGGCGGTTCGGTAGATATTACCCTCACTGGCGAAGGACTGACAGTTGCTTCGGCTGCTGACTGGCTCACCGCCACTATCAACGGCAACGTGCTGACTGCAAGTGCAACAGCCAACCCTACCCGCGAGTCACGTGCCTCACACATTGATGTAAAGGCTGCCAACGGTGACACCTATCTGGTAAGTATCGTACAGACTGGCGGTATGCTCGCACTGGAAAGCAATGAACTCGCAGCCACCGACCTCGACGCTTCTTACAACGTAGCTATCGAAAAGTCTGTCGGTTCAGTTACGGTAAAGAGCCTGTCCGACTGGGTTAAGGCTTCGGTTAACGCAAAGAGCGATTCTATCAAGGTTGAAGTTGCATCAAACGACTATGACGTTGCCCGTCAGGGTAAGATCTTGGTGACCAGCGGTGTACTGGAAGATACCCTCTTCGTAAACCAGGCTGCCATGAAGTTCAGCCTCTCCACCAATGTTGCCAGCATACTGAGCAACGCTGCCGGCAGCAAGACTGTTACCGTTTCCCACAGCAAACCTGTCACCGTGGAGAGCAAGGCTGACTGGATTACCGCCAGCATCACCGGCAATGTGATCAAGGTTTCGGTTGCTGCCAACGCTACTAAGCGCCGTGTAGGTGAGGTTGCCGTGAAGTCAGGTAAATCAGAGAAGACACTCTATGTGAGCCAGTTCGACTTTGCCGATCAGTTCTCAGGAACATACAATTTCCTGTTCTACGACGTAGAAGAAGGACACGAAGGATGGTACTATTTCCCTGCCGATGTCACCGATAAGGGTATCAGCATCAAACCATTCAAAGAATTCGGTGCTTATACTATTCCTCTGACCGTCAACAAAACTGCCAGGACTGTGAAAACAGCCAACAGCGGTACCTATCTGGGAGAATGGAGTACCGGAGGAAAAACTCTCTACCTGTATCTGGCATGGGGTAACGCCTTCGGAGAATCCTATATGATTTGGTCAACTGCTACAGTTACCGACGCTGCATCGACGGGTACTGTTTATGCAGACAAGCTGAAATCAGGTGATATAGTAACCATCATCGACTGGGCTGGTACCTGGACCAACAATAACGTCACTCACCAGATCGACACTTGGTTGTTCGAGGCCATGGTTGCTAAAGAATTTACCACTGCCAACAATCTTGGTTTTCTGCTTGCATTAGGCAAGCCTTACTTGATGAGTAATCCTGAGGGCAACACTGCCAAGTATGCGAATAAGAATGGTTGTGCCATTCAGCTGCCTAACGGCGAGTATGCACGTCCTGCAGTATTGAAGAATATTCTAAGACCACTGAAATAAATGGATAGAATATAAACACCTAACAAAACACACTCTCACTATGATTGGTGGACGGGAGATGCCGGCGAGGCATGTGCCCGTCCACTTTTTTTTGTTTTTATTCATCCTTTGCATTTGAAGGAAAAAACTTTGTTTCCTTGTCTATCAAATGGCTGTTTTGAACCCATATCATACAAAGCGGGACACTCCTACTACCTTTAGGAATGTCCCGCTTTGAATTTACTCTAAAGATCGATCAGGTTTTGTCAATCCTTCAAACAGCCTATTGGCACTACATACACCCCGTCTTGCGGACGCTGAAAGGCATATTGCCCCACTCCTGTCAGCACCATCTTAAACGAAGGTATTTTCATCTTTGTCGTATCAATCTTGTCTGCAAGAGCAGTAAGGGTCTTCGCACCCTCTTCTATCAACTTGTCGCCACCAAGCTTTATCTCTACCAATCCATACTTTCCATTACGCAAATGGATGACAGCATCACACTCCAAACCATTTTTATCTCTATAATGAAATACTGTGCCGCCAATGGCATCGGCATAGACACGCAGATCTCTGACACACAATGTCTCAAAGATCAAACCAAATGTATTCAAGTCATTCACCAAATCGTTGGGGCCAAGACCTAATGCAGCAGTAGCTATCGAAGGGTCTGTGAAATACTTGGTATCGGATGTACGAATAGCAGCCTTACTTCGCAGATTAGGATTCCACGCAACAGAATCTTCTATCACAAAAATTTTCTTCAAGGCCTTCAGATATGAATAGATGGTATTCTCACTGATCTCAGAACTTTCATTACTTATAATATCAGCCAATATAGTTCCTGCAGTAGCCTGACTGCCTTGGTTCCGTGCATACGATCGCATAATCCGTCGTGCCAATTCACTGTCGCGATTGGCATCATCGACACGAGAAATATCAAAGCTTGTAACAGCCTCAAAATATTCGATTGCCTGCTGGAGTGCTGCCTTTTCTGTCTTCTTATTCAGTGCCTTTGGCCAACCGCCACGACATGTAAGATAAGCCAAACGCTCTAAATCTATCTGATTGATGCCTTCCACAAAATAATCTTCCGCATCGTTGGCAAACAGTCTTGCAAGACTTACCTCACCAGTAGAGTCACCAGACTCCCAAAGACTCATGGTACGAAGTTTGAGCCAAGCAAAACGTCCTGTACCAGTATGAAATATCTCATCGAAGTTTGGAGGCACAGCAGACCCTGTCAGTATAAACTGCCCATCTTCATCACGCTGATCCACTTCATTTCTCACCGCATCCCAAAACCTTGGTGCTATCTGCCATTCGTCAATAAGTCGTGGAGTGTCGCCACGGAGCAACAGTTTGATATTGGTTTCTGCCATGGCCATATTCTGTTGTAGGGTGTCGGGATCAGACATAGACAATATACTGTTAGCTTGCTGAGATGCTAATGTCGTCTTACCGCAATACTTGGGTCCTTCGATAAGCACTGCACCCATCGCTTCCAACTTTTCTGCTAATATTTTGTCTGCAATTCTCGCCTTATATTCTTTCATTTTTATAGCTTTTATATATTCTGATGCAAATATACGATATTTAATTGTATATCAGCACCATATAATCGTTAAATCTTGTTATTTTACCTCCATATTGTGGCAGTTGGCGCATTTTCATTGTGGCAGTTGGCGTATTTTCGTTGTGGCAGTTGGCGCTTTTTCGTTGTGGCAGTTGGCGGAAATCTATAGGAGCGGAGAGAGATAAAGACCTTATTATTTCTCGCACACATACGCGCACACGTGCGCATACAGGCACACGCGATGTCGAAAAAATCGACCACTCGACCACCAATACCGCTTAACCGACAGAGAAACAGTGACTTAATGGGTGGTCGATGACTTTATCCTGACGCGTTTCGACCACCATTCGACCACCAACTGACCAACAACCGACCATCATAATGCTTTTGCAACAAGAGAAAAATGCTGTGACATAGAGGATTTTCATGGCAAACAACGTGACTATTGCGTGACTGCAAGGCAGGTCACAGACCCGTCGCGCCGCATTGTTGCTTGGTTTTCGGAGTTGACATAACTTTGCAGCGTGTTCTTCCAACCGATGGAGGGACAACGACTAAGAAAACAACAAACCATTAATTCCAAAAGCAACAATGATGACCTCAACACTTCAAATCCAAATGGACAACGCCCGCACTTTCATCCATCACAACTATCAGCGCATGCCCAGTCTCCACCGCTTGGCACTTCTCGTGGGCACCAACGAATGTACGCTGAAGAGATGTTTCAAGCAGTCGTTTGGCACTACCGTGTTCGGCTACCTGTTTAATCTGCGCATGGAAATGGCTGTGCAACTGCTGTGCAATACCGACGAACCCGTTTCCACCATCGGCTATCATCTGGGTTACGAGCACCAAAGCCACTTCTGCACTGCCTTCAAGCGCAAATATGGCATATCGCCATCGCTGTTTCGTGACCAGCAAAACAAGGCCGTTGCAAGTGCATGACAGTCAAAAGGATAGTGCGCTGTTTTGCAAATTCATTGAATTTGGTCAGCAATCTCATTGAATTTGGTCAGCAAATTCAATGAATTTACTCGGCAATTTCAATGATTTTGCCCTACTGTCACGATGATATTCGTGCACTAAAGAACTGCTTCACGTCTCAAACGAAAGTTGCTCTTCTCAGCAAATCAATTTGTTTTGCCGAGCAAATCAATTTACTTTGCAAAGGAAATCAATTTGTTTTACTGAGCAAATCAATTTACTTTGCATTCGCATCTGCTGCATGTTTATATGAAACATCTGTTTCTCAACATATTATACCGACGACCGCAACACCGTCAACAACAGTCCGCAAACAAGAAGACAATCATGGCTTTTCTGCGGACAAACGAGGGGGATATCTGCCATTGTTGAAAATTTCCACACCATTAACCTTAATTAACACGAAAAAATGAACGTGCGTAACTGTTAATTATATATAATTTTGTATTGCACCAACTTTCAGTTGGAGAAAAATTCCGTAATTTTGCATAATATATAACCATGTGACTCATAGCCATGTGGCATCGGTAGGCAAAGGCTTCAACCTGTGCAAGGCCATACAACGGGGAATTTGCCCATTGAACCGATGGCAAGTTATAAGACAACGATGAAGAATATATCATAACAAAACATAACCAATGCCTCCATCCGCCACTATGTGGCAGATGGGGGATAAACTTTGTAGAAAAGACAATGATGACAGCGAACGAAATCAGAGAGTCGTACAAGAAATTCTTCGAACAGCACGGACATACCATCGTGCCATCGGCTCCGATGGTCATCAAGGATGACCCCACACTGATGTTCACCAATGCTGGAATGAACCAGTGGAAAGACATTATCCTGGGCACAAGAGAGCCCGAGCCACGCCGCCGTGCCGATACTCAGAAGTGTCTGCGCGTCAGCGGAAAGCATAACGACCTTGAGGAAGTGGGTCACGACACCTACCACCACACCATGTTTGAAATGCTTGGTAACTGGTCGTTTGGCGACTATTTCAAAGAAGGCGCTATCGATATGGCATGGGAATACCTTGTCAGTGTGCTCAAACTGAATCCAGAAGACCTCTACGTGACCGTGTTTGAAGGTTCACCTGAGGAGAATATCCCACGCGACGATGAAGCAGCAAAATACTGGGCGAAGCACGTGCCAGAAGACCATATCATCAATGGTAATAAGCACGACAACTTCTGGGAGATGGGCGATACGGGACCATGTGGTCCATGCTCGGAAATCCACGTTGACTCGCGAACTCCAGAACAGAAAGCTGCCAGTGGAAAAACTGGTCGCGAACTGGTCAATCAGGACGATCCACAGGTGATTGAAATATGGAACCTCGTGTTCATGCAGTTCAACCGCAAGGCTGACGGTTCACTCGAAAAGCTCTCCATGAACGTGATCGATACGGGTATGGGCTTTGAGCGACTGGTGCGCATGATGCAGGGCAAGCACTCTAACTACGATACCGACGTGTTCCAGCCCATCATCAAGGCTGAGCAAGACCTGACAGGACTGAAATATTTCACCTTTGAGGAAGAGACTGCCAACCCCATCAGCAAGGAGCAGAACGAAATCAACATCGCCATGCGCGTCTGTGCAGACCATCTGCGCGCCGTGGCATTCTCTATAGCCGACGGTCAACTGCCCTCCAATGCAAAGGCAGGATATGTCATCCGCCGCATCCTGCGCCGTGCCGTGCGCTATGCATACACCTTCCTGGGACAGAAAGAGGGATTCATCTACAAGCTCGTGCCTACACTGGTGCACGAAATGGGTGACGCTTTCCCCGAACTGAAAGCCCAGCAACAACTCATCACCAAGGTAATCAAGGAGGAGGAAGACTCTTTCCTGCGCACACTGGAAAAGGGCATCTCGATGATTGGCGATGCTATGGAGAAACTCAAGGCTGAGGGTAAAAACCAATTGGATGGCGTTCAGGCATTCCGACTGTTCGACACCTACGGATTCCCACTCGACCTCACCGAACTGATTTGCCGCGAAAACGGATTCTCGGTGGATGAGGAACAGTTTAACGCTGAAATGCAGAAACAGAAAGATCGCGCACGCAACGCTGCCGCTGTGGAAAACTCCGACTGGACTGAACTCATGGCTGGCGAACAGCAGTTTGTGGGCTACGACTATACCGAATACAACTGTCATATCCTGCGCTACCGCAAGGTGACACAGAAGAAGAACGAATTCTATGAACTCGTGCTCGACTACACTCCTTTCTACGGAGAGATGGGTGGACAGGTAGGTGACTGCGGTGTACTCGTCAACGAGGCTGAAACCATCGAAATCATCGATACCAAGCGCGAAAACAACCAGAGCATCCATATCGTGAAGCAGTTGCCTAAGGATCCCACTGCCGAATTTATGGCTTGTGTAGATACCGACAAGCGCGACGCTTCTGCTGCCAACCATACGGCAACCCACTTGCTCGACTATGCCCTCCGCCAGGTATTGGGCGACCATGTAGAGCAGAAGGGATCGTATGTCAGCGCCGATACCCTGCGCTTCGACTTCTCTCACTTCCAGAAAGTGACCGATGAAGAACTGCGTCAGGTGGAGCGTATCGTCAACGACATGATTCGTCAGGACATCCATATCGATGAGCATCGCGACGTTCCGTTTGAGGAAGCCAAGCAACTGGGTGCCATCGCCCTCTTCGGCGAGAAGTATGGCGACAAGGTTCGCGTAGTGCGCTTCGGTCCTTCATGCGAGTTCTGCGGTGGTATCCACGCCACTTCAACAGGTCGCATCGGCTTCTTCAAGATACTGACCGAGAGCAGCGTGGCTGCCGGCATCCGTCGTATCGAGGCTAAGACTGGTAAGGACTGCGAGGAAATGCTCTATCAGTTGGAAGACACACTGAAGGCTGTACGTGCATTCTTCAACAATGCAAAGGATCTGCAGGGTGTCATCAAGAAGTATATTGATGAGCACGACACCATGAAGAAGGATATCGAGCAGTTTAAGGCACAAGCCGTAGAGCGCACCAAAGACAAACTCGTAGAGAAGGCTCAGGTGCTCAACGGAGTGACGCTCATCAAGGCTGTATTGCCTCTCGACGCTCAGTCTGCCAAAGACTTGGTATTCAAGATTCGTGAAGCCGTTCCCTCACATCTGCTTTGTGTCATTGGTACCATCAGTGCCGACAAACCCATGCTGAGCATCATGATGAGCGACGATATGGTGAAGGAGCAGGGTCTCCACGCTGGACAGATGATTCGCGAAGCTGCCAAACTCATACAGGGTGGCGGTGGCGGCCAGCCTCACTTCGCTTCTGCCGGTGGTAAGAATACCGACGGTCTGAATGCTGCTATCGACAAGGTTGTGGAATTGGCAAAACTCTAATTGCCTGTTTCCAGCCACATCATAAAGCGACGCGCTGCGAGTAGTTGACTCACGGCGCGTCGCTCGTTGTTATATCCCATGTATTGCACGAATGAAATTCACACAGCAATTCTGAAGCATCGAAGGCAAAGGACAACGGGCTGAAAGCCCAATGGTTTCCTTAGCCCAGGGCAACGCCCTGCGGACACAATGCACATTCCTAACCTACGTCCTGTAAGGACAAAAGTAGAAACCTTGTTGGCGCCAAATAAAATCTTTAACGAAAATCTTAAACAAAATGCGCTCGAATACCTCGCTTTTGGGAAGAATTTTTATAGGGATCGCATCGGAGATGCTCGAA
>SAMEA3663094__coassemble_310_pt1 | contig 15533 bp, 12 predicted proteins | sample SAMEA3663094__metabat2_high_PE_032 | metagenome-assembled genome bin SAMEA3663094 (sample SAMEA3663094) | pig gut metagenome | biome: pig gut; feature: pig-associated habitat; material: faeces | place: France | collected 2012 | reverse complement strand
CCACACTCATAGTTGTGGATACTGCTCTCACACGAATCAAACGACAACTTACCGAACAGCTTCATATTGCCCGTTTCCCAAGCCGTCACACCCTGACGCACACGGCGGTACTCACTATAGAAGTGCTCTGCGCGACGAGCAAACCTTTGTGGCATAGCAATACGCGTCTTATCAAACGTTGCTTTAGGGATATCTCTCAGGAACGTCTTATCAAACGTCTTCAGTGGCTGGTCTGTATAGGCAAGCATATTCCACGCCGCAGTCTTACACTCATACACCCTCAGGTTATAATCTGAGTTAACCAGCGAACGTGTTAGTCCAGAGAAGAAAATACCAATCTCAAACTCTGGCATGTCAACATTGCGCTTAATGATACGCCAATCATTCGAGTCACAGTCGAGGAACAACAGACCATCTTTCTTGCCCAGTGCAATACAAGCCTGATCAAGCAGACCATTATTCAACCCAATGTACTCCCGCTCAGCCTCCGAAGCAATCTTTACTACCTCAAACGGCTGTAGCGTAATGTCATTCGCCTTTGCAAACGCCATCACATATGCAATCAGTACTGCAGCTGATGAAGACAGACCACCAACGGGCAGCGAGCCTTGAATAACTCCTTCAATGCCATATTTCAGTTCAAACCTTTTGCGAAGAGCATACTTTGCACCACGAGCATAGTCGCCCCAATGATGCTCCTTCACCTGACTCGGTGCATCTATGTCAAAGTCCACCGTCCCTTCAAATGTCTTCGACTCCAGATGCACATGGTTCTCACCCCACATTTCACCTTTCACATGTGACGTTTCACGTTGTGAACTTCCGTTCACACTAAACCACAGGTCAACACCTTTGTCTATAGCGAAACCTGTCACCAGTCCATGCTGGTGGTCAACATGGGCTCCAAGGGGGCATACCCTATATGGTGAGAAAATATGATATTTATAGTTTTCCATAAAGTACAATTATTGTTGAGGTTTATACTTTCTATCCTTCGCCTCGAATATCGTGCTCGGCTCCAGCACCTCCACCGAGTGCCATGCCCCAAGCGGTATCTGCACCCCATACTTCCCCTCTCGGGGACACAGCCTCACCCGATACCGCTCAAACACATTCGCCTCCATGCCATCGGCAATCACCGTTCCGCAGTCCCCCATCACAGGGCCGCCACAGTCCTCATTCGGCTTCAAGTCATAGAACACTACATCCATGCACCCATGCAGACAAATTGTTGTCTCGCTCGTCTCCAAATGCCGATGTAATGGCACCCTCGTCCCCACCTCCAAGGCATTCAGCATCCTCTGCGACGTGTCATCGGCAGTCGTCCTGAGGTCATAGTTCATCCTCAGTCTCTCCGAGTCAGCAGCACGCAGATGCAATGCCGCCAACAGATTATCATTAATTTCTATAATTTCCATCTTTTCAATTATGATGTTAAGGCTCATACGCCCTTTGCACCACCTCAAACGCCTCAGCATAATCGCATCCCCATTGTCCACCTCTCACGGCAGCCAGTCCAGAGATATACTCCGCCGAACGAGGATGAGGATATGGGCGCATCACACCGCGATACATCCCGAGCGCCTTGATCTTGGCATCCACACCTTCCTTGCCTACCTCCACAAAGCAGTTAGGATTGAAGCTCTGAAATGCATTGTTGATCTTCCACTCCGTACACGAAGGCACCTCCATATACCAGAACTCCCGAACGCGCTTCACCTCCGGCCTACGCTGGAACAATCGTATCGCCTCTTGGCAAGCCATCGACGTCTGCATATGGTCGTTGTTCGTGTCCGCAGGATGGTGCGTGATGATCAAATCCGGCTCACTCTCACGGATAGCGCTCTCGATGAACTGCACCAGCTTCAGATGCGGCACCGTGTTCATCTCTATATTCGGGAACGTCGCCTCATAGATATTATTCACACCGAGGCTCTTGATAGCGTTGTGCGTATCATCCTCCAGCTCCTTATCGTCCGGACGGAACGCACGCGCCTTAGCCTCCGTACACATGATGGCAACGTCAACCACATCGCCATTCTTACACCATTTCCACATGGAAGCACCAGCTCCCAGCACCTCATCGTCAGGATGAGCCACTACAAGTAAGTATTTCATATTTTGTTTTACCATTTTTATTATTACCTTTTGTATTCTTATTCCTCAATAATCTTCGCCTCAAAACTAATCTCATCAGATTTTAGTTCTGACTTGTCGTGAACCACAATCGTCTTGGTTCGCTCTTCTATCTTTGGCTCTACATTGATTGTTAGGAATCCTCTTTTTTGGTAATCTTCACAGAGGAATTCCCAAATCAAAGGCAAAGCCTTTACTCCGTCAGCCGGAATAATACTCATATGAAAGTCCCTATAGTCCATCTGGACAAAAACAGAGTCCTTTGGTCTATATTCCAGCGCGTTACTGTAAGTCTTGAAAACTTCTCTCTTTGCATCCCTTCCAGCATTGATTTGGGCTTTTGCAGCTTCATCAATACCAAAAGCATTGCAATAGCAGAAATCATCATCTATTTTTTCAATATCTTCTGTACGGAAGAATACAACAAGTTTTGGTGTTTTGATAACGGTTTTTCCGATATTCTCTATTCGAATATTCAACCTACACCACCTCTTGTCCACTTGCCGTGGTCTATTCCAAGGCATCATCGATCCTCCAAGATTCCTAGTAAATAAATCTTTCCACTGGGACTGGAATTGACGCTCAATATCTGACAGTTCCTTAAATTCATAATGAACAGTAGTCTTTATGTATTCTGGATGAATAGTTATTACTTCCTCCCCGTCAAAAGTGACACTTACATCTGTGGCATCTTTGAATTGGCAGTTATTGACATACCAGTTATATGTTGTCCTGTAGCGTTCCAACTGGTCAACAATGTCCTCCCAAGATGCAATGTCTATTCTGAACTTACCTTTTTGCCTGTTTTCAACATCCTTCTTTCTGATGATACCTTCAATTTTTGCGTCTTTATTAGCAGTCGTAGCAAATACAAGCAGTTTCAGTTCGGGCTCAAAGCCCAAAGCCTTCTCAATCTCAGCCTCTATTTCGGATTCTGTCAACTGTGCATCAGTGTAGTCATCCTTGCCCTTACATTGTATTCCGCAATAACCACCATATTTATCAACGTATGCAAACACATCAACACCATGTTGATTCTGTCCCTGACGTCCATGCCGTTTTATCGTGTCTTCGCACGCCCATATCTCGCCCCACAACAGTTTGCAGAGTTTCTCAAAATCCTGCCAATTACTTGGTTTCTTTAATTGTGTTTGTGCTATCATCTTTAATAATCTTAAACAAATCTTCAATAGTATCTTTTGGCATCAAAGAAGCTTCTTGCGCTTCCTGAGTATCAACAATAGTAAACCTGACATAGCCAGAAAAGTCATTGGGTACAGAGAAACTTAATTTTGTTCCCAACTGCAACTCGAACAATGGTTTATTGCAAGATTGGAAATCTTCTATATTTGAACAAATTGCCCCTCCTTCTTTAATAGGAAGCAAGTTATTGTCATCAATGGGTTGCAACCTTATTCGTGGTGTTTCACTCTTCTTGACTACAAAGAAGCACTTGACATTCAACAAGGCTTTTAAATTTATGGAATTGCCGGGCAATTCATCCACTTTTTCAGTTGAGATAATGGTATAGTCATCATTCAACCCCATAGTTTGCAGAACATTCTTCAATTGCTTTCGTGACACCTTGAAATCACCAATTCTCTTCAAGTTGCCAAGATTCTTCAGATAATCGCACACAATGTCATTCCAAAAGTTAGTACAATGAACGCTTGGTACACACTTACAGTCAATGTCGATAAAGGTACTATAGTTCAAAGTCTCCAAGCGGCACCTTTTCACAACGTCGATTGTAATAGCCATCCCTGGCTTATATTTATCATTGCTTTCCAAAATATGTTCTAACTTCTCCGCTTCTTTCTCAAACAAAGCCTTCAGTTCCATGAACTTTGCACTGTTGACCGTAGGATGTTCCTCCTTTTCACTCTTGTCCATTTCACATTGGTGTTGATAATCATCCAGCAGAGACAACACCTTATCCTTCTCCACTCTCCTCAATCTTGTAATCTCAGCAAATATGTCAGTACTATACCATCGTTCTACCTCCTCCTTCATCATTTTCATCATCTGCACATCACGTTCGTCATCGCATAGCCTTTTAGGTGATGCTGGTATGCCGAACAATTCGCCTGTTCCTTGTCCCCTTCCTTCAAGCGACCAAAGCCTGATAACCAGAAGACTAAGATACCGTAAAGCATCCCTGAAGAAATAATTGCCATCCTTTACCCCGCTCATCTGGTCGTGGTAATAGAAACCTTGCTGTGAGAAATATCTGAAATCTGCACACATATTATCCACTAACTCCAGCATTTGGATTATATCTCCAAAGCTACTTGGTATCAAGCCGTAATATTCGGGGACAGAGTGAGTAAAGAAAAACACATCATTCAGCCATGCTGACCGTCTATAATGCAGTAGCATTCCACCAATCATTACATGCCGCATCATAAACATCAGCTTATCATGCCTGAGAGGAGAATTGTAGCTAATATAATGGTATTTTAACATGGCGTAACTGTCCGCATATTGCCAATACTGATTAAACCATGTACGGTTATTAAACTCCACGGCATCATTCAATAACATCCACATCAATTGATGGCTATGCAAGCTTAATCGTGATGCTGATATTTGATTATATAGCGTAGCTGTTATGTCGTTATTTCCATATAAGAAATGGTGCCCGTCGTCCATACGGATAAATTCTTTCAACTTTCTGACAATATTTACCGTTACCTCATCATAGAAGACGGGTGGATTAACTGCATCTACTTTTTTATTAGGCTTATCGCCTTGTTGCTGATGGATATATGAAAAGACACTGCTGAGACTATTGATATATAATTCAAGATTATGCTGTGCATCAGCATAGATTGCTATGTCTAAAATCTCCATCACATTGTTCTTGTATATATGGCTACCCTCCAGTCTTTTTAGAAGATTCCCTGCATTGGAATAAAGCAAAATCAATTGGAACAACATTATACTGCTCCCTACCAATGCAACAATACAAATAGCCTGCACTGTGATAACCCATTGGTTGAACCAGCTCGCTTGTAATATAAAAGGTGCAATAATCGCAATCGTCATGTTTACAATCATCAGTATTTGAAACCACTTGTAAACAGGCTCTTTTGAGAACCGTTGCGAAATCAAATCCGAATCATATTGCCTGTATATACTTCCGATGCTTTGTACAATAAGAGGATAGCCCACACCATAAAGAGAGGCAAGTATCGAAAGTAAGCCGCTGAAAGTATAGTTGGTAAAGTCAAAACTCATCTTTTGTTCCCTTTCCTTTCTTTGTGTTCACGAATGGCATTGCTCAGTTCCTTTTTGCCTTCCGTTAGATGTACATTCACGCTATCCAAAATGTCTTTCATGACAATAGAGGTTTCTTCTAAACCTCTAAGTGAATGAATAAGTGTAGAGTCCGCTTTCGTTTTTTCAGAATGTAAAACATTCTCTTCCTGTTTTCTAACCTTGAAAGAAAAGACAGAAATAATAATAACCAGAATGACAATTACAATCATAGCGAATATGGACATAAGTTCATACTTATACATTTTGTACCATTTGTAGTCCTTTATCTTAATCACAACATCCCCAGTCTGTTTTTCTGGTCTTAGGACTTCATTTTCAAATGGATTTTCTATTTCTCTCATGCCGTAGGTTATTGTATCATTGTTTTGTTCCAGATTACGCGTTTCTTGTTTCTTGCGAACAATTCTCAGTATTTTCAGTATCAAAGATAAAGCCGAAATTACAAAAACTATGATGCTAAGAAACTTCTTCATAAATTTGACAGCCTAATAAACAACTCGTTATTGGGTAGATTATACTTCTGCTCTATCTCGCCAATGATTCTAATAAACTCTCGTTCTTTTTCTAATGAATTATTATAAGGACTGCGTCTTCCATACTCACACAAAATTGTCTCGTCATTCTCTTTGGGAATGTCAGTCGTAAGAACTAATTTCAGATAATCCGGGTCTTTATATGCCCAATAGTACGCAGAATCTTGAACTCTATACTGATAAAGCCTCATCCAAGGAAAAAGAATCTCAAAGATGCTCTCCATCACTTTTCGGACAATGCTATATTCAATCTCTCCTGAATTTGTAGAATTCTTTATGGCTGAGAAGTCAAAGTACGTAACTAATTTTTTGACATTCTCGTCCCCTGGATATGACTTTATCCCAAGTAATATCCTTGCACTTTCTAAAAAAGACTTGAACAGTATCTCGTCATCCACAACGCACCAAGGGTCGCAATGAACCGCATTCTCATATAGAGCCATTATGTTTGTCAAGTTCCTGATCAACCATTTATGGGCATTCAGTTCATCTCGCAAGCCATATCCGTATGCTATTCTTTTCAGATGCTTTATTACGTCTTCTTCTTCACGCCATTTACCGAAGTCTATACTTTTCGTTTTGGGGCGTTTGTCCTTCTCGGTAGCGTCAATCAGACTTATAGCCTGCCAAAACAGGTTGTCACTCACATAAATCTTTTCTCCAACTAAGTCAACAGCGATAGCCACCACTGGTACATTATAAGACAATTCTGCCCAATAATATAAAGTTGTCTGCTTGATACCACCCACTTTAGCATGTCCATCTTTTCTGACTTTGAGTTTGTCTGAGGATTTCACTTGTACTTTGATGCAGTGTCCTTCCACCAGATTGCCATTTACCACCTCAATCTCAAAGTCAATGCCATAGTCACTTTCCGTGATGTTACGGAAAATTCCTATCTCTTTGAGCTTATAAAGAATAATGGCAAAGGAGTCAGACTCATGCTTATGTTGTTCAATCCTCTTTGGGAAATTCATATTACCTATTTATGTCAATAACCTCTTCGATTCTCTCAACATAGTGAAGGGAATCCTCTTATCCGCCCTTTGCTATATTCGTTTAGCCACCTAAATTGCACCTTAACACCCTTCATTTCTCAATTATTTGGTCGTCCGTCATCTTGGGGGCTCGTACGCTGTCGTCAGGTCTTTGAAATCCAAGTACGATTTGGAAGGTCTTATAGAAGACAAGCCAGTCGAGTTTCAGACTCCAGTTTCTCACATAGTACAAGTCCTTTTCCGCCATTTCCCTGCGAGTGCTCGATTCTCCCTCATGTACTGCTTCCCAGCCGGTAATGCCAGGCCTCATCGACTGTCGTTCTCGTTGCTCTTCAGAAGTCATTACCAACATTTCCCTGGCAAGGATTGGACGAGGACCAATAAACGACATGTCGCCTTTCAGGATGTTCCATATCTGAAACAGTTCATCCATATTGGTCTTACGTACAATCTTACCCCATTTCTTCAATCTCATTTCATCAGGTAGCAAATCACCATTTTCATCGCGCTCGTTTGTCATGGAACGGAGTTTGAATAGTGTAAATAACTTACCTCTATAACCAACACGCTCCTGCTTGAAGATAGGCGAAGATTCTGGTGAAACTATCTTCACGAACAATATACCACACAGTAGAACCAATGCTGCGGGTATGAATAGTACCAATGCCAACAATAAATCAAAAAGTCGTTTAATGAATTTGCTCATAATATACTGTTTAAAAATAAAACTCTGCCACCAGTGCATCATGGTCGCTCAGTCCCTTTGCATCTATTTTCTTGATGCTTTTCAGTCTTAGTCTGTCGTTATACATGATATGGTCAATTCTGTATGGCAAAGGATAATATATGGTAGCACCATACCCCAAACCACCTTTCCACCAAGCATCTTGAAATCCGGCTGTCTTAAAGGCTCGTAATGCGGGAGAACCGCTTACGTCATTAAAGTCGCCCATGATGATTATAGCTCTGTCTGCCATATCTTTTATTATTGCTTGCACTTCCCTTTCTCTTAGCCTTGAAGCGTCTCGTATATTCTTCAGATATTGTTTCGCATCTTGATGGTCGTTTACTTGGTCCAAATGGAAATCAACTTGCGATGCAGTATAGTTGTTGCTCGCCAAATGACATCCATATATATCAATGCTCTGACCATTAACCATTACACTCACATGTATGCGAAGAGGATTGTCGTAGTCTTCTACTTTAACTACCCTGATACTGTCAAGTAAATATTTGCTGTAAAACAGATGTCCCGAGTAAGCCTGATTGCTCGAATAAGGATAGTTCTTCTTTAGCAGAGAATCCAAACATATCCCCGTTTCATTGAAATCCTCAGAAAGAAAAATCACATCTGGATTATGCTTGTGGATCGCACTGGCAATCTCAGATACTTTCAGCGAATCATACTTTGAGCCGTCAATATTCCAAGCCATTACCCTTACTGCGCTTTTGCCATTTATTTCTTTATCAGACATAATCGAAAATGCAAAACACTCGCATAACCAATTCAGTAAAAGACCAGTTATTACAAATCCTCCTGCAATCCTATAATGCTTCTTCAAACCAATTATTACTGCCGCAAAAAAGCAGATTAAGATTATCCAAGGATAAGTCAATGCCCACATCTATCTGTATCCATTCTTTTTTCTCCAACACCAATGCCATAATCTCCATAGTGGAGAGCAAATAACCGTCCATGGCGAAAAACTCGTCACTCTACAATTATATACCCCGATTCGCCAAAAGCGATGTATGGCACTCTCGTTCTGACTGCGATTCACACGTTCGTCTTGATGTCCGAAATTGCCAGACTGAATCACTTCGTCCAGCAGCACTCTGCCATATTTCTCAGATGGCTCGCACAGCAGACATTCACGCTCTAACCCAAATACCTGCTGCATTATCCACATAACGGCTTTTGCAAATCGCATCATTCCAGTTCTACTTAATATAAGAGAAAACTCTTTACAGGGGATTCTCTCCACAGAATTTTTCAGTACAAAATAATAATCCATCAACTGACGCATTCCCACTCCTTCACTAAACAAATGCCTGAAAGCATGGGCAAGTATAAACACTTGGTTGAATCTGTCCGTATTTGCATCTATAGCAAAGCAAGCCTCTTTCTCACTTTCAAAGAATCGTTGTAAAGCCCTATTATGCCATGGACATTCCAAGTAAGAAGGCATGAAGTGTATCTCCACTTCGGCATCATCAAACACATTTAACTGAGTGTGTAGCCAACGCACATCGTCAGTGGGAGCAATACTGTTTACATATTCCATTACATGTTTTCTATCGCCATCCACCCACACGTCAATATCCCCACTCTGCCTTAGCATTCCAAGTGAATTCGCTCTAAGCTCTAAGCTCTCATCTTTAAGCTTATAATAATGTGCTATTGCCTGCCCCTTCAGAATGCAAGACCAGAATCCCGCATCCCTCAGCATCTTATGCAGCTCTTCGCATCTGCGGTTCAGCACTTCATTCCTACGTTGTATCTGTGCCGTCACCCCAAGCCATTGCATCCTGATAGCCTCTGGAATGTTCACCGACTGTCCTTGCTCGTCAAGCCGACGAATTGCATAAAAGCACACTCCAAGCAAAGCCTGCTTCTCTGCAATATGATACGACCCCACCCATTCCTTGGTAGAAGGAATATGGGACAGGCTGTTTTGCCTATGCAGAGCAACTCTTATCATTTCAAAGAACAGTTGGCTCATTTCTTTATTTATTCTTGGTCAATATCCGATTGATTTCCTCAATGTATATATTAGTCACGATGTTACGGTCAAACTCACGTTCCATCTTCTCGCGTGCAGCTTTACCCATAGCAACCTTTTCTTCATAAGGCAGGTTTATGAAACGCTCTGCCTTCTGAACAAGAATATCTACGTCCTGCCGAGGGAACACGAAACCAGTTTTGCCTTCTTCTATACCATCACGAACCCCAGGAATATCGGAGCCTATACACACTCTTCCCATTGCACTATGTTCAAGCACCACATTTGTCATTCCTTCATAGTAGCTTGGATGGATTACAGCATGAGCCTGTTCGATATATGGCTTCATGTTCATCTGAACTCCACCATATACAACAATTCCCTTTTTCTCCAACTCTGACACTCTGGCTTTGTATATATCTTCATCATAATCACCATAGATAACAAAACGAGTGTTCACATACTTCTTCTTGATTCTTTCTGCGCATGTTAAAAACTCGTTGATACCCTTGATACTCACTAACCTTCCCACATAGTTGAATATGATTGGTTCTGACTCAGCAGGATATTCAACATATTGAAATTTCTCCAGATTCACTCCAGAACCAGGAATATCACGATAATGGGTCTTCTTGCCGATTATTCTCCGTATATAGTCTCGCTCCTGTGAATTCTGATACATCATGCAATCTGCATTTTTGAACCCCAACCAGAATAATGAATCCAAAACAAACTTAACCATCTTGCCATAATATCTGGTATCCATCAAACCTGCGTTATTGATGATTCTCGGAATCCTCATAAATCGAGAAACCAAGCCTCCATAAGCGGAACTCTTACCTGTGTAGGCAAGTAGCACATCTGGCTTAATGCTTTTGAATAACTTATAGTAGGCAAATATAAGTTTGAGGTCAGCAGAAAAGCTCGTTCCTCTTCTGTCCATCTGATGCGGCACAAAATAACAGCCCCTTTCAGTAAAGAACTTTATCTTGTCACCAGGAGGGCAAGACAACACAACTTCATGACCTAACTCAACTAACTTCAGAATCATTTCACTTCTGAAGTTATAAAAATTGTAGTCTTTTGAAGCTATCAATAATATTTTAGCCATCTTATTATATCTTGTAGTTTTCTAACACATCCATTGGCTGCCATCCCAACTCACGCTTTGCCTTCTCATTGCTCCATATATCGGTAGAGACAATCTTCTCCAACCTACGGGAGTTGATTGGGAAGAAACTGAACACATCACCCACCAAAGCCAGACACTTCGCCATCCAATAAGGAATCGAGATAGGCTTTCGCTTGCCCAACTGACGCGCAATCGAAACCTCTAACTCTCCAAACGAAGGATTATGGTCGTCACACACATTATACACGCCACCCTTCTCTGCCACCAACGGCACCAGATGAGCAATATCATCCACCATCAGCATACTCTTCCTCGCTTTACCTCCTGCAATACTCAGATAAGCCCCTGTCCTAATGCCATTGACCATAGCACCAAGATTTCCTGGTGCACCTTTACCAGCAAGCAGCGAAGGTCGAAGAATACCCAAAATCACGTTATGTTTTTTGCACCACTCAGCTAGATACTCCTCAGCCTTTATCTTGCTGTCAGCATAAGGAGAATCACCCATCAACGGACGGCTGTCCTCTGTGTCGTTGTTGCCACATACATCACCATACACGTTGAGCGTAGAGATAAAGACAAACGACCTAGGCACGCCCACCTTCTCCAATGCCTTGCACAGGTTGATAGTACCTTTGTAGTTTACATCGTAGAAAGCCTGTTTCTCTGCCTCCGTTTTCGGGTAGATGTGCGCCTTTCCAGCAGCATGAAGCACGATGTCGTACTTCTCAGGCAATTCAGGCACACCACTTACAAAGTTCGCCTTTATCATATCCGCCTCCATGATGCCGATAGTCGTCACATCGTATGACCTATCAAGGATAGGTTTGATATTTCTTCCGAGGAATCCAGTTCCTCCAGTGAATAATAGTTTCTGCATAGTTTCTATTTGAAATTATCCCAATTCTTAATCACTTCATCCCAAGGGCCACGGTCTTCCTTGTCGTAGATATAAACGCACTTCGCATCCTTGAAATCACGAAGCCATTCCGCCAACGAGCACATTCCACCCTCTACACGTTTGCCATAGTCAATCACCTCGCTCATCGAGGTAAACGGTGCAAACTCCTTACGGTCAGCAGGGTCGATGCAGCCATTCTCCATGCCCTTTATCCATAGATAGGGCAAAGGCATTCCTGCGAACTTACAGGTCGGATTCCAAGCTGAGGCACGGAAATTGGTCTCCATGAAATAGAACGTACCATCCTTGTCAATCAGAAACTCCACCTCAAACACACCCTCGAAGCCAATCTCCTCAAACATCGCCTGAAGTTTTGCCTCCATCTCCTTGTCGGTAAACATGCAGACATCGTGATAGGGGCTGTAATAACCTTGAATCAGGTATTTCCACTTCATTTGGGTGATAATCTGCATCTCTTTCCCTTTGTTGATGCAGTAGCCCTCCAATGCCATCTCATTCTGCTTGTCCACAAAATGCTGGATCATAATCAGCGGACTCTCAATCTTCTGGACAGCCTCCTTCAACTCCTGCTCATTCTGACAGATATACACATCAGCTTTCCACGAACCCGAGTTAGGCGAAATATCCTTCGTGATAATAGGATACCACAGATTTTTAGGTAACTCGTCATCCTTGCTGATTACGTACGAGTCCAGCACGTTGAATCCATGTCGTTTCGCACACTGCTGAATCTCATACTTGTCCATAAACTCATTGATGCGCCCTGTACGCCCGGCATTGTAGGTGATGAACTTATCCTTCCACTCGTCGTAGTGAAGGTCAAAATATCCCACCGACTTGTCATCAGAGAACACAATATAAGGTTTCCTTCCAGTCTCTTCTGCCAGATGACCATACTGCTCCATCAGCAACTGATACCCTTCTTCTACTGAGTTCACCCGATGCAGTTCCGAAATGTACTTGCTCTTCGTTGCCACCTCATAGCGACGCTTCACCGAAATATAGACAGGGTTAATACCATTCTCGCCCAAAGCACGAATCATGTTCAAAGGGTTGTAATGCTCCAGTGCAAAAACAATGCACAAATGTCCGTTGTATTGATTGTTCATAACCATTTTGATTTTATTACCTTCACTAAATAGTCAATATCCTCCTTGCCATATCGTTGGTCAATGGTGATAGGAATCACATAGCGACTTATCCAATATTCAAAACTGTCTTTTGGTTGCTCCTCGCAGATGTAACTCCACCAATGACCTTGGAAATGCTTGACCTTAAACAGTCTGTCTATACACTCATCTTCCTCCACCACAAGCGGATAAACCATAGGCACAGTCTCTTCGTCCATATACCTTGTAGGGTCTATCATATTGATATCGCTAAGACACTGATGAGCGTATGCAAAGTTTTCACTGCGCTTCCGCTTGTTGTTTTCATAGTCCTCTGCATCCATCAGCGTGTGTGTAAGTTTTGACATCTTCATGCAGTCTTCCGCATCAATGCGATGCTCGTTCAGGCTTCGTGCCTCATATCCCTTTCCCTCGCAACCATATTCAATGCGCTTCAAGAGAAAAGCAGCAGTATCAGAACTGTAGCACTGCGGATATTCATCAACAAACCTGTGCGCATTCTTGCCCACGACGTATGCTCCATCGGGCGCACCCACAAACTTCCTGCAGCTATACACCATCAACGCCTCCTCCACAGGCTTGCAAAAGAAAGCCTGTGCACAATCAATGATAGCATGTTTATATGGCTTGGCAAGTTCTGTCATGCGCTCACTTGACATAATGCCATAATAGTTCACTAATAGCACAGCATCATCAACCTTCTCTTCAATATCTGTAGGATTGAAATCCCGGTCTTGATGGTAATAGCGAATATCCACCCCTTTCTTCTTCAATGTTTCTCGAATAGAGTCACATTGATAGATAGGTATCCAGATTCGCTTGCATCCTGTCACGCGGAACGCATGCCATATTCCCATCCTTCCCGTATTCAGTCGGGCTATATCTGTTTTTTGATTATAGAGTTCACGCCCTTTCGGCAGTTGAAGCTCCAAAAAAGAACCTATTTCCATTAGTTTTATAATTGTACGTTATCTAAAGGATGTATGTTAATTCTATTGCTTACAATAGATCAAAGGCTGAACACCATATTCCAAACAGCTATTGACAAATGATGACAACAACCACAATCTTTGTCTAAGTTCTGCCTCATGAGGTACAGCATTTCCATTAGCAATATCTGCCAACTGCTGCTTGAAATTATCCTGAGACAGGAAATCAACGACCAGACACATTTCTCTTTTACAATTGGGGCGCAGATTGTTCTTCTTCCACTCCGTAATGGCTTCATCAACACTGCCTGTTGCAGTCCTGTATCTTTGCATATTCGAAGTTTGGTACAAGCCAGACCAAAACTCACGTCTGTCCTCCAGCTGCTTATCGCTTGGCATCAGGTTTGCCAAGTTTTTTAAAGCCTGACCTACCACGTCTTGGAAATCGGAAGCAGAATCTTTTGAAGCCTTATGCTTCTCTACAAAAAACGTAACCTTGTCGGCAGAAATCCCAATATGATCTGCCCATTCCGTACCACAATCATCACAGATAAAGTAAGTATATGTGTGTTTTAATGTGTCTTCCACAAACTTGAACATACTATCAGCGTGCCAATCATTCATTCCCGCAGGAGATTTCCCTGGATGTTTTTCGTAGTCAAAGTCACGAGTAATATTAGGTTTCAGAACATCAACAAAGTGAGGTGCACTGCTCATCAGCCTCGTGTCCCTGAACAATGTCTTGTTGTTATAAACCAATTCTGTATCTGTAAAATACACATTGAGCAACTGGTGCTGATTGATAAAGTCTTGCAAAGTACCGTCATACTGCCCATCAACAGACCCTTCAATTGCTATATTTTTCCAAGTTTTGTTCAAGAGCATTATCCCGCTTTTCCGTTTACTTATCTCAATTGTATTATCTATGCCAGTATAATATCGTGTACATTTGGGCTCTACAATTGTAGCCACTTGTTCGTATGAACGCATTATCTGCTGCATATAGCGATAGAATGTTACATCATCCACCAAAGTGCGATTTCCATTCTTCACATGAAAGAAATTTGCCCCCTGTTCATCGTGGACAGCCATAATCAAACCGTAGAAGACCAATAGGGAAGATGGTTCCAACTGCTGGTAAACATCAGCGTATTTCTCAGGCTTAGCAAATATCTTCATGAAGTTCGACTCTAATGCCCCAACCCCTATTATTGCGTCAATGGTGTCTTTCACCCAACCACATAATGCGTGAATATTGTAGTCCTTTTCAAACTCATTGATGCGCGAAGCTCCTATAGTGAGTGCAAATCGGTCATCATCATTTGCTCCCTTCACTGAGCGCAGATAGTAATGGCTGGTGCCAATAGGAGAGATGTTCTCCTTTAGATTAAGGGCTTGATATGACTTGTAACGCATGGCATGGTCTGACGCATCCATATTTTGCATGCTGACCGTCTGGAATTGCGTTTTGTCAGTGGCAAACAGAGCAATCAAGTCTTCATACTTGATGTTCTCTAATATATCCGCATACGTCTTCGGGACGGTACAATACTTTCTGAGAATGGCAACATGACTTCGATATTCCAGAAAGAGGAAATACCCTATCTTCTGTTCCTTCCAACCTTCTTCTTGCACGCTCATAAATCCAGGAGTCTTTGGATGATCTTTAAAAACCCGGATAGAATACATGACTCCACTCGGGTCTGCTTGGCGCACATCATTAAAGAGATATCTATTTATCTTAGATG
>SAMEA3663094__coassemble_290_pt1 | contig 16126 bp, 9 predicted proteins | sample SAMEA3663094__metabat2_high_PE_032 | metagenome-assembled genome bin SAMEA3663094 (sample SAMEA3663094) | pig gut metagenome | biome: pig gut; feature: pig-associated habitat; material: faeces | place: France | collected 2012 | reverse complement strand
CTTGGGCCGACAGGTCAAAGGTACGATTAAGCGAGCAGAATACAAAAAGAAACACATAATTTTATGCGGAAAGAAGCTCCGCGCGGAATAGCAGAAGGTGATCCTCGCTTGGAATGGGTCACATTGGTTAAAACCTTGGTGGCGCAGTTGGGCATATTTGTAGCAAGAGATGAAGATGGAAAAGAGTATCTGCCTCATGTGGATTGTTATGTGGACGATTTTCGCGAAACAGATCATGAAGAGTTGTTGAAGATTAATGTGCATAACATCAAGTCAATAGAGTATTCAAAGCTGCAAAATCCTGTTAAAAACCACCATTTTTGGGCTATTTTATTCATGAAATCCTCAGAAATCGAGCTCGACTCCCTTGTTTCGATGAATTTCCCTTTCCTTGGCGAACGAGGAAATGATGCGAAATAGTGATATCGCGAGTGCGTTTGGAAGGTAAACAAGTAAATTGAAGGGTGTTTTTCACATAAAACTGGGGATGAACATCAGACTAATGGCATGTAGAGTGGAAGTTAACGACCAACTTTCTTATGGAATTTTGAATGATGGTTTTACTTTTGTCCTTTCAGGACGTACTGTTTTGTTTGTAACCGTGTCCGCAGGGTGTTACCCTGGGCTAAGGAAACCATTGGGCTTTCAGCCCGTCTCTGCTTGTATGAGGGAGTTATACTACGTAACTTTGTACTGTAAACTCGGTGTGTTCCGTGGATCCGTGTGACCTTTTATTGGTGGGAACGAAAAGCATTCAAAAGCCTCGGAAAAGAAGCGTGAATTTTAGCCAAGCGTTTCAGTTGTTTCAGTTTCAGTTGTGTTTCAGAGGGTCAGTTAAATTTCAAACCCCCTTTTTAAGACTTATAACTAACTAATAATCAATAATATATATATAGGGAGTGAAATAGGTACCCCTCAAAAAACAACTGAAACAACTGAAACGCTTGTTTATAAAGGGCATTCGCCTAAAAGGCTTATTCTCAACAACTTGCACACTTCTGTCCAGCATATGAAATTCATGTAACATCAGGAAAACAAACATTCCAGAGCCGCAAACCCTTGATAGAAATGTCCTCGAATCGCAAGAAACGTATGATTGGTTTGGGGGGATGTTGTATCTTTGCCCCGTGGTTCAAGAGAGAATCACTTTCGCACAAAACATTCCGTCCGCACACAGACATGGCCAACTCCTCAGTAAGTCACAAGTGACTCCACACTAAGTCCCAATATTTAGCGGACAATGATGGGACAAAGTTGGGAGAAACAAGGAACAGAACAGAAGAATGCCACGATGTGGGAATGTCGAGAACGTTTTCGATAAGCCAGATGAGCAGAGTTAACTTTCCGTTTAAGTGAGCGAAAAATCAAACTCGCTTGAAGTTTTCCGAACGTGAGGAAAGTCAACGAAGTTAAGTTCACTTAAACTCTGCCATGGCGAGAAAAGGTGCCATGAAATGTAACCGAAAAAATATCACATCATGAAACAGCAAAACCCGAACAAATCCCGTTGACAACCCGAACACACAGGGAAGCAATAGTATGATTCGAAACTTGCAACGTTGCGTACGACAGCGCGCTATGCCTTACGAAGGAGGGAGTAAATGCCAATGCCCGATTGGAGTAAAACAGGCGGCTACTGTTGAGTCAGAGGCCTAAGTAGCTGAATCGCTTCTGCTACAGAGGGAACATTGGATATCAGCAATGAACGCTTGCCGTTGACATCGCGCAGTTGGCAGCGACGTGGATTGCCCACCGCAAAGTCTATAACACGCCCGAACGCTTCGCTTTGATAGTAGGGACTGTCGGCTTTGGAGACGAGATACATAGACATACGGCCTTGCTTGAGAATGATTTTCTCGCAACCCAACAGGCAGGCGTAACGACGCAAAGTCACCACATGCATCAGTTCCAGAGCAGCAGGCGGCACAGGACCAAAGCGATCTTCCATTCGACGACGGTAGGCTTCGAGTTGCTCGTCGGTCTGGAGATTGTCCAGTTCGCGATAGAGCAGCATGCGCTCGCTGTCGGATGGCACATACTGGTCGGGGAAATAGAGTTCGAGGTCGCTCTCCAGGGTGCAGTCGGAAACGTACGGTCCGTCGGTATTGATGGGTGTAGAGGCTTCTGCGTCTGCGACTTCGGCAAAGGTGGGCTCCTCGTTTTTCAGTTCTGTCATGGCTTGGGTCAGAATCTTCTGATAGGTCTCATAACCCAGATCGGCAATGAATCCGCTTTGTTCGGCTCCCAGCAGGTTGCCGGCACCTCGGATGTCAAGGTCTTGCATGGCAATCTGTATGCCGCTGCCAAGGTCGCTGAAATTCTCCAATGCCTCTAATCGGCGGCGACTCTCCTGAGGAAGGTCGGCAAGGGGAGGTGCAAGCAGATAGCAGAACGCCTTGCGATTGCCGCGTCCTACACGGCCTCGCATCTGATGGAGGTCTGACAAGCCGAAGTGGTTGGCACCATTGACGATGATGGTGTTGGCATTGGGAATATCGATGCCGTTTTCAACAATGGTGGTTGAGAGGAGCACATCGTAGTCGTAGTTGGCAAAATCGAAGATGGCTTGTTCCAGTTCGTCGGGCTTCATCCTGCCGTGACCAATCACCACACGTGCATCAGGAATATAGGTGTGGATGAGGTCGGCAATGCGCTGTAGGTCGTTGATGCGCGGATTGACAAAATACACCTGACCGTTGCGCGACATCTCGAAATTGATGGCATCGGCAATGATTTCCGGTCCGAAGGTATGTATCTCGGTATGGATGGGATAGCGATTGGGTGGCGGGGTCTGGATGATGCTCAGGTCGCGGGCACCCAAAAGGGAGAACTGCAGTGTGCGCGGAATGGGTGTTGCTGTCATGGTCAACGTGTCGATATTGGTTTTCAACTGGCGCAATTTCTCCTTGGTGGATACTCCGAATTTCTGTTCTTCATCAATAATAAGGAGTCCAAGATCATGAAACTTCACCGTCTTGCCGATGAGTTTGTGGGTGCCGATGATAATGTCTATCTTGCCTTCCTCCAAATCTTTCAGTATTGCCTTGGTCTGTTTGGCGGAACGGGCACGCGACAGATAATCCACACGGACTGGCAGATCCTTCAGACGGCCTTGGAAGGTTTGGAAATGTTGGTAAGCCAGTACGGTGGTAGGCACGAGTACAGCCACCTGCTTGGAGTCGCAGGCTGCCTTGAATGCAGCACGCACCGCCACCTCGGTCTTACCGAATCCCACGTCGCCACATACCAAACGGTCCATAGGACGTGCTTTTTCCATATCGGCCTTGATGTCGTTGGTGGCTTTCAACTGGTCGGGCGTATCTTCATAGAGAAACGACGCTTCGAGTTCGTGTTGCATGAAACAGTCGGCGCTGAAGGCAAATCCCTGCTCGCGTCGTCGGCGGGCATAGAGACGGATGAGGTCGCGGGCAATATCCTTCAACTTATTTTTGGTGCGCTCTTTCAGTCGTTCCCACTGTCCTGTGCCTAATTGAGAGAGGCGTGGCGGTTCACCGTTGTCCTGTGCTTTGTATTTGCTGACCTTATAGAGTGAGTGGATGGAGACATAGATAGCCCCGCCGCCGTTGTAGATTATCTTAATCATCTCTTGGTAGCCGTTGCCTTGTGGCATGCGTACCAAACCACCGAATTTGCCGATGCCATGATCTACATGGACCACGAAATCGCCTACTTCAAACTGTTGAATCTCTTTCAACGTGAGCGAGACTTTTCCGCTGCGGGCCTTGTCGGAACGCAGACTGTATTTATGGAAACGGTCGAATATCTGGTGGTCGGTGAAGATGCAGAGTCGTAGGTCGTGGTCGATAAATCCCTCGTGGATGGTTTTTTCTACAGGGGTGAAGTGTAGGGCCTGTTTTTCCTCATCGGCAGAAAAAATGTCTTTCAGTCGTTGCAACTGCTTCACGCTGTCTGCCAGAACATAGATGCGATAACCTTTTGACAGATAATCCGTGAAACTTTGACGCAGCAGATCGAAATTCTTATGAAACAGCGGTTGCTGGAGTGTGTTGAAACGCAGGGTAGCCTGAGGCACACCTGTGGCATGTGCACCGATTTCTATGCGACGCAAACCGCTGATGGCTTCGGTGAATTGAGAGCCGCTGATGAGCTGAGTCTCCTTTCTCATCTGCTGCATCGTCTCTTGTTGCTCCATTTCGGTCTGTCCTTCCATGCGCTCGGTAAGAGCTTGCGACGAGAATCCTTCACGGTATGTGCGGTCGATGGAATCGTGAACAAAGAGTAAGTCTTTTGTCACGAGCAAAGTCTCCTTTGACAGAAACGAAAAGAAAGGTACGCGTTCCTCTGATGTAACAGATAGTTCTGGAACAATCTGTATGCGGTCACGACGGTCGCGCGACAACTGATCGGTCACATCGAAAGTGCGGATAGAGTCGATGTCGTCACCGAAAAAGTCGATGCGGAATGGATATTCGCAACTGAAGCTATAGACATCGAGGATAGAACCGCGTAGGGCAAACTGGCCTGGCTCATAGACATAATCTACCTCATGAAACCCAAACTCACGCAATTGTGTTACGATGATGGAAGTGTCAATATTCTGTCCATGCTCTAAGGATAAGGTTCGCTCGTCCATCTGACGACGTGAAATGACCAGTTCTGCCAATGCCTCAGGATAGCTGACGATGAGGTAACGCCCGTCTTTCATCATGCAACGGCTCAATACCTCGGTGCGGAGAATCTCGTTGGCAGCGTCTCGCTGTGCGTATTTGATGGCACGGCGATATGAGGAAGGGAAAAACAATACCTGTTCGTTGCCCAACATCTGTGTCAAGTCGTGATAGAAATAGCCTGCCTCTTCCTCGTCGTTGAGTATAAATAGTGCATTGGGCAACAGATTCTTCTGCGCCATAGTGGCAAACAGTACTGATGCGGCAGAGCCAGTCAGTCCTTCTAAAAACAAGGTTTTGATTTTCTTGTCAGACAGACTTTTTGCCGTAGCCCCCACTTGTGGAGCAACGGAAAGGAGTTCGATGAGGTCTTCTATCTTCAGTGTTGTCATTACTTTAAGGGATTGTAGGCTTCGTGAAGCCGAAAACAATGCAAAAGTAATAAAAAAAAGGCAACTGGAGAAGTAACCTGCAATGTAAATGAAAATAAAGTGCGTTTCGCTTTGTAGTTTAAGTCTTTTTTGCTAATTTTGCATCGCATTTTGCTTTTCCTTTAGGAAAAAGCATAGTTGCGCTGACTCAAACAAGAGGAATAAAAAGTAATCAGATAAATATGAATTTTCAAGTAACGAGCATGAAAACAATGGCAGGCTTGAAGCGCAATATGGTGGTTGCGCTCATGATGCTGTCTTCGTTGACGGTTGCCGCACAGAGCGGAATGACCGACACGCAAGTGATGCAGTTTGTGGCAAGGGAGGCGAAAGCCGGAACGTCACAGTCGCAGATTGTCACCAAGTTGATGCAACGTGGAGTGAAGATCGATCAGATCAGACGTGTGCGCAACCAGTATGATAAACAGATCAGAAGCCACAATATGAGTGCTGCGGCTGATGCTGCTGTCGGTGATGCAAGCAACCGCATGCGGCATAGTGCATCGCAACAGCAGGAACTGGAGAACGGCAAGGTTAATACAGCTTCTGAGAATGCTAACGATGCCAGTGAAGACCATCAGTTGGCAGAGCAGGAAGTAATGGCTACCCAAGGACATTCTGCCGCGACTAATGGCAAGAAAGTGTTTGGACGTGACATCTTCAACCAACGCGCCCTTTCATTCGAACCCAATATGAATATCGCCACACCGCAGACCTATGTGCTCGGTCCTGGTGACCAAGTGGTCATCGATGTTTATGGCGCTTCGCAGAATACACACCAACTGACCATATCGCCAGAGGGAACGGTGACGGTTCCTGGATACGGACCGATTTATGTGAGCGGAATGACGGTGGCTGCTGCCAACGGAAAAATACGTTCTACACTCGGATCACGCTATGCCAGCAGTAAGGTGAAGCTCTCTGTGGGACAAACACGCACCATCATGATCAATGTGATGGGTGAGGTGAGGACACCGGGTACCTATACCCTCAGCGCTTTCTCTACTGTTTTCCATGCCCTCTACAGAGCTGGCGGTATCAACGATATCGGTACACTACGTAATGTGAAGGTCTATCGTAATGGAAAACTGATTACCGTGGTGGATATCTATGAATATATTCTCAACGGCAGATTGGCGGGTAATGTTCGTCTGCAGGACGGTGATGTGGTACAGGTAGGACCTTACGATTGTTTGGTTGGTGTCACGGGTAATGTGAAGCGCCCGATGTTCTACGAAATGCGAAAGAACGAGAGCGTGGCAACTTTGTTGAAATATGCTGGAGGATTTACCGGAGATGCCTATAAGAAGGCTGTCAGACTGGTGCGTCAGACCGGTGAACGCTATTCGGTATTTAATGTCGATGAGTTTGATATGTCATCATTCAAAGTTGATGACGGCGATGCAGTAACCGTAGATGGTATGCTCAACCGCTATGAGAATATGGTTGAGGTGAAAGGTGCCATATTCCGCCCCGGACAGTATCGGTTGGGTGGTGAGGTTACTTCCGTGAGAGGACTGATAGAGCGTGCAGAAGGTGTTACCGAAGATGCCTTTACTGCTCACGCTGTATTGCATCGCATGAAGGCTGACCGCAGTCTTGAAGTGGTCTCGGTTGATGTACAAGGTATCCTGGCTGGTACCGTGCCCGATATTCCATTGAAGAATGAGGACGTGCTCTTTATTCCTACACAGGCAGAACTGCGTTCAGAGCGTACTTATACCATTACTGGTGAGGTGATGTCACCAGGAACTTACGAATATGCCGACAATACCTCGGTAGAGGACCTCATCATGCAAGCAGGTGGTCTGACAGACGCTGCAAGTACTGCAAAGGTTGATGTGTCGCGTCGTATTCGTGACCCCAAGGCCACCACAACCACACGAGAGATTGCACAGACATTCTCGTTTGCCCTGAAAGACGGATTCGTGGTCGATGGTAACAAGGGATTTGTATTGCAACCCTATGATGTGGTACACGTGCGCCGTAGTCCTGGTTATGTGACACCACAGAACGTTACTATCAAGGGCGAGGTGAACTTCCCTGGCGTACAGACGATGAACATGAAAAACATGCGACTGAGTGATGTCCTGGCCATGGCTGGAGGTGTGACCGAGAATGCCTATATGCGTGGTGCACGACTGGTACGTGTGAAAACGCAAGAGGAAAAGGAGCGCACTAAAGATGTGTTGACTGCACTCAAAAGAAATCTGAGTGAGCGCGACTCAGTTGCTATGGAAAACTTGGATTTGGAGAATACCTACGTAGTGGGTATTGAACTCGATAAGGCCATGGCTGATAAAGGTGGTGAATACGACATCATTCTGCGTGAAGGCGACGTGATCACAGTACCAGAGTATAATGCTACGGTCAAAGTGTCGGGTGACGTGATGTTCCCCAATACTGTTTCATTTGTGGGTGACAAAGGTTATAAGTGGTATGTTAACAAGGCAGGTGGCTTCGGACTGCGTGCCAAGAAGCATAAGACCTTTGTCGTTTATACCAACGGAACTGTGGCACAGGTTGGACATGGTGCAAAAATAGAGCCGGGCTGTGAAATCGTAGTGCCAAGCAAACGTAAGCGTGAAGGATTGAACTTCGCACAAATGCTTTCTGCAGGAACCAGCTTAGCAAGTTTGGCAGCTGTGATTGCCTCTATCGTCTCTATCACTAAATAATGAAAGGTATGACTATGGATGAGAATAACAAGATGAATCAGGTGGAGGAAGCAAGCTCCATCGACTATGCTGCCCTGTGGGCTGCTGTCAAGCGTCGCAAACATCTCTATGTCATTGTGCTGCCTGTGGCTTTCGTTCTGGCTTGTATCTATGCCTTGGGACTGCCCAACTATTATAATGTACAGGTGAAACTGTCACCAGAACTGTCGTCGAAGAGTAGTACCAGTTCGATTAGCGCTCTGGCAAGTCAGTTTGGCGTCAATCTCGGAGGTGGTGCTAATGCAGGTACAGAGGCACTCTTTCCTACGCTCTATCCTGACTTGATGAACTCGGTTGATTTCAAAACCAGCCTCTTTCCTGTAAAGGTGAAGCGTGAAGAAGATAAGAAGGTGATGACCTACTACGACTATCTGCTCAACGAACAGAAAACACCATGGTGGTCGGGAGCTGTCAAGGGGCTGATGAGTATCTTCGGCAGTAAAGAGAAAGAGAAGAATCTTAAGGTGGATCCGTTCCGCCTGACCAAGACACAGACTGAGATTGCGCAGGTGATAGATAAGAAGGTTGTGTGTGATGTGGATAAGAAAACAATGGTCATCACTATCGATGTAACTGACCAGGATCCGCTTATTGCTGCCACCATGGCTGATTCGGTGAAAGTGCGTCTGCAAGACTTTATCACAGAGTATCGTACCAAGAAAGCGCGTCATGATTTGGCTTATACACAAAAACTCTATAAAGAGGCTAAGGAACGCTATACTCGCGCACGACAGAACTATGCTTCGTTCTCGGATGCCAACCAGGATTTGATTCTTGAGAGTGTACGTAGCAAACAGACCGATCTTGAAAACGAGATGCAACTGCAGTTTAATGCCTATAACACGCTGGCTCAACAGATGCAGATGGCTGAGGCCAAAGTGCAAGAGGATACTCCTGCCTTTACAACCCTGCAGAGTGCTACGGTTCCTGTGAAGAAGGCTGGTCCTGTTCGTTCCAAAATGGTACTGATGTTCCTCTTCCTCGTGTTTATCGGAACAACAGCCTATATCCTCTATAAAGAGGGTGAACTGAAAAAACTGATTGGTATAGGATAATACCTATATTATATATACAAAGAAGCCGGTTCCTCATCGAACCGGCTTCTTTGTTATTAGCTATGTTGGAGAGTCGGCATGGATTTTCTTGGGCGATACTCTCCGAAATGTATCTCCATTCCTCCATACTTGGCATGGAGGAATGGATGGACTGATTGTTATTCCTTGATGATGGGCTCCAGCTCGCTGACGTTTCTTTCGATTTCTTCGTCAGAAACGGTGTAGTTCTGCAGATCGCCGCTGATAAACTGCTCATAGCTTGGCATGTCGATGAGACCGTGGCCAGAGAGGCAGAACAGGATGACTTTCTGTTCACCGGTTTCCTTGCACTTCTTGGCTTCGCGAATAGTGGCTGCGATGGCATGGCAACTCTCAGGGGCAGGGATGATGCCCTCGGTGCGGGCGAAGAGCATTCCGGATTCGAACGATTCCAATTGGGGAATGTCCACACCATGCATCATCTTGTCCTTGATGAGCTGTGACACAATCATGCCGGCACCATGGTAGCGGAGACCGCCTGCATGGATATTGCTGGGCTTGAACTGATGGCCGAGCGTAAACATGGGTAATAATGGTGTGTAACCAGCTTCGTCGCCGAAGTCATACTGGAACTTACCGCGAGTCAGCTTAGGACAGCTATTGGGTTCGGCTGCGATAAACTCGGTATGACGCTCTCCGCTGATGTTATGGCGCATGAAGGGGAATGCTATACCTCCGAAGTTGCTACCGCCGCCAAAGCAAGCAATAACAGTATCGGGATATTCACCAGCCATCTGCATCTGCTTTTCAGCCTCCAGACCGATGATAGTCTGGTGCAGACCAACGTGGTTGAGTACAGAACCTAATACATATTTACAATGGGGAGTGGTGGTAGCCAACTCTACTGCTTCTGAAATGGCTGTACCAAGTGAACCGGGATGCAACGGATCTTTGGTGATGATATCCTTACCCGCACGTGTTGACATGGATGGAGAACCGGTAACGGCAGCGCCGAAAGTACGCATAACAGATGAACGATAGGGCTTCTGCTGCATGGTAATCTTTACCTGATAAACCGCACATTCGAGACCGAATATCTTGGCAGCATAGCTCAGAGCCATACCCCACTGGCCGGCACCAGTCTCGGTGGTCACATTGGTTGTGCCTTCTTGTTTGGCATAATAGCATTGGGGAAGGGCGGAATTGATTTTATGAGAACCCAAGGGGTTGACACTCTCGTTCTTGAAATAGATATGGGCAGGAGTGCCGAGGGCTTTTTCCAACTCATAGGCGCGTACCAATGGGGTAGAACGGTAAAAACGGTATTTGTCGAGCACTTCTTCGGGAATGTCTATCCACTCATGCTCCATGTCCAGTTCCTGTTTACTACACTCTTCGGGGAAGATATGTGCCAAATCCTGCCATGTTAAGGGCTTGTGGGTCTGGGGATGGATGGGAGGCAGTGGCTTGTTGGGCATGTCTGCCATGATGTTATACCACTGTGTTGGAATCTCATTCTCCGGTAGGAGATACTTCTTTTGTTTTGTCATTGTCTTATGGTTTAGTGTTTTGTACGACAAAAGTAATGAAAAATAATGAGAAAAAGAGGATAAAAACTAAAAAATTGCTACCTTTGTGTGCGATATGATGATATTAGCGATAGTTTTGGGCTATTTTTGCTTGCTGTTTGCCATCAGCAGATGGACGGGAAGACATGCAGACAATGATACGTTCTACCGTGGCAACAGACAGTCGCCATGGTATATGGTGGCTTTTGGCATGATAGGTGCATCGATATCTGGTGTGACCTTTGTAAGTGTGCCGGGTATGGTGACACGTATTGATATGACCTATTTGCAAACATGTATGGGGTTTATCTTGGGCTATGTTATCGTAGCTTTTGTTCTCCTACCTTTATATTATAGGTTGAACCTGACCACCATTTATTCGTTTTTAGGGCAACGTATTGGACGAAGGGCTTATCGCACAGGGGCATCGTTTTTCCTCTTGTCGAAAATGACCGGGGCAGCGGTGCGTTTTTATGTGGTGTGCTGGATTTTGCAGCAATGTATCATGATGCAGATGCCTGATGGAATGCGACAGATAGGTGAGGGATGGCTTTTTACATTTACGGCGTTAGTAATGGTGGCTCTGATATGGCTCTACACCAGAAAAGGTGGCATACGCACACTGGTATGGACTGATTCGCTGCAGACTGCCTGTCTCTTTGGAGCGTTGATACTGATGCTTATTATGGTTACCAAACAATTGGAAATGGGGGTTGGTGATGCTGTATCGGCCATAGCAGATAGCGAAATGTCGCGCATCTTTGTGTTTGATGACTGGATGTCGAAGCAGAATTTCTGGAAACAATTCTTCAGTGGTGTGTTCATCGTCATTGTCATGACGGGACTTGATCAGGATATGATGCAGAAAAATCTTACTTGTAGTTCATTGCGTGATGCACAGAAAGATATGACGACGTATGGTGTGGCTTTTCTACCTGCCAACCTGTTGTTCCTTTCGCTTGGTGCTTTGCTCGTTATGCTTGCTCATCAACGTGGTATTGCAATTCCAGAGATGGGTGACCAACTGTTACCAACTTTTGCTGCATCTGGGCTGTTGGGACCTGCGGTGGTTGTGCTCTTTATTTTAGGTATCTTGGCTGCCTCATTTTCAAGTGCCGATTCGGCTTTGACAGCTATGACAACAAGTTTCTGTGTTGATATCTGTGGGAAACCAAACGATGAAAACCTACGCAAAAGATCACATTTGATTATTGCTGTGATTTTTGTGGTCTTTGTTTTGCTTTTTCGTTTGGTGAATTCCACCAGCGTCATTGATGCCATCTATGTGCTCTGTGGTTATACCTACGGGCCGTTGCTTGGACTCTTTGCGTTCGGGCTGTTGACCCATAGGCAGACCAATGACCGATGGGTACCCTATGTATGCTTGGCTTCTCCTTTGTTCTGTTGGGGACTTGACGCTATTGTGGGATATTATACGGGCTATCGATTCGGTTATGAACTGCTGATGCTTAATGGTTTATTCACCTTTGTCGGTCTGCTGGCTCTTCGGCCGACGAGTAAGTGAATCGATGATGCAATACAAATATTGAATCATCCTTCGGTCTGAATAAACCGAAATTAAATATGATGACCGGTTCTCACATGAGAGTTTGCATTATTGATTTCTTAGTTTCTCAAAATACTCCGATGGTTGCATGCCCATTACCCGCTTAAAGGTGGTGGCGAAGTATTTCGGATCTTTGAATCCCACTTGATAGGCAATATCGCTGACACGCAAGTCTGGGTCTGACTGCGCTATCTTGCAGGCTGTCTTGATGCGCATGTCACGGATAAAGGTCGAAACATTCTTTCCTGTGGCTGCTCGCAACTTATTATATAAGGTGGAACTGCTGGCTCCAATGTCAGAAGCAAGCCTGTCGCGATCGTAGTCAGAATCGGATAAGTTGGCTTTGACAAGTTCGGTGACACGGTTTACAAACTCATTGTCTATTGGGCTGTCTGATGAAGTGATTTCCTCAATATGTTCGTCTTGATGGGTGGCATCAATATTTATCTTTTGCTGGTATTGACGGCTTAATAGCGTGTTATTGATATGAAGCAGCAGATCGGTCATGCGGAATGGTTTCTGCAAACAGATGTCTGCGCCTTCTTGCAGGGATAGTTCGCTGTCATTGGTGTCGGCATTGCCCGTCAGCGTAATAATTGGCAATTGATTCTTGGAATAATTTTGGCGAAAAACAGTTGTCAGACTAATACCATCAATTTTAGGCAGATTGGTTTCTGCCACTACAAGTTGGATATTTCCTTCTTTTACCAGTCGGAGCGCATCGGCACCATTGCTCGCTGTGAGTATGTTGTAGTATGGACTTAAGGCATGTGCCATCAGATTAAGCATCTCAGGATTATCGTCTGCAAGGATGATGTTGATGCTTTTGCTGCCATCTGCTGATTTCTCGGATTTTTTTATCGGGGTCAGCAAAGGCAGCAGATTGTTGGCATAGGTACGGATAAAACTCTCTGATGACTTTTGTTGATGATTGGTTTGTGCGTCGGTGAAGGCCTCTTTTCCTATGGGCAACTCGATGGTGACGGTAGTTCCCTGACCTTGAAGAGTTTTGTAGTGGATATTGCCACCATGTAGTCTCACCATATCGTTGACGAGTGATAGGTTGGGGTAGGTTCCGGTAATCATGGACTCCTGAAAACTGGAGATAGATGGAGCATTGAATATTTTCTCTACTTCTTCGGGGATGATGCTTACGCCATTGTCGCTAATACGTATATATAGGTGGTCGTAGTCAGAATTTGTACTCACATCTAAAGTTACGGTACCGTCGGTACCTGTATATTTTGTGGTGTTCTGCAACAGATTAAAGATGATTTTATCTATTTTGTCAGTATCTGCCCAACCAACCATCGTGTCTGGTTTACAACTGATGTCAAGGTTGAGGCCTTTCTTGTTCATTAACGGCGCTATGCATAGTGCGGTATCTCTGATGGATCGCATTACGTCGCATTGCTGTACATGTAGATTCATCTTACCCGTATAGATTAGTGTGGCCTCGTCCATTTGTTGCAGAAGACGCAATGATCGTTGGATGTTAAGGTCGATCATGTTTAACTCGTCTTGCAGTTCAGGATGATTGCCTCGTAGCTGTTCGATAGTGCTACTGATAATGGTCATTGGGGTTGACAGATTATTAGTTAGGTTGGAGATGGTACACTCCAACAGCATCTTGTTTTTGCTTCTTAGATGGAGAGAAAGCCTTCTTGATAACCAAAAATGGCCTCCTATCAACAATCCTGTGGCTATAATCAACAGAATGATGGTCAAGTTTGTCATATCTATAACTGTATTTTCGGTTGCGAAGGTACGAAAATAAGTTTGAAATACATTCATATTTTACCATAAAAATCGTCAAAAATGCGTATTTTAGTTTGATTTGCGATAAATTTGGTGTATTAAACGTTAAAATCACGCATTTTAAACTATAAATAATAGAATATGAACGCGAGTATGAAATAATTGTAATACATTTGCATCAGAAAACAAAACTAGTTGTGAGTTAATTTTGCATTATATAGGAACAAGAGGTTTCTAATGCAAAACCCAATATGATTTTTAATGGTTAAGGTTTATGGTTGATTAATTTAGTTTTAAACGTGAAAAGGCTCGCTGTGAAGCGAGCCTTTTCTTATTCATACTATTTATTTGTTAAATGCTGGCTCTGGGCTTAACCTTCTTTGGCTAACAGGTAGCGTTCGGCCTCTATGGCTGCTTGACAACCGGTTCCTGCGGCTGTTATAGCCTGTCGGTAGGTGGGGTCTGCACAGTCACCGGCAACGAAGATTCCTGGGAGCTTGGTACGTGGAGTACCATCGGTTTTCTTCAGATAGCCCACTTCGTCTGTATCAAGCCATGGGGCGAAGAGTTCTGTGTTAGGCTTGTGGCCAATGGCGAGGAAGAAACCGTCTATGGCAATATCAACTGTTTGTTCATCATTTTCTCCCTTGCGCTTGACGAGGTGTGCGCCTTCTACACCGTTTTCTCCGAAAAGTCCAAGGGTGTTGTGCTCAAACAGGATTTCGATATTGTCGGTATTCATCACTCGTTCTTGCATCACTTTTGAAGCACGGAGATATGGTTTGCGTACGATGAGATATACTTTTTTTGCCAACTGGCTCAGATAGAGTGCATCTTCGCATGCTGTATCACCGCCTCCTACCACGGCAACGGTCTTCTTTCGATAGAAGAATCCATCGCAGGTGGCACACGCAGATACTCCTTGTCCATTGTATTTACGTTCGTCGTCAAGACCTAAGTATTTGGCTGAGGCACCAGTGGCAATAATCACGGTGTCGGCTTCTATCTCGCGTCCTTCTTCATCCCATAAGCGATAGGGAGTTTTAGAGAAATCAACCTTGGTGATGGACCCGTCGCGAAGTTCTGTACCGAAGCGTTCTGCCTGTTCTTTTAGATCCATCATCATCTGGTTGCCATCCACACCTTGTGGGTATCCTGGGAAGTTTTCTACCTCAGTAGTTTGAGTGAGTTGTCCGCCGGGTTGCAATCCGCAGTATTCTATGGGTGCAAGATTTGCACGCGACGCATAGATGGCAGCAGTATATCCGGCAGGTCCGCTACCGATAATCAGACATTTGGTATGTTCCATTACTTGCAATTCGTTTGTTATTGTTGGAATGCTATATTTAATAATAGGTGTCGCTTACAGCAATGTTTCAATCTGTTGAGCGATATGTTCTATCTTTTCTGTTGGTTCGAAACGGGCTATTACCTGTCCCTTCTTGTTAATCAGAAATTTGGTGAAGTTCCATTTGATATCTGCTTTTTCGCGATAGTCTGGGTCTTCTTTGCTCAGCATATCGTCAAGCACATGTGCTATAGGGTGTGACATATCCCAACCGGCAAATCCCTTCTGTTCTTTTAGAAACTGGTAGAGTGGTTCTGCATCGTTTCCGTTGACCTTGATTTTCTTAAAGCGCGGAAATTCTGTTCCATAGGTGAGTTTGCAGAACTCATGAATGGATTCATCGGTACCAGGAGCCTGTTGTCCGAACTGGTTGCAGGGGAAGTCGAGGATTTCAAATCCCTGGCTATGGTATTTCTCGTAGAGTTTTTCCAATTCTTCATACTGTGGTGTAAATCCACATTTGGTAGCGGTATTGACGATGAGTAATACTTCGTTGGCATACTCTTTTAGTGATACTTCTTTTCCTTTTCTGTCTTTTACAGAGAAATCATAAATCGTTTTCATCTTTATTTTATTAATTGTTTAATCTTGTTTGAAAAGTGTTTGGTTTACTAATCGCAAAGTTACGAATGTTCTGCGTGACAACCAAACTATTTAGCGTTTTTTAGTGGAATGGGTGTTATTGTGGAGAAATGCAGAATGCTTTTTGTCTGTTTGCTGATGGTGAAATCATGGGTTAATCATTATGTTCCATTATATGGCACGTTTTCTCGCCATGGCAGAGTTCATGTAAACATAACTCTGCTCATCTGGCTTAACGAAAACGGTGGTATTAGCGTTTTTTTTTGTGTCTGATAATGAAATTTGTTTACTTGTGTAATGGAATAAAGTGTGTATGGTACTATTGCTTTACATGAGTATGGCGTTTTGTGTCGTCTTAACTTAAATCGGTTGCTGGATCAGTCAATAATGTTTTCGGTATTCGTTAGACCAGTCGATAATGTATTTATATATATAATGACTGAAATGGGGCTTAATAGAGTAGGTGAATGGA
>SAMEA3663094__coassemble_268_pt1 | contig 16887 bp, 10 predicted proteins | sample SAMEA3663094__metabat2_high_PE_032 | metagenome-assembled genome bin SAMEA3663094 (sample SAMEA3663094) | pig gut metagenome | biome: pig gut; feature: pig-associated habitat; material: faeces | place: France | collected 2012 | reverse complement strand
ATAACCTAAACACTCCGTGTACTCCGTGTGTTCCGTGGATAAAAATTTCCTTGTAATCCGTGCGACCTTTTCGGTGGGAATACGGGAATAATTTTGTAACTTTGCATGGTAAATATAAATAGAATGATATCAGTAGAAGGATTACAGGTGGAGTTTGGGGTCAAACCCCTCTTCCAGAATGCCAGTTTCGTGGTCAACGACCGCGACCGTATTGCCCTTGTGGGTAAGAACGGAGCTGGTAAATCAACGCTCTTGAAAATACTGTGTGGCTTGCAGCATCCTACGGCAGGAACTGTCAACGTGCCCTCCGACACCACTATCGGCTATCTGCCACAGGTGATGGTGTTGCAGGATGATACGACCGTGAAAGAAGAGGCGATGAAAGCCTTCGCCAATGTCACACGACAGCAACAGTTGATAGACAAACTCAATCGCGAACTCGCAGAACGTACGGACTACGAGAGCGAAAGTTATTTGGCGCTGGTGGAACGCTTCACGCAGGAGCACGACCGCTACATGATGATGGGAGCGGACAGTAATGATGCCGAAGTGGAACGCACCCTGACAGGTCTCGGTTTTGTAAGAACAGACTTCGACCGTCCCACACGCGAGTTCTCAGGAGGTTGGCGCATGCGTATCGAACTGGCAAAGATTCTGTTGCAGAAGCCCGACGTGCTGTTGCTCGACGAGCCTACCAACCACCTCGACATCGAGTCGATACAATGGTTGGAGCAGTTTCTTGCACAAAGTGCGAAAGCCGTAGTATTGGTCAGTCACGACCGCGCCTTTATCAACCATGTGTCTAATCGCACCTTAGAGATATCGTGTGGACACATCATAGACTATAAGGTGCGCTACGATGAATATATGGTGCTTAGAAAGGAACGCCGCGAACAACAGCAGCGTGCCTACGAGAACCAGCAGAAGGAGATAGCCGAGATGCGCGCCTTTATCGAGCGCTTCCGCTATCAGGCCACCAAAGCCGTACAGGTGCAGCAGAAGGTGAAACAACTGGAGAAGATAGTACCTATCGAGGTGGATGAGGTGGATAACTCCGCCATGCACCTGAAATTCCCACCCTGTCTGCGAAGCGGCGACTATCCCGTCATCTGTGAGGACGTCAGGAAAGACTATGGCGCCCATACCGTATTCTCGCATGCCAACCTGACCATCAAAAGAGGAGAGAAGGTGGCTTTTGTGGGAAAGAACGGCGAAGGAAAGTCAACCCTCGTGAAATGTATCATGGGCGAGATACCCTACGACGGTATGTTGAAGATAGGGCATAACGTACAGATCGGCTATTTCGCACAGAACCAAGCCCAGCTCCTCGACGAGTCGCTCTCCGTATTTGAAACGATAGACCGTGTGGCAAAAGGAGAGGTCAGACTGAAGATCAACGACATCCTCGGCGCTTTCATGTTTGGAGGCGAAGCATCTGACAAGAAAGTGAAGGTGTTGAGTGGCGGAGAACGCAGTCGTCTGGCCATGATCCGGCTGTTGCTCGAACCCGTCAACCTGTTGATCCTCGACGAGCCCACCAACCACCTCGACATGCCCTCGAAAGACGTGTTGAAGGAAGCCATCAAGGCCTTCGACGGCACGGCCATCATCGTGAGCCACGACCGTGAATTCCTTGACGGCCTGGTCACCAAGGTCTATGAGTTTGGCGGAGGACGCATCAGAGAACACCTCGGAGGCATCTACGATTTCCTACAGTCGAAGCGTATTGACGAACTGAGCCAGTTGGAAACAAAGCCTGCGGCAGAAAAGACACCCAAGGCAACAGAGAAAAAATCAGACGAAAAATCGCCAGCCCTGTCGTATGCCGAACGCAAAGAACAGCAGAAGAAGATCAGTAAGGCAGAAAAGGCCGTAGCCGCTTCGGAGAAGAAAATCAGCGAGATGGAAGACCGCCTGAAACAGTTGGACCAACTCCTCATGGACCCCGCACAGGCATCCAATATGGAACTGGTGACCGAATATACCAATATCAAGGCAGCCCTCGACGAAGAAGTGGAGCGCTGGGAACAACTCTCAGAAGCGTATGACGCATTAACGAAATGACGAACAAAGATCAATAATATTATGAAAATGAAAAAATTACTTCTAATGATGGCAGTTACAATGATGGCCATTCCTTCGATGGCCCAGCAACAACTGAAATCGGGATTGTCTCTGGCCGACATGGATCAGAGTGCCCGTCCTGGAGACGATTTCTTCACTTATGCCTGTGGCGGATGGATGAAAGCCAACCCTCTGCCGGCAGCCTATTCACGCTATGGAAGTTTTGACCGCCTGGCAGAAAACAATACCAAGCGCATCAACGGCATCCTGAAGGAGCTGCAAGAGAACAGCTATGCCGAAGGAACGGTAGAGCGTAAGTTAAGCGACCTTTACAAAATGGCTGTAGATACAGACCGCAGAGAAAAAGACGGACTCTCGCCCGTACAGCCCATCCTCAAGCGCCTTGAAGCCGCCAAGACCACCAGTCAGCTCTTTGCCATCCAAAAGGAAATGATGCCCGCAGGAGCACCTATGTTCTATGGCGCCGGTATCGGAGCCGACGAGATGAATGCTACGCAAAACATCCTCGGCGTCAACCAAGGCGGACTGACCCTCGGACAGAAAGACTACTATCTGGAGAATGATCCCGCCACGACAAAAATCCGTGAGGCGTACAAGCTCCACATCGTGAAAATGTTCCGACTCTTCGGATTCAAGACGGGGGCGGCACAGAAGAAGATGCAGAACGTCATGACGATAGAGATGGCTTTGGCGAAAGTATCACGATCAAACACCCAGCTGCGTGACCCGAAAGCCAACTACAACAAGATGACGCTCCTGGAGTTTCAGAGCAAATACCCCCATCTGCAACTGGAACAGCTGATGAATGCCAAAGGCATAGACAGCAAATACCTGCAGACACTCGTCGTAGGCCAGCCCGACTTCATGGCAGGTGCCGAGAAAGTGATTGCCGGTCTCTCAGCTCCGGCATACCGCGACTGGATGGAATGGCGCATCATCAACGGCGCCGCCAACCTGCTGAACGACGAAGCCGCACAAGCCAGTTTCGATTTCTACGGCAAGGTGATGGCAGGACGCAAGGAAAACCATCCCCTCTGGCGCAGAGCTACCTCGCAGGTGGAAGGCGTGATGGGTGAGGCCCTTGGAAAAATCTATACAGAGAAGTATTTCCCCGCCTCTTCTAAGAAGCGCATGACCACCTTGGTGGAAAACCTCCGTATCGCCCTGGGCGAGCGTATTGCCGCACAAACCTGGATGGACGACAGTACCAAGGTGAATGCCTTGTTGAAACTCAACACCTTCTATGTCAAGATAGGATATCCCGACAAATGGACCGATATGAGCGAGCTGACTATTGATCCGTCGAAATCGTATTATGACAATATGAAGGAATGTAACCGCTTCTGGAACAAATGGCAGATCAACCATACCGCAGGAAAGCCTGTTGACAAAGACGACTGGTATATGAATCCGCAGACCGTCAACGCCTATTATAATCCAACCACCAACGAAATCTGTTTCCCTGCCGGCATCCTTCAGCCCCCGTTCTTTGACCCAGAGGCAGACGACGCCTTCAACTATGGTGCGATCGGCGTGGTCATCGGTCACGAAATGACCCATGGATTTGACGACCAGGGACGACAATACGACAAAGACGGTAATATGCATGACTGGTGGAAGGCTGAGGATGGGAAGAATTTTACGGAACGTACCGACCGCTATGTGGAATTCTTCAACAATATCAAAGTATTGCCCGACCTGAATGCCAACGGACGTCTGACCCTTGGTGAGAACCTGGCCGACCATGGCGGTCTGCAGGTGGCCTATTACGCGCTGAAGAACGCCACCAAGACCCAGGCCCTCCCCGTGATCGACGGACTGACACCTGAGCAACGCTTCTTCCTCGCCTACGCAGGAGTATGGGCAGGAAATATCAATGAAGCCGAAATCCGCAACCGCACCAAGAGCGATCCACACTCCCTCAGCCGTTGGCGTGTGAATGGTGCGCTTCCCCATATCGACATGTGGTATGAGGCATTCGGCATCAAGGATGGCGATAAGATGTTTATTCCGAAATCAGAACGTTTGGAACTCTGGTAAACACCCGATTTGAGGCATTTATAAAAAGAAATTATAAGAAAAACCGCTGTAGATGATAATTTACAGCGGTTTTTTTAGTATATTTTCAAAAAAAATAAGTATCTTTGCAACAATATTACAATGTTTGTAGTAATGATAGAAGCTAACCAGACAATTAGAAACCAAAACCAGCGCACAGTACGTCCGCAGGAAATGTTGCCAAGCCAAGAACTCCAAGAAGATCAGGTTTTGCAGCAGGCGGAAATGCAAACCTTGCGTGCCAAAGTCAAAGTATGTCCGTATTGCGGCGCAGAAAATGAAGAAGAATCCATCTTTTGTGCACAATGTGGACAACCCATAGGAAAACTTACGTGTCCCTATTGCGGGGCAGAAATGGACCCAGGAGCAGATTTCTGTGAGACCTGCCATCGGTATGTGCGCAAAGACGTTTGTTCGTACTGCGGCTATGCGCTCCACGGCAACGAAGCCTACTGTCCCGAATGTGGAAGTCCGAGAGGAGGACTGGTTTGTCCGACCTGTCATACGATGAACGATTTTGCTTTCTGCAAGAAATGCGGCACTCCGCTGACGGCAGAAGCCAAGGAGATGGTGAAGCGATTGCAGAAAGAGCCCGACTATATCCATCTGCAAGAGATCGTCAAGGAGTACAACCTTCTGGAAAGCATCCTGCCTGCCTGTACGGAGAAAGACCGTCTGCGCGACAAAAAGAACGATGAGTTGAGAAAACGCGTGTTGACGCTTCTCGCGAAAGACTCGGGGATGCCTGAGGAAGACATCGTGATTCCATCGCGCAACCGCATGACCGATAAACAGTTGGAGAAGTTGAAACAGCAAAATATGGAGGCGCTGGCAGAAGCGTTGGAAAAACTTGCAACCAGACCTACCGAGTCGCCTATCATGGCCAGAAACTACACTATGGCCTGCAAGCCACAAGGCATACGCCTCGCGTGGGTATGCAACTATAAACACGCCATGCACAGCAGTCCTTGCGGATGTGCCAAGCCACAGCTTGGAGGCAAATGGGTGGTATTGGGAACAAAGAGCAGTTCCGACATAAAAGATGATAAGAAATGACAGACAAGACCATCGTAAATCCGGAACAGACACAACGGGTCCAACAGGCAACGTTTCGTGTACAGGCATCTGCCATGGCGGATGACCAAACCATTCGTACCAATAGAATTGCCAATGACGATGAAGAAAAGACAGGAGATTTCATTCTCAAAGGCAAATGTTATCAGAATATCAAATGTCTGAGCGACCATTCTGGTGAAGCACAGGTGTTTCTGGTGAAAGACGGAGAAGGGGAGAAGGTGCTGAAACTCTATTACCCCAACTTCAGCATCAACAAGACGTTGATGCGCATCATTCAGAACTTTGACATGGAAATGGTTGTCAAAGTGCAGGATTACGGCAAGACATACGTTGACGGCAAAAACCGAGACTACGAACTGATGGAATATCTGCGAGGAGGTAATCTTGGAGAATACGACCTTGACGGTAACTTCAATCAGTTCAGACGTATTGCCCTGCAAGCCGCAGCAGCCTTGGAATATTGCCACAACAGCAATATCATCCACAAAGACATCAAACCTAGTAATTTCTTCTTCCGCGATGAGAATCACACGCAATTGGTGCTGGGCGACTTCGGCATCTCAAGTGTGATACGTGACGATGAAGATATGCATAAGACCACACAAGCGCGTACCCCTGCCTATGCAGCACCGGAGATGTATAACGACGTGATTGACGGCCAGGTGGAGATTACGCCTTCGGTAGATAGCTACTCGCTGGGAATCGCCTTGATGACCCTGTGGCTCGGAGAGAGTCCGTTCAGCCAAAATGAGCGCGTGATGATGCGCAAGAAAAACGAAGGACGTCTGCCAAGAATCAACGAACTGCCAGAACGCGTCAAGATGATCGTACTGGGTCTGACGGCTGTCAACCCAAAGAGCAGATGGGACTACGATCATGTGGAGCGCTGGTTCCTGGGAGAGAATGTCCACGTGGATATTTCATCGCCACTTCTGAAATATCGCAGTTTCGTGGTAGATCCAGAGCGCAACCTTGTGGCGGATAATCTGCATGAACTCATCCCCTTGTTGGTAGATAACGAGAAACTTGCCATCAACTATCTCTATAACGGTCACATTACCAGTTGGTTGGAACAATGTGGTAATGTAAAACTTAGCGCTACGTTGAAGGATATCGTCAGCAATCGCTATCCTGTCGATCAGACAGCAGGTCTGATGTCGGCCATCTACGCCATGGAGCCTACCTATCCGTATCGGGACCTCCGAGGCAAGCTATGTGACAACCTTCACAGTGTGGTCATCTCTGTACTTGCAGCCTCCGATGAATATGCGCTGGCCCTGAAGAACGAAAATGACAGCCTGTTCCTGTATCTTGAAAGCCATTCAACAGCTAATATTGAACGCCTCAGAAGTTATTTCCGCGAAGACAGCCACTTAGACTCGCGTAAGGCGATACTCCAGTTGGCCTATGAGGTAGATAGCGAAATACCGTTTCTTCCGAAATATCCATCATCCAACATCTCGGAAATCGTCAGAGCCTACGGGTATGAAGACTGTACAGACGACGAATGGATGGCGCTGAGCGACGGACGCCTGCTGTCGTGGATGTATGCACACGAAGATCGCATGGCCTGTGAGTCGTTGCGCATCATGACAGAAGGACAGCAGCCTTCAAAGGCGCTGGGGTATAAGGTGTTGTATAATATCGACCGCAACGCGGCATTCGACCTGCGCGAAGCACAAACTCCAGATGCCGTTGGCGCCTGTCTTCTCGCTTTGCTTCACGATACCCAGCATAGTAATGATGAGGATTTTGCGGCAGCCATAGCCGATTACTCAGACCCCGACGGCCGATTCCATTATTTCGCACAGTTGCACGGATGGATGGAACAAATCAATATGGCACGTTCATGTTTCGACATGTCGAGCGATGAGAATACCGAACGCCTGGGAGTTTACGACCTCCGTACGGCAGCCTATCGCTTCTGCATGATGCTCGGCGTCTGTCCAACCTATATGTTGGAGGACGGTATCGAACTGCATGATGTCAAGGCGATGCAGCAGTATGGGAAACGTACAGTACTCATTGGCGAACTCCAACGGGGTGCGTTGAAGCAATGGATGTCGATCTTCTACCACGAGAATCCGAAAGAAGACTTCCGCGAGTCATACAGTTACGAACGGAGTCTGGAACAATGGATACTGGCGTTAGGAGAGATAGACCAGACGCAGACCTATTATAAAAGGTATTGTGAGGCGAAAACACAAACCGCGCAGAAATTTGAACGCGTGCATGGCGATTATATCCGCGCCAATATGAAGGAACGCATGTTGCGCATGGTCTTTTATGCGCTATGCGTACTGTGGGTTCTGATGCTGGCGGTCTGCGGCATCAGCGGACGCGAGTATTTGCTGGAACATGCCGGACTCACCATCGTACTGCCTGTGGGAGGAATCATGGCACTTATCATAGCCATGAGAGCCTATTTCCACGGTTTCGGATTCGTGCTCTCGGCATTATGGGGAAGTCTGGGACTCTTCTCTACCTATATTCCTGTGGCCATTCTGCGGCATACGCAGAAAACGGCCCCCGCTATGTTTGTCCCGGTAGTAATCGTCATTACAGCCGTATATATGGCCATCTGCTATTTTACCGACTACCGGAAGGAAAGACGTAATGACGGAAACCTGATAGACGAAGTGATGGACGACGACATCAAGACCTCCCTGCTGGAACCCTTGTACTTCACCTTCAGACAGAAGAGTTATCGGTTTAAGGGTTCTAAGTTCGGACTGTTGGACGATGTCTCCAATCAGATACGTTCCATCAGCGGAGAGTCGGTAGCCCACTACCTGCTGTGGTCTGTCATGGTGCTCATCATGGTCATGGAACTGCTGGTCTATAGCCCGAAGCTATTGAATGTGAAGAATCCTGATTTGGACAACTGGCGGCTCAATCCTACCAAAGTTGTCAATCAGTTGCAAAGAGATGTAGAATAATTATGGTCTGTGAGAAATGTCATAAAGAAAATCGCTCGATAGCGAAATTCTGCAAGTGGTGCGGCCAACCTCTTGCCACAAAACACGTGCTTGACCGCATGGTCGGTCTTGAGGAGGTGAAGCGTCAGTTGAAGACCGTAGTAGATACCTATACCTATTTACAATCGCGCAAGGATATTGTCAATATCCGGTTGAGCATCAATACCATTATTATTGGTGAGACAGGTACGGGAAAGACCGCCTTGGCCGAGGTCATTCGCGACTATTTCTATCAACATAAGATTATCGAGAAACCCAAGTTGACCATGGTTGACGCCGTGGATTACCAGCGTTTCGTGGATAAATGGGACGATAATGTGAAAAAGGCGCGCAACGGTATTCTCTTCTTTGACAACGTACAGAAACTGTTGCCAGACCGTTATTCCAATCAGGTCAACCCGCTCGACAAGTTGTTTGTGGAAATGGACAAATGGAACGAGAATCCTATCGTGATCATTTCGGGACTTCCCAAGGGACTTGACGATTTCCTGAGCAATAATCCTGCGGCGCAGAACCGCTTCAAATATACTTTCCGATTGCCTGCACCAGGCTATGCAGAACTCTGTGAGATCTGTAAACAGGAGTTACGGAAGAAATACGCCATAACCTCCTTTACCCAGGCTGCAGAACATAAGTTGCAACGGTTCTTCCAGTATCAACTGAAGATCAAGGACGATACCTTCGGATACGGACATCTTGCCGTGAAGACCGCAGAAGATATCTTCACCTCTTTCATCAGCAGGGGAGCCCAAGCCGATACCGTTGAGGAGTGTGACATCAGAGGATATGTTCCTGCAGAACGTTCTGTGGATGACATTCTCAAAGACCTTGACTGCTTCATCGGAATGGATGAAGTCAAGAAGACCGTGCGCGAGATTGCCTATAGCGTGAAGAATAGTGTGGAACGTGCACAACGGGGACTCGGCGATCAAGAGAAAGCCGGCATACATATCGTGCTGACGGGTAATCCCGGAACTGGTAAGACGACCATCGCCCGGAAACTGGGAGAGATACTGGAGTCGATAGGTTATCTCGACAGCGGTCATGTGGTAGAAGCCGACCGGTCGAAGATGGTGAGTCCATACCAGGGCGAGACTCCGAAGATCGTAGATCGCCTGTGTGATAAGGCCATGGGCGGCATCCTTTTCGTGGACGAAGCCTATACGCTGGCGCCACTCAGTCAGACGGGCGAGCGCGACACGCAAGGAGCGCAGGCCCTTGAACAGCTGATGAAACGAATGGAGGACGACCGCGGCAAATTTGTTGTTATTGCCGCAGGTTATCGGTCGGAGATGGAAAATCTGTTCCGTATCAACGTGGGTTTCAGAAGTCGATTCAGCTATTTCCTGAATATAGAAGACTACTCTCCAGAGCAACTTTTCGACATCATGAACATGTTTGCCAAGGAGAAGAAATACGAATTTAGCGAGGCGGCAGAAGGATTGGCGCGCAAGATGATCAAGGAGATGTATCAGTCGCGCGACAAGGATTTTGCCAACGGCCGCACGATGCGTCAGTTGTTTGACAAAATCTGTACCCGTCAGGCAGAACGTCTGCAACGCCTTGACATCAACAGTCTCGACAATCAGCAGTTGATGACGATAGAGCAGGTGGATATTCCCTATCAGGCTCCCAAGAGTGTCAACTACGACGAGTGTCTCGAGAAGCTCCATGGCATGGTGGGTCTTGCTGCGGTAAAACAGGAGATTTCCAATCTTGTCTCGTTTCTCAATCTGCAGATTCGCCGTGGAGAGACGGATACATTCCAGGGAAAACACTATGTGTTTACAGGAAATCCGGGAACCGGTAAGACTACCGTTGCCCGCATCATGGCAGATGTGTTTCGTACACTCGGAATCCTGTCGAAAGGTCAGCTTGTAGAAGCCGACCGCAGCAAACTCGTAGCGGGCTATTCCGGACAGACAGCTATTAAGACCAACCAGGTGATCGATTCAGCCTTGGGAGGCGTATTGTTTATCGACGAGGCCTATACGCTCAAGACCAGCGATGCCGACACATTCGGTAGTGAAGCCATAGACACCCTGTTGAAGCGTTTGGAGGATGACCGTGGAAAGTTCATCTGTATTGTTGCCGGATATACGGACCAGATGCATGATTTCATCAGTTCTAACCCCGGACTGAAGAGTCGTTTTACCCAGACCATCCATTTCGACGATTATACGCCTGATGAGTTGACGCAGATATTCATCAATATGGCGACGGCAAAGAAATTCACCATCGATGCATCAACCACCAACGCCATTCACCGGCAGTTTGAGCAGATGTATCTGCGACGGGATAAGAATTTCGGTAATGCGCGAGAGGCACGCCGCCTTTTCGACTCGGCAGTAGAGAAACAAAGCCAGCGCCTGATGAAACAGATGAGCGATCCGAATTTCAATCAGGAAGATATGTTCAAAATCGTGGAAGACGATTTGGCAGACGGACGTAACGAGCAAGCACGCCCATTGGACGAAGTATTGTCAGAACTGGACGAGTTTGTGGGCATGCGTTCGGTCAAGAACATGATCCGTCGTCTGGCAGTACAGAGCATGTTCATGAAGCAACGTGCCGCCATGGGCGCAGGAAAAGTGCAGCAGATGTCTATGAACTTCATCCTGATGGGTAATCCCGGAACGGGAAAGACCACTATCGCCCGTAAGATGGGAGAAGTGTTGCAAAGCATGGAGATTCTCCCGACAAGTCACGTGGTGGAAGTGAGTCGTGCCACGTTGGTAGGAAAATACATGGGCGAGACTCCCAAGATCGTCAATAATATGTGTGACAAAGCCATGGGCGGCATCCTGTTTATCGATGAAGCCTATACGCTATCGGCAGAAAACGACCAGTATGGTAAGGAAGCCATCGATACGTTGATGAAGCGGATGGAAGACGACCGTGGCAAGTTTGTGGTTATTGCTGCAGGCTATAAGGATCAGATGGAAAATTTCCTGATGGCCAATCCAGGTCTTGCCAGCCGTTTCACACATAAGATGCAGATAGACGACTATAATGAAGACGAGTTGCAGGCCATTTTCAAGAAGATGGCACAGAAAGACAATTACACCTTGTCGCCAGCAGCTGAATTTAAGTTGATGGACCTGATCTGCAGAAAAGTGGTATCGAAGGATCAGAATTTCGGTAATGCACGAGAAATGCGCAACCTGCTCGATGCAACCATCCAGCAACTCTCCGTCAGAGTCAGCGGTATGCAGGAGGTGACCAAAGAAACCTATCAGACCATTATGCCAGAAGACATCTGTGACGTGTAGGTCGTGAGGGGAATTGCAAATAAAATAAGAATCTACGTAGAAAAGAAATTATGATAATATGTCCTAATTGTAAAGAAGAGATCGACGACGATTCGCGCTTCTGCGATCAATGTGGTCAGGCATTACTCTATTGCAGCAGTTGTGGTAGGGTAGGACTGGGTCATCGCTGTACCCATTGTGGCGGTCTGATGATCAGTTACGATGAATTACAGAAGAAGCGGGAAGAGCGCAATAATATGACCTCCTTGTCAACGTCGTTTGTCAGCCAGTCGGTAAGCATCGGTCAGGCAACGAAGGGCAATATGGAAACAATTCCCAACGATGTCCCGCAAATCAAGGGAATGCCCATGCTGTTGTTATACAACTCTTCTTTGGCCATCCGTATCGTAGGAGTGAACGGGGCTGTCATAGGACGCCGCCAAGGTCCATACGCAAAATTCTTCAGCAACAACATGTATGTATCGGGTGTTCATGCCCAACTGCTCTTCAAACAAGATTCTGGATGGTGTGTCATAGACAAGCATTCTTCAAACGGAACGAAGCTGAACCAACGGGATCTGTTGCCCGATGTGCCGATGTCTGTTAAGAATGGAGATATTCTGACCATAGCAAATGTCAGTTTACAAGTAAGTATAAAATAATGATAAGATAAGATATGAGTAAGATAACGATAACTGCATCGAGTCGTGTCGGATGTATTCGAAGCAATAATGAGGATATGATTCTGGTGGAAAACAAGTATGTAAGGAGTGAGGCCTGTGACTTGCAGTTCTTTACAGAAAACAAGGATCGTTTTATTGTGGCTTTGGCAGACGGAATGGGCGGACATAATGCCGGAGAAGTTGCCAGCGAGGAGACGCTAAGAAACCTACATTTCTTCATCCACGACCTACCTGCACATCTGAGCGAAGGTGCCTTGTGTGAAGCTATGGTGGAGTGGCTCGTTTCCATCAATAAGATCATCTCTTCGCGTGGTGTTGAAGACCGCAAGCTTCAGGAAATGGGTACCACACTCGTTGGAATACTATATTACGAAGGAAACTATTTCTGGATGAACTGCGGAGACAGTCGTCTGTATATGCTGTCAGATGGTAAACTGAAGCAAATCACGACAGACCACAGTCTGAACGTAATGACTGGTGTAAAACGCCATTCCAACGTCATCACCAACTGTATCGGAGCAGGATGTACCACCTCGTTTCTCGACTTTACCGAGTTTACCAATGATGTAAAAGCTGGTTGTACCTTCCTGTTGTGTTCTGACGGACTCAGCGATATGGTAGATGATGAACATATAGAAAAATTACTCAATGAAGGGAAGGATGCCAACGCTTTGTGTGAGGCAGCTATCACAGCCGGAGGTTTCGACAACGTGTCGGCTTGTGTTGTTGCTGTTGCTGAGAGCCATTGAGGATATATAAAAAAGATTGTATTGAAAAAGATTGTGTTGAAAAAGTAAACTGAAAGAAACATGCCTTTAAAATTACCAGATCAATTACCGGCAATAGAGTTGCTGAAAAAGGAAAACATTTTTGTGATGGACGATTCACGCGCCCACATGCAGGATATCCGCCCGTTGAAGATTGTGATTCTCAATCTGATGCCATTGAAGATAACTACTGAGACAGACCTGATCCGTCTGCTTTCAAATACACCCTTGCAGTTGGAAGTGAGCTTCATGAAACTCAGAAGCCACACGCCAAAGAACACCCCAATCGAACACATGATGATGTTCTACCGAGATTTCCAACAGATGCGCAAGGAGCGTTATGATGGCATGATTATTACCGGTGCACCCGTCGAGACTCTTGATTTTGAAGATGTCACCTATTGGGATGAAATGACAGAAATATTCTCATGGGCACGTACGCACGTGACTAGTACATTATATATCTGCTGGGCTGCGCAGGCGGGATTGTACTACCATTACGGAGTGCCGAAATACCAGTTGCCCAAGAAAATGTTTGGCGTATTCCCCCAACATACATTACAGTCCAAGCTCCCTATCTTCCGAGGCTTTGACGATGTGTTTCAGATGCCGCATAGCCGACATACCGAGATTCATCGCGAAGACATAGAAAAGCAGCATGAGCTGAGTCTGATTGCCGAATCACCGGAAAGCGGAGTGAGTATTGTGATGGCGCGAGAGGGTAGAGAATTCTTTATTACCGGCCATCTGGAATATGCTCCCAATACTCTTGACAAGGAGTATCGACGAGACTGTGGCATACGTGACGATGTGGATTTGCCCAAGAACTATTATAAAGACAATAATCCATCCAACGAGCCCCTTGTCACATGGAGGGCCCACGCCAATCTGTTTTATAACAATTGGATCAACTATTACGTATATCAAGCAACACCGTTCGATATCAATACTATACGATGAGAAAACTGGAACTGCTGGCACCTGCCAAGAACCTTGCCTGCGGTATTGCTGCTATTGACCATGGGGCCGATGCCGTATATATCGGAGCATCACGTTTCGGAGCAAGGGCTGCTGTGGGAAATAGTGTGGACGACATCAGACAGTTGTGCGACTATGCCCATCTGTTTGGTGCAAAAGTCTATGTGACGGTCAATACCATTATTTATAATGGTGAACTCGACGACACGCTGTCACTTATCCGCGAACTCCATGGGGTCGGGGTTGATGCCATTCTCGTACAAGATATGGGACTGCTCAAACTCCAGTTGCCTCCTATAGCGCTTCATGCCTCAACACAGACCGACAATCGTACGGCAGATAAGGTGAAATGGCTGGCAGAATTGGGATTTCAACGGGTGGTCTTGGCACGCGAACTATCGGTAGAGGAAATCAGAAGCATCCATGAGGCTGTGCCAGATGTCGAACTCGAAGTGTTTGTTCATGGAGCCTTGTGTGTCAGCTATAGCGGTATCTGCTATGCGTCGCAATACTGTTTCGGACGTTCTGCCAACCGTGGAGCGTGTGCGCAGTTCTGTCGTATGAAATTCGACCTTGTCGATGCAGAAGGACGCGAAATCGAACACCAGCGCCACCTCTTGTCGTTGAAAGACCTCAATCAGGCGGATGTGCTCGATCAACTCGTCGAAGCAGGAGCCACCTCATTCAAGATAGAAGGAAGGTTGAAGGATGTCACCTATGTAAAAAATGTCGTGGCTGCCTATAACCTTCGCCTCAATAAGATTGTTGCCAATCAGCCTGATCGCTATTGCCGCGCTTCGAAGGGAACGTGCAGCTATACCTTCACACCCAATCTGAAAAAGACCTTTAACCGTGGTTTTACACATTATTTCCTGAATGGACGCCAACCAGAGATCTTCTCTCCCGATACACCAAAGGCCATGGGCGAGTATGTGGGATATGTGAAAGAGATACGCAACAACTCCTTTAATGTTGCAGGAACTGCTGCATTTGCCAATGGTGACGGATTGTGTTTCATTACGGGAGACCGCGAACTGGAAGGATTCCGTGTCAACCGAGCGGAAGGCAACAGACTCTATCCTCAAAAGATGCCTCGGAATCTTCGTCCAGGAATGGCACTCTATCGTAATAACGACCAGGAATTTGAAAAACTACTCTCTCGTCCGAGTGCAGAACGCAAGATTCCCATCATCATGCGGTTGGCAGCCGACGAACAGGGCTTTAATCTCTCGGTTGGCGAGGTTTCGGTAGGTATTGCCTGTGAGCATCAGGCTTCAGAGAAACCACAACGCGACAATATCGTCAGGCAACTCTCGAAACTCGGAGGAACACCCTATCTTTGCGAGCAGGTGGAGATGAGTGATGATTTCTATTATTTCATCCCCAGCAGTTTCCTCGCAGATCTGCGCAGGCGTCTTGTCGAAAAACTCATGACGCCCACTCCTCAAGCGGATGGTCAGTCTAAAGTTTTACCGGCCCACATTCCCGCATCTGTGTCGGCCCTTTATCCGTATGACTATCTGTATAATATCTCCAACGCAAAGGCACGCGACTTTTATATCTCACAAGGGCTTCATCCTTCCGAACAAGCATTCGAACTCCAGTCATCACGACAGAAGGCTTCCTTGTTGATGCAATGTCGCCATTGTCTGCGCTATGCGCTTGGCGGTTGTGTGAAACATGGCGGGACAAAGGCCCATTGGAGGGAACCCTTGTTTCTGCGATTGTCTGATGGTCGTAGGTTTCGTTTAGAGTTTGATTGTCGTCATTGTCAGATGAATGTCTATGGAGAAAGTGAAAAATAGCCTGTTGTGTGTGATCGTCCTGTTGTTGTCTGCCTGTTACAACCATGGACCTGTTTCGCCTGACGCATGGGACCTTACCGAGCGTCAGATAGACTCCTTGTCGTTCTTTACTACCCATCATTATTCTCAGAACTATAACTTCGTGGTTAAGGCCAGCCAGATGCCCATTTCCGATGAGGCAGGATCTCAGGCTTTCGATACGCTATATGTGTCGAAAGGCGATCCCCTTGTTGTGGCCGACATCAAGACCATCTCGTCAGATACGATAGATTCCGTTTGGGTGAAGGTGGCGCGCGACCAGATGACACAGGGATGGATTCGTGAGAGCGAGATGTTGCCTTGCGTATCGCCCAACGACCCCATTTCCCAGTTTATAGATTTCTTTTCAGATACCCATCTGTTGCTATTCCTGGCATTATTGGTTGTTGTCGTAGTGGCATACGGTCTTCGTCGTTTGATGCGCCATAATGCGCGTATAGTTCATTTCAACGATATTGATTCGTTCTATCCTACATTGTTGTGCATACTCATCGCCTCTTCTGCAACGCTCTATGCATCCATACAGATGTTCAGTCCCGAATCGTGGCGACATTTCTATTATCACCCTTCGCTCAACCCGTTTTCGCTACCGTGGTTCCTTGCACTCTTTATTGCCTCCGTATGGGCCATCCTTATCGTAGGTGTGGCGACGATAGATGATGTAGTGCATCGTTTGGAGCCTTCTGAAGGGTTGCTTTACTTATGCGGACTTGCTGGAGTATGTGCAGTCGATTATGTTCTTTTCAGCATCACTACCTTATATTATATAGGTTTCCTATTTCTTGTTGTCTATATCATCTTTGCCCTGTGGCGCTATTTCCGGTATTCGCATTATCGGTATGTTTGTGGCAATTGTGGCGCAAGGATGCATCGCAAAGGTATCTGTCCGAAGTGTGGGGTGGAGAATGTCTAAGGGATGTGCGGAAAACTCAAGAATCGTCAATATATGGCTCAAGAGGGTAGGGCTTGTGGTGGAAAAGCAGAAAAAATGGGCATAATGCAGAAAAAATAAGAAAAATTTTTCAAAATATTTGGTGTTCTCAAAAATATGTAGTACCTTTGCACCGCGTTTGAGAGAAAACGCCTAAGGTTAAGAAAGAACAACCGGTTAGGAAGTTTGGGTGAGTGGCTGAAACCAGCAGTTTGCTAAACTGCCGTGCGGGTTA
>SAMEA3663094__coassemble_150_pt1 | contig 23857 bp, 26 predicted proteins | sample SAMEA3663094__metabat2_high_PE_032 | metagenome-assembled genome bin SAMEA3663094 (sample SAMEA3663094) | pig gut metagenome | biome: pig gut; feature: pig-associated habitat; material: faeces | place: France | collected 2012 | reverse complement strand
TTTGCAACGTGTTAAGAACATCACAGACACAAAAATGGTAATAGTATTTGTTTAGTTTAGTATGAAATCGGTCGGTATGCTGCCGGCCGTTTTTCTTTTCCATCTCTGATGGCGATTCTCGATTACAGATATTGCACATTCCGTTTTGTGGTGTGCAAATAGAAGGGGCGGTTGTATTTTTCCCAAGCATTACGTGCAGTAAAATTTGGTATTTCGGGTTCTAATTTGTATCTTTGCACCAAAGATATAAGTAATAAGATATGTTTGAAAACTTAAGTGAAAGACTTGAACGTTCGTTCAAGATACTGAAAGGTGAAGGAAAAATCACTGAGATAAACGTGGCAGAAACCTTGAAAGATGTGCGTCGTGCTTTATTGGATGCTGACGTCAACTATAAGGTAGCCAAGAGCTTTACTGATAGTGTAAAGCAGAAAGCCATGGGTATGAATGTGCTGACTGCTGTGAAGCCCAGTCAGTTGATGGTGAAGATTGTACACGACGAACTGGCTGAACTGATGGGCGGTAAAGCTGTCGAGCTTACATTAGAGAATCGTCCTGCCATCGTGCTGATGTCAGGTCTGCAAGGTTCGGGTAAGACAACGTTCAGCGGAAAACTTGCTAATATGCTGAAAAACAAACAGCATAAGAATCCATTGCTCGTGGCATGCGACGTCTATCGTCCTGCTGCTATCCAGCAGTTGCACGTAGTGGGCGAGAGTGTTGGTGTACCTGTATATTCCGAGCCAGATAATAAAAATGTTGTAGAGATTGCCAATAATGCCATTCGTGAAGCGAAGGCTAAAAACTATAATGTTGTCATCATCGATACTGCTGGTCGCTTGGCCGTTGATGAGGAGATGATGAACGAGATAGCTACGCTCAAAGAGGCTGTCAATCCAGATGAAACGCTCTTCGTGGTTGACGCCATGACGGGTCAGGATGCTGTTAATACTGCCAAGGAGTTTAACGATCGGCTTGATTTTGATGGTGTAGTACTCACCAAACTCGATGGTGACACCCGTGGTGGTGCTGCCCTTTCCATTCGTACTGTTGTAACCAAACCCATCAAGTTTGTGGGAACAGGTGAAAAGATGGAAGCTATTGATGTATTCCATCCTGATCGTATGGCAGACCGTATTCTTGGAATGGGTGATATCGTATCACTTGTTGAACGTGCTCAGGAACAGTTTGATGAAAAACAGGCCAAAGAACTTGAGAAGAAGATTCGCAAGAACAAGTTTGATTTCAACGACTTCATGAGTCAGATTCAGCAAATCAAGAAAATGGGTAATATCAAAGATCTTGCAGCCATGATACCTGGTGTAGGAAAAGCTATCAAGGATGTGGATATCGATGATAATGCCTTTAAAGGTGTTGAGGCCATCATTCAGTCGATGACACCCAAAGAACGTGCAAACCCAGATATCATCAATCAAAGTCGTCGTCAGCGTATAGCAAAGGGTAGTGGTTCAAAGATAGAAGATGTGAACCGCCTGCTCAAACAGTTTGAGCAGACCCGTAAGGTGATGAAGATGATGACAGGCGGCAATAGCTCGAAAATGATGCAGATGGCTAATGCCATGCGCCACATGAAGGGTGGAATGCCCAAGATGTAATGTTCTTATAGATAAAGGACACAGAAACATAACAATTCAAACGAAATAAACTTTATGCAACTGATAGACGGTAAAGCAACCGCAGCGGCTATTAAGGCTGAAATAGCGGAAGAAGTGAAAGGCATCATGGCCAATGGAGGTAAGCAACCTCATTTAGCAGCAGTGTTGGTAGGTCACGACGGTGGTTCGGAGACCTATGTGAAAAATAAAGTACTGGCTTGCGAAGCTTGTGGATTTAAATCAACCCTTATCCGCTATGAGGACAATATTACTGAAGAGGAACTGCTGAAGTGCGTCGATCGGTTGAACAAAGATGCCGATGTCGATGGATTCATTGTACAGTTGCCATTGCCCAAACATATTGATGAGCAGAAAGTGATTGAAGCCATCGACTATCGAAAGGATGTGGATGGATTCCATCCCGTCAACGTAGGACGTATGGCTATTGGATTGCCTTGCTTCATTTCTGCCACACCATTGGGCATTATTACTTTGCTCAAGCGCTGTAATGTTCAAACAAGTGGCAAGAAGTGTGTCGTATTGGGCAGAAGCAATATCGTGGGCAAACCTATGGCACAACTCATGATGCAGAAACAATATGGCGATGCTACCGTTACTGTTTGTCACTCTCATTCGGAGAACCTCAAAGAGGAATGTAGAAATGCTGATATCATCATCGCTGCCATTGGACGTCCCGACTTCGTTACAGCAGACATGGTGAAGCCTGGTGCAGTTATTATTGACGTGGGCACCACTCGAGTACCTGATGCCACACGCAAAAGCGGATTCCGTCTTAATGGTGACGTCAAGTTTGATGAGGTAGCACCTAAGTGTTCGTTTATCACTCCCGTGCCCGGTGGAGTAGGGCCGATGACTATCTGCTCGCTGATGAAGAATACTTTGGCTGCTGGTAAGAAGGAATACTATAAATAGAGAATAATGACAGCTCAGGAATATTATGAACAAGGTAATGCTTGCCGCAGACAGGCCGACTGGCAAGGAGCTATCAACAATTACTTGAAAGCCATCGAGATTGACCCAGAGAGTCCTGCTGTCGAAGCAAAGCAAATGCTTGACGATATCCTGAACTATTATCACAAGGATTCGTATAACCCATAAAATATAAAAATTATGGCAAAGGTTAAAGGAGCTGTTGTGGTTGATACCGACCGCTGTAAAGGATGTGCGCTGTGTGTAAGTGCTTGTCCACAAGGCGTTATTGTATTGGCCAATCGTGTCAATGTGCATGGCTATCCCTATGTGGAACCTGCACAGATAGACAAGTGTACAGGTTGCACTTCGTGCGCCATTGTGTGTCCGGACGCTTGTATTACTGTCTATCGTCAAAAAATGGAGGGATAAGATTATGGTAGAACAGGAAGTAACACTCATGAAAGGCAATGAGGCCTTGGCCCATGCTGCCATCCGCTGTGGTGCTGACGGATATTTCGGATATCCTATTACTCCGCAGAGTGAGGTCATCGAGACTCTGGCTGAACTGAAACCCTGGGAAACCACCGGTATGGTGGTGTTGCAGGCTGAAAGTGAAGTGGCGTCTATCAATATGATCTATGGTGGAGCCGCTGCAGGAAAGCGCGTGCTCACCTCGTCATCATCGCCAGGCATCGCATTGATGCAGGAAGGTATTACCTATATGGCTGGTGCAGAACTGCCCGGTGTGTTTATCAACGTGCAACGCGGAGGACCCGGACTGGGAACCATCCAACCCTCACAGGGCGACTATTTCCAAGCTACTCGTGGAGGAGGTAATGGTGACTATAATACCATCGTCTTAGCTCCTGATAGCGTTCAGGAAATGGCAGACTTTGTGGATCTCGCATTTACGCTGGCTTTCAAATATCGTAACCCTGCCATGATTTTGGCTGATGGTGTGATAGGACAGATGATGGAAAAGGTTGTTTTGCCACCCATCAAACCGCGTCGCACAGAAGAGGAAATCAGAAAAGAATGTCCTTGGGCTACTATCGGACGCACCAAAGACCGCAAACCCAATATCATCACGTCGCTCGAACTCAAACCTGAGGCTATGGAGTTGCGAAATATTCATCTCCAAGAGAAGTATAAGACCATCCGCGAGAAGGAAGTACGCTATGAAACCATCCAGTGTGATGATGCTGATTTTATCGTTGTGGCCTTCGGTAGTGCAGCACGTCTGACACAGAAAGCCATGGAAATGGCTCGCGAAGAAGGACTGAAGGTGGGATTGTTGCGCCCCATCACGCTGTGGCCATTCCCGTCAGAAGCTATCGCTCAAGTGGCAAAAGGCAAGAAAGGCGTACTTGTGGTAGAAATCAACGCCGGACAAATGGTACAGGATGTGCGCCTGGCTGTTAACGGCGATATCGCTGTAGAGCATTTCGGTCGCTTGGGAGGTATTGTTCCCGAGCCAGAGGAAATCGTTGAAGCTATAAAGAAGATGAGGTAACTATGGAGAACGAAATCATTAAACCGGAGAATCTGGTATATCAGAAACCGACCCTGATGAACGACAACCACATGCATTATTGCCCTGGTTGTTCACATGGTGTGGTACATAAGTTGGTGGCTGAGGTCATCGAGGAAATGGGTATGGCCGATAAAACCATTGGCGTGTCACCAGTGGGATGCGCCGTCTTTGCTTACAACTATCTGGACATCGACTGGCAGGAAGCTGCCCATGGACGTGCTCCTGCTGTGGCTACTGCCGTTAAACGGCTTTGGCCTGACCGTCTTGTGTTTACCTATCAAGGTGATGGCGACTTGGCTTGTATTGGAACATGTGAGACCATCCATGCCTTGAATCGTGGTGAACATATCGCTATTATCTTCATCAATAATGCTATATATGGTATGACAGGCGGACAAATGGCGCCTACTACCTTGATGGGAATGAAGACTTCTACCTGTCCTTATGGTCGTCAGGCTGATCTTCATGGATATCCCCTTCACATCACCGAGATTGCTTCTACACTCGAAGGCACATGCTATGTGACTCGTCAGAGTGTGGAAACTGTGGCTGCCATACGTGGTGCCAAGAAAGCCATACGTAAGGCTTTCGAAGCTTCGATGGCAGGAAAGGGAAGTAGTCTTGTAGAGATTGTATCAACCTGCAATAGTGGATGGAAAATGTCACCTAAGGCCGCTAACGAATGGATGGAAGAACACATGTTCAAATACTATCCAAAGGGTGACCTCAAGGACACTACGGGACTTTAGTCAATCAACAGGAAATAAACAACGAAGCAATGAAAAAAGAAATCATCATATCCGGTTTCGGAGGACAAGGTGTACTCTCTATGGGTAAAATCCTGGCCTATTCGGGACTGATGGACAATAAGGAAGTGACATGGATGCCTGCTTACGGCCCAGAACAGCGTGGTGGTACTGCCAATGTCACAGTCATTGTGAGTGACGAGAAGATATCGTCACCAATCCTCAGTAAGTTTGACATTGCCATTGTGCTCAACCAACCTTCGCTGGAAAAGTTTGAACCAAAACTCAAACCTGGTGGCATTCTGATATACGACAGTTTCGGAATCATTAATCCTCCTACACGTAGCGACATCACAGTATATCGTATTGATGCGATGGACAAGGCTGCCGAGATGAAAAACGGTAAGGTGTTCAACATGATTGTGTTGGGTGGACTGCTCAAGGTTGCCCCTGTTGTAAGTACTGCTGGCGTAGAGAAAGCTCTTTTCAAAACGTTGCCTGAACGTCATCATGGTCTTATTCCGCTGAATATGCAAGCCATTGAAGAGGGTGGTAAGATTATCGCTAAACAGTAACAGAACAGTTGAAATCATAAAAGAAGAGTGAAGAATCAGGTTCTTCACTCTTTTTTACGTTCTGTATGATGCGCTTTATGGGGCGATATTCAATTCTATCACCCCACCATAAGGTGTCTGATGCTTCCATGCCTCTTCTGGGGAATAGAGCTTGGCATAGATGGAAGCTGCGGCAAGTACACCACCGTGGGCGAAGATGACCACCCGATGGTAGTTGTGATCTTTCAATTCGTCGAAGAAGGAGGCTACCCGTTGATACTGCATTGGAAAACTCTCGCCATTGGGTGTCGGCAAATGCAGATAATCATCATACCATTGTTGCAGATAGGGGTCTGTAATGTTGTCGTAGCGTTGCATTTCCCAATCGCCCATGTTCATTTCCATCAATCGCTTGTCGGCGTTGGCAGAGGCAAAGCCACAATAGTCTGCCAACAATCGCGCCCTGGTAAGTGGTGAAGTGAATGCAGCATCAGGAAAACCATCCTTCCAATATGTTTCAAGCTGTGCTTTTGTTTGTTCTGCTTCTTGCTGAAAAGTATCGGCTACGCTAACGTCTGTCTGACCATAACAGGTGCCTGGTGCAACATTGACACGGGTGTGTCTGACCATAATGATATTCATACGCTATGGGAATGATTTCTATTGTTTGTTATTGTTTTGCAAAGATAGGGAAAAAATGTTTTGATTGAAAATATTCTGGTTAATTATTCGCAGAAAGCAATAAAAAACAGTATCTTTGCATCATGAATAGGATTTATAAGAATATTTCCTTTTGGACACACATTTGTCTATTGTTGCTTATGTTAGGCATGCCTCACCGACTTTTAGCCGATGACCGCATTCTCTATGTGACTTCTTATGAACCCGACAACAAGATAGTTGCTGATAATTTGGGAGAGTTTTCCAATTATGTCAAGACAAATATTCCCAATTCGCGTCTTTTTGTGGAGAGCATGAACTGTAATGGAATGATCGACATAAAAGACTGGCGCAAATGGATGGAAGGCATCATCAGCAAATACAATAATGGTCACATGCGCCCCGATATCGTAGTGCTGACGGGCTGTGAGGCAGTATCTACTTTCCTTTCTATTCCAAACCCAGAGTATAAGAAAATCCCAGTGCTCGTAGGTGGTTGTAGCTTTTCCATGGTGGAATTGCCGGATGATACAACCGATGTGGCATCGTGGACCCCTGAATTAAAATACTTGCGCTCTGATTATCAGGACTATAATCTTATTGGTGGTATTCTGACGCGCTATTCTGTTGAGAAAAATATAGAGTTAGCCAAACGGATGTATCCTCATGCGAAAAACTATTATTTCGTTTCCGATAATTCGTTGGGCGGTGTGTCATTGCAAGCCTTGGCACGCAAGGATATGCGGCAAGCTAAGTTCAGCAATATTAAGATGCATTATTATGATGGGCGTACAGGCTTTTTTGATACGTTAGCCAAGAAAATAAAACGGCTTAATCCCGAAACTGATGTACTTCTGATAGGCTCTTGGCGACTTGATGCTAACAACAGTTTCAATGTGAGCCATTCTGCAGAACTGTTTCGTACGCTCAATCCGTCAGTACCGGTATTCTCTGTTGCGGGATCGGGTATGAATGGATGGGCTGTGGGTGGTTGGATTCCTGAATATGCTAACAAGAATGAGAAACTTGGTGAGATGTGTAAGGATTATCTTGAAACACGCTCTGACCAAGGATGGGTATATCTGAATGAAGGTTTTGTCTTCGACTATCGGCGCATGCAGGATTTAGACATCAGCGAGAGCCGGTTGCCCGAAGGTTTTACGATTATAAATGAGCCGAAACCATTCTTCGAGAAACATAGTGTGGTTATCGACTACATCCTTTTTGCCACGGTGTTTCTCAGTATAGGACTCAGTATTGCCATTGTGGCACTTATCAAGTCTCACCGCTTACGCAAAGAACTGATTCAGAAAGGAAAGGAATTGGAAGAGGCACGTGATAAAGCCGAGGAAGCTAATCATATGAAATCGGCTTTTCTTGCCAATATGAGTCATGAAATCCGCACGCCACTCAATGCTATTGTGGGATTCTCAGATTTGTTGGCTACACAGTCAGAAGATTTGGGCGTTCAAGAGAAAACCCATTTCAGCAATGTCATACAAGAGAATACCAATGCGTTGCTCAATCTCATCAACGATGTGCTCGATCTCTCGCGTATAGAGAGTGGACATGTAAGGATGGAGTTGACTCTGTGTGATGTGAAGCAATTGTGCCAGACAACAATAGAATCGGTAGAGATGACGTGTCGTAAACCCATACATTTCGTTTTTGAGTGTGACGAACCGTCTGTTCATTTCGTTACCGATAAGACACGTCTGCGGCAAGTACTTGTCAATCTGCTTACCAATGCCATTAAGTTTAGTGACAAAGGTAATATTACTGTGTCACTTGTTGTGGACCATGATGACGAGAGTGCTTCGTTTGCTGTTACCGATCAGGGATGTGGCATCAAACCGGAATATGCTGAAAAGATTTTCGATCGTTTTGTCAAACTTGACCAGTTTACCAAAGGCACTGGTCTTGGATTGCAGATATGTCGTCAGATCATAGAGATACTTGGAGGACGTATATGGCTCGACAATACCTATCATGGTGGCGCTCGCTTCCGTTTTGTTCATCCTACCAATCTGGAGGAGGCAATGCCAGAACCCTTACCGTATCATGTATTCTGAATGATTGCAGTTTAAGTTGTGCTATTTATTCCCGGTGTGTTCGGGTCGTCAACGAGATTTGTTCGGGTTTTGCTGTTTCATCATGTGATATTTTGGGGGCTTCAGGAATTTGGAGTGATGGCATATTAAATAATCTATGATTGTTTTAAAATTATCTTGTATAAGTTGTTTACAGCAAAGAGTTTACTTAATACTTGGGCTATTAAAAACAATCTCTTCTTACATTATATGCAAATTAAGACTTTTGAATTCTCTTAGTCTTGTATATTAAGGGTTTTGTGGGAAACAGAATTTCCCAAATTGCTGATATACACCATCATTGATCGTTCATCACTCGAAATGTCAGATGAACCTTACTATATTGATGCGAAACAGAAAGCCCCGATTTCATCTTTCATGAAATCGGGGTTTTTACTTATAGTGCTTCGTCGTCAGGCCGTTGTATCGATGGTTTCTTGATCTTGGGTAGATGTTTCTTCTTACGGAGATAAGCGGCTTTGCGAGCCTCATATTCTTCGAAATGCTTCTCCAGAAAATTATCGGCCATAATGATGACTATTGGTTTCTACTGTATATGACGGTAATGTGGAGTGGGGTATGGGCATTCTCGCTACCTCCCACAAGACGAACACTGGTCAGCGACATCTCGTTGTTGATACCGGTAATAGTGGTTGTCGTCTGATAGTAAGATGTTGACGAGGTGGTCACAGTCTTGACAGGCACCAATACAACCTTGTTCCAATTAGGATGTGTTGCAGTATAATTGCTACCACCAGCCTGCTTCTTCTTATAGAGATGATTGATGAGGTTGGAGATATTGCTGTATGTATAGGTATTCTTTGTACTGCTGTATGTTGCCAAATACGATGTCTTGTTGTCTGTGACTTTCAGATTCTCAAAGAACGAATAGAGACTGTCTTTCTCTACCATCAACAATTGTGTGGGTTGCTGAAGGAGGTTATCGCTGAGATCGTTTTGGGTATTCATCTTGTTGAATACAATCTTAGCAGACGTGATCGTATCATTCTCATGGTTGCGCTTGATGTCATCAATGGGCAGGGTCACTTCTGTGAAAATACCGGCAGGTGTCTTCAGATAGGTGCAACTATTGTCTGAAGCCAAGCGAGCCACAGTCTTCTTGTCGTTGGTGATACGGGTTGTCTGCAATACTTCCTCTGTGCCGTTAAAGGTTTTGCTACCCACGTAGGTCTTGCCACCCTCTTTGCCACGGAAATAAATCATCAGCTGTGTACGACTCACCTCGTTCATCAGTCCCAGTCCGTCTGTAATCTTGAAATAGAAACCGGGACATACTTTATGGATGAAGTTATATGAGTTCTTAAAGTATTCTGGATGAGCATAGTAGGTGCGCATCAGGTAGGTACCATAGTTGTTGTAGGTATTACCATCCTTGTCGGTATATTCCTTGTTGAGGGGAATGCTGACATACTCATAATAGGAACCTGATTGCTGCACTTTACGCAGACTGTCACTCAACTGAAGATTGACGATAGAGAAAATCTTGTTTTCGTGCAGTCCGTCTTCACGGATATAACCCTTTGCAGCAGGATCGAAATTAGTATAGTAGGTTTTTCCTTCTTCTACAGGATTGCCAATCTCAAAAACAGAGAGTTTCAAAGCTGCGAGAGAGTCACCTTGCCACTTGTTGACAACAACATTCAGTACGCATGAGTCTGCTACGATTTCATTGTCAATCAGACTTGCCACACTATCCTTTGGAGGGAAGATGGCATTGCTTTCGTTTTCAAGCAAGGTAAACTGCGACATGTAGTCACTCGTGATATATGATCCGGTCTCTGGATCTTTGATGCGACCGAGATAGCTGTATTCACTTCGTGAAATCACCGAATCGACCACAAGCGACCGAGAACTCACCTGAAAAGAGTCGGTTGCAATAGCAAACAAGTCAGCGCTGTCGCTAATAGAATTACCGACGTTTGCTGTTTCCTCGTCGCAAGAGCAGATTGCCATCAGTGGGAGGACAATAGCTGCTAATAGTGTTTTCTTTGTCATTGAAGTAATGATTATCTTAATGATATCCTAATTTATCTTTTACCTTATTAAGGTTTGCATTAAATCTTTTCGTAGAACTCCTCATAAGCCTTACCGAAATCAGCACCGGGATAGGCGAGAGTGGGGATGCCCTGCTCTGCGGCGTAGTTCATCCAGTCTGCTTCTGTGTCTTGATGGGCAGCAATGACACCGTCGCTATAGTCGATAGCCAACTTAGCCAGTTCTGTAGCATCAAATACTTCGTTGTATTTTGTGAGGGTGTCGGCTGTAATATCGCGGAACTCAAGACACTTTTTGAAGTTGGGCGCCAAATCACTTGTCATCTGGTTGGGGAACAACGAGGTGACTACCTTGGTATTGGCAAATGAAGGTTCATCATAATAGGCCTTTTTGATAAACAAGGGTACTACGGCTCCCATCCATCCCTGTACGTGGATGATATCGGGTACCCAACGGAGCTTCTTAACAGTTTCCAATACGCCACGAGCGAAGAAAATTGCACGCTCGCCATTGTCTGCATAGTCCATACCGTTTTCATCCTTGTCCATCTGACGACGAGTGAAATAATCATCGTTGTCAATGAAATATACCTGTATGCGAGTCTGGACGATAGAAGCTACCTTAATAATCAATGGATGGTCGGTATCGTCGATGATAAGATTCATACCTGAGAGACGGATCACTTCATGTAGTTGACCGCGACGTTCATTGATATTACCCCATTTGGGCATGAAGGTGCGAATCTCGTGACCACTCTCTTGCATGACTTGAGGCAATGCCTTACCCATGTGTGAAAGGTCTGTTTCCGGTACATAAGGAACAATCTCTTGGTTGATGAACAATATCTTCTTTGCCATATTATTGAATGATTTAATCTTTGCAAAGATACGAATTTTTTTTCAAAAATGATTTGTAAATGCGATATTTTAAGGTTTTTGTACCTTCTTTTGGCATATTTTCACCAAATCCTTTCATTATTTGATAAAAAAGTAGTTATTTTGCACTCGCTTTAGAAAAACAAAGAAATTTGAAATGAAAGTTTTCAGTAAAATCGTAGATCTTCAAAACCAATTGTTTGAAGACCGAAAAAATGGAAAAGAAATAGGTTTGGTTCCTACCATGGGTGCCCTCCATGAAGGACATGCATCGTTGGTTAGACGTAGTGTCAAGGAGAATGGCATTACCGTAGTGTCGGTGTTTGTCAATCCTACACAGTTCAACGACAAGAATGATTTGAAAAATTACCCACGCACGCTTGATGCCGACTGTCAGTTGCTCGATGCGTGTGGAGCTGATTATGTGCTGGCTCCTTCTGTGGAGGAGATGTATCCTACTCCAGACACTCGTCAGTTTGAATTTCCGCCAGTTTCAACGGTAATGGAAGGTGCACACCGTCCCGGACACTTCAATGGTGTGTGTCAGGTGGTGAGCCGCTTGTTTTATATCGTTAAGCCCAATCGTGCCTACTTTGGTGAGAAAGACTGGCAGCAGATTGCTGTCGTCAAAGCTATGGTGAAACAACTCGGTTTGAAAGTGCAGATTGTGGAATGCGACATCGTGCGCGATGCTGACGGATTGGCACGCAGTTCACGCAACACCCTGTTGGCTAAAGATGAGCGCGCCATAGCACCTGCCATCTACAAGACCCTGAAGGAAAGTATCTCTTACGCTAAGACGCATACTGTGGGCGAAACCCATGATTTTGTGGTCAATACCATCAATGCGGTGGATGGCCTTGAAGTGGAATATTTCTCTATCGTTGACGGTAACACCTTACAGGATATTGCCGCTTGGGACGATACTCCCTACGTCGTAGGTTGCATCACAGTATATTGTGGAAAGACTCCAATCCGACTCATTGATCACATTAAATATAAGGCATAGTCATGATGATAGAGGTAATGAAGTCAAAACTTCACTGTGTGACAGTGACAGAGGCAAATCTTAACTATATGGGAAGTATCACCATCGATGAAGATTTGATGGATGCTGCCAATATGATAGCAGGGGAGAAAGTCCAGATAGTAGATAATAATAATGGCGAACGCTTTGAAACCTATATTATTAAGGGAGAACGAGGCAGTGGCTGTATTTGCCTGAATGGTGCTGCAGCACGTAAAGTGCAAGTTGGCGATGTGTGCATCATCATATCCTATGCCTTGATGGATTTTGAAGAGGCTAAATCGTTTACGCCGACCGTTGTCTTTCCTAAAGCAGACAACAGCCTGTAATCAAGTGCTAATGTCAGGGTAAACATCGGTAGAGAAGATGACTGCCTGCAATCGTACAGCAACAATATAGTCTCTGCATCAATCAGATAAACAAAAATAAAGGAGGGAGCCTCTACTGAGGTTCCCTCCTTTATTTAATATGAATAGAGATTACTCAATTACTACAAGTGCATCATCTTCCATGACGCTCTGTCCAGGCTGAACGCATACTGCGGTAATCTTACCGCTCTTCTCTGCCTCGATATTATTAGCCATCTTCATAGCTTCCAATACCAAGACTACGTCGCCTGCCTGTACTTCGTCACCTACATTGACGCGAATCTCTGTGATGACACCTGGCAGTGGAGCCTTAAGCGCATTGTTGGAGTTGGCTCTTCCTGATGGAGCTTCTGATGGAACTGCTGTGGGCTTTGCCACAACAGGCTTCACAACAACCTTCTCCACTTCAGGTTCTGGTTCCATTTCCACTTTGTATTCTTCACCATTGACATTGACGGTAACCATGTTCTCGACAACGTCACCAATGGCTACTTCATACTTGTTGCCATTAATTGTATATTTGTATTCTTTTTTCATCGCGCTTTGTGTTTAGGGATGTTCTGTCATAGTCAGAGCATATCCATTCCACTGGGTCTGCTTGTCATCAATAGTGATGATGCATGACTCTTTGTCGTGGACATTATTGCCTTTGAACTCATGAAGAGCCATGGCAATAGCTGCATATACTTCATTCTTCATAGACGGGATATTTTACATCGGAATGTTACCGTGCTTCTTAGCGGGCAGTGCATCACGCTTGGTGGCAAGCTGAGCAAGCGCACGGCAGATGCGGAAACGAGTGTTACGTGGTTCAATCACGTCGTCAATATAGCCATATTTTGCTGCCTGATAAGGATTGGCAAAGAGTTCGTTGTACTCTTCTTCCTTCTCGGCAATGAATGACTTAACATCTTCACCTGCTTCTTTCTTGGCTTTAGCTTCCTTCGCATAGAGAACAGCAGCAGCACCACTTGCTCCCATAACAGCGATTTCAGCTGAAGGCCATGCGTAGTTGAGGTCGGTATGGAGCTGTTTTGAACCCATAACGATATGAGAACCGCCGTATGACTTACGCAGGGTAACAGTAATCTTGGGCACTGTAGCTTCACCGTAAGCGTAGAGCAACTGAGCACCGTGCAGAATGACTGCGTTGTACTCCTGGCCTGTGCCGGGGAGGAAGCCTGGTACGTCAACGAGTGATACAATGGGGATGTTGAATGCATCGCAGAAACGTACAAAGCGTGCACCCTTACGTGAAGCATTTACGTCAAGCACACCTGCATAGCAAGAAGGCTGGTTGGCTACGATGCCGACACTCTGACCATTGAAACGAGCGAAACCTACGATGATGTTCTTAGCAAACTTAGGCTGTACTTCAAAGAACTCGCCATTATCGATGATAGCACCAATTACCTTGTACATATCGTATGCCTCATTGGGATTCTCAGGGATGATCTCGTTGAGGGAATCCTCCAATCGGTCAATGGGGTCGTTGCACTCCTTGCGAGGAGCTTGCTCCATGTTGTTAGATGGAATATAGCTCAACAGGCTCTTCAGCATTTCAATAGCTTCTTCCTCTGTTTTAGCGGTGAAGTGGGTTACACCACTTTTTGAAGCGTGAACGCTTGCACCACCGAGGTGCTCCTGGTCGATATCTTCACCTGTTACGGTCTTTACTACTTTTGGACCTGTGAGGAACATGTATGAGGTGCCTTCCATCATCAGAGTGAAGTCGGTAAGAGCAGGAGAGTAAACTGCACCACCTGCGCAAGGACCGAAGATACCTGAAATCTGTGGGATAACACCCGAAGCGAGGATGTTACGCTCGAAGATTTCTGCGTAACCTGCCAAAGCGTTGATACCTTCCTGAATACGGGCACCACCTGAGTCGTTGATACCAATCAGGGGAGCACCCATCTTCATGGCCATGTCCATCACTTTGCAAATCTTCTGGCTCATGGTCTCAGAGAGAGAACCTGCATGAACTGTGAAGTCCTGGGCAAAGATGAATACCAGACGACCGTCGATAGTACCGCTACCGGCTACTACACCATCGCCAAGGAACTGCTTCTTCTCCATGCCGAAATTGTGGCAACGGTGTTCCTTGAACATATCATATTCTTCAAAAGAGCCTTTGTCGAGCAACATCTCAATGCGTTCACGTGCTGTATATTTTCCTTTGTCGTGCTGCTTCTGGATGGCTTTCTCACCACCACCGAGACGAGCTTTCTCACGCTTCTCGATGAGCTGCTTGATTTTTTCTAACTGTTTAGACATAATTGTATTTTGATTCTTAACTTGAATGATCTATTAGTGTTCGCAAAGCTCGGTAAGGATACCTGCGGTTGATTTGGGGTGGAGGAATGCAATGTTGAGGTTCTCAGCACCTTTACGGGGAGCCTGGTCAATCAGACGAACGCCCTTTTCGCTAACCTCTGCCAATGCATTGGCAACACCGTCTTCTACACAGAAAGCTACGTGGTGTACACCCTTGTTGCCTTTGTCAAGCCACTTCTGGATAGTGCTTTCGGGTGATGTCGGCTCCAGCAGTTCGAGTTTCACTTCACCACACTTCAAGAATGCGGTTTTAACTTTCTGATCCTCTACCGTTTCAACGGCATAACACTTGAGTCCCAATACGTTTTCGAAGTAAGGGAGGCTCTCTTCGATGCTCTGGACTGCGATGCCCAGATGCTCAATGTGCGAAATTTTCATGTTGTTTTAAATTAATGTATTTAAATCTGCTGCAAAGATACTAATAAAAAGTTACGGAAACGAAAAACACCAATGAATTAACACTAATTAAAAGTCGATTGTGATTCTTCCGTTTACTTGTCTGCCCGTAAGATAGTTGGGGACTGCATACTGTTGATTGGTCACATCGGTTACCCAATAGTAGTTGCTGACATTGGCTGTACCAAACACATTGAGCAGGTCTATACCGAGCCAGATATGGCGCAGACCCTTGCGCTTGGATGAGGTCTGTCCTGCTATCAGATAGTTCATTCCGATGTCGGCTCGCTTATAGCTTGGCGCACGGAATTGCTGCTGTTCTAATCCGCGGTGTGGCGCACCAAAGGGGAGTCCGTCTGTGAAAGCAAGGCGAAGCGTCATCTTCCATCGTTCGGTACCGGGGAAATAGTCTGTGAAATGAAGGTTGACACCCCACCTTTGGTCGGTGGGTAATGGTGTGCTGATACCATTGATGTCTTGTCGGGTACTCATCAGCGAGAGGGTCAGCCATGAGTCTGTGCCTGGAACAAACTCACCAAAGAGTTTGAAATCGATTCCTGTGGCATGGCCTTTGGCGATGTTATTACCCTCATAGACGATTTTCATGTTTTGCATGTTATATGGAATAAGGTGGTCTAATTTCTTATAGTAGGCTTCTGCTGTGAATCGGAAAGGTCGTCCCAACATACGGAACTGATAATCGAATCCACCTACGATGTGGATGGAGCGTTGACTTTTGATATGACTGTTGAGCGCCACGGTCGTTACACCATTGGCGGTGGTCGTATCGCGCATCTCTTTATAAAAAGGTGACTGGTAGTAGATGCCTGTTGCCAAACGAAATGTCATGTCGGTATTGAAGGCTGGTATAATGGCAAAACTCAGTCTCGGAGATAGTGTTGACTCGCTATTGAAATTCCATCTTGCCCATCTTAAGCCGATATTCAAGGTGCAATAGGATTGATGGCTGTCGGTGCCCAACTGCCATTTTATCTGGTCTTGTAGGTATGCTTCTGTTCGGGTGGATGTCACTTGTTGGCGACTGCTCATCGAGTAAATCATGTCAAGGCGGTCGCTCTTATGGGGGATGTTATAGCCGCTGGAGTCACGCATCTCATATTCTTTCGACTGCTCCTTGACGTGCTCCCATTTCATTGTGAAACCTGCTTCCCAATGATGGCGGCTGTTGCGATGGGATGCTGTCAGTTGGAGTTGTTCTGCATGAGCAGTCAGGTAATTACGCGCATGTTCCCGATAGGTGCCTACTCCGAGGTTTTCAGAAGTCTGTGTATCATCGAGCCAATATTGTCCCTGTATGTCATAGCGTTCCTGCTCGCGGGTATGGAAGGCTGACCCTTGCAGACGCACTATGGTTTTATTGGAGGGACGAAAACTGACGGAAGCCATTCCTGTGGCAGTACGAAACAGATCACGCTCCTGTCCGTCGAAATATACTTTGAAGGTCTTTGCGTTCTGTATTGTTCCGAATGAGGTCTCTCGGTCTGTGGGTGTGAAGTGGTATCTGTTTTCTGAATAGTCTCCTAATGCCTCAATTTCCCATTGTTGGTTTGGACGCCAACTGAGATAGGCTTGGTAGTCGAGGTATCGTGGTTTATATTCTCCTTTTGTTTCCAAACTGCCCAGTAGGTATCTGTTGGTTTTATAACGCAACCCATGAGACATAGAGAAATGCTTGTTGCCATAGCCCACATAAGCTGATCCACCTAACAGGCTTGCTTGTATATTGCCTTCCCATTGTTGCGGCCTGCGATAGGTGATGTCGAGCACGCTGGACATCTTACCGCCATATTTTGCTTCATAACCTCCCGACGAGAATCCTATCTTATCGACCAGGTCTGAATTGATAATGGAGAGTCCTTCGTGTTGCCCGGTTTTTGCCAGAATGGGACGGTAGATTTCCGTACCATTCAGATATACTGAGTTTTCGTCAAACGAACCGCCTCTGACATTATATCGACTCGACAGTTCGTTATGGGTGGAGACGCCTGCTTGCTGTTGAACGAGTTCCTCTATGCCGTTGCCTGCTGTTGATGGTGCATGGCGGACAGCATCGGATTTCAGTTGTTGCATGGTATTGGTTTGGTGCTTTTGTTGTGTCACTACAACTTCGTTGAGTGTAGTGGCAGGGTAAAGCGTCACTACCATGCGTTGGCGTCCTTTGGGACGGCGTAGGGTGCGTGTCTTGGTTTGGTAGCCAATCATCGAAAAACGCACCTTGACAGAGTCTGCCGATTTAAGATGGAGTGAATATTCGCCTTTGATATTGGCAATGGTTGTGGCATGTTGCTCCTGACAACTGACTGTTGCCAAGGGTAGGCCGTGACCGTCTTCATCGAGAATTTTTCCCGATAGTGAGAACGACTGTGCCTCTGCCCATGAATAGGTGAGTAGTGCGAGTATAGTGATGATGACTCTTTGCAGTTTCATTATCAGTATAACGAGTGCGGGGCGGATTTATTGTGTGAAATGTGATGTTTTCATACGCCAAACGCTTGGCGTTATGCAGAAACCCCCGACAAGTCGCTCTGTTGTGTGGCGATTGTCGGGGGTGATATGGTCAAAAGGGTGGGGAATGGCTTATACCAGTTCCACCTTATTAATATCTTGTTCCTTTTCGCAATAGTGACAGGTGAGGATGCCGTTGGTGACATGGAAATAAGTAGGCATCGGTTCGTTGTTGGTAATACACTTTGGATTGTTGCATTTTACAATGCCTTTAATCTCATCGGGTGTACATACCGTTTTTTTCTCTACTACTTCGTAGTCACGGATGATATTGAGCACAATATTAGGTGCTACGACCGACAACCGTGAGATTTCTTCGTCGGTAAACCATTTGTCCTCTACTTTAATAATACCTTTCTTGCCGAGTTTCTTCGATCTGTAGTTATAGCCGATAGTGACGGTAGAACTAAGTTTGTCAAGATTGAGCAACTGTGCCACCTGATATGTTTTCTCAGAAGGTATGTGGTCTATTACGGTGCCGTTTTCGATGGCGGCAACCAACATTTCGTTTTTGTTCATGGGATAATGGTTTGATCGTTTCTTACTTGGTACAAATCGATGCCGAGCACATCGCAGAAGATGGCTTCGCGCGCAAAGAGTCCGTTGCCTGCCTGTTGGATATAATAAGCATGTGGATTGTCGTCAACATCGTATGCAATTTCGTTGACACGTGGCAGGGGATGAAGAATCTTCATGTTGGGCTTTGCCAGTTTCAACATATCGTTGTTGAGGATATATACATTCTTCACACGTTCGTATTCCATAAGGTCTGAGAAGCGTTCTTTCTGTACACGTGTCATGTAGAGGATGTCGGCATCAGCAATGACTTTCTCGTTGAAAGCGGTATGCTCCTGATATTTGATGCCGTGCTCTTCACAATAGATTTTGTATTCCTTCGGCATGGCAAGTTCTTTCGGAGCCACAAAATGGAATGTGGGGTTGAAGTGACGCATGGCCATCAGAAGGGAGTGGACGGTACGTCCATATTTCAAGTCACCCACCAGGTAGATGTTGAGGTTGTCAAGGGTACCTTGGGTCTTGTAGATACTGTAAAGGTCAAGCATACATTGTGAGGGGTGTTGGTGGGCACCGTCGCCCGCGTTGACAATGGGCACATTGGTAACTTCCGCAGCATACTGTGCAGCGCCTTCAATATAATGGCGCATCACGATAACGTCTGCGTAGTTGGCAACCATAGAAATGGTATCTTTCAGCGTTTCGCCTTTTGTACCACTGGTAATCTTCGGATCTGCGAAACCGATGACGCGTGCTCCGAGTCTGTTGGCTGCTGTTTCAAAACTAAGTCTGGTGCGGGTGGAAGGTTCAAAGAAGAGTGTAGCCACAACCTTTCCTTTGAGTAACTCGCGGTTGGGATGGCGCTCAAACTCCTGTGCCATCTCAATCATATAGAGAATTTTTTCTCGTGTGAGATTGGCAATAGTCACAAAATCATGCTTTTCCATATTAGGTGTTTGTTAATATGATGCAAAGTTAAAGCAAAAAATCGAATTATCGACAGTTTGCAGCTATTTTATTTTGTAATTTTCGTAATTTAGACTAACTTTGCAAAATCTTAGTCGGTTGGTATTGCTTTTCCTATGCAAGCATCCCCCCTCGTTACTTACGTCAAGAATATACATTAATTAATATTTATATATGAAACAGACAAAGATTGTTGCCAGCATCAGCGACCGCAGATGCAGTCAGGATTTTATTCGACAACTTTTTGATGCCGGTATGAACGTGGTGCGCATGAATACCGCCCATGCTTCAGAAGACGGTCTGCGTGAGATTATCCGCAATACACGTGCTGTGAGCCACCATATTGGCTTGCTCATTGATACTAAAGGTCCTGAGGTACGCACTACCGGTTGTGACCAGCCGATTGATTATAAAACGGGCGATGTGGTGAAGATCTTCGGTCGTCCTGAAGTGGATACAGAGCATGATATCATCAATCTCTCTTATGTTGATTTTGCCAACGATGTGCAAGTGGGCGACCACATTCTCTTCGATGATGGTGCACTCGATATGTTGGTACTGGATATCAACGGACCTGCTGTTATTGCACAGGTACAGAATGATGGACAACTGGGTAGCCACAAGAGTGTCAATGTACCGGGACGTCATATCGACCTGCCTGCATTGACCGACAAAGACCGTCATAACATCATGTTGGCTATCGAAGAAGATATCGATTTCGTTGCTCATAGTTTTGTGCGTTCTGCTGCCGATGTTCGTGCCGTACAGGCGATTCTCGATGCTTATCATTCTGATATCAAGATCATTTCAAAGATTGAAAACCAAGAGGGTGTTGATAATATCGATGAGATTATCGATGCCAGCTATGGTATCATGATTGCGCGTGGTGACCTTGGTATAGAGATTCCCATTCAGCGTATTCCTGGTATTCAGCGTCAGATTATCCGTAAGTGCGTGCAGAAACGCAAACCTGTTATCGTGGCAACCCAGATGCTGCATACCATGATCAATAATCCGCGTCCTACACGTGCTGAGGTGACCGATATCGCCAATGCTATCTATTATCGTACCGACGCATTGATGCTTAGTGGTGAAACAGCCAGCGGAAAATATCCTGTTGAGGCTGTACAAACCATGGCGACCATTGCCGAACAGGCTGAATGTGACAAATTGCGCGAGAACGATATCGAGGTTCCTCTGTCTCCCAACTGCGACATTCGTGAATTTATGGCGCATAGTGCCATTGAGGCAACAGAACGCTTGGGTGTCAAAGGTATTATCATCGATTCGATAAGTGGCAGGACTGCCCGTGATTTGGCTGCATTCCGTGGTCCCAACCCCGTACTTGCTGTTTGCTATAACGAGAAACTTCAGCGTTTGCTCAACCTGTCGTATGGTGTTATTCCTGTTTTCCAGAAAGACCATATCTCTAAGCAGCGTCTTTTCCAAGCTGCGGTTCGCATGCTTCGTCAGAAAGGTTATCTTCAGGCTGACGACAAGATTGCCTACCTATCGGGAAACATCAGCGATGGTGGTGGAACAAAACTTTTGGAAATCAATACCGTTAGCGAGGTATCTAAATTCCATCTTTCAGAATAAAGACATACACATTATTACATATCTTAATGCCCGACCATTGACGAATATGCTTCATCTATGGTCGGGCATTGTTTTGTAGTGTCATTTCAAAGATAGTGAAAGTTTAATAGAAAACAAACTATTTCTTAGTTTCACGTGTGCCACCTTTTACTATTGCACATACTGGTATGCCAGTCGCTCTGTACCGTTCCAGCAGTGGATAACGCCACAGTATCGAAATCCCTCTTTCTGCATCAGGTGTTGCATCACTTTGTTGTCGGCATGTGTGTCAACTCGGATGTTCCGATATTGCCGGCGTGCATAGTCCAGTACAACTCGGATAACCCCTTTCACCTCTCCACTACTTGCCACCCTATGGATGACAGCATACGGTTCATCGTTTAACCATTGTCCGTCGTAGATGACATTGTAGGTGGGATCTGTTCCACCACGTAATACAAAGGTGGCAACAATGGTGTTGCCCTTTTGTATTACATAGCTGTCGCCATTATCCATATCCTCACGAAGGAGTTGATCACCAGGATAGTTCTCGTCCCATTGCCCTGGATTGCCTGTTTCACTCATGAATTTCCGGGCAATGGCAAAAATCTCCTTGAGGCGTGGCAGGTCTTCTGGTGCAGTCTGTCTGATGACGAGATGGTCTGCGAGTGTGATGCTATCTCCCTCGTTTCTGATACACCAAAACGGAATATTTTTTTCTTGGCAAAATGGTTCCATGCGCCAAACAGAGTCAAAACCGCTCATCACAAAGTGCATGGGAACCAATAATCCTACTTTAAAGCGCTCTATAAACTGGCGTGCTCCTAATGTATATCCATTGCCAATACGACCATCTATGGGGAACATAACCACATCAAAGCTATCGGCAATCTTCTTGATGTCTTTCAACTCGCCCAAAAACTGTTTCTCTTCTGCCACAGGGTCTATCCATTGGTCACATTCTTCACTATACACTTTTCCTTCAGGAGTGCCCTCTGCCAAAAAACGGGCAAACCAGTTGCAGAGGTCACCTGCATGGAAGATGCGGTAACCGGCGGTCTCTATTATCCAACTGACCCCACTGTCGTTACTGCCAGTAGCAGTCACTTGGATATGGCTGTCGTTCCACACCATACCCTTGGTCATCCACATATCAGCATCCTCTTTGCACGCTCTATGATGTTTCAGAATATCCTTTGATAGAATATAGGTGATATCAGGCGTGGTGGCTTTCCATGTGAAGATCTCTTTCGTGAAGTGGTCTTCGTGGAAATGACTGACAAAGACATATATTGGTTTCTGACTTTGTGGTCCAATAAAGCGCTCCATCTTTTGGGCAGGATCCATCCAGTAGTCAAATACTAGCACGCAATGGTCTGTTTCCAAAACAAAACCGCTGTGGAAGAGATAGGTGAGTCGTATCATCGTGTCTTTTGTTGTCCGAATGCTTATCAGGTTCTTATTCCATATATCTGATCATGTCATCGCGTCTTGGCTTTGCGTCTGGAGTCTCTGCTGGATAACCTAAGGCAATACAGTAGAGTAGCTGATAACCCTTGGAGAATGCCATGCGGTCAAGGAATGGCTTGGCAGATGGAGAATCTTGTATCCAGCGTGCAGAACTTCCCAGACAGCATGAACCGATACCTTTATCCCATGCCGAGAGAATGATATTCTCACCCAGCAGTCCACAGTCTATCTGCGACATGTCGTATTCGGTATTGTTGGCGATGCAGATCACACAGGGAGCATTCACAAAGATGTTCTTAAAACCTTTACGCTCAGCAATCTTCGGATTGTCTTTTACTACGGCTTGCGTAATAGAGTCGATGAGGGCAGGAGAGTCAATCACTCTGATTTCATACGACTGTAGGTTTTGACCGTTTGGGGCATTGATACCACATTTCAGAATCTCATTCAGGGTCTCACGATTGATGACAGAGTCTTTGTATGCGCGGATACTTCTGCGACTCATCATCACATCGGTTACCGTTTTTGCAGTATCTGTTGCGGTCGTTACCTGTTGCTTGTTCTCGTTGCATGCCGTCAGCGTCAGCGCGACAGCCATTCCTAATAAAATCTTCTTCATTTTCATTTCTGCTAACTGTTATTCCTGATGAATGGTATCAATGTAACTTATATCATACAAAGATAATCAATAATTGTGAAATACTCATGAAAAAGGTGGCATTTTTATCATTTCTTAAAAAAAAGCACTACCTTTACACCTTGATAACCGAGGGTCGCGTTATCGTGGAGATTCCCCATCACATAAAAGACATAAAACAATGAATAACCGATTGGTCATACTGAGCGATAATCGTACCAATGATGCACGACTGGAAACAGAACATGGACTCTCTATCTATATGGAGGGCCCATCGGGTAAGTTTCTACTCGACACAGGGGCATCGGATCTCTTTGTCCGCAATGCAGCACTGTTGGACATCGATTTATCCGACATCGACTACTGCTTGATTTCCCATGGTCATAGCGACCATATAGGTGGACTGAATGCGTTTCTTTCCTTCAACAGCAAAGCTAAGGTCATACTCTCTGCACAGATTCCTGGTGCAGAGTATGTGTCGGTGCGTCGCTATCAACATTCCATAACCAGTCATGTTGATTTCGATAGGTATCACGACCGTTTTGTCTTTGTCGATAACAATACCATGGTGGGGCCCGTACAGGTCTATGCCCATATCATGCAACACCACGCACTACCCTTGGGCGATAAAAATCTTTTAATCCGTACTTCGGATGATAGTCTTACAGCCGATGCGTTCCATCACGAACTCGTATTCTTGGTGGATGGAGTGCTCTTCACAGGTTGTGCCCACAATGGACTGTTAAACATACTGGAGACGGTAAAACAACCTTTTGACGTGGCAATAGGTGGCTTCCATCTTTTAGATTCCCATCTGGATCAACACTACGAAACCGATACGCAGTTGCAAGCCATTTCTGCCAGTCTGCGCGAAACATATTCCAACGTTACGTTCTATACAGGCCATTGTACGGGTGATCATTGTTTCGACATGCTGTCAGATCAGAATGATAGGTTGCATCAGTTTCATGGTGGCGATACCATCACTTGGTAGTAGGCGACTTCTTACTAT
>SAMEA3663094__coassemble_145_pt1 | contig 24737 bp, 21 predicted proteins | sample SAMEA3663094__metabat2_high_PE_032 | metagenome-assembled genome bin SAMEA3663094 (sample SAMEA3663094) | pig gut metagenome | biome: pig gut; feature: pig-associated habitat; material: faeces | place: France | collected 2012 | reverse complement strand
TACAAACTGTAAGAGAATTAAGTCTTAAATTTATTTAGTGGACACTAGTGAAATATCTTCATAAATCAAAATATTGTTTATTTTTGCATTATGATTAGAAACATAACAGTAAATGATGCACCTATTATAAAGAAAAAGATAGGTATGAATGTTGATGGAAGAAATGACATTGATTATAGTCATAGTGGCATTTCTTTCAATGATGATGGTGGAGTTGACTCCATCATCATTTTCGGCACAAGAACCTTAACCGAATATTACGAAGGTAGTGTGCCAAATGATGATTATTTGGATGATTCTTCAAGTAGCCATGAAATAATTGGTTATTATTCAACAGATGGGACTGATAAGGATATGCATAAGACATTTTATCCATTTGCTAGAAGATTAAGCTAGATGTCACAGATATGGTATATCCCAAAAATGATGAAGATTGTAATATTGTATTGAAATGTATGGACATGATAAAATGTAAGACTCATAATGTCTTAGTCAAACGTATGTGGTATATATAAAAAATGCATTCAGAAATGACAGCATTTTATAGATTATTTGTGCCAACAGCTATATCATTGCCTTTGTTTATATACGTTCACTCTCAAAATACGCTAATGGAAAGATTACTGCACTTCACGAAATATTATATGGCAGAGGCAGACTTGGTGGCTCTGTTGGAAAGTCGTGGACTTGTCATTTCCGATGAAGCCAAAGCGGTTCGGTATTTGGAGAGCATCGGGTACTATCGCCTTTCCCCTTATATGTACCCATTCTTGATGTTTGTTTCTTTGTCGTCTTAGTCCGAGATGACTCTGATGAATTCAAGAAACTCGTTCATCCTTCGCTTTGTCTTTTGAAGAATAATCGAGAACGAACCTTTTTCAACTGGGATCCAATCGAAAAAGGTTCGGGATGAGTTCGGGATGGCTTCGGGAACAGATAAACTACCAATCGACAGTTTGTTGATAGTCGTCATGTGGTGAGTCGTGGTTCTCGTGTTTCGGCCTAATGCCCTCTCTTCTTTTGGGTATTTGGCAGAAAACCTGCGATAATGCCCAATAATGGTAGGAAGGCACTTGCCTGGAAAATGAATTCGATGCTTGTTTTGTCTGCCAACCATCCAAAGAAGGCAGATCCGAGACCACCCAATCCAAACATCAGTCCGAAGAAGATACCGGCAATCAATCCCACCTTGTCGGGCATCAGATCTGTGGCGTAAACCACAATCGAGGAGAATGCCGATGCAATAACTAATCCAGAAAGGAAAGCGCAGATTATCGTCCAAGTGAAATTGGCGAATGGCATGGCTAATGCGAATGGTGCTGCACCGAGGATGGAGAACCATATCACGTATTTTCTTCCGAATCTGTCTCCAAACATTCCTCCTGCCAATGTGCCAATGGCAAAAGCGGTCAGGAAAACGAATAGGCAGATTTGTGATGTTTGTACGCTGACGCCGAACTTGTGGATCAGGAAAAACGTGAAGTAACTTGTGATACAGGAAGTATAGAAATATTTTGAGAATACGAGCAGAATCAAGATGGTTAGTGCTCCGTATTTCGCCCGTTTGGAGATGTCGGTATTCAGTCCCGTATCCTTTTGCGGATGCTTCACAGCATAGACGAGTCGCGCTTTAAACCATGCTCCAAGCCTTATCATGATGATAGCGGCAATTAGTGCTGCAATAGCAAAATAGGCAATCGCATGTTGACCAAAAGGCAGGATGATGATGGCGGCTAAGAGTGGCCCCATGGCAGAACCGCCGTTTCCTCCTACCTGAAAGATGGCTTGTGCCAAACTTTTCTTGCCGCCTGAAGCCATCTGTGCCACGCGTGATGCAGTAGGGTGGAATATGGATGAACCAAAGCCTACCACGCTTACTGCCAGAAGGATTAAAAGATAGTTTTCAGCAAATGCCAGCAACAGCAACCCTGTTAATGTGAAGCACATGCCAATCGACAGGGCGTAGGGGCGTGGGTGCTTGTCGGCATAATAGCCAGTAAAAGGTTGTAGGATGGACGAAGTCATTTGGAATACCAAGGTGATGATGCCTATCTGTGCGAAGGAGAAGTCAAATTTGTCTTTGATGATAGGATAGATGGACGGGATGATTGACTGGATCATATCGTTGAGAAAGTGGGAAATGCCACATATCATCAGCATGGAATAGACTGTTCTTTCCGTCATGGTAGGTTTTCCTTTGATGATGCTACCTATTGATTTCATGTGCTATCAGTCGTTTATTGCGTTCAGCAATTGTTTGAGTTGTTCGAAATTGTCTGCCACTTCAATCATATTGTGCCAGTTTCCGCGAATCATTCCTTTTTGGTCGAGATCATCCATGAGTGCGATGAGTGCGTTCCAAAATCCTTTCATATTATAAAGGATGACTTTCTTAGCATGGTATCCGATACATTTTGAAGCTGCTACACAGAAGATTTCGTCAAGCGAGCCAACACCTCCAGGAAGAGCAACCACCACGTCACATTGGTCAATCATCAGACTCTTGCGGTCGGCAAGGTTATCTGTGGGGATATGTACATCGATATAGTCGGATGTTCGTCCACCTTTTTCTACAAGTGATGGTACAACGCCGATGACCCGTCCACCTCCATCGTGTACGGCTTTAGCGATGCAGTTCATCAGTCCTTGGTTGGTGCCTCCAAAGATGAGGTCGTGATGGTTGGCTACCATCCATTTTCCCAACTCTTCTGTCATACTGAAGAAATCGGGGTCTATATGCTCGTTGGCAGAGCAGAATACTGTAATTTTCATAGTTATTTTAAATGTTTATAAACCTCTCATCGACAACGATATGCGTTGGCGTTTTATATCAACCTCAGTCACTCTTACTGTTACATGTTGGTGTAATTTCACCACATCATTCGGGTCTTTCACAAATCTGTCTGCCAGTTGTGAGATGTGTACCAGTCCGTCATGATGAACACCAATATCTACAAATGCTCCGAAATTGGTGATATTGGTCACTATTCCTGGCAAGAGCATTCCCACTTGCAGGTCATTAATCTCATGTACGCGTGAGTCAAATTCGAATACTTCTACGGCTGCACGTGGGTCGCGACCAGGCCGTTGAAGTTCTGCCATGATGTCGGTAAGGGTGGGCATACCGGTCGTGTCGGAAACGTAGTTCTTGAGGTCAACTGATTTTTGTAGTTCTTTGTTGTCAATAAGTTGTTCCACAGTACATCCCTTGTCCTTTGCCATTGCTTTCACAATATCGTAGCTTTCGGGATGAACGGCGCTATTGTCGAGTGGGTTTTTAGCTCCAGGGATGCGTAGGAAACCAGCACATTGCACGAAGGCTACAGGACCGAGGCGTGGAACTTTCTTGAGTTCTGCACGCGATTTGAAGGCCCCGTTCTTTTCACGATATTCCACGATATTTTTGGCGGTTGTGGCATTGAGACCGCTGACATACATTAAGAGGTGACGACTTGCCGTGTTGAGGTTTACTCCAACGGTATTAACGCATGATTCCACCACCATATCAAGACTCTTTTTCAGTTCTCCTTGATCCACATCGTGCTGATATTGTCCCACGCCAATACTTTTGGGGTCAATCTTCACAAGTTCGGCAAGCGGATCCATCAGTCGTCGGCCTATCGATACGGCTCCGCGCACGGTAACGTCCTCGTTGGGGAATTCCTCGCGTGCCGCTTCTGATGCCGAATAGACCGATGCTCCATCTTCACTCACTACAAAGATATTGGTATCTGTATCAAGTCCAATCTCTTTCAAGAATGTGGAAGTCTCACGACTTGCAGTACCGTTGCCCACGGCAATAGCCTCTATCTTGTATTTCTTCACCATGTCAAGTACTTGACGAGCAGCCCCTTGACGGTCGTTTTTAGGAGCATGGGGATAGATGGCTTCAAAGTGGAGTAATGTGCCTTGGGCATCGAGGCAGACAACTTTGCATCCGGTACGGAATCCGGGATCTACGCCCATCACGCGTTTTTGTCCTAATGGTGCAGCCAAGAGAAGTTGACGCAGATTTTCGGCAAAAACTTTGATAGCTTCGTTGTCGGCAGCTTGTTTGCTTGATAGGGCATATTCTGTCTCTATTGATGGTTTTAGCAGGCGTTTGAAGGCATCGTCAGCCGCTTCGCCGACCAAATGACTGCAATAGCCTCGTCCTTGTACATATATTCTGCGGATTCTGTTCTTACATTCATCGTCATCGGCGGAAATACTGATACGCAGAAATCCCTCCTTCTCTCCGCGACGCATGGCGAGAAGTCGGTGTGAGGAACAACGCTTCAGAGGTTCAGAGAAATCGAAGTAGTCGCTGTATTTCTGTGCACCTTCGTCTTCTGCTTTGGTCTTCACAACCTTCGATGTGATGACTGCGTTATGGCGAAATACGTTGCGTATCTCTTTGCGCACCTTCTCGTTTTCGTTTATCGTTTCGGCAATAATAAATTTGGCGCCTTCTAATGCCTCGTCGGCAGACTGCACATCACCCTTGACGTATTTCTGTGCTGTCATCTGCGGGTTAGGATCCCGTTGTAGCATGATGGTATTGGCGAGCGGTTCTAATCCTTGTGCACGTGCGATGTCAGCTTTTGTGCGACGTTTAGGCTTGTAGGGCAGATAAATGTCCTCCAGTTCCGATATGTTCCAACAATCCTCAATACGTTTTCGTAGCGCATCAGTCATTTTTCCTTGCTCCTCTATTGTCGTCACGATAGTTTCTTTGCGTTTAGCCACATCTTGTAGTTTTTCGCGCATGAGTGCAATATCTGCCACCTGCACTTCATCCATGTTGCCAGTACGTTCCTTTCTGTATCGGCTGATGAAAGGAACGGTACAGTTTTCTTCAAGCAGTTGTATAGTATTGTCCACGCCTCGCTCAGGCAAAGCAAGGGCGTTGGCTATGATTTTTGTAAATACGTTCATATCTTATGTCGGGTATTTTCTGGCATTTTGTCGTTTTTGTCTTTGTCAAAATACAAAGGTACGATTAAGCGAGCGAAAAACCAAATTATATTTGAGTTTTTCCGAGCGTGAGTACCTTCGCATCCGTGATGCAGAGGTACGATTAAGCGAGCGAAAAACCAAATTATATTTGAGTTTTTCCGAGCGTGAGTACCTTCGCATCCGTGATGCAGAGGTACGATTAAGCGAGCGAAATACGAAGAAAAGCAGATTTTTTGATCATCCAGGAAATGAAGTGATATTGTCTGTTGTATAAGTTCGTTGTGGCGTGTATTATGATGATTGATAGCAGAAATCTCACGCTTTCGTTAAGCCAAATAAATAGAACCACAATTTTTAGGTATTGCACTATAAGCGCAAAACCTCTAACTTTGCAACCGCAAACAAGAAACGTTTCTTGCGGGTGTGTCTGTCTCATGAAGATTGATCCCCGCAGCATCAATCAAGATTCAACAACAAGCAATAGTAAATCAGAAAAGATGAAACCGACAATTGTTATTTATGGTTCTTCCACAGGTACATGCCAGGGAATTGCCGAAACCATAGCCGCCAAGCTCGGCGTGGGTGCATTAGATGTTGCCAATATCAGTTCAGATATCGTAGTAGCCAACGATAACCTCATTCTCGGTACTTCCACATGGGGAGTGGGCGAAATGCAGGATGACTGGTATTCTGGTGTAGAAACGCTCAAGAGCGCCGACTTAACCGGAAAAACCGTTGCCCTGTTTGGTTGTGGAGACAGCGATTCTTATTCCGATACGTTCTGTAGCGGTATGAAAGAAATTGCCGACGTAGTGAAAGCTGCAGGTGCAACGTTGCTCGAAGGAGTTCCAACCGATGATTATTCTTTCTCCGATAGCGAAGCGGTAGAGAATGGAAAGTTCTTAGGACTTGCCCTTGACGATATTAACGAAAGCGACAAAACAGAAACTCGCATCGATACATGGCTCGAAGCCATTAAACCATTTTTATAGTCAATAACAATCTCCAAATCCTATAAGCGATTTGGCCAAAACTCCAGTCACAATGCAGTCAGTCACCATGCCAATAGATCTGAAGGTTCTGATGAACCATATTTATGAGTATAAAAAAGGTGTGCGCCGTATGGTGTTGTTCACCTTCAACAAAAAGTATGAAACTTTTGCCGTGTCGAAGCTGAAGCGCGAGGATATTGATTATATCATCCAGCCCATCGGCAACGACCGCCTCAATCTCTTCTTTGGCAAACGTGAATGTCTGGATGCTATCCGTATGATGGTCACAAAACCGTTGTGTCATCTTTCTCCAGAAGAGGATTTTATCTTAGGAGCCATGTTAGGCTACGACATCTGTGCACAGTGTGAACGCTATTGCGAACGCAAGAAACGGGTGAGCTGACATGCGCTACTTACCATAGCTTTCTGACCGATTCTGGTTCAAGATAGTCCCATCTGTCGATTCTATAAATGGAATATTACAGATGGGACGTCTTGGCTTGATCTTTCTCGTCATGTTATAGAAATTGCAAGTACAGGGAAAGAAATACACGTAAATAGTTGGCTGTCTCAAAATAATCCCATAATTTTGCGCTTTCATTCGACAAGCGTAATAGAACAGCATTATGGCATTATCCAATATAGAGAAACATTATAACAAACATCCCGAAGACCTGCGCTTACTGCGCAGACACGGTATTGTTGAGTTTGAAACCACCATGTACCATCTGCGCAGATTTCTGAAACCCGGTTATCGTTTGCTTGATATTGGTGCAGGTACAGGGCGCTACACCTCGGCACTCATGGCAGAAGGCTATGAGGTGAAAGCTGTGGAATTGGTGCGTCGCAATATTGATGTGTTTTTGAAACGGGAACCAACAGCCGATGTTGTGCAGGGCGATGCACGCCACATGCCGTTTGTGCCTACAGCATCGGCAGATGTCACGCTTCTGCTTGGTCCGCTCTATCATCTTATTGGTGATGATGAGAAATTGAAAGCATTAAAAGAAGCCAAGCGCGTGACCAAGCCAGGAGGTCTGATCTTTGTTGCCTATCTGATGAACGAATATAGCATTCTGTCGTATTGTTTTGACGAAGACAGAATAGGAGGCTTATTGGATAGAGGAGTAGTGGATCAGAATTTCCACATTCAAGCACAGGCAGACGAACTGTATGACTATGTGCGTTTGGAGGATATTAATCGATTGGACGAAAATGCAGGATTGGAACGAGTGACGATATTCTCGCCTGATGGTGCCTCTGATTATATGCGTACACGACTCAATCGTATGAGTGATGAGACCTTTGCCCATTTCATAGCCTATCAGAAGAGTATTTCCGAGCGTGCAGATCTCATCGGTGCAGGCAGTCATGTGGTAGATGTGGTGCGCGCTTGACATCAAACAGCTCATCTTCCTGAACAGAACACTCAGGTTCCTCCTAAATCCTAACACCCGATTCGAGAAAAAATCCCCATCCATCATGATCAATAAGCGGTCATGTGGATGGGGAAAATCGCATAGAATATAGGGTGTTTAAGCCTCGGCTTTGTCTTTAGGCAATACGAGATTGAGGATGACTGCCAATAGGAACACCACTGCCACACAGTTGTTGGCGAATACGGTGCGGACAATCTCAGGGAAGATGTTGAACATCTCTGTGGCTTGGGTGAAGCCAAGTCCGACGCTTAGCGACAGACTGACAATGACCATGTTGCGATGAGATGAACCGCAACGGCCCATCATGCCGAAGCCAGCATAGAGGATGCTGCCAAACATCATCAGCGTGCAACCGCCCAAAACACATTGTGGAATCGTGGTTAGTGCATAACCTATCATGGGGAATATTCCACCCAGAATCATGATGAGGGCACCCGTGGCGATGGTAAAACGGTTGACAATGCCCGACATGGCAACCAATCCTACATTCTGTGAGAAAGAGGTGATAGGGGTACAGCCAAACAGCCCCGATACCGAACTGACGAAACCGTCGCAACTGACAGCGGCTCCCATCTCACGCTCGTTGGGGTCGCGTTTCAAAGCACTATTGCAGAGCGCACTCGTGTCACCAATAGTCTCGGTAGCAGATACCAGATAGACGGCAACGATAGACAGAATGGCTCCGATATTGAAGGTTGGGGTGAAAGGCAACAGATGGGGCAATGACAGGATTGGACGACTACCGATGCCACTGAAATCGACCATGCCCATGCACAAGGCAAGGATGTAACCTGCCACAAGACCTACCAAAACAGATAGTGAACGAAGAAAACCTTTTGCAAACACCTGACAGAGCAGACATGTAAGTAGGGTGATGCTGCCCACAATCCAGTTGTTGATACTGCCAAAGTCGGCAGCTCCTTGTCCTCCGGCAAACGAGTTGGCACCAATGGGAAGCAACGAGAATCCAATAGCAGTTACTACCGTTGCTGCCACCACAGGTGGAATCAGTTTAATCCAGTAGCGTGCAAACAGGCCGAGTGTGCCTTCTACCAATCCACCGATAATTACGGCCCCCATCAGTGTACCCATGCCTTGTGTGGCAGCGATGCTGATGGCCAGCGACAAGAAGGTGAATGAAATACCCATGACGACAGGCAACCGTGAACCGATGCGCCATATCGGATAGAGCTGTACCAGCGTGCCGATACCGGCAATAATCATACAGTTTTGAATGAGCATACTGCTGGTGACACTATCGATACCGATAGCACCTGCCAGAATCATGATAGGGGTGATGTTGCTGACAAACATGGCCAGTACATGTTGCAGACCGAAGGGTACGGCCTTGCCGACGGGAACACGTCCGTCGAGTTGATAGAGATTACTGATGTCTTGTCCCATATAAAAATGTAATGGATGAGAATTAAAAAATCCTTGCAAAGGTAATTGTTTTTTCGGGAATATCCAAAGAAATACCATTCAAAACCTATTCAAATCCATTTCTCATTCCATGCAAGGAGCTGATAGACTTTGATGCCAGCTGAGGACGATGCCTATGACATGTTTTTTGGACTATCTTCTTGTATCTCTTGCAAAATTAGTGTATCTCTGCATCCAGAGATGCTAAGGTACTCACGCTCGGAAGTACAAAAGAAAAAGTGATTTTTCTTTTGTACTTCGCTCGCTTAATCGTATCTTTGTAGCCAGATATGAAATATATTGCAATAGCAACGCTTCTTGCCGTCACATTCAATGCCCATGCCCAACAGCGCGAACCTCTTGCCGACAGTCTTGACTATCGGATGGAACGCCAGAATTCGGCATCGGCGGGTGATCATTTGCCATTATGGCTTCATGCCAATAAGTATGGACTCAGTTCGCTCAAAACTACTAATGGCTTTTGGCGTGCAACCATAGAGCGTCCACTCTCACGTGATGATAGTCGGCGCTGGGGTATTGGTTATGGCCTTGACATGGCTTTAACGGGCAGATACACCAGCCGTTTTGTTGTTCAACAAGCCTATGCTGAGGTGCGCTGGCTCAAGGGTGTGATCACCGTGGGTAGTAAAGAACAACCCATGCAGTTGAAAGATCAGGAACTCAGCAGTGGTTCACAAACTCTGGGTATCAATGCCCGCCCTGTTCCACAAGTGCGACTTTCCTTGCCCGACTATTGGACCATTCCCGGCACACACCATTGGCTTGCCATAAAAGGACATATTGCCTATGGCAAGACAACCGATGACCATTGGCAGACTGAGTTTACCCAAAGGCAATATAAATACACGCAAAGCACTCTTTATCACAGCAAGGCAGGCTATCTGCGTATTGGAAATGCCAACAAAATCATCGTGTCGCTTGAACTCGGACTGGAGATGGCGGCACAGTTTGGCGGCATCTCATATCTGCGGCAAAGTGATGGCTCGATGAAGGCCTATCACAATCAAGGCGGACTGAAAGGAATGATAAAGGCATTGGTGCCAGGAGGCGGCGATGTGTTGGAAACGGAAAACCGCAATGCTGCAGGCAATACCTTAGGCAGTTGGCTGGCACGTTTCAATTTCGATGCTGACGAATGGGGATTCAGTCTTTATGCCGACCATTTCTTTGAAGACCAGTCGGCGCTGACCCATCTCAGTCCTGATGGATATGGCGAGGGAGGCCAATGGAACACGCAGGTGAAACGGCGCTACAATCTCTATGCCTTCAAAGATATGTTGTGGGGCTTTGAACTTCGTATTCCCGACCAACGATGGATGAATAAGATGGTGCTTGAATACCTCTATACCAAGTATCAGAGTGGTGCCATGTATCATGACCACGACCAAACACTGTCAGACCAAATTGCAGGTCTCGACAACTATTACAACCATTACCTCTATACCGGATGGCAACACTGGGGTGAGGTGATGGGCAATCCGCTTTATACTTCACCTATTTATAATAGCGACCATCGTATTGCTGTGGAGAACAACCGTACTGTAGCCTGTCATCTTGGTATTGCCGGCGATCCTTCTTCCCGCTTACATTATCGCTTACTGGCTACGTGGCAGAAAGGTTTTGGCACCTATTGGGCACCGTTTCCCGATCCACGGCATAACGTCAGTCTATTGGCTGAAGCCTCTTACCGCTTGCGCGATGGTAAGGAACGATGGACTCGGGGATGGACGCTCAGAGGAGCTCTTGCCATGGACAGCGGAACGTTGCTGGGCGACAACTATGGTGTGCAACTCACTTTGATTAAGAACGGAATACTGAAATGGAGAAAGAGATAATGAAACGGCTGATATTTGTATTGACAATATGTATGGCTTTGGTGGCTTGCGACATCGAGACATCAGGCAATGGCGACCTCGATGGCTTCTGGCAACTGCGCCAAGTAGATACTCTTGCCACAGAAGGCACAACAGACATGCGTCAATCGATGATTTATTGGGCTGTGCAAAACCGCTTGATAGAAGTGCGCTTGTTGGAGAATGAGGAGAGCAACGGTACGGGATATCTGTTTCATTTCGACCGGACAGACGACCAATTGAACCTCTCTGTTCCTTATCTGCATCTGCGCGACGAACCCGATGAGGAGGTGACCGACCTTGAGGTGATGCGTCCTTTCGGATTTGATGCCTTGCAACAGTCGTTTGCCATCAAATGCCTTGATAATGATAAAATGATTCTTGAAACGCAATATTTACGCCTACATTTCCGTAAATATTGATGCCCTGTTGTTTATCGTTTTTGTGACAATCTTATAGAAAGTAATGGATAATATTTTCAAATCTTGCCACCACGAACGGTGTCTCAGATAGTTGAGATCCATCTCCAGGCGGCGAAGCATCTTTTCCAGGGTATCAGTATAGCCATTGTAAATGGTGGCATAGGAGGTGATTCCTGGACGTATTTGATATAGAAATTGATAGCGTGAATCTCTTTCCATAATCTGATCAATATAGTAGGGACGTTCAGGACGTGGACCGACAAACGACATTTCTCCTTTCAACACATTCCAGAACTGTGGCAGTTCGTCGAGGTGGTAGCGTCTCATCCATCGTCCGGCTTGAGTCAGTCTGATATCGGTGGCATTGTTGCAGAGCTGAGGACCGCTGTTCTCGGCATTGGTCACCATGGTGCGGAATTTATAGATGTAGAATGGGCGTCCGAAGCGTCCGATGCGTTCCTGCCGATAGATGATAGGTCCGTCTTTCCCACGCCGTACTGCCAGATAGCAGGCGAGAAACAAAGGGGAGAAGATGATGATGCACATTCCTGCCATGATGAAGTCGAACCATCGCTTCACTTCTCGTTCAAAAGCATTCATGCCATCGTATATATAGTTGTCTATTTGTTTTGTTTGGGTATTATTCATATGTTATTTTTAACGTAGCAATCTTGGTTTTATTATCTACGTAGTAGGAAAATATAGATGTTTTGTCGCAATTTGTTGGGCAACAGTCTTACAACACACCGCATCAGCATGTTTGTTGTCATCTCTATGGTGCTGATATACTTGAACTGATGAAAGGATCGCAATAGGTTGATTTCCGACTTGGTGTATCGCCAGCCGCCCCGTCTGCCGAAGAAGTCTGTAGAGGTGCGGAAGTGTATGAGCGGCTGTTGCAGGTTGTGAAATCGTGCCCCGTCCATGATGAGTCTTACCCATAGGTCGTAGTCTTCAAACAGATAGATGTCATGGTATCCACCTACACGCATCACCGCTTCGCGGCGGAACATCACCGTAGGATGGTTCATCGGGTTGCGGCGTTTGCCAAACCTCACAATGTCGGCATGGTGCTCGGGCAACCGCCGTATAGAGATGGTCTCTGAGGGAGTGGCGCAAAACTCGTCGGTCCATCCTCCCAACACGTCACAGTCAGGGTGTTCTGTCATGTAGTTGTATTGCAGTTCCAGTCGGTTGGGGTAGCAGATGTCATCGGTATCCATGCGCATCACAAGGTCGTTGTGGCAGTGGCGAAGACCTTCGTTGAGTGCCAGTCCAAGTCCACGGTTTTCCTTGAGTGGCACAAACTGCAGTTCGGGATAATTGTTTCGGTAGCAGTCAATCATCGTGTCCAGCGCTTCTGTCAGCGGGCCATCGCCCACGAGTATTATCTCGCTGGCACGGAAAGTCTGACTGAACACGCTGTCTAAACATTGACGTAGGTATTCTGGCTTTTCCCGATGATAGACGGAGAGCAATATGCTGCAGTTTATTTGTTGCATGGCTTGCTTGTTTTAATACATCTGTTCATGCGTCGTTATATGGTTATCCAATGGCTGGGCACAGGAGTGACCGCAGCCTGTCGTCGCCACCAGAGCTTTGGCCCGATGTTGATGGCACCGGTCTGTGTTGCCAACCATGCGCCCCACCATGAGAACGATGAATTGGCGATGATATGATGTCGGCAGAGGGTCATCAGATGCATGTCCTGTATGCCCTGTTTGCCGTTGTTCCAGTCGGCAAAGATGGCTTCTACATCGTTGAGCAATGGTTGCAGATGGGTTTTACACCATACAATATCATCGGAGAAGATGCAGAACAACTGTGCCTGAGCGTGTTGTCGGATGTAGTGGATGGCTTGGGTGTAATAGTCGGTGGCGGTGAGATCATAAAATAGCTTATCGCCGATATAGTCGGTGCGCCGCACATGGATGCTGACAGCCTCTTCCTTTTCCAACCGTTGTGCCAATGCGGTGTTGGCTTCATCGGCGAAGTCGGGAAAGTGGAATCGTTCCATGAGTATGTCACGGCAGTCGCTGAAATATTCCTCATGTTGCCAGTAACCATCGTAATAGGTGTTGCCTTGTCGGCTAATAGCCTCATGGTCGATGGCAAAGTTGTGTGGCTCTACACACATGGTTCTTCGCTTGGGCAACAACCTGCTACCAAACCGCCATGATTGAAAGTTGGGGTAGGGGTAAGCCACGTGGGCTATCATTCCGCATGTTGCCTGTTTGATGTCGATGCCAAACACCTCGTTGAGTTGGTATTTTCGCCTATAGCCATTAAACCCATGCAGGTCTGCCATCACCATTTCATCGGGATGGTGTCGTTGCAAGGCGGTATAGAGGGCATATTGAAACATTTGATTTCCAAGTCCTCCAAGTATCTTGACAATCTTTATCGGTTGTGCCATTATTATGCAAAGGTAATGATAAATCAGCAGAAATGCAAACGATGTTGCGAAATATCTTGGCGCAACTATCTGCCAAATTGTTGCTTGACGGTCATAATCGTCTTCCCGATGGCCAGCATGAGTCGTAGAGAAATGCCCTTGTGCATGGTACCGATGATTTTGGCATCATGCTGCCACGCTTGATAGATATGGATGCTACGGCTAATCTGCCCTTCGTGGTCGTGGGCTGACTCCACGATGAGTGTTGGATAATAGACGATGGCTGACGCGCGAAGCATACGGTAGTACCATTCCACATCGACCAGCCATTGCAACGGCTCATGAAACGCCTGTCGCTTGTCGCATCGAAATGCTACGCAGGCACATGGCCCGATGGCGTTGAGGCCAAATAGCGTGGTGGGGTGGTGCAGCATCCATCGTTTCAATCGTGAAGGAAAGTGTCGCTTCTTTTGTTTCTCTCCTATCATGACGTGCACTTCCGATACGGCAATATCGGCATTGGTCTGTCGCATGACGTGCAGTAACTGGGCGAGATAGTTGTTGCCCACCAAGGCTTCGTCGTGGTGGAGTACAATGCCATATGTGCCCGTAACCTTGCCGAGTCCTTCGTTCCAATTGCCCACTGCCCCCAACTGAGGTCGGTTGTGGTGGTAATTGATTCGATCATCGTGGAGTCCCATGACATACTGTTCGATGCGATTGTCGGTAGAATCGTCGCAGACTATGATTTCCATACTTACCCCTTCTTGGCTGCGCACACTGTCTATAGCACGTTGTGCTAATGCCAGATGGTTGTAGGTTGGGATGATGATAGAGAAGTTGGGAGTCATGATTACGGATGTGATAAGGTTTGATGTTTCTGATTGATGAGATACATGCAGATCAACAATACAGAGAGCGATAATACATTGTCGATACTGCCACCCCAGAAGAGATCGAGTGCCAGTCCGAGAAACAGTCCTAGTTCGGGCGCATAGTGTTTATAGCTACTGTAATGTGAGAAGGTGCGGAATAGTGAAGCGATGAACAAGAACATCAATGGGAGTCCGAAACACAATCCGAAGAGCAGAATGGTCGATTCTGTCACATCGGCTGTTGCCAGCGTTCTGACGCTGAAGCGCGTGTGGTCTGTCACTTGTTGAAACAGAAAACCATTGCCAACCAACGGGCTGTCGTTGAGTCGGTCGATGGTGTGTCCCCATAGTTTATAACGGAAATAATTACTCTCACTGCTCATCATTGTCCATCGGGTCAGTACAACCACCATACCTATCGTGGCACATATTCCCGACAGCAGATAGCTTCGATGGCGATAGAGGTGGAAGGTGATGAGCACCAAGACTAACGCCAACGAGATGAAGTAGCGGAGTGACCCTGCCAATAGCAGATTGACCACCATCAGAAAGGCTATAGAATAGCGCAACCTTTTCCGAAGTCCCATCTCGTTGATGAGGAAACATAGTGCCAAAAACGAAATACTACCCGAATAGAGCGAATTACCCTTGATGCCTTGAAAGCGCGGAATCAGTTCTCCGGGACGGATGGTCAGATACACCCATGGCAACTTCACTCCTGCCACCTGCAGTATATTCGCCATGAGATCGGCTGCAAAGATGGCATAAACGGTATATTTCACAGCGGTCAGCAAACGGCTTTTGTCTTTTACTCCCATCAGCATGACGGTGAGGAAATAAAACTGAATCCATCGCGCCAATGGTGCTGTTTCGGTGGGGCGCGCCATCATCATGAAGAGCCCGACAATGAGCGAGGCTGCCGTGAAGCCTGCAAACAAGGGTACACTCTTCACACATGTTGCAAAGGTGTGCTGGGAAAACAACAGCAGTAGCGCCCCTGCTAACAGCGGAACGAAGGCGTAGCCGGCAAACTGGAGCAATACCAGTGCGATGGCAAATAGTGTTATGCCGAGTTCTTCGCGTGTCTTCATAACGGTTGACTGTTGGGAGTGAAACAGATATAAACGCCCATCACGATGGTTTTTAGCAGATACGCCAATAATACTGCCATCGCCAATGCCGACGATCCCCAATGCAGGGGTAACAGCCATAGGGCCAACAGACATGTGGCAACAGCCCATACGACATTGAACAGGAATCCTGTCCACATCTTGCCGATGCTATAAATTGCCATCTCTATCACGTTTGACACACAGGCAAACACCACCGATACGGCGAGCAGTGACAGTGTGACATGGTTGGTGTAGTCTGTGCCATAGAGAGGCATGATGACAGGGACTGCCACAATGATCAGTAATGCCAACAGCGAGGCAATACCTGCGATGAGTTGGATGTGCAGGCGGAGCGTGTGGCTGAAGGTCTGACTCTCTGTCATGCTCGATAGGATGGGGAGGGCTATCTGACTGATAGCACCTGGAACAAACATGATGATGATTTTCCATTGGTCGGCAGCTTCAAATACTGCCAGTTCTGCGTAGCCGTCGTGCCTCACGAGCATGGCGCGGATAGTCCAGAATACGGGAGTGACCATCAGCGCCGATAGTGCTGCTGGCAGACTGTAGGTCAACAGCAGTTGCCAGTCTTTCTTGCGGATAGCCACACCGTGGGTGGCGATGCCTGCGTGTTGCAGGGTGCGCCTCACGGCAAAATGGTAGGCTATATAGAGCACCGCCACACCGAGTCCGAATCCCACAACAGCACCTTCCAATCCATAGATCCAGGCACCGGTGATCATCAATGTCGCTTCTGCCATGCTGCCCACAAGGGTGCATAGCGCTATGCTGCGAAAGTCTTCCATTCCTGCAAGAATACCGTTGAGCGACCCGTTAAGGGTTGATCCCAATAGCATCAGTCCGCCCAGCATCAATGCTGTTTGCAACTGTGGCGAGTGGAGAATATTGTTTGCCAATAGTCCCGAACAACCTATCATGACCACCATGATTCCCATTCCAAACCATAGGGCGAAGCGGTTGGACATGGCGCAGATGGAAGCTGCCTGTGCGCTGTCAGTATGGCGGTGTTGGGCTATGAAGCGTGTTGCTGTCACTCCGATGCCTGCTGCACCAAACACAATGAACATGCCGATGGTGGAACGCACCATGCCGAGCTCGCCAAACTGGGTTTTGCCCAACAGTCGGGCACAGCCGATGCCTGCCAGCAATACCAGCAGTTTGCCCACAGCCGTCCCGGTAAAGGTCCATAGCGCGCCATTTGCCATGCGTCGTTTGATGTCAGACTTCAATCGTGTGCGGTTCATGCTGTTTTTTCTTCCTCTGTTTCTTCCGTGTCGTTGAGTTGTCGAATATAGAGTACTATCATGGGCAACAGCAGCGCCAAGAGCCATGCTGCTCCAAAGGTCCATAGCTTACGGGGGAAGATGGGGCGCAACTTTCCCATTGGCGGTGTTACCACGCGTATGTTTTTATTGTTGAATGCTCTGTCGATGCCGTTTTCTTCACGCTTCTGCAACAGATAGACGTATAGCGATTCAATCACCTTCTGTTGGCGTTTGGTGGGAAGCATCTTGCTCTTTTTAGTGGGCAGTTCTGCCGCCTTCCCCGTCAGTTCCTGTTCTTTGGCTACCACCCCTTTGAGTTGAATCTCTATTTGCGACAGGGCATGGCTGATTGAAACGGCAATGGCATTGTGCATGGGCGCAATCTGCGCATCGAGATCGCGCACCAAGGGATTGCGCTCACTGCTGTTTGCTGCCAGATTCTGCCGTTTCAGCACTAGCGTGTTGTAATTTGCAATCTGTTTGGCAATATTGTCGTTGTCGGGTAGAATGTTGCCTGGCAATACCTGATGGTTGTCTCCTTCCTTGCTCATCAACTGTTGCATGTGTTTCAACACATACCGTTGGTTGCTCAGTTTGAGCATCATCTCATTGATATCGGCAGCAGATATTGCCATTACGTTAGGTGTGGCAGCCCCTATTTCCAACAGGTTGTCGTGCTCGTAGTCGGCGAGTTTGCCATCCAGTTGGCTGAGTGCCTCTTCTATCTCTGTGATGCGCTGATTGATGAAGTTGGTTGAGGCCTGTCGCTCTTCGTCCTTGTCGGCTTGCCACGCTTGAAGATACACCCTTGTCAGCTCGTTGAGTATCAGTTCTGCACGACTGCTGAAAGCGTCATCGTAACTGAGTTGCACTATCGACGTGTTGTTGTTGAGCACATCGCCTTTGATTCGCTTCAAACAGCGTTCTGCCATCTCGTAGGGTGGCTGTTTGGTGATGGTGACGGTGAGTGTCTTTGCCTGGCGCATCAGCGTTTGGAAGGCTGGAGTTGATATTAAGGTGACGGGACCGAGGGGCGTGACACAAACGCTGTTGATGTGTCCGCTTACCTCACCCTCCAGCTGTTCTTTGTTTTTCTCGAAATCGGTCAATACCACAGTCCCGTCCTTGTGTAGCGTGGCGCGGAGCTGCAGTTTGTCTGCATCTGTTGCTGCACCAAATTGTGCCTTTATGGGCAGTGTCTCGCCGTAGCGTTCCTCGCGTGTAAACCAGTTGCCTGTGGTGTAGGTCATATCGAGATGGTTGTCTTTCACCACCTTCATCATCAAGGCAGGCGAGAGAAATACTTCCAATTCATTATCCACATTCGATGAGATGTTGAATCCCATATTGGCAAACATGTTCATGCCTGTCATGCTCGACAGCATACTGCCTGGCGATGTCTCATCTTTCACCATGATGTCGGTGGTGCGACGATATAGTGGTGTGACAACAAGCTGGAACAATACACCTATAAGGGTCATGGCAATGGTGCTCACGGCAAACCATCGCCAGTGGCTGATGCACATCTGGAGAAAACTCTTCTGGACTTTTTTCATAGTTGTTTTTGAGGATTATCGGGTAATGAGAACAGCGAGCGAAGCCAATATTGAGGCAATAGAAATCCATAGTGACATGGATCGTGCCTCGTTGCCGTTGGTGGTTGATTGTCGAATCTTGGTGGGGTTCGCCTTCACATATATCAGGTCGTTCTGGTGTACATAGTAGGCTTCCGACTCGTAGAGATCTTTGCCACGGGTGAGGTCTGCCATGAGGGTGGTGTGGCGCTCGCCATCGTTGCGCACCACTACGATGCTGTCTCTTCTGCCATATACGGTCAGGTCACCAGCCTTTCCCAGTGCTTCGAGCAGCGTCACCTCATCTTTGTCTATAGAGTATTCGCCAGCATCTTTTACCTCGCCCATCACGGTGTAGCTGAGGTTGCGGAAACCAACGGTAACAGTGGCGTGTTTCAGTAGTCCTTCTTCCTCCAATCGTGTTTTGATGTAGTTCTCAACCTCGCTGCGTCTCATGCCTGCCAGATGAATGGTGCCTAATTGTGGGAAATCTATGTTGCCGTTGGCATCGAGTCTGTAGCCCTCCACATACTGCGACCCTTGTGCATTTCCATTGCTCATAGTGGTAGTCATGCCCTTGTTGAATAGAGCATCCAGTTCCGCACTGTTACTCTTCACGAGGATAGAAATCTCGTCTTTTGGCTGCAGTCGGATATAGCCACTGGCAGGTGTTGTGGTCACACTGCCAGACTGCAAATCTTGCAGATAGTTGTAGTTTTTGGGCGTCACACAGGCGGTCATCACCATTGCCGTTGCCATGGTGCAGATCCATCCGCAAATCATTGTTTTCTGTTGTTTCATATTTATAATAACGACAAATCGCACAAATAATTGTCAAAAGTACAAAGAAAAGTTGAAAATATGAAGATAATGGGGGAGAATTGGAATCATAAACCACAAAACCACCCTGTTTTTGGTTTTTCAAAACTGTTATATTGTTATATTGTAACGCTTGAAATGCAGAAAAATGGTTTTTCAAAACTGTAACTGTAACGCTTATGGTGTGAACATTGACCTGTGCCTATGACGTCGCGGATAGTTTTGAGGATGACATTGATCTGTCTCCATGACATTGGATTTACGGAATCATATACATGCAAAAGCGGGCTGGAAGCCCAATGACTTTCATGATCCAGGGCAATGTCCTGAGAATCCTTTGGTATTTAGCTTTTCAAAAACTGTAATACTGTAACTGTAACGCTCCTTGTATTGTTGTTATGAAGAGTAGTGTTTGTTTGTATGTGTATTAAAAGTTTGCTGTATTTCGTTTCTTATTTCATGACATTATCTTATATGCGTCATACCTATTGTGGTGTTAAAATTCTGAAAATAAGTTCGCAATAGGGGAAATATAGGGGAAAATCTGCCTAAAAGCCATCATGAAATTAGCTCAGCAAAAACTGTAATACTGTAACTGTAACGCTGTAACGCAACATTTTTGCGTTTTACTGAAAAATGCCGTTTTCGGCTCTTTTCTTTACAGCACAGAATATCTTACCCATGATCTTACCACAGATTCAAGCCCAATAAACGAATAGTGCTCCACCTATCTGCCTTATATTCAGCAATATACAATAACCGCCAAGATTTATACTCCAAAATTAGGCTTTGTAACGCATTGATACACAGCGAAATGTAACAAGCCGTTGGAAAATTGGTCACGAGCCGTGGGACAAATGGGTGAACCTATTGTTTTTCTTCGTACCTTTGCACTGCGATTCAAGAGAGAATCACTTTCGCCTCAACATTCCGTCCGCACACAGACGTGGGCAACTTCTAAGTAAGTCACCAGTGAATCCGCATTAAATCCCAGAATTTGGCGGATAACGATGGGACAAAATGGGAGGAACATGGGAACTGAAAGGGAGAAACCTCACGATGTGGGAATGGGTGCGATATTGCTAATTTATTGATAACAACATACTGGTCGAGAAATGAAACGTTTTCGTTAAGCCAGATGAGCAGAATAAAGCTCGCTTTAATTCTGCCATGGCGAGAAAAGGTGCCATGAAATGGAACGTTTTCGTTAAGCTAAATGAGCAGAATAAAGCTCGCTTTAATTCTGCCATGGCGAGAAAACGAAGGATGAAATCCAAGAATGAAATCCAAGAATGAAATTCAGGGATGAAATCCAAGGATAAGATCCAAGAAAATGATATGGCAATTCGTAATGGGCTTCTCAAGAAGTTGTGTGGATCGGCAGAACTGTTGACTTTCAAAACCGTAAAACGAAGGTGTCGCGGTAAGCGAGAAGATGACGTAGGAACACACTCGCAATAGTGACAGTCAACAAAAACAGATCAGACGATACCATCGGTTCAAGCGTTACAATATAACAATATAACAGTTTCCAAAAACCATTTTCTGCATTTCAAGCGTTACAATATAACAGTTTCCAAAAACCGCACAACGGATTTGCAGATTTCTTTATTCCTCCAATTTTGCGTTTCAAGGCGTTACAGTTACAGTATTACAGTTTTGAAAAACCAAAAACAGGGCGCGTCTTATGGCTTTATCTGATCTGCCCGATTCCAACCACTACCCGATAGCAGAGGACTCATCCTGATGAGATTACTGTTTCTTGCGAAAATCCAACGACAGTCAGCGAATTGTCGGGAAACTGATGGGAGAACAGCAATACTGTTTCAGACCGTCCCTGCCATGTGCAACTTCTTGATGTTCAGTTGGTTGGATTTGCTGAGTCCTTGTTGCTCTTCCACTCCGTAGGCGATACACCATACAGTTCGCGGAAGGAATTGATGAAATAGGAGAGGTTTTTGAAACCTACACGGGCGGCGATCTCGTTGACGCGCAGCGTGGTCGTGGTGAGCAGCTTCTCGGCTTGTCTGAGCCGGACGTTGCGAATGAAGATGCTGGCTGACTGGTTGGTCTGGTCTTTCAGCTTGCGGTGCAGACTGGCACGGCTGATGCCTACCTCTCGGCATAGCACATCGACGGAGAAATCGCTCTCGCTGAGGTGGCTGTTGATGGATGCCATGACGCGCTGCATGAATATCTCGTTGGAATCTTCTGTCTCGACTGCCTCCAGCTTGTCGTCTTGCAACTGCTTGCCGTGATAGGTGTTGTAGAGTTGCTGGCGGAGGAGAATGAGGTTGCTGATGCTCTGTTGCAGGATCTTGATATTGAAGGGTTTGGTGATATAGGCGTCGGCGCCGATGCCAAGACCTTGCAACATGGATTCTTCGTCGGCACGGGCGGTGAGGAGGATGACGGGGATGTGGGCAAACTGGATATTCTTTTTCAGCTTGCGACAGAGGGCGATACCATCCATCTCCGGCATGGTGACATCGCTGATGATGGCATCGGGGGCATGGCGGAACACGAGGGCAAGGGCTTCTTTGCCGTTGCGGGCTTCACGGATGTGGTAGCTGGATGAGAGGGCACGGCAGAGGTAGTTTCTCACTTCATCATCGTCTTCCACGATAAGCAGATGGCGGGAGGTGTGCGACTTCTGCAGACTGGCTGGAGCGGTTTCCTGCGCCTCGTTGCTCCTGATCGGACCGATGGGTTCTTCCTCTGTGGCTTGCGCTGCGAGACGCTGCAGACGCTCGGCATTGCGGAGCATCAGCCGGTAGGTGGCTTGGCGGTCGGGGTCTGCATCGGTGTCGATGAGCTGGGTCAGCGGACTGATGATGAGCGACATCGGAGTGCGTATCTTGTGGGAGATGAGGGCGAGGGCTTTGACCTTCTCGCGACTCTTGATCCAGAAGAATACAAGGGCGAAGATGAAGAGGAGAAGGGCGGACAGCAGGAGACGCGTCAGCCAACTGTTCCACCACGGACGACGGATGTCTATCTCTACCTGTTTCACTTCCGACCGCTTACCGTTGTACTCCACGGCATAGCGGAGGATGTGGCTGCCTGCATCGAGATTGCTGAAGGTGACCAGGTGGCCGCCTTCGGGGATGGTGGCCCATGGCTCGTCGTCTAAGGAGTAGGTATAGGTGCACTCGGCAGGAGCATCGGTCTCTTCGGACGAGAGTTCGATGCTGAACGAGTTGTTTTCGTAGGCTATGCTGAAATGCTGCGACTGGTAGATATTGTCGGTCATGACGGGTTCGCCGCCGGTGAGGGTTCGGGTGTTTGCCGGCACATTGTTGATATACAGGGCTGTGAGGCGGGGGTGGAGCACGTACTGATGGCGGGCAATGGCGGAGGGCTGGAAATAGGTGATGCCGCCGTGACCGGCAAACCATAGTGTGCCGTCGGTATCTTTCAGCAGGGCTCCTTTCGAGAACTCGTTGCCTTGCAGTCCGTCGCTGACGGAATAGTTGGTGAAGATGTTGCCCAACTCGTCGAAGCACGACAGACCGGCATTGGAGGAGAACCAGATGAGGCCGCGCTCGTCTTCGCTGATGGCAAAGACGGAATTGGAGGGCATGCCGTCGGAGGTGGTGTAGGTCTTGGTGTGGTCGCCATCCACCACAAGGAGGCCGTCGGATGTGCCTACCCACAGTCTGCCGTGGCGGTCTTCATGGATGGCATAGACTATGCGCTGCTCGCACAGGTGGCGATGCGTGGTGATGTTGTATATGCCGTTGAAGGTGCCTGCCAGCACATGGCCGTTTGACAATACATAGAGGCAGTTGACGTATTTGTTGATGACGGGACTGCTCACCCATGAGAGCGATTTCTTCTGCATGTCATAGCAATAGACACCATAGCCCATGGTGCCGAGCCATATCCTGCGGTTGCGGTCTTCTCTAATGGCAAAGACGTTGGCTTGTTCGGGAAGTCCGGGCACGGGGGTGAACACACCGCCTGTGCCGCTATAGCAGGGGTAGCCGAACGACCCGATCCACGTCCGGCCGTCGGAGTCTTCTATCACGCTGTTGATGATTGGGGGGACGCCCTGAACAAGGTGTTGGGACGATGATCCGTACAGACGATAAAGACCATCGCCATCGGTGCCGACCCACAGACCACCGTCTTTGCCTCGGCATAGCGACAGGATGCAGTGAGAACCGATGATGTTCTTCTGTGTGGTGCGCGAACCAATGTAGCCAAACATGCTTCTGCGCTGGGAAACCATGACAACGCCCTTCTGATACAGTGCTATCCATAGGTTGCCCCTGTGGTCTTTCTCTATATGGCGCACCTTCTCCAAACTTTGAGAAAAGCCTGGTATGTCGAGGGGATAGTCGCTATAGGTGTGACGTTGCTCGTCGTAGAGCTTGAGCCCCTTACTGTCGGTGCCAAGCAGCAGGTGGTTGTTGTCGTATCTCATGAAGGTACGGACGTTGAGCTCGCGAGGCAGTGAGGCTATGATCCTGTTGGGAAAATAGGGCTTTTCCGTCTGGCGCACCTCCACCTTCTTATTGCCAGACGTCAAGATCTCACACGACATACCGCCTGCACCATAGAGGCGACCGTCGGGGGCAAGGTGCATCACGTTGATGCTTGCATTCATCGGCCTGCCATCGGGAAGTGTGGCTAGAGGGGAAAAATCGTCGCTGTCGTATCGGTAGATTTGCACGCCTTTATAGGTGCCGACAATGAGATTGCCGTTGGCATCGGCAATCAGCGAACTCACATAGTTGCTGGCCAGCGAATGGCAGTCGCCCTTGCGGTGCTTGTAGGTGGTGATCTTCACTCCGTCATATCGGTTTAATCCGTCCTCGGTGGCAATCCATATCAATCCGTATCGGTCTTCATGCAGGAAGGTCACAAGACTGCTCGTCAGGCCTTTCTCCGTGGAAAGAAAGGTGAAAGCCTGTCCACTGGCATGAACTGCAAGGAGCAGCAACAGACTGATGGTTGCTCCGATTCTGCCAAGGTAAGCAAACGAAAGATGTGATGCATGGACGTAATCCATGATATATTTTGGGTGATTCATGCCTATTCGTTTCAGGTTCGTACGGATTTTGATGGGCAAAGTTAGTGAAAAATGTATGAAAGGGCAAATATAATTCGGCTTTTTCCAACGGAAATGTTGCAAGTTATGTGGAAATGTTGTAAATTTGCAACCTCAAACAACAATATCACTCGGGGTTGACTGGATTTGACAGCGGGCTGAGATGGTATGTAAGCATGCGGAGTGACGACTGTAAACTCCATAATCCATTCGGTCAAAAATTTAATTGGCGAAAACAAATACGCTCTCGCTGCCTAATCGAAGTACAGTAGATTACTGGCTTAATTCCCTTACTAGGTGAGGGAACGAGACATCGCTCTTCTGGATGTTGTTCCGAATCAGGAAGGTATAGCGGTGCAGGATAATCGGAAATAGTCTGCGTGGAGCTCCGACAGGCAGATGAAATTCAGGAGATAAGGTCATGATTGGTGGTCCAGGTCTTGTCATGATTCGAAAAACAAAGGCTGGAATAAGCATGTAGAAAGCATATGGTTTCCCTGTTTGGACGAGGGTTCGACTCCCTCCAGCTCCAC
>SAMEA3663094__coassemble_131_pt1 | contig 26445 bp, 17 predicted proteins | sample SAMEA3663094__metabat2_high_PE_032 | metagenome-assembled genome bin SAMEA3663094 (sample SAMEA3663094) | pig gut metagenome | biome: pig gut; feature: pig-associated habitat; material: faeces | place: France | collected 2012 | reverse complement strand
AACGAAGGGTGAAAACCAACGTTTTCGTTAAGCCAAATGAGCAGAATAAAGCTCGTTTAAACTCTGCCATGGCGAGAAAATGAAGGATGATAAGAAAACAACTTGCAACTTTTTCAAATGATGTTTTGTGATTTTTTCAACAATAGCAGGGAAAGCGCAAACAGCCGTTAAGGGGAGCGGTCGAAGTGTTAAAATGCGCCAAAAAGCAATGCCATTTTGGCAGTTTAACAGATTTTGCGTCTATATTTGCACCCAGTTTCACGAAAACGGGAATTATAACATCAAAAAAACATAAAAAGAACATGAAAAAGATTGTGAAAAGCATTTTGCCAGCGGTCTATCTGATGGTGATCGCATTTTCTGCTGCATCGTGCAACAAGACCCAGGCAGCTCCTGCTGCTGCGCCGGGACAACCAGTGGATCTGACTTACGCTGCCGACAAGGCACTGCCCTCGGTGGTTTACATTAAATCGGTGATCAACTCTAAGGTGCAGACCGTGGAATATGCCGACCCCTTTGAGGATTTCTTCTCAGACCCCTTCGGCGGCTTCTTCGGCCGCGGGCAGAACGGTAACAACGGAAGCCGCAAGCGACAGGTGCAGACCCCGAGACAGGCTGCTGCGGGCAGCGGTGTGATCATCTCTGCCGACGGATATATCGTGACCAACAACCACGTGGTGGATGGCGCTGACGAACTGACCGTTACGCTCAACGAGAACAGTAAGGAGTATTCAGCCCGCATCGTCGGTGCCGACAAGACCACCGACCTGGCGCTCATCAAGATTGATGCTAAGAATCTGCCCGCCATCGCCATTGCCAATAGCGACAATGTGAAAGTGGGCGAATGGGTACTGGCTATAGGCAACCCCCTCGGACTGAACAACACAGTGACTGCGGGCATCATCTCTGCCAAGGCACGCCAGATGGGCGAAGGCGTATCGTCGATGATTCAGACCGACGCTGCCATCAACCAGGGTAACTCGGGCGGCGCGCTCGTCAATACACGCGGCGAACTGGTCGGCATCAACGCGATGATATACTCTCAGACCGGACAGAACATCGGTTATGGCTTTGCCATTCCTACCGCTATCATGAACAAGGTGGTCGCCGACATCAAACAGTATGGTACCGTGCAGCGTGCCATGATAGGCATCAAGGGCAGCGACGTCAGCACCTATGTGGATGTGGAGAAGGAAAAGGGCAACCAACTCGACCTCGGCACCATGGAAGGCATCTATGTGGCCGAAGTGGTGGAGGATGGTGCTGCCGCCTCGGCAGGACTGAAGAAGGGCGATGTCATCACGAGCATCGACGGCCAGAAGATCAAGAAGTTTGGCGAACTGCAGGGCATCATCGCCCAGAAGCGCCCCGGCGATAAACTGACTGTCACCTATCTGCGCAACAAGAAGAGCCATTCCGCTACGCTGACGCTGAAGAACGAACAGGGCACTACCAAGGTGGTGAAGAATGCCGACCTCGATGTACTGGGCGGTACGTTCCGTGCTGTCACCAGCAGCCAGAAGGAGCAATTGAACATCGGCTATGGTCTGCAGGTGGCTAAGATCAGCGGCGGCAGACTGAAAGAGGCTGGTGTGCCCCAGGGCTTCATTATCCAGCGCGTGAACGAACAGCCGATGAAGTCGGTGGAGGACCTGCAGAATGCGGTGAAGGAAACTTCAACCTCTAAGGATCCTGTACTCTTCATCCAGGGTGTGTTCCCCACTGGCAGGAAGGGATACTTCGCCGTTCCTCTGGTCAACGAGTAATACCAGTAAAACGATATGCCATCCATTACGGATGATGCACATACAGCGTGCCGCCTTGAAGCGATTCAGGGTGGCACGCTTTTTTTTCTCCATTGTTAATTTATTCAAGTTTCGCAACTGAGGGAATTGATTGAAGTTAAAGAACGTTTTCGTTAAGCCAAATGAGCAGAATAAAGCTCGCTTTAATTCTGTCATGGCGAGAAAAGGTGCCATAAAATGGAAGTTATCACTCCCTACGGTCGTTCAGGAAGTGAAGAGACTTGAATTAAAAAACATTAAAAGGCACTACAAATCGGTGCAAAAGCTTTGCTTATCATAACAAAATACTTACTTTTGCACACAATATCCTAATCGCGAGAAAATCATTATTAACAAAAACGTAAAATATGAAACCAAAAAATCTATTGGCAGCGGCAATGCTACTGTTGGGTGCAACACCAACGACGGCACAGCAAATGCCACCTATCCCCGTGGATAGCAAGGTGAAGATTGGTCATCTGGACAACGGACTGACCTACTACATCCGCAAAAACAATTTCCCTGAGCATGTGGCAAGCTTCTATATCGCACAGAAGGTCGGTTCTATCAACGAGAACGAGGACCAGCGCGGACTGGCACACCTCTTGGAGCATCTGGCATTCAACGGCACAGAACACTTCAAAGACAATACCCTACAGGAATATCTGCAGAGTATCGGCGTGGAATACGGTCGCAACCTCAATGCCTATACCAGTATTGACAAAACGGTGTATTTCTTCACCGATGTGCCCACCACCCGACCAACGGCTGTGGATTCGTGTATGCTGATACTGAAAGACTGGAGCAACGGCATCTCGCTGACGCAGAAAGCCATAGACGACGAACGCGATGTGGTGCACAATGAGTACCGCATGCGCATGGTGGGTCAGCAGCGCATGTTCGAGCGCAGTCTGCCTCGCCTCTACCAAAACGAGAAATACGGCTTCCGCATGCCTATCGGACTGATGAGCGTCATCGACGGATGCAACCCCGAAACCCTGCGCGACTACTATCGCAAATGGTATCGCCCAGACAACCAGGCCATCATCGTGGTGGGTGATGTGGACGTAGATCATATCGAAGCACAGATCAAGACGCTGTTTGCCGACATCAAGGTGCCTGCCGATGCCGCCAAAGTGATACCAGAGCAGGTAAGCCCCAACGATACCGCAATCTATGTGGTGGATAAGGACAAGGAACAGCAGTATGACCTCTTCCTCATCAACATGAAGCACAAAGCTATTCCCGATGAGATGAAGGTCAACATGGACTATCTCCTCATGAAATACATGGACAATGCACTCACCCTCATGCTGAACACCCGATTCAGCGAGAAAGCCCAGGAGCCCGACTGCCCCTATCTGCAGGCTGTGGGCGACAATGGCGATTACCTCATGTCGAGAACCTGCGGTGCCTTCACGCTGACAGGACTCGCCAAGGAAGGTCAAGTCAAGGAGGCGTATGCCGCTGTATTGCGTGAAGCCAAGCGTGCGCACGACTTCGGTTTCACTGCTACGGAATATCAGCGTGCCAGGGACGAGATCAAAAGTCAGATAGAGAAAAGCCTTGCCAATAAGGACAAAATGAAGAATGAGCAGTTTACCACACAGTATGTGGATCACTTCATTGCCAACGAACCTATCCCCTCGATAGAAGACGAGAGTGCTATCCTGCAACAGCTCATCCCCAATATCCCCGTGGAGGTGATCAATATGTATGCCAAGAAACTCATCTGCAACAGCGACACCAACTTCGTGACGCTGATGATGATGCAGGAGAAAGACGGTAAGGCATACCCCACCGAACAGCAGTTGGCTGACATTGTGAAAGGGGTGAGGGCTGAGAAACTCGAAGCCTACGTGGATCACGTGAAGAACGAACCCCTCATTGCCCAGCTGCCTAAGGCTGGCAAGATCAGGAAGACCGTAGAGAATAAGGTGTTGGGATATAAGGAACTGACACTGTCTAACGGTGCGAAGGTCATCATGAAGAAGACCGACTTCAAGGACAACGAGATTCTCTTCTCTGCAAAAGCCAAGGTGGGATATTCGGCATTTGAGAAAGCCGATCAGAGCAGTGTGATGCTGATGACCCAGGCACTGGATGCCAGCGGTCTGGGCAATTTCACCAACGCAGAACTGGAAAAGGCCATGGCTGGCAAGCAGGCGAGTGTCAAATTCACCATGGATCCGTTCTACCACGGATTGAGCGGTAAGAGCACTCCGAAGGATATCGAGACGCTGATGCAACTCATCTACCTCGACATGACAGCAGTGAAGAAAGACGAGAAATCGTTTGCCAACCTGCAGAACACCTATGCCACCATCCTTGCCAACCAGAGCAACAACCCCAACCTCGTGTTCCAAGACTCAGTACAGAGCACCGTATATCTGGGTAGCAAACTGGCACGCATTCCTTCTGCCGACGATATCAAGGCCATCAACTACGACCGTCTGCTGGCCATGGGTAAGCAGTATTATGGCAATGCCAAAGACTTCACCTTCTATTTCGTGGGCAACTACGACGAGGCTACACTTCTGCCACTCATCGAACAGTATATCGCTTCGCTGCCTGCAAAGGGCTGCACCCTGCAAAACAAGGACATCCCCTATGCCAAAGGCAAGGTGAGCAACGTATTCACTAAGGCGATGAGCAACCCACAGAATCAGGTTCAGGAGATATGGTATGCCATGACGCCTTACACACTGAAGGCTGACGTGCTGGCTGACGTGGCAGCTCGCCTGTTGGAGATGAAGTATCTGCGCTCTATCCGTGAGGAACTCAGCGCTGCCTATCATGCGGGTGCCACCGCCTCTGTCTTCACCGATAAAGACGGTTTGGCTGCTGTCAATATCGTTGGTAGCGCACAGCTGAATCCTGAGAAGTCGGATGCTGCCATCCCCTGCTTCTTCCAAGGCATGAAGGAGGTCGTGGCAGGTGCTGATGCTGCCGACCTGCAGAAGGTCAAGGAGATTCTGCTGAAGCAAGCCGATGTGGACAGCCGTGAGAACAGCCACTGGCTTAGCGTGCTGATCAACTATGCCACACGCGGTGTAGATACCCATACCGACTATAAGAAAACGGTCAACGAGATTGACAGTAAACAGATATCAGACTTCCTCCAGAACACAATCCTCAAGTCTGGCAACCATGTGGAAGTCATCATGAAGGCTGTGAAGGAATAATCACCGTGACATCCGAATAACAAAACAGGAGGCAAACACCGATGATGCGTGTCTACCTCCTGTTTGTTATTATTGTGTATGAAAACTACTTTCAGATCTTATCGAGAGCCTGACGGATGTCGTCGAGGATGTCGTCACAATCTTCAATACCAACAGAAAGACGAATGAGATCGGGAGCCACACCAGCCTCACGAAGCTGTTCGTCGGAAAGTTGACGGTGGGTATGGCTGGCAGGGTGAAGCACACAGGTGCGTGCATCAGCCACGTGGGTCACGATATTGATCATGTCGAGCGAGTCCATAAAGCGGATAGCGGTCTCACGGTCGCCCTTCAGTCCGAAGGCTATGACGCCACACGATCCGCCAGGCAGATATTTCTCTGCCAACTCATGATAGGCATCGCCTGGCAGTCCGCTATAGTGTACCCATGCCACACGAGGGTCTGCCTGCAGAAATTCTGCCACACGCTGGGCATTGCTGCAATGCTGTGCCATGCGCAGATGGAGGGTCTGAAGACCGAGGTTGAGGATAAACGAGTTCATCGGTGCAGGGATAGAGCCCAAGTCGCGCATGAGCTGGGCAACGAGTTTGGTGGTATAGCCCATTTTTCCGAATGCCTTGACATAGGTGAGTCCGTGGTAGCTCTCATCGGGAGTGCAGAGTCCGGGGAACTTATCGGCATGCGCCATCCAGTCAAACTGTCCGCTATCTACGACAACACCTCCCACCTGCGATGCCGTGCCATCCATGTATTTCGTGGTACTGTGGGTCACGATGTCGGCACCCCATTCAAAGGGGCGGCAGTTGATGGGAGTGGCAAAGGTGTTATCTACAATGAGAGGCACACCGTTACGATGGGCAATGCGTGCGAATTTCTCGATATCGAGTACGGCACAGCCGGGATTGCTGATGGTTTCGCCAAACACCGCTCTGGTATTGGGACGGAAAGCCTTTTGTATTTCCTCTTCGCTATCGTTGGGATTGACAAAGGTACATTCAATACCCAGTTTCTTCAGGGTGACGCCAAAGAGATTGAATGTACCACCATAGATTTCGTTGGAAGTAACGATATGGCTGCCAGCCTCACAGATATTAAACACGGCATAGAAGTTGGCAGCCTGTCCGCTACTGGTCAGTACCGCCCCTGCTCCACCTTCGAGTTGTGCAATCTTCTTGGCCACAGCATCGTTGGTAGGATTTTGCAGACGGGTATAGAAATAGCCCTCTTTCTTCAAATCGAAGAGCATCGCCATTTCTTCAGAGTTATCATATTTAAAGGTAGTACTCTGGATGATTGGCAACTCAATAGGTTCACCGTTTTTCGCTTCATAGCCTCCCTGTACACAGATAGAGGCAGTTTTTAGTTGTTTTTTCATTTGCAATATTTTGTTTTATCTGTTTTGCGTTGCAAAGGTACGATTAAGTGAGAGAAATACAAAAAGAAAACTCGTTTTCTTTATTATTTCTTCGGTAGTGCAAACCAAGAGAAGTATGAAAAATAGACAACAAGAATAGGAGTTTTCAAAAAATATACTTATCTTTGCAAAGGAAAACCGCCATGAGAGGCTTATACGGTTAAGAGTTGTTAAGATTGTGGCTGTCTCATGCAATCTATCCCTATCATCGGCATTTACCAGATAAGAAACAATTTGAAATTAAAACCATACAACAACAATGAAGCACTACACAACAACCGCGGCGATACTATTGACTGCCGCCCTTACCGTTTCATGCAACAGTAGCAAGAAGCTCCAAAACCCCAACAACCCTTCGACAGACAATACTGTCGTTGTCACTCCCTCTAACTCTACAGATATGGATGAAGCATACCTCACACTCAGCGATGCACAGCGCGACATCGTCAACCGCAACAATGTCTTTGCACTACAGCTCTTCAATCAGGTTAGCGACCACAGCAGCAAAGTGGTGTCACCACTGAGCGTAGCATACCTCATGGGGATGTTGGCTAACGGTGCTGATGGTGTCAGCCAACAGGAAATCCTTAAAGCTATCGGCTGTGAGGGTATCGACATCAACGACCTCAACTCGCTCTATCAGAATATCCTGCAAACTGCCGACCGACTGGATCAACAGACCACGGTAAGCATTGCCAACTATATTGCCGTGAACAAGGCATATCGGCTGCGTCCGCAGTTTGTCAGCACCGTGACAGACCATTACATGGCTGGGGTGGAAAGTCTGGACTTCAGCAATCCTGCCACAGTAAAACACATCAACAACTGGTGTTCCAAACATACTGACGGCATGATTCCTTCCATCATCGACCAGACTGATCCTGCTGCAGTATCTTATCTGATGAATGCCATCTATTTCAACGGCACGTGGGAGAAGAAGTTTGATGAACGCAAAACCAGTGAAGAGATTTTCCGTGGATACACCCGCGATATTCAAAAGGTGGAGATGATGCACCAACGTAACAAGTTCCTATACGCAGAAATGCCACTCTACAAAGCCGTTGTGCTGCCATACGGCAATGGTGTCTATCACATGACGGTGTTGCTGCCCAACGAAGGTAAGAGCATCAACGAGATGATGGCATCTATCGACGCTTCGACACTCTCTACCCTGACCAGCAAGATGCATATCTGTAATGTCAATCTGCAACTGCCGAAGTTCACCACCGAGACCAACATCCCGCTCAACGGCATTGTCAGCACACTGGGAGCACCCAGCATCTTCAATCCTGCCGAAGCCGACTTCAGCAAGTTTGCCGATGGTCAGTTCTATGTATCACAGATGTTGCAGAAGGCTAAGATTGAAGTGAGCGAGAAGGGCACCAAGGCTGCTGCCGTTACTGCTGCTGTCATGCTGACGTCACTCGGTCCGACTGACTATCGTGATGTCAACTTCATTGCCGACCACCCGTTTGTCTATACCATCAGCGATTCACAGAGCGGCACCCTGTTGTTCGTTGGCCAGTTTACTGGCAATAAGTAATCGATAAGGCGCAGCCCTTATCGCCCATTCCACTTCCGGTGATTGAATCTGCTTGGTTCAACCACCGGAAGTGTTTTTTTTATCTCCATTGCCTTTCCCATACCCGTAACACGACTGTCGTACCATTGTCATTCACTTTCAACACCAACGTAACAGACCTGTAATAAGAGACACGTAACTTTGCAGCCGAAATCATAATGGTAATAAGAAAGAAATGAAAATGAACAAGAGAATCATTGTTGCAGCATGTCTTGCAGTTGGTTGTTTGCAGACTTGGGCGCAACAAATCAAAGGTATCGTTAGCGATGCAAAAACGCAGGAAACATTGATCGGTGCGGTCATCTCAGTAGAGGATTCTAACCTGAAAGCTATCACCGATATGGAAGGTTGCTTTGCACTCGATGGACTCAAATCAGGAAAACACACCTTATTAATTAACTATATAGGCTACAAGACCTGCCAACTGCAGGTGGATGCACAAAAGGGCAACACACAAGTGGTGAAGGTGGCTCTCTCTCCCGACGAGCAACAGCTCAAGGAGGTGACGGTTACGGCGGTGGAACGCAAGAATACTGATGCTGCCATGGTACAGATGGCTAAACAGAGTGCGCTGGTCATGAACAATGTTTCGGCTCAGGAAATCAGCCGTACACAAGACACCAATGCGGGCGAGGTCATCCGCCGTGTACCTGGTGTAAGCCTCATCGACGATAAGTTTGTGATGGTGCGCGGACTCTCTCAACGCTACAATAATGTATGGGTGAACGGAGGGGCAGTGCCCAGTAGTGAAGCTGACTCAAGGGCGTTCTCGTTTGACATCATACCCAGTTCGCAGATTGACAACCTCACCATCGTCAAATCTCCTTCTGCAGAATATCCTGCCGACTACTCTGGCGGTTTCATCATCGTCAATACCAAGGAGATTCCTACATCCAATGGTTTCTCGCTGATGCTGGGTGGCAACTGGAATACCTCTACCGCCATGAAGGACTTCAGCTATTACAAGGGTTCTGCCACAGACTTCCTCGGGTTCGACAATGGCAAGCGCAGCATGGACATGCCGTTCAACTACGATTGGGCGGTGAAGAGCAAAAAGCCATTCGGCGATCTGAAACTGGCGGCAAGCATGAACCACCGTTGGAACCTGAACGGACGCACCCTCGGACTGTTGGCTGCGATCAACTACACCAACGAATACCGCACATACGAAAACATGGAGAACAACCTCTTCGGCATTTATGATGCGGTGAACAACAAGCCCAACTATCTGCGCTATTCTGTTGACGACCAGTATAACAATAATGTGAGACTGGGGGCCATGGTCAACCTTACCCTGCTCTCACGCAACGGAAAGCACAAATACCAACTCAAAAATATCTTCAACCAACTGGCTACCAGCCGATACACCTGGCGTGACGGTGTTAGCGCACAGTCGGATATGGAGCGCAGCGCGGAATACTACTATCGAAGCCGTACCACGTACAACGGACAGCTGACGGGAAAACACTCGTTTACTGACGATACCTTCGACTGGAATATCGGTTATGCCTATGCCAATCGAAGATTGCCTGATCGCAAGCGCTATATGGTGAACGATGCACTTGAAACGGGAGTGTTTGCTCTCAGCACAGGCAACGATGTGAAACGCGAATGGACTGCACTCGATGAACACATCGCCTCTGTAGCACTCAACGAGAAACACCATTTCACGCTTGGTTCATGGGAACCTGATCTCATGGCTGGTACCTATGGAGAATACCGCTCAAGAGCGTATGAAGCTCACGAGTTCTACTACCAATGGAATCCCGGCAACAACACATTGCCCAGCGACTTCCAATACATGGATGTGCCAACACTCCTTGGTAATCCCGACAATCTGGGCGACAATAAGCTCTACCTCTTCGAACAACTGCAGATGCGCAACAACTATCGGGGACACAACATCTTAGGGGCTGGTTATCTCAACATGATGCTGCCATTCGGCAAGGTAACTGTCAATGCTGGACTGCGCTTCGAGCACAACGATATGGAACTCATCTCCAACACTCGCGACAACGAAAAGAGCGAACAGAGTCGCCACTATCGCACCAACGACCTCTTCCCCTCACTCAATGCCACCTATCGCATGAACGATATTCACCAAGTCAGACTCTCCTATGGACGAAGCATCAACAGACCGGAGTTTCGCGAAGTGGCATCGTCGGTCTATTACGACTTCGACCTGGCAAGCGATGTGCAGGGTAATACCGAACTGAACAACTGCTACATCGACAATATCGACCTGCGCTATGAAATCTACCCCAGTCGAGGCGAACTCATCTCGCTGGCACTCTTCTACAAGCATTTCGATTCACCCATCGAATGGACCTACACCGTGGCAGGTGGCACCAACCTCATCTATTCCTATAAGAATGCACGGAGCGCAAACAACTATGGTATAGAACTCGATATCCGCAAAAACCTCGCCTTCATCGGTCTCCCTGACTTCAACTTGTCGTTCAATGGGGCACTCATCAAGAGTAAGGTGGCTTTCGCTCCTGGCAGCAAAGAGGAAAACAGACCCATGCAGGGACAGTCGCCATACCTCATCAACACTGGACTGTTTTACAAAAACAAACCACTGAACCTCGATGTGGCGGTACTCTACAACCGCATCGGAAAGCGCATCATCGGTGTGGGACGCAGCGAAGGAAGCAGTGCCTCTGACGAGAATGCTCGTGTGCCTCATAGCTATGAGATGCCTCGCAACGTGATCGACCTCTCTGCCACGAAGCGCTTTGGGGAGCACTGGGAAATCAAACTCCAGGTGCGCGACCTCTTGGCTGAAAAGGTTTACTACAAACAGTTTGCCGACGTGACATACACCGATGGTAGCCAGCGTACCGTCGAAGAGGTGGCGCGATGCTATAAACCCGGTCGCAACATTGGTTTGCAGGCCATCTACAAATTCTAATACGAAATTGATAATATACTGAAATAACAGATGTTTTGTTTAATCAAAAAAACAAGTAACAAGATGAAAAAGATGAATTTCATGGGATGCATGGGCATCCTCGCAATGACGGCTATGATGGCCGCATGCAGCAGCAGTAACGATGATCCTACACCAGACCCTAATCCACAACCTGGACAGAATACGGTCTATAAATGGACCAAAGACGGAGGACTCAATGCCTGCGACCATATACTCTTCGATGCTGACGGCAAAGAAGATGCCAATGGTACTGTCATTGGCAACGGCGATCAGGAGTTTGTATTCACTGGCAAGCAACAACTCAAAAAAGGTACATACACGCTGAAAGGATGGATCTATATCGCAGCAGGAGCAGAACTGACCTTCGAACCGGGAAGTGTCATCAAGGGTGACAAGACCACCAAGGCAACGCTTATTGCTGAGCGTGGCGGTAAAATCATTGCACAGGGTTCGGCAACCGAACCGATCGTCTTTACTTCTGCTGCGGCTGCCGGACAGCGTCGCCCCGGTGACTGGGGGGGAATCATCCTCTGCGGTAAAGCGCGCAACAACCAAACGGAGATGCAGATTGAAGGTGGACCACGCACCAAGCACGGCGGCAATGACGATGCCGACAACTCAGGTGTTTTGAGCTATGTTCGTATCGAGTTTGCTGGATATCCCTTCAAGGCTGACCAGGAAATCAACGGTCTGACTTTGGGTAGCGTAGGTTCTGCCACCAAGATCGACCACGTACAGGTTTCATTCTCCAACGACGACTCGTTTGAATGGTTCGGTGGTGCGGTCAACTGCAAATACCTCATTGCCTACAAAGGATGGGACGATGACTTCGATACCGACAACGGCTTCTCTGGTAAGGTGCAGTTCGGTCTTGCCGTACGCGACCCGAAGATTGCCGACCAGAGCCAGAGCAACGGTTTCGAAAGCGACAACTGTTCTGATGGTTCTCAGCTTTCTCCTTACACCACTGCCACCTTCTCCAACATCACCTTCGTTGGTCCAAAATCGGCTTCTGACTTTGTCAACGACAAGAGCTATATCACTGCTGGCAACTATTTTCCCAACAACGGTTCGGGTCTCGGACGTTTCCAGGCTGCCATGCAGATTCGCCGTTCGTCACGTCTAAACTGTGTCAATTCGCTGGTTATGGACTGGCCTATCGGTCTGATTGTTGATGGTGAAAAGGGCAATACTCCTGAAGAAGCAAGCAAGGGAACACTGCATCTGCAAAACATACTGATGGCTAATCTTGACATCATCGGTTCGGATGCCAACAAGAGCTACGAGGATAAGGAATACGACTTCGCCAACAAAACGGTAAAGGCTGACAGCAAACAGTCATACTCTCACACCTTCTTCGCTGCTCAGCCTGGCAACAAGGCACTGGCAGACAAGACTTCATTGAAACTAACTGACACCAAAGGCGTTGGCGTAGCGATCATTCCCCAGAGTGGCAGTGCTGTGTTTGGCGCACAGAACTTCAAGGGTCTCGACAGCTGGTTTACTTCTGTCAACTACGTTGGAGCATTCAATGCCAACGACAACTGGCTCGATGGTTGGACCAACTTCGACCCTCAGAATGCCAAGTATTAATCCCAACCGACTGATTAGGGTAAAACCTTACATACATACGTTTCTTACATACGTTCTCTCGTTTAGAGGCACGACCTGTCAAACAGGTATCGTGCCTCTTTTTTTATCCACATTACGACACATACTATTACCAACTGACCGATTGAACATGAAACACATTTGCAACCCAGTTGCAGAAAATAGCAGTTGATACTTATATCATACTTCGATATTAAGACGTTTCACTAATTTTGCACGGAATAAAAAAAAGAAAACCTGAAAAAATATGAAAGACAATATCAAACGACTGGCAATAGTGATAGCCGCAACACTGGTGGCTGTAGGTGGATTTACACTACTATCACACGGTGACGACGATCACCACGATGCACATGCAGGACATAGTCAGGCAGAAGACGAACACCACGATGAAGAACAAGATTTCAAAAACATACCTCTAACAGCTAAACAGATAGCTACTATCGACTTAAAAACTGACTCTGTGCAACACCGTGAACTCGATGCTACCATCCGCGTCAACGGGTCGATAGTTTTGCGCCCACAGTCGATGGGTAATGTTGCCTCACTAATGGGTGGCGTGGTAAAGAACATCCTCGTGAAAAACGGACAACACGTGACAAAAGGTCAGGTGGTGGCAACCATAGAAAATACTGATGTGGTGACACTACAACGCGAATACTATGCTGCCTACAAAGAATGTGAAATGGCACAAATAGAAAAGCAACGCCAAGAAACACTGGCACAGCAGGGGGCTGGTGTGCAGAAGAACCGCCAACAGGCTGAACGCAACTATCAAGTGGCGCACGCCACCATGATAGGTATTGGTCGCCAACTGCAACAAATGGGCATCAGTACCCATGCCGTAGGACGAGGACAGTTTACCACAACATTCCCTCTACGTGCTCCCATCAGCGGAACAGTATGTCAACTCAATGCACCACTGGGCAGCTATGCTGATATGCAAACACCACTGATGACAATCCGCAATAATGATCAAGTGGAGTGCGACCTGAACGTCTTTGAGAAAGACCTGCAGAAAGTGAATAAAGGAGACCGCGTATTGCTGGCTCTCACCAACCAACCCGGCATAGAAGTCAGCGGACAGGTTTATGGCATCAACGACTATTTCAACGATGGTACAAAGAGTGTTGCCGTACATGTGAAACTGGACGGTAACGCCAAAGCACGACTGATAGACGGTATGTTTGTCACAGGACGCATTGCCACTGGCAGACAGCGTTGCAAAGCACTGCCCTCAAAAGCCATTGTCAATACCGATGGTAAAACCTACATCTTTGCACTCGACAAAAAAGGGAAAGACGGGGACTGTGTGTTCTCACGACATGAGGTGAAGACCGGAGTGACCGATTCTGGATATACCGAGGTGGAACTCTGTAAACACATACAAGACGGACAGCAAATCGTAACAGAAAACGTGTTCTATCTGGCTTCGCTCATCGGTGAACACGGTGAACACAACCATTAATATAGCTAATACCTCTCTATGTTTCAGAAACTGATAGATTTTTCCGTCACACACAAACTGACGATAGGCATTCTGACCCTTGCCATGGCGGTATGGGGTATCGTATCATTGGTGCATCTTCCCTTCGATGCCACACCGGATATTACTGACAATCAAGTACAGGTCATCACCCAAGCTCCTGCACTGGGCGCACAAGAGGTGGAACAATACATCACCACTCCGATAGAAATGGCATTAGCCAATATCCCACGACTGGAAGAAAGACGCAGTATCTCACGTAGCGGACTATCGGTCATCACACTTGTGTTTGACGATGCTGCCGACATCTACTGGGCTCGCTCACAGGTGAGCCAAGTACTGATGGACGTGACCAAGGAACTGCCTGCCAATACAGATACCGAGATGGGACCTATTGCCACCGGACTGGGCGAAATATACCACTATACCATAAGAGCCAAAGAGGGCTATGAAGACAAATACACGCTGACGCAATTGCGCACCATGCAAGACTGGATAGTACGCAAACAACTGTCGGGTACACCTGGTGTGGCTGAGGTGAGCGGATGGGGAGGATTTGTCAAACAGTATGAAGTGGCTATCGAAACCAACCGACTGACTGCCTACGGACTGACTGTGGGCGATGTCTTTGAAGCACTGCAAAAGAACAATGCCAATACGGGCGGCAGCTATATCGAACAGGATGCTAACCAATACTACATCCGCGGACTGGGTGTGCTGACCTCTGCCGACGATCTGCGCCAAGTGGCTGTCAAGACTGTTGATGGCAACGTGGTGAGCGTGGGTAATGTGGCTACCATACAGATGGGACATGCAACACGTTTCGGAGCAGTAACACGCAACGGTAATGGTGAAGAGGTGGCTGGTATTGCCATCATGCTGAAAGGTGAAAACTTCCAAGAAGTGAGCCAACGCGTAAAGGATCGCATCAGCCAGATACAGAAATCACTACCGGAAGGTGTGGTCATCGAACCATTCATAGACCGTACCAATCTGGTGAACCGCGTGGAACATACCATTGCACGCAACCTCATCGAAGGCGGACTCATCGTCATCTTCGTGCTGATACTCTTTCTCGGCAACTGGCGGGCAGGCATCGTTGTGGCAAGTGTTATCCCACTGAGTATGCTCTTTGCTTTCGGCATGATGAAGACATTCGGCATTGACGGTAACCTGATGAGTTTGGGAGCCATAGACTTTGGTATGATAGTCGATTCGGCGGTAATCATCGTCGAAGCGGTGGTGACCCATATCAACAGTAGTGCCGACAAATACCCTACCCTACGGCTGACACGTCAGGAGATGGACAACGAGGTGCATTTCTCGGCATCACGCATCAGGCAGAGTGCTGCCTTCGGCGAAATCATCATCATGATTGTCTATATCCCACTGATGACACTCATAGGAATTGAAGGAAAAATGTTCCGCCCCATGGCATTGACAATATTCTTTGCCATACTCGGCGCCTTTATCCTTTCATTGACCTATGTGCCGATGGCAAGTTGCACATTCCTCAGCAGAAAGGTACATACCCAAGAAACGGTTTCCGACAGGATGCTTGCCAAACTGCAAGAATGGTATCGACCGATATTGGAATGGACGCTGCAACGTCGCAAAGATGTCATTACCATTGCCGTTGCACTGTTCTGCGTCAGCGGTGTAGGCTTCAAGTTTTTGGGCGGTGAATTCATCCCAAGTCTGGAAGAAGGCGACTTTGCCATCGAGATGAGTATGGCACAAGGCACGTCGCTCTCACAAATGGTGGAGAGTTGCAGCAAAGCAGAACAACTCCTGAAAGCCAAATATCCTGAAGTAAAACAGGTGGTGAGTCGTATCGGCAGTGCCGAGATTCCTACAGACCCGATGCCGGTGGAACGTGCTGACATCATGGTGGCACTGAAGCCAAAAGCCGAATGGACTTCGGCAAAGACTACCGACCAACTCATGACGATGATGTCGGAAACACTAAAGAACATTCCCGGTCTTGAAGCCGAACTGACCCAACCTATACAAATGCGAAACAATGAATTGCTAACGGGTATCAAACAGGATGTAGCCATCAAAGTGTTTGGCGAAGACCTCAACGTATTGCAACAGCAAGCTGCTAAGATTGCAGGACTGGTGCGCAACGTAAGAGGTGTCAGCGGCGTACAGGTGGAACAGGTTTCTGGACTCCCGCAAATACAAGTGCGCTACAACCACAACCGCATGGCTGCCTATGGTGTCAGCGTAGATGATGTGAACCGCATACTTGAAACAACATTTGCAGGCGCCACTGCAGGTGCTATCTATGAAGGCGAGAAGAAATTTGACGTGGTGGTACGACTCGACAATCGCAACCGCACGGTAGAAGAACTTCGACAGTTGGCAATTCCCGTTGGCGAGGGCATTACGGTGCCTTTAGAACAATTGGCAGATATTGTCAATGAGCCTGCTCCGTCACAGGTTTCCCACGAGAATGGCGCGCGCCGCATTTACGTCGGTTTCAATATCAAGGGACGCGACATGCAGTCAACCGTGGAGGAGATAGAAACGCTGATGAACGAAAAGGTGCAACTGCCCGAAGGCTATTATTACACCTATGGCGGTGAATTCCAGAATATGCAGAGTGCTATCAACAGACTGAGCATTGTAGTGCCTATCGCGCTACTGATCATTCTGCTGTTGCTCTATGCCACGGTGAAGAACCTGCGCGACTCACTCTTTGTATTCTCTGCCATCCCATTGGCTTCCATCGGTGGCGTATGGGCTTTATGGCTCAGAGGTATGCCCTTCTCCATATCGGCAGGTGTTGGTTTTATTGCCCTCTTCGGTGTGGCTGTGCTCAACGGTATTGTACTGGTGGGACAGATGAACCAAATGCAACGTGAAGGCATAGCGGACATCAACCAACGCATCACACAGAGTTGTATGATTCGCTTGCGCCCTGTTCTGATGACTGCCCTTGTGGCGTCAATGGGTTTCCTGCCTATGGCAATCTCTACAGGCGATGGCGCAGAAGTGCAACGCCCATTGGCAACAGTAGTGATCGGTGGACTCATCACTTCCACCCTGCTCACACTTCTGGTATTGCCTGCGATTTACCGCACCTTTACAAAAGAATAAATCACACACCTTATATATATTAAAGAGTAAGACACTATGCGACACATCATCCTCACAATAATGGGTACGATAATAAGTGGTGCTGCCATGGCACAAATGCGCCACCTGTCACTTCAAACATGTATTGACATGGCGATGAAGCAGAGCCCGACAATACGTATGGCAAACAAACAAGTGGAACGGGCGCAGGCATTGCAAGGCACGGCATGGGACTTGGAAAAGACAGAGCTGTCGCTTTCGCAAGACCCTACATCGGGAGGTAGTCCTGACAACGCACTGTCGGTAACGCAGAGTTTCGACTTTCCCACAGTATATATTGCCCGACGTCAACAGTTAAAAGCTGAGACACAAGCCGAAAGGAGCAGACTGGAGATGGAACAAAAAAACGTGGAGGCTGCTGTGGCTTCTGCCTATTTCCAACTGGTTTATCAGGAACAATGCCTTCGTAACCTAAGAAGACAAGACAGCATCATGACACGCTACCGTACCGTGGTGCGCCAACGTATGGAGGCTGGAGAGACAGGCAGACGTGAACTCATCAATGCAGAACGCTTACAGCGCGAAAACCAACTCGACATCGTAAAAGCTGAAAATGAGGCTGAGAATGCTCGATTGCAACTGATGCAGGTGATTGGCACCGATGAACCCATCACTGCCGCAGACGAACTGTTAACTCCCATAGAATTCGTCCTACCGGCCTATAACTATCAACAAACTCCCGAAGGACGGTTCTCCAACGACAAACTGCAAGCTGCTGAACGCCAGGTGAAGGTAGAAAAAAGCGGTTATGCCCCTTCCCTCTCACTCTCACTACGCAATCAGATGGTTATCTCTTCATGGAATCCCTACAACGAAGACCGTAGCAGATATGACGGTGGAAACTTCATGGGCTTTGAGGTTGGTGTAGGCATTCCCTTGTTTTATGGCGCTACCAAAGCACGCGTCAAGGCTGCTAAAGCTGAGCGCGAGCAATTGCAAATACAGATTCAACAGGAAGCACAACAGCGTGAATCTCAATACAACGCACTATTGAGCCGTTGCAATGCTGCACGCCAACGAGTGGAATACTACGCCGAAAACGGTTGTCAGTGGAACGATGAGATGGTAAGACTTGCCACCGCTGAATACGAACAAGGCGAAATCGGATATGTAGAATATGTAGGCATACTGAAAGATGAAATCGATGTCTATCAGAAACGCGCAGAAGCCATCAATGAATACAACCAAACCGTCATAGAACTACAGCGTCTGTGCGGTACTAAATGATATTTACCACATCTATTCTTCATAGACAAACATCCTTTGTCCATAGACGAACCAGTATCCTTGCCCCCCATGATCCAAGAACAAATCAGGGAGCAAGGATACAAAAATATTATAAAAAGAGGTTTTTTGTTTTGGTCTTTCGAAAAAAATACTATACCTTTGCAAAATACACCAAACCAAAAAAACCTATGAGACAGCTGAAGATCAACACATCCATCACCAACCGAGAGAGCGAATCTCTTGAGAAGTACTTGCAGGAAATCGGTAAAGAAGAACTGCTAACAGTAGATGAGGAAGTGGAATTGGCACAGCGTATTCAGAAAGGCGACAAGCGCGCTTTGGAGAAACTGACAAGGGCCAATTTACGTTTCGTTGTTTCAGTAGCCAAGCAATATCAGAACAGAGGACTATCATTGCCCGACCTCATCGACGAGGGCAATATAGGACTCATCAAGGCTGCTGAGAAATTTGACGAGACACGAGGCTTTAAGTTTATATCTTATGCCGTTTGGTGGATCAGACAAAGTATCCTGCAAGCCATTGCAGAACAGAGCCGATTGGTCAGAATGCCACTCAATCAACAAAGTGCGTTGAGCAGAGTGACCCATGAGGCTAATAAGTTTGAACAAGAACACGAGCGGAAACCATCGTCGGAAGAACTGATGCAGCTTGTTGATTTGCCGCAGGATAAAATTGACGAAGCGCTCAATGCTCACACATGCCATGTATCGATGGATGCTCCATTTGCCGATGGTGAAGACAGTAGCCTCATCGACGTGATGGAAGATACCAACTCACCGATGGCTGACCGAGAACTCGTAAGAGAATCGCTGCGAGCAGAAATAGAGAATGCGCTGAAAACACTCTCCAACAAAGAGCGCTCTGTAATAGAAGCCCTCTACGGTATCAACTCACCAGAGATGACCATGGAAGAGGTGGGTGAAAAATACGGTCTGTCCCGCGAACGTGTCAGACAGATTAAGGAGAAAGCCATTAGGAGGCTACGTAATAATACGAACAACACGATGTTAAAATCATATTTAGGACAATGAAAACAATGACAAAAGCAATATTATTGCTTCTCATGGCGCTAACCATGCCAATGGTAGTCAACGCCAAAAACATAAAGACTCCGAAAGTCTATATCTTTGGATTTTCAGCTTCTTTCCAAGATTCCACCATCTACATGACCGATGTGCAGGAAATCACCAACGTCTGGATAGAAAGCAAAACAAAATTTCTGTTGGGCAGAGAACACTACTCACGCCAACTCAACGAATACCTCACAGCACAACAACACCCCAATAGGGTTTGCTTGGTAATATTTGCACTCAAAAGAGAAGATGCAGAGAAGAAATATCTCAAAATGAGAAAACAATACACGTCGAAGTCGAAACGCAAATACGATATGAAGTATCTCAATACCAACGACTTCAAATTCTCTACAGTCAATCTTGACATAGAAGAAGAACCAAAGAAATAAACGCAGAAAAGATAGTAAACAGTGTTTCGGTCTGCCGCTGGCATCAGCAATGGTGCGAGAGGAAAGTCCGGGCAGCATAGGACGTCCCACTTCCGAAAACAGAAGCAGTTGGCGACAGCTGGATATGGAAGAAGAGAATGACCGCCCGCAAGGGTAAGGGTGAGAAGGTGGTGTAAGAGACCACCAGCCGACGGGTGATCGTCGGGCTGTTCCATCTGGGAGCTGCAAGTTCACGTAAACCATCGTCTGAGGGTTGTCCGCCCGAGTAACAACGATGGAGGGTAGAATGCTAGAGACGTAGGGTGACCTGCGTAGTAGATAAATGGCAGACGCCTTGCTTTAGCAAGGAACAGAACCCGGCTTACAGAAACACTGTTTACTCTTTTTTTGATATTCTTTACTTTCCTTATCTTCCTACAACATGCGCTACAACTCCTACAGTACATGGATACGGCAACAGTTTCCATTTCGCGTACAGAAGATTGCCGTTGATGCTGGTTTCTCTTGTCCCAATCGAGATGGACACATCAGTACAGGAGGGTGTATCTTCTGCGACAACCGTACCTTCAATCCATCATACTGTAATCCTGAGAAATCCATCACTACACAACTGGAAGAGGGAAAACAGTTTTTCAGTCATAAATATCCGGATATGAAATATCTGGCATATTTTCAAGCGTACTCCAACACTTATGCAGATATAGACACACTGAAACGCCGCTACGAGGAAGCTCTTGACGTAGAAAACGTGGTAGGACTGGTCATCGGCACACGCCCAGACTGCATAGACGCAACAACACTCAACTATCTGGAACAACTGAACCAACAGACCTTTCTCATCGTGGAATACGGCATCGAGTCTGCCAACAACACCACGCTGCAACTCATCAACCGCGGACATACTTTTGAGACATCATGTCAAGCAATCAAAGCAACTCATGACAGAGACATACTTACTGGTGGGCACGTCATATTGGGACTTCCTGGTGAAAATGAGACAGAAAGCATGCGCCAAGCCGATTTGATATCTGCCCTACCACTCGACTTATTAAAAATCCATCAATTGCAAATCATTAAAGGCACACCATTGGCACGCCTATACCAACAAAATCCTTTTCCGCTCTATACCGTTGATGAATACATCCGTTTGGTTACAGCCTATTTGGAAAGACTAAGACCTGACATCGTGGTAGAGCGTTTCGTGTCGCAATCGCCAAAAGAGATGAAGATTGCCCCACAATGGGGATTGAAAAACCATGAGTTTACCGACCGCCTTCTAAACTATATGACGAGGACAAATGCCCAACAAGGCCGGCTCTATCATGCACTCGGATATCAATAAGGTTTTATGACTGGCAATAGTCTTATGAACAATTGGGGATTAATAGCAATCATTATATGATGGTATCAGCCCCGTTTTTGAAGCACCCAACGCTGAGTATATATTTACACCACATTATCTTACACCCATTACAGTATTACAGTATTACAGTTTTCAAAAAGCAAAAACAATGGGTTTCCAGCATTTTTGCCAAGCAAAAACATGAAAAATCCATTATATAAGCCTAAAAATCGTTTTCAGAAACTGTAATACTGTAATGGAGCTAAACGACAAATACTAGCACAATTTCTTTACATAAGATTCTCAAAAAAAAGGGCACAAATAAAAACTATGGGATTCTAAAGTACAAAGGGCAACCATCTAAAGAAACGTGGTTGCTCATTCCACGATAGCATCGTGACTGTTGAGCAACTGCTGAATAGACTTGTGTCGATTAGACTTCATATAGCGATCTATTGCATCAACTTCTGGATTACGAAAAGCACGCCTTCCAACAATCTGATTAGCAACCCATTGAATTTTTCCAGCACGCAGCTCACGATGTTTTTCCGCTTTGGTCAAGCCATCAGGTGTTGGGAACATACTCAAAATATAGAATGCCACACAATCGGGAACTATCATCTGACGAGTCATCATCGCACGCTGCGCGTCAGAATAATGCTGCAGATAAAATGGATAGTCGGCACCTAAATACTTATCGAGCGAGACACCAACCATATTGCTATCTACTACTATGCTCTGGTCAAAAGAACCAATCTGAGTATAGATGGTAGGAAGCACGATATCGGGAAACTCTTTTCTCATGCGCTTGAAAGCCTTCTGCAAGTCATGCGACACATCATCAAGACTGGCAAACTCCACCTGTACATCTGCCAACAAGCGCTGAAGCGTAGAATCGCAGAAGAAATGGCGGAAACGTTGGTTGATGCCAACATCATTCACATGGCCTATATGCAACACATCCTCTATCAACATCCGAGTTTGACCAGGATAGTCGGATTGCATCTGCTGCAAAGCGGAATAATCGCCAGTGGTCAGATAAAGCATCTCAATACGATCATATCGGTCTATCAACGACTGGTCATGCCCCATTTCAGTATCGCCCGATTTCAGGCGCCACTCGCAACCGAGGCATATCAGCATCACAACCGACAAAAGTATATAAGTTTTCCGCATTGATATAAAAAAGGCCGTCTTTTTAATATTATATAATGTTAAAATACACCGCAAATTTACTAAAAAATATTTTATATTCCAAGTTTTAAGCAAAAAAAAGATAAAAAACAAGGTAAAAAGGCTAATTTTGCACAAGAAAAACTAATCAGAAAACAAACATAAGAGATTTTCGGTATATGAAACGTAAAATAGCAACTATTGCCCTCTGTGGCTTGTCTTGCTGTGTACTTATGGCACAGAAACAATTAGACATTACTGTAAAAAACACCATGAAGACGGAGCGTACCGCCCAACCCATCGTGATTAATCTTGCTCCATACGGTACTGACATCCGTCAAGCCATCGTTAAAATGAACGGGCAGGAAATTGCATCTCAGCTGGACGACCTCAATGGTGACGGCTGTTACGATGAACTCTGTTTCATGGCAGATATGCCAAAGAAATCTACGACAACCTACAACGTAGAACTGCTCAACAGCGGAAAACCAAGAAAATACAAGCCTCTGGTGTATGCTGATATGATACTGCTCAACAAGAAAGTAAAGTCCAACAACGAGCAAAACCTGTTTATCAGCAGTCTGACCGTTGAGAACGGCACAAACCCTTACTGGCAGATGCATCACCACGGACCAGCCTTTGAAAACGAGTTAGTGGCTTATCGCATCTATTTCGATCATCGTCAGACCGTAGATCTCTATGGAAAATACCGTAAGGGACTGGAACTGAAGGAAACACAATTCTACACCAACAAGCAGCAAAAGGAGGCAGGCTATGGTGACGACGTGCTCTGGGTGGGTAACACATTTGGACTGGGCACTATGCGCGGATGGGACGGACAGCAGCCTACCCTGTTGGAGGATGTGGATCATCGCACAGAACGCATCATCAGCTACGGACCCTTACGCACGATAGTAGAAGTGGTGGACGATGGTTGGAAAGACAAAACGGGCAATAACGCTTTCCATCCCTATCCTATAACGATGACCACACGCTACACGCTCTATGCTGGTCGCCGAGACTGCCAAGTTGATGTATTTTTCAGACAAGCAGTTGCCAACCATCAATTTTCTACAGGTATCATCAATATAAAAAACTCAACGGAATATTCCGATCATGAGGGACTACGCGGTTGTTGGGGTTCTGACTGGACGGTATCTGCCAAAGATTCTGTAGGTCATAAGCGCGAAACAGTTGGATTGGGCATTTGCCTTCCCATGAAACATGTTGTGAGCGAACAGCCTGCCAACAAAGACAACTATCCTTATGTCATCGGCGGTATCGATAAGGCCATGCGCTACTATATCACGTTCGGTTCTGACAACGAGACCTTTGGCTATCATTCTGCCAAAGACTGGTTTGACTATCTCCAGTTGTGGAAGAAAGACCTCATGAATCCCGTTGTGGTAACGGAAAAGCTCCGTCAAACAAAATCCGAATAACGTTTGCGCCCTTTGGCATAATACTGCCAAAGAATACTAAACGTACAAGTATCCGTCAGGCTGGCAGAAGTTCTGCCGGCCTGAATTGTTTTACGGTCTTCTGCAAAATCCTTACGCCAACGGCGGAAGGCATGGCGTGCACGATAAACAGCCAGGAACTCGCTGACATTACGGTCAAGCAGGAGCGACTTCCATGCAGCCACATAGTCAAGCACCCAACGTATCAGCATCACCTTGTGAAGCTGTTTATCGGGCAGACATTTATAAAGCATGGTAAGATTATTGCGGAAATTGAGGAAGGTCTTCATGGGATTGCCCTTAGGGAGCGTTCCTCCTCCCACATGATAGACGTAACTCTCTGGCAAGCAATATATCTTTCGTCCGCTAATACGCAATCGCCAACAGAGGTCGATTTCCTCATTATGCGCAAAGAAACGACCGTCAAGTCCGCCCACAGCCCAATAGTCGGCAGAACGAATCATCATAGCAGCACCTGTTGCCCAATGTATTTCCTGCCGGAAATCATATTGTCCGTTATCCTGTTCTACCGTCTCGAACACACGTCCGCGACAGAAGGGATAACCATAACAGTCGATGAAACCTCCGCTTGCTCCAGCATACTCAAATCGGTCGCGGTCATAGATGGAAAGGAGCTTAGGCTGACAGGCTGCCACTTCAGGATGTACATCCATAAACTCGATAAGGGGTGTCAGCCAATGATGGGTCACCTCAATATCAGAGTTGAGCAGCAGATAATACTCTGCGTCTATCTGCTTCAATGCTTTATTGTAGCCTTCAGCAAATCCCCAGTTTTTATCAAGAGGAATGGTTCTGCACGATGGAAACTCGCTGGCAAGCATAGCGAGCGATTGGTCTGTCGAGGCATTATCTGCCACATAAATTACAGCTTCATCCTTGGAGTATTGTAGAACGGAAGGCAGATATTGATGCAACATTTTCTGTCCGTTCCAGTTGAGAATAACAATTGCCAGTTTATCCATCTTTTGCGGGTTGTGATATTGAGTTGTGATGTTCTTGTTTATTTTAATGTAACACGTAGGGCACTATGATCGTGATTGAAGTCGCCAAGTCTGACGGTCATCAGCTGGTTGTCATATTCCTCACGTGCTTCTGCGGCAGGAAGTTCCACACGAACGTAGTTTTTGGTGAATCCATGCATGGCTTTGCCTCGTGGTGCCTTTTCAAACAGAACTTCGGCTGTAGTGCCAATAAACTGGCGATAGAAATTTTCGGTCTTCTGATCGGAGAGTTCCAACAGTCTTCTACTACGCTCACGCTTATCTTGATCGCTGACCACATAGGGAATGGAGAGTGCCGATGTTCCAGGACGCTCTGAATAAGGGAACACGTGAAGCTGGGTAACATCAAGCGATTGCAGGAATTCAAATGTTTCCTCAAAGCATTCTGGTGTTTCGCCTCTACACCCCACCATAACATCCACGCCGATAAAAGCTTCAGGTGTTACTTCCTTGATGCGATGTATCTTATCGGCAAAGAGTTGACGGTCGTAATGGCGGTGCATCAATTTCAATACCATATCACTTCCACTCTGTAGCGGTATGTGATAATGGGGCATGAAAGCACGACTCTGAGCACAATAGTCGATGAGTTCATCGCTCATCAAGTCGGGTTCAAGACTACTGATACGGTAACGTGAGATTCCTTTCACTCCATCCAATGCCTTAACCAAATCTACAAAGCTTTCACCGGTAGTCTTTCCAAAGTCTCCGATGTTCACACCAGTCAACACAATTTCCTTGCCGCCTTCGGCAGCTGCCTGCTCTGCTTGTTCCACCAGAGAGGCGATGGTTGGATTGCGGCTGAAGCCACGTGCGTATGGAATGGTACAATAGGTGCAAAAATAATCGCAACCATCCTGTACTTTCAAGAAATAGCGAGTGCGATTGCCTCGTGAACAACTGGGTGCAAAACTTTTGATATCTTTGGTTTTCTGCACAAAATAGTGGCCTTCTCCGGATTTAGTCTTTTCATCCTGCCCATCGGAAACAGAAATATCGGCTCCACCCAACACTTCACCCCATTTCTCTGAGAGAAACTGGATGAGTTGCGCCTTCTCGTTAGCACCAAGCACAAGACTTACCCCTTCTATTTCACTCACCGTTTGAGGTTTCAACTGAGCATAACACCCCGTAACGACAACAAAAGCACCAGGATTCTGGCGCACCAAACGATGAATTGCCTGACGGCATTTATGGTCGGCAACCTCCGTAACAGAGCATGTATTAATGAGACAGAGGTCTGCCCGTTCACCTTTCTGTGCTGTTGTCACTCCCATATCATGGAGCATCTTTCCAAAAGTCGATGTTTCAGAAAAGTTCAGTTTACAACCCAAAGTAAAATAGGCGGCTCGTTTTCCTTGAAATGCCGATGTATCAATCATACCTTATTTATATATATTACGTTTTCTCGTGCAAAGGTACGATTAAGTGAGTAGAATACAAAAAGAAAATTAAGTTTTTCTTTTGGATTATCGAACGTGAGTACCTAAGACCGACAGGTCAAAGGTACGATTAAGTGAGTAGAATACAAAAAGAAAATTAAGTTTTTCTTTTGGATTATCGAACGTGAGTACCTAAGACCGACAGGTCAAAGGTA
>SAMEA3663094__coassemble_123_pt1 | contig 27391 bp, 25 predicted proteins | sample SAMEA3663094__metabat2_high_PE_032 | metagenome-assembled genome bin SAMEA3663094 (sample SAMEA3663094) | pig gut metagenome | biome: pig gut; feature: pig-associated habitat; material: faeces | place: France | collected 2012 | reverse complement strand
ACAGAGTGAGAGCTCGCTTTCACTATGCTGAGTCACGACAAAAATAACCTATGGTGTAAATCTTAATGAAAATCTTGAGAATAATCTTTAACTAACATCCGTGTTCTCCGTGTGGTCCGTGGATTTTTTTGGTAGCCTAAAGGCTAGAAATCTTTGGAGGAAATCTTTAATAAAATATGGCCTATGGCCAGAAATAATAATCTTCAACTATAATCTCTAACCTCTAACCTTTAACCTCTAACCTTTAACCTTTAACCTTTAACCTTTAACCTTTAACCTTTAACCTTTAACCTATAACCTAAACACTGTTCCGTGGATTTTTATGGCGCAGCAATCTTAAATATAAAAAGAGAATCTGTTTAAAGGGACTGGTAGAGGGCTTCGTACTGACGGGCAACCTTCAGGTGGTCGTGGTGGCGATCTACATAGGTGATGCTTTCGCGCTTGAGTCGTGGCAGACACTCAGGATGGAGCACCAACTGCTCAAGGGCATGGAAGACACTCTGCTCGGTCGGTTCAACGTTGATGATGGGACGCAACTCGTTCTCCTGGATAATCTCGTAGTTTTCGGGTTCGCCACCTCCTACAACGACAATACCTTTGGACATGGCAAGGAGGGAATTCATGGATGGCGTATAGCTGTAGAGCTGGTCGAGGATGACATCGGAATTGTTCATCATCAACTGGTATTCGGCATAAGGCACGGAGTATGCTGTGCGCAGTTCTACACGGTCGGGATAACGCTCAACGATGGCTTGTGCAGCACGCAACATGATGTCAGTTCCCTTGTAGGCACTACGCTTGCGGTCGATGCCGATGAACAGGCGCAGACGTGGATGAGACGGGATAGGGGGTGGCGTCTGACGCACGATGGGCAGGGGGATGAAATGGGTCTTGGCAGGATAGTGCAGTTGGTAGCATGCCATATACTCGTAGAGACATGCTACGATGGCGTCGCAGTCGTTGGCAATATGTCGGGTGAGTTTTTCGTGAGGGGTATTCACCCAGACGTCAAGGAGGTCTTGAGAGGCAGCATCGGTGCGCACCATATTGCCGAAGTTATGGTCACTATAGCGCAGCGGTTTCTCTTCGATGCAGGTTCTTGCCCATATCGAGTCCTCGCCAAAGGCTCCGAGAATCATCTTGCCGTTGTGGCGTCGCAGGAAGCGGTAGATAGGAAACAGGCGTTCGGGACGCAGGTCGAAGCAGATGGGATTGATGAGCTGCACCACATCATAGCCTGTGAGTCGTGGAAGGATGCGCGTCCAGAGGTTGAGTAGGTAGCGCACTCCGTCGATGTGGGAGGGTGATTTTCTGATGACTGAGATGTCGCGAGGATAGTTGCGCCATCCGTTGCCGTTGGAAACAACGGTCACCTCATGCCCCAGACTGCGCAACCCCTGACTGAGGTTGGCATGGAGTCCACTGTAGTCGTTGACGAGGAGGATGCGCATAGGAGATGGAATATGGGGGGATGAGACGGGTCAGTGACGGGGTAGGAGCGGCAGGGATGCGAGGAGCGCTCGTCGTCCGATGGCATTACCCACGAGGCGTCGGAACCACGTGTATTTCTTGGAATAAGGACGGTCGGGCAACGGGAAAAGTCCCTGTTGCCGGAGGGCGTCGATGGTGGCATCGAGCTTTTTTGCCGAGCGTGTCAGCATGATGGTGTTGTAGAGATAGTCCATGGTGAGCTGTGCGATGCGCCGTTCCATGGCAGGACGGTCGGCAGGCGACAGCTTATCGGTCAGCCGATAGAGTTGGGTGAGTACCGTCAGCGTATCGTCGAGGCGCTTGCTGATGGTGTCTTGGTCGCTGCTCCTGGTGATGGAGTCGTGGCGTGCCCGATAGTAGTAAGCCTTGTAGGGCGTGTTGAAGACGCGCTCTGCACGCAACAGCAGTTGCGGGGTGAATGCCTCGTCTTCGTGGTAGATGTTGGGCTCGAAGCGCAGGCTGCCGAGGATGCGGCGTGCGAAGAGGTATCCACATGCAGCAGCCCTGATATTGCTCTCGCGCATGAAATGACTGCCACTGACAGGAGAGACGGAAACAGGGGTGAAGGTCGTCTCTGAGGTGTCGGAACTGCAGAACATCACGAGGTCGGCTTGCTGATAGCGCACGAGGTCAAGACACTGTTCGTAGGGTGGGGCGATGATGGCATCGTCGGCATCGACAAACTGGATGAAATAGCCGTGTGCCATGTCGATGCCCCGGTTGCGCGCCTGACTCAGTCCCATATTGCGTTGTCGCACATAGACGACCTCGTCGATGCAGTCGGTCAGAAAGCTGACGGGACTCACGTCCGATCCGTCGTCGATGATGATAATCTCGCGCTCGCTGTCGCCCAGCGATAATGCCAGGATGCTCTCGATACACGCATGAAGCATGTCGGCCGGTTCGTTGTGGTAAGTGATGATAAAACTGACCAATGGAGACCCTTGGCGGTTGTCGGTGGAAAACGTAGTATTCATGAGGTGAGACGGAGAATCAGAGGTAGATGATGGAGAAGAATGAGAGCACCCAGCCAACGATGCACGTCTGGATGAAATGGTCTTTCACCAGTACTTTGGTGGGACTGCCGCTACGCTGATAGACCAGCATGTTTTGCAGATAGCGCAACAGTCCTGCCAATACCCATACGTTGGTGAGATAGACGTAGGACGAACCGAAATGGCTCACCACGCTGTCGCTCATGGTGTAGATAATATAGCACACCATGGTGATGGTGCCCACGATGGTGACGGAGAGGTCGATAAACTGGGAATTGTAGCCCGCAATACTCTTGCGCGGCATGGTGCCCGTCTGCTCGTAGATGCGGTAATCGTCTTTGCGCTTGGCAAAGGCAAGGAAGAGTGCCAGGAGGAAGGTCATCATGACCAACCATCCCGATACGATGATGTCGGTGGCAAAACCACCTATCAGTACGCGTATGACAAAGCCCACGGCAATGATTGCCACATCGAGGATGGCGTACTTTTTGAGGCGGATGCAGTATGCCACGTTCATCAGCCAGTAGCCCACCAGCATGGCGCAGACCACGGGCAGGTGGTTGCAGTCGGAGAGACAGGCTGTGATCAGACTGGCTGCCAGTGTCAGCATCATGATGACGTAGCCCATAGCCACGCTCACCTTGCCGGCGGCAATGGGGCGGTGGCACTTCTTAGGGTGGAGGCGGTCGTTCTCCACGTCATGGATGTCGTTGAAACAGTAGATGCTGCTCGATACGAAGCAGAATGCAACAAACACCCACAGTGTCTGTAGGAAATAATGGCTGTTTAACAGGTTGTTGCTGAAAAACAAAGGGGCGAAGACAAAGAAATTCTTCACCCACTGCAATGGCCGTAACAGAAGGACGGTATCTTTCATGGGCAATGGAAATCGTTTAACGGCGCTTGCGCTGACCGAAAAGGGTGTGGTAGCCGCGCAACAGTTTGCGCACAAGGAGGAAAGCGTCGAATGCCGTAACGGCATTGGAAATCAGCGCAGCAACAAGTTCGCCGCGCGTATTGGTCTTTTGGGGAGTGACAAGTTGGTGCCAATGACCGCTAATCTCGCTGCGCGCCTGAGCAAGTTCTTCAGCGAGTTGTTCGCGTCGTGTGCGAATGTCCTCCAAGGTCTGTGGAATACCCACCTGTTGTTGTTTGGTCTGCATAAGAATAAGTCCTCTCACATGGTTACTATTGTGGATCGTCGCTCATCAGGATGTTGGCAAGAAGCTTCACCAGTGGGCGCTCTATCCATGCCTTTCGGAAGATGAAAACGACCACGAGCAAGAGCAGATGAGCCAAACTGATCAGCATGAATGCCATGGTCATGCCTAACGATGCCGACAGCCAGAATGCCACGGCGAAAGAGAAATAGAGGAGGATGGCAATGACCAGCAGAAAGCCAACGGCAGCCAAAGCGGCTACCGTCAGCAACTGTACCAGTTTGCCGACCACATCAAATTTGATGCTCTCCTTCTGGAGGTTCAAATAGCGGATAACGGCTTGCACCAGTTGTCCGATGGTCTCTACATTCTTGTCGCTCGACAGCATTACTCGTTTACTTCAGGTGCTGCGTCAACAATATCGGCGGCAAGGTCAGACATCTCCTTGCGGCTGAGCTTGATATTATGCTTCTTCATGAAGTCATCTACCGCATCGGTAATCTTATCACGAGTGTCGGCTCCCTTTTCAGGGGCTAACAGCAGTCCTACTACGGCTCCGGCGAGAGCACCACCGAGGAATGCACCGAGAAATCCTAAATTCTTCATAGTCGTTTCGTTTTAAAGGGTTGATAATGTTTGTTGCTGCAAATATAGGCAATCTTTTTGAAAACATCGTGCTGTATAGCCATATTTTTTCATAAAATAATGCGATTTGATACCATTTAACAAACTTTATGCACCTTTTCTCTTCAAGTTTGGACGATATTTTGTAATTTCGCAGATGATATTCAAAAAGCATTATAAAATTAAAACAAATAAAACAATGAAGAAACAAATTATTCTATGTGCAGGACTGTGTGCCGCAATGGCTTTCACAAGTTGTAAATCAGGCGACAGCGCCTACAAGCAGGCTTACATGAAAGCCAAGCAACAAGAAGAACAGCAGCAACAGCAGCAGCAGCCCGCACAGGAAGAACCCGTTGTAGTGGCACCCGTAGAGACCAAACCTGCCAACGACACACAGGTGGTTGACAATACTGACAACGTGAACGTGCGTCAGGAGAATGTAACCCTCATCAGCGGAAATGGACTCAAGGCTTTCAGCGTAGTAGTAGGTTCGTTCTCACTTCAGGCCAACGCCGAAGGACTGCAGCAGCAGCTCCGCAATGCCGGCTATGATGCACAGATCGTGCGCAATACCCAGGGTGGCACCTTCCGCGTAGTGGCTACCACGTTTGATACGAAGGGTGAGGCAGTTGCAAGCCGCAACGAACTCCAGGGTAAGTATCACGGCGCTTGGTTGCTCTACAACAAATAAAAAGAACCACGGATAAAAAAGGAAAATTCTTAGCGTGAGAATACTCTCGATAGACTACGGAAAGAAAAGAACCGGACTCGCTGTTACCGATCCTCTGCAAATTATTGCTGGAGGATTGGCAACAGTAGCCACGGCAGAACTCTTCCAATACCTCAACGACTATATTGCACGCGAACCCGTGGAGCGCATTGTCATAGGAGAACCCAGACAGTCCAACGGACAGCCCAGCGAAAACCTGCAGCGCGTACAGCAGTTTGTGAACCGATGGAAAAAGGCACGGCCCGATGTGCCCATCGAATTCTTCGACGAGCGCTTTACCTCCGTACTTGCCCATCAGGCCATGCTTGACGGAGGACTGAAGAAAAAGGCACGGCAAAACAAGGCGCTGGTGGATGAAATCAGTGCCACGATCATACTGCAGGACTATATGCGCGCACGGAAATCGTGACGACGAATAAAGCAACAAGAAATGATACTACCTATTTATATATATGGACAGCCGGTGTTGAGAAAGGTGGCACAGGATATTACTGCCGACTACCCAGAGCTCGATAAACTCATTGCCGACATGTGGGACACACTCGCAGAGAGCGAGGGCATCGGACTGGCTGCACCACAGATTGGAAAAGACATACGACTGGTGGTCATCGACCTTGATGTGATCAGCGATGACCTCCCTGAATACAAAGGATTCAGAAACGTGTTTATCAACGCACATATCGTGGAATACGATGAAAGCAAGACCGACACCTTGGAAGAAGGATGTCTCTCGCTGCCCGGCATCCACGAGCGCGTGACCAGACCGACACGCATTCACGTGCAATGGCTCGACGAGAAAATGCAACCACACGACGAATGGGTGGAAGGATACCTTGCACGCGTGATGCAGCACGAATTTGACCACCTCGAAGGCAAGGTTTTCGTGGATCGCATCTCTCCACTCCGCAAACAACTCATCAAGAGTAAGATGAGAGCATTACTCCAAGGACGTGTGCGCTGCGGATACAAAACTAAAATGGCGGTGAGAAAATAATCACCGACCACAAAAGACATACAGGCGAAACAGGCTCCCGTAATAAGGTAAAGCAAAACGGATTGTAAACATGATGACAAGGGTAATTAAGACAACGACAACGGGCAGAGGTTTGAAGAAACTTCTGCTTGTTGCACTTATGATCCTGTCGTCAATGACCGGCAAGGCACAGTTTAATACCGACAGACTGCTCATGGTAGGACAGTCGGCACTCTATTATGAAGACTATGTGCTCTCCATACAGTATTTCAATCAGGTGATCTCGGCAAAACCGTATCTCTACGAACCATGGTTCTACAGAGGTCTGGCGAAATTCTATCTCGACGACTACCAAGGAGCTGAAAACGACTGTACCGAGGCACTTGACAGAAACCCGTTTGTGGTCAGCGTCTATGAACTCAGAGGACTCTGCCGCATCAGACAAGACAACTTTGCCGGAGCCGTGAAAGACTACGATAAAGCACTGAAATACGACCCGGAGAACCGAAATCTGTGGCACAACAGAGTGCTTTGTCATATTCAGCAGAAAGAGTATGATGTGGCACTGGCACAGATAGACACCATGCTCACCCGATGGAGCAAGAACGCGAAAGTCTATGCCATGCAGGCAGAGGTCTATATGCTCCAGAAAGACACCACAAAAGCTGTTGTCGCACTCGATAAAAGTATTGCTATCGACCCATACGACGGTTCGCTGTGGAGTCAGAAAGCCATCATCAGCATGGCACGGCATCAATGGAAAGAGAGCGACGAGTATCTCAGCAAAGCCATCCACCTCATGCCCAAACGAGTGGATTGCTATGTGAACCGAGCCATTGCCAGATTCAACCTCAATAACCTCAGGGGAACCATGGCAGACTATGATACTGCGCTCGACCTCGATCCCAACAACTTCCTCGCACACTACAACAGAGGACTCTTGAGGGCACAGGTGGGAGATGACAACCAAGCCATCCTCGACTTTGACTTCGTGCTCAACCTGGAGCCCAATAACCTCATGGCACTCTTCAACCGCGCACTCCTGCTGGAGAATACCGGAAATATCAGAGGTGCCATAAGGGACTATACGAAAATCATTGCGGAATTTCCAAACTTCTGGTTTGGACTGCAACACCGTGCCGACTGTTACAGAAAACTCGGTATGAGCAAACAGGCAGAGCTCGACGAATTCAGAATCTTCAAAGCACAGATGAACAAACGCTTGGGTATTCAGCCGAGACTCTCGAAAAAACAGATGAGAAAACGTAGCGACCTCGACATCGAGAAATACAACCAACTGGCTGTGGAAGATGTACAGGAGGTGGAACACGAATATCAAAGCGATTACCGGGGAAGGGTGCAAAACAGAAAGGCTTCGCTCGACTATCTTCCTATGTTTGTGCTCGCCATGCAGAAAGACGTAGAACGGATGAACGCAACAACTGCCTTCGACCAACGGGTGGATGACTTCAACAGAAACGAAGGCGGCACACGACAGCTTTATGTGACACGACAGTTGCGCACACTCGATGAGGCTGCCACAAACCGCTACTTCGCACTGATAGACTCGGTGGCTGACACGATCGACAAATGTCACGACGCAAAACAAAAAGCAGCACTCCTGCTGATAAGAGCCGTAGCCTATTCAGATACCCAGAATAATGAAGCAGCAATAGACGACCTTACGGCTGTTGTACAACTCGACTCCACACAGACACTCGCCTATTGGCAAAGAGCAGTCTGCCAGGCAAGACTCAACGCGTTTAATGCTTCGCAGGGTACAGATATCAGTATGAAGACTGCCAATGTGCTCTCCGACCTGAGTGAGGCTATTGAGAACAATCCCAGTGCAATCCTCTATTACAACCGAGGTAATGTCTATGTGCAGCGGAAAGATTATCTCCATGCCATAGAAGACTATTCGAAAGCCATAGAGATGGATTCACATCTGGCTGAAGCATACTACAACAGAGGAATAGCAAGGCTCGCGCTCAAACAGCAGGCACAGGCTGTGGCTGACCTCAGCAAGGCAGGAGAACTCGGACTCTATGCCGCCTACAGCATCATCAAACAGAATCGGAAGTAACAGATAATACCGTTTTTTTCAACGAATTGTTTGGTTATTCTGACACTTATTAGTAATTTTGCCACGTAAAAACGTTTTTTTTATTATGGTAAAAAGAAGGTGGCATTGTAAGCCAGGCGTACAGCCGACAGAATTTGACAAGAAAATTATGCACTTGGAGAATCAAGGCGTATTGGTACCCACTCGCCAGCTTGTGAAGACTCCAGAACAAATAGAGGGAATCAGACGGTCGGGTGTGGTCAACACAGGAGTGCTCGACCTGATAGAAAAGGAAATACACGAAGGAATGTCAACGCTCGAAATAGATAAACTCTGTAGAGAATACTGCGAAGCACACGGAGCCATTCCTGCCTGTCTCAACTATGAAGGATTTCCCATGAGCGTTTGTACAAGCATCAACGAAGTAGTGTGTCACGGTATTCCGAAGGCAACAGATATCCTTGAAGAGGGAGACATCATCAACGTAGATTTTACCACCATCCTCGACGGATACTATGCCGACGCTTCGAGAATGTTTATCATTGGCGAAACAACTCCTGAAAAGAAACAACTCGTGGAGGTGACCAAAGAATGTCTCGAAATAGGCATGGAGGCCGCTAAACCATGGGGATTCGTTGGAGAAATAGGAAAAGCCATTGAGAAACATGCCAAAAAATACCACTATGGAGTGGTGAGAGACCTCTGCGGACACGGAGTGGGACTCAAATTCCACGAAGAACCGGAAGTGTGCCATTTCGCACAGAAACATCCCGGAATGCTTCTCGTACCGGGAATGGTGTTCACCATCGAACCTATGATCAATATGGGAACATGGGAGGTCTTTATCGATGCTGACGACCCATACGGATGGGAAGTTATTACAGAAGATGAGAAACCGTCTGCACAGTGGGAACACACTCTGCTGATGACAGAACATGGAGTAGAAATACTGTCACACTAAACAATGGAAAATAAAGATATCTACATATTGGGAATTGAGTCAAGCTGCGACGATACATCTGCAGCTGTACTCAAAAACGGTGTGCTGCTCTCAAATGTAACAGCATCACAAGCCGTACACGAAGCATACGGCGGCGTAGTGCCGGAACTCGCATCAAGAGCACATCAGCAAAACGTGGTGCCTGTAGTGGATCAAGCCATAAAAAAGGCAGGAATCTCCAAGGAACAGCTTACTGCCGTGGCATTTACAAGAGGACCGGGACTCATGGGATCGCTGCTCGTCGGAGTGAGCTTTGCTAAAGGATTTGCAAGATCGCTCGGAATACCCCTTATCGACGTCAACCATCTGCAAGGTCACGTGATGGCTCACTTCATCAAAGAAAGTGATGATGACAATCAGCAACCGCCATTGCCCTTCCTCTGCCTGCTCGTCAGCGGAGGTAATTCGCAAATTGTCAAGGTTAACGCCTATAACGACATGGAGGTGCTCGGACAAACCATCGACGATGCCGCAGGAGAAGCCATCGATAAATGTTCAAAGGTCATGGGACTCGGATACCCCGGAGGACCTATCATAGACCGACTGGCACGACAGGGAAATCCTAAAGCGTACAAGTTTGCCGAACCGCAAATCCCAGGTCTTAACTACAGCTTCTCCGGACTCAAGACTTCATTCCTCTATAATATGAGGAAATGGGTGGAAGAGGATCCCGATTTCATCGAACACCATCAAGAAGATATTGCCGCTTCACTCGAATTTACTATCGTCGATATCCTGATGAAGAAACTGAAGATGGCGGTCAAGCAGACAGGAATCAAACATGTGGCTGTGGCAGGAGGAGTCAGCGCAAACAATGGATTGCGAAACGCATTCCACGATCATGCCAAACGATACGGATGGACTATCTATATACCTAAATTCAGCTATACAACAGACAATGCTGCAATGATTGGTATTGTAGGATACTATAAATATCTGGACGGAGAGACGTGTCCCATCGATGCGCCTGCCTTCAGTAAAGTTACCTTTAAATAAAAAGAAAGAATATGGATTTTGAAAGTAAGATTATCAGTCGTGAAATCAGTCAGATACTCTGGGAATTGGAAAAAACCGTAGGAACTGCAGAAAGCTGTACCGGAGGAAGAATAGCAGAAGCCATGATCGCTACACCGGGAGCATCGAAATACTTCAAAGGTGGAGTGGTGTCGTATGTCGATGAAATCAAAGAAAGACTGCTGCATGTTGACGCACAAGTGCTCGAAGAACAAACTGCTGTCTGTGAAGAAGTTGCCAAACAAATGGTAAAGGGAGCATGTCAGACACTCAATACCAATTATGCCATTGCTGCAACAGGATTCGCTGGACCTACCGGAGGAACTAAAGAGATTCCCGTCGGCACGATCTGGCTCGCTTGTGGAGATATCGACAGACAGGTGACTTTCATGGTGCAGGAAGACCACGGAAGAGATATCAATCTGGCCATTGCAACCAACAAAGCCATGCAAATGTTTCTCGATTTTCTGAAAGATGAACAGACAAGGGTATAGTAGCGTTAAAAAACGTTAATATTACACCGAAATATAAAGTAGGGTTCTTTGTTGTTTAGAAAATTTTGTAATTTTGCAACCTGTTTGGAGTAAGTTACAATTTAGGAACAAGTTAAAAGTAGATAGAAATGTCGAAGATTTGTCAGATTACAGGAAAGAAGGCACAGATTGGTAATAATGTGTCTCACTCAAAGCACCGCACAAAGCGTAGCTTTGACGTTAACCTGTTCAGCAAGAAATTCTACTATGTAGAGGAGGCTTGCTGGATTCAGTTGAAGATCAGTGCTGCTGGTCTGCGTATGATTAATAAAGTAGGTCTGGATGCTGCCTTGAAGCAAGCTGTTGCCAAAGGTTTCGTGGACTGGAAGGATATTAAAGTGATAGGAGACTAAACTATGGCAAGCAAGAAAAAAGGCGATCGTGTACAGGTAATCCTGGAGTGCACAGAAATGAAAGAGAGTGGACTGCCCGGAACAAGCCGTTACGTAACGACCAAGAACCGTAAGAACACTCCCGAGAGAATGGAACTCAAGAAGTATAACCCCATCCTGAAACGTATGACCGTTCATAAGGAGATTAAATAATTAAGCAATTAGACTATGGCAAAGAAAACCGTCGCTACCCTCCATGAAGGTTCAAAGGATGGTCGCGCTTATTCAAAGGTTATCAAGATGGTGAAGAGCCCTAAGACTGGTGCTTACATCTTCGATGAGCAGATGGTTCCCAACGAGGAAGTAAAAGATTTCTTCAAGAACTAATAGATAAGAAATACATATTGAAAGAAGACTGGTATCATAAAGATATCAGTCTTTTTTTATCTTTTATACCATTCTATCTTGATTCTCTTGCTTTTTTTGTAATTTTGCAAGATAAGAAACAAACCATCTAACAATAAACTACCGATTATGAACAAAACTATTCAAGACATCATCGAAAGGAGAAGCGTAAAGAAGTATATGGCTAAAAGTGTTCCTGATGAACTCATAGAACAAATTGTCAAAGCTGGAACCTATGCTCCTTCGGGAATGAACAAACAAGCGGCTATCATACTGGCTGTGACTAACAAAGAAATGAGAGATAGGTTGAGCAGGATAAACCTCGATATCGTCATGGCAAGAAACATGAATACAACCAGCGGACATGCTGACCCGTTCTATGGAGCTCCTGTCGTTCTGGTGGTGCTTGCTAAAAAGGATGTGGCAACACGAGTATATGACGGTACTCTCGTCATGGAAAATATGATGATTGCAGCACAAAGTCTGGGATTGGGCTCCTGCTGGATTCATCGGGCTAAGGAGACCTTTGAGACGGAAGAGGGAAAACAAATCCTTCAGGAACTCGGAATAAAGGATGAATATGAGGGTATTGGAAATTGTATTGTGGGATATGCTGCGCCTGATGCTTTGAAACCACAGGTTGAACGTAAAAGCGATTATGTGGTATGGGTAAAATGAAAATTATGGCCACTATGGCGTGCACTACGATGTTGGTGGCTTGCAACCAGCAGAAGGGAATAGAACAACAGGTTGATGAACTCTACGGACGAATGTCGCAAGAGGAACGCCTCGCACAGTTGAGAAGTATCTATATGGATGACTTGTTTGATCAGAATGGTCAGCTGGATACGGCACAATGCCGGAAAATCATTCCTAACGGTATCGGACACTTCTCACAATATGCAAGTCAGAATCTTGAATCTGCTGATAACATCAGAAAAAAAGTTGTTGCCTTGCAGCAATGGATTATAAAGAACACACCGAACGGCATTCCTGCTTTGTTTCATGAAGAAGTGCTATCGGGAGTTAATACGCAAGATGCAACAATCTATCCGCAGCAAATCGGACAGGCTTGTTCCTTTAATACTGAATTGGCTGAACTGAAAACCAAACAGACTGCAAACGACTTGCGAAGGATGGGAGGCATTCTGTCACTGTCGCCTATGGTGGATGTGTGTAGAATACCGTCTTTCAACCGGCTTGAAGAATCCTATGGTGAAGATGCGTATCTCTCGGCCATGATGGGTACGGCATTTGCTAAAGGGTTGCAGATGGGTGACCTGAAGAAAGGAGTGGGAGTATGCTCGAAGCATTATCTTGGATATGGTGGCGGAGGAGATGCTGACGAAAAGGTGATGATGGAAGAAATTCTCTTGCCTCACGAGACGATGATCCGACTGGCGGGAAGTCAAGTCATCATGCCTGGATATCATGCAGTACACGGAACAAAATGTGTGGCTAACAGCGAAATCTTGAATGATATTCTAAGAGGATACCTTGGATTCAAAGGGATGGTGGTGAGCGACTATACCGCCATTGACCAGATTCCCAACCTTGACACTCCATTGGAAAAAGCGGTTGCTGCGATTAATGGGGGAAACGATGTTGATTTTCCAAAAGGCGACAACTATAAATATTTGCAAGAGGCAATTGAGAAAAAACTGGTGAAACCAGAAGTCGTGGAACGGGCTGTCAAGAATGTCATACGTTTCAAAATACAGGCAGGAATGATGGACGAGAATCGTTATCTCTATAGCGATGATGAAGTGGTGCTTGATTCGGAGGAAGAAAGAAAAACGGCATACGATATTGCCACACAGTCTGTTGTGTTGCTTGAAAACAATGGGGTGTTGCCTTTGAAAAATGTCAAAAGGGTTCTGCTGACAGGGCCTAATGCCAATTCTATGTGGGCGATGTGTGGAGACTATTCTTTCCCAAGCATGTTCTACTTCTGGAAAGGATGGCAGAAACAGTGGAGCGACAAGAATCTGCCGAAGATCGTGAAACTGAAGGAGGCTATGGAAACTCGTAAACCAGAAGGGGTTGACGTGGCTTATGCTCGGGGATGCGACTGGACGGAAGAGATAGAGACGAAATATGCAGAGACAGGTGACAAGCGTGCATGGGAATACCAGTTGTTGCACCGTAAGGTGGATTCTGGGGAGAAAGCTGATCAAAAAGTGGCGTTTGACATGGCTCGCGAAAGTGATGTGATTATCGCTGCGGTGGGTGAAAATGTAATGCTTTGCGGAGAAAACAGAGACAGACAAGGTTTACGCTTACCTGGTAAGCAAGAGGAATTTGTGGAAAAACTGCTGGCAACAGGAAAACCTGTTGTGCTCGTTGTCTTTGGAGGACGTGCACAGATTATCTCGAAAATCTCTAAGAGATGCGCTGCTGTCATACAAGCATGGTACCCTGGTGAAGAGGGTGGTCATGCGGTAGCAGACATCCTTTATGGTAGAATTTCGCCGTCTGCAAAATTGTCGGTGAGCTATCCCAACACGGAAATAGATGAACCAATCTGTTATAATGAGAAAATCGAACAGGATGAACGCATAGAATGGCCGTTTGGATACGGACTGTCTTATACGCAGTTCTCGTATGGAAATCTGAACATGGTAAAGGAGTGTCCTACTGATAACGATGTGGTGGAATTGACATTTTCCTTGACTAATGTAGGAAAGATGAAAGCCGATGAGGTGGCGCAGATTTATCTCTCTCCAACAGACAAAAAGCAACAAATCCGACCGATACAATTGCAAGGATTTGCACGTGTGACGCTTGAGCCTGGAGAAACAAAAACTGTTGGGATTAAACTTTATACCGAGCAGTTTGGCTATTATTCGAACAATGGAAAGCGTCAATGGAATGTTGATCCTGGTAAATATGAAGTTAAGGTGGCTTCTTCTTCACAGAACATCAGACTGAAGCAAACGATAGTTCTTAAAGGTAAGAAAATAACCAAACCTTTACGAGAACACTATTTCTCTGTTGCGACGGTGAAGTAACGGCTATGGATTGATATGATTCCCGACTGTCATAACGCGTTTTGGCTCAGCGCATAAGAGAATGTTATAAGTAAAATGGTTGAGCGAAATGCATAGAGGTTGTGGAAACCACATGAAGACAATCATCCCGTTGGAGTGTCTGGAGAGGACAAGTCCAACGGGATGATTTTTATAGTTTATCGTAAGTTCTTATTGTTTGCTGCAAAGCAATATTTTACCGTAAAGAGGCAATCAAGCTTCAGACTTTGGTGTGGCAGGAGTGGTCTTGCTTTGAGGCGTATTGGATTTCTTATGGTGATTGCCATTGGACCTCCTACGTTTGCGCTTCTGTTGTCCGTCTTTCGACTGTGTGCTTGTCACAGAGTCTTGGGAAGATTTTACGGAAGGTTGCTCACCTGACGATGGCTTGGTGCTGCGTCGCTTGTTGCGAGTTTTGTTGCCGTTAGGCTTACGGTTGTTGCTGCGACCACCACGACCGCGCGTGTTCTTACGTGGTGCATTGGGCTCGTATTTAGGACCTTCGCCCAATCCTTCAGGGATAGGAATCTTGACAATTTCCTTTTCAAGGAAACGCTCTATGTCGGCAAAGGCACGCATGTCCAATTCAGAGACAAAAGTGATGGCAACACCATCGCGTTGCGCACGTGCTGTGCGTCCGATGCGATGGACGTAGTCTTCTGCATCATGAGGTACATCGTAGTTGATGACCATCAAGATGTCGTCAATATCAATGCCTCGCGACACAATGTCTGTTGCAACGAGCACATCTACCTGACCCGTCTTGAACCGATACATGACATCGTCGCGCTCCTGCTGGCTGAGGTCGCTGTGCATGGGTGCGCAGTTGATGTTCATGCGTTTGAGTTCGCGAGTAATGTCCTTTACCTTGTCTTTCTTGCCGGAGAAGATGATGACTCGTTGAAGTTCTCCTGCCTTGAAGAGGTGGCGGATGATGTTGATCTTCTGCGGTTCGTAGCATACGTATGCTGACTGCTGAATCTTTTCTGCCGGTTTTGATACGGCAATCTTCACCTCGACAGGGTTGGTCAAAAGTGTACGTGCCAATTGCTGAATTTTGTCGGGCATGGTGGCAGAGAACATGATGGTCTGGTGATTGTCGGGCAGCAGTTTTGCAATCTGCAGGATATCGTCAGAGAATCCCATGTCCAACATGCGGTCGGCTTCGTCGAGGATGAAGAATGAAAGACGGGAGAGATCTACATGTCCCATGCGAATATGGGACAGGAGACGTCCTGGGGTGGCAATAATCACATCGGCGCCCATTTTAAGTCCCTTGGTCTCTTGGTCAAAGCGAGAACCATCGTTTCCGCCATAGATGGCAACACTCGACACATCGTTGAGATAATAGCCGAAGCCTTGCATGGCTTGGTCTATCTGTTGGGCAAGTTCGCGAGTCGGAGACATGACGATGCAATTGACAGCATCGTGTGGGAAACCACCATCATCAAGCATGCTGAGTACCGGCAGAAGATAGGCTGCCGTCTTACCTGTTCCTGTCTGGGCGACACCAATAAGGTCGCGCCCGTCGAGAATTTGCGGAATGCATTGTTCCTGGATGGGAGTCATTTCCTCGAAGCGCATGTCATAGAGCGCGTCGAGGATATTATCGTTGAGGTATGTTTCTTCGAATGTCACTTTTCCTATTTTAAATTAATAATGTATTAGTTAGGGGCGTGTCGGTAGCAATAGTATGCTATAAACACATAGAGAATGTTTGGAATCCATGCGGCTAATGCCGGTGGTGTGTCAGCATTGATAGCGAAGGTGGCACATACCGTTTGTAGAAGAATATAGGCGAATGACAATGCGAGGCCAATGCCTAAGTATAGTCCCATGCCGCCTTTTCGTTTTCTTGAAGATAGTGAAACACCTATAATGGTGAGGATAAAGGAGGCGAATGATGAGGCGATACGCTTGTGGTATTCTACCTCATATTGTACAACATTGCTTGAACCGCGAGACTGTTGTTTCGAGATGTATTGCCTGAGTTCAGGAGAGGTGAACGTTTCCTGCTGACCTTTGGAGAAGATGAGGTCCATCGGTTCCATTTGGATCAGGGTGTCGAGTTCCATGCCACTTTGAATTTCCTCTCTCAAACCTTTCAGTTTACGAATCTTGTAACTGCGAGCTTTCCAATGGTAGCGTGAATCAGAAATCGTGTCGTATTGAATAACGCTGGCAGTCATGTGGCTTACCATCTTCTTGTTTTCAAATTTGTAGAGTGAAAAGCCGAATCCGGTCTTGTGGACATCATCGTATTGTGAAATATAAGCGACGACACCTTTATCCACCATCAACTGAATATTGCTTGCCGATGTATTCTTCTTATTATTCTTATAGAGAGATTCAAAGTCATGGCGGACTACCGTTCCTTTAGGGATGACGTAAGCGCCAAGATAGAAGTTGAGCAAGGCGATGAGTGCTGCAGAGATAATATAGGGGCGGAGCAAGCGCTTGAAACTCATTCCGCACGCCAACATGGCAATAATCTCTGAGTTGCCTGCCAGTTTAGAGGTGAAGAAGATGACCGCTATGAAAACGAATAGTGGCGAGAAAAGATTGGCAAAATAGGGGATGAAGTTGGCATAGTAGTCGAACACAATAGCACGCAATGGTGCGTGATAGTTGGTGAACTTGGTGAGGTTGTCATTGACGTCAAACACGATAGATATCGAGATGATGAGTGCAATGGAGTAGATGTATGTGCCAATGAACTTCTTGATGATGTACCAGTCGATGCGCTTGATGTAATGCAGCGGATTGCATTTCTTCATCCATCGCAATTTGTGCCAGGGGAGTTTCCTGAGCCATTTGATGATGGGATGAAGCAGGATGAGCAGGCGCAACCAGATGCGTCTGATACGTGCAGCTATTTCTTTGAGTTTTCTCTTCATCGGTAAGTGTGTCTGTAGGGTTCTTATCTTCGACGACCAAGGTTGTCAATCACCGAGCGTTTCCATTGCACGAAGTCACCCTGTTCGATGTGTTGGCGTGCGTCGGTCACAAGGCGCAGGTAGAATGCCAGATTGTGTATGCTGGCAATCTGCATGGCAAGTAACTCTTGAGCCTTGAACAGGTGGTGGAGGTATGCTTTGGTGTGTATGCGGTCGATGTCGCAGCCGTCGGGATCAATGGGCGAGAAGTCTGCCTCCCATTTCTTGTTACGCATGTTCATTGTGCCCTCATAGGTGAACAGCATGGCATTACGGCCGTTGCGAGTGGGCATGACGCAGTCAAACATGTCAACACCACGTTCGATAGCTTCGAGAATATTCTGTGGCGTTCCTACACCCATTAGGTAGCGAGGCTTGTCTTTAGGCAGTATCTCATTGACCACTTCAATCATCTCGTACATCACTTCTGTGGGTTCGCCGACAGCTAATCCTCCGATAGCATTTCCGTCGGCACCCTTGTCTGCCACAAATTTGGCAGCCTCTCGGCGGAGGTCTTTATAGGTGCAGCCTTGTACGATAGGGAAGAGACTTTGACGATAGCCGTAAAGTGGTTCGGTTTCGTCGAGTCGCTTGATGCATCGGTCGAGCCAGCGTTGGGTCATCATGAGCGATTTCTTGGCATAGTTATAGTCGCTTTGTCCTGGTGGACATTCGTCGAAGGCCATCATGATGTCTGCTCCTATCACGCGTTCGGTATCCATCACATTTTCAGGAGTAAAGAAGTGTTTGGAACCGTCGATGTGTGAACGGAATTCGCAGCCTTCCTCGCGGAGTTTTCGTATGCCAGTCAATGAGAATACCTGGAAACCGCCGGAGTCGGTTAGGATAGGGCGGTCCCATGTGTTGAATTGATGGAGTCCGCCTGCTTGACGGAGCACTTCCAGTCCTGGTCGAAGGTAGAGATGATAAGTGTTTCCAAGTATAATCTGTGCCTTGACTTGTTCGCGGAGTTCTGAGAAATGTACGCCTTTGACGCTTCCAACGGTTCCTACGGGCATGAAGATAGGCGTCTTGATCTGTCCGTGGTCTGTGGTGATAAGGCCTGTTCGTGCGTCGCTGGCAGAATCTGTATGTTGCAGTTCAAATGTCATTTGCTGTCTTTGTTGTCGTCTTGGATGGTGAAGTCCAATGGGTTATCTACTATCTCGTCTGTTAATGCGAAGTTCCATACGTCTTGTACGTTTTCGACATAATGGAATTCTACGCCTTTGAGATAAACTTCAGGAATCTCTTCAATGTCCTTGCGGTTTTCCTGACACATCAGAATGTCTGTGATTCCGGCACGTTTGGCAGCGAGGATCTTCTCCTTGATGCCGCCAACGGGAAGTACTTTTCCTCGAAGCGTTATTTCGCCGGTCATGGCTGTGTTGCGACGCACTTTACGTTGGGTCAGGGCAGAGGCGATGCTGGTTGCAATGGTGATTCCTGCTGATGGTCCGTCCTTGGGCGTCGCACCTTCTGGGACGTGGATGTGTATGTTCCAGTTGTCGAAAATGCGATAATCGATATGAAGTGTATCTGCGTGTGCTTTTACATATTCAAGAGCGAGAATGGCACTTTCTTTCATGACGTCACCGAGGTTTCCTGTCAGCGTGAGTTTTGCGCCCTTTCCTTTCGAGAGTGAGGTTTCGATGAAGAGGATTTCGCCGCCAACGCTTGTCCATGCGAGTCCTGTGACCACTCCTGCATAGCTGTTGCCTTGATAGATGTCGCGATAGTAAGGTGGTTTGCCCAACAGTCCTTCGAGTTCAACGGGAGTGATTTTAGAGAAAGGCAGGGTTCCGCTTTCCGCTACTTTAAAGGCTATTTTGCGCAAGGCCTTGTTGATTTGTTTCTCCAGTTGGCGCACACCGCTTTCCCGCGTATATTGCTCGATGATTTTCTCTGTGGCAGCCTTGGTGAAGGTGAGTCGGCTGTCTGCCAGTCCCGTATTCTCTTTTTCGCGTGGAATGAGGTGTCGCTTAGCAATCTCTTGTTTCTCTTCGGTAATATAGCCACTTACTTCGATGATTTCCATGCGGTCGAGTAGGGGTTTGGGAATGGTGCCGAGATTGTTGGCCGTTGCAATAAACATGACTTTCGACAGGTCGTAGTCCAGATCGAGATAGTTGTCGTGGAAGGCATTGTTTTGCTCAGGATCGAGTACTTCGAGAAGTGCTGAGGCAGGATCGCCGTTATGGGTATTCTGCGTCACCTTGTCTATTTCGTCGAGTATGAATACGGGATTACCAGTCCCTGCCTTCTGCATGTTTTTGATGATGCGTCCGGGCATGGCTCCAATGTAGGTTCTACGGTGTCCGCGTATTTCAGCTTCGTCGTGTAGTCCTCCAAGTGAGACGCGCACGTATTTTCTGTTTAGTGCGTCGGCGATGGATTTGCCCAGACTGGTTTTTCCGACTCCTGGAGGGCCGTAGAGGCAAAGGATAGGCGACTTGAGATTGCCTCTGAGCGAGAGCACAGCGATGTATTCGAGTATTCTCTCCTTGACTTTCTCCATGCCGTAGTGGTCGCGGTCAAGGATTCGTTGTGCACGCTTCAGATTGAGGTCATCCTTGGTGTATTCGTTCCATGGCAGCGAAACAAGAGTCTGGAGGTACGTCAGTTGGATGTTGTAGTCCGGACTTTGTGGGTTGAGCTGATCGAGTTTCTCCATCTCGCGCTTGAATACTTTGGCGGTTTCGTTGCTCCATTTCTTTTTGGCAGCTTTTTCCAGCAGGTCTTTCTTTTCAGGCGAAGCCTCATTGCCCATTTCAGCCTGAATGTTCTTGATCTGTTGCTGTAGGAAGTAGTTGCGCTGTTGCTCGTCGAGGTCTTCGTGGGTCTTCTTGCGAATTTCAAGTTTCAAGGTCTGCAATTCTTGCTGCTTGTTCATGTGTTTGATCATCATGAAGAGGCGATCCTTGAGGTTTGAGGTGTTCAGAAGGTCTATGCGTTCGCTTACGTTTTCCACAAAGTTGCTACAGATGTAGTTGAGCGCGATGAGGTTGTTGCCGATGTTTCTCACGGAGAATGATGCTTCATCGGGCATTTCATCGTTCATGTCGATAAACTCTGTTGTAACGTCGCGCAGGGTGCCTATGGCTGTGTTGAACTCAGTATCGTCCTGTTCTGGGATTTTCTCATCGTATGGGAGTACGTGTGAAAGCATGAAGTTGTCGTTGGGTATTTCATCACCCAATACGATGCGTCGTAGTCCCTGCACGATGGCGGTGACCTTGTTGTTAGGCAAACTGATAATCCTTACGAGTTTGGCCATTACTCCAATCTTGTAGATGTCGTTGTGGGATGGAAATTCCGTATTGGCTGAATACTGGCAGCATACGGCAAAGAGCGAGTCTTCTTTCTCTGCTTTCTTGAGTAGTTTAAGACTCAGGTCCCGTCCCACGAGGATGGGGTTGACAACTCCCGGAAACATTACAACGTTGCGTACTGTCAATACTGGCAAGACTTCCGGTACTTCGATGCTTGTTAAATCTTTGTAATCTCCCTCTATATCAGCAATTAGAGGGAATGTTTTATTTTGGTATTTACTCATTCTCTGTTTAAAATAGTGCTTTTAGCTTGCAAAGGTACTGCAATCCTACGGAATATCAAAAGAAAAACGTTGTTTTCTTTATATAAAAGGTGTATAGTACTTGCAGAAAACGGTTTTAAAGCATGAAAATGGGCGTAAAAAGGAATATTGACTAATAAATCTCAGCCACGTGGTTGCTTTTCTGACCGTTTATTCCGCGCTTGAGGAATAGAATCAGTTGGATGTTTTTCCCTACGGTCATTTCTTTTTCCATATCCGGTTTCATTGTTGATGTACTGGCGAAGCCTTCTTTGGAGATGGTGCCTTCGGGAGTGGTTGGAATGTCTGACAGGATGGTGTATCTGATGTAATGTTGTGCGGGATTTGCGTATGTGATCTTGGCAGAATAGGATCCAAAGGATTCGTGTCCTTTGTAGCGGTCTAAAATATTGACGATTGCTGCCGACTTGAATGGGTCTCCGTTGCTGATAATAGGACAGAATTGGATGAACATTCCTTTTTGAACGGTTGTTCGTGCAGGTAGTGTTGCGGTAATTGTTTTTCTGTCGGCAACGTAATGGTGTGACATATTGTCAAAGATGTGGATGTGTCCGTGCGTCTCGTCAATTCCGTCGATATATCCGGTTTTTATAGGAAAGACGTGGCTTGGCGCTTTTGTTGAGGCTACAATCTCGACAATCCTTTTGTTGTCTTCTTTGCTGGACGTGACGGAAACATCGTAAACCTTTCCGATGATTTCGTAAGGCCGGTAAGGGAATTGGTGGCTGTCTGCAATCAGCGACATACCATTTGCTGCAACCATTTTGACAAACCGGCAGGTGCGTCCTGCTTTGATTTTCTCAAACAATGATACTGCGTACATGCTTATAATATCGTTGGAGTTTTCATTGCGTGCCTCAGGATGATGCAGTCTGTAGGATTGCAAGGCCCGATCTATTCGTTCTTGTAGGGATAGGTACAGTTTTCCGTCTTTGCCTTTTTGTTTTTGGCGGTCCTCATCTCTCAGACAGGAAGTGTGGTTGCACATGTCGAGAAAGCGAGGCAGTTGAAAGTCTGTATAGGTTGTGCTAATCTTAACCGCCATATCCATCATACAGGAATTGATGAGTGACGGTTTGTCGGTGCGCAGTTTGATATAAGCAAATAATAAAGTGCGTGAAGTTTCTGAGCCAATGGTTTTGTAGTTTTGGCACAGGTATCTGTATATTTCCCAACAAGTTGCTTCGGGATGTGAACTTCCTGTTGAGATAGAGTTGACGAGTTCTTCCCATGAGGGTACTTTGGCGTCTTGGTTATTAGTCATTGTTGCTTTGGTATTTGGGTTTCTTAGGTGCAAATTTACAGGTTATAATTCTTATTGCCAAACGAAAGGCTCTTTTTTTTTGTGCAGACTTTCTGCTTTTTATATTTGACTGACGGGCGCAACTTTTGACGAGAGTCTTAGCGCTCGGCTTCGGGATGCCGTCGGGATGAGTTCGGGATGTTATCATCCTTCTTCCTACGTAGTGAGTCCTCAGTAAGTCCCAAAAACTTATTGGGTATTGGGACACTCATAGGAGAGACTTCCTGACAGCATAAGAAGTAAGTTGGATGAAATCTCACGATAAAAACCATCTTTTTGTCTGTTGAATTGTACTTGTTGCCCTTATCTTCTATTCATTTCCACAAAATACATGAAGATATTTGGTGATGACAATGAATTTTTGTAATTTCGCAACATCAAAACAAGAAAGATACATAACATAAAACAATGAAAAGATATGAAGAGATTTTTTTGGACTGCAGTGCTATTATTTCCATTAGTCAGCGCTATGTTTGCTGGTAATCTGAATCTTGCGGAAATCAGTAAATGGCAATACCGCGGCGATGGCATCAGAGCGGTGAAAACTGCCCAAGATGGTGAGACTTATACGCAACTGTCGTCAGACGGACGTAAGGTAGAGAGTCATTCCTTTAAAACAGGAAAGACCGTTTCGGTGCTTTTCGACCTTGATGTGGTGAAAACCGCCGGCGTCGATTATATCGATGGTTATATGGTCAGCCCCAACGGTCGGCAGATGCTGATACAGACGCATACGGAAAGTATTTATCGCCACTCGTTCAAAGCAGAGTACTATTTGTATAATATGGGAAGCAACAGAATGGTTCCCCTGTCGAAAAACGGACCTCAGCAGACTCCGCTTTTCTCACCTGATGGATCATTGGTGGCTTTTGTGCGTGACGGCAACATATTTCTGGTCAAATTGCTCTATGATAATGCTGAGGTGCAAGTGACGAAGGACGGAAAGCGCAATGCCATCATCAACGGAATCCCTGACTGGGTCAATGAGGAGGAGTTTGCCAACGACCGCTCTATGATATTTACAGCCGACAGCCGTGTGCTGGTCTGGGTGAAATATGATGAGAGTAAGGTAAAACAGTACAGCATGCCGCTCTTCAAAGGGCTGAATCCCGAATACAAGCAGTATGATGAGTATCCTGGCGCTTATACTTACAAGTATCCTGTGGCTGGTGCCGACAATGCCACAACCTCGGTGTGGAGCTTTGATATTGCAAGTCGTCAGACACGCCAGTTGCAAGTACCCATTGATGCTGATGGCTATGTGCCTCGCATCAAGCAGATGGGGGATGCCTCCAAGGTGATGGTGACAACACTCAACCGCCATCAGGATTGTCTGCGCATCTATGCGGTCAACCCCTTGTCAACCCTTTGCCAACTGCTCATAGAAGAGCGTGACGCTAAATATGTCAAGGAAGAGTGTGTTTCAAGTCTCGTTGTGACAAACCGTTACATCCTTCTGCCCAGTCAGCGTGACGGATGGTTGCATTTGTATCTCTATAATACCAACGGACAATTGCTGCGTCAGGTAGAAACAGGAAATTATGACGTGGCAGATGTGTATGGCGTGGATGATGCAACAGGAGATGTCTATTACGCAAGTCACGAACAGGGTGCCGTAGAACAACAGGTCTATGTGGCTCACTCGAATGGAAAACGCAATTGCCTGACACCCAAAAAAGGATGGAACAGCGCCATCTTTGCCAAGGGCTTCAAGTACTTCATCAACCAGTGGAGCGATATCAATACACCTGCCGTATTCTCACTTTGCGACCAACGGGGGAAAACTCTCTCGACACTTGTAGATAACCGAGAACTCAACGGTTGGTTGAAGAGCATGAATTTGGGTAAACGCGAACTCTTCACGCTGACCACAGCAGATGGAGTCAACCTCAATGGATGGATGGTAAAACCTGCAGATTTCAATCCGTCGAAGAAATATCCGGTCATCATGTTCCAATATAGCGGTCCCGGTAGTCAGAGTGTCAAGAATGCATGGGGAGTGGGAATGGCAGGTCAAGGTGCCATGCTTGAACAATATCTGGCGCAACGTGGCTATCTGTGTGTCTGTGTTGATGGACGCGGAACAGGTGCAAGGGGTGCAGAATTTGAAAAGTGTACATATCTGCAGATGGGTGAACTCGAATCACATGACCAGGTGGAAGCGGCTTTGTGGCTGGCAAAACAGGAATACGTTGATGGGCAGCGAATGGCCATTTGGGGATGGAGCTTTGGAGGCTTCAACACGTTGATGTCTATGTCTGAAGGACGTGGCGTATTCCGTGCAGGTATTGCTATTGCCCCGCCAACATCTTGGAAGTATTACGACACCATTTATACCGAACGATTCATGCGTACACCGAAAGAGAATCCCAATGGTTACGATATCAACCCCATCAAGCGTGCTGCGCAGTTGCAAGGCAGTCTGTTGCTCTGCCATGGAATGGCTGACGACAATGTCCACTTCAGAAATACAGCAGAATACACAGAAGCTCTGGTGCAGGCTGATAAAGATTTCAGTCAATTGGTTTATACCAATCGCAACCATAGTATCGCAGGAGGAAACACACGCAATCATCTCTTCCGCCAGTGTGTGAAATTCTTCGATAAGGAACTCAAATAAACTTCTTATATATCGGCAATGATGAAACTAAACAAAACATTTATGACAATTGGACTGGCTTCGGGCATCATACTGATGTCAGAAGCTTCTGCAATGACCACCATGTCAGGAGCGGAAAGAGTCAACCCCTTGCTCATTGAAAGCAAACTGCCTTTTGGCGCTCCCGATTTCAATGTGATCAACGAGGCAGACTATTTGCCTGCTATTAAAGCAGCTGTGAAAATTCAACGCGACAATATCAAGAAGATTGTCAATAGTAAGGAAACACCGACCTTTGCAAACACAATCCTGCCCTATGAAGAGAGTGGGGTGTTGCTTGACCGTATCAGTAATGTATTCTTCGGACTGACCAGCGCACACAAAACAAAGGTTATTGCCGATACAGAAGAGAAGGTAACACCGATTCTTGCTGATTTGGAAAATGAGATTACATTCAATCCTGAACTCTTCAAACGCATAAAATATGTCTATGAGCATGAGAAAAATCAGCTCAAGGGCGAAGATGCAAGACTGTTGGAAGTCATTTATAAAGGCTTCGTCAGGGCTGGCGCACTGCTCTCTGCCAGCGACATGGAGCGGATGAAGCAAATCAATATGCGACTCTCAAAACTCAGTCAGCAATGGGGAAAACTCTTGTCTGATGCTACCAATCATGCTGTCGTATGGATCAATACCAAAGACGAATTGGCTGGACTCTCAGAGGCTGATATTGCACAGTGTGAGAAAGATGCACAGAGTAGGGGAGGCAAGGCTCCTTATTGTATTGTGATTATCAATACCACACAGCAACCCATCCTGGCAAACCTCGCCAATCGCGATGTGCGACGTCGGGTATATGAGGCTTCTATACACCGGGCAGATGGTACTAATCCTCAGTTCAATACTTTCTCTATTGTTGTTGAAACAGCCAAACTGCGTGCTGAAAAGGCGAAGTTGATGGGCTACGACAATTATGCTGACTATTCTCTGGAAAAAGCCATGGCAAAAAATTCGGGCAATGTATATAATTTCCTCCATCAGCTGATTGCTGATTATTCACCAAAGGCAGACCAGGAAACGAAGGCGATAGAAGACTATGCTAAAAAGACTATGGGCAGCGACTTTAAGTTGCAACCCTATGACAGGTTCTATTTTTCATCGAAAATGAAAAAAGAACAACTCAACATTTCCGATGATGAGATCAAGCCTTATTTTAATATCGACAGCGTACAGGTCAATGGCGTTTTCTATGCAGCCCATCGTGCCTATGGATTGACTTTCAAGCAGCGCAAAGATATTCCGACCTACCATCCCGACATGAAGGTCTTTGAGGTAATCGACAAAGATGGAAAACCCATTGCACTCTTCTATAGCGACTATTTCCGTCGCCCCACAAAGCGTGGCGGTGCGTGGATGAGTGCCTTTGCCAAACAATGCGGACTGCGTCATCAATTGCCTGTCATTTATAATGTGTGCAACTTTGCCAAAGCACCGGACGGTCAGCCTACCCTCATCACTTGGGATGAGGTCTGCACACTCTTCCATGAGTTTGGACATGCTCTCCATGGCATACTCTCTGATTGCAAATACAACACATTATCCGGAACTGCCGTACCTCGCGATTTCGTAGAAATGCCTTCACAGTTTAATGAGTCATTTGCCACAGTACCCGAAGTGTTCGACCATTTCGCGCGCCATACACAGACAGGAGAACCCATGCCTGAGGCACTTAAAGAGCGTATGTTGAAATCCATCAGTTTCCATGCAGCCTATGCCTTGGGAGAGAATCTCGCTGCCACTTGTCTTGATATGGCTTGGCACCACATCGGCCAGCAAGAGATTCCTACTGCCGATAAAGCCCAGGAGTTTGAAAGACAGGCGTTGCAGCAAGTGGGATTGCTCAACAACCAAATTCCGCCTCGTTACATCACCTCGTATTTCAACCACGTCTGGGGTGGAGGATATGCAGCAGGTTATTACAGTTATCTGTGGACAGAGGTGCTGGCAGTAAATGTAGCTGACTATTTTGCCAAGCATGGTGCTTTGAATCCTGCCGTAGGTCAGGCTTTCCGTGACAAGATTCTCAGCAGAGGCAATACCAAAGACCAGATGTTGATGTTTACAGACTTTACCGGTATGCAACAGCCAGATGCTTCAGGCTTGCTGAAGGCAAGAGGACTTTGATAGATTCTGCTATGAAACAATTATTATTGGTATGTGTAGGAAGCTTTTTTGGCGGTGGACTTCGATATCTTGTATCGAAGTTTACAAGCCAATGGCTTGCCTTCACTTTCCCAATGGGAACTTTCATCGTCAATGTATTGGGATGTTTCCTTATCGGCATTCTTTCAGGATGTGCAATAGGGGGACATCTCTCGCCAAATGCTAAGCTATTGTTGGTTACTGGCTTTTGTGGCGGTTTTACCACATTCAGTACCTTTATGAACGAGAATTTGCTTTTAGCACGAGATGGCCAACAATCCTTAACGCTACTTTATATGGTATTAAGTCTTTTCTGTGGACTTATAGCGGTCATCGTAGGTTATTGGCTGGCAAGTAAATTATAGACTATTCATTAAGCCAGATGAGCAGAATAAAGCT
>SAMEA3663094__coassemble_113_pt1 | contig 29430 bp, 24 predicted proteins | sample SAMEA3663094__metabat2_high_PE_032 | metagenome-assembled genome bin SAMEA3663094 (sample SAMEA3663094) | pig gut metagenome | biome: pig gut; feature: pig-associated habitat; material: faeces | place: France | collected 2012 | reverse complement strand
AAACGAAAGAACACAGAAGATTTGCTTTTTAGAAATATTATGCGTATCTTTGTGTATCATTTTGAAAACCACCTGCCCATGAACGGATATTCCATCATCAACGACCCGGTTTTCGGTTTTATAAAAATCGGAAAAGGACTGCACTACGATATCGTGCAACACCAGTTGTTCCAACGCTTGAATCGCATCAACCAACTCGGACTCGCATCTGTGGTATATCCAGGAGCACGACATACACGCTTCCAGCATTCCATCGGCGCCTACCACTTGATGTCAGAAGCAATCAAGTCGTTACTTGAGAAAGGCGTATATATCTTCGACATGGAAGCGGAAGCTGTTCTTGCAGCCATCCTCATGCACGACATCGGTCATGGCCCTTTCTCACATGCCCTGGAGAATACGCTCATCCACGACATATCGCACGAAGAGATTTCCATGATGATGATGGAACGCATGAATGAAGACTTTCATGGCGCTCTCAACCTCGCCATTTCTATCTTCAAAGACGAATACCACAACAAGATATTCCACCAACTCATTTCCAGCCAATTGGACATGGACCGTCTCGACTACCTGCGTCGCGATTCATTCTTTACCGGAGTGACTGAAGGAAACATTGGCAGCGATAGAATCATCAAGATGCTCAACGTGGTGGATGAACAACTCGTGGTGGAGTCGAAAGGTATATATTCAATAGAAAACTACCTGACAACGAGACGTCTGATGTACTGGCAGGTCTATCTGCACAAAACCGCCGTAGGATACGAAAAAGTATTGATCAACACACTACGAAGAGCAAAAGACCTCGTAAGAAAAGGAAATTCCCTTTTCGCCCCTCCCGCCCTCGCCTATTTTCTGAACAACGACATCAGCGCAGAAGACTTCCGGACCCAAAGTGCTGCATTACGGCATTATGCCGACCTTGACGATTGCGATATATGGAGTACACTCAAGGTATGGAGATACAATGAAGACAAAATTCTTTCCACTCTTGCCACAGACATGCTCGACAGAAGACTATTTAAAGTAGAAGTTCTTGAAAACGCTCCTGACAAGCATACTATCAACGAGATACGAAAGAATATAGCAGACACATTAGACATCTCTCTCGAAGAAACTGAATACATGGTATCCGTCGCTGAAATAGGCAAAGATATGTACAATCCAGAAGACGACAGCATCGGTATTCTTTACAAAGACGGTACCGTTAAGGATATTTCAGAGGCTTCAGAAATTCTCAATGTACAACTACTTTCCAAAAAAATACGCAAATATTACCTTTGTTACCAAAGAGTTTGAGAAAAAAATTGTAACTTTGCACCAATTTAATATTATTACAAAAAAAATATGGAGTTTACAGCCAAACAAATAGCCGATTTTATCGGTGGTCGTGTAGAAGGTGACGATAACGCCACTGTACACACTTTTTCTAAAATTGAAGAAGGCACAAAAGGTTCCATTACCTTCTTGTCAAATCCTAAATACACACAGTATATTTACGACACCAAGGCAAGTATTGTTCTTGTCAACAACGATTTGGTACTGGACCACCCTGTAGAAGCCACACTCATCCGTGTGGAAAATGCTTATGAGTGTGTGGCTAAATTGTTACAACTCTATGCCGCAAGCATGCCCAAGAAGAAAGGCATCGATCCACTGGCATTCGTTAGCCCAACCGCAAAAATCGGCGCAGATGTATATATTGGCGCCTTTGCATACATTGGAGACGGCACAACAGTTGGCGACAACACTCAGATTTACCCCCATACTGTAGTAGGCGACGGCGTGAGCATCGGCAACGATTGCCTGCTCTATCCCAACGTCACCATTTATCAGGGTTGCCGCCTGGGTAACGATGTAACAATCCATGCTGGTAGCGTGATTGGTGCAGACGGATTCGGTTTTGCCCCCAGCCAAGAGGGTTATGATAAGATACCACAAATTGGTATCGTGGTCATCGAAGATCATGTAGAAATTGGTGCCAACACATGTGTTGACCGTTCTACCATGGGACAGACCGTACTTCATAAAGGTGTGAAGATAGACAACCTCATCCAGGTGGCTCACAACTGTGAGATTGGTGAGAACACGGTAATGTCTGCCCAGGTTGGCCTTGCTGGTTCTACTAAGATAGGCGCTTGGTGTATGGTAGGTGGACAGGCAGGATTCTCTGGTCACATCCACGTGGCAGACAAGACATTCATCGGCGCACAGGCTGGCGTAATCAGTAACACAAAAGGCAATGGTGAGCAATTGATTGGTTCTCCTGCCATTGAACCAAAGGGATTCTTCAAATCCTCTGCCATCTTCCGTAAGTTGCCCGATATGTATCGTGAACTCCACATGCTTCGTAAAGAACTCGATGAATTGAAAAAACAAAAATAAATATGAAACAGAAAACTTTGAAAGGCAGTTTCTCCCTCTTCGGAAAAGGACTGCACACCGGTCTGAACCTCACCGTGACTTTCAATCCTGCTCCAGAGAATACAGGATATAAAATCCAGCGTATCGACCTTGAAGGGGAGCCTGTCATCGATGCCATTGCAGAGAATGTCGTTGACACCCAGCGTGGCACGGTTCTTGCTAAAGGAGAAGCCCGCGTAAGTACCGTAGAGCATGGTCTTGCCGCCCTTTACGCCTTAGGCATCGACAACTGTCGTATTCAGGTGAATGGTCCTGAATTTCCTATTCTCGACGGAAGTGCTATACAGTATGTCAACAAAATCAACGAAGTGGGCATTGAGGAACAGAATGCGCCGAAAGACTATTACATCATCCGCAAGAAGATTGAGGTAAAAGATGAGCAAAGCGGCTCTACCATCACCATTCTGCCTGACGAAGAATTTTCACTCACAGCCATGTGCTCGTTTGAGTCGAAGTTCATCAACTCGCAGTTTGCAACCCTCGAAAAGATTGAAGCTTTCCCCACAGAGATTGCTGCAGCACGTACCTTCGTCTTTGTAAGAGACATACAGCCCCTGCTTCAAGCTAATCTGATTAAAGGCGGCGACATGGACAATGCCATCGTTATCTATGAGAGAAAGATTAGTCAAGAGCAACTCGACCAACTGGCAGACATGCTTCAGGTGCCCCACCTTAACGCAGAGGATTTAGGATATATTCAGCACAAGCCATTGGTATGGGAGAATGAATGTACACGCCACAAATTGCTTGACATCATCGGCGATATGGCTCTCATCGGCAAACCCATCAAGGGACGTATCATCGCCACTCGTCCAGGCCATACCATCAACAACAAGTTTGCCCGTCAGATGCGCAAGGAGATTCGCAAGCACGAAATCCAAGCTCCTATCTACGATCCCAACGACGAACCGGTGATGGACATCAACAAAATTCGTGAATTGCTGCCCCATCGTTATCCCATGCAACTGGTTGATAAGGTTATCGCCTTAGGAGCCAGCAGCATTGTCGGAGTGAAAAATGTGACAAGCAACGAACCTTTCTTCCAAGGCCACTTCCCCGAAGAACCCGTCATGCCTGGCGTGTTACAGATTGAAGCCATGGCACAATGTGGCGGTCTGCTGGTACTCAACACACTGGAAGAACCTGAGCGCTGGTCCACATATTTCATGCGTATTGACGATGTAAAATTCCGCCAGAAGGTAGTACCGGGCGACACGTTGCTGTTCAAAGTTGACCTGTTGGCACCTGTACGCCACGGTATTTCCAGCATGAAGGGATACATCTTCGTGGGTGATCACGTGGTAGCAGAAGCCACCTTTACCGCACAAATAGTAAAAAACAAATAATAACATCACGGTGTCTGCATACACAAACATATGCAGACCCTCTTAATTTTATAATATATGAATCAGATTCATCCTATGGCTATCGTTGATCCCGAGGCCAAACTCGGTGACAACAATGTGATTGGACCTTTCTGTGTCATTGACAAGAATGTTATCATTGGCGATAACAACAAGCTCTACAACGGAGTCACACTACACTATGGTACACGTTTGGGCAACGGTAATGAGATTTTCCCTGGCGCATCAATCTCCACCAAACCTCAGGATTTGAAATTCAAAGGTGAAGATACAACCTGTGAGATTGGCGACAACAACTCTATCCGCGAGAACGTTACCATCAGCCGTGGTACTGCCTCAAAAGGCAAGACCGTTGTAGGCAACGGCAATCTGTTGATGGAGAATATGCATATCGGTCATGACTGTGAGATTGGCAACGGTTGCATCATTGGTAACTCTACCAAATTTGCAGGCGAGGTCATCGTTGACGACTTTGCCATCATCTCTGCATGCTGCCTGTTCCACCAGTTTATCCATATCGGAAGCTATATCATGTTCCAAGGCGGCTCACGTACCAGCCAGGATATTCCTCCTTTCGTGATTGCAGGAAAGGAACCTGTACGCTATGCTGGCGTCAATCTGATCGGCCTGCGTCGTCGTGGATTCTCCAACGAGACCATCGAGGCCATTCACGACAGCTATCGCATCATCTACTCTAAGGGAATCCTCAAAGAGGGTGTTGCAGAGGCACGTGCCAAATATCCCGACTCAAAAGAGGTCGATTATATCTGCTCATTCATAGAGAACTCCAAGCGTGGAGTAATCCGCTAATATGCATACGTTGATTGTCGTCACCGGTCCTACGGCAGTGGGAAAAACCGCATTGACCATACGTTTGGCCAATCATTTAGGTATTCCCATCATCAATGCCGACTCCCGTCAGATATACCGGGAGATGAGAATCGGTACAGCGTCACCGAGCATAGAGCAGCAACAACAAGCACATCATTATTTTGTAGGCACCAAGAGTATTGCAGACTATTATAATGCCTCTATGTATGAGCAGGAAGTGATGCAATTACTCCAAGACGACCATCATCCTTATGCACTCCTATCGGGAGGAAGCATGATGTATATAGATGCTGTCTGCAATGGTATTGACGATATTCCTACCATACGTGATGACGTCAGAAAGGAGATGAAACGTCGTTATACAGAAGAAGGTCTTGAGGCTTTATGTGAAGACCTCAAACGTCTGGACCCAGAACACTATGAGATAGTAGATAAGCAAAACTATCGACGCGTGATACACGCATTAGAAATCTGCTATCAGACAGGGAAGACCTACACATCATTTAGAACACAAGAAAAAAAACAAAGACCCTTCCGTATTATCAAGATAGGACTGAACAGAGACCGTGAACAACTCTATCAACGGATCAACGCGAGAGTTGACGAAATGATGCAGCAAGGATTTTTAGAAGAAGCTGCTGCACTCCGTGAATACCGACATCTCAACGCACTCAATACCGTTGGCTATAAAGAACTGTTTGACTATATGGACGGGCGCTGGTCATTAGAAGAAGCCATAGAGCATATCAAGGGGAGCACCCGTCGTTATGCTCGTAAGCAATTGACCTGGTATAAACGTGACGAAGCCATGAGATGGTTTCATCCTGAAGAAGAAAAAGACATTTTGAAGTATATTGATAATCTATGAAAGAGAGAATCGTTGAGTTTACAGCAAAAGCACGTCAGTGGCTCAAGAAATCATGGCTATGGTATAAAAGCTTGTATCAGGGACGTGCCTGGTACGTGAAAGGTGGTGTAGGATTTGCCTCGTTAATTATAGCCTTCATCTTCTACCTCATCATGGTAGATGTCAATTTTCTGTGGCTCTTCGGCAAGTCACCGTCCTTGAGAGCTATTATGCACCCAAAAACCATACAAGCATCAGAACTATACAGTGCTGACGGTGTCATGATTGGTAAGTATTTCAGCGAAAACAGAACCCCTGTTGCCTACGAAGAGATTAACCCTGTATTCTGGAAAGCTTTGATAGACACAGAAGACGAACGTTTCTACCATCATTTCGGTATTGACTTCCAGGGCGTTTTTGCAGCAGCAAAAGACTTTGTGGTTCACCATGATGCTCGTGGTGCCTCAACCATCACCCAACAGTTGGTGAAAAATATGTTCCGTGTTCGTACTGAGTATTCCACAGGTCTGTTGGGCAACATCCCTGGTGTAAAAATGCTCATCATGAAAAGTAAGGAATGGATTACCGCTGTGAAGATTGAGATGTTTTTCGATAAAAAAGACATCCTCACCATGTATGCTAATACAGTGGATTTTGGGTCCAATGCATACGGCATCAAAACTGCAGCAAAAACATATTTCGGTACCACACCAAAGGAATTGACCCCTGAACAGGCTGCTATTCTTGTCGGTCTGCTCAAGGCTACAACCTATTATAATCCCCGAACCAATCCCGACAATTCCTTCAAACGTCGTAATGTGGTACTCGACAACATGCGTCGACACAAGGATCTGACCCGTGAAGCTTACGACACCCTTTCCAAGAAACCTATCCAACTCGACTATAGTGTGGAGAACAATTACGATGGACAGGCACAGTATTTCCGTGAGGCCGTTGCTGATGAACTTCACGACTGGTGTAAGGACAATGATATTGATCTCTACAGAGACGGTTTGAAGATTTACACCACTATTGATACGCGTATGCAGAAATACGCAGAACAGGCTGCAAAGCGACAGATGCGTATCATCCAACGTAACTTCAACAACCACTGGTCTGGCCAGAACCCATGGCAGGATGAGCGCCATCAGGAAATTCCTAATTTCATTGAAGATCTTGCCAAAAAATTGCCTTATTACAAATATCTGAGTCAACGATACGACAATAATACCGATTCTATCAACTACTATCTGAACCTTCCACACCCTGTGAAGTTGTTTGATTACGACGAAGGCATCATCGAGAAAAATATCTCAACGCTCGACTCCATCCGTTATATGGAACATTTCATGCACTGTGGATTCGTTGCAATGGAACCCGAGACGGGTCACGTAAAAGCATGGGTCGGTGACCTCGATTTCAGAACATGGAAGTACGACAAGGTGAAGTCGATGCGTCAACCAGGTTCTACGTTTAAGCTCTTTGTCTATGCTGAGGCCATGAACCAAGGTATTACTCCTTGTGACACACGTGAGGACTCCTATTTCTCTATGAAAGTCTTCGACAGCAAGAAAAACGAAGAAGTATTATGGGCCCCAACCAATGCCAACGGACGTTTCTCCGGTGCTAATGTCACGCTGAAACAGGCTTTCGCCATGAGTATCAACTCTATTGCTGTCAAACTCGGCCAAGAATGTGGTATTCCCAATATTGTAAAAACCGCACACGATATGGGTATAAAAAGTAAGTTGGATGCTACCCCTGCACTCGCCTTGGGTAGTAGCGATGTCAACCTCCTTGAACTCGTCAATGCATATTGTACACCGGTCAATGACGGTAAAACACACAACCCCGTCCTTGTCACCCGTATCGTAGATCGCGACGGCAAAGAAATCTATACTGCTCCTGAAGAGGAGAAACAAGTATTGACCTACAAGAGTGCTTTTCTCCTCCGACAATTGCTGCAGGGCGGTATGCAAGGAACAAGTTCTGCATTGGGACGCTGGACCAACCAATTTGCTCGTGATACAGATTTCGGCGGTAAGACTGGTACTTCTAACAACCATTCCGACGCATGGTTTGTTGGTGTTTCCCCACATCTCGTTGTCGGAGCATGGGTAGGCGGTGAATACCGTTGTATCCACTTCCGTACTGGAGCATTAGGTCAAGGGTCCAAGACAGCTCTTCCCATCTGTGGAGACTTCTTAGAACAGGTTCTTGGAGACCCTGCATTCAAAATGTATCGTGCTAAATTCGACAAACCACACGATACCGACATCACCATGCAAATGTATAGTTGCGGTGGCTATTTCAAAGAGCCTGCCGATTCAGACTCTATTGCCAGCGATAGCATCCAGCATATCGAACTGGAACAGCCCAATGAGAATGCTGTTGATCCTGCTGCTCCTGTTACGCCATCACCTGATGGTAACCAACACGGAACACCCTCCCAACCGAAGGCTGCAGAGGAGCCCAAACATACGGAAATTTAATTTTGCAAGACCTTTAACAGACCTTCTGTATTGAAATCGTCTATAGACACTACCAATGCGGAGTGGCAATCGGCACTCCAGATTGTCAACTTTACCCGTCGCTCGCTTTTCCTTACTGGGAAGGCAGGCACGGGTAAATCTACTTTTCTGCGTTATGTGTCTGAACATACAAAGAAGAAACACGTCATCCTCGCACCAACAGGTATTGCTGCCATCAACGCAGGAGGACAGACAATCCATAGTTTCTTCAAACTCCCTTTCCACCCGCTTCTTCCTAACGACAGCCGGTATGATGCACGCCATATCCGCAAAAGTTTGAAATATAGCGGAGACACGATCAAGATGTTGCGTGAGTTGGAACTCATCATCATCGATGAAATATCGATGGTTCGTTCTGATATCATCGACTTCATTGACAAAGTATTGCGCATCTACTGCCACAATATGCGTGAGCCATTCGGAGGCAAACAACTCTTACTCGTTGGCGATATCTTCCAGTTACAGCCTGTGGTGAAGTCTGACGAATGGCAACTCATGCAACCATTCTATGCTTCTGCCTATTTCTTCTCTGCCTCCGTTTGGCAAAAGATGGATCTCGTTAGTATAGAATTACGGAAAGTATATCGGCAAAAGGATGAAGATTTCATCCACATACTGGACCGAATCAGAAGCAATACCACAACGGATCATGACCTGCGAATCATCAATCAACGACTGGGGGCTTCTTTACATAACAGCCAAGATGAAATGGCTATTACCTTGACTACCCGTCGAGATACTGCTGAACACATCAACAACGAACAACTGGCAGCTCTTGAAGGCAAAGCTACCGTCTTCAACGGAAAAGTCCTTGGAGAATTTCCTGAGAGTTCCTACCCTGCCCCTATTGCGCTTGAGGTGAAACCTGGCGCACAGGTGATCTTTATCAAGAACGACAAAGAACACCGATGGGTCAATGGTACCTTAGGGGTTGTCGTCGCCCTTGACGAAGAAGAAGGTATCATCACCATTTGCGACGAGACTGGTCATGAGCACGACGTAGAACGTGCCATTTGGGAAAATATGCGCTATACCTTCAATGAGAAGGAACAGAAGATAGAAGAGGAATTGCTCGGTTCATTCATCCAGTTTCCAATCCGACTGGCATGGGCCATTACCGTTCATAAGAGTCAAGGACTTACCTTCCGTCATGTGCGTATCGATTTCACAGGAGGCGCCTTTGCCGGCGGACAAGCCTATGTGGCATTAAGCCGATGCACCTCCCTGCAAGGCATTTGTTTAGAGTCGCCACTTCGTCGCAGCGACATCTTTGTCAAACCCGAAGTAATCGCGTTCGCTCAGCGATACAATAACAGCAGCCTCATCAACAAAGCCCTCCATGAGAGTAAAGCCGACTACGAATACAGGGAGGCCATGAGTGCTTTCGACGAACGCGATTTTCAAGCATTTCTGAAACATTTCTTCATCGCCATCCATAGTCGTTACGACATCGAACGGCCTGCTGCACAACGACTCATCCGCAGAAAACTCGCTGTCATCACCCAACTGGAAGAACAACGGCAGGAGGCTATCAACAAACTACATGATCGTGATGAGATGCTCAAACGCTTGGCTGTAGAATATGTCTCATTGGGACGTGAATGTGAGAAAGAACACATGACAGATGCAGCCATCCGTAACTATGAGAAAGCGCTTGAACTATACCCTGAGGCTCATGAAGCTAGCCGACGTATCAAAGTATTGAAGAAGAAGAAATAAAATAACGTGGACCGGTAAGTGTGATACAAAAAAAAAACAAATGAACTATGCAACATACAGACATCATATTCCCTTTAGCAAAAATCAATCTCGGCCTCAATGTCGTAGAGCGCAGACCTGATGGATATCACAACCTTCAGACCGTGTTCTATCCAGTCCCTATCATGGATGCTCTTGAAGTGTCTGAGATGAACGATGCCTTTCCATCTACCGTTGACTGCGACCTGAAGGTGACTGGTATTGACGTAGAAGGTGACGAACAACGCAATCTGGTGGTGCGCGCCTACCATCTGTTGAAAGATGAGTTTCCAACATTGCCACGACTGCACACCCACCTCTACAAAGGCATTCCTACACAGGCTGGAATGGGTGGAGGATCAAGCGACTGTGCTGCCATGCTGACTCTGCTGAACAGAATGGGAAATCTCAACCTCACAGCGTCACAACTCATAGAACGGGCTGCAAGACTTGGAGCCGACTGTCCGTTTTTCATTCTCAACAAACCTGCTTATGCGGAAGGGATTGGCGAACGGTTACGTCCTATCTCATTGGATTTGAAAGGATGGTATCTCTGTGTGGTACGCCCCAATATCCCTGTCCCCACACGTGAAGCCTTTGCTCATATCACCCCACGTCATCCTGAACATTGTTGCCTTGATATCGTTTCGCAACCTGTGGAAACATGGCGCGACCTACTGGTCAACGATTTCGAATATAGTGTCTTTCGTGCACACCCACAGTTGGCTGCCGTCAAAAAGCAACTCTACAACCTTGGTGCAGTCTATGCAGCAATGAGCGGTAGCGGTAGCGCCCTTTTCGGTCTTTTCCGTAGGCCTGTCAGTTTTCCATGCACCTCACCCGATACATTCACCACTTGTCTGCAACTCTAAAATGAATAAACAATAATACAAAGCTTATGATTGATACCATTAGACAAAACGAGATTCTCGAATTGATGAAACGAGAGATTGTACCCGCCGTTGGATGCACAGAACCTATGGCAGTAGCCCTTTGTGTGGCACGTGCCACAGAACTCCTTGGTAGAACTCCCGACCATATCAATGTCCTACTCAGTGCTAACATTCTAAAAAATGCTATGGGAGTAGGAATTCCCGGCACGGGTATGATAGGTTTGCCCATTGCCATTGCTTTGGGTGCGCTGATTGGCTGTTCTGACTATCAACTCGAGGTCTTGAAAGACCTTGATGCACAGTCTCTTGAACTCGGCAAACAATATGTCAAGGACAACCATATCAACATCGGTCTCAAGGCTGACGCTTGCGATAAACTATACATCGAGGTAGAATGTAGTTCCGACGATTCTTCCCTACCTCATCATGCCACAGCCATCATCTCAGGCGACCATACCAATATCGACTATCAGGCAACGGATGACAAAGTCCTTGTTGACCACCGCAAGCCTGCTACATCGGAAGAGGGTGAAGAACACGTCTCCTTGACCATGCAGACAGTCTATGACTTTTCCATCTCTGCTCCCATAGACGAACTCCGTTTTATTCTGCAAACAAAAGAGTATAACATGCGTGCGGCTGCCGAAGCTGTCAAAGGCAATTATGGTCATTGTTTAGGTAAGACGATGGACCGTCCACTCAGCCATGGCATTTTTGGCAATACCATGTTTTCCCATATCATCTCCAAGACAGCCTCTGCTTGTGACGCTCGTATGGGAGGTGCTATGATTCCCGTAATGAGTAACAGCGGTTCGGGCAATCAGGGAATCTGTGCCACCAATCCTGTTGTAGTATTTGCTGAGGAGAATGAGAATACCGAGGAAGAACTCATCCGTGCCTTAACGTTAAGTCACCTCACCGCCATCTATATCAAACAAAGTCTCGGCAGACTGAGTGCCCTCTGCGGTTGTGTTGTGGCCAGTATCGGTTCCAGTTGCGGTATTACTTACCTCATGGGCGGCCAATATGCGGATATCTGCCACTCCGTGAAGAATATGATAGCCAACTTAACAGGAATGATTTGCGACGGAGCAAAACCCAGTTGTTCATTAAAGATCTGCTCTGGTGTTTCCACAGCATTACTCTCTGCCCTATTGGCTCGCGAAGGCAAGCATGTCACCGAAGCAGAAGGTATTATAGACCATGATGTGGATTGTTCTATCCGCAACCTGACGAGTATCGGCAAGGAAGCGATGTGTGCTACCGATGAAATGGTATTGACTATCATGACCAACAAATCATAACGTACGATACGACAATTGTCGCTTATCAGTCGGTATAAAACCCAACAAGACTGGCCTATCATGAAGGTCAGTCTTGTTGTTTTATTGATATCGCATGAGACTGGTTGTCAGATATATCTTCATCTGCAATCGGTCGTCAGAATGGGACATCAACTATGTTTGATTTCTATGTCACGTCGCACGTTGTCTCTGATTTTTGTTAGATACGCTTTCATGCCCACAGCATCACGATTGTCGATAATCTCTAGCAACTCTTTCAACTCTGTGCGAATCTGAGCCACCTGATCATGGGTATAGGGATTGAAAAGGATTTCCTGCAATAGGTAATCATCTTCGTTGAGAACCCCTTGAGCAATCTTCATGTGACGCTTGAACGTTGTTCCTGGCGCATCCTGATGTTTCATAACGGCAGCAAAGACGAAGGTTGAAACAAATGGGATAGAGAGGGAGTAAGCAACTGTTCTGTCGTGTTCGTCAAATGAATACTCATAGATATTCAGTCCCAGTTTCTGATAGAGGTCCTTGAAGAAGATGCGTCCCATATAGTCACCTTCGTTGATGATAATGGCATTTTCCTCTGACAACTGCTGCAGATTGGCAAATGTAGGTCCAAACATCGGGTGTGTAGAAACATAAGGATGACCTGTCTTTTCATAGAAGTCTTTCAGACCTGTTTTAACCGATGAAATATCGCTGATAATACAGTCCTTCGGGAGGAAAGGCATCACCTCTTCAAATGCCGCGATAGTATATTTCACGGTAACGGCATTGATGACGAGTTCAGGTTTAAACTGTCTGATTTCCTCTAAATCAGCAAAGCGCTGACAGTTATAGGTAAACCGCATTCGCTTGGCATCTTTTTCATAGACCGCCACTTCATGGTCAAAGCTCAGCAGGTCTATGAAGAAGCTCCCCATCTTTCCTGCCCCTAATACGAGTATTTTCATTTGTTGATGATTTCTATCTGTTGTCTTACTGATTCTTCGTGAATGTTTTCAAATACCTTGGCAACAAACTCTGGTGCCATGCCGCAGAGTGCACCTTGTGCACCTCGTTTGTCGAGGATTTCGTTATAACGTGATGTCTGAAGTACGGTCATGTTGTGTTCTTTCTTGTAGTGACCTATCTCACGGCAGACACGCATACGTTTTGAGAGCATTTCCATGAGCTGGTTGTCTATCTCGTCAATCTGCTTGCGAAGCTGTACGATTCCTTCTGTGGTGACAGTTTCATCACGTATAACGAGCAACGAGAGGATGTAGTCAAGAACATCGGGAGTCACCTGCTGTTTAGCGTCGCTCCATGCCTTGTCTGGATCGCAATGGCTTTCTACAATCAGTCCGTCAAAACCAAGGTCCATGGCTTGTTGACAGAGCGGAGCAACCAGTTCGCGTCGTCCTCCTATATGACTGGGGTCGTTGATGATAGGAAGATCGGGAATGCGTCTGTGCAGCTCGATAGGAATCTGCCACGTGGGCAAGTTACGGTAAATCTTATTGTCGTAGCTTGAGAATCCGCGATGAATGGCTCCGAGCCTCTTGATGCCTGCAAGATTGAGGCGTTCCAGTGCTCCTATCCATAATTCGAGGTCTGGGTTGGTTGGATTTTTCACCAATACGGGCACGTCTGTACCTTTCAACGCATCTGCGAGGGCTTGCATGGCAAAGGGGTTTGCTGTGGTTCTTGCTCCTACCCACAACACGTCGATACCATATTTCAGAGCGAGTTCCACATGTTCTGGCGTTGCAACTTCTGTGGCAGTCAACATGCCTGTTTCCTTTTTCACCTGTTGCATCCATGGCAACGCTTTTTCTCCGTTACCCTCAAATCCTCCTGGCTTTGTTCTGGGTTTCCATATTCCTGCACGAAACATGTGGCATCCGTAATTGGCCAGTTGTCGTGCTGTGGTCATCACCTGCTCTTCTGTCTCTGCACTACAAGGTCCTGCAATGACGAAGGGACGTTCGTTGTCACTCGGAAGTCTCAAAGGTTCTAATTCCAATTCCATAATATCTTGTTTTTGTTTTTATCTGTTATTTATTATTTACTGCTAAATAGCTTATTTTCTCATCATATCTGCAATACGTGTTAGTGCCTCCTGTAGCTTTTCCTCTTTGGCACAGAGGGAGATGCGAATATAACGTTTGCCGTTGGATCCAAAGATGAATCCTGGTGTAATGAATACCCGTGCATCATGGAGTACCTTTTCTGTCAACTGTTCCACATCATCATACTGATCAGGTATTTTTCCCCACAGAAACATTCCTACCTGATGGGGATCGTAACTGCAATGGAGCGTTTCCATAATCTGCTCTGCATAGTGTCGGCGACGGCGATAGGTGTCGATATTTGCCTCTTGATGCCATTCGTCGCTATTGTCGTAGGCTGTTGCGGCAGCCAGTTGCAGTCCTCTGAATGTTCCACTGTCTACATTACTCTTCACCTTCAGAATCCATGATATAAACTGAGCGTTGGTAGCACAGAGTCCTACGCGCCATCCTGGCATATTGTGTGATTTCGACATGGAGTTGAACTCGATACAACAGTCTTTTGCTCCCTCTACCTGAAGAATTGAGAGGTGTTCTTCATTGAGGATAAAGGAATAGGGATTGTCGTTGACCACTACGATATGGTGTTTCTTGGCAAAGTCAACCAGCCTTTCATAGGTCTCGCGCCTTGCATTTCCTCCTGTGGGCATATTGGGATAATTGGTCCACATGAGTTTCACCTTGCTGAGGTCCATCTGCTCCAGTTCGTCGAAATCCGGTTGCCATCCATTGGCCTCCACAAGATTGTAGTTGACCACCTTTGCTCCAAGGAGTTTGCTCAGCGAGGTATAGGTAGGATAACCTGGATTGGGTACGAGGACTTCATCGCCAGGATTGACGAAGGCGAGCGTCACATGGAGAATGCCCTCTTTCGAACCGATGAGTGGCAATACTTCAGTTTGAGGATTGAGTTGCACTCCATACCATCTATTATAGAATCCTGCCATCGCCTGTCTTAGTTCTGGCGTTCCCATGGTCGGTTGATAGCCATGCGCGTCTGGCTGTTTGGCCACCTCACAGAGCTTGTCAATAGTCTGTGGTGACGGGGGCATATCCGGACTTCCAATGGCAAGGCTGATAATATCCATACCTTGTGCGTTGAGTGCAGCCACTTCTTTGAGTTTTCGGCTGAAATAGTATTCACTAACGAGTGTAAGTCTGTCTGCTGGTTGTATCATGACGTGTTATTGTTATTGTTCAAGTAAATTTCTGTCTGTCAATTCTCTCGATATTCACCCAGTACGGTGAGTTCCTTGGTCAAAGGCATAATAGCGTCAACGGCCTGTCTATACCGTGTAAGACTGTTGTAGGTCACATCCACATAGAACAGGTATTCCCATTCGTGTCCGATGACCGGGAGCGACTGTATCTTCGTGAGGTTGATCTTATAGAACGACAGTATGCTGAGCACCTGAGAGAGCGAACCTTCCTCGTGAGGTAATGAGAATACCAGACTTGCCTTGTTAGCTTTCTCCAAGGGTCTGAGGAAGTCTGCTTTCTGTGGCTGACAAGTGACCAGGAAACGTGTGAAGTTATGCTTGTTGTCTTCAATATGGTCTTCCAGTATCTTCAGTCCGTAGAGTTTGGCAGCCTCAGCACTACAGATGGCTGCCCATCCGTGATGTTGATGTTCCTTGATATCCTTGGCACTTCCTGCTGTATCTTCGCCTTCCACATTTTTGATGTTAGGATGTTGTGCCAGAAACTGTCTGCATTGCATTAATGCAACAGGATGTGAGTGTACCTCGGTAATGGTGTCCCACGAATCATCAGGCAGACAGCAGATGCAATGTGAGATATGCAGTTTGTATTCCCCTACTACGGTTGCTCCCGACGAACGTAACAGTTCGTAATTATGGAGTAGCGAACCGGCAATAGTATTTTCTATAGCTGTCATTCCTATCATGGTAGGATCCTGCTTCATATGCTCAAACACCTCCTCGAAGGTGGCGCAGCAAACGAGTTGTATCTGTTCTCCTTCAAAATACAGGTGTGCTGCCATATCATGAAACGATCCTATGATTCCTTGTATTGCGATTCTTTTCATTATCTTTTTTATCTTTATATTAAAAGAAATCCCGCTTTCACATGTAAGTGAAGCGGGACCTTATTATCGTTCGTTGTTAGTTCATTTCAAGTTACGGCCAACCGCTTCACAGTATCCTGTAAAGTAAAAGTAATAACCGTAAAAGAATGCCTTGTTGTTTAACATATTTCTTGTTTTTAAATATTAACGCTTGCAAAAGTATAATATTTCCACCAATTATGCAAACATTTTAATGGAAAATATACCAAAGAGATGTGAATTTCTTATTTTTCTTATGATTCACCTTATTTATATATTATAGTTTCGCTTTTGACCAAACTTCATCTTTCTGATATGTTTCAAGGATGCTTATCCCATCCTCCTCCCATTTTCAACGCAGTTTTTGGGACTTACTTGGAACTTACTTGGGACTTACTGTTTACGTACAAAGAATGGTTATGTTCCGTATTCATCCCGAAGCCGAGAGCCGAGCTGAAAATATAATGAAAGGGCTCATGCAACCGCTATTCTAAAGAATCGTTAAAACAAAGGAAAATATCGAAGAATAAGAAGATACTTTCTACTAACTGGAACGAAACGTCTATCACATTTTTTTATATCAGATATTCTGTCTAATTTTGCAACGTGAAAATACAACACAAGTAATCATAGGCATATATATTAATTAAGGTATGAAAAGGACAACACTAATGGTAACGGCAATAGCTATAGCGCTATCGGCCAGCGCCCAGAAAAAATGGACGCTGACTGAGTGTATAGACTATGCGTTACAGAACAACATTACCCTACAACAGGCGAAATTGCAAAAACAATCGGCTACGGAGGAACGCAAACAGGCTAAAGCGGCACTACTGCCATCGCTGTCGGCATCAACAAGCCAATCATTTGGCTACAGACCGTGGCTGGAAAATGGTGTCGCTACCGTGACAAACGGTACGGTAAACTCGAAGGTCAACAAGACCTATTATAATGGAAGCTATGGCATCAACGCACAATGGACGGTATGGAACGGAAACCAAAACCGGAATCAAGTGAAACTCGGCGAGGTTAGCGAACAACAGGCAGAACTGCAAACCGAAACGACCGCTAACAATATTCAAGAGCGGATTGCTCAGCTCTATGTGCAAATCCTATATATGAACGAAGCCGTGGAGGTCAATAAACAAAGTCTCGAAACTAGTAAAAGGAACGAGCAACGTGGTAAAGAAATGGTTGAGGTGGGTAAAATGGCAAAGGCTGACCTCGCACAACTCACAGCACAACGGGCTGCCGACGAATATACCATCGTAGAGGCAGAGAGCAATATCGCTAACTATAAGCTACAGTTGAAGCAACTACTGGAACTCACAGGAGATGAGGCTTTTGACATCGAAATGCTAACAGCAGGCGACGAACAGGCTTTAGCTGAAATTCCTGCTCTATCTACGGTCTATGAGACAGCTCTGGGCGGAAGACCGGAAATCAAGAATGCACAACTGGGATTGAAACAAAGCGACATACAGATGAATATCGCCAAGGCTAGTGCCATGCCTACCATCAGCATCAACGGAGGTGTGGGCACCAGTACGGCATCGATGAGCTCTCAAAACTGGGACAAGCAGATTAAAACAAATTTCGATGCTTCGGTGGGTGCTTCTGTTAGCGTACCGCTCTTCGATAACAGAAAGACAAAAACAGCTGTCAATAAGGCACGTATCCAACGGGAACAGGCTCAACTGGAACTGCTCGACCAACAGAAGCAACTCTATGCCACCATCGAAGGCTACTGGCTCGACGCTGAAACAAACCAACAGAAATTCAAAACGGCATTGACTACCGTTGAGAGTGAACAGGCAAGCTATGACTTGCTCGAAGAGCAGTTTCGACTCGGTCTCAAAAACATCGTTGAACTGATGACTGGAAAAGACCGGTTGCTCTCGTCACAACAAAATAAATTGCAGGCGAAATACACCACTATCCTCAACCGTCAGTTACTCCGCTTCTACCAAGGCGAGAAAATGACATTATAATATAAACAACATATCTAACAGAAACATAATACCACAACAATATGAATATCAAGAAAATAGGTATAGCAGCTGCTGCTATAGTACTCATCGCCATAGTGGCTTTCATGCTGACAGGCAACAAAAAGGAACAGAAAGTAACATACACAACCGCAAAGGTGGAACGCCAGAATATTGAGAATACCGTCACAGCAACTGGTACCATAGAACCTGTGACTTCTGTTACCGTGGGTACTCAGGTTAGCGGTATCGTCTCTAAACTCTATGTGGATTACAACTCGGTGGTGAAAAAAGGACAGGTCATCGCTGAACTCGATAAGACCAACCTCATCAGCGAACTGAATACCGCTAAGGCTAACCTGTCGAGTGCACAGAGCACGCTGAACTACGAAAAGACTAACTTCGGAAGATACAAAACCTTGTATCAGAAGGGACTGGTTAGTGCGGATGACTATGAGAATGCGCGTCTTTCCTATGACAAGGCTCGACAGCAGGTGGCTTCAGCTAAAGAGAATGTACAGAAGGCACAAACCAATCTGGGCTATGCCACGATTACCTCACCTATCGATGGTGTGGTGCTGTCCAAATCGGTAGAAGAGGGACAGACCGTTGCGGCATCATTCAATACACCTGAACTGTTCACTATTGCCAAAGACTTGACCGACATGCGCGTGATTGCCGATATCGACGAGGCTGACATAGGTGGTGTAAAAGAGGGACAACGCGTGACATTCACAGTGGATGCCTTCCCCGATGACTTGTTTGAAGGTGAAGTGACTCAGGTTCGCCAACAGGCTACTACTGAGAGTAATGTCGTGACTTACGAAGTGGTGATCTCGGCACCAAACAAAGATCTGAAACTGAAACCGGGACTGACTGCCAATGTCACCATCTTCACACTGGAGAAGAAAAATGTTACGGCTGTACCTGCCAAGGCATTACGCTTTACACCCAACGAAACCCTGCTGCAAGAAGGACAGACCATTGCAGATTGCAAGGGTGATCACAAGGTGTGGACACTCGAAAATAATGTCTTCAAGGCTCATGCCGTTGAGATTGGTACAACCAACGGTACTACAACAGAGATTACCGGTGGCATCAAAGAGGGTACTGAGGTTTTGATTGATTTCAATATCATGGGTGGTAACGAGGCTGAAGGCCAAGACCAGCAGGCAAGGAATCCCTTCATGCCTAAACCACGCGACAACAAGAAAAACAACCAGAAGAAGTAAGTACTATGGCTGAAGAGAAAAGAAAAACAGTCATCGAACTGCAGAATGTGAAACGCTACTTCCAGGTAGGAAGTGAGACGGTGAAGGCACTAAGGGGTGTCTCCTTCAAAATCTATGAGGGCGAGTTTGTCACCATTCAGGGCACATCGGGTTCTGGAAAATCTACACTCCTCAACCAGTTGGGATGTCTCGACACACCTACCAGCGGAGAATACTTCCTTGACGGAGTGGCTGTACGCACCATGTCGAAGACGGAACGGGCACACTTGCGCAACAACAAGATTGGTTTTGTGTTTCAAAACTACAACCTGTTGGCTAAGACAACGGCTGTAGAGAATGTTGAACTGCCGCTCATGTACAACAACAAGTATAATGCAGCACAACGTCGTGAGGCTGCCGTTAAAGCCCTGCAGGCTGTAGGACTGGGCGACCGTCTGGACCATAAGTCTAATCAGATGTCGGGTGGTCAGATGCAACGTGTGGCAATTGCCAGGGCTCTTGTCAACGACCCTGCCGTACTTTTAGCTGACGAAGCTACGGGTAACCTTGATACGCGTACATCGTTTGAGATGCTCGTGCTCTTCCAAGAACTCTACCGACAGGGACATACCATCATCTTCGTGACCCATAATCCGGAAATTGCGGAGTATTCTAGTCGTAACATCAACCTCCGTGACGGTAAGATACGTGAAGATACCATCAACACCAATATCAAGTCGGCGGCAGAAGCACTCGCTGCATTACCGAAACCGCAAGACGATTAAACTCACATACTATATATTGAACCCATCAGATTATGAACATACTCAATCTTTTCAAAGTCAGTATCAGGGCTGTCGCCAACAACAAGATGCGATCCTTCCTCTCCATGCTTGGCATTATCATCGGAGTGGCAGCGGTCATCATCATGATGTCTATCGGACAGGGATCTAAAGAGAGTATCCGTGCGGAACTCTCTACCATGGGCACCAACCTGATCAATATCCGACCGGGGGCTGATATGCGTGGCGGCGTACGCCAGGACCCGTCAAGCATGCAAACCTTGAAGATGGCTGACTATGAACGCATCATGCGCGAGAAAAAATATGTGACGAATGTTTCTCCTGAGGTCACAGCAAGCGGACAGGCTATCTATGGCAACAGCAATACCAATACTACGGTATATGGAGAAAGTCCGGAATACCTCGACATCAAGCAATGGACCATAGAACAGGGCGACTGCTTTACACAGGAGGATATCAAAAAGGCGGCTAAGGTGTGTGTCGTTGGTACTACCATCGTCAAGGAACTCTATGGAGAGGGGGCTGATGTCATCGGCAAGACTATCCGCTTCAAATCCATACCGATGCGCATCATCGGCGTACTGAAGTCGAAAGGCTACAACAACTGGGGTATGGACCAGGACAACGTCATCATCGCTCCCTATTCTACCGTCATGAAACGCATCGCGGCACAGACGTGGTTCTCCAGCATTGTGTGTTCGGCAATTACCGAAGAACTGAGCGATGCGGCCATCGAAGAACTCACACAGATTCTTCGCGACAACCACAAACTGAAAGGTGATGCTGCCGATGATTTTACCATCCGTTCACAGGCTGAGATGATGGAGACCATGTCATCCACCATGGATACCGTGACCATCATCCTCGTGGTGGCTGCTGCCTTCTCACTCCTTGTGGCTGGTATCGGTATCATGAATATCATGCTGGTCAGCGTGACCGAACGCACCAAGGAGATTGGATTGCGTATGGCTGTTGGAGCCACAGGACCGGTCATCTCATTGCAGTTCTTGATAGAATCCGTACTCATCTCTGTAACAGGTGGACTACTCGGCATACTCGTAGGATGCTCGGCAAGCGAATTTATCGTACCGATGTTCAATATGCCGTCAAGTGTTCCTGCATGGAGCATCTACGTATCATTCTTTGTCTGTGTCTGCATCGGTGTACTCTTCGGATACATTCCGGCACAGAAGGCTGCTAATATGGACCCAATAGAAGCTATTCGACATGAATAAACGTTTAGAGATTCTCATCCACATCGCCATCTGGATTGTTATCATCCTTTTACCGCTGATGTTCATGAATCATGGCAGAGGCATGTCCGTCAGTCAGTTTATGCTGACCACAACGGTACCGCTGACATTCATGGCAGTGTTCTATATCGATTACCTATGGCTCACCCCAAGGTATTTCGTAACAGGACACCGCACGCAGTTCTTTGTGATCAATACCTTCATAGTCATCTTCCTCGGCATTGCCCTTCACCTCTGGATGAGTCTGTCACACGACATGCTGGGACATAACCACAGGGAACCGCCGTTGATATTGACCATTGCTTTTGTCATACGCGACATTGTCAACCTCGTCATTGCGGCGGCAATTGCCACCCTACTTCATCTCGCCTTGCAGTGGCAGACAGCAGAAGAGGCACGAAAAGAGGCTGAACTGAGCAATCTTCGTTCACAGATCAATCCTCATTTCCTGCTCAACACGCTCAACAACATCTATGCGCTGACTGCTATCAATACCCAGAAGGCACAGGAGGCGATACAAGATCTCTCTAAGATGTTACGACACATTCTCTATGACTATCAGCGATCGGAGATAGAACTGCGCGATGAGGTGGAGTTCCTAAAAAACTATATCCGACTCATGAAACTGCGTCAGGGGCCGTCGGTAGAAGTCAATACCTCGTTTCATATCACCAACGAACAACAGAAAGTGGCTCCAATGATCTTCATCTCACTGGTGGAGAATGCTTTCAAGCATGGAGTAAAACCTGCCGTTCCCTGTACCATCAATATTACCATCCAAGCCAATGACAGACAAATCGTCTGCGACATCGTCAACTCCAACCACCCCAAGACTTCTACTGACAGGAGTGGACACGGCGTGGGACTCGAACTTGTAAGACGACGATTGGAACTGGCTTATAAAGGACGCTATGAATGGACGCATGGCGTTAACGATAATCAAAAAATGTATCATTCTACCATTACTATTAAATTATGAACATCACTTGTGCTATCATCGACGATGAACCGTTGGCAATTGAACTCCTGAAGAGTTATGCCGAAAAGACACCATTTCTCGAACTACAAGGTTCGTATGGAAGCGCTATCGAGGCTATGAAGGTGCTACGCGACAATCCTGTTGACCTGCTCTTTCTCGATATCCAGATGCCAGAACTGTCAGGCATAGAATTTGCCAGAATCGTTCCTAAAACAACAAAAATCATTTTCACCACCGCTTTCCAACAGTATGCCCTGGATGGCTATAAGGTTAAGGCACTCGACTATCTGCTCAAGCCCATTGCCTACGAAGACTTCCTGGTTGCTGCCAACAAAGCGCTGGAATGGTTCAGGGTGTTCCGCAAACAAGAGACTTATATGCGCGACCGCTTTATCTTTGTCAAGAGCGATTATAAATTGGTACGCATTGACCTCGACAACATCCTGTATGTTGAAGGACTCAAAGACTATGTCCGCTTCTATCTCAACGACGGTAGGAAAATCATGTCACTCATGAACATGAAGAAACTCGAAGAGTTCCTTCCCAGACCGGAGTTCCAGCGCACACACCGCTCCTATATCGTGCACATGAGCAAGGCGGAATCTATCGACCGCTTCCGTATCGTCTTCGGCAAGGAGTTTATCCCCGTATCTGAATCCTACAAAGACAACGTCCAACAGTATCTCGATGCGCATACGCTGGCATAAGATGCACAGCACGATTGCCATCGGGCATACCAACAAAAACGCAGGCTCCCAACAAAGGAGTCTGCGTTTTTTATAGCGTAATAATTAGATTGTTACATATTCATACCACCGTCAATCTGAATCACCTGACCTGATACATAGCTTGACATATCAGAAGCCAGGAACAGACAAACATTAGCAATATCTTCTACCTGTCCGCCACGACGGAGAGGAATCTTCTTCATCCAGTCCTTACGAATCTCTTCTGGCAGTTGTGCCGTCATGGCAGTCTCAATGAAACCAGGAGCTACGGCATTGGCACGTACACCCTTAGGACCGAGTTCCTGAGCAATAGACTTTGCCAAACCAATCATACCTGCTTTAGAAGCAGAGTAGTTACACTGGCCTGCATTACCGTGTACACCTACCACACTCGACATATTGATGATAGAACCCTTACGCTGGCGCAACATGATAGGAGCGCAGGCATGAATGAAGTTGAAAGCTGATTTCAGATTGACATTCAATACTGCATCCCACTGAGCCTCTGTCATACGGAGCATCAGACCATCCTTGGTGATACCGGCATTGTTCACCAGTACATCAATAGAACCGAAATCCTCCTTGATTTTGTTGACCACAGCCTCTGTCTCTGCAAAGTCAGCAGCATTTCCTGCATAGGCATTACATTTCACGCCAAGAGCCTCAATTTCCTTGCGGGTAGCCTCAAGGCCTGCAGCCATATCATCGTTGAGTACAAGATCAGTAAATGCAATGTTAGCGCCTTCCTGGGCAAATTTCATAGCAACGGCTTTGCCGATACCACGTGCTGCACCTGTAATGAGGGCAGTCTTTCCTGTTAATAATCCCATAATGTGTTTATTTGTTTATGTTATATGTTTTATTGTTAGTGTTACTATTCCTGTCAAATCATCGGTCACTGTTCTTCTTGAAGTTTCCCAATGCGCCATACACAAATTTGGCAACCTGAGGTTTGGTGGCTTCTTCTGTCATTCCATGGGCAATACGACCATAGATATAAGGCACTTCAAGTCCCTTGATACAATAGTGGGTGATGTCAGCTACAAGATCTACGTTTTCTATGTCAAACTCGCCTGCCTCCTTGCCCTCTGTATATACCTTACGGAACAATTCCACTTCTGCATCATCAAAGTTCTTACGCACCTTCTCCACCATCCATATATTACGGAAAAACTCAGCACGTAGATTACCGTTTCGCACCACCGTCTCACGGATCATACTCAGATGGGTGTATATCAATTCTATCACCTTATCCTGTGGACGGATACGCTTAGCAGCTACCTCATCCAATTTATCAGACAGGCGCTCCAGTTCGCACTCAATGACAGCAAAATAAATATCTTCCTTGGATTTAAAATAGGTATATAGCGTGCGACGTCCTTTGCCAGAGGCAATGGCAATGTCGTTCATCGTCGTGTTTTCCATTCCGTTTTTGGCAAACAACTGACGGGCTACATCTACTAATTTTTGTCGCGTCTTTGATATTGACATAGTATGACTCCTCCTATTTTTCTATTGCACATGCATGCATACGTGTGCAAAATTACACATTTCTTTTCTATTGTGCAAACAATTTCCGTTATTTTGTTCTATTTGGAGGAAAAACAAAAAATTATCGCATAAAAATTTGGTATTTTCAAAAATAGTTTGTACCTTTGCACCCGCAATTAAGAAATACAGCGGAGTGGAGCAGTTGGTAGCTCGCCAGGCTCATAACCTGGAGGTCGCATGTTCGAGTCCTGCCTCCGCAACTAATGAAATCGCAACATTCTGATAATCAGCTGTTGCGATTTTTTATATTCACGGAGTGTTTTGGTTAGAGTTTAAAGGTTAAAGGTTAGAGGTTAGTGTTTAGATATTCTAGTTAAAGATTCTCTTAAAGATTTTCGTAGGATGATAAAGACCACTCCCTCAGACTTCAGACTTCAGACTTCAGACTTCATCTTAGTTAAAGATTATATTTCATAGGAATTTCATTTCTTGCGTAAGCAACATCTCAACAAAGATTTCCCCAAAAGATTTCTAGCCGTAGGCTACCCCAAAAAATCCGTGTCCTCCGTGGATAATTTAGATTGTGCTCCGTGGAAAATAGATCTTAGTGCCCTTTGCACCTTGGCGAAGATAAGTTTAGTCTCCACAAGACTGCTGGGTATATCAATGAAGGCGTGGAAAACAAATAGCTTACCAACGACTTCGATGGAATAGACAGCATGAGTATAACTCAAAACTTATCTTTCGCGAGACATTAACCATCCGTGTCCTCCGTGTCTTCCGTGGATCCATAATTATTTCTGGCCATAGGCCATATTTTTATTAAAGATTTCCCCCCAAGATTTCTAGCCGTAGGCTACAAAAAAATAATTCCGTGGATAATTTCCGACGATCCGTGTCCTCCGTGTGCTCCGTGGATAAAATTCCGATGATCCGTGTCCTCATGCAACAATCAAGGTTAAAAAAACAAAATTCATAGCCATTCCTTGCATCGTTTCATTTTTTTGTTTTAACTTTGTGCTATAAGAAACAATAACTAACAAATAAACAATATAAATGAATTATGGAAAACAACACTGAGTTGATCGCCCAATGCGAAGCACGGGCAAAAGAATGGCTCTCACCAGCCTTTGATGAAGAGACACGCAAAGCAGTACAGGCCATGCTCGACAATGCCGACAAGACCGACCTTATCGACGCCTTCTACCAGAACCTCGAATTCGGAACAGGAGGACTCAGAGGCATCATGGGAGCAGGAACCAACCGCATGAACAAATATATCGTAGGCATGGCCACACAAGGTTTTGCCAACTATATCCTCAAAGCATTCCCCAACCGCAACGACCTCGCCGTAGTAGTAGGCCACGACTGCCGTAACAACGGACGTATGTTTGCAGAAACCGTAGCAGACATCTTCTCTGCCAACGGCATCAAGGTATATCTCTTCGAGAGCCTGCGCCCCACACCAGAGATCTCCTTCGCCATCCGTCAGCTCCATTGTCAGGCAGGTGTCAACGTCACTGCCTCTCACAACCCACGTGAGTACAATGGCTATAAAGCCTATTGGGATGATGGTGCACAGGTATTGGCACCCCACGACAAAGGTATCATCGATGAAGTCAATAAAGTCACCATCAACGATGTGAAGTTTGAAGGCAACAAAGACCTCATCGAGATTATCGGTGGAGAAATGGACTGGGACTACCTCCAGGCAGTCAAAGAGGCCATGGTAGATCAGGACGTCATCCTGCGCAACAAAGACCTCAATATCGTCTATTCGCCCATGCACGGCACAGGACGCGTCATCATTCCTGAAGCACTGCGCTCATGGGGATTCCAAAACATCCACGTCGTACCCGAACAGATGGTCATCGACGGCAATTTCCCCACTGTAGTATCACCCAACCCCGAGAATCCTGAAGCCATGACACTCGGTATGAAACTCGGAACACGCCTCAATGCCGACCTCGTCATAGCATCCGACCCCGATGCCGACCGTCTCGCCATTGTCTGCCGCAATGCCAAGGGCGAATGGGAAATCCTCAACGGTAACCAAACCTGCATGATGTTCTGCTGGTATATCATCGCCAACAAGAAGAAGCTCGGTCAACTCAAGGGCAACGAGTTCCTCGTCAAGACCATCGTCACCACAGAAGTTATTGCCGAGATAGCCAAGAAGAACGGTGTAGAACTGCGTGACTGCTATACAGGCTTCAAATGGATTGCCAACGAGATTAGAATCTCAGAAGGCAAACAGAAGTATATCGGTGGTGGTGAAGAATCATTCGGATTCCTCCCCTTCGACAAGGTACGCGACAAAGACTCCCCCGCCTCTATCTGCCTCATCTGCGAGATAGCAGCATGGGCAAAAGACAACGGCAAGACCCTCTACGACCTCCTCATGGACATCTATGCCGAATACGGATTCTCTCGCGAGTTCACCGTCAACGTAGTACGTCCAGGAAAGACAGGAGCCGACGAGATCAAACAGATGATGGCAGACTTCCGTGCCAATCCCCCACAGGTATTGGGTGGTGCCAAGGTAGTGCTGTGGAAAGACTACCAGTCACTCGAAGCCAAGCATGCCGACGGCACAGTAGAGAAGCTCAACATGCCCGCCACCTCTAATGTACTCCAGTGGTTCTGTGAAGACGGCACCAAGGTCAGCGTACGTCCTTCAGGTACCGAACCCAAGATCAAGTTCTACCTTGAAATCAAAGATGCCTCATTCAAGTGTGCAGGTTGCTACGAGCGTTGCACCAAAGCAGCCGACCAGCGCATTGAAGCCATCAAAAAAGATTTGAAACTCGACTAACCCTCCCCCACTTCCACAGGAAGATACCACGCCACCCTGTTCTCACCGAACCCAGGGTGGCGTTTTCATTGTCAGATGTTAGTGTTTAGTTTATGGGTTATGGGATATGGGATATGGGATATGGGATATAGGTTATAGGTTAGTGTTTAGAGTTTAGAGATTCTAGTTTAAGATTCTCCTCAAGATTCTAGTTAAGATGTCGAGCATCAACGATGCGATCCATAATAAAGCCCTCCTGCAGAGCAACGTACTGTTGCGCATTTTCAGTTAGGATTCTTCTAAAGATTTTGATACACAAGCAAAAACGGGCTGAAAGCCCAATGGTTTCCCTAGCCCAGGGCAACACCCTGAGGAAGAGCGCATTTTCTGTTAAGATTTTCTTAAAGATTTTGTTTCCGTATAAATTCCGTCTAAGATCCGATGATTGATTTCTGGCCATAGGCCATTCTTTAATACAGATTTCCACATAAGATTTCTAGCGTAGCTACTAAAAAAAAATCCGTGCCCTCCGTGTGCTCCGTGTCCTCCGTGTGCTCCGTGGATAAATTCCGATGATCCGATGATAAAACGAAGAGGTCAGTGGCATCACAGTTTCTGTATCAGACCACGTCCAACTCCAGTCAATCGTTCAAGTTGCCTATGTGATGCGCCACTGACCTTCAACTCTTTCAACACTGTTCTCTTGGAATCGTCTTCAAGTTTCTGAAAAGCACTGCTGTTGGTCACGCCCGTCATCTCAATTATCATCTGCCAAACCTGGTCATCAGGCAATAGCCATAATAGGTGCAGTTCGTTCCACAAGGAAGCCCGTTATCATCCGTACGCATGCGCATCCGATCAAGAGTATTGATAAACTGCCAATTATCCTCTTCATCTTCAAGGCTGCGATTAAGCGAGTACAATGCCTAGCTCGCTTGAGCATTGTCGAGCGTGAGCAGGCTCGACCGAAGGTCAGAGATATTCTGATGATTGATGCCACGCATCATCACATGAAATATCCCTGTGCACGATTCCTTCCTCGCCTGCCTCGGCATGCTTGTATTGTAGATCCGTTTATACCCTCAGTTTAAGCTGATGCTGATGCCACTGACCTGTCCCTCTGGCATTTCGAAAGTCTCATATTTACCCTTACAAGTATAGAGTACTATAAAATCTCCACGCTTTACATTTAAGTTAGGAAATATAAAAGAATGCCTATTTATATTCGAAGACAGACCAGTTTCGTCGAAAGTGGCATCGAATAAGATATAAGGCCAAAGATTTTGGTCTTTCTCTGCACGAAAAAGAACGTATTCTTTATCCTTTTTTATGTCCAATATCTTTAAATCCATATTATTATTTTTTTGAAAAGAAAACCTCAATTCAAGTTCGATTATTATATGCTATATCATTAAAAATCAGCAACAAAGAATCAACATTTCTTTCAATATTTAGACTTTATAGACGACTATTTTTTTACTCCCAAATCCTCTCCTGTAGATCTATTGATCCGTTCTTGAATACGAGTAAAGTGAATAGACAGCTTTAACAAGAAAAGATATAAGCCAAAATTACTCAACGTAAACAACTTATCAGCACACTTCGATTCAACAAAGTCCAAAGTCAATGGAAGGCTGATAGCACGATCAAAAAAAACAATGCCCTCGTAATCCATTTTTCCGCCCTTAGGCAAATATAATATTTGGGAAACCTTCTGAGCTTTGATATCCTCCAAGTGATTAACTAAACGTGATGCAAGGATTGATGATTTCTCCAACATTGCTGCATACTTATCATATCTGATAATAGGTGCATACATTATTCGACAATCATTTAAACGCTTGTTTTCTGTTGACATATCACAAGTGTTTGACAACAGAATAGCATCAATAGGATGCACATCCGTATTAGGGAAATTCAAATATGGCATTTTACTAATACCATCACCCTGCAAGAAGTAATTAGCACCATTAAGAGCTATTGTATAAATAGTATCTTTTGTACCATACTCCGTGAACTTGGCCAACTCTTTCTTAAGTTGTTCAAGATCTGTATCAGATAGATACTGGGGCAAATATCTTTTAATATCTTCATCCAAGTTCATTATACAAGATCCCAAAAGTTTTCATCAACTAATTT
>SAMEA3663094__coassemble_86_pt1 | contig 32556 bp, 31 predicted proteins | sample SAMEA3663094__metabat2_high_PE_032 | metagenome-assembled genome bin SAMEA3663094 (sample SAMEA3663094) | pig gut metagenome | biome: pig gut; feature: pig-associated habitat; material: faeces | place: France | collected 2012 | reverse complement strand
CGTCCTTTCCGACTTGGCAGAAATCACCGGACAAGGCCAAATCACTCCCAACGAAGTACTCGGCAATATCTTCCAGCACTTCTGCATCGGCAAATAATAAACTACATGAATCGGTCATTGCAACAAACATCATTCAATAATTATTTAAGTAAATATATCATTATGACAACAAAATGTATTGATACTATCAATCCCAAAGTGTTTTTTGCTAGTGCAAAAGAAATATGGATAGCCGTTGCTCTATTACAAAAACATATCGCCAAACAATTGCTTTCAAATGCGAAGACACTGGACACAAACCATATTCATATAATTGTCGGTATAGACTTACCAACAGAGCCGAGCGCAATAGAAACATTATACAATGCCGGCTGTGACATACAAGTCTGCAAAAGTAATGTTACCTTTCATCCCAAAGTATATGTTGTAAAGAGGCGAAATGGGAAATACTCATCTATCGTTGGCTCTGCAAATGCTACAACAGCTGGTTTTACCAGTAATATTGAACTATCAGTTCACAGCAATGATATTCGTTTTTCTAAATCTGTGATCGATTGGTTTAATCACATAGACAAACGAACCTTACGCAATGTGGATAAATGTTTTATTGAGACCTACAAACAAGAGTTCGTAGATAGGCAACAAAAGAATTTAGATCAAAAACATCAGCAAATAAAGCAGCGCATTCAACAACTTTGGAATACTGTGAATGAGTATAATAAAAGAGAGTTGATACAGCAACTAACAGAGACCCTTTCCAAGATAAGTAGTAGCCACAATTTTCGCGATAGAGATAAAGTTGTAGAAGATTTACGAGCTGCAATGGATGTCAAGCACGGCTTTAGAAGTTTTAATAGCAAACAATTTGTTGAAATTGCAGAATTAGGACGAATAAGAAGTAGTCAACGAAATACATTTTATCAAGATGATACAATTAATGCCATAAAAAGGGCATATACGGCTTCAGAAGAAGACTTAGCAAATGCTATCGACAATCTATGTTCGTGTAAAGATATCGGTATCGGTTATGCATCTAAAATAATGTGCGTGAGGAATCCCAAGAAGTTTATGGTTATTAATGGACCTGCAAAAGAATTCCTAAAACGTTTTGGGGTCAAAGGAATCTCTGGGAAAATATCCGGAAAACGATATTTAGAGATTTTACAAGAAATTGCTGGCTTAATTAAAGATATTCCCGGATTAAACGATTTTGCTCATTTTGACTGTTTAATATGGAACTAACATACAAGAAATGAAGGCAGTAGAAGGTATTTCTAAACATAGAAGCCCCCAGTAATGTCCATGATATAGGACAGAGTTTTTTTTGAAGAAAGGAGGTAAATCACCTTCACCCATGCTATTTTCGTAACGCTTCGGAGCAAGGCAAAAGTCAACTCCATTTATGCTTGAACGATATATTTGCGTGTTCGGGATTACCCCAGACCCGCAAGTTGTTGACAAACTTTTCAAAGAGCTCATTTTATTTACTGCCAGAGCCGCTTAGGCTTGGCTAATTTTTAACGAACTATTGATTATCTGCATATCTATGACTGGCAAAAGAATTATATATTGCATTTTGATTCATCTGTCGTGTTGTCTTTTAACACACGCTCAGGACAAGCGTGCATTACTTATTGGCATTTCACAATATGGCAATAATACAGGATGGAAAAATATTCATGGCGCGAACGATGTGGATTTAATGAAATCTGTGCTAAAAGGCTTTTCCATAAGAGAACTTAAGAACGCCAATGCTACGTATGACAACATTATTAAAGAGTTGAATTATCTCACAAAAAAAACTAAAGAAGGAGATCTTGTTTATATCCATTTTTCTGGTCATGGACAACCATTTGAGGATATAAATGGAGATGAACAAGATGGTTGGGACGAGTCCTTCATCCCTTTTGACGCCCATTTATATTATGAACAAAATGTTTATTCGGGAAATAAACATTTAACAGATGACATATTAAACACATACCTTATCAAAATCCGTAAAAAAATTGGAGAACATGGAATACTATACGTTACTATAGATGCTTGTCATGCAGGAAATTCATATCGAGAGTCAGAAGAAGACATCTACAGAGGCACCGGAAAAGGGTTTTCTAAAAACAACAAGATATATAAAGTTCCAAAGACACAAAAACGATATTATAATATTGACGACATTAGAGGATATTCCCCTATTGTTATGCTGGAAGCATGTCAATCGCACCAAAGAAATACCGAAGTATATATAAAAGACACTTATTATGGACCTTTAACCTATGCAATTTACAAGACTCTTCAAACCAAAAGCATAGATAAGCAGGCAAAATGGACAAAAAATTTAGACTCTACAATGCAAGATCTGTTACCTTCATGGAATAGACAAAAAATGGTTGTGGAATGTAGCATCAAATAATAGAAGCATTATTCTTATGGGGCGTTTTATATTAATCATAATACATATCTTTTTTATCCTTGGCCCAATCTTTGCTCAAAGGTCAAGCACAGATAGTATTATTGGTTATGTTAATAATGCCATTGAAAAAGAGTCATTCAAGAAAGCTTGGCGTGAGATACATGCTAACAGACATTTATTCATTCAATCAAATCAATTGTTTGAGTACAATTATTCATTATCGAATATATACAAAGGAACATACCAATATCTTGATGACGACACTCTTAAGAATGAAAACATTGAAGCCCTAGAGTATGTCGCCAACGAATTCTTTAATGGGAAACAGGAAGAGATAGAAGAGAAATATGGAAGTATGTGGGAGAAACTATATTGGCTTTCTAGAATCTACCACTGCACTAACAACATCTTTTTTCGACATTTCACAGAAAAGTGTCGTGATGTTTACAAAAATAGCAGATACAAGAATGATCAGTATTATTTGTCACTGATATACACATACATCAATTATGCAATCAGGAATAATGAAGATTGGTCATATGTTTTGTTATATACTCCTGTTTCCGAAATAGGAAGCATGGATTCACATTCTGATTTGGCACTAGCAGTAGCTCTTCACCAAAGAGGCATCGCACTTCTTTGGAAAGAGATTTCAAACAGAGAATATCAACTAAGAAACGGCAGCATTGATTTGGGCTTTGACTTAGACAGTAATCCATTGCTAGACATGGGGAAAGGTTATTTAGACGCAGCGCAAGACATATACGACAAATGTAAACTCAAAGACACAAAACTACTAAAGAAACAACTTACTTCGGATTACAAGCTCTATGACTGGCTAGTGAATAATCCAAATAGCACAAACTATAACGATTCCTATTCTTCCTTTACTGCAGTGTGTCTGTATGACATCTTACCAATGGAGTGCTACGAACCCATTAGTTTACAGCTAAATAAAATTCAAGAAGAGAATTATAATGCCTTCAAGCAATCGACAGAATATCTGGTTGATAGGAATTATAAAGATGCAGCCCTCTGTTTAACGGAAATAGCACCATCGGTGATAGTACCCCAAGACATCAATCTGTGTTATTTCAATATGGTATCAAGTTTTGCAATGTATGATTCAGAAAAAGCAAATAAATACCTAACTCAATACTATAATACTGTTAAAGAATTCATAATTCCCTACATCTTCAAGAAAAAAACAGAATATGAAAGACAAAGAATCTGGAAATCGATAACATTGACATTGGAACAGCTAAGCATGAAAACAGCTTTGATGTATCCAGAATCAAAAGCCGCTATTATTGCTTATGACATCTTCCAGACAATCAAGAACTTTGAAACAGAAACTACAAACTATATAAGATACGCAAACAAGAATGGAGAGTTTGACGAATTCACGCAAAACTCTCTACAATACTATAATCAGAAAAGAGACTCTCTCTATTATGGAAATACGAAAGGGAAATATTTTGCCGGAAACCTGGAGCAACTAGAATTAAACAAGATGTTGCTTAATGACAAGATACGCACAAATGAAATATTAAACGGAATCTATTCGTATAAAACTATATCAAGGAGACTAAATCGCAAAGCTTCTTTGATAGAATACTGTGTATACATTGATATTGAAGGCAACGAACGATATGCAGCTTTTATCATTAACACAGAAGAAGAAAACCCTGCATTAATTGACATATGCTCAGTCAAGGAGGCATCTGTATTTCTTTCTAAAGACAGTGCAGCAATAAACGACACGTATTCAAACAACAAAATATATTCTACATTCTTCAGAAAGCTTGAACCATTTCTTCTTCACGATACGATAATAGTGTGTCCAGTTGGTGTCCTAGAAGCTGTTAACTTCGATGCTATTTATCATGACAGGAAGAGGTTAATGGATAAATACACTTTTTATCGTGCCTATTCTGGACATAGTTTTTTTAAAGCGGTAAGAAACCGTCATGAAGGGGGAAATCAAGCGACTTTGTATGGAGGGATTGCATATTCAAAGGAACAGATTAAAGAGGCTGAATATGCAGACAGACATTTTAGATTATCCAGGGGCGAGCGTTCTGTTAGAGGATCACTACAATACCTCCAGTATTCGTCAGAGGAAGTTGCAAACATTCGTAATATTATAGAAGAAAAAGATATTAAGACAAAGATATTGAGTGGACAAAGAGCAACTGAGTCTAGCTTTACCGAACTTGACGGTAAGGCTCCTACAATATTGCATATCGCTACTCACGGATTCTTCATATCAGATAATGAGGATTTAGAAACTCATTCATTCTTCAACAATTTAGAACTATACCAAGATAACAAATTACTTCGCACTGGGCTATTCTTAGCAAATTCCTATGAAACATGGAATGGTAACTTGCCTCCCACATCAAGTAACGACGGTATTTTAACTGCCTACGAAATATCTAAAATGGATTTGTCGAATGTTAGTTTAGCCGTACTCTCTGCATGCGAAACAGCAAATGGTTTCGTTGATAACATAGAAGGAACTCAGGGATTACAATACGCTTTCAGACAAGCAGGAGCCGGCTCTATGCTATTAAGTCTTTGGAAAATAGATGATGCTGTGACATACCAGTTTATGGACGAGTTCTATTCAACTCTTTTCGCGCAGAATGACATGCTAAAAGCATATCAATCAGCACTTAAAAAGATAATGGATGAGTATCCGGAACCGTATTATTGGGCAGGATTTATCCTAATCTACAACTAACATATTCTTTAGATAAAAATGAGCTACCAGAATCTGTATTGGGGCTTTTAGCTCATACGAAAACTGAGACTTCACAAAGACATCGCATTTATGTCAATCAGAATGGGGAAACCAGCTAATTTAGGGTTATAACAAAAATGTCCGGATTGTTGTTTTGCTAGCAACCCGGCCATTCTAATCTTCTATTAATCTATTAACTCTTTTGAATCATTGATAAAGCTTTCCAATTCATATAATTGAGCTTGCAACCCTAGTAACACAAAAGGCGACTCGTTGAAATCTCTCAAGTAATCAGGCTGTTCACATCCTGGATTCATATAAAAGGCATTGTATATAAACATCGGTGTATACATTCGCTCTCTTTTCAACTTCCTGTACTGGTAAATATAGAAATTTTTCCTACTATTCAGAAAAGCGAAGATGTCATCGACGTCAAACTCCGAAAACACCTCGTCGTGAAGTAACAGTTTGTATTTATCTTCCATTTTATCCATATCCAGTTCGTTTTTAAACTCCCCTAAATCTAAAATCAGTGTACTAAAGAACAACAGAGCTTCTGCGCGTCCAACATCAGAAAGAGGTTTGAACTCATTTGACAGTCGATCCACACAAGTTTTTGCTAGCTCAAATAGTCTGTTTTCTAAATTGTTGTTCTTGGATATGTCTGGAGCAAGGTTCAATTCCTTTTCACTCTGTTCGATTTGTTTCATTTGCTCATCAGTAAGCCCTAATCTTGCGGCCAATGATGATGAAAGAATATCATGTTGAAGTTTCTGCTGATATTCTACAACTGCATCAATCATAAATCTCGAAATGGTATGATCTTGTTTTATATTGTACACGCTGGCCTCTTCCTTCATGCGTTTAAATTTTAGGTCATTGAGGACATAATCCCATGTAAGTTCTCCTTCCTCTTTCATCATATCAATAATGGGACCGAGAAAATTTTGTTTTAACGATCTGATGCTACATTTCGAGTTTTCAGACCATCGTTCGATTGACCCAACTATTTCCTTCGCATCATTGTCTGTAAGAGAAGACATATTTACACCCGTGACTTCAAGTATAGCCGCAGCTTTATCTGGGAATTTCAATGTGTATCGATCCCAGTAAGAAGTGCTTGACAGTCCATTGACATCATTAGACATAGACCTTTTAATAAATAACAAAGCCGCAACAACGAGTACGGTGATAACGGATAAAGCGATGAACATATTACTATTGTTTTTGAATTTTTAGAAGCAGAGGTAATAGTTCGTGAAGAAAATCATGAACGGTATTCCTATCAGCTCAACATAGAAAAGAATTGAAAATAGTGAAAGCTTGAATAGCTGTACATACAAGAGGAATGCCAAGAAAAATGAACATAGCACCACTATTAATGCATACCACCATGTGGAAGCGTAAAAGAAAGACAATATCGTAAGTACAAAAACACTAATCTGAGAAAGCACCGTGAAGAGAGATAAGAACACACCGACTTTCAAGGGAACAATCTTTGTCCTACCCTTATAATCCGTCACAACATACCTGGATGTCATTGTTAAGGGATCTCTTAACATGTTTTGTTTATTAAATGCAGGCGTTGTCAGGCAAGCGAAATGCTCAACGAAACATACAGCCATCACATAAAACCATACCCAATTTTCAATCATATTTGTAAAGAATTTAAAAGTTTTCTATTTCTAGATAATGTCTTCCAAACTTTCTTATTAAGTTTTGAGGATTTGAAATTATTGATACTATTTCTTTCTCAGAATAGCCCAAATGAGTATATATCTGCTTGAATAACCTTTGTGCTACCATCTCATTTGGCATTCCCATTTGGCGATTAGAGCCTCCGGCTCTACTTACAAAATAATGGCATCTATACATCAAGAAATCTGCAATGTCTGGATAAGCCTCTTTTATTTCATCCAGTAATCTACTTACATGCATGATGCCTTTTTGAGAACCTTCTGCTTTGAAGAACTCATCTGCCTCTTTAACAGAAACATCCATTGCTCTTGCTTCAATTTCTACTTGATGAATAGCAGCTGCCAAGTCAGTAACACCTGTCCTGACGCTGTCTTTGAAAGCGTCAAGCAAAAAAACGATAGCATACTTTTGAGGCCTAGTGAGTAATTTATAGATACTACGAGAAACAGCAATCGCCTTCTTTTCATTATTACGATAGCGATTCCCTACCATTAATCTTATTATCACTGCGGATAACAAGAAGAGAACCAGACAAGCTATTAACACATATAATAATATCATACTCTAAATATGTCCAGTTCTAAGATAATCATCTGTTTTAAAGATTGTTTCCTGCGAAATCATGACTTTTCTCCGGCCACCTAAACGCACCAGCATAAAGTTATGCAAATAGCCCATATTAAGGTTCTTCAGAGAAGAAGACCATGGAAGTGGTTTCTTGCAGAACTCCATATTCATAATAATATCAGTTTTGTTTATGGTATCAGGCATCTTTTTCAGCACATCCTGAAATGTACTGTAAGCATCAGCGTAACGTTGAGCTTGCATATATGCGCTCGCCAGTTCCAATGCACTTTGCTCACAAGGCTGTCTATAATACAGATGTTCTGCAACGACAACCAACTTTTTTATATACTTCCTTTTGCCGGTAAAACGCCAGTAATGGTATAGCCAGAATAAAAACAGGACAAATAAAAATAATTTCATAACCTAAATCATATTAGTGAAGTAACACAAATCCGCCCCAATCACGGACTCCGTAAATTGGATTCTTACTATCTTTCATGCTCTTCTGAGCACTATAGAAAGCCCTGTCAATGTCTTTTCCAGAAAGAAGGAACTCATAAAAACGTCTCATCAGCTCCTCTGTTGCAGCATCGGGTACTGACCATAAGCTCATTAAGATGTTATTTGCGCCTGCGAGTTTAAAAGCCCTCTGTAAGCCATAAACGCCCTCATCACCCTTAATCTCCCCAAGACCTGTTTCACAAGCGGATAGAACGACCAACTCGCAAGAACCAAGATTTTGAGTTTCTATCTCATCTGCTCTCAGGATACCATCTTCATATCCCGTTTGAAAGGACTGGGGCTTATAGTCATCCTTCCAGGCTGCATTTGCATTTGCAAAAAACAGTCCTGAATTATGCATTGCACTACCATGTTCGTGTTCCTTGTCTTCATTGAAGAAACCATGAGTCGAAACATGTATAATATCAGCGCTAGAAGCTTCACGCTTAAAGGAAGATTCTGTCGCACTATTCCCTGTATAAGGAGTAACAGAACCCACTTTTCCTTTTAACATACGGGAGATATTATCAACTTCGCTTAATGAACCAGGTAGGTATATTAAATTGTCACCACGCAGAACAGCTCTTGTTTTTACCACATTCCCATTCTCTGAGTCTGCCATTCCATAATCGATACCACCCCAAAGAGCAACTTTCATCTGTTCTATTTCATATTCCTTTTTTGTACCCTTCTTGTATGAGTCAATAGGATTTGCCAAGGCTCTTAAATTATATTTATCCCCTATCGTCGTATTATCATCAATAAACAATGCCATCAAAGGTATCCGATGTACTATGCCTGCTGGTGAATACACAACATTTCCCTTGGAATCAATTTTACCGGCTAACTTTTCAAACAAATAGTGATAAGCCTTATTGTCCACACATAAGCCAGGGGTGTTTGTTCGAGCGATTTCTGCCAAGGATGACAACTCTTCTGATGAACACATCGGCAAAAACAAAAGGCCTTCTTTCTTATTTAACAAGAATGCCCCTAAAGAAGATCCGTGCTTCCCTGGCATTTCTACATATGTAATAAGACTTTCTTCGCGTGAAAGAGACGATTTTATATCCGCTACACGAATATCAGAATAATTACTTCTGGCAAATTCAGAGCACTTCACAGAGAGTTCTTTCTCTAATTCTGTTATTTTCTGCTTAAGATACATTCTTCTGGCAAAGTTACCAGGGCCAACAACCTCGTCTCGTGCTATCAATTCCTGCTTGAAAGCAATATACTGTTCATAATCGTTTAACAGAGTCGTGTCTGAAGAGTTTATCAGTGTGTTTCTAAGTAAAGCATCGGTTCTCATAAGCAACCCACGGTTAAACACCTCATTCTCAAAACAGAGTTCTACTAGTTTCTCATTATTGGGATATTCATTTAAAAGGGCAAGAGCATAAGAAAATGGCTCTTTCAATTCTTGTGAAAAATACTCCTGCTGACTGGTTGTCATTCCTGCAAAATTTTTAGAAATCTGCGTTCGGAGACCTCTGCAACAATGAATTAGCCTATCTATATTTTCAGAGGATACCTTATTCTGATACTTGATTATACGAGCTTCTGCTAACAAATAGCCTAAATCTTCTTCACTGTAATATTTATCCATGAAACGCATATAGACATTCATGAAACGTCTGGCATTTTTATAGTCGTGAAGAATATAACAATACTCAGCGAAATCGCCAAGCGGATCTAAATCCTCCTCTTTATCAATGGCAGGGACGATATTGATTCCATTTAAAAGCATAGCTTGTGCCTGGAATATGTCATTTTTCTCTAAATACCATGATATCAATCGATTTACAAACGTCAATTTCAATGACGACTTAAACTTAGGAACCTGCCATACATGATTTATATAATTCTTCAAAGAATCAATTGCCGCATCTGGATTTTCAAGATGCAAACCACATATGATGTCATATTTTAGATTATGCTCCAACGTGTATATGTCAGAATGTTCTTCATCAGTGATTGGTAATTTGTAACCATGCTTCGCAAGCATGTCGTTAACTTTTGAAAAACGCTTGTCATTATCAAACTTTTTCAATTCATTATACATTTCCAGTTGCTTCTCCCTATCCCCCATTCTTTCATATAGCCGGAACAAGTCCCTTGCTGCAACAGCATGAAAGAAATCCAAACTTAGCTTTGACATCTCCTTGTCATCGTCCGAAACATCTGACATATCGGGGTTCAAATTTAAAAAATCCCTTCCTATCTTCTCAGCCTTGCTATATTCACCAACATGTAGATAACAATCCCTCAACATATCTTTATTGGGAAGATTCTTCAGATGATCATTCACATATGATGTATCTCCTTCCGCAATAAAAATGGCAGCGTGATAATGGTGGTTTGAATATAATTCTTTGAACGTCTTGTCTGTAAGTGCATAATTCAGGATATGCACATCTTTTGGGAACATCCACTCTAATACAAATATGATAATAACAAGACCTACAAAAGCTCCTACTATAGAAAGCAAAAGCCAAGCATACATTAAGAGAAAATGGTATATATTCTCGAATATATTACTCATGAATATTCTCCTAAATATATTTTTCTTTTCTGGATTATTCATATTCTATTAGTGTATTATTTGGTAAGCCACATAGATAGCTGCAACAAATATAGCGAACCATGTTACTGGCGAGAATAGCACCATAACAACATAATGAACATTGTTAAGGAAAGCATCCTTAAAGGATTCTCCCTTTGAATAATGGGATCTAAGTACCAGAAACAGGTACAGACATGCCAACAGAATCAGTAATTCCTTCAGTATAGTTATCATTGCTCTTTTATAAAAGGAGTTAGGTCAAAAACCACGGACTTTAGGAAAGAAAGCACTTCATCCTTGTCCATTCTTTCATCACGTTGTATTCCATACTTCGACAAAGCACAGAATTTATGAGTCTCTGCATCAAATCTTACCGAGAAAGTCCATAAATAGGAAATGGAGTCAGCTACATACTGATACTGATCAAGGTAATACTGATTATCATTGATGATTGTGTCACATGCAATAACCTCTCCCGAAAAATACTTCTGCTCTTCAGGAAGGGACTGAAGTAAAATAGACATATAATCTGAATGACGTCTTTTAGGAGAGACACCCGACATAACCAGTTCGCAAATAGAGTCACTTGCCAATTCCCATAACGTAACATCTTGGGGCATATCCTCCATATCCATTATTTCCTTTGTCGAATGGCTCCATTTGCTTGTTGATTCAAACAAAAGAAGACCATCACTATAACTATTTGAGGGAATCGACAAAGAACTAAGCTCGTGTTTCTTACTCTTATTCTCCATTTCAATATTAGTATAGAGCATATAAGAAATAGAAAACACACTAAGAATAAAGAATAAAAGCCAGACCCATCCACCTGGGGAAAACTTACGTTCAGATTTGGGATAGAGTTGTTTAACCGATTTAGATTTCCCCAAATAGAATAGGAATGTTATTGTCAGCAAAAGCTGAAGTGCAGGAGATAACGCATACATCCAGTGTAAGTAAATTATCTTTCCCAATAATTGAATCAGTTGAAACAAAACGACTATTAAATTCAGCCCTAATGCCCATCTGACACATGTAATGCCATCTGGTTTGCCCTTTAGCAATCTAATGATGCTCCAAAAAGACAAGCAAAGCATAACAATATCAAGGCATGCCAAAATGAGGCTGAAAATAATCGGTTCATCCTCTGCCACCGTGGCGTCCATCATGTCATAGTACATCCTAGGTAAGTCCTGATATACAGTTCTGATAAGTAAATAAAAGAACAAGAACAGGAATGTGCTAAGAACAAATCCAGGAACTTTTCTGTTATTCATTTCTTCTTCCATAGGTAAAAGGCGATTATAATGACAGCTAAAAGAATGGCAAGACCTACTATCCAATAAATCTGAGTATCGGCACCATCATGATTACCACAATCATCTATCTCCACAATAGTGGTATCCGGCTTTTCTTCTAACATCTGAAGGGCATCAATCGTTGTTGCGAACTCAGGAGATTGCCTGGTACTTTTATTGAAGGATTCCACGTTACTTCTTATATCCGCACATAGAGAAAGTAGGCTATTCAATCCGTCCTTTTCATAAGCCTTGATGAAAGCGTATGTTAATGAACCATACCATTTGTCTTCTGAGACTTTATATTCAGCATTTATCTGATAGCTCTGACATGCGCTCATGAACAGGACATCTGATATTCCATCAGATTTTGCAACCCCGACCACATTTTTCAAGTCCTTATGAACAGCTCTTACTGTGTTATCTGGTCCGAAAACTGGATAGCCACCGCGACAGTTCTCCATCTCTTTAGTATCACGGAAAGAATCGCCACTATGACAAGCATCCAGGAGAACAATCACAAGTCCATCTGAACCTGCTGCCTTTCTAAGTCTGAAGATGTGTTCGGATAGGACATCATCACGCAAATGTTTCTCTCCATGATAATCAGAACTGTATTTAACCTTTGCATCATATGGAATTAAGGCCTCGTCAAGAGAATCTGATTCTTCCTCACCAACGGCAATCATTTGCTGGCCATGACAAGAAAACGAAACAAGAACGGTATCGCCATGGCAAGTCGCCTTTTGCAGGCCATCTAATTCTTTCAGGATATTAACCAATGTGGCTTTTTCGTCAAGAATTGATTTTACGGAAAAAGAACTAGACAACACGCTTTGTAACAGGGATACGTCATTGTCTGCATGAATCTTTCTCCAACCACTTTCTTCAGGATAGTTGGCAACTCCCACCAACAAAGCCCGGCGTTGCTGTGCTGGGCATAACAACGTCACAAATAAAAGGGAAATAACCAACCACCTTCTCATACTCATTGACCAAAGAAATTCATCATAGCCTGAATCTTTTGAACTCGCTGCTCAACGTCCTGCTCAGAATGCCCAAGCCTTTCATTCATTGAAAGGAACTTTTCAGCCCTATTGTCATCGGGGCCAGTCTCCGTCACTACCATCGACAACCAGAACATAAGTAAGCTATCGTAAACTCCATCTTCAAGTTCTTTTAGATCTGTATGGATAATGTTCTCACCCTCGGAGTTGAGTTGTTGCTGGCAATCTTTCCAGTTCAAATTTAGAAAATTAAGCTGCTGACGAGTAGGTCCATAAGATACAAAATCATTCCATGAAGAACCATTTGCTGAGAATATCAAATACCCCATGTTGATAATTGATTTTTTCTGATGCATAGACAAGTCTCCATACATTGAGCTAACCATATCTATTGGATCATCTTCGTCATCCATAAACTGCGAAGGGATCGGACCAGACTGCCCGGGTATGCCAATTGTCTCTTGATGCTTCATAATAGCCACCCGCATCTTCTGAATGAACTCATTAGCCATTCTCTTTTGGGTGAAAATATCGACATCTCTTACATTATAAAAAGGAACATTTGCATTCAATTCCTTTTGAAGATACTTATAATGAAGATAAACAGTCAGATGCCCAGTACTATAATTGAACTGGAACAAATAATTTGCTCTATCATCAGAATGTAGGTTTAACCACCTATTGTCATTCTTAACTGGATATACGGTTGTCCCCTTTCCGTCCAAGAAAGCTTTATTGATTTCATCAATAAGAACCTTGAAGCGGACTTCAATCGGACTTTGTCGCAAATCCTGTTTATCCTTCATTAATGCCTTAGAGAAAGGCAGGATAAGCAGTGCAAGCACTAACACGATAAATAGAATAATCAGAGTCACCATACATGTTATGTTTTAAAATACGGTACAAAATTACCACATTTTTTTCGATTTTCTCGTCAAAATAATATTAATCCCAAAAATAATTTGTATTTTTGTCAATTTTTAGCAGAATAAACCACACCAGAGGCAAAATCCACCACCCATTTATGCTCTAACAGGAATCCTGCCCCGATGATTGCGGACACAGGTGGTATGTTACTCGAACCTTCCAAGATATACTTACTATTACCCATAACCTGAAATTCTGCCGAGTAGTTTTTAACCTTTATCTCACCTATTTTATTGCCGATGCTAAGGAGGTCAAAATCCACATTCATCAAATCTGTCATCTTCGTTCCTGCCACGCTGGTCAATGAACTTTTCAGTCCAGTATGTCTGTTAGTTATATCTCCGTTACCCAAAACATATTTTGTTGTTGTATTCAGATTACTTCCAGAATCAACTAAACAAACATATTCTTTCCCATTCTTCACCATCCCAACGACAGGAAGACCGTACTTTGAGAATCCATATTCCTGGGGAAAAACGAAGCTGTATTCAGACAACTCCATCTTTTCTTCAATAATTGAAGATGAATGTAGCGAACGATTTTCAAAATCTAAGGCAAGTCCATACTTGACCAAGAACTCAATACCCAGTATACCCAGCACAACATGTTCTCCAAAAACGGAATCAAAACTTAAGCCTTGTGCGGCATAAAACCGTTCCGAAAACTGACATCCTCCTACACAGAAATCTAGATGAACTTCTTTCCCTTGAATACCTTCCCCAGAAAAAGAAGTCAGAGTCATTTTTCCATCATAACGTAAACAGTTATCTTGCAATATGCCCAAGATCGCCTCATTCATTACATTATGACGCGATGCCGTATCCACCATGAAAGCCCCTCCAACAGTTCGACCTGATTTTGAAACAAACGAAGCCATAACCATTGGATATTCAACGATTCCAAAATCCAACAAAGGGCAATCTATTTTTGTCCCCATCCTATTGTTCTTCGAATTTATAACTTGATAACAATTTAACAAAAGCTCTGTAATCCTCCTTCCTGTTCAATCTAAATGTTCTTAGTTGATTAGCCATCTCATCATCTGAAATGTCTGAATTAAATTGTACAACCAATTCATTTTCATTATCATCAGAATCGGTCAGGTAAATGTTTTTATTCTTCATGAAAACCCTCAGCTGAATGATTGAGTTATCGTATTCCGGCCTGTATTTTACTACTGACTGCATGATTTCCAAACCAGGATCACCCAACTGAGCCTCGTTGAGAACGGCTACTTCATAATATGTTTTAGCATCAAACTCTCCATCCAGGCATTTTACCAATTCAATGTTTACGGCATCAGCATCCTTATATCGTTTCAATAGAGCTAAGGCACGAGCCTTAATGAACAGCATATCATTACATTCTCTCATGGAACGAACCCTATCCGCATAATAAACAGCCTGCTCATATTCACCAGAATAAAGACATAAGGCGGCACTTACATAGTCGACGAAGATATTGCTGAATCTTGAAATCGGAAGCATATTTCGCTCAATACTATTGACCAGGTGCTCGTCAGAAACCATTGCATTAAACATCTGAGAGATGTGTCGAGCTGCTGACTTCCAATCCCCTGACCTTGCGAGAGACAAGCCCAGATTCAATGAAGTCTTTGAAAACTCATCCCAATTTTTATGGCGCAAACTTTCGTAGAGATACTTGCCGCCACTGATTTCATTTCTGATAGCAGAATCGTCATTGAATCTATTCGCAAAGGATATCACCTCCTCACTCGTTCCTATATGTCCAAACGACACAGGCTTAACCAGAAACAGGCCATCGAGACTTCTTACACGGCTCAGAGCCACATATAACTGTCCCTTAGAGAAAACACCCCGACTCAAATCCAGAATCATCTTGTCAAAAGTCATCCCTTGACTCTTATGTATCGTTATAGCCCATGACAATTTAAGCGGAAATTGAGTATATGTTCCCACTAGTGTCTTTACAATCTTTTTCTCCTTACTATTGTATTCATACTTATATGACTCCCAAGAAACAGGAGACACCTTGTACTCTCCGGACTCTGTTACCACTTGTATCTCATCCTGAGATAATTTGGAGATGGTTCCAATTGTACCATTTACCCAACGTCGGGAGAGATCATTTCTAACAAAAATGACTTGTGCACCACATTTAAGGGAGAGTTTCTTTTCTGCTGGTAGGTTGGCATCCAGCTTGATATCTCCCTCCACTTTGGCATCGAAACAAAATTCTTCGGAATCTAAAAGATTCAACTTTGACATATTGATTTTGGATGCCTCATCATTACGGGTGCAAAGCGTAATGATTCTTTCATTCGAAGGAATGGGACGGTCAACACACTTGTTTAAGACTGACAATTCACCATAACTAGCACGATTAAAGCGAATAGAGTCAAGAATGCCTAGGAAAACATCATCCTTTTGTCTATAGACTTTTACAAATTCTATGCATGGAAGAGACAATCGCTTAAGAGCCCTTGCCTTAAAAAAGAATGGGGACATGGTATTGTACAGATCATCCATAATCTCCGCTTCTTCTTTTCGTAAAACTGGAGGAAGCTGGAAGAGGTCGCCAACGAAAACCAGCTGTTTGCCCCCGAAAGGCAGGGAATTTTTCATTACATACCGAAGGGTGTAATCAATAGCATCAATCACATCGCACCTAACCATGGAAACTTCATCTATGATGATAGTGTCCACTTTCTTGATAATAGATATTTTGGAGCGATTGACATTCCCTATCGTCTTGGGCGTGCATATTTGTAGAGGCAAGCCAAAAAATGAGTGGATAGTCTCTCCACCAGCCAACATCGCTGCAATACCTGTCGGAGCAAGCACAATGAAGTTTTTGTCTATTTCTTTCTGAACTGTTTGAAGGAATGTAGTCTTACCAGTCCCAGCCTTTCCCGTGAGGAAAAAGCTGGAATTGGTTGTTTCAATCAGCTCATATGCCTGAAGTTGTTGCTTGTTTGTTTTATCTATTGACATCCCAATTTCGAAATGATTAATTAAGAATTTTATGATTATGCTGCTTTTGCATACTCACTCTCCATGAAGCTTTCAATGGTTTCAACATAACCGGAAAGCGTATTTACGACACGTCTCATATTGTAAATCTTATTACTGAGCCGGGACTCCTTCTCTTCAAGATCCTTCAACTGTTCATTGGCTTCCATAAACACGATGCTGACTTCTGACATAATCTTCTCTGCTTCTCGCCTTGAAGAATAGCTTGTGTCACCAACGAAATTAGCAGCACACTCATTGATATGGTTATCGACAAAACTCTTAATTGGAGCGATCTCATCCAAGAGCTGTTCATCAATTTGTGTAAGCTCTGCCAGTTTTCCCCTATACTCGTCGATTACCTCCTGAAGTTGAGGAACCATTTGACTGTTCATGTCAAGAATGGAGGTGATATAACTCTCCATTGAGACATTTAGTTTCTCTATCTCCTTAATCTTCCCAAGGAAAGAAAGAGCACCTGACATCTTCTCACCTTTGTAGAGGATTATTTCCTCCTTTGTATTCAATACCCTACCAGAGCCATTTGATTCATTGACGGCGATAAAAGAGCCATGATTGTTGAAAATCCTTCGTAAGCCATCAACCATTTTTCTTACTTCACCTACCAGCCATTCGTTGGCGAATCCTCTGGGATTTTGAACAAGGCTATTGCAAACATCACGGCCGAATTCCAGAGCTGGCTGCCATTCGCTATTTGATATGCAATACGTACGTGTATAGCGCAGAATCTGGAAGATATTTGCATTATAATAGTTTACCCACATAGAATAAGGAAGGATGTCGATATCCTTATATTTCAGGTTTGCCGTAAAATAGTTGGCATAGCCATATCCGAAATTCGTGTTATAAGCAATTGACAAGTCATCGTTTAGGCTGAAATTCATGCTGTTCCAACCGATATGTCTGCTGGAGTATGCCACGATAGAAGGATCCTCACGGCACTCTTTATATTTCTTTGACAAGCAATAAGGTGTCGTACGAGATTCCAGCAGTCGATAGAAAGCCTGGCTATTAGAATAGAATCCTTCTTTAACGTCTTTGATGTTAATTGCCGGGCAACACTGATAAGAGCCGCTAACACAGTCGCAGAAATCATAATATTCGAGCAGATAGCCTAACCCTTTCTGTTGGGTAGCCTTGAACATGTCTTCACCGGTTATACCAGCCGTATTCGACAGTTTTTTTAACTCATTGAGTTTTGCCTGCTCCTTAAACTCCAATGGTAAATAATCAGTTACCAATTTCCCTGTTGCTGAATCCTTACGGATTACCATGATGTGGGTTTCGTTGATTCTAAAATTACTCATGACAATTAAGTTTTAAAATTTGACTTTCTATCATACTATCCCTAAAGGTTAGAAAAGATAAACATCACGCAGCATTTCTCAAAGGAGAAAGAATAAATTCATGATAATTCTCTTTAATATACACGAGGATCTTCTCCAGAGTCATACATACCTGGCCATCCCATTCATCATCCAAACTGTCATAATACTGAGGAATAGTATACTCGTTACAATGCCATGTTAATTGGACACCAGAAGGCAAGTAAACAAACACAAGATAGGAGGCATTCTTTCCCGTAGCTTCATTATATCCAGACTTCCAACCTGCTTCATGGAGCAAGGATGACAACCTGGTCAGCAAAATAGTCTTCCGTTCATAAGCCATTCTCCTTTTTTCAGAGGAAAGTCTTTTAGCATTAACATTCGCAAATTCAGTCTCTAAAAGCAGAGAGACGATAAGGGCATTCCTGTCTCCCGTCTTTTTATAGTATTTTCTCATGGAGGCCATAACCTTGCGCAGTCCTATTCCCATACCTAACACATCAATCTTGAACATGTCCAATTTATCCAGAGTTGAATGATTTTGAAGGTTACTCTTCTGTCTCAGAGCCTTTTTCTCTTCTACAACATCCTTTAGCTTTGCTTTCAGGGCAGGATTGTGGGTAGTACGAATGACTTCCTGAAGCTCTTGGATTTTATATCCAAAAGTGCAAAAGGTTTCAGCTTCAGCAACATTCTTACGATAAGATCTAAGCAATTCTTTCGCACTGATTTCTCCACGTCGATAAGATTTGGCAAGAGACTTGCCGACGAAGTTAAAGGTATCTTCAATATTGATAGGGTCAGCCACCTTGTGAGCCGTATTGACAACGACTGGCTGAACTGATTCGGAAGCACAATCATTTGTCAATTCTTCCTTCACCTGATAATCCTTTAAAATAGGGTTATCTGAATCTTTGCTTTTTAAAATCTCGAAGATGTTCATATCATTAATCGTTAATTGTTAATACTCTAATGTAACCTTTACAAAATACTATCCCCAATCCTTCAAAAACATAAACTTGCCATTCATCCTCCAGGTTTGAGGAACCTGGAGGATTTGAACGACAATATGTTTAAGCAGCTGTCTCAGTACCCCGGTCATGTCCGATATGATAATGACCACAGTGTTCACAGTAGTATGCATGCATTGGCCTCTTATCTTTCGGATGGGCAAACTTATAGAGTTCGATATGAAGCTGGGCCTCTTCAAGTGTTGCGTACTCAACCTTCTTCTTCATCACGTACTCACCTGAAGAATAGTCGACGATCTTCTTCCAATGGGTACCGATTCCTCTTTGGTTGGCATGTCCGTCGAGCTGGCCTAGATTGAAAATCTGGTAGGACACAGCACGATCCATTTCATGACGAGCTTTTCCTGAGCAACGGTAAGAGGAACGGTGTTTGTTCTGCCGGTGGTATTCCTGACACATCCTTTTCTCTACAATCCTGCGAACTTTACGAGAGTCCCGGCCTTCCATCAGAGTAACATCTGCCTCTCTTAGGCTTTTATTTCCTTTGAATCTCAGCTTCTCTGAATACAGTTTCTTTGAAATGGCCTCGTAACGCTGGCGCTGACCCAGGTCAACATCGAATCCAAGCTCTCTTTTCTCATCGTTGATCTCCTTCTGGAGAAGGAATAGGGCATGACGGACATTTCTTAAGATCTTGTCATTGTTCGGGGATGCCGAAAGCGTAGAATCTCTGCAGCTTGTCAGCAGCCTTGCAACCTGAGTGTTCTTACTCGTACGGATGTAACTGTCAATCTCGTTTGACACTTGTGAGAAACGTGTAGCGTCCATAGAACCGTTACGACGAAGGTTTCCTTCCCACTTTCTCAGAATCTTTTGAATTTCGTTCTTCATTTTCTTATTGTTTTAATTGTTTACATCCTAATATCCCAGAAGAACGGAAAATGCAAACAATAAAAAAGCAGCTAACGCCGTAGCGCTAACTGCTTTATTTATTCACAATAAGATGACTCTAGAAAATGAAGGTCTTTTTTATACTATCAAGCAATTGCTTTGCTTTCTCCTTTATATCGGGTGACGCTTCAGGATCATTCAAGATATGGCTAAGAACTTCCTTAGCTTTAGACTTTTGACCATCATAAATATAAGCGGAAGCCAGAGCTAAGGAAATTTGATCCACAAAGGCATCTTCATCATGAGCATATTCATCAATAGCATGATCGTAATACACTTCAAGTTTTGATATTACTGATGGCAGATTTTCCTTTTCACCTACAAGTTCAAAGAGTTTACGAAGTTCATCAATTACTTCATCTCCTTCACCTTTCATATGCATTTCACCAGACATGTCTGATTCTGCCATAGCGATACATTGACCAGCATAATCCTTCGTCAGGGAAGAATTGTAATAATCAAATCCCACTCCAACTACTATAAGAACAACAGCAGCTGCAGCAGCGACTCGCTTAACCCATAATGGTATTATACCTCCAGAAGGATGTTCTTCTCTATCTGTAATTTCCTTAATTGTAGAGATTACATCTTCCTTGGAGATCTTTTGGGCATCTTCTATTGCTTTAGCGTCCCGTTCTTGTCGTTCTTTTATGCCCTTTGACAGGAAAGTCACAGCAGAAACCCTTTCCCTGAAATCTTTGTCAGACTTTAATCTTTCTTCAAACGACTTCATCTCCTCCTCTGATAAATTGCCTACCAAATAGGAATCAATTAGCCTGTCATCATCTTCATCCTGAAATTCCTTAAACAAGGACTTTACATCAGATACCGTTGTTTGCTTTGCCGCATCCAGAGCCTTGTTGTCAGCATTGTGAATCTTCTGAATTGCTTTAACAAGAAAAGCCTGGGCCAACATATTGGTACGCAAATCTGCATCAGACACTAACTTGTCCATGAAATTTGCTTCTTCTTCCTGACTCATCATGCCAGAAAGATAAAGCTCAATCATAGTCTCATCTTCCTCAGAGATAAGTTGCGTATCACACATAAGAGACTTCTCAGACAAAAATAATTCCGCTTTTGAAGGATCTGTGTGGCTTAAAACGAACTGGACAGTATCATTTAAGGAAGGATTTGAGCGCAAAGACTCAAATAGCTTATCTTTCTCTTCCTGGGACAGTTCTCCCTTGAAGTAAAGATCCAGAAGCTTTTCGATGTATTTATCTGTCAGCATAATTACAGGCCTTTCTTAAATGAATCATAGATGGACTTAAACTTGTCACGGAACTTACTCTTACAACGAGATGCCATTGTCCTTACTACAGCTGCATTACTATAGCCAAGTTCTTTTGCGATAACTTCCTGCTTCTTCTTTGGGGTGCTATACATTCCATAGAGAATCTTATCACAAGGTTCTGGAAGATCTTTAACAACCTCACAAACTTTGTTAAGTAGCTGCTCCCTTTCGTCTGGTTCATCAAACAAAGAATCCAGCAACTGATCTACCTTTTCTTGTTGTATAGGCTGACCCTCAAAATCGTCCGGATTATCATCACGCATGATGTCATCAGTAGGAAGTTGCCATGCTCTCTCTGGGTGACGGGTCTCATGCTCTGCCTTATTCCAACAGCATCTATACACATAATGGAATAAAGAACAAGTCAATCTAAGGTTCCCATCATGAGCCTTTTCTACTAATGCGATACAAACATCCTGAAAGATGTCACGTATTTGTTCGTCGCGCAACGATGGGTATGCTGCCCTGACTTTACTGATGATGTTAGGCTCACAATCATTATAATAATTATTGAGCTCTTGTCTGATAAAGTCAAGCAGTGCATTCTCAGTTAGAGAGTTTGACTGACTCTGTGGAATCATGCTAATCTTTTTGGCCATAACACTCGAAATTTAATGCAAAGTTACGAAATAACTATGAATAACTCGTAATATTTTGGCTTTTTATAATATATAAAGTCATAATTTGACTTTAATTAGTGCAAATCCGCATCAAATTGCTAGAAAAAGAGAGTTTTATAATTGCAAATAAGCAAGAGACAACATTGTCATCTCCTGCTTTTCGTAACAAGATTAGAACACTTCAAGTCTAGTGTTACACTATACTATATCTGTTCCAGATTACTGCTTCTTTGGATGTGTGACCTTAACGACTTTCTCCCGATTGTCAATTTCGATTTTCCCAAGTCTAGCAAACACACTCTGCCCCAAAAGCAGCGGAGCCTTCTGGCTTTTCACTACGGATGCTTTTACATCTGTCAACTCCAAGCCACCGAAGTTTACATGTTTCAGGTTAATGACCGTTCCCTCGGAGATATTGCCATCAGCAGTCTGATAACGCGCTTTACCGACAACGTCATTGGGATGCAGATATCCATTCTTCATCATGAAGTTTGCCTCAACATCGGAAATACTAACATCGCTAGCACCTGTATCAAAGATGAAATGCAGAGGCAGACTATTAATCGTACACTCAATCATCATCATATTTCCGGACTTGTTGAAAGGGATTTCTGTAGTTTCCAGTTCTGCTTCACTGGTGCTGTCATCAGCATTCAAGGCGTTTTTCTCTTTCAGGATCTGCTTGTATTTACCTACGAGTTCCTTATACTCATTCATATCGCGAATTCCATCAAGGTCATCATCTTTCTCCAAATGGTTGATTTCATGGTATCCCTTTTCAAAAGACACCTTCAAATATTCGATGGAACGCTGGAGTTCTCCCATTCGAGACATCAGGCAAGCTGCATCATAGTAATTTCCTTCAGTCGGATACTTGTCTAGAATACGTTGCATATACGCCTCGGCACTATCTTTCTGACCAAGCATCTGATATGCGTACTGCCGGCAATTACCTTGTTCAAGGATTAATGTATCTTGGGCAACAACTGTCTGATAATCCTTCATGGCTGCATCGACATTTCCTTTCGCCATGTACATATCACCTCTTCCCAAGTAAGCGTATGTATATCTTGGCTCTAATGTGATACAATAGGTATAATCCCTTATGGCACCATCTATATCTTTGGTATTGTCTTTGTAGAACCCTCGACGATAATAGCCAAAATAAGCCTCAGGATCAAAGCTGATGTATTTGTCCATCATGGCTATTGCCTCTAAATAATCACCTGAATAATAGTAATAATCGGCTTTTTCCCGATACAAATCGTTACGAGTAGAATCCATTGTAATGGCCATGTCGATATATTGGTGAGCCCTCGTATAATCGCCTAGCTCGCCATAACATTCCGCAATGTTTTCACAGGTAAGAGAATGTGGCTCTTTTTCCAGTGATTTCTTGTAATTGACGATTGCATCTCGGAAATGATTGTGCCCCTGGTGCGCAACTCCAAGAAAATAATCCCAATCTGTTTCCTTCGTATCACTGGAGGCTTTGATATTCATCAAGACAATGATATTCTCATAGCATGTATCATTACATTCAACCATCATTGAGAACGCCCTGTCATTAGCATCAATCTCCAAAGCCTTAACCAAATCCTGCGCAGCAGAACGGTAGTCTCCCTTACCAATAAAGCAATCGGCACGAAAGGCATATGGCTGAGAAAACTCCTCATCCAACTTCATCGCATAGTTGAATTTCTCTATGGCTGCATCATAGGATTTTTGAGCAAGAAGGTTTCTTCCAATGCCCATATATCCAGTAGGTTGTCCTGGATTGTTAGAGATTAACTTTTCGAAATCCGCATTGGCTTTATCATATTCCTTCTCGTAGTAATAGAGGTCAGCACGCATGGCGACATAATCCATTTCCTTTGGATCTGCTTTAATAGCTAGACTAATTTCCGACAAAGCCTTGTCTTTGTCATCCATATAGTAATACACCCTGGAAAGTGATTTATGAACGAAGCCAATGTAATAAGAATCCTTCTTTGGCAGGAGTTTAAGAGCCATCTGTCCGGCATCAACAGCATCACCAAACTCTCTCTTATTCATGTGGATTGAAAGGATCCATGACCAGGCATATCCATTCTTGGGATTATCCTTTAGCTCAAGCTGAAGGTATCGCATGCCTTCCTCATATTCACCATTCGACACAGCCTCACAACCTCTTTGATAATTGTAGCTGTCAGGACGTTTAATGTCACCAGCCTTTGCTGTAACACAGACTAACAAGGCAATAAAAATTGTAAAAAAAACTCTAATTTTCACGACCGTATTCTTTTATGGTTTAACATTCATCGTTACATACAGACTATTTGAATAACTTAAGAACAACGCCAGCTACGGCTGCTCCTATTTTTCTCTCGATACCAGACTTAGTTGTCGGTATGCCAGTAGCATTGGTAAACTTCCTTTTGATTTTGGTAACGCCAAGTGCTCTTCTCCATGAGAAACTCACTCCAGGAATCTTTGTATTTGTCATACCACCTATTCTTTAGTCAATATTCCAATACGCGTCTGGATCACCGTCAAACACATCATCAATGTCCTGGTCGCTCCAACCTTCTACATCCTGGGCATAACTGCCATTGTAGTTCTCATACGTTTTCTCTTCCTCGAAGTAATCGTAATCTTCGTTGTAATTCTCGTAATCTCTCATCTTCTTGTACTTTTTAATGAATACTATTTGATATCTGTTTCTGTAGTTATATCCCTATTACTGTCAAAAGATAAACTCCCAGAAGCAATTTTTTGTAATTCTTCGACAAAAAGCTCATTACGTCTCTGCTCAAACTCGTAATTTTTACATAGAACCACCTCAGCTGCTGCTAACCTACGAAGACTTTCATCGATTTTAATCATATCAAAGAAAGATCGTTCCTCGACATCGTTCATCAGGCCATGAAGGTATTTCCTAATCAAGCGTAACTGCTCTCTTTTATTATTCGCTTTTTTCATCCTCATTATATTATGTTATTTATATATCCCATTTGTTTTTCAAAAGTATACTCATAGAACACTATTGCGTACAAGCATCTTACCTTTTTCAAGCCTTTCCCAATTATCAATACTGTCCTTTGCAACAGATTCCTCGGCATTAATGATTGCCTGAATAATATCATGCTGTACTTTCTTCTCGGCATCGTGTCTTTGTGCCTGAAGATCCATCTCCAGTTGATTATCACCATGCAGCATCTTATAACAATAATCCTGATACTCCTGACTATGAAGGTACTTTTTCAGTTCCTCTTCTTGATGATAAACCCTCAGTTCATATTGACCGGCTTTTGACACGACCTTGACTATACTCGGAAGAAGTTCTATCACAAAGAACATGGCTCTGATAAACCACAGGAGAAACATAAAATCCTTATTAACAAACTCTTCTGTTTCATAAGTATACGTTTTTCCATCAGTTCCCATTCGCTCATGAGTAACCTTATGAGTCTTATATATTGCATGAGCCAGAACAGCATAGTATAATGTAAAGTTATTACCGTTTCTAAAACGCTCATCCGTCTTGTTTAAGGACTCTTCAGCCCTGGCCTGATAGCTGACGCTTGTTGAATCTACGCGCTGCTTCTCCTTGTCAGTTCTCGCGATAGTTTCCTTCGCAACTCTCAATGCATCTGACAATTGTGCAATCTCATTGTCAAGTTCTGATATACGTGCATTGACTTTTGAATTCCAAGCATTAATTTCGCTTGACATGACGCTCCTCTGGTGGCTTATCTGAGAACGTAAGCCTGGGATTCTATTCCGGCGATAGTCGGAGTTTGGAAGAGAATACAGTTCATTCAATTGACGTTGCAATCCATTTGCACTCGCCTGGGCATTATTATATGTAGTGGTATTAGGGTGATTAAGCATATTCACCTCTCTCTGCCTTTCGGACCTCTTGTTGTTAATCGACATCTCAATATCATCCTTCTTACTGGACTCCGTTTTCAGCAACTGGTTCAAAGACTCTGATTTCGAATCATATTCGGCAGCCTGTTGGGCATCAAAGCTATCATCATGCTGCTGTTTAAGCAAATCAGATTTATAGTTCTCTATGTCGTTTTGAATGAAACCATTGAAAACGAGAAGTTCCAAAGGAATCGACATGATACCTGCAACCAAAATCGCCAGAAAACCTCTGAATACAAGAGGCAGGACATAGTATGACTTTTTATATGGATCCTTTTTTAAGGTAACGACAAGACTTCTATCAATACTAAAGATAAGCAAAGACCAAAACAGGCCAAAAGCCAAAGTCCACAAGGTATCTTCCGTAAAATACCATGCAGCCGAAGAGCCTGCTGCGAAGCCTACTAAGGAAGTCATCAGAATGGTCATCCCTATGGCTTCATATTTCTTATAGTCGAGTGGACACAAAGATAACATCTCAATATCTGCTCCTGCGACGAACCACAGGAAACGTGTAAAAAAGCTTACTTCTCTAGTTGTTTTAGAATTACTCATCTGTCAATGTTTTACTATATTAATTTTATGAAATAGAGGTGTCTCCCCTACTTCATTATATCCCATTTTTATCTAAATTATAAACAAGTTATATGTTAAACAACCACTTTTTGATGACCCTGTATTCCACTTTTAGTCAATTAACTTTAGTCAACAGACTACAAATGCTCTTGAAACTAGAACTAACCCTTCCTTTCAATAAACCATACAGCCCTTTTTCTGACTTGTTCAGCTGTTCTAATCGTTTTGTCAGTAACTGGTCACGGCCATACATAACTGGCAAGGCGGGGCCAAGAATGTTAATCTCCGGAAGATGTTTAAGGCAAGTCAACTCCTGAATAGGAAATCTGGGTGCACCTTTTACTTGTACATGAATGATTTTCTGAGCCTGATAGCATTCGTTATAACAGGTTAGAATTATCTGGCTGTCTCTTACTAACCTGATTTCCTTATTTCGTAAAGAAGACACATCTTCAACTTTTCGATACTCATATCCATCATTCACAAAGAGTTCAATGTGAGTAGCACCGAAAACTTTCCAGCTTACATTCACACTTTGGCCTTCATAAACCTTTTGTTTAGAAACTTTAAGACTGTTGATATTGACAGGCTTCACTATGTGAATTTTAACGATTTCCGGCGAGACAGAATATCCCCCTTTAACAGCCGTAAGCGTATAAATTCTATCTTTAGAAGGATTAACTGTCAAGGATCCAGAGGCAGGAACACACCACTGATGAAAACCATCAGAAATAGCCACTACCGCATCAGGTTGACTCACATCCCAGAAAAGTCTGACCGATTCTCCACATTTGATGGAAGTCCTTTCTGCAGCAAATCTATTTACTTTCAATTTTACACTTGATGCACCATCATTGCTATATTCGATAGGAAGTTCCATCAGACCAAGTGCATATGCATAGGTATCAACAATGAAAGATACTAACGCACTATTAAGCCCTGTCTCAACTTCTATTCCATTACATATAATTGTTCTTGCATTTGGATCAAACGCCTCCTGGGATAAACGCATCAGGTCAAGAATCACATGACTACAACTGTCAAGCACAACAGTAAACGCATTCAAAATGGCAGGAGCAACGTGTCTTAATTGTGCAACCACATGAATCGAATCATGGGCGAGCAACGTATCTTTATATCCCGACAGTTTGATTTCCTCCCGAAGAATCTGGCCGACAGATAGCGTACTATCTGCGCCCATTCCTTCAAGAAAGAATTTCCCACACATCCTGCAACAGCAGAGTCCTGAAATGATTTCAGAATTAACTACTGCCTTTGCACGGCAAATCTTACACTTCTTCATTTACGAATCAAATGAGATTAATATTTTCCGGATGTTTGTCATCTCTTCAAAATCCTGCGTTATCTTCTTTTCGAGCGCTTGGATTTCTTTTTCGATTTCCCTGAACATTTCCTCTGCGACACACACTTCCCTGAGATGGTTCTCATAGGCTCTTTCATTTTCTGATGAGAGTTTTTCGAGGTTATCAAAAACTGAGATAACTTGATCAAGATTCTTTTTAGCATCCTCGTAAAGAAAGGTGGCGACATTGAAGTCCTCCTCGGCCTTCTTTTTATCTTCCTGAACCTTTTTCATTTTCCGATCAAGCTCTGAGCGTTTGTTTTCATAAACACCAGACTCTTGCTGAAGCTGCTTAGTTCTCTCCGTTACCTCTACACGTCTGCTTTCTGCCTCCTTCTTGTTACTCTCTTGTTCTTTTGAGTCGGTTTCCAAGGAATCCAACTTCCGTGAAAGGATGGCTTTACTTAATGGAAGTACCACATTGTCATCAAGCCAGAACGCGATGGAAATGTCATCATGACTTCCTTTTTCGCTTATGATAGGCATCATTTTTATAAGCTGTTCTGTCGCATAATCAACTCCGTTTTCTGCAACGACCCTTATCACAAGTCCATAGAATTCCGCCAATTTGTCCAAAGGCATATAGCTGTCATCCATACCATCGGATCCGATGAACAAGCAAGGACAGTCAGTGTTGCCATAACAATAGCGAAAACTTTCACTGCCCTCATGGCAAAGCGAAGTCGTAATGTTCAAAAAGCAACGGCTATCCCATGGTATAGGTTCATACCAAGTGCCATCAGCATGAAACGAAATGCATTTCCCATCACCTAACTGGAATGCCATCCAGTAATTGGGTGTCTTAACAGCTGCTATCAATGTACAGCCGTAAGCAACCACCTCACGCCCCTTCTCATAATATAACAAGTCCATCTTTTTCCCCTGCATGCCCGAATAGTTTAGCTCTTTGTCAAGAGGAACATTCTCGGCCCAGTCTTTCACGACTTTCTCACACCAGCGAAACTTTATATGCTCAAACAGCTGTCGGAATTCCCGCTCATACTCATCATGGGGCGTATAATCCTCATGGGTTGAATCCTTTACTCCCTGTATTCCCCTTTTTCTAAAGGTCTCTTCGGGAAGAATGGGATCAAAATCCTTTAGAAATTCGACCAGCCCTTCCTTAGCTGCTTCAACAGCGAACCTGGCACCGCGATCGCTTCGGAAGTGTTTGTCACTACCATGGCCATCACTAACGAGCAGGATGTCAGCCTTGTAATCTTCAAGATACAGGTGCTCACTCCAATCCTGCATTGGCTTGCCATTGTCATCATGGCTAGAACCTTTAATTGATTTTGAAAAGGTAATCATCTTCTCTACAACAACAATATTACTTGATTACACAATTGAGATTAATGCTTAGCTTTTTAAGAGACTCCTCCTTCATATTATAGACCTTCAACCTTCCTGAGAAATATGAACTTAGAGTAACTGGTACTCGATTTGAAGAACTGTCTAACATGACAACGTGACAATCATTATCCAATATGTGATTCTGATTTCCATAACTGTCTGTTGTATAACCTTTAGTCAAGAGGAGAATTTTATCATCTTGTGATATCAAATTATTACATAGGGATAATGCATCAGAGAGGTTACACATTCCACCTATCGTAAATTCTTCAGGTAACTGGAACTCTTCAATAGCCAACGGTTGTTCAGTCAACAGACTAGCTGTGTTGCCAAATGTTATCAGCGAAATCTTCAAGCCACTCAACATGAGTTGGCTCAATACATACTGTTGAAGTACGTTCCGAGCCGACTCAATGGTAGCTCCACGCATGCAGTTGCTTACATCAAGAAGAACCCATAACGTGGTTGTATTTTCTTGTCCCTCTGTAGTCATTGGACTTAATCCCATATATCAGGTTGAGGTTTCTGATGATTGGCATTCTCAGCACCAGGTGTTTCCTTCACGGCATCGTCAACCATCTCACTAATCTCGTCAGATTTGGTCTTCTCACCCACCGATGTGCTGTTCGAACCAATCTTACTTACAGTACAGCTCACCAAACGGATTACGCTTTTCAAGGCATCCAAATTATGAACGGTAATAACCAGTTCATCTTTATTGTCAGCGAACTCGTTTAAGACGGTCTTATCGGCATCGTCACCAACAGCTATAGCGACCTTTGTGGCCACCTGGAACCACTTGTTGGATTGCAGATCCTTCAAGGCATTCTTCCAAGCATCAGTAGGACGACCATCGGAAAGAAGGATAACTGCCGGTGCGTAATGACCTGTGTCAGAAGCAAGGTCACTATTGCGACTCATATGCGCACGCAGTTCCTTGAATGCAGCTCCCAGATCTGTTACGCCTCCAGCCTGAATATCCTGCCACTTGAAATCATTGGCTAGAACGGGCTGAGGATATTTCCACTGACAGCCACTACTGAACTCTAGACAAGCGACCTTAATTTGAGCATTGTCCTTATTGCTCTCGTCAATATCGGCAATGGTTCTCATAATATCTGGCATCACCTGGTTAATAGACTCGATCTTGTTGCCTCTCATTGAACCTGAGCAGTCAATCAAATAAAACAGATTCATCTGTCTGCGAGCGCATGGCTTTACGCTCTCGAAGGGATTTAAATTCTCCATCTTCATCTTTTTTGTTAAATTAATTAGTGAATAATAACTTCTGCAGTTGTACGATTATTAAATCTTATTTTCATACCGTCACGCAAAGGCATGATGTCATCCTTCGCCAGCTCATTAAGACGTCCGGAAGCAGTGAAAACCATCCAGTTGTTATCGGAACGGTTTTGCAGACCCAATTCTGTCCTGCCATCAGCTTTGCGTACACGAGCAACACCGACAGTCTCATCGGAATCGTCTAAATACAGTTTCTTGTGACGTGTTAATACATACTCTGTTCCATCTCCAAATTTCAACAACGCACCTATTTCTACAGGTTTTCCACAGAGTGGACACGTCAACGTTGAATTGATATCATCAACCATAAAGTCATGGTCTGTTCCTTTTGATTCAGGACACACAATCAGCTTGCGGCGAAGCTCAACGAAGAGATTCTTCCACTCACGATCGGTCATGCGACTCTCTGGGTGAAGGACACTTTCCTTGCCCAAAGCCTTTTGGAATGCTTCCTTAAGGCTTTGAGGACACCAGCCCCAACGCAAATGGGCATTATAGTGAATCTGGGGATGAGGACGGTTAGAGTTGTCTTCACGGTCCCAAGCAAAAATGGCGCCTTCACCATAGATGTTTCGTTCCACTTCATCAGTAAGACAAACATATTTCAATGTTGTCATTCCTTCAAAAGGATGGTCGAGCATGAAAAGGCGATACAGAACTATTGCTAAAGAGAAGACATCACTTTGGATGTTCGGTACACCTCCGTTAACGACCTCAGCTGCCATATACCGGCTTTTGCCTTTGATTCCTGACTCTGTACGATTTGCTGCAACATTGTCGTTGTCGCAAATTAGCAGATCTCCGTTTTCAGGATTGATAAAGAAATTACCTTCATTCAGGTCCTGATAGCTATAACCAGAAAGGTGCAGTCTCAGGAAACCATTGCAGATGTTGATGGCTGCATGAAGAACACTATCATAATTCTTGAATCGGACCTTGGCCGTGAAGAAATCTCCAAGTTCATAATATCCTTTCGGACGGAGATGCATAACATATCCGAAACTCTCGTTTTGACGCTCGGTTATTCGAAGCGGCCACAGGAAGTTGGATGATGGTGGCGTACTATTGACATTACGCTGAAGGTTACGATAGAACAAATCGCCTTCATCCTTCAGATACCATTTGAGTGCTTCGTCTTTACCGTTGTAGTCAACTTGGTAAACAATACCTTGTCCACCTCTTCCTAATTCCTTTTTTATCGTGACCTTTCCACCTCCTTGAAGTGAAATGGTCTCACCAGTTCTTAACTCTGACATTTTTTTCTATTGTATATCAAATTAATAATCTCCAGCCTTAATGTCATCAAATTCATCTGCGCTCATACCGATTTCACCTGTATGGCCACAGTGATGGCAACTGAATAAAACTTCTTCCTCATCCCAACAAGAAAGCTTTCCGCATTTTCCGCAATGAACAAAACCTTTCCCACCGCAATAAGGGCATCCCGGGTATTCTGGGTCAATTACGACTCGTCCCGAAATAGTCTCTTCTCCAAAATTCTCTCGCACAGCTTCATCCTCTGGGAGTTCAAAAGCCCAGTTCATGTGCCAGCCGTCATTCCTTCTTTCAGCTCTAATGCCATACATTTTACCTGTATGCTGGCATTTTGCTGGTACTATTACTACGTTATTTCTTCTCATTGCAATTATTTTTAAGTTTCTATAAGCATATCCCTGTGTCCTCAAAAAGATAAACACCCAAGAACATTTATTTTATATTTTTATTCTTCTGATTCCTCTGAATAAGAATCCCTCTTCATAAAAAAAGCAAACATCATTTCCTTCCTACTCTAGTTTTCCCCTTCTTCTGCCTATATCTCGTCAGCTATCAATTGATAACTCGGCTTAGAATTTCCTTGTATACTATAGCCATTATTCAGGCTAACCCACAGGCTGATAGCACTCGCTTACCTGTCAATGAACTTTCTGCGTTCTGCATACATCCTATTGTCAGCAAAATGATACGTTACCTTCACGCTGTGTACTTCTCCGTCCGATGGCCATAACGTGTATTTACCGAGCGTTGGACTATCGGGCATCCTCCATTTCATATCTGTCACTGAATTGTTCTTATTCCGACTTCCTCATTGATGATTTTTCCGGGCGAAGCGAGTCACACTTACTTTTTCCGTCGCAAAGTTAGTGCAAGC
>SAMEA3663094__coassemble_66_pt1 | contig 37256 bp, 41 predicted proteins | sample SAMEA3663094__metabat2_high_PE_032 | metagenome-assembled genome bin SAMEA3663094 (sample SAMEA3663094) | pig gut metagenome | biome: pig gut; feature: pig-associated habitat; material: faeces | place: France | collected 2012 | reverse complement strand
AGGCTATATGCACTGCACGACTGCCGCATCACTCGAAATGTCGGATGAGCCTTATTTCTGTGGTTTTAACACTCAAAGGTAATCATTTTTCGCGAATTGAGCAAATATTTTAATAGCTAATTTTCTTATTATCAATAATTTATATTTAATTAGTGAACCCTATGTATGGAAGATAGAAAGTGTTGGGGAAGCGACGGTCTCCATCGCCAAGCCCAGAGCGTTGAGCGGTAAACGTTGTACCATCTTTCTTTATGATCGTAGGGATATTGGAATCAATTGCAAAGTCATAAGACGATGAGATTTTCGGATTTAAAACACAAATCCTTTCATCGATAGCCCTATAGTTGCAGGGAGTTTTTTGATTTTTCCAGATGTGAGATTCCTTACATATCCTTTTCGTATATATGCTGGAAAATGGATAGTTCCCTTACCACTAGAGCTAACCACGGCAAGACCTATATAATATTTATGATTCTTTTTAAGTAATATGTCCTCTTTTACTTCGATTGTTTGCTCTGTAAATTGTTTTTTGTCCGAGAAATCAATATATATCGGCTTGTGCTGGACTGGAGTTAATTTTTTGTCGTTTATCTCGTATACGATAATACGAACTGTACAGTAAGAATAAGTGCATTCTTCGACCTTAAAGTTAAAACTCCTAACAAGATAATTATTTTTGTTATTTACAATAGGCCCAATCTCATAGATGGAGTTCCTAATATTATTGAACCCCACGTCACCTGGAGCTTTAAAACCTTTATGAGAGATTGTTTTTTCTTTCAATTCTTTATTTGAGATTATTATATTAGAAAGATTGTAAATATCTTCTTCGAGCTTAACACTCACACTACCACTTTTAAATGTGTCAAATGGCAGTTGTTGTGTACGATAGCTGATATGATGAAAGATCATAGGAGCAGTATGTCCTTCAGGTATTTTCAACTCAAAATATCCATCTACATCAGATATAGTAAATAAACTATCAACCCCTACACTAACATACTCTACACCTTTTCCATTTACATCTGTAATCTTTCCTTTGACCGAAATCTGTGCCCAAACGACACTCTGCCAAAGCACAATTATTAATATTAATAGTATTCTTTTCATTTTGTTAAACAATTAAAGTTTGAACAAGTCGGAGCAACCCGACTTGTTCAAGGAACAATAAACTTCTTAGATCGGAATATTCCATGCAAAGATGGTGATTGTTTGATCCTCAAGAGTTGGTTCAGAAGCAGATGGCATTTCTGCTAGCTCTTCACGAGAAGAAAGTTCTTGTAAATTCAAAGAATTTACCAAATCGTTTAATTTATTATTCTCCATATTTATTATTACGGGGCTGGTTATTTAGAACGTACTGTTGCCCCATTAGCAGAACGTTTTCTATTATGAATTGTATTAAACACAAATTTAGTAATAAAAAAAACAACAATTGCTACCCAAATATCATGGAAACTTACAGTTTCAATCCTATGAAAATCTCCTGAGATTATCTGTGATAAGGAGACTACTACTTCCTGAGGTAGCCTAATCAAAATTGAGAAATTATTATATATAAAAAATAGTAATAAAAACATAATTACACATTCAAAAGACATCAAATATATAAACAAACACAATTCTTTAGGGGTTAGAATCGTTTTTTTCCAGTTACGGATTTTCTTTGAAGTTATTGCGATGGCTTTTTTATATAGATGAGGTTCTCCAATTATGTCTGATATTATCCAATAACCATCGCTTCTATAAAATGGATAGAATTGGAAAAATACAGAAATCAACATCGTTCTTGACAAATAAAATAATGATGAATTTTCAAATTGTATAGATAAAAAAGTCGTTATTGAAGATAAAATAATTTGAAAATAGACCCCACCGATATTTACTATAAGTCTTTCTTTCTGGTTTAGATACCAAGCCCCAGTTACGTTAGCATATAACACAGGTCTAAAAGCCGCAATACCAAAACCAACATCATATATAGGAGCTCCATAATGTTTGCAAGCACTAGCATGTCCTATTTCATGAAAAACGAACATTATAATTAACAAAAGCCAAGAGGCATTGAAAGCAAAAGTTGTAGAAAGGAATGTATGCGATGCAAGAAACAGTTCATAGCAAAGATAACCTAATAATGATGTAAACACAACACAAAGAATTGTATCGTAGAAAAGAAACAGAAATGGCTTTGTTAAAATATTCATTACCTTCGCCGGAATAATTTTTACTTTCATTTGATATTCCTGAAGCCCAACATATGTATTAGCTTCTACCCCTTTTTCAGCAAGCAGTTTGAATAATTCATCTTTTGAATCATCATCGCAGCCTTTTAACATATTCTCTAATATAGCTCGTTTATCATTGCTAATAATAAAATGTCTTTCATCGTCAAGGTGAAGAACCGACTGTGACCTATTATATTCTGTGAACAAAATATTATGCAACATATCTATTATAAGATAAAAGTATATTGTATGTTAATGCTGTTGTAAATACTCTCCCGTAATCATCAGTAATGATATTTACTCCAAAAGAGGACCTCTTCCAATTATTTACACTTTGAGGATCAAGAATATCGGGTGCAGGTATTCTTAGGATTTCTTCAGAATCCCAACTGCCATCATCGTTTTGCTGGCTTACGATCCAATCAACCCCCCTTTCTATACACGATCTGATATTGGAATCGGCATTGGGTATCAACTCAAGAGCTTTAATGCATAATGAAGTATAAAAAACTGATGGTTTATCCATATTTGTCCAATATCCTTTAGATACTTGTCGTTTTAGAATATATTCTACAGGCTTTCCGTATAGTCCACACATAACAGCAAAAGCGGTTGTATACAGATCTTCTGTCCACCAATACGAAGGAATACTTCCATCAGACCTTATACCATCACGAAGATATGAGAGAGCCTTTTCATAAATACTCCCACATTTTATCGATTTGGCAATCCAGCAAGCAACTGCAGTAACACAATAATGCTCTGCAGTCCATCCTATAATATTGGAATCTGGACTTATATGTAGAACTCTAGTTATGCTATTATCTCTATATGTAGAAAAGCCTCCTGATGGATGTACGAACTGTTCCCACTTCTCAATATCGGCTTTATGTACTTCATTTTCCATAACACTTTTAGCTTTAATGAGAAAATTAGTTGAATCAGCATCTACAACTACACCATCATTATAGTTTCCTTCTTGTTTTTCCAACCAATCTAGGCTTTCCTTAAGATACTCTCTGTTTTCTGGAAATTCTCCAAGCATAGATATAACAAATGCTGTAATCCAATTAGTACCAGGACCTGCAAGAGTCATAAAATCTGTCCAGGAATTGTTATCATTCCTTCTATTCTTGATAAAAGCCAAACTTTTAGAGATAGATAAACTTATTGTGTTATTAGTAATTTTTCTATTGCTCAGTTCTGATTTTACAATTGCTTTTTGTTTAAGAAATCTTATCTCTACCAGTATTCTACCTATTTGTTGATATAGTTCTTTAGAGAAAGCATGAGAGTACCTCATATTTAAACGCGAGAAATCTTCTGCTGACTCTTTTGAGAATAAAAGAGCACAGTTTAGCCCCCGTTCAATTACACCATCTACATATAATACTTTTATATTATTTGAAATAGTTTCAGACTCCAGCATACATTGTTTTCCCACATACAAATAATAATTTAGTTGATCATTTTTTGCATCCTCAATAAGATCTTCGTAATCGTCAACAAGTTGAAATGCTTTATGGAATTTATTTAATGCATCAAGTATCTTATCCCACTCCAGTTCCTCCTGCACAATAATTTGCATCGCAGAAATATAGGCGCCAATAAGAGAACTTTTGTTTAACAGTTTAATAAACAACTCTTCTTCTCCGCCATTAAAATCGTGGTTGGTAAAACTTGAATTTGCAAATAATTTATATTTCAAAGCGTCAAATGACATCCAGAATTTTGATTCGCTCCCAATGGTTTCTTGTAGTCCCCTAACAGCATATTCTTTTATAAAAAAATTATACTCGACAAAGAGTTTATGAGATTTTATATTCATCTGGTGATCAAATAGCTTATCTGTAAAAACTACTGATGCCACATAAAGTATAGCATATAGACTAAGGTCTATTGTTTTTGCCAAATAACATTCTCTATCTTTAGTTGTATCAAGAATGTCTAATGGCAAATATGTATAGAAAGAAAGACTTCCAAAGATAGCTTTTTCAAGGCTATCTTTGGTACATTGCCTAACGGGAAGGATAAGAATTTCCTCTTTTATCCTTTTATTTAGCCTTTTAATATCATCTCTCATAAATACAGATTTAAGCTTCTATACACAAATATGTATAGAAGCAAATTCTCAATCAGCGATTTTCCACCCAAGCAACCACATACCAGGTTCGTCACGATCTGTATACGGATCATGTGCCTGAGTTTCCATTACAGCAAGTTCTTCACGACTTGACAATTCTTCTAGATTCAAAGAATCTAACAGCTCTTTAAAATTTTTCATTACTAATAAAAAATTAATTGTTAAACATTGTAGAGAGATTAATCCCATATTTGATAATGATTAAGTATTATTCGAAACCACGAAGTATATGCATAGGGATTTGATTGTACATCTTTAATCAATTCTTCACGAGTGACCCATCTATAGTTTTCCACCTCAATTTTGTTATAAGATATAGGAGTTTCGCAATCATAAATGCCCTCAAAAACATAATCTACTTCATTTTCAGTTAGAGCACCACAACCTACTTGATATTTGAAACTATATTTATATTGCAATTTGCTACATATCCCCATTTCCTCTTCAAGCCTCTTTGCTGCTGCTTTATTTATGATATCAATTGAGGTGTTTACCAAAGGATGGCCACAGCAAGCATTACTCCACAATCCACCAGAATGGTACTTTGATTTTGCCCTCCGTTGCAATAAAAGATTGTTCTTTGAATCAAATATCATTACTGAAAAAGCATAATGTGGAATTCCTTTGACATGAGCTTCTATTTTATCACAAAAGCATCCATTAGTGAGTAATACTTGATTATGAATCATATTATTATTATCTTTAAACTGATATTGATATAGGTTTATGCACAGCAAAAGTAGTTTAGAATAAAAAACAGGGAAAAGTTTGTTCATTGTGTTTCTGACCTAACAAACTAAAGCAGAACCTCTTTAACTATTTTACTTCCGCTTCTTTTATGTAGATTGGTTTCTCTCTGAAATGATGTTGAGTCAGAATCTAATCAACATCAAACGTGCCACAGAAAGTATGCCCACCATGCACAATGACTAAGGTGTATGCTCCACTAAGGTAAGCCCAAAGGTCGACAGTATGATAATCTGTACTGCTGAAATCCAATATGCCTTGTGATGCGACTTCCTCATTCTCATTTAATATATAGTATGTGTATACTTCACCAGAAGAGTCTTGCATAACCAATTGCTGCCCATCTGCATTATAAGACACGCTCAATGAGAGGCTGTAGTTCGCAGGTGATTTTGATGGCTTCGGCATTCCATCCAGTTTTGGTGTGTGCTTATAGTGTAAGTACACGGGTGTAACACTTTGTGTGGCTGCCCACACACTTAAGCTTTGCATTACGAAGGCAAACAAAATTGCCATAAAACAGATTCTCTTTTTCATAACTACGATAATTAAATGTTTGATTCTGGTCCAAAATTACTCATTAAATGAGTTGTATGGAAATATTTTGTGTTTCAAAGTGTTTCTACTATCTGTTAAATAATGTTATCCTTCTGTTTTTTTATTTATATTATACAGACACCCAGATAGTTACGTTTTATAAGAGTTTTGTCAGTTTTGTTATTCTTCAGATTTATGTGAAACACCAAGAAACACTAATGAATGTAAAAACCTTCTTTAACTCATCTTTTCTGTGTATCTTTGCACCAGAATTAACAATAAAAGAATATGAATAAGATTTTGGTTCGTTGCATTTGGTTACTCCTTGCTGTATTTACTACGGCTTGTTCTAAACAAACTGTCTTGGATGATCTGGAACATATCAAAAACATAGGCAATGAAAATCCACAAACGGCACTTGTCATGTTGGATTCATTGGAATTTGAAGTACGAGAAAGCAATGATTATGTCAGGTCTAAATACGATTTACTGCGTGTACGCTTGAATGACAAAGCAGACAATAGCCCAAACTCAGACATTTTAATAAGAAGGCTTATTGGGTATTTTGAAAGTGAAGGCTCTCAATCTGAGAAACAAGAAGTTTATTATTATGCTGGTAGTGTATATCGTGACTTACATGATACCCCACAGGCGTTAGAGTATTTTTTCAAATCTTTAGATTTTGCACATAACAACAAAGATTGTGATTCAATTATGATGCGAAACACGTACTCAAATCTGACTTACTTGCAGTATAGGGTTCAGAATTATGCCAATGCTGTAAGTATGGCAGAGAAAGAACTTAGTATATGCAAGCAGTTGAAGACTGACTGTGTGCTACCATATCTTCATTTGGGTTCTGCCTACCTTGCTTTAGATAGCTCCATGCAGGCAAAAAAAGCTTTCAATCTGGCATATGAACAGATAAAGATATCAAAAGACATTTCCAAACATCAAAATTTCCTTTTTTATTTATTGTGCGACTACTCGGAATTGGGAGAAACACAAAGAGCAAAGGAGTGCTTTTCATTGATTGAGATTAATCCTTTAATAGATTACTCAGCTTTCGCTTGTATGGCATTCGCACAATACTATGAATCTTCAAACCAGAATGATTCTGCTACAATATATTGCAAGCGCATTCTAGAAGATGGTACAGACATAGATAATATGTATGATGCAGCAAAACTTCTTTATCGAATCTGCAAAAAGACGGGAAATAGGGAAGACGCTGGTAAGTATGCAGATATTTATATGCAGTTGAGTGATTCGCTGGATTTCGGGAAGAGGCAGGAACTTGCTGCAACAGTAAATAATGAGTATCAATATCATCTGGACCAAAAGAAAGAACAAACTCTAAAGGACGAAAGAGAACGGTACAAAAACACACTCACCATTGTTGTCATGGCAACAATACTTTTGGCAAGTATCGCTTATATTCTTTACGTGAGAAGGCGTAATAAGCATCTGCAAGAGGTTGTTACATTGTCATCGGAATTACAGCGAGTTTCCAATGATGCTCAACAACTTCGAGCAAACATAGTAGAGAAAGAGCAAGAACTGGAACAATCTAAGAAGTCTTTGGCAAAATCTACGTACGAACTGGCGAATGTTAATAGGGAACTTCTGCGTGTGAATGCTGAATTGTCAGATTATGATGAGGCATTGAAAGCGAAAGAGCAACAACTGTCGGAGAAGATGGATCAAAACAAGATCTTTATCAAACTTTTACACCAGTCAGAGCTGGAGGGCAAAGCAGAGGATGTCATCTACGCTATCCGCCAATCTTCAACTGGCAAGAAGAATATGAAATCAGCCGATTGGAAGCAGCTATATCAAGCAGTAGATGAATTATACCCATTATTCAAGGACCGATTACTGAAAGAATTGGGTACATTTACAGAGCAGCAGATGCAAGTTTGTTATCTTATGCGAATAGGTCTGGCTAAACCTCAAATTCAGAATATGACAAACCTCTCTCGTGCAACCGTCTGGAGATGGGTGAAAAAATACGATTGGGTACTGACCAGCGATAATGATATGGACATCGAATAGCATAGTAACAGAATAGAGTCTGCTAATATGCTATACTGCTATTATCCAGAACGGAAGCACTCAAAATTTTTATCCATAAATTATGCGGCTATGAAATGGTGGTTTACGAGAGAAATATGGTGGGTGGAAATAAAAAAAACGCCGCTACTCAACACGAGCAGCGACATCCAAAGCCTATGTATAACTAAAAATCCTTTCTTTTTGTTTTCCAACCTCAAGATTGGATTGCCTTGCGGCGTGTATATGTTGTATGAAACAAAATTCTATAAAAAAAAGAAAGTTATGGGAGCCTCACGGCGACCACTGTTATCCATATTTCAAACTTTCTTTTTACCAATAACTAAAAACCTAAAACTATAAATATTACTACTAACCTAAAACAATCTATTAACCGAATGTCTGATAAGAACCTCTTGTTCTTTTTGACGATGCAAAGTTACGATGATTTTCATAACGACGCAACTTTTTTGGAATATTTTACGCAAAATAAACATATATTATTGATATGAATCAATTGCTGTGTGCGAAAACATCAGTATTTTAGCACTTGTTTACACTTCGCGACCATTATTGCTTATGAATCCTATAATCCATAGCTTGCGTTAGTCTGAAAGAAGCAGTTTTGAGAGTTGACGCATGCCTTCGCTGGCTCCAGCCTGTATCTGCTGCACGTTGGAACCGGCATTGACGGGGTGGGGGTCTATGAGATATACAGGTACTCCCGGTCTGACATACTGTACAAGTCCGGCTGCAGGATAGACGTTGAGCGATGTACCGATGATAATAAAGATGTCCGCATGTTCTGCTTCATCCGCTGCACGACTGATCATTGGCACGCCTTCGCCGAAAAAGACTATAAAGGGGCGGAGAAGCGATCCATCGCCAGCCAGTGTGCCGGGCTTTACTTCACAGTTCTCGGCAGTGAGAAGTTGCTGATATCGCGGGTTATCTACATCCCTACTGCTGCACACCTTCATGAGTTCGCCGTGCAGATGGATTACTTTTGATGAGCCCGCAGCCTCGTGAAGGTTATCCACATTCTGTGTCACTACAGTCACATCATATTTCTTTTCGAGTTCTGCTACAAGTTTATGGCCCTCATTGGGTTTGGCATCGAGACATTTTTTTCGCAGCATATTATAGAAATTGGTCACCAAAGTGGGGTTTTCGAGCCATCCTTCGTGTGTTGCCACCTGTGCTACGGGATAGTTTTCCCACAATCCGTCAGCATCGCGAAAAGTTTTCAGTCCACTCTCTACCGACATTCCGGCACCTGTCAAAACTACGATTTTCTTCATAAGGCAATTTTTTTTAGTGTTTAGTTGATGCGAAAGTACGAAATTTCCAGCAATTGCGAAAGCATTTCTGCATATTATTTTCTGTTGCGTATTTTTTTTCTATCGCTTATTCGTATGGCTTTAAAGGCTTTGTAGTTACCTCTGATGCTTCGCATCTTAGGTACTTGCGTTCGAGAATCCAAAAGAAATTTGGTATTTCTTTTTGTATTCTGCTCACTTAATCGTACCTCTGATGCTTCGCATCTTAGGTACTCACGTTCGAGAATCCAAAAGAAATTTGGTATTTCTTTTTGTATTCTGCTCACTTAATCGTACCTCTGATGCTTCGCATCTTAGGTACTCACGTTCGAGAATCCAAAAGAAATTTGGTATTTCTTTTTGTATTCTGCTCACTTAATCGTACCTCTGATGCTTCGCATCTTAGGTACTCACGTTCGAGAATCCAAAAGAAATTTGGTATTTCTTTTTGTATTCTGCTCACTTAATCGTACCTTTGCACTCTAAATATAATAGGTATATGAATATAGAATCACAGATAATCACATCGGCACAAGAGGCCGTATCATCACTTTACGGACAACAAGTGCCCGAAAAGATGGTGCAACTGCAGAAGACACGTAGTGAGTTTGAGGGTAATCTTACATTAGTGGTATTTCCCTTCCTTAAGATTTCTAAGAAGAATCCAGAACAGACTGCACAAGAGATTGGTCAGTATCTTGCAGACCATTGCGAAGCTGTTGCAGGATTCAACGTTGTGAAGGGTTTCCTCAATCTGGTCATTGCGCCAGCAGCATGGCTTGCCCTGCTCAACGATATCAATGCCAATGAACATTATGGTGAGCGTCAAGCTAATGAAAATAGTCCGTTGGTGATGATCGAATACTCTTCGCCCAATACCAACAAACCACTTCACTTAGGACACGTGCGCAACAACCTGTTGGGCTGGTCGTTGGCACAGATTATGCAGGCTAATGGTAATCGTGTAGTGAAGACCAATATTGTCAACGACCGAGGCATACATATCTGTAAGTCTATGTTGGCTTGGTTGAAATATGGCAATGGCGAGACTCCTGAGACAAGCGGCAAGAAGGGCGACCACCTGATTGGTGATTACTATGTTGCTTTCGATAAGCATTATCGCGAAGAAGTAAAGCAACTTGTTGAAAGTGGCATGGACGAAGAACAAGCCAAGCAGGAGGCTCCTCTCATTAAGGAGGCACACGAGATGTTGGTGAAGTGGGAGAATAATGATCCCGAAGTGCGTGCCCTCTGGCAAAAGATGAACAACTGGGTATATGCCGGTTTCGACGAGACCTACAAAAAGATGGGTGTTTCGTTTGATAAGATTTACTATGAATCGCAGACCTATCTCAAGGGTAAAGCCAAAGTCGAGGAAGGACTTGCCAAAGGCCTCTTTGAGCGTCATGCCGACAATTCTGTTTGGGCCGATCTTACTAACGAGGGCCTTGACCAGAAACTGCTGTTGCGTTCCGATGGCACCAGTGTCTATATGACACAGGATATCGGTACTGCTGAAATGCGCTTCCAGGATTACCCCATCGACAAGATGATTTACGTGGTGGGCAATGAACAGAACTACCACTTCCAGGTACTTTCAATACTCCTCGATCGCCTCGGTTTCAAGTGGGGTAAAGAACTTGTCCACTTCTCCTATGGTATGGTCGAACTTCCCAATGGTAAGATGAAGAGCCGTGAAGGTACTGTTGTCGATGCCGACGACTTGATGGCACTCATGGTCAGCGACGCCAAGAAGACCAGTGAGGAACTGGGTAAGTTTGACGATATGAGTGAAGACGAGCGCAACGAGATTGCACGCATCGTGGGAATGGGTGCCTTGAAATACTTCATTCTGAAGGTTGATGCACGCAAGAATATGCTCTTCAATCCCGAAGAGTCTATCGACTTCAATGGCAATACCGGTCCTTTCATCCAATATACCTATGCCCGTATCCGCAGCATTCTGCGCAAGGCAGGCGAGCAGGGAGCATCCGAAGCACCACTCACCGCAGTTCTTTCCGACAAGGAAACCGAACTCATTCAGAAGATGAGCGAGTATGGCGCTGCCGTAGAGCAGGCCGGTAAAGACTACAGTCCCAGTGGCATTGCCAACTACTGCTACGAACTCACAAAGGTATTCAACCAGTTCTACCACGACTATAGCATCCTCAACGAGGCCGATGAGCAGAAGAAACTCGTGCGTCTTGTTATTGCACGCAACGTGGCAAAAGTCATCCGCAATGGCATGGCACTGCTTGGTATCGAGGTTCCAGAGCGTATGTAGCCCATGCAGAACCCTCCCGACTATCGAAACGACACCGTTCTGCCGTTGCCTCTTGAGGTGACGGCAGACGCGTGGGCCGTCGATGCTGCCTGTTCCGGAAATCCCGGTCCGATGGAATATCAGGCCATCGACTTAGCTACAGGTGCCCGTGTGTTCCATTTTGGTCCGATGAAAGGCACCAACAATATCGGTGAATTTCTCGCCATAGTCCATGCACTCGCACTCATGCAACAGCAAGGACAAACGCAAAAAACCATCTATAGCGACTCTTACAACGCCATTCTTTGGGTGAAGAAACGCCAGTGTAAGACCAAACTTGAGCGCACACCACAGACAGAACCACTCTATCAGATTATCCAGCGCGCCGAGCGTTGGTTGAACACACACACTTGGACAAACCCCATCATCAAGTGGGAAACCAAGAAATGGGGTGAGGTGCCTGCCGATTTCGGTAGGAAATAAACCTCTTACCCACTAGTTTCACAATATAAAGATTGTATTTCATGGATCATCAATATGCCCTTTTCTTCGATATCGACGGTACTCTCGTTAGTTTCAAAACCCACCAGATACCACCATCTACCATCCTTGCCCTCACACAGGCTAAGGCCAATGGTGCACGCATCTATATTTCTACGGGACGTCCCTATTATATTCTCAACAATCTCAAACCTATCGAACATCTCATTGACGGCTATATCACTACCAACGGAGCACATTGCTTTGTAGGCAAGCGCACCGTTCGTCGTGTTCCTATAGCCCCTGCCGATGTGGATTTGATTCTCAACGATTGTCGTCAGAATGACGATGCTTGTCTCGTTTGTACCGAGTCACGCATGGTGCCATTCAATAGCAAAGAGTGTATTGCACGTATCTTTGAACACGACCTTGCGGTGACCAATATCGACTACGATACGCCCCTTGACGTGGCTATGGAAGAACCTGTCTATCAGTTGTCGGCATTCTTTGATGCCCACCATGAGTCGTTGCTCATGCCCCAAGTGCCCCATTGTGTGTCGGGCAGATGGCATCCGGAGTTTACCGACATTACCCATTGCGATGCTGACAAAGGCAAAGGGCTCATCGCCATGGCAGAGGCGGAAGGTATTGATATGAGCCACACCATCGCTTTCGGTGACGGTGGCAACGATATGAGCATTATTCTCAAGGCTGGAACAGGCATCGCCATGGGTAATGCCATCCCCGAATTGAAGGCTGTTGCTACTTATGTTACTACAAGTGTAGATGATGATGGCATCCTTTTGGCGCTTCGCCATTATGGCATTATCTAATGTCTTAATTCTGTTCTTAGCCCCTAATTTTCTCTGATTTGAGTGATTCTTAGCCCCTAATTTTATAAGGTTTGGGCAGCTTTTAGCCCCTAATTTTCTCTGATATAGGTAATTCTTAGCCCCTAATTTTATAAAATTTAACCAATTCTTGATTCTTAATTTCATAAAAAAGTGGTATCTTTGCGACTGAAAACCAGTAACATATAGGATATGGCTAAATATAACAAACGATATATAGACAAAGAACTTCAGAACTGGGCAAAGCAAACAGACCGAAAACCTCTGCTATTGCGAGGAGCAAGACAAGTTGGAAAAACAACTGCAGTACGGCATCTTTCGGAGCAATTTGATAACTTTGCAGAAGTGGATTTCAATGAACGGCCTGACATACATTATATGTTTGACGGAACTTATTCACCACAAGAGATCTGCCAATTGTTGTCAATACAGCTTCATCAGCCAATTATTGCAGGCAAAACCCTTTTGTTTTTCGATGAGATACAAGCATGCCCACAAGCAATTAATCGTTTAAGATACTTTTATGAAAAGTATCCAGAACAACATCTAATAGCGGCTGGCTCTCTTTTGGAGTTTGCTTTAGAATCGTTACCATCCTATGGAGTTGGAAGAATAAGAAGTATCTTTATGTATCCATTTTCTTACGAGGAGTTTTTGTGGGCTACGGGTGATGAGATGTTGGCAAGTGTGATAGCCAAAGCAAATCCATTTAATCCACTTCCAGAACCTATACATGAGCAAGCCGTGCGCAAATTGCGGTTGTTCCTGATTATGGGAGGAATGCCCGCTGTGGTATCCAGATATTGTCAAGATGGTAATTTGCAAGAGTGTCAGCACCTATTGCACGACCTGATACAGTCGTTTAGAGATGATTTTGTAAAGTATCGCCAGCGTGTCCCGTCTGTTCGTATTGATGCCGTATTCCGTTCTGTTGCCGAGCAAGGGCTTGGCAAATTCGTATATAGCAAGGTGAACTGCGATGGAAACAGCGAGCAGATTAAAACAGCACTTGAAACTCTTATCCTTGCCGGACTTGTATATCCAGTAACCCATACGTCTGCCAACGGAATACCTTTGGGAGCAGAAATCAATGAAAAATATCGTCGTATGATATTCCTTGATACTGGATTGTTGCAATGTCTTTTAGGTTTAGACCTTTCAGATATTCTATCCACTACTGACATACAAGTTGTAAATCGTGGTGCCATCGCAGAAACTTTCGTTGGTAACGAAATAGTCAAATCATCCTCTTGTTACGAACCAAAATCACTTTTCTGTTGGCATCGGGAGAAGAGTGGCAGCAATGCTGAAGTGGATTACGTAGTACAACTTGCTGATAAGATACGTCCAATAGAAGTTAAATCGGGTATCAAAGGTTCTATGCAAAGTATGCGTTATTTTCTTCACCAGAAAGACATTGACTATGGAATCCGTACATCACTTGAAAATTTCTGTAGTTATGATGACATCAGGGTCTATCCACTTTATGCCATCAAGAATATTTTCAATAAATGTTGAGCGATAAGCTATTATAACACGTGCAGGGATTCTGAAAGGAATCCCTGCATGTGTTATGTAGTAGCCTGATTATGCTTGTGAGTCTTTATGTCGTTTGCGGCGATAGACGGTGATGGTGTTGTCGGCATAATGGTGATGGCTGACAATGGCGATGTCGGCAGGCAAATGGGGTGCAGGAGTACCGTCTCCAACGGTCATGGGCGATAGCTCTCTCCGTATTTCGTCCCATAATCCCGCTTCTATGAAACTTTCCAATGTCTTTCTTCCTCCTTCCACGATGAGCGACTGGATGCCCTGTTGGTGAAGATCACCTATGAGTTGTTGCAGTGGGCGTGCATGGGTTAGAATGATGCGCTTCGGATCTTGTCCTGTCCAGTGTCGCACGTTGAGAGCCGGTTTGTCGCGCTCAGCAGTGGTATGTCCCACCAATATAGCCATTTCCTCCGATCTCAGTTTGTGTGAAAGCATTTGCGTTTGCGGATTGGAAATCATTACTGGGTGGTAATGGTCATCGATAAATCCATCGCCCGTCTGTGCCCATTTCAGGATGATGTATGGTCGTTGTTGGGCATGATAAGTAAAGAATCGCCTGTTGAGCCACCAACACTCATCCTCCAACAATCCCACTTCCACCTTTATTCCAGCTTCACGCAACTTTCTGATGCCCCGTCCTTGCACTTGGGCAAATGGGTCGATGATGCCCACCACAACGCGCTTCACTCCCTTGCTGATAATCAGATCGGCGCAAGGTGGCGTCTTGCCCCAGTGTGAGCAGGGTTCGAGCGACACATAGACGGTTGCCTCTTTGAGCAACGGTTCGTCGCCTTGACGTACAGAAGCAAAGGCATTCACTTCAGCATGACCTTGTCCGCATCTCACGTGATAGCCCTCTCCAATGATTCTTCCGCGTGCTGTAATCACCGCACCCACCATCGGGTTAGGTCGTGTGGATAGCAGTCCGTTCTCTGCCAGTTGTATGCAACGTCGCATATATTTCACGTCGTCGTCCGTCCAAACCGGTTGCTTGTTGTCGTGTTCCATATATTAATAGGTGTATGTTGTCTTGTTGTAGGCCGTGTCCGTATGTTATGTCATCCAGATTAAATACCGAAATAGACCATGAGTCCTCCGAGTATGATGTATACTACCGCATAGGGAATAGCCGAAAGCATAATCTCTCCGTCCTTTCCTTGCATATCACACGATGCAGTAGCAATAGCGATACTTTGTGGTGAAATCATCTTTCCACCAGTTGCACCAGTGGTATTTGCAGCGACGAGCCAGTTGCTTTCCGTGCCAGAGATGCCATAGAATGACGATGTGCCCGTCATGCCCAACTGTCCTGCCACATTGGCTTGTAGTTTTGCGAAAAGTATATTCGACGAGGTATCAGATCCTGTAACGAATGTTCCGATAGCGCCGATGAGTGGTGCAAAGAATGGATAGAACGATCCAGTCAGTGCCACGAGTCCTGCCGCAATAGCCCCTATCATGCCGCTATAGTTCATGACCGATGCCAATGCGATGAGTGAAACGATGGTCACCACCGTTTTCTGCAGGTTGATGGTAGTACGTGCAAGCACTGTCATCAACTTGCGTAAAGAAAGTCCTTGTATCATTCCACCGATGGTAGCACCTAAGAAGAGCATAAGTCCTGCATTGGATATCCATCCGAATTTGAACGTCGATCCGATGACCGGCAGCGGCACTTTCGATACGAGATGTGTTTTGAGGAAATCGTTGACTGGTGGGCATAGTGCACCGCTGACAAGGATAAACACAAGGATAAAGAGATATACGCTCCATGCGCGGAAGGTCTCTCCGAGTGTGAAGTGTCGTTCGTTCTCACGATGTTCCTTCTTCTTTCCAAAGAGTTTAGCATAGATGATGATAGCCACGATAGCCGCCACACTGCCTATGATAGCAGGAGTTTCCGATCCCAGATAGCGTGCGCAGAGATATTGCACCACTACCGATATGATGCCCGTCCATAGTGCCAGTGCAATATTTTTCGCCCAAGCTTTCCGGTCGGTGAGCATCAGGATGATAAACGGCAGCAGTACGAACAATGGTGAGAGCTGTACCACAGCGAATGCCGATGTCTCGCAAATGGCTTCTGCCGATGCCGATCCGCCCGGTGCCACTTCGTTGCAGAGCGTTGTTACCGGCACTCCCACAGCACCGAATCCCGTAGCCACGGTGTTTCCGATGAGGGCCACCAGTGCCGAGAACATCGGTTTGAATCCCAGTCCGATAAGTATTGCCGCAGGAATAGCCACAGCCGTTCCGAATCCCGCCATACCTTCGAGAAGTCCTCCGAATCCCCATACAAGCATGAGAACGAGTATTCCTTTATCGTCTGTAAACGATGTGAACTGCTGTTTGATAGTTTCTATTTCTTTCGATTCCACCAGTATGTTATAGCTGTAGATAGCCATCAGAATGATGATGAGTATAGGAAATACGGCTTTGAGTATGCCTTCCACAAGACTCCACCACACTACTGCATAGGTACTGGCAGTGGCAAACTTTTCTGGCATCATGCCCATTGCTGGCGCCACGAATAGCGCTAACAGGACGGTGGCAGCCAAAGTGATAAACGCGCTCTTGTGACCGGGCATTTTCAGTCCCAGCATCAATACGAAGAGCAGGATAATGGGGATAATAGCGATAATTGCTGTCATAGGTTTTAGTGTTTTAGTGTATTTGTGTGTAAGTATTTACAGTTTCGTTTTTCGGCTATTGTGCTTCTGCGGTTCGCATTGCCAGCGCTTTGTTTTCTGCAGCCTCCATGATTTCCCGTTCTCCCGGCCCTTTGTCGTTGATGCCACAGAGGTGTAGGATGCCGTGTATGATGACGCGGTGTAGTTCTTCGTCATAGTTTTTATGGAAGAGTTCTGCATTGCTCTTCACGGTGTCGAGTGATATGACGAGGTCTCCGCTGATGATGTCATCCTCATCATAGTCGAAGGTGATGATATCAGTATAATAGTCGTGTTGCAGGTATTCGCGGTTCACCTCCAGTATTTTCTCGTCATCGCAGAAGAGATATCCTATCTCTCCCACCTTTCTTCCATAGGAGGCAGCTACTCTTTTAATCCATGCTGTGGTTTCCCGGCGCTTTATTTTCGGGAATTTCACGTTTTCTGCGTTGTATGTTATCATATTGTCTTTATTGTTTCGTTCTATCTGTATATTGTAGTCTTACGCTGTATTTTCATTGCCCAGCGTTATTGCTTCGTTGGTGTTTTGGCTTTCGGCAGATAAGGAGAAACATCTACTCCGAAGTGCATCAGTTCTCGCACCATGGTTGAAGAAACGCTCGAAAGTTGTGGTTCGCTGTATAGCAGCAGTGTTTCCACCCCACTCATTTGTCTGTTGATGTCCGCCTGTTCGCGTTCATACTCAAAGTCTTTTACCGACCTAACCCCTTTGATGATGTACTGTGCCCCCTCGTTGCGAGCGAAATCCACCGCCAGTCCGTAGTACGGTTTCACTTCTATGCGTGGTTCGTCAGCATAGAGTTCGGCAATCGCCTTCATCCGATTTTCCGCCGGTTGCATATAAGGTTTCCCCACATGGTCGCCCACTACGCCGATAACGAGTCTGTCAAATAGTGCCACACTTCGTCTGACGATGCTGTCGTGTCCGATGGTAAAGGGGTCGAAGCTTCCCACAAATATTCCTGTTCTCATAGTTTTTATTCGTCAAAGAGTCCTGGTTCCATGATGTTTCCCGTATAGGGGTTGCGTCCAAAGTGCTTGTAAGCCAGTTCGGTGACCATTCTTCCTCGTGGTGTTCGCTTGATGAAACCCTCCATGATGAGGAATGGTTCATAGACTTCCTCCACAGTTCCTGCATCTTCTCCGATAGCCGTAGCAATGGTCGTGATGCCCACCGGTCCCCCTTTAAACTTATCGATGATGGTCAACAGCAGTCTGTTGTCTATCTCGTCCAGTCCGTATTGGTCGATGTTGAGCGCTGTCAATGCCACCTGTGTGATATTGGTGTCGATGCGTCCAGTGCCTCTCACCTGTGCAAAGTCGCGCACTCGTCGCAACAGTGCATTGGCGATACGTGGCGTACCTCTCGATCTTCCCGCTATTTCAGCCGCTGCTTCAGCGGTGATGGGTACACCGAGAATCGATGCCGATCTCGTGATAATGCGTTGTAGCGTCTCTGGTTGGTAATACTGCAAGTGCATGTTGATACCGAAACGTGCGCGCAGTGGAGCCGTCAAGAGTCCGCTTCTTGTTGTAGCCCCCACGAGTGTGAAGGGGTTGAGGTCAATCTGTATGGACCGTGCCGACGGTCCTTTGTCTATCATGATGTCTATGCGATAGTCCTCCATAGCCGAGTATAGATACTCTTCAACCACTGGTGACAGACGGTGTATCTCGTCAATAAAGAGCACATCGTTTTTTTCGAGCGATGTCAGGATGCCTGCCAAGTCGCCCGGTTTGTCGAGCACCGGTCCGCTGGTAATCTTGAATCCCACTCCCAATTCATTGGCAATGATATTGGACAGTGTGGTCTTACCCAGTCCTGGTGGGCCATGGAGCAGGGTGTGGTCCAATGGTTCGCCCCTATATTTAGCAGCCTCTACAAACACCCGGAGATTCTCTACCACTTGTTTCTGTCCGCTGAAATCATCGAACGAGAGTGGTCTGAGTGCGTTCTCATAGTCTTTCTCCGATGCTGAGATTTGCTCTTGTCTTATGTCGAAATCTTCGTCCATCATTGTTTTTTATCGCTTTTGGTGCAAAGTTAATCATAATTTTTGTAATTTTGCAAAGCGAATAACAAAAAACCATACTATAGTTCATGAAAAGAATCGTTTTCCTCATGCTCTCAGTTGTTGCCGTCTTTTCGGCTGCGGCATCGACCACACGTCCTGTAACAGGCACAGTTATCAACCCCACCGACAGTTGCATCCAGTATGTGGGACGCATCTGTTTCTCCAATCCCATGCGTCCGCGCTTCACTTTCCCTGGCACACAGATCATTGCGCGCTTTACCGGCACCTCGTTGAAGATGATGGCAAAACCTCGCAGTGGCTATTTCATGGCGCAAATAGACGGCGCCGAACCCTTCAAAGTGAGTTTCATGGGTGAGCGCGATTCGGTCGTTACACTTGCCACAGCCTTACCTCAAGGTTGTCATGATGTGCGATTGATGTATGTGATAGAAGGTTATGAACTCAAACCCGACTTCCGTGGTTTTGTTCTCGACGCTGGCGCTAAGTTGTTGACAGCCCCTGCATTGCCCCAACGCACTATCGAATTTATCGGCAACAGCATCACCTGCGGTTATGGCAACGAGAGTATCGAGATGAGCGATCCTTTCGAATACGAAACAGAGAACCACTATTTCACCTATGCGCAAATCGCTACGCGTGATCTTGATGCCGTAGCGCATGTCGTGGCACGCAGTGGCATTGGAGTATATCGCAGTTATGACGGTCCGAAGACAGGTACTCCCGACAATGTGATGACCACCGAATATCTCTACACCAACCTCTACGACCGTTCGGAGAAATGGGATTTTGCCCGTTACCAACCTCAGTTGGTGTGCATCAACCTTGGCACCAATGACCTCTCCACCAACAATTACGATACAAAGTTGCTTAAACAAGCCTACAAACGCTTTCTCGCTCAGGTGCGCCAACGCAATCCACATGCAAAAATAGTGTATCTTTGCGGTTCTATGCTCAATGGCAAAGAGCTCGACATAGCCCGTCGAATCCTCGATGAAGTAGTGGCAGAGGCACGCAAGGGCGGTGACGCCGAGGTCTATCGCTTCGACTTCACACCCCAAACCGGCGATTTATACTATGGCGCTTCATGGCATCCATCACTCTGGCAACACCAGAAAATGGCAGCTGAGCTCGTTGCATTCTTGCGACCGCTGATGAAGTGGTTTTGATTAACCAAATAGGGAGGATATGGCAAACTACAGCAAGTGGGGGCAGTGCCTATGTCTGCTTCTATGCCTGACAGCATCGCCTTTGATGCTGTCGGCACAGCAATCGCGCCCTTGGCAAGATGATTTTTGGCAGTGGGTTGAGGCTGATGAGGGCGATGCCGCCCAATGGGAAGAGGCATTCGACCAATTGACAGAACTGGAAAACCACCCCATCAACCTGAATAGTGCCACTCGCGAGCAACTTGAGCGGCTGCCTTTTCTTTCCGCCAGACAGGTGGGCGACCTCTTGGAGTATGTCTATCGCAACAAGGCCATGCTATCCCTTAGCGAACTGCTGTTGGTGAAGTCGATAGGTGACGATGTGCGCCGACTGCTGTTACACTTTGTCTGTGTGGCACCCGTCGAGCGTCAAATGCCCACGTTGCGACTGGACTCAGCCCTCTTGCGAGGCGACAATACGCTGTCAGCCACCGTCTCCATACCGTTTTACACCCGTAAGGGCTACCGCGATGGATATTTGGGCAAGCGCTATGCCCATACCGTGCGCTATCAGCACAACTATCGCGACCGATTGAAAGTGGGGTTTACGGCAGCACAAGATGCCGGTGAGCCCTTCTTTTCCGACCGCAACAAGATGGGGTATGACCACTACTCCTATTATCTGCAACTCAACCATTTGGGGCGTATCGACCGCCTTTGTCTGGGCATGTATCGGGTGCAGATGGGCATGGGACTCATCATGAACGGAGCTTTCGCCATGGGAAAAACCATGATGCTACAGTCTGCCATGCGATCCTCTGCCGATATCCGAGCCTACAGCTCACGATCTGTTGCCAACTATCTACAGGGTGCAGCCCTGACCATGCGCCTGTCTGACCATTGGCGCACCACCGTATTCGGCTCCTACCGACCGCTTGATGCCACGCTCAACGATGATGGAACGGTGCGCACACTGCTCACTTCGGGCTACCATCGCCTGCCTGCCGAGATGGACAAAAAGCATAATACCTACCGATGGGATGCCGGTGGAAGTGTTGGCTGGCATGGCAAGAAGGTCTATGTCAATGGCAATTTCGTCTATTCCCACTTCGACCGCACACTTGATCCCGACCGTGAGGGTGCTCCCTTCCGTCGCTATCAAGCCGCAGGAGCCACCTTTGCCAATATGAGCGTGGATTACGGTTATACAGGCGATAACATCTCGTTGGCAGGCGAAGCAGCCATCAACCGCCATGGCCACTTGGCTTTGCTGCATCGTGCTACTTGGCATCCTGCCACCTCACTGACTTTTTCAGCCATCCACCGCTACTACGACAAGCAATACACCGCCCTCCATGCTCGCAGTTTCTCGGAAGGAGGCAAGGTGCAAAACGAGCATGGCATGTATGTCGGCATGGAATGGCGACCCTCATGGCGATTTCTGTTGAAGGTATATGCCGACTATACCCACTTTGCTTGGGCACGCTATCAGGTCAGCGCATCGAGCGATGCCTTCGATACCAAGGTAGCTTGCGAGTGGAAGAGTAGCAATTGGATGCTTGATGGCTATTACCGATTGCATCTCACCCAGCGCGACAATGCAGAGAAAACCACTCTCTACAATCGCTACAACCATCGGTTGCGCCTCCGGCTGAGTAGGGCAATAGGTTCGTGGCTATCTTGGCAGACCCAGTTCGACGGCACTTCGGTTAGCATCCATCAGCAGTATTGGGGCTATATGGGTAGTCAGCAGCTGACTTGGAAACGTTCCGCCTTCCGCCTGTCGGGGCGCATGGGCTATTTCCACACCAATAGTTATGAGAGCCGCCTCTATCAGTATGAGCCATCGTTGCGCTATGATTTCTATTTCCCTGCCTTCTATGGTGAAGGCATCCGGTATAGTTTCTTGGCCTCTGCCACCATTGCCAACCGTCTGATGCTAACAGCCAAGTTGGGTGTCACCGATTATTTCGACCGTTCTAAGATAGGCAGTGGCAAGCAGGAAATATGCCATTCCTCGCAACCCGACTTACAGTTGCAGATGGAGTGGAAGTTCTAACCGATCACCAGGGTCATACCTTTCGGCATTGTCTGATATCGATGGCTTCAAAAGACCTGTTTTCTCTGTGTTGTTGAAAAGCCATGTAATATGCTTGTATATAGCGTGTTGCATGCTTGTGGATGTTTCGTTGCTCAGCAAAGTAAATTGAATTGCCGAGGAAAACAAATTGAATTGCTGAGGAAAACAAATTGAATTGCTGAGCAAAATAAATTGATTTGCACATCAATAAAACTTGCATAGCGCTCACAACAGATAGGTATAGGAGTCAAATGAAATATTCAGCGAAGGTGCAAATTCATTGAATTTGCCGAGTAAATTCAAAAAAAAATGCCGCTACTCACCACGAGCAGCGACATCCAAAGCCTATGTATAACTAAAAATCCTTTTCTAATGTTGTTGACCTTTCGGTCGGGGCTACCTTGCGGTAGTATATCTTGTATAAAACAAAATTCAAATAAAAAAAAGAAAGTTATGGGAGCCTCACGGCGACCACTGTTATCCATATTTCAAACTTTCTTTTTACCAATAACTAAAAACCTAAAACTATAAATATTACTACTAACCTAAAACAATCTATTTGTGTGTGTCATTTTGGAACCTCTTGTTCCTTTTGACGATGCAAAGTTACGATGTTTTTCGATATCTCGCAACATTTTTGCAATAAATCATGCATTAAATTATCATATTCTTGACGTATATCAAGGATTTGTGTGCGAAAACAATGGTTTGTTAACAGGCTTTAACTATCTGAGCGCTATTTTGTTTTACGTGTTTCTGATATTTTGCTTAGGCTTGTATCCGTCGTATGGATGTCCAGTTCTGAACTAAGAAGATACTATTATATTAGATGTGAGCATATTCCTGGTAAGTTGCAGATGATTCTGAGTTTCTTCCTTTTTTGTATTTGTACACGGCCTATTTAGGCCTTATACAGATTGTATGTAAGTCCCATGTGACTACCAAGTAAGTCCCAAGTAAGTCCCATTTTTACGATGATAAATGGGAGAATGATAGGAGGACAATAGGAGAAAGTTGGAGAGTCTTGCGCTTTGTACTATCTTCTTTGACGTGAAAGTAATGTAAAAATAGGGCAGAATACACAGAATATCGTTTTTTTTTCATAACTTTGCAGCTTGAACTATTATATACTCCAAGACACATGGCTTGTATATTACATATTGAAACCAGCACAGACGTATGTTCGGTGGCAGTGTCGGAAGACAGCCACTGCATTTATCACGAAGAAGACCATAGCGGTCCTAACCATGCCGAACGACTCGGATCAATGGTGGATGAGGCCCTTTCGTTCACTGATAGTCACGCCATTCCATTCGATGCCGTGGCTGTGAGCTGCGGTCCTGGAAGCTATACGGGACTGCGTATCGGTGTGTCAATGGCAAAGGGTGTCTGCTACGGACGTGACTTGAAACTCATTGCCGTTCCTACACTTGAGCTTCTTTGTGTGCCCATACTTCTGCGCGAAGGCATTGAAGACGATGCCTTACTTTGTCCCATGCTCGATGCACGACGCATGGAAGTTTATGCCGCCATCTACGATCGCAGCCTGAAAGAGGTGCGGCCGGTAGGTGCCGACGTGGTGAATGCCGATACTTATCGGCAGTGGCTCGACCAGCATCCCGTATATTTCTTCGGCAATGGTGCGAAGAAGTGTATGGACATCATCGATCATCCCAATGCCCACTATATAGACGGCATTGAGCCACAGGCACGCTGGATGCAGCCGCTGGCAGAGCGCCGATTGCTGGACGGACGGACGGAAGATGTGGCCTACTTTGTGCCTTTCTATCTGAAAGACTTTGTGGCCCTCAAGCCCAAGAAATTACTCTAAAAGACAAAACAACATGACAATGGACATCAAAGGAATAGATTACAATACACAACGCGAGAAACTCGTCATGCCTGAATATGGACGCGAGATTCAGTTGATGGTGCAACATGCCTGTTCGTTACCTTCCAAAGAGGAACGCCTGCGCTGTGCAAAGAGTATCGTCAGACTGATGGAGAGTCGTAATCCGCAAGCCAGAGTCAACAACAGTGACGCACAGGCTTATTGGGATCACCTATATCTCATCAGCGACAAGAAGCTCGATATCGACTGGCCTTACGATGTGTCGTTGGCAGAAAAGTTTTTGGCAAAGCCCGTACCGATTTCTTATAACAAGAGCCGGTTTAAGATGCGTCACTACGGTAGATTGCTCGATGAGTCTTTTGAACGCCTCAAGAGCATGCCGCCGGGAGAGGAACGCGACGAACTAGCACGGTTGACTGCCAATCAGATGAAGCGTGATCTGGCAAATTGGGGACATGGTTCGACAGACGACGAGAAGGTGGCTGACGATATTGCCCGACTGACGGACGGTGTGATACAGCTTGATCTCAACGAGTTTAAGTTTGAGAAAATCATTCCCGGTACAGACCCTATTCCCATGAAACGCAATAAGGGAAAAGGTCGCAGATAAGTATTTTTATAACCCCTAACATTCTGATTATGGCATCATTCAAAATCGAAGGCGGACACCTGCTCAGTGGAACCATCGTCCCTCAAGGCGCTAAAAACGAGGCCTTGCAGGTGATCTGTGCAACGTTGCTCACCAACGACGAGGTTATTATACGCAATATTCCCGACATTCGCGACGTCAACAATCTGATACAGTTGTTGAAAGACATCGGTGTGAAAGTCAGTAAGGAACAGCAGGGAGTGTTTCATTTTCAGGCTGATGAACTCAATCTCGACTACCTCGGTAGTGAGGAGTTTGTCCAGAAGTGTGCTGCACTGCGTGGCAGTGTGCTGATGATTGGACCGCTTTTGGCACGTATGGGAAAGGCTGTGATTGCTAAACCTGGGGGTGATAAGATCGGTCGCCGACGCCTTGATACCCATTTTCTCGGCTTCAAATACCTGGGTGCAGACTTCCGACAGAACCCAAAGACGGAAGTTTATGAGATTGCTGCCAAACAGCTCGTGGGCACCTATATGTTGCTTGATGAGGCTTCGGTGACCGGTACTGCCAATATCATCATGGCGGCGGTTCTTGCCAAAGGCACTACAACAATCTATAATGCAGCCTGTGAACCCTATATTCAGCAACTCTGCCACATGCTCAACCGCATGGGTGCCAATATCAGCGGTATCGGATCAAACCTGATAACCATCGTGGGTGTGAAGCATCTGCATGGCACAGCCCACCGCCTTCTGCCTGATATGATTGAGGTGGGATCGTTTATCGGAATGGCTGCCATGGTGGGCAACGGCATACGCATCAAGAATGTGTCGCTCCGCAATCTGGGTATCATTCCCGACGCTTTCCGCAGATTGGGTGTGAAGATTATAGAAGAGGGTGATGACTTGTATATTCCTCGTCAGGAACATTATGAGGTGGACTCTTTCATCGATGGAACTATCATGACGCTGGCTGATGCACCATGGCCTGGACTGACTCCCGACTTGTTGTCGGTGCTCATCGTCGTGGCAACGCAGGCACGTGGAACAGTGCTCTTCCATCAGAAAATGTTTGAGAGCCGACTCTTCTTCGTGGATAAACTCATCGACATGGGAGCGCAAATCATTCTCTGCGACCCACACCGCGCTGTGGTGGTAGGCCACGACAGGGTAAATACGCTGCGCCCGCAACGCATGTCGAGTCCGGATATTCGTGCCGGTATCGCTCTGCTCATCGCTGCCATGAGTGCTGATGGCGTCAGCCAGATCAGCAATATCGAGCAGATCGACCGCGGCTATGAAGATATTGAAGCGCGCCTCAATGCACTTGGTGCACACATTGAACGCATATAATAATATATATAAATAAGGTGTAGAACGACTGCAAACGATAACAAAGAGTGAGATGATTCGTAAAGAAGAGGTCTATAAGATAGGACGACTGGGCAAGTCGCACGGTGTGAAAGGCGAGGTGAGCCTGCAGTTTACCGATGATGTCTTCGACCGTGTCGAGGCAGAATACCTGATTCTCGATATCGACGGCATACTCGTGCCGTTCTTCATGGAAGAGTATCGCTTCCGTTCAGACAGTCTCGCACTCATCAAATTCTGCGATGTCGATACCCAACAACGGGCAGCAGAACTCACAGGGTGTGATGTCTATTTCCCAAGAAGTCTGGCAGAAGAGGAGGACGCCATGCCTTCACTGTCTATGCTCGTGGGATTCATGCTCGTGGATGCCGATACAGGAAAAGAGGTGGGACGCATTGCATCGATTGACGATTCAACCCATAACATCCTCTTTGAACTCGAAGACGGACGACTCATTCCGGCTTCTGACGACCTAATACACCATATTGACACCACGGAAAGAACCATAAAAACAATTATCCCAGAGGGATTGTTAGAGATATGAAAAAGAAACAAATTGCCATCCTCGGATCTACAGGTTCCATAGGAACACAGGCCCTGCAGGTCATCGAAGAGCATAGCGACCTCTATGAGGTGTATTGTCTCACGGCAAACAACCGTGTGGAACTGCTCGCCGAGCAGGCTCATCGCTTTCATCCGGCAGCTATCGTTATTGCCAATGAGGCACGTTACGATGAACTGAAACGACTCACCGACGATATTCCCGACGTGAAAGTCTATGCTGGAGCACAGGCCATCAACGAGATAGTAGAGGCTAAACCGATTGATATCGTACTCACTGCCATGGTGGGATTTGCTGGACTGACCCCCACCATCCATGCCATCAAAGCAAGAAAGACCATTGCACTGGCCAACAAGGAAACACTTGTTGTGGCTGGAGAACTGATTGGCAATCTGGCTACGCAGTATCATGCGCCCATCCTGCCAGTAGATAGTGAACACTCGGCAATATTCCAAAGTCTTGTGGGCGAGGATGTCAACCGCATCGACAAGATACTGCTGACAGCTTCTGGAGGCCCCTTCCGCAACTTTACCATTGAGCAGTTGGCACAGGTGACCAAGGCAGATGCACTCCGACATCCTACATGGGACATGGGAGCGAAGATTACTATCGACTCGGCATCGATGATGAACAAGGGTTTCGAAGTCATCGAAGCCAAGTGGCTCTTCGGTGTAAAAGCCTCGCAAATTCAGGTATTGGTACATCCGCAAAGCATTGTCCATTCGGCTGTGCAGTTTGATGACGGTGCGGTCAAAGCGCAACTCGGAGTGCCCGATATGCGACTGCCCATACAGTATGCGTTCTCTTATCCCAAACGTCTGACGCTCTCTGGTGAGCGCCTCGACCTGTTTAAGACCCGCAGCCTTGAATTCTTTGAGCCCGACTTGAAAAAATTCCGTTGCTTGGCACTGGCTTTCGAGGCCATTGAGAAGGGTGGAAACATGCCTTGTATCGTCAACGCAGCTAATGAAATTGTCAATCGCGGATTCCTTGAAGATAAGTGTGGATTCCTGCAGATGAGCGACATCATAGCCGAAACCATGCAGCGTTGCACCTACGATGCTTCGCCTACCTATGATACATATATTGCGACCGATGCCGAGGCAAGGCGCATAGCAACAGAACTCATGAATAAATAAAAATCGAATAGACACAAATAACGAATGGAAGTTTTTCTTATTAAACTGCTACAACTGATGTTGGCCATCTCTATCTTGGTGCTCTTGCACGAAGGTGGTCACTTCTTCTTCTCGAAACTTTTTGGAGTGAAAGTAGAGAAGTTCTATATGTTCTTCGACTGGAAATTCAGTCTTTTCAAATTTAAACCCAAAAACAGCGACACTGAATATGGTATCGGATGGATTCCCCTTGGCGGTTATTGCAAGATTGCCGGTATGATCGACGAGAGCTTCGATACCGACCAGATGAAGCAACCCGCACAGCCTTGGGAGTTCAGAAGCAAACCGGCATGGCAGCGATTGCTGATCATGATAGGCGGTGTGCTGGTCAACTTCCTCCTTGCGCTGTTTATCTACTCCATGATTCTCTTCTATTGGGGAGATACCTATGTGCCAGTGAAAGACATGACTGGCGGTATGAAGTTTAATAAAGAGGCTAAGGCTCTCGGTTTCCGCGATGGTGATATTCTCGTGGGAACAGAGAAGGGTGCCTTCAAAGATTTTAGTGCCGACCTGTATCGCGATATCGCTGCAGCACAACAGGTGGAGGTGATTCGTCAGGGAAAAACAGTGACGGTGAATCTGCCTGGTGACCTGAATCTCCTGAATATGATGAAGGCAGAACCCTCGTTCGTGCGTCCGCTCCTTCCTGCAGTGGCAGACTCTGTCGTGCCCAATATGCCTGCATCGCAAATTGGAATGAAGAAAGGCGACCGAATACTGGCGGTCAATGGACATGCAGTGGATTCATACAATGAGATTATCGACCAGTTGGATCGTCGCTCCGACCTGTTGGCAGATGCTAAATCGCCTGCAGATAGCCTCAAAGTGCGCACCATCCCTGTGGTATTTACCAATGGCGTAAAAACCGATACTGCCGTGGTGACGCTCACTGCCGATATGCGTTTGGGATTCACCGTACAGAGCGTAGCGGGTCTCTATAAGCCATATACACAGAAATATGGATTCTTTGAGAGCTTCCCTGCTGGTGTCAAATATGGCATGCATGTGCTTGGTTCCTATGTTGACGACCTGAAATATGTGTTTACTGCCGATGGCGCTAAGAGTCTCGGAGGATTCGGAGCCATTGGAAATCTCTTCCCCTCAACATGGGATTGGTATCTCTTCTGGAAGATGACCGCATTCCTGTCTATCATTCTGGCATTTATGAATATTCTGCCCATACCTATCCTCGATGGCGGATATGTGCTTTTCCTCATCTATGAGATTATCACACGTCGTAAACCATCCGAAAACTTCATGATACGTGCCAATTATGTGGGACTTGCCTTACTCATGCTCCTTATGATTGTGGCTAACCTCAACGATGTGTTGCGTTGGATTGGTATCATGTAATAATCATAGGACAGAACAGCTATCAAATAACATAAGCGCTCATGCACGTATATATGAATAGGTACGTGCGTGAGCGCTTTGTCTTTAGTGGAACTTTCATCAGGTGGAATGCCACGATGCTTATGACATTCTCTAAAAATTTTAGTTTTCAGAAAATTTCGACCACACGACCACAGAAGTGTGTATCGCATTATCATACAGTGTTTTATGCTGTGGTCGAAACTGTTTCTATCGACCACCCATCGACCACCGCCAAAATTCGTCGAATTTCATATCTCAGTCCAAGATACGTATAGTTAGACATTTCCAAACCTTTGGTAAAGGTATTGCCTAACGTTTGTTAAGAGTGTTTTCGAACGTTTGTCAAGACTGTTTCGAAACGATTGAAAAAGGTCTTTTCTGCGTTTGAAAAAGATATTATCTAACGTTTGATAAAGATATTGTCCAACGTTTGACAAAGGTATTGTCCAATATTTGACAAAGGTATTGTCCAATATCTGACAAAGGTATTGCCCAACGTTTGACAAAAGTATTGTCAAGGTTGTGAAAAACGATGATAAACAACATCTCTAACTTATATATCGATATGCAGGACTTGCTTTGCTTGGTCTGTGTTGATAATCGATGGCAATCCGGTGGTCGAAGGGTGGTCGATGATAATAGTTTCGACCACCACTTAAAGTTCTAAACTACTGCATGTTAGACTATAGAGGTGGTCGAGTGGTCGATTTTTACGACATCGCGTGCGCGCGAGTGCGCGTGCGCGATCCTTAAATATTATATATGGACCGAAGCATATTTTTTGCTGACCATCATTATTAGTGTGTGCTAAGTAAAAAAGGTGAGAGTGTGTCTGTTTATGACACACTCTCATGATGAATTATTATTTTTTTTTTAGTTTATGACGCCGCTAACAATTCCGTTTTCTATCATAACGATGCTGCCAGATTCATAAGACCACATGGTACGTTGTGAGTTTTCTGTGACTGTAAGGGGTTTACCCTTTGCCAATATAACCTCGTTGGGGTTCATACCTTTTACTACTTGTCCATTGATAATGGCTTCCCAATGAGACAAATCAATATTTTCTCCAAGGATTTCTTTCATTGTTTGTTGCATAAACTGATTGCATAAAACAGAAAACTTATCAACATATTCCTTGTTCTGGGGTTTCTTCTCTAAATTCAACTTGTCTAATGATACGGTCTTGAATACAGCCATAACACCCTTTGGAATACATTTTACGTCTTTTACAAGAAATTCTATCTTCCCCTTGTTTACCCCAATGTTGAGTTGAAAGGTATAAGCCTTGTCTGAGTTTTCGCTTTCTTCAATGCTACAACCGACGCTTAATGATAGCTTTTTCGCATCACACTTCAGTGTATTCTCAATGATGTTGCTTGATTTCTCTATTGCCCAGAGTGCAGCGCTTCCGAAGGTCGCTTTCTCGTCATATTTGCATGGTTGAGAACCTTTGCAAATATAGCTGTTGCCTTCTTTAATCAAGGTGTAGCTCTCTTGTGCATGTGCAAAGGTAATAGACGTCATCATTAATGCTGTCAAAATCATGAATTTCATATCATCATCTCTTTATTGTTAAAGAAAATAATCTGCCCAACATCCATTATAGTAACAGATGTTCGGCAGACCATTAAGTTATTCTTTTTTTGTTAGAATACGATACCGACAGTGGCTGCAAGATTGTTCAATTTGCAACTGTATGACTCGTTTCCTGCATAATTGGTCAGACCACCACCATAAGTTACACCAACATAGAATTTACCCAACTCTACATTAACTCCAGCCTGCCAACCAAGGCTAAAGACCTTCACGTCATCAGCGTCTGATAAAATGTTTCCATTGAAAGTCAAACCTGCCAAAGGAGCAATCTTGATGCCCTCGGTAACTGGTAACTTGTATGTTACGTTCAAAGGAATAGTGGCTGTGAGGGCATTTAATTCATCAAATGCGTAAGTGGCACCAATACCAGTCTCTATGTATAGAGGCATGCTTTTAGAAACAGAGATACCTTTGGTCCATGACAACGAAGCTCCACTGACAGATCCAGAACCTTCGGCATCAGTACTGATTGAATTGTACGATGCACCAATACGGTTGTAACCACTGCCCTTCTTGTGAGAATAAGTCATGGTGTTTGAGGTAATGAGCTGGGCTGAAGCGCCGAGGCTCATGATTGAGGCGATAGCCAGAACTAATAATTTTTTCATTGTCTTTAAAATTTAAAATTAATATTGAAATTTACTTGTTTGTGTTTCGTTGTACAGCCTTGTTCTGCTTGTTGTCAACAGATATGGCACGTATGCGAGCGCCATCCTGCAATGGAGTAATCCACTTAGAGTCGTCAGCGCCAAGTTGTCCTTCGCCATAGTTGTGGAATTTCACATACTTGGCAGGATAACCACGTACGGTAACATCCAGTCCTTTAGCTTTTTCGTTGTTAATAACATAGAAAGTAGCACCAAGAATAATGTCTGCACCAGCAAGTTTTGTGGCTTTAAATGCTGCGTTAGCCTTGGCATTTTCAAGCATGTCAACACTGATGTCGGAAAGAGGAACACCAGGGAAAATGTTGAAAGACCATTCTTGGCAATCTTTGTTGAGCATTTGAAGTTCGGCTACCATAGGACGAACAAAAAACTCAGACATACCCTCTTGAATACGTGTCTGTGCATGCTCAAATTTAGCCTGTGCAAACATTGAGGATGCACAGCTAACTAGTAATAAAAGTGTAAACGCAATCTTTTTCATACGTGTTTAACTGGCCAACTGACTCCCAAGTATCGGCAATAATACATTGTTACATGAAAAAGTTATTGACTATAAACAAAAAGCGTAGGAGTCTGATCTTGTCACTCGTCCTACGTCTTGAGGCTTCTCGCATTGCCCATTCAGTCAAGAACGAGCAACGTCAGAAACCCACGCCGATTGTTGATATAACAATCCCATTATACCATACACGTACATTATTATAAAGTAACAACGTACAGCATGATATTAGGGCATTATAAAAACATCCCATGAGCATCTATCGTTGCTTCGTCACGTGACTGAATCATTTTGAAACTTTGCGAGAATTTCAAGACGTCAAGCTACAAAGCGCATGATAAACGCTTCCCATAAATAGTGGCTCTCATTACCTCTGTGGTTTATATCCCTTAGCCTATGCGGAACCTCATACACACTAAAAAAATCTGTGAGCGCATCATGTCGGCGTGGATTCTGCAGTCCAAGTAACAATTCAGCGATAAGTCTCTACTCATCATGTTATAGGAAACTGCATGTTTCATGAAAACCGCTTCAAAATTAAATATTATTTATGAAACGACCAAATGAATTTGAAGTTTTTAACAAAAAAACGGTAACAAATGGCGTGTTTATGCATGTTATATATGTTTTTATGAAGTAAAAATATTGCTTTGTACTGAGGCATATTACTAATAAATAACCATACGCTTGCTGCGCGTTTACAGTGTATGGTTAGTACTCATGAATGTAACTACTCAGCCCCCCACAGCATAAGATAGTCAACTGACTCGTTAATAATTCATAAACTTGATTTTGTTCCAAAACAAAATCATTGTCAAAGCGGTTTGTATGTATGGTCTTATGTATGTGTAGCCTACATTTGTCAAATTTTAGATCTATTAGGATGCCTGTGGGTGCGGCATACTTGCGCAGCCAAATTATGTCTTCAAGCAGACAGTCGTCAACGAGAGCCTATTTTGCGTTTCGGGCAAACGCAAAACTTCCGTTAATGGATGTGAAACCGCATTTGGTCATTTCACAAGAAATGCCTATCATTGCAGATGAATGGCAAGACCGTGTACAGACATAGACGAAATTTTACGCTCGATTAATCAGTGTCTGCGTAAGCTTGAGAAGTCCGACTCCGAGAAGACTGAGGAGATTGGACGTCTCAACCGTGTCATATGCCAAAAGGACAAGAAGATACACAATCTGAAGGTGGAGCTTGCTTCGTCCAAGTCAGATCTTGCCAATGCCAAGACCCGCATCAAGGAACTTGAGGGCGAGGAACCTGACGAAGAGGACGATTCTTTGTCGAATGTTAAATAATCATAAATATAATAATCTTCAAGCTTAAACACTCTGACGATCAAAAGAAAAGTCGTAACTTTGCAGTCCGATTATTGGGGAGAGACTTAGAATCCCCGTGAACCGTGTGTAAATAGCAGTGCCTTTGGCCGGGCAAAGCGGTTTGTGAATCACGATTCAGCACAAGACGTTAGACTGCTGCAGGGAGTTAGACCTCTGCCGTGGTATTTGTCTGTGCATAAGAGAAAAGAGAATTAAATGTTTTTTAGTAGTTAAATTAAAAAGTAAAATGAACACTTTGAGTTACAAGACTATTTCCGCTAACAAGGAAACAGCTAAGAAGGAGTGGGTGGTTATTGATGCCACAGACCAGGTTGTTGGTCGCCTCGCTTCTAAAGTAGCTAAGCTCATCCGCGGAAAGTACAAGCCCAACTACACACCACACGTAGATTGTGGCGACAACGTTATCATCATCAATGCCGCTAAGGTGGTTTTCACCGGCAAAAAGGAAACCGACAAGGTTTACACCCGCTACACTGGTTATCCCGGTGGACAGCGCTTCACCTCTCCCGCCATGTTGCGCAAGCAGCCATTCGGCGTTGAGCGTATCTTGAAGCACGCTGTCAAAGGTATGCTTCCCAAAGGCCCACTCGGTCGTAGCTTGCTCGACAACCTCTACATCTATGAAGGAACTGAGCACAACCACGAGGCACAGAAGCCCAAAGCAATTGATATTAACCAGTATAAATAATAAGATAGAAGATGGAAATGATTAATGCAATCGGTCGTCGTAAGAGCTCTGTAGCTCGCGTTTACCTGAGCGAAGGCACAGGCAAAATCACGATCAACAAGAAAGATATCAGTGTATATTTCCCTTCAGCTATCCTGCAGTACGTGGTTAAGCAGCCGCTGAACCTGCTCGAAGTGGCTGAGAAATATGACATCAAGGCTAACCTCGACGGTGGTGGTTTCACTGGTCAGAGCCAGGCTCTCCGCCTCGCTATTGCCCGTGCACTCGTTAAGGTTAATGCAGAAGACAAGAAGGCCCTTAAGGTACAAGGCTTCCTGACCCGCGATTCACGTGAGGTTGAACGTAAGAAGCCAGGTCAGCCCAAGGCACGTCGTCGCTTCCAGTTCAGTAAGCGTTAATATCTACTGGACACGTTTAGTATCTAAACTGGTAGGACTCCATCATAGGATTACCTGCCGGCTGGTTCTAACAACAAGAATTAAAAAGAAAGTAAACAACAATTTTAAAGCATTAAGACAATGTCAAGAACTAATTTTGATACATTGCTCCAGGCCGGATGTCACTTCGGTCACATGAAGCGCAAATGGAATCCCGCTATGTCTCAGTACATCTACACAGAGCGTAACGGTATTCATATCATTGACCTCCACAAGACTGTAGCTAAAATTGACGAGGCTGCTGAAGCATTGAAGCAGATTGCCAAGAGCGGCAAGAAAGTACTGTTCGTCGCTACTAAAAAACAAACTAAGGAAATCATCGCCGAGAAAGCTTCGAGCGTGAATATGCCTTACGTTATTGAGCGCTGGCCGGGTGGTATGCTTACCAACTTCCCGACTATCCGCAAGGCCGTAAAGAAAATGGCGAACATCGACAAGCTCATGCAGGATGGTACTTACAGCAACCTCTCAAAGCGTGAGTTGCTGCAGATTACCCGTCAGCGCGCCAAGTTGGAGAAGAACCTCGGTTCTATCGCTGACCTGACTCGTCTGCCTTCTGCACTCTTCGTTGTTGACGTGCTGAAAGAGCAGATTGCCGTTCGCGAGGCTAACCGTCTGGGTATCCCCGTATTCGGTATCGTTGACACCAACTCTAACCCCAACAACATCGACTTCGTAATTCCTGCCAATGATGACGCTAAGGACAGCGTAGAGGTTATCCTCAATGCTTGCTGCCAGGCTATCAACGAAGGTCTCGAAGAGCGCAAGGTAGAGAAAGCCGACGAGAAAGCTGCAGACGCACAGGCTGAGGCTGATGCTGACGAGGCAAAAGCTAAGCGTGGTGCACGCAAGCCTCGCAAGGCTGCTGAAGCTCCCGCAGAGGAAGCTCCTAAGGCAAAAGAGGATACTCCTGCTGCAGAGTAATTAAAGGTTTAATCATCAATTCTAAAAAAGCAAAAAGATTATGGCTATTTCAATTGAAGATATCAAGAAGCTCCGCACTATGACTGGTGCTGGTCTGGCTGACGTTAAGAAAGCGCTGACCGAGGCTGAAGGCGATTTCGAGAAAGCTAAGGAACTGCTCCGTGAGCGTGGTTTGGCTATCGCTGCAAAGCGTAGCGACCGCGAAACTTCAAACGGTTGTGTTCTTGCAAAGGTTGCTGATGGCTTCGCTGCTATCATCGCCCTGAAGTGCGAAACTGACTTCGTTGCCAACGGTGCTGACTTCATCGCCCTCACTCAGAGCATCCTCGATGCTGCTGTAGCTGCTAAGGCTAAGGACATCGAAGCTGTGAAGGAGCTGACTCTCGCTGATGGTCAGAAGATTCAGGACGCTGTTACTCAGCGTTCAGGTATCACCGGTGAGAAGATGGAACTCGACGGTTACAATGTTCTCGAAGGTGAGAATATCGAGGTTTACGACCACATGGGCAAGCATACTCTTGCTACTATGGTACAAACCAACAAACCCGTTGCAGAGATTGGCCACAAGCTCGCTATGCAGGTTGCTGCCATGAAGCCCGTAGCACTCGATGCTTCAAAGGTTTCTCAGGCTGTTCTCGACGAGGAGTACAAGACTGCTGTTGAGAAGACCAAGCTTGAGCAGGTTGAGAAGTATGTTGAGAACATGCTGAAGAAGGCTGGTATCAATCCCGCTCACGTTGACTCAGAAGATCACATCGAGAGCAACATGAAAAAGGGTTGGATTACTGAGGAGCAGGCTAAAGAGGCTCGCGAAATCAAGGTAAAGGCTGCTGCTGAGAAGGCTGCTTCACTCAACGAGAACATGATCGACAACATCGCTAAGGGTCGCGTACAGAAGTTCTTGAAAGAGAACTGTCTCGTTGACCAGGAGTTCCAGTTCGGTGATGGCGACAAAGCTTCTGTTTCACAGTGGCTCGCTAAGCAGGACAAGGATCTCAAGATCGTTGACTTCAAGCGCTTCACCCTTTCTGCTGAGTAATCCGTAGATAGGCATTAAGCACAATCCGATATTATTGGAGGAGCATCCCATAAGGGTGCTCCTTTTTTGGTTATTATTAATCAACTTGAGTAGCATGCTGGAAATGTACAGTGGATATCACATGACGGATTGTGCTTGATACATGTTTCCCTGCTATCGATAGGGTTTTTCCTATTATTGTTTATGAATTTCCCCTTGACTCTATTGTCATCTTTTCCGTATCTTTGCACCATCAGAAGTCAAACGATACGAGTTTGCGCTCACGTGCTGGCTCTGGAAGAGATAATAAACATGGTATAACCCAAACATCGAAGAGTTATGAAAAGAATGGTATTCGCAATGGCAACAATCCTGATGTTTGCCGTTGCTGCAAAAGCACAACGCCTCGAACATGCGAAGGATGAGGCCAGTTATATCACCCGAATAATGACAGCCGAACTCGGATTGACCCGTGTTCAGAGTCAAGAACTGTTGCGCATCAACCTTGTTTATCTGGATGGTATTAGCAGTTACCGTGACATAGAGGGTAGAGGATGTAAGAGTAGAGACAAAAAGATTAAGTCGTTGCTCAACAAACGTCAATGGCATCAATATAAAAACACCTATTATTTCTACCGTCCCATCTCTTGGCGTGACCATGCTTATGTGCACCATATCTATGCTAAGTATCCTAAGAACAAAAAACATAAATACTGTAAGCATCAGGTAGATCGCAATTGTCGACAACAGGGTAATAACAGTCCCGAAGCTATTCGTCAGCGTCAGAAGATGTGCCGCCATGTGATGAATGGCGCAAGATAAAACCTCACATACATACAATCTTCAATAGAAAACATTTCTGGTCTTAATGACTGGAAAGTATCAGGATAAAATAAAATTAGTAGCTGTAAGAATGTAATAAGACCTCGGCATCCTATAAAGGGTGTCGAGGTCTTCACGTTATCTGATGACAGTTTAGTTTGTGTCTGTGTGTTATAGACTGTCCAGTCTTAATGATTCATT